>Ga0308172_1000016_pt1 | contig 442597 bp, 355 predicted proteins | sample PhyGR2_FD_202134 | JGI IMG/M metagenome (GOLD analysis project Ga0308172, IMG submission 202134) | Phyllosphere microbial communities from UC Gill Tract Community Farm, Albany, California, United States - DLSLSG.R2 | ecosystem: Host-associated > Plants > Phyllosphere > Unclassified | place... | reverse complement strand
GATTTTTTCCCAACATATTTGCAAGGTTTTAAAGGTTTAAGATACATAATCTTGCAAAAAAAAACAAACTAAATTACATTTAAAATAGTATTAATCAGTCTATTATTTATATTTTAAGGAGCAACTAGCTATATACTTTTCAGCTCAGGAAAATTGGATGTCGTCATCAACAATGCGGGAATGCTTGTTTTTGGGATCACAGAAGCATTTACACCGGAACAGGTAATGAATGTTTTCAATACCAATGTGGTGGGCGCAATGCGGGTAAACCGGGCAATTCTTCCTCATTTCAGAGAAAATCAAGACGGTCTTATTATTTATATCGGAAGTGTGACTTCCTCTATTATCAGTCCGTTTCAGGGGCCTTATGTGGCAAGTAAATCGGCAGAGGATAAAATTGCAGAAACGACGCATTATGAAGTAAGCCGCTACGGTATCGACAGTGTGATTATTCAACCCGGGGCATACACATCTGGAACCAATCACTTTCCGGGTGCCCAGAAGCCTGCGGATGAAGAAATCGTGAAGGCCTATTCTCTAATTGAGGAACTGCCTGGCCAGCTGGTTAATAATCTTCAGAGAATTGTTGAAGAAGGAGACGAAGCCAATGTTCAGGATGTTGCAGATGAGGTCTTAAAAACAATACATACCCCGAAAGGACAAAGAGAATTCAGGGTCGTTGTGGATCCTCAGCATCACGGTGCAGAGCCTATTAATGATGTCATGGATAAAATGCAGTTTGATTTTATGGAAAGAATCGGCATTGCAGATTTAATGAAAGTTAAAATTTAAACACAATAGAAATAAACCAATTAACAATTTAAATATCACAAATATGAGACGACTAGAAAACAAAGTAGCAATTATTACAGGTTCATCAAGAGGAATCGGAAAAGAAGTGGCTAAATTATTTGCCGGAGAAGGGGCAAAAGTGATCATTAATTATGTCGGAAATAAAGCAGAAGCCGATCAAACGGTAAGTGAGATCAATACAGCCGGAAATACAGCTTTCGCTATTCAGGCAGATATCAGCAAAGTTGAGGAATGCACAAAATTATTTGACGAAACCACAAAACAATTCGGAAAAGTAGATATTTTGGTCAACAATGCAGGAATTAATATCTATAAATTACTGAAAGACGTTACGGAAGAAGATTTCGACAGATTATTCAATATCAATGTAAAAGGAACTTTTTTCATGATGAAAGAAGCGGCTACAAAACTTGAAAATAACGGGAGAATCATCAATTTTTCAACAACAATTAAAAGATTAATGGTTCCCACGTACTCAACCTATACCGCGACAAAAGCAGCTGTGGAACAGCTAACCAGAGTATTTGCCAAAGAAATAGGATCACGAGGAATCACTGTCAATTCAGTATCTCCGGGACCTACAGACACGCCGTTGTTCCGTCAGGGGAAAACGGAAGAGGATATCAGGAGATTTGAGTCTATGGCAGGACTGGGAAGACTTGGGACGCCTGAGGATATTGCAAAAGTAGTTTTACTTTTAGCCTCGGATGAAGCTTCGTGGATTTCCGGTGAAAATGTAGGCGCCAATGGTGGTGTAGCTTAAATATAAATAAAAAACAAAAGCAGATTTTATAAGAATCTGCTTTTTTATGATACATAATATAAATCAGAATTGTTTGCCCGTCATCAGGAAATTTCCGTCATTTGTATAAATGATTTTTTTCGAAAATAATATGGAAAATGCTGTTCTGATCACTATTGGTGACGAAATCCTCTCTGGAAATACAATTGATACCAATTCTAACTTCATTGCTACCGAACTTAAAAATATAGGAATAAAAGTTTCGCAGATCTTTACAATTTCTGATGAAATTGAAACCATTAAAAATACCATTCAATCTGCTTTTGAAATGGGTGATTTAATTATCACCACAGGCGGTTTAGGTCCTACAAGAGACGATAAAACAAAGAAAGCCATCGCCGAATTTTTCAATGATGAAATTGCTTTGGATGAGGTCACATTTAATCACCTGAAAGCATATATGGAGAAGCGCGGTCGACTGGAAATTCTGGAAAGAAACCGGGAACAGGCTTTTGTACCCACAAAATCTACGGTTTTTCAAAATCATTTCGGGACAGCGCCTTGCATGATGATGGAACAGAACGGAAAGCTGCTATTCACTCTTCCTGGTGTGCCTTATGAGGTAAAACCATTGATAAAAGACCAGATTGTTCCTTATTTGCAGGAAAAATTTAACCTGAATTATATTTCCACAAGAATTGTTTCCGTAGTCGGGATTCCTGAAAGTATTCTGGCGGATACCATTGAAGACTGGGAGTTGGCCTTGCCTGACAACATGGCGCTGTCTTATCTTCCGGTAGGAACCCGCGTGAAGTTGAGAATTACGGCCAGTGGTGAGAATGAAGCGTTTTTACAGCAGCAGTTGGAAGAAGAAATTCAGAAATTGTTGCCTTTAATTAAGGATAACGTCATCGCGACTTCGGAAGATAAGATTGAAAAAATTCTGGGTGAACTTTTATCTGAAAAAAAACTGACAATCTCCACAGCGGAAAGCTGCACAGGAGGAGAACTGGCAAGGTTGATTACCTCCAATTCCGGAAGCTCAAAATATTTTCTTGGCGGAATTATTCCGTATGCCACGGAAAAGAAAATTCAGATCTTAAAGGTTAAAAAAGAAACCGTTGATGAATTTACCGTTGTAAGCGAACAGGTTGCTGCTGAAATGGCGGAAGGCTGTCAGAAACTGTTTGATACCCATATTTCTCTATCCACAACAGGCGTTGCCGGTCCTGGAAAAGGCGAGGACGGGAAAGATATCGGGACGGTTTTTTATGCAATTAAAGTGAATGACAAAGTCGTGACTTCGAAATTATATATGCCGCATCTCGATCGTGGAGATTTTATGAATTTTGTTTCGCAGAAAATCATTCAGGATGTGGTCGGAATTTTAATTTCTGAGTAAAATTTTGAATTTTAAATTAAAGAAAATCAGTTGTTAACGGCGATTTTTAAAAAATAAAAATTTCCCGTAACGAATTGTAAAAAAAGTAGACATATTGTAAAAATTGTTATTATAATGAAAAAATTAACGCTTTCCTTATTTTTGTTGGCAGGAGTTTGCTCACAAAATGTGAATGCTCAGGCAACTGCTACAAAAACGGCGGTAGCTGGAACGGATAAAGGTCTTGACCTTAGTTTGATGGACAAATCTGTGCGTCCTCAGGATGATTTTTATAACTACGTGAGTGGTACCTGGATGAAGACTGCTAAAATCCCTTCTGATAAACCGACTTGGGGAAGTTTCAACAAATTGGCTGATGATACAGACAATAATTCCATGACGATTTTGAACTCTCTTTTGAAGGATAAATTTGCTGACGGAACTGAAGGTAAAAAAATCCAGGATCTCTATGCAACGTATATGAACATGCAGAAGAGAAATGCCGACGGAATTAAACCTATTCAGGAGAATATCAATAAAATCGATGCGATTAAAACGGTTGCTGATCTTCAGAATTATTTAACTTCTGTAACCAAAGAAGGAGAAAATAATTTCTACGGATGGGGCGTAGATGCAGATTTGAAAGATTCTAAAATGAACGCGGTTTATTTAGGAGATGCATCGCTTGGTTTAGGAAGAGATTATTACCAGAAAGTAAACGAAAAAAATACAGAAGCGATTGCAGAATACACAAAGTATGTGGCTTCAATGCTTAAAGAATTAGGATATAAAAATGCTGATGCTGCGGCTAAAGGTATTGTAGACTATGAAAAAAGCATTGCTAAAACGTATTTAACAAATGAGCAAAGCCGCGACAACACCCTTCAGTACAATCCTAAAACGATGGCTGAGCTTTCTGCTTTGGTAAAAAATATTGATCTTCCGGCTTATCTTAAAAAAGTGGGAGTAACAACGGATAAAGTAATTATTGGTGAATTAGGATATTATAAAAATCTTGATACATTTATCAATGCCAAAAATCTTCCTGTCATTAAGGATTATCTTAAATTCCACATGATCCACGGAAGCGCTTCTTACCTGAGCGAAAAGTTAGGGGATATGAAGTTTGCTTTCTACGGTAAATATTTAAGAGGCCAGCAGGAGCAAAGAGCGCTTAACAAAAGAGGTTACGAGATCATTAACGGAACTTTGGGTGAAGCTTTCGGAAAATTATATGTTGAAAAATATTTCCCTGCAGAAGCTAAAGCGCAGATGGTTGAATTAATTGATTATCTGAAGAAAAGTTTTGCCGTTCACATCAACAACCTGGCGTGGATGTCTGCTACCACGAAAGTAAAAGCAACAGAGAAATTAAACAAATTCACCGTAAAAGTTGCTTATCCTGATAAATGGAAAGATTATTCTAAATTAAATATCATTTCTGAAGCAAAAGGGGGTAATTTATATTCAAACCTTCAGAACATTACAGAATGGCAATACAATAAAGATTTAGCAAAAATCGGAAAACCGGTTGATAAATCTGAATGGGGAATGACTCCTCAAACGGTAAATGCCTACTATAACCCGGTAAACAACGAAATCGTATTCCCGGCTGCTATTCTTCAGCCACCATTCTTTAACCCACAAGCTGATGCTGCGGTTAATTTCGGGGGAATTGGTGCCGTAATCGGTCACGAAATGAGCCACGGATTTGATGATTCTGGTGCTCAGTTCGATGCAGACGGAAACTTGGTAGACTGGTGGACTCCGGAAGATAAAGCAAACTTCGAAAAAGCAACCAAAGCATTGGCTGCTCAGTACGACAAATATGAGCCGGTAAAAGGAACTTTCGTAAACGGAACGTTCACAAACGGTGAAAATATCGCTGACCTTGGAGGGGTAAACATTGCTTACGATGCATTACAAATGTATTTGAAGGATAAAGGAAATCCTGGATCTATCAGCGGATTTACACAAGATCAAAGATTTTTCCTAAGCTGGGCAACAGTCTGGAGAACGTTATCTAGTGAGAAATACATGGTGAATCAAGTGAAAACAGATCCGCACTCTCCTGGATATTTCAGAAGTTTCGGACCAGTGATCAATGTTGATGCTTTCTATAAAGCATTCGACGTGAAACAGGGAGATAAATTGTACAAAGCTCCTGCAGACAGAATTAAAATCTGGTAATCGTTACCAAAATATACAGAAACCGTTCAGCAATGAGCGGTTTTTTTATGTCTGAAATCGTGGATTGAGACTTTTTAAAGGAGTTAAGAGATACAACTTCGCGACTACTTTATGCGCTTAAGACCTCTACCAAATTTTTTCAACCGATTCCTTGTTTAGGAAGAGCGTTTTTATGAGCATTTGCTTAAAAATAGCATCAAATTCACAGAAATCCTCATTTTAAACTGCATAAGCCTTCCGTTTATCTTTCGTAAATTTGCCGGAAGAATAAAAAATACGATCATTATGAATATAAGCGGCAAAAATGCAATCATTACCGGGGGCGGAAGAGGTCTTGGTAAAGCGGTTGCTCTGGCATTGGCAAATGAAGGAGTAAACATTGGAATTACCGGAAGAAATGAGGAAAACTTAAAAATGACGGTTGATGAAATTCAGAAATTAGGCGTTAATGCTTCTTATGCTGTTTTTTCTGTGGATAACGAAATCCAGGTGACAGCTGGCATCAATGCATTGACGGAAACATTAGGCGGTATTGATATCCTGATTAATAATGCCGGAATAGGAGACTTTGGTTCTATTGAAGAAATGCCTTCTGAAATTTGGGAACAGGTCATCAAAACCAATCTTTTCGGAGTTTATTACGCCGCGAAGGCCGTACACCCGTTTATGAAAGAGAAAGGAGAGGGAGATATTATTAATGTAGCTTCTACAGCAGGTTTAAAAGGTGGCCCGAATATGTCGGCCTATGCAGCGTCTAAAGCGGCAGTTGTTTCCTTATCCCAATCGATGATGGCAGAATGGAGAAAGCAGAACATCAGAGTGATTACCTTAACTCCGAGTACCATTGCGTCGGACATGTCGATCCAGGGAGGTTTAACAGACGGAAACCCGGATAAAGTTCTTCAGCCTGAAGATTTTGCAGAATGGGTAAGAGATATTCTGAAAATGAACAGAAGAGCGTTAATTGCGAATGGTTCTATTTTTTCAACGAATCCATAATCTGTCTCAACTTTTCATTTTAATACATCAGCGGACTTCGGTTCGCTTTTTTTTTTGAATCCTTCATTCCATTTAGAGTTCTAAACCTTGAAGGTTTGTGTGAGATTAAATGATGATGAATTTTGCTGAGTTCTCAAATTATGATGCTAAAATCTTTGAAATGCGGGTAAAATAAAAAGCAAACTCCTGTTTTAATTTTTAAGAGATCTACACTTTTTGCCAAATCCCCACGTTTTGTGCTCGATCCACTTTTTTTTATTTTAAAATATAAATTCATCACCAAGCGGGCACCTTCTTTCAGTCACAATTCCTATTTTTGTTAAAAATAAATTAATGAAAAAATTAATTTTATTAGCTGTAATTGGTTTAGGAATTGTTTCCTGTACCACTCAAAATGCAAGAAAAAACATGACGGATTTACCTAAAGACTGGAAACATACTACAAATATTTACGAAGTCAACGTAAGACAATATACACAGGAAGGAACTTTCAGAGCGTTCGAAAAAGAAATGCCGAGACTGAAATCTATGGGTATAAAAACCCTCTGGTTCATGCCCATTACTCCGATTGCACAGGAAAATAAAAAAGGCAGCATGGGAAGTCCTTATGCAGCGGCTGATTATACATCCATCAACCCGGAATTTGGTACACTGGAGGATTTCAAACACATGGTGAACGAGGCTCATCGGTTGGGATTTAAAGTTATCATCGACTGGGTAGCGAATCATACAGGTTGGGATCATATCTGGACCAAAACGCATCCCGAATTTTATCTGAAAGATCCGGACGGAAGCTTTCATAAGGCTTCAGGAATGGATGATATCATCGAACTGGATTTCAAAAATCAGGAAATGCGTCTCGAAATGATTAATGCTATGAAATATTGGGTGAAAGAGACCAATATCGATGGTTTCCGTTGTGACCTGGCATCATGGGTTGAAGTCGATTTCTGGGAGCAGGCGCGTCCGGAGGTTGAAAAAATAAAGCCTCTTTTCTGGTTAGGCGAATTTGATGAAATAGAAAGCCCGGAATACGGAAAAGTTTTCGATGCCAGTTATTCATGGAAATGGATGCACAAATCTGCCGATTATTATAAGAAAAACGAACCCCTTCAGGGTTTAAAAGATTTGTTGCTGCAGTATTCAAATATTGGTGATAATTCCATGAGAGCATGGTTTACAACCAATCACGACGAAAATTCATGGAACGGAACAGAATATGAAAAATATGGGGTAACCACAAAGCCAATGGCGGTTTTCTCGGCAACATGGAATGGAGTTCCTTTATTGTATTCTGGCCAGGAATTACCCAATATGAAGCGACTGGAATTCTTCGAAAAAGATGTTATAAAATGGACAAATACTTATCAGGCCGCTGAATTTTATAAAACATTACTCAATTTAAAAGCTTCCAATCCTGCATTAAGAGGTGGTGATCCCAATGTCGGAACCCATCTGTTAAATACCTCTGCAAATGATAAAATTTTGGCTTATCTCAGAAAAAACGGGAAAGATGAGGTTCTCGTGGTCTTAAATATGTCCAAAGAAGCGGTTAATTTCAGTATTGAAGATCAAAATGTATCCGGAACTTTCAGAAATGTATTTGAAAAAGTAAACAGAAATTTTGATAACGGTAAAGATTTTAATTTCAAACCGGGTGATTATGCTGTTTTTGAAAAATAAATAATTAAAGGATTTTTGTCCTACAATAAAAATAACCATACTAAAGCGGACTCCGGTCCGCTTTTAGATTTAAAATAGATTGGTCTATCATGAATAAAGAGCAATTATTAACGATTATAAAACATAAGATTTCCGGGAAAATTCAGAATTTCGAGAAACTCATTGCCGAAACCAGAGCATCCAATAACGACACGAAAAGTTCCATGGGAGATAAATATGAAACGGGTCGCGAAATGCTGCAGCAGGAAATTAATAATCTCCAAAGACAACTGAATGAAACACTCAATCAACAAAGCATCATCCAAAAAATGACTCCGGAGCCCTCTGATAAAGTTCAGACCGGCGCGCTGGTGAAAACAGATAAAGGGTTATTTTATGTTTCTGCTTCTTTGGGCGAAATCGTTTTAGATCAACAAAAAGTAATGACGGTTTCTGCGGAATCGCCGTTGGTGAAAGCAATGTCTGGTTTACATTCGGGTGAAATATTTTCAATCAATACCATGCCGCAGAGAATCGAACAGATTTGGTAGTATTCATTGACAGCTTGATTGATATAATACCGAAGAAGTGTTTCAGCTTTTATCAATCTTTTTGGTTTCTTTTTAACACAAAGATTTTACTGCTTTTTAAAAAGCAAAGGCAAATCAACTCGCGAAGCCTGAAAACCAGCTTAATCGAATCAACTTGTTGATTCTTTTTTACTCACTTGAATATTTTTTACATTTAAATGAAATAGGGTCTTAAGCCTAAATTGACAGTAAGTTTCGGCTAAAGCCTCAGATAGCTCATCTTTCTAAGACTGGCTGAAGCCAGTCCCTATTGATTTATAGAATATTAATCGAATGAAGATTAAAAGCAAAGATTTATTTTTCAAACTCTAAATTTGTAGAAATCAAAAAACACAAATAAATGCTTCGCGACGCATAAAAAACAGCTTCATCAAATCAACTCGTTGATTCTTCTTTGCTCCTTGATATACGAACTCCAAAAAATAAACCTTTACGTTAAAAAAAGGTCACTTCATTAAAAAAGAATCACTTCATTAAAAAACTGAGTTCGATTAAAATAAACTGTCTAGAATATTAGTTTAATCTTTATTATTAGATGGAATTTGGGAATTCAGCAAGATTCATCATTATTTGTAAATTCGTGGCTATAAGAAATAATAGACCTTGAAGATTTAGAACTTTATCCTTCATCATCTGTGAAAATCCGTGGAATCTGTGGGAAATAATCTATTTTAAATCTTGAAATCCCCCCAACTTTTATAACTGATCCTTTATTTCCTACGGATTTTTAAATACAGAAGATGAGCGCTGACCTTACGCCCGATGATAGAATTTAAATAAAATGGGGTCTTAAGTCTAAATTGATAATAAGTTTTGGCTAAAGCCTCAGATACCTCATCTTTCTAAGACTGGCTGAAGCCAGTCCCTATTGATTTACAAAATATGGTATTAATCGAATGAAGATTAAAAGCAAAGATTTATTTTTCAAACTCTAAATTTTTAGGAATCAAAAAACACAAATAAATGCTTCGCGACGCATAAAAAACAGCTTCATCAAATCAACTCGTTGATTCTTCTTTGCTCCTTTATATACGAACTTCAAAAAATAAACCTTTGCGTTAAAAAAAGGTCACTTCATTAAAAAAGAATCACTTCATTAAAAAACTGAGTTCGATTAAAACCAAAGATCTAAAATATTGGTTTAATCTTTATTATCAGATGGAATTTGGGAATTCAGCAAAATACATTACTTTTTGTAAATTCGTGGCTATAAGAAATAATAAACCTTGAAGGTTTAGAACTCCAACCATCATCATCTGGAAAAATCCATGGAATCTGTGGGAAATAAAATATTTTAAATCTTGAAATTTCTTCCCCACTTTTATAACTGATCCTAAAATTATCCGTTTTTCTCTGAATTTTTATTATCATAACAGAATAAAGAGCTTAATCTATACATCCAGCTACATTCTTACTCCAAATTCAGGTTAATTTTAAACTTTCTATTAAAATAATATCAGTAAAATTTAAACAGTTTCTTCTTTTTTTAAGTAAAAATTTAACAAAACTTTATTGCTTTATACAGAAGCAATAAGCCGGGAAATTCGTAAATTGTTATTAAGTTTTTAATGAAAAATCTTATAAATTTTATCAATATGGGAATTTTAGATCATAAAGTGGCTATTGTAACCGGAGGAGGTTCCGGAATCGGTTTAGCCGTTGCTTTAAGTTATGCAAAAGAAGGAGCGAAAGTGGTGGTTTCAGATATTAATGTGGAACATGGAAATCAGGCAGTTGAAAAGATTAAAGCCAATGGAGGAGAGGCTTCATTTGTAAAAGCGGATACCTCAAACCCAACTGAAGTTGAAAATCTGGTAAAAAAAACTGCAAAAATATATGGTCAATTAGATATTATCTGTAACAATGCAGGAATTGGAGGCGAGCCCGCACTTACGGGTGATTACAGCTTAGACAGCTGGAGAAAAGTGTTGAGCATTAACTTAGATGGTGTATTCTACGGCTGTAAATATGCCATTGAGCAAATGGAAAAAAACGGTGGCGGCGTAATCGTAAATATGGCTTCTATCCACGGAACGGTGGCTGCACCGATGTCTTCAGCTTATACCACATCAAAACATGCGGTGGTAGGACTTACAAAAAATATCGGGGCAGAATACGGACAGAAAGGTATTCGCTGCAATGCCGTAGGACCCGGTTATATCGATACTCCTTTGCTGGAAAGCACAAGTGGAGATATAAAAGATGCATTGATTGCAAAACATCCTCTCGGAAGATTAGGGAAATCTGAAGAAGTGGCAGAGCTGGTATTGTTCTTAAGTTCTGAAAAATCTTCTTTCATGACCGGCGGCTATTACCTTGTAGACGGTGGTTATACAGCGATATAATAGAAACTATAATTTTATATTATTAAAAGCATTCATGAAAATGGATGCTTTTTTGATTTAGAATCTTTACATTTGAACCTACAAAAATCGCTTTTCAAAATGCAGAATTACTTAGACCTTTTACAGCATATTTTAGACAACGGAACAGATAAAACAGACAGAACGGGAACGGGGACGAGAAGTGTCTTCGGATACCAGCTGAGATATGATCTGTCAAAAGGTTTTCCTTTGGTGACGACTAAAAAAGTGCATTTGAAATCTATTGTTTACGAATTGCTCTGGTTTCTGAAAGGAGAGACCAATATCAAATATTTAAAGGATAATGGTGTTTCGATCTGGGACGAATGGGCAGATGAAAACGGAGATTTAGGACCGGTATATGGCGCTCAGTGGAGAAGTTGGAATGGTGCAGACGGGAAAATCGTAGATCAGATTACCGATGTGATCGATCAGATCAAAAAAAATCCGGATTCCCGAAGACTGATCGTTTCTGCATGGAATGTTGCCGAGATCCCAAATATGGCGTTAGCACCTTGTCATGCTTTATTTCAGTTTTATGTGGCAGATGGAAAATTATCGCTTCAACTCTATCAGAGAAGTGCGGATGTTTTTCTGGGTGTTCCCTTTAATATTGCGAGTTACGCGTTATTATTGATGATGGTGGCTCAGGTTTGCGATCTTGAAGTGGGCGATTATGTACACAGTTTTGGCGATGTTCATATTTACAACAACCATTTTGAACAGGTAAACAGACAACTTTCAAGAGAAATCCGACCGCTTCCTACAATGAAGCTGAATCCGGAAGTTAAGGATATTTTCGATTTTAACTTTGAAGATTTTACGCTGGAAAATTATGATCCGCATCCGGGAATTAAAGCGCCTGTTGCCATTTAATTTCTATAAGTATTTACATAAATATTTCATTAACTTTGATTTAAAATTCAAATCGTATGGAAATTAAAATCAGTTTAGACGAATATGCAGATATTGATTTTATAAAGAAACTTTTATCACAAATAAAAGGGATCAATCATATTGAGATTTCTGAAAATGAAAAAACATATTCTTGGGAAGAGATTGAAAATTCAGATTTGTTTAAAAAGATAATTGAACAGAGTGAAAATGACTTTAAAGAGGGTAGATATTTTGAGCATTCTAAAGAATTAATTGATTCGATATTTCAAAGGAAGTAATGAAAATAATCTACTCAGAAACAGCACTGGAAACGTTGAATGAGATTATTGATTTTTTGGAATACAAATGGACGTCTAAGGAAATTGATAATTTAAAAAATGATATTTTTAAGTTTGAACAAACTATTGATGAAAATTTAATTACACATCAGTACTACCTGAAAGAGTCTGAAATAAGGTTTATGCTAATTGCAAAAAAACAGGTAAAGATTTTTTATAAAAAAACAAACGATCATAAAGTACAAGTTATTGCATTTTGGCATTCTAAAGGTAGCACTCAAAATTTAAGAAAACTTTTAAAGCCATAATATTACGGCATACGCAGGAAAACAGTAAATGCAAAGATTTTACCAATTGTGTATTTTATTTAAGATAGCCAAGAAAAGCGGTAAATCCACTTATAAAGCTGTACGGCTAGAGCGATCGCTTCATCAAATCAACTTTGTTGATTCTTCTTTGCTCACTTAAAGTATTAAAATCATTTGAATAAAAATTTTGCGTTAAACTCAATGAGTTTTTGAAATAATATTAACACATTTTTAAAACTCATCATTTTGATTCTAAGGCGAATAGAAGAACCTACTTAATTTTTGACTAAAGCAACTCCTTAACTGAAATGGACTTTAGTCCATTTCTATTGAAAATGACAACTACTATAAATTATTATTTCATGCGTTTGCCCTGATAATATATTAAGTGTGAAGTTTGTAGACTTCACTTTTTTGTAACTTTTCCTCTTATTTTTCAACCTATTGCTAAAATAAATTATGATCAAAAAAATTTCGATAGTAGCGGCATTTGTGGTTTCTTCTATTGCTTTTTCGCAGAATACAGCCAGAGAAAAATTAGGGAATTATCTGGACTCTTTAATGGTACACCACAAGGTAATGGGGAGTTTTGCTTTTGCTGATAAAGATCAACCTACCTTTCTGAAAGTCACAGGATTTTCAGATGTTGACAATCAGCAGAAAGCCAATATGAATACACAATATCGGGTGGGTTCTATCTCAAAAACATTTACTGCTGTGTTGGTTATGAAAGCGGTTGAAGATAAAAAACTGAGTTTAAACACCAAATTATTTCAATTTTTTCCGGAAATAGAAAATGCTGATAAAATTTCAATTGAACAGTTATTACAGCATAGAAGTGGGATTCATAATCTTACCGATGAAAAAGAGTATAGCGCCTATTTTGAAAAGCCACAAACGACACAAGAGCTTGTCCGCATTATCAAAAGCTATAAAAATGATTTCGAACCGGGCACAAAATTCGAGTACAGCAATTCCAATTATATCCTGCTTGGATTTATTGTAGAAAAAATTTATAAAAAAAGCTATGCAGACCTTATTCAGGATAAGATCGCAAGACCTTTGGAATTGACCCGTACAGAAGTTGGAGGTAAAATTGATCCCGCGAAAAATCAAGCTTTTTCCTATAATTATGAGAATGAAAAGTACATGAAATCAACAGAAACGGATATGAGTATCCCTATAGGAGCCGGAAATATTATTTCTACACCTACGGAACTGTTGAAATTCATCATAGGGCTTCAAAATGGAAAGCTGATTACCCAAAAAAGTCTAAAAGAAATGAAAAATTATGTGGATAATTATGGTTTTGGAGTGACAAAAGTTCCTTTCGGAGCGAGTTGGGGATTTGGGCATAATGGAGGAATTGATCAGTTCAGGTCGGTTTTGTATTATTTTCCGGATCTTCATGTAGCAATAAGTTTTATCACCAATCAGTCGAATTATAACAATAATGATATTTCTATCAAAATGATACAGGCAGCTCTTGGACAGAATTTTGAAATACCGGAGTTTAAAGACGTTGCCGTATCAACGGACATTCTGAAAAAGTACGAAGGAAACTATGTAACGAAAGACTTTCCTTTAGCCATTAAAATATTTTTAGAAAACGGAGCACTAAAAGCGCAGGCGATGGGGCAGGGCGCTTTTTCTTTAGAAGCAGTTTCTGAAAACGAATTTAAATTTGATATGGCGGGAATAAAGATTAAATTTAATCCCGAAAAAAATACGCTGGATTTTGCTCAGGGCAAAAATCAGTTTACCTTTAAAAAAGAATAAAATGAAATCATTAAAAATTAATATTGAAGAAAATTTTGATGCTGAAAAGCTGAAGGAAGTTTTACTTCAGATCAAAGGCATTGATTCTATAGAGATTATCGACGAAGAAAATCCTGAAAGTGAATTGAAAAAAGCATTTGCCAAAACGAAAGAACAGTTCAAAAAAGGAGATTATGAAACATTAGTCAATGATATTTTCGAAATTTTAACTAAAAAATAATTCTAAATATATTTAATAACTAAATATGAAAAAAGCCATTTTATCGATTGCTATTTTGGGCGGAATATTCTTTTCTGCAACGATCTCGGCACAAACCGAAACTTCAGGCAGAGAAAAAGTATACAGAGCCACGCACACTAAAGTAACGGAACTGAAACATACCAAGCTGAAAGTAAATTTCGATTATCAGAAGGAACAGATGAACGGGGAAGAATGGTTAACGGCTTCACCTTATTTTTACCCAACCAATGAATTAACGTTGGACGCTAAAGGAATGCTGATTCATGAGGTCGCTTTGGATAACAATGGCAAAAAATCTACCTTAAAATATGACTATAAGGATGATGTTTTAAAAATTACTTTAGACAAAACTTACCAGAAAAATCAGGACTATACGGTTTATATCAAATACACTTCGCGTCCGAATGAGGTAAAACAGCAGGGAAGTGCCGCCATTAATGACGCTAAAGGTTTGTATTTCATCAATCCTCAGGGTAAAGATCCGGATATGCCGACACAAATTTGGACTCAGGGCGAAACAGAATCTTCTTCTGCCTGGTTTCCGACCATCGACAAACCGAATCAAAAGAGTACTCAGGAAATTTACATGACGGTGCCTGATAAATATGTCACACTTTCGAACGGGATCATGAAAGATTCTCAAAAAGAATCAAACGGTTTGAGAACCGATCATTGGGTGATGGATAAAAGACATTCGACTTACCTTTTCTTCATGGGCGTTGGAGAATATGCCATCGTAAAAGATAAATGGAGAAATATTCCGGTTGATTATTATATTGAGAAAGAATATGAGCCTTATGCAAAACAGATCTATGGAAATACTCCCGAAATGATCGAGTTTTTCTCAAAAAAAATGGGCTACGATTATCCTTGGGCTAAATATGCGCAGATTTCCGGCAGAGAATATGTAAGCGGAGCGATGGAAAATACCACAGCAACGCTTCACGGAAGCGATATTTTGCAGAAACCGGGACAATTAATAGATGAAAATAAATGGGAAGATACCATTGCTCATGAGCTATTTCACCATTGGTTCGGAGATTTGGTAACGGCAGAAAGCTGGAGTAATCTTACGGTTAATGAGTCTTTCGCCAACTATTCAGAATACCTTTGGAACGAGTATAAATACGGAAAAGATCAGGCAGATTACCATCAAATGACGGATGTGAATATGTATCTTCATAATCCGTCGGATTTCAAGAAAAATTTGGTGAGATTTGGATATGATTCCCGCGAAGATGTTTTCGATTTGGTGACCTATCAAAAAGGAGGAGGGATTCTTCACATGTTGAGAAATTACCTGGGCGATGATGCTTTCTTTGCCGGAATGCAAGATTATTTAAAAACCAATGAGTTTCAGAATGCAGAAGCGCATCAATTAAGATTATCTTTCGAGAAAGTTTCCGGTAAAGACCTGAATTGGTTCTTCAATCAATGGTATTTCGGAAGCGGAAATCCAAAAATCAGTTATTCTTATACTTTTGAACCGGTAAAGAAGCAAATCGCGATTACGATTAATCAAAGTCAGGAACTGCCATTTGAGTTTCCTTTGGCGATCGATGTTTACGATAACGGAAAACCTAAAAGATATAACGTTTGGGTAAAAGCGGAAAGCGCCAATACGTTTAATTTTGATGTTTCTAAAAATGCTGATTTGGTGAATATCAATGCAGACGGAGTATTGGTTGCGGAGGTTACCGATACAAAAACGCCTGAGCAATATGTAATGCAATTTACAGGTTCTAAGGAATTTAAAAGCAGATATAATGCATTGAACGGAATTAAAGATCAGGTGGGTAAAAGTCCGGCGGCGACCAAATTATTGGCCGCTGCATTGAAAGATCCTTATTTCAGAGTACGAATTAAAGCATTAGAATTAATGGATTTATCAAATCCTGAACAATTCAAAGCATTGGGTTCAGAAGTTGAAAAAATAGCGTCCAATGATCCGAAAACCTTAACTCAGGCGGCAGCTATTGCGGCTTTGGCGAAGACAAAAGATAAAAAATACATTCCGCTTTTTGAAAAAGGAGTGAACGCTGTTTCCAATGCGGTAAAAGGAAATTCTGTGGGCGCAATTTTGGCAATAGATCCTTCAAAAGCGTCTACTTTAGGCGATAAATTGGATCTGGAAGGAGCTTCTGATGCTTTAATTGAAAAGATGCTTCCGATTGTTGTTAAAAATAAAGTAACTTCCCAAATGGCTAATATTGCGCAGTTTGCGGCATTTTATCCTTTCATTAAATTCCAGAATCCGGAATTGGGGAAGGCCTCTGAGGAAGGCTATAACTGGATCATGTCTTCAGACAACTTAAAAGCAACGGAAACAATTACCAAAGTTCTTGTTCAGTCGAAAGGCCAGATGGGTGATAATCCGCAGGTAAAAATGATGATAAGTCAGATTTTAAAAGACGGTTTGAATAAAAAGATGGAACTTTTAAAACAGAACCCTCAAAACGCAGCAAGCATCAACAAGCAGATTGATGCGATTAATAAAGCGCTTGCCGATTTTAAATAATTAAAAATACATACAGCAAAGAGCACTTCTGAAAAGAGGTGCTTTTTCATTTCAATAATTTTAAAACAACATTTCAGGAAATTTGGTGAAAATCATAGATGATTAAACGTTTACATTTTTTAAATTCGTATAAAAATTAACGATATGGCGTTCGGAATAGAGGCAGCAAGTTACTTTGTGCCTACTTTGTATTTGGAAATAAAAGATTTAGCAGAAAAAAGAGGAATTGAACCCGCAAAGCTGGAAAAAGGGTTGGGACTACATAAAATGGGATTTCCCGATGTGCATGAAGATGCGGCTACTTTTGCTGCTGAAGCTCTGTTAAAATTAATCCGCGATTATAAAATTAATCCGAAAGAAATATCAAGAATTTATCTGGGCACAGAAAGCGCTTTGGACGCTGCAAAGCCTACTGCTTCTTATGCGATGCAAATGGTTGAAAAGGTATTGGAAAGCGAGTTCGGAGAACGGTCTTTTAAAAATTGTGATGTAGTAGACCTTACTTTTGCCTGCATTGGCGCGGTGGATGCGCTTCATAATTCTTTGGATTTTGTAAGGGTAAATCCGGATAAAAAAGCGATTGTGATTGCCAGTGATTATGCTAAATATGAACTTGCATCTTCCGGCGAATATACCCAGGGTGGTGGTGCCGTGGCTGTTTTGGTGTCTTCAAAGCCTGATCTTATGGAGATCGACAACCATTGGGGAGTCGCTACAGAAAGTGTTTTTGATTTTTTTAAGCCAAGACGTCATTTCAAAAAAGAAGATCTGACCAATGCTCCTGAAAATTTCCCTGAAAAAATTGAAGTTTTTACGGACGAACCTGTTTTTGACGGGCAATATTCTAACCAGTGTTATCAGGACAGAATCAGAGAAGCTTACCAGCATTACCAGGAAATTACAGGAAAAAATAAACCGTATGAGGCTTGGAAGTATCTTATTTTCCATCTTCCTTATGCATTTCACGGAAAAAGAGTTTTCACGGAAATTTACAGTGTAGAAAACGGTTTGTCCTACGAAACGCCTGAAGAGCAAAAAGCGGTAGCAAAATCAGAGGATTATATTCAGTTCATTAATGATAAAATAGAAAAATCTCAACGGGCTTCTTCAGAAATCGGAAATATGTACACCGCATCGATTTTTATGGCTTTACTCTCTGCTTTGCAGACGTCTTTTAATGAAAATGAAGAATTAGCAGGTCAGGAAATCGGATTCTTGGGCTATGGAAGTGGTTCTAAATCTAAAGTGTTTGCCGGAAAAATTTCTGAGAACTGGAAAAGTGTTGTGGCAAAATGGAATCTTTTTGAAGGTTTAAAAAACAGAACGGCAATAGATTTTACGACCTACGAAAATCTTCACAGAAAGCAATTGGAAAATTCTGTGAATAAAAATTATACAGGGTTCGGACTGACTTCTGTGGAATTGGAAAATCCTGTTTTAAAAGGAGCAAGATATTATCATTATCAGAATTAAAAGGTTCTGATGAAAATAGCCCGAGTTTGGGGCTTAAAAATAGGGTTGTAAGCTGGGAAATAGAGGCAGAAAGTCCTGTAGCTCTTTATTTTAAAAAACTTCCACCTCCCGACTCAATACTCTATAATAAAGAAAGGGAGGTTCTCCCGAATTCATGTTAAAAATAAAGAAGCATTTCATCCGTGGAATGCTTTTTTTGTGATTTAAAATCATTTTTTTGGGTATTTTTTTACTTTTTTTTCAATTTAACCCACAATTTTTAATGCATTTTGTTGCAAATTATTCATTCAATTCGGTTAAAGCGATGAATTTTCTTCTTAGATTTCACATTTTTTATATCATGTGTGAAAATTTTTAACCCATCATATATTTCTTTTAATCTACCATATCCCTGATTTTTTTTAATTTTTAATTCATTATGATATATAATATTCTTTGTTTTTCTGATTTTTAATTAAATAATTAAATTACAATTAACTGTTATACAATTATTTACATTTTTGATTTGTTAGTTTTTATTAACAGATTTACAGCATGAAAAAAATATGGATATGAATAAAAAATTAGGTGTTATAACAACCGCCGTTTTATTTTTTACGGGGCATGCGGTATATGCTCAAAAGGTATCAAAAGATACGGCTACCAAAGAACAGAAAATCGAAGAAGTGGTGATGGTAGGATACGGAACGCAGAAAAAAAGTGAGGTTACTGCAGCCGTATCTCAGGTAAAAGCTGAGGATATGGCAGGTTTGGTGACTGCCAGTTTCGAATCTCAGTTAGCAGGAAGAGCAGCCGGGGTAAGCGTTACCACGAATTCGGGGATGGTGGGACAGGCCCCGGTAATCAATATTCGGGGAATCAATTCTCTTAACTCGGGAACCTCGCCCCTGGTTGTGGTAGATGGAATGCCCATTTATACCGGAGACACCGGAGGATATGCGCCAAGCAATGCCTTGGGAGACATCAATCCGTCGGATATTGAAAGTATAGAGATTTTAAAGGATGGTGCGGCAGCGGCTATTTATGGTTCGCGAGCAGCCAACGGGGTAATGATTATTACCACTAAGAAAGGAAAAAAAGGGAGATTTCAGCTGGATTACAACACGTATACCGGTGTTGCTCAGGTTGTAAAACAATTTGATTTGCTGAAAACACCAGAATTTCTAACCATTGCCAATGAGAAAAGAACCAATATAGGCAGGGCGCCGTGGGCTTTTGGATCACAGTATAATACAGACTGGCAAAAAGCGGTGCTGAGATCGGCAACCCAGACGGATCATAATATTGCTCTTCAGGGAGGTTTAGGGAAAGGTTCTTATTTTGGTTCCGTGGGCTATACCAAGCAGGACGGAATTACTTTAAGCAATGGCATGGAAAGATTTACGGCACGTTTTAATGTCAATCAGGAAGTCAATAACTGGTTAAAAATGGGTGCCAATATCGGAGTAACGCGAACAGAATATAATGCTCTTAACTCCGGGGTAAATTCTCTTTCCGGAGCGATGGCAAATTCATTAAGACAATTGCCGAATACACCCATTTACAGAGCAGATGGACCATTTGGTTATAATATCGATATTATCGGCTCCAACACGATTACAGGAAGAGCAGAAAATTCACAATATGTTGCCAATAATCTTCCGAATATTGTGTATATACTTAATACTAATAAATTACAATCCCGGGTGTTGAGGGTATTGGGAGATGTATACGGAGAGGTTAAAATTTTACCATCGCTTACCTATAAGCTCCAAATGAGTGTCGACAGATCTCAAAATGAAGGCTTGCTGTACTGGAATGCTTTCCACGGAGACGGAAGAGGAAGTAACGGGCGAATTCAAAACAGCAATACCACTCTGGAAAGATACAATATCCAGAATATATTAAACTTTAACAAGAGCTTTGGTGATCACAAAATCGGGGTGACTTTAGTAAATGAATACCAAAAGGAAAATCAGAATAGCTTTTTTGGAGGCGGAACAGATTTAGGGGATTCTTATTTTAACAGCAATGTTATTTCAGGAACGTATGGAACCCCTCTTTCCGGTGGTGGAAAAACAGAGTTTGCTTTAATATCTTACTTAGCGCGATTTAATTATGATTTTGGGAAAAGATATTTTTTTCAGGGGGTCATCAGGAGGGATGAATTGTCTTCTCTTCCGAGAGATGGAAGGGTAGGATATTTCCCGGGAGCTTCATTAGGATGGAACGTTAGTAATGAAAAGTTTTTCGAGCGCGCAAAATCTGTAGTTAATGAACTGAAGTTACGTGCTTCTTACGGTAGGGTTGGTAACAGTAATATCGGAAATTACCCTTATATGTCTCTGTATGGGCCAGCTAGATATGGAGATGCTAACGGATTGGCGTATTCTCAGATGGGCGTTAACACGCTAAGATGGGAGCGAAGCGAAAAAATTGACTATGGTGCAGATATAAGCCTTTTTAAAAATAAACTGAAGCTTACCGTAGATTATTTTGTGAATAATATTGATGAAATGATTCAGCAGGTCCCTGTAGATCCGTCTTTAGGAGTTCCGAATAATCAGTATAGCTCCAATATCGGGGTGGCAAGAAATAAAGGTTGGGAGTTTTCAGCCAATTACACACCTGTTAAAAATGACAATTTTGAAATCAATATCGGTGGAAATCTTTCATTAATTAACAACAGCATAGCACAACTCTACAGAGGAGCCGATATTTTCCCTGGAAATAATGACTGGAACAATGTAGATCGCTTCTATAGAGTTCATCGGGAAGGATATTCTATGAATCAGCTCTATGGTGTAAAATACTGGGGAGTGAATCCTGCCAATGGAAACCCTGTGTATCACAGGCTGGATGGTTCTTTAGTACAGTTTAATTTAGATTCTGCGAAAAGAGGGTATTATGTTTTTAATCCTAATAATCCGGGGGATACTTCCCAGGCCGGAGCTGCGCCGGAAAATCAGATCTTGGGAAATACCATTCCTAAATATTTCGGAGCTTTCAATCTGTCCGTGAGATATCATAATTTCGATTTGGCAACATTAGTAAGATTCAGTGGAGGGAATTATATCATGAACGTTACCAGGAGAGAGTTGTTGAGTCAGAATTTTGTCAATAATTCCAGTGAAATTATGGGAAGATGGCAAAGTCCCGATAATCCGGGGGATGGATGGACTCCAAGATTAGGAGCTGGGGATGATCCCGGGGTGAATGGTCCTTCCGTTTCCAACAGTCGGTTTATTGAAAAAGGAGACTTTGTTAAGTTTGATAATCTAACGTTAGGATATAGCTTGGACCGCGACTTTTTAAATAAAATCAATATCCAGAAAATGAGACTTTATATCCAGGCTCAAAACGCATTTATCATTACCAAATATTCGGGACCAGATCCTGAAATGCAGGTGAATGGATTGGATTATAATGGAATTCCGAGACAAAGGGTTTTCTCAATTGGATTAAATGTTACACTTTAATAGAATACGACAATAATGAATACGTTCAAAAAATATATAATAGCAGCTTCAGCAGGATTGGTGTTAACGGCCTGCCAGCAGGACATCTTAAATACAACTTCTTTTGATAACCCAAACCCCGAATTGGCATTTACCTCTCCCGATTTGGTTCAGCTGGCGGTGAATGGGGTATACAATGCGGCCCAAATAGGAAATTTTAATGGCACACCCAGAGGCTATGTTTTCGGAGCAGCTTACTTTCAGCAAAATGAAGCAAGAGGTGAAGATGTTGTGAATACAGATGCTTTTTATCAATTGACTTACGAATCCAATTACGATCCTACCACGGCTAATAATGTGTACTACTGGATCGACGCTTATCGTCTGGTAAACCGTGCCAACCTGGTTAACGAGGGAATCGAAAGAGCCGTGAATAATCATGTTATTACCGATGCTCAGGGAAATATATACAAAGGGGAAGTCTTATTTTTCAGAGCCCTGGCTCATCTGGAACTTTTAAAACAGTTCTCAAGACCTTATCATTTAGACAATGGAGCTTCTATGGGAGTGCCGTACAGAACCGTAGGTGTAGATACCGAAGCGACAATTGAGCAGGCGATGCAGGTAAGCAGAGGAACCGTGGCAGAAGATTATCAGAAGCTGTTGACAGATCTTAATTTTGCGGAAACCGGACTTCCCACTAACGCTCAGAGGCAGGGAATTAATAGAATAGGGAAAATTACAAAAGGAGCAGCTATTGCGATTAAAATCAGGGCTTATTTAAATATGAGAAACTGGAATGGAGTGATTACAGAATACAACAAGCTTACCTCTATGTATGCTTTAGAGGCTACTCCTGCAGTCGTATTTAATAATAACCTGGGCAATACAGAGTCTATTTTTTCAATTATCAATACGGCAAATAACAATCCGGGAGTTAACGGGGCATTGGCTGCTCAATTTAATAACCGATCGATGATTGCCATCAGTCCTATTTTATGGAATAGCCCTGTATGGTTGGGAGATGATAAAAGGAGAGATCTTACTGCTGTCGTTTCTGGCGCCCGATTTACCAGAAAATATTCAGATATTGTGAATTATACCGATGCATCTCCGATTGTCCGTTTTTCTGAAATGAAATTAGCGGCTGCAGAAGCGTATGCAAGAACAAACGATATCAACAATGCATTAAAACTCCTTAATGAAGTTCGAGACAGATCATTGGCTAACCCTAGTACAGAATCTTATACGATTTCATTGTTTCCTAATAAGGAGGCTATTGTGAAAGCTATTTTAATGGAAAGAAGAATAGAGCTGAGTTGTGAAGGAGTTCGCTGGGGAGATATTCATCGTTTGATTAATGATGATATTGCTCCGACTCAGGGTATCCCGGCTAAAGTACCTAATGGTTTTCCGGCAGCTGCAGGATATACCATTGGAGTTCCGTATTCCGGAAATCTTACGAGTGCAATTCCTTATACAGATAGAAGATTCTTATGGCCAATACCATTAATGACAACAAGTATAAACCCTCTCCTTGCCGGTCAACAAAATCCGGAATGGTAAAAAATTAAAAAAATTAAGGCTGTCTTTTTAGGCAGCCTGATTTTTTATTAAATAACCTGAGTTCGGGATAAGAATGGAACGGAAAGCTGGAAGATCGTTAAGTACCTCATTTGATTGTAAAAATTCAAAAAAAGAAAATAGTTTGATTCTTATCACTTAACATAACCTCCATCCCCCATCCCCCATCTTCCATCTTCCAACATCCAACCTCCAGCCTCCATCTTAAAAGTTACTGCGTGTCATCCATTCTTTAAAAAGTCCGGGCCACGCAGACACTTCACTCCCTTTTTTACCAAGGCCCCAGTCATGTCCACCAGTTTGGAAAATATGCATTTCAACAGGGACATTCACGTTTTGTAAAGCTTGATCCATGAAATAACTATTTTCGACATGAGAAATAGGATCGTCTACCGCATGTGCCAAAAACATAGGTGGAGTATGGGCATTCACTTGTTTTTCTACAGAAAAAGCAATTTCCTGATCGGTGGTTGGCTCATTTCCCAGAATACTTCTGAAAGAATGTGTTTTATTATTGGGTGGCAGCATCGAAATCACAGGATAAATAAGTGCGGTAAAATCGGGCTTTGATGATAATGAATCAATATCATCAACGGGTTTGTAAAAATTTTTATCAAAAAGAGTTGAGGTGATTCCTGCTAAATGACCACCTGCTGAAAATCCTAAAATTCCAATTTTATGCTGATTTATACTATAATGTTTAGCAAGACTCCGAATAATTCGCATAGCACGTTGTGCGTCTTCAAAAGGGACGTGAGTACTGTTCCAGCCTTCCTTAGGCAGTTTGTAAATGAGTTCAAAGGCGGTTATCCCTTCAGATTGTAACCAATTGGCAGCCGGAGTGCTCTCTTTTCCCAGTTCAATATGAGCATATCCACCACCACTGATTACTAAAATTGCAGTTCCATTCGGATGTTGAGGTTGGTGAACAATAAGCCTTGGCGTAGAAATCCGTTTTACAGACCCTTTATCGCTAATCAGCTCCGAACCACGAGTGCCTCCAGCGTTCGGCATTTCGGAAGGCCATAAATCAATTTGCTCCAAACTACGCTGAATACTGAATTTTTGCCCCTTAGCCTGTGCATTTAATGATGTATTTAAAGAAATTAATAAAACAGAAATGATAATAAATACTTTCATCATAAGTAAGGTAAATTAGATTAGCCCCAAATAGAATGCTGCAAAAAAGATGCAAATTTGAATGATGATATTCGCATGGGATTGTATCTCCCGATAAGAATTAAAACGTTAAGATGCATCCAAACCTACCGAATTAAGAATTTTTGGCCGCAATTATGAATATTTATTTTTGCATATTATTCATTTAATGTGACCTTATGATGAATATTACTCTTTGAATTTGCTTTTTTTATGTCATGTGTGGAAATTTTTAACACTTCATATATTTCTGATAATCTATTAAATCCATTATTTTTTTTAATTCTTAATACTTTAAGTAATGCTTCATTCTTTGTTTTTTTTGAATTTTAATTAAATAATTCAACTTCAATCACTTGTAATGCAGTTGTTTACCTGTTTGATTTGTTAATTTTTATTAACAGATTTACAACATATAAAAAACTATAGATATGAATAAAAAATTAGGTCTTATAACGACTGCTGCACTTTTCTTTTCGGGACAGCTGGTTGATGCGCAGACTAAAAGCATGAAAAAAGATACTGCTGCAAAAGAGCATAGAATAGATGAAGTGGTGATGATTGGCTATGGCAAGCAAAATAAAAATAATGTTACAGGAGCTATTGCCACTGTCAGAAGCGAAGCTCTTCAGGAGCAGCCTGTTTCCTCTGTTGAACTGGCATTACAGGGAAAAGCTCCTGGAGTACAGGTTACCAGTACTGGCGGGAGAGCTGGAAATAACACTCAGATAAGTATCAGAGGAAACGGCTCATTGAGTGCATCCAATAATCCATTATATATCATTGATGGTATTCCCCAGGAATCTCTGGGAAATCTTACCCCTGAAGATATTAACAGCATGGAAATTTTGAAAGATGCGGCATCGGCTGCCATATATGGTTCCAGGGCGTCTAATGGTGTTGTACTCGTGGAAACCAAAGGTGGCAAATATAATATGAAACCCTCGATTAACTTCTCCTCTTCTTATGGAATACAGGAAATCATTAAAAGACCTAGACTTTTAGATGCACAACAGTATAAAAGCGTACATGATGCTGCAAGACAGAATTATCTGAATGATATTGCCAACGGAACTTTACCTGCCCCGTCCAATATGACAGGATTAACACCGATGACGGATACTGGTATTAATACCAGATGGCTGGATCAGGTTTTGAGAACCGGCGCCATTACCAATAATCAGCTAGGATTTACGGCAGGAAGTGCAATGTCTAAAATGTATTTTTCGGTCTCCCACATTAAACAGGAGGGTATTATAAGAGACGATAATTTTGAGATCTCAAGAATAAGACTGAACCTGGATCAGAAGATAACCGATAAGTTTAAAATAGGAATTAACTCCTATTTTACCTACACATCGTCTAATCCGGTTGTAGATGATAACAATACTTTTCAGCCTTATGCCAATGCCATTGGTGCGCCTCCTAATATTGCGGTCTACGGTGCAGACGGAAAACCAAATCGCTTTAACTATAATAATCCTCTATGGGCATTTGAAAGAAAAGTGAATGAAAAGTGGCAAAATATAGGAAGTAATTTCTTTGCAATATATAACCCGATTAAAGAGATCACATTAAAAACATCCCTTATGGGAAATATTGCTTCCAAAAGATTTAACAGATTTGACGCTCCAAATACACGAAGAGGTGAGAATGCAGGTGTTCCGTGGGGATATGGCTATTACAGTACCGAAAACAACAGAGATTATTTAATTGAAAATACAGCAAACTACGATAAAGGATTTTTAGACAATAAATTAAAGCTAAATGTTTTGGTGGGACAGTCTTTTCAAAAATGGGAATATGAAGACTCTTTTGTTCAGGGTGAAAATTTTCCGGGAAATGATCTGGCATGGTTAGTCTCTGCGGCAACCATTAACCAAGGGAGAAGCAGATTGATCGCCATGTCTTTGGCCTCTTTTTTTGGAAGGGCTCAGCTTAGCTGGGATAATAAATACAACTTGATGTTATCCACCCGATATGACGGGTCTTCAAAATTTCCGAAAGGAAATAAGTGGGGCAATTTTCCCGCAGCCTCTTTCGGATGGACAGTCTCTAATGAGTCTTTTTTTCACGTTCCTGTAATAAACGAACTTAAATTCAGGACTTCTTACGGGTTTACAGGAAACCAGACAGGTATTCCGTATTCCAGTGGTCTTAACCTCATCGCCGCTGGGGAAAATCATAATCAGAATCCCGGAACTGCTGTTTCTGAACTGTTCAATCCCGAATTAAAATGGGAAAAAGGAAGGTCTTTTGATGTCGGTATGGATATGTCATTATTTAACCGCAGGATTAATTTGACCGTAGATTTTTATAATAAAACCACCAATGATCTGCTGTACAGATTACCTGTTCCTCACGAAACCGGATATAGTAATATTTTGAGTAACGTAGGAACCATTAACAATAAAGGGATCGAAATAAATTTAGATACAAAAATTATTAAAGCCGAAAAATTCAAATGGGATTTTGCAGTTAATTTTTCTTACAATGAAAATGTTGTGAAAACTATAGGAACACAAACCGGTTATTTTACAACCGGTTTTGGATCTATTGTGAAAGAAGGGGAACCTTTGGGGTCTTTTTATATGATTGAAGCATTAGGTGTTGCTAAAGAACGTTATGAATATAAGGACAGAGACGGAAATGTCGTAAAAGTGGTTCAGCCGGGAGATATGATCTATAATGATCTCAATGGCGACGGAAAGATTGATTCTGATGATCGAAAAGTATTTAAAGGTGGTATTGCTCCGTTTTTTGGAGGATTCTCTACCAGATTTACTTTTGATAAAGTGGATTTATCGATCAATGCTCAGTATTCAATGGGCAAGAAAATATATGCATTGTATAAAGAAAGACAGGTAGGAGGGGCCAGTACAGGCTTTCCTTCTTATTCTTCCAACATGGTTGAAGAGCAGATGAACTACTGGACTCCGGAAAATACAAATACCAATGTCCCAAGACCCCATCTTGCAGGAAGTGTCTCATCCTGGAACAACCAGCGTTCATCAAGATTTTTGGAAAATGCAGATTATCTGAGAATTACCGATATTACTTTAGGATATAATATGGATAAAACGCAACTGGGCTTTATCAAATCAATGAGAATTTACGCTCAGGTGAGAAATGCATTCACTTTTACCAAATACTCTGGAGTGGATCCTGAAACTTATTATCTGAACCAAGGTTCAAATTCTTCTCAGAATAGCGCAGATACCTCGAAATTAACTTCCGGATTTGATCTGAGTGGAATTCCCAATGTCAAAGTTTACAGTTTAGGAATGAATATTAACTTTTAATTAATTATACAATGAAAAAAATAAAAAAAATAATAGCACTCGTTCTCGCATTGACGCTAACCTCATGTAGTAGTGAGCTGGATATAAAATCAGAAGTCGCGGCCGACGCTAATGCATCGTTAACAACAGAAGATGTCAATCGTCTGTTAATTGGTTCTTACAGAAGTGTTATGATGCCCAGTACCTATCCTTATTTTAATATTATGGCTCCGGAAATTCTGGCCGCAGAGAATCTTCAGCCAGTGAGATTTCAATGGCCTCAGGTTCAAGATATGTATGAACATAATGTTCTTCAGGGAGATATATTATTAAGTTATCTGTATAAAGATTTTTATAAAGGCATTAGCCGGGCAAATACAATTTTAAAAGTGCCGGCTTCTGATAATTCCCAAAAAGGAAAAGCAAGATACGTGCGCGCTTTGTCTTATGTAAGATTATATGATCTTTATGAAGCAGTGCCCTTAGTTGATGAAAATTATGATCTTAAACCGATTAAGGCTTCCTCTTCAAAAGAGATTCTGAATTTTATTATTAATGATCTTAAATATGCAAAGGAAAATATTGAACCCTTAAATAAAAACAATCCAAATAGCTACCTTACCCCTACAAAAGAAGCCGCATCTGCACTGTTGGCACGAGTCTATCGAATGAATGGTGATATTAAAAATGCAGCTATTGAAGCGGAAGAATTGATTAAAGGAGGAAAATTCAGTATTTCCGATAATCCTAAAAACTATAATTCTGAAACGATTCTTAAGTTCGCAGGTAATTTGGCTGAACTCAATGGACAGTGGGGATGGATCCTGAGCTATGATGCCAGATCATGGAACTGTTTCGCTGCCTCCGACAGTCTATTAAAATTACTGGGAACCGACGATACCCGCAGAGCTTTGTTTGATTTTGCACAGGCGCCCTCTACAGGAGGTTTTATATTTTCTAATAAATACAGTAAATCCGGAGACGCTGATCTAATTATATCAAGAATCCCTGAAATGTATCTCATATCAGCAGAAGGAGGCAATATAGCCAGACTTACTGAGCTACAGGCAAGCAGAAAATCCAGTTTGTCTTTAGATCAAGAAAGAAGACTGGAGCTATCCTTTGAATGGGTACGATGGTCGGATCTTAAACTGAAAGGTGAAAAATATAAACTGCCATTTCCACAAGGTGCGCTTGATGCCAATGATTTATTAAAGTAAAAGAAGCATCTTCAATAAGAGAAATTCTGAACCGAATGATAGAAATTAACGACAAAAGTTGCTGATGTGATTTATCGTAGCCTTCCACATAAAGCAAGCAATAAAAACGGAAAAAAAATTTTAGTATATTTCAGCAGGGGTTATTTTAAAAGAATAGCCTCTGTTTTGTTTTTGAGTAATACAGACTGATTTTATTTTAAAATCCTTGGGAAAGATTATAAATTCAAAGCACAAACCTTAGGAGAGCCTCCGGTTCTTATTTTTCATTTCTACGATAAAGATATTATGCTTTTCGTGAAGATGTGTTATTTAACAGCAGCTACGGTATTCTGAAAAATCTTTGGCGTTATCCCCACCAGCTGTTTAAATACCCTCGTAAAATAATTGGTGTCAGAAAAACCGGTCTGGTAAGCCGTTTCTTTAATACTGTTATGATTGGCCAATAACTCCTTCGCACGGTTGATCCTTTCCTGTAAAATAAACTCATTGGGAGAGGTTCCCAATTCATCCTTAAACATTTTAAAGAAATTAGATTTACTGACGTAGGCTAATTTCGCGATGCTGTCAATAGAAAGTTTCTGATGAAGATTTTTTTTAATATAATCTACCACAAAACCGATTCTGGATTTATTTTTAACGATATTTTTCTCCATCATGCTTCTCGCCTGGGTCTGCATCAGCCGGATCAGAAGTTCCTTTAATGCAAAATCTGCCATAATATCTTTTTGTGAATTATCATCCATGGCAATTCTCATAATATTATTGGTTGCAGAAGCTAAAGACTGATTGTTAAAAAGAAAATACTCATCAAGATCAAGATCCCACTGCGAGGTTTCATCGATTTTTGGAAGATGATAATTAAGATGATTTAGAGAATCTTCTATAAACTCCGGATTAAGGCTTAAAGAAATACACTGTGAGGGCGTTTTATCGGCTTCAGGAAAGTCGATAACCATCGTTTCTCCCGGGGAAACGAGCACACTTTCGCCCGGAAAATAGTCAAAATAACCTGTTTTATTATCCAGCTTCATCTGTTTTTTACCCCGAAGCATGGCGGTAAATGCAATCGTCTCAAAATGAAGCTTTACATCAAAAGCGGTTTTATGTGTTTCATAAATGCTGAATTCACAATTGTTCAGATTGAATTTCGTCTGATTTTCAACCAACTCACTAAGCTGATTTTCCTCCTTTAATTCAGGAGTATTTAATAAAATCTTGTTATTATTCATTTCTAAACATTTATGATTGCGTGTTTACTCAAATATAGAAATTTATAAGCTTACGAGTTTGTTAATAAAATTATAAAATTCCGTCAATGTATTATTTTGATATTTTTTTGTACGATTATGCTATTTTATTCTGGCAGGTAAGTGTAATTTGGTAACAGATAAAAATTAAAACGTACGTATATGAGCACACTAACAGAACAGAATTCATCGACTACTTTACAGTGGCCGGAATTCAAAAACAAATATGATAATTATATCAACGGACAATTTACAGCGCCGGTAAACGGACAGTATTTTGACGTCGTTTCACCCGTAGACGGAAAAAAATTCACGCAGGCCGCCCATTCTTCAAAAGAAGATTTGGACTTAGCAGTGAACGCTGCCGAAAAGGCATTTCAGACATGGAAAGATACCTCATCTACCGAAAGAAGCATTATTTTAAATAAAATTGCCGACAGGATCGAGCAGAATTTAGAGTATATCGCGACGGTAGAAACCATTGATAACGGAAAGGCCGTCAGGGAAACACTGGCAGCAGATATTCCCCTTGCAGTCGATCATTTCAGGTATTTTGCTTCGGTAATCAGATCTGAAGAAGGTTCGCATAACGAGCTGGATAAAGATACAGTGTCACTCATTGTTCACGAACCTCTGGGGGTTATCGCTCAGATTATTCCATGGAATTTTCCAATCTTAATGGCAGTCTGGAAACTGGCTCCGGCTTTGGCAGCAGGAAACTGCGTGGTTTTAAAACCGGCAGAAAGTACTCCCGTTTCCATTTTGGTTCTTATGGAATTAATCGGCGATTTGCTTCCTCCAGGAGTCGTAAATATCGTGAACGGTTTCGGAGCCGAATTGGGAAGAGCTTTAGTTACCAATCCAAAAGTGAACAAAGCTGCATTTACAGGTTCTACCGCAACAGGTCGGTTAGTAATGCAGTACGCCACAGAAAATATTATTCCGGTGACATTGGAGCTGGGAGGGAAATCGCCAAACGTATTTTTCAGTTCAGTAATGGATGCGGATGACGAATTTTTAGATAAAGCCATTGAAGGAGCGGTTCTTTTCGCTTTAAATCAGGGGGAAATTTGTACTTGCCCGTCCAGACTACTAGTTCAGGAAGACATTGCAGAGGCCTTCATTGCTAAAGTGGTGGAAAGAGTAAAAGCCATCAAAGTGGGAAATCCGTTGGATAAAACCGTCATGATGGGTGCTCAGGCCTCTCAGATTCAAAAAGATAAAATTCTTTCATATATCAAATTAGGGAAAGAAGAAGGCGCAGAAGTGCTTGTAGGGGGTGATACTAATAATGTTGGCGAAGGTTTGGAGAACGGATATTATATTCAGCCGACGATTTTCAAAGGAAATAACCGAATGAGAATCTTCCAGGAAGAAATTTTCGGACCTGTTTTGGCATTCACGACTTTCAAAGATGAAGAAGAAGCGCTGAAAATCGCCAACGATACCATTTATGGGCTAGGAGCAGGAGTATGGACAAGAGATGCGCATCAGCTGTACACTATTCCGCGTCATATCCAAGCAGGAAGAGTTTGGGTTAATCAATACCATTCTTACCCTGCAGGCGCACCTTTCGGGGGATACAAACAGTCGGGGATCGGTCGCGAAAACCACAAAATGATGCTGGATCACTACCGTCAGACTAAAAATATGTTGATTTCATACAACAAAAACAAATTAGGTTTCTTTTAATTTAAATAATAGGGCGTGCCCGTTTTCCCCCGTTTGACAACGGGGAAAAACGGTCGGGCTATCCAGGGCTCCACTTCGTTTCGGTGTTCCGCTGCGCTCCACACTCTCGTTTTCAACGAGACCCTTCCTATCCCTCACGCAAACAAAAGTTGCCCTTATCCGGAATTTTCGGGTGAGCAGGAAATTGTATGTCTCTACTGAGCCTTGTCAAGGTTCAAAACCTTGACAAGGCTCCTTAAATCGTAATAGAAAGACCAGTTAACGTACAGACAAACGGTTATAAAATACAAAACTTCATCTTCTGCGTTACCTGATCATCAAAATATGATTCCAAAAACAATGAAAGCCGCAGTCGTTCAGGGCTACGGAGAACCGTTAAAAATAGAAGAGGTGCCGGTAAAGGTTCCCGGAAGATATCTACTGAGCCTTGTCAAGGTTCAAAACCTTGACAAGGCTCTTAAATCGTAAGAGAAAGACCAGTTAACGTACAGACAAACAGTATGAAACACAAAACTTCATCTTTTGCGTTACCTGATCATCAAAATATAAAAACTAACCATAAAAAAATCAAAATATGATTCCAAAAACAATGAAAGCCGCAGTCGTTCAGGGCTACGGACAACCATTAAAAATAGAAGAGGTGCCGGTAAAGGTTCCCGGAAGATCTACTGAGCCTTGTCAAGGTTCAAAACCTTGACAAGGCTCCTTAAATCGTAAGAGAAAGACCAGTTAACGTACAGACAAACAGTATAAAATACAAAACTTCATCTTTTGCGTTACCTGATTATCAAAATATAAAAACTAACCATAAAAAAATCAAAATATGATTCCAAAAACAATGAAAGCCGCAGTCGTTCAGGGCTACGGACAACCTTTAAAAATAGAAGAGGTGCCGGTAAAGGTGCCCGGAAGATATGAAGTACTGGTAAAAGTAATCGCTTGTGGCGTTTGCCATACCGATTTACATGCCGTAGACGGAGATTGGCCGGCAAAACCCAAGATGCCTTTGATTCCCGGTCATGAAGGGGTAGGAATTGTGGTAGCTTGTGGACCAGAAGCCATGGTGAAAGAAGGGGATGCCGTAGGAGTGCCGTGGTTATATTCTGCGTGCGGATGTTGCGATTATTGCATCACGGGCTGGGAAACCTTATGCCATGCTCAGCAGAATGGCGGATACAGCGTAGATGGTGGTTTTGCAGAATATGTAATTGCCGATTCAAGATATGTGGGACATCTGAAACCTGATGTCAACTTTTTAGAAATAGCTCCGATTCTCTGTGCGGGAGTAACGGTGTATAAAGGATTAAAGGAAACAGAAACAAAACCGGGAGAATGGGTGGCCATTTCGGGAATCGGTGGTCTGGGACATGTTGCCGTACAATATGCAAAAGCCATGGGAATGCATGTAGCGGCAATTGATGTGGCCGATGATAAATTGGATTTAGCAAAAAAATTAGGAGCAGACTTAGTCGTTAATGCAAAAAACACAGATCCTGGAGAATATTTACATAAAGAAGTCGGCGGTATGCATGGCGCTCTAATTACTGCGGTCTCTCCCATCGCTTTCAAACAGGGAATCGATGTGTTGAGAAGAAAAGGAACCATTGCCCTGAACGGGCTTCCGCCAGGATCTTTTGAACTTCCTATTTTTGAAACCGTATTAAAAAGGATCACCGTTAGAGGATCCATCGTAGGCACAAGAAAAGATCTTCAGGAAGCTTTAGATTTTGCAAATGAAGGGTTGGTGAAAGCAACGGTAACTTCAGCAAAACTGGAAGATATCAACGATGTTTTTGATAAAATGAAAGCCGGACAGATCGATGGCAGAATTGTTCTCGATATCGCCGGATCAAACTAAATTATTTTGAATGTTAGAGGTTCGGCGATATGAAATTTCGCCGAACTTTTTTAACTTTACCTGAGTCGTTAATTCAATAAAAACAAACGAAAATGGAAACCAAAATATCAAGACTTTCCGTCACCGAAAAAGCACTGGAAGTAGTTTGGGAACTCGAAAAAAAATATGGAGATCTCATGTTTTATCAAGCCGGAGGCTGTTGCGAAGGAACCCAGCCCCAATGTTTCGAAAAAGGCGGGTATTTCCCAAGAATGAACGATGCCATGATCGGAACCATCAACAACCATGAATTCTGGATCGACCGCGATTTATTCGAATACTGGCAATATTCCCACTTTACATTAGATGTTTTGGATGGCTTCGGGCCGGGCGGGTTTTCTTTGGAAACGCCACTGGGAAAGACTTTTAAAGTAATTTACAGACTTTTTACCCCCGAAGAGCTCGAAAATTTGGAACCGGTAAAGCGAAGTGAATAAAAATCGGCAAAATCAGAAGAATCTGCGAGATAATATAAATTAGCTGATATTTTTTAGAGTCTCACGCAGATTTGGCAGATAACGCAGATGTTTGCGCTATAAAATTATTAGTGAAATTTGTGCAAATATTTGTGTAATTAGTGTTTAAACAAAGAAAAATCAAACCTTCACAAACCGACTCACAAACATCGAAGCCACGACTTGTCCAACCGCATTTAAAACCGTTGCCAGAGGATCAACCAGAGTTCCGATAATCATCACCGCCGGAATTGCTTCCTGTGGGAGTTTATAAACCGAAATCATCAGCATTTCCCCAATATAACCGCCATTCGGAATTCCTCCGGCCACGATGCTTACGAAAACGGTGATTCCTAAAGCTAAAAGCAGGTTCATCGGATCAAAAAAATCTCTTCCGATAATTAAAAAAGCAACATAAATTTTAATAATCGAAGACATGGACGAACCATTTTTATGCAAAGTCGTCCCAATCGGGATCACGATATTCGAAATCTGACTTGGAATTCCAATTTTTGAGGCTGCCTGTAAATTGGCAGGCATGGTGGCAAAACTGCTGCAGGTACTTAATGCGGTTAACGTCGGAAAAATAGCATTCTTCCAGAAACTTTTCACTCCGTTTGAACCTTTTGCCATAAACGCATACAGTGAAAAAAATACTAAGAAATAGATAATTCCCGCTATATAATACAGTCCTAAAGGTTTAGCATAAAATCCAAAAAGCTGAGGTCCCAGCGTGGCCACCTGAAAGGCAAAATAGGCTCCCAAACCAATGGGCGCAACTTTCATAATCAGTAAAAGCAGTTCTTTCATTACTTCATATCCGGAAGCTAGAAAAGCTCGGAAAACCTGTCCTTTTTCGCCTGCTTTTCTCGCGGAAAATCCGGTCATAAAAGCAAAAATCAATAAAGCCAGCATATTTTGTCTCGAAAAAAGCTGCGTAAATTCTCCAACGGTAAAAAATCCTACAATTCTGTTGCCCCAACTGTCATTATTAGTGGCTTCTTCAACAATTTCTGAACTTCCGGAAACCCCGGAAACAGGAAATAGATAGACCGCAAAAATCGTAAAAATAGCTGCTGTAAGAATGAAAAACAGAAACGTTAACGCCATCGTCAACATAATTTTTCCAAATTTCGACTGTTGCTCTAATGAAGCAATAGAATTAGAAACAGCAAAAAATACTAGCGGAACAACACTCACAAACAGTAAATTAAGGAAGATATCTCCAACAGGTTTCAGGTAAGTCACGAAATCTGGCGCAACGATCCCGATGATGCTGCCAACGGTGATTCCTAAGAGTAAAAATAATATTCCGGAGTAGTTTTTTAAGACTTCTTTCATGCGTGCTTTTTAATCAAAGATAGCTTTATTTTTAACATTATGTTATATTATTTTCACTCATAAAATTCTTAAATTTGAGTAAATATCGTTTCTATGGCTTATATAGATTACTATAAAATTTTGGGCGTAGACAAAAGCGCAACTCAGGAAGATATCAAAAAAGCATATCGAAAATTAGCAAGAAAACTGCATCCCGACCTCAATCCCGATGATAAGGAAGCAGAAAGGAAATTCAAGGAGCTTAATGAAGCCAATGAGGTACTCAGCAATGTAGAAAATCGTTCGAAATACGATAAATACGGCGAAAACTGGAAGCATGGGGAAGAATATGAAAAAGCTCAGCAGCAACAAAGACAATATCAACAAAGTCAGAATGGAAATTACGGAGGCGGATTTTCCGGTGCTGATTTTGGAGAAGGAGAGGATTTTTCAGATTTTTTCCAAAGTATGTTCGGTGGAGCAGGAGGTGGTTTCGGAAAGAATTCACGAGGAAGTGCTTCGGGAAAATTTAAAGGTCAGGACGTCAATGCAGAATTAAATTTAAGTTTAAAAGATGCCGCAACCACGCATCCTCAGACTTTTGAAATCAATGGTAAGAAAGTGAGAATTACGATTCCGGCAGGAGTGTATGACGGACAGCAGATTAAACTGAAAGGCCACGGAAATCCCGGGGTTAATGGAGGTCCGAACGGAGATTTGTATATTACTTTTACGATTGCAGCGGATCCTGATTTTGAAAGAGTGGGAAATGATTTGAAAACGAAAGTGTCCATCGATTTATACACGGCTGTTTTAGGCGGAGAGGTAAAAGTAAATACCTTAGAGGGAAGTGTAAATCTGAAAGTGAAACCCGAAACCCAAAACGGAAACACAGTGCGACTGAAAGGAAAAGGTTTCCCTGTGTATAAAAAAGATGGTGAATTTGGGGATTTGTTTGTGACTTATGAAGTAAAATTACCAACGAATCTTACCGATCATCAGAAAGAACTTTTTGAACAACTTAAAAATTCCTAAGCCATGAGTGAAAGAATATCTCGAGAGGAACTCGTAAAAATATATAATATTGAAATCACTTTTTTTGATGAACTGGTGAATTCCGGGTTAATTACCATTCAGACGGAAAATGAAATCCGTTATCTGACGTATGATGATCTGCCCAATTTTGAGCGCTTAACCAACTGGCATTATGATCTCGAAATTAATCTTCCCGGCCTGGAAGTCATTCATGAAATGCTTAAGAAAATTAATGATCTTCGACAAAGAAATCGTGAGCTGACGAGTAAGCTTTCGGCAATCGGGGATAATTTTGTTGATCATTGAGTGCGTTTACCGATGATAGAATGAAAAAACTATCTTTGTAAGAGATATTGTAATTATGAGTGAAGAAAAGGTGATTGTTTTAAAACCCAAAAGAAAAGATTTTGAAGAAATCTATTTTAGCGGAAATCAGGGAAGTTTGTTTTTTTCGTCATCAACGAGAGGAAAAACGGTAACTACCATTGTGGTAGGATTAATTTTACTGATCTTATTTGCCTTTAAAGAAGATTTTACAAAGGAAAAATTCGGGATTTTATATTTTGTAAGTTTTCTGTTTTTGCTTTGCGCGGTTTTTCTTTCGGTAAGCATTAATAAAGTTTCGAGATGGAAAAAACAGGTTACGAGTTATTTAAATAAATTAGAAAACTGTAAAATTTACGAAATAAGATTCGATGACCAATTTTTTAACGTCAATATCGACAGCGAGAAAGAAACGAGTGAGTGGAAAGATTTTAATTATTTCGATAGCAATAACGAATTTATTACCATTGAAGGAAAATACAGTTATATGTTTCCGAGAAAATCGATGAGTGAAAAAGAGTACAGCCTCCTAAAGCAGGTTTTAAAGAAAAATATCACAGAATAGCATAAAAAACTCAGAGCAAATACTCTGAGTTTTCTTTTTTATCATGAAGAGCAGATTAATCTAACCAGCCCATTTCTCTCATCCAGTCATCGTTGTAGATCTTTCCTACGTACCTTGAACCGTGGTCGTGAAGTAAAACAACAATTACATCATCTTTCGTGAACTGATCTTTCATCTGAACTAAAGCAGCCATTGCACTTCCCGCAGAATATCCACAGAAAATTCCTTCTTCTTTTGCCAGTTTTCTTGCATAAACAGCACCATCTTTATCGGTTACTTTCTCGAAATGATCGATTACCGACATATCATAGTTTTCAGGAAGAATATCTTCACCAATTCCTTCTGTGATGTAGGTGTAAGCATTTCCTAAATTAATTTCGCCCGTTTCGTGAATTTCCTTTAAAATAGAACCATACGTATCGACTCCGATTACTTTAATATCAGTATTTTTCTCTTTAAAGAATGTTCCGCAACCCGTAATCGTACCTCCCGTTCCGGCTCCAACAACGAAGTGCGTTAATTTTCCTTCTGTCTGTTCCCAGATTTCAGGCGCGGTAGACTCGTAATGAGCCGCTCTGTTGGATAAATTATCGTATTGATTCACATACCATCCGTTTTCCGTTTCTTTTGCTAATCTTTTAGAAACAGAATAATAAGAACGCGGGTCTGTAGGTTTCACGTCTGTCGGACAAACAATTACCTCAGCACCAACGGCACGAAGAATATCACATTTTTCTTTTGACTGTTTAGAGTTGGTTACGAAAATACATTTGTAACCTTTGATGATGGCAGCAAGCGCCAATCCCATTCCCGTATTTCCGGAAGTTCCTTCGATAATCGTTCCGCCTGGCTTTAATCTGCCGTCTTTTTCAGCATCTTCAATCATTTTTACCGCCATTCTGTCTTTTACAGAATTTCCGGGATTGAAAGTCTCCACTTTTGCTAAAACCAATGCCGGAAAGTCATCTCCCAACACTTTATTAAGTTGTACCAAAGGCGTATTTCCTATCGTTTCAAGAATATTTTTTGCGTATTTCATAAATGTTTTATAAGCCTCACAAAGATACAGTTTTCAAATGAGTTAGCTCAATGAGGTTCTTACAAATTCGGTTAATATTTGTTAAGGCTGTATCAGAAAAACGACAAAATAATTAACAAATTCATAATTGAGAATTGATTTTTTTTAGAAGCTTTTTCCCGCTTTCCGTTGCAATTCCTCATTACGCGGCTCCGCTTCGCTACGCCGCTCCATTGCGGGATTTTCACTGCAATCGGGGCTAGGGATTTAGGTTACAAATTAAGAATTTGTCATTCCGAATCGAGAGTGAAGCAATCTCATGAAAATTTAGTAATAAATAAATTGCATCTTCGTTTCTATTTGGCTATGACAAAGCGAAAATTCACAAGCGAAGCAAATTCATCATTCATCATTGACTTTTAATTATATTTAATCGCCTTTACCGGAGAAATTTTACTGATCAGATAACTCGGAATAATCAAAGCCAGCCCGGAAATAATTAAAATTCCGACAGAAATAGAAATAATCGCAATAGGATTTAAATCGACAGGAACCGTACTTACATAATAGTTTTCAGGATTTAGCTTAATCACCCCGAAAAACTTCTGAATCAAAATGAGCCCAATACCAATGGCGTTTCCGTATAAAAGTCCGGGAACCATGATGATTAGGGTATAATTGATGAATGTTGCTCTTATTTGGGAATTACTGGCTCCCAATGTTTTCAGGAGACCGATAGAATTTGTCCGTTCAATAATAAGGATCAAAAGAACCATAATAATATTAATGACCACAACAATAAGCATAATAATGATGATTAAAGCGATATTGGTATCAAAAATACTGATCCAGTCGGTGATTTGAGGGAACTTTTCAGTAGCTTTTTCAGCGTAGTTTTTATAACCGATCAGTTTTTCAATATCAGGAAAATCTTTGTCGATATCGTTTACATTGGTCAGGAAAATATCGAGTCCACCAACATCCTCAGGTTTCATATCCTGAATTTTTCTTACATGATTGATGTCGCCGATCACGAATTGCTCATCGATCATTTTAATATCGGTTTTATAAATTCCCAGTACTTCAAATTTTCTGTAAATAGGTTTTTGATCTGCCTTTGAAAAAACAGTGACAATGCTGTCTTTTACTTTTAAATGAAGATCTTTTGCTATTTTCTGAGAAATAGTGACTCCGTTATTATATCCTTTCTCTGTCACAACAGGTGTCGTTCCAGAAAGTAGAAATTTTTTAAACCGCAAGCTGTCGAAGTCTTTTCCTACGCCTTTAAAAATAATTCCCGAAAAGTTATGCTCATTCCGCATAATCCCGGTAACGGTAGCATATTTCTGAACCGTTTCAACATCAGAAAGCTCCTTTATTTTTGGAATATTCAATCCCTGATTATCAAGCACCGAGGTATTATAAGAAGAGTTAGACCGGGTGGATCTCACGGTAATATGCCCGCTGAAATCTGCCAGTCTCTCTTTGATAGCCTTCTTGGAACCGAAACCTGTGGCCACGGTAATAAGAGAAACAATGATTCCCAAGGCTACGGAAAGTCTGCCAATGAAGATGATCACCCTCGAAAGGTTATTTTTGTTATCTTTGGAAAACGCTATTTTTCTAGAGAAATATAAAGGAAATTTCAAGCTTATGAATTTAGATTTCAAAATTAAAAATTTACTTCTTATTTGCCTAATTTTTTTAGGAGTATTCAATCAATATTATTCTCAGACTCAAGATAAAGCCGGATTTAAAACGGGAGCCGATCAACCGGAGGTCTATTTACCTTTGCTTAAAGGGAAAACAATTGGTGTGGTCATCAACCAGACCGGATTGATGAGCGACAGAACCCACGTTGTGGATTTTCTGGTAAAGAACGGGATTAAAATAAAATCTATTTTTGCCCCTGAACATGGGTTTCGGGGCGATGCAGACGCTGGTGAAAAAGTGAAAAACGGAGTGGACGTAAAAACCGGAATTCCCATTGTTTCATTGTATGGAAATAATAAAAAGCCAAAACCGGAACAATTGAAGGGAATTGATATCGTCGTTTTTGATATTCAGGATGTTGGCGTTCGTTTTTATACTTATATTTCGACATTAACGTATTTAATGGAAGCCGGAGCTGAAAATAATGTGGAAGTGATGGTTTTAGACAGACCCAACCCCCATGACGGTTATATTGACGGACCAGTTTTAAAGAAAAAATGGATCAGTTTTGTCGGAATGCATGAAGTTCCTGTTATCTATGGGTTGACCATTGGCGAATACGGAAAAATGGTGAATGGAGAAAAGTGGCTGAAAAATGGAATTCAGGCAAAATATACTTTAATTCCGATGAAAAATTATCATAAAAATCAGCGTTACGCGATCTTGGATAAGCCTTCTCCGAACTTACCGAACGATAAATCAATCAATCTATATCCAAGTTTATGTTTTTTTGAAGGAACACAGGTGTCTGTGGGAAGAGGAACAGATTTGCCTTTCCAGATTTATGGTTCCCCCTGGACGGCCAATTTACCGTATCAATTTACTCCGAAGCCTAATTTTGGAGCCAAAGATCCTTTTTTAAACGGTAAACTCTGTTACGGTGAAAATCTTTCAGATTATAAAAATGATCTAAGAGAACTGAATCTGGAGTGGGTTATTAAAGCCTATAAAGCGTACAAAAATCCGCAGCAGGATTTTTTCTTAAAGAATTTGTTTTTCGATACCCTGGCGGGAACTGATGAGTTGAGAAAACAAATCGTTGCCGGAAAATCTTTTAATGAAATTAAATCTTCCTGGAAACCGGAGCTGGATCAGTTTGAAAAGATCAGAGGTAAATATGTTATTTACGAAAAGTAAAGAAAAGTGAATGGTCAATGGTGAATTTTGCTTTGCAAGTCAATTTTTATGTTATTTACGAAAAGTAAAGAAAAGTGAATGGTCAATGGTGAATTTTGCTTTGCAAGTCAGTTTTTATGTTATTTACGAAAAGTAAAGAAAAGTGAATGGTCAATGGTGAATTTTGCTTTGCAAGTCAATTTTTATGTTATTTACGAAAAGTAAAGAAAAGTGAATGGTCAATGGTGAATTTTGCTTTGCAAGTCAGTTTTTATGTTATTTACGAAAAGTAAAGAAAAGTGAATGGTCAATGGTCAATTTTGCTTTGCAAGTCAGTTTTTAAAATTCACGAGCGTAAGCGAATTCACCATTGACCATTCATTTATATAAATATCAATCGAAATTCGGAGGAGGAGTTTTATCGTTCTTGCCTTTATTAAAAATAACAAGGCCAACAGATAAACCGATGACGCCTGCTCCTGCAATCATTAAAGCACTTTCCAGCTTATCAGGCTGACTGTTTCCGAGATAATTCATTAAAAATAAAATCCCAAAGGTGATGATACTGATAATGATGTGGTTTCTACCGAATAATTTCATTTTATCTTAATTTATAGGAGATCATAATTCCGCCACGGTAAGGAAGAAGTTCTCCACTTCTGTCCCATTCGCGACCCATTCTGTCTTCCAGATTATCATAGCGGTCTCCGCTTTTTTTATCGTATCCTTTGTAAAAACTCTGCATAGATCCTATACCTGCATAGATATCGATATTCCATCTTTCTTTCCATTTGAACTGGTAGCCTCCTACAATTCCTAAAATAACGGTATATCCTTTTTGGTAAAGATCAGAGTTAACATAAGGGGTAATTTCGCCATTTTTATGAACATAGAAATTATCGTTCCAGTAGTTCCATTTCTGAATATTATACATTCCTCCTGAAATATTAGCTCCTACATAAAATTTTTCAAACGCTTTGCTGAAATAATATCTTCCGTCAAAGCCCAGTAAATAAGCCTGAGCATTTTTTCCTGCAAAAGATTTCCATGGGGAAACGAAAAGGTCTCCCTGCACGGTGATGTTTTTGCTTACCTGATGTTCTACTCCAATATTGATGATGCCTACGGGCGCCAATAAAGCATTTCCTTTAATATAAACACTTTTTTCGGAGACTTCTGTTTCCTGAGCATTAAAAGTTCCTGACGAAAATATCGTAAGAAAACCGGCTAATAATTGATACTTCAAACCTCGTGTTTTAGATGATTATTTTATTTTTTTCAATAGCTCTTCCGCCAGCTGCGAATCTTTGTTAGCTTGCGCTGCCAGCGTTTTAGACATTTCGGCGTATGTTCTTGCCGTATCTTTGTTTCCTGTTAAAAAATAAAGTTTTGCCAGAATATAGGTATTTTCAGATGTTTCTCCTCTCATGACCGATTTTTCTGCCCATTCTGCCGCTTTTTTTAATGATGCTGTATTTTTTACGTGATCAGAAAATATCCACGCGGTTTTTAATAATTCGTTGGGATCAAAAGAATCGGAATTTTTATAATACTCCAAGGCTGCTTTTTCATACTCCGGAAAGTTGGCATTTTGCTCATAATAGCTTAATTTGGTTTGATTAAGCCTTACCGTAGCATCATATTTTCCAACCAGAGGCTCCGCATTTTTCATAAAAAATTCTTCGTTAATTCTTTTGGTCTTATCATCGATGGATTGCTCGGCAATTTTCGATAATTTAATCTGAGCATCAAACTGATGATAAGTTTCCTCCGGAAGATATTTAATAATATCGGCCTTTCTTTCAACGAAAGTTGTATAGTTTTTATCCTCAGAAGATTTTAGAAAAAATAATAAAAACCCGATATCATCTTTGGACAAAGTCTCTGTTTTCTTTTTATTTTCAAAATATCTCTCCGAGGCATTTTTAGCAAAATCATAGTCAGAAGAAGAATTCAGCTTCATAATATTGATCAGAAATTCCGGATCTTTTTCGCCTGTTGCAAAACGTTCTTTCAGAGAACCTTTTTTGTTGTTGGGAGAATTCACCTCATGGGCCATGGCCAGAAACGGACTTTCCTCCATGTATCCATAATTCTGAGAAACCAGCTCTCCGTCGCCATTCAGGAAAAGATAAGTCGGGTAGGAGCGAACGCCGTACTTTGCAGCAATTTCGCGGCCTTCCCCTTTTTCCATATCGAATCTGGCATTGACAAAATTAGAATTGTAATAATCTCCGACGGATTTTTGGGTGAAAATATTTCTTTCCATCATCTTGCATGGTCCGCACCATGAAGCGTAAGCATCCATAAATACAATTTTATTCTCTTTTTTTGCCTTCGCAATCAGTTCTTTAAAAGGTAATTCTTCAAAACGAATCGCTTCCTGAGCAAAAACAGCCGTTGCTGCAGACAAAAACAGAGTAGAGATGATCTTCTTCATTCCTTCATATAATTAAAAGGCGAATATACTTAATTTCGTGCTAACAGGATGTTAAAGGGAGCTTAAAATATAGTCAAATCTTGGGGCTTCTTTGCGGATAAAGACAAGTCAGAAATGAAAAATAATCTGTAAAAATTTAAATAAAATTAAAAATAGAAATAAGAAAAACTGTTTTGTGAAATTTTAAACATAAAAACTATGAAAAAACCGCCTCAAATAAAGGCGGTTTAAAAAATATCCTAAGAAAAACTATTTTTTAATAATTTTCTTAATAAAGGTACTTGCGTTTTCCTGTTCGATCTTCAGAAGATATATCCCTTTTTCAAGAGTAGAGATTGGAATACTCTCATTGTTTTCAGAATGTAAAACCATTTGTCCGGCAGCATTGTAAAAACTTACTTTAAACCGGGCTTTGTTTTTTCCTGTTTTGATATGAATGACATCCGTAGCAGGATTCGGATAGACTGCAATATCCTCTTTTCTGATTTGCGGATCAGAAGTTTGTAAAGAAGAGAAAGAAATAATGTCCTTTAAAACGCCTAACGAATACGTGCTCAGATAGACTTCTGCTGTAGTATCATTGATAAAACGAACCGCACCGTCCCGAATTACAGTGTCGAAGTAATCAGATGAATTTTTTTCCTGCCATACCGCTCCTGCATTATTGCTGTAGATGATTTTTGACGGACTGTCTGTGGTGGTGGCAGCAATCCCGACAATCTGCCCGTTTTGTACCGTAGAATATTCTACTTTGGTGATAGGACCATTGTAAATTTTACTCCATGTAGTTCCAAAATCTGTGGAACTGTAAATTCCGTTCGTTGTCGCAATAGCGTATTGATTGTTATTTAAAGGATTCTGTGCAATACTGTTGATGTAATTCGGAAGATCAAGCCCCGGCACGGTAGTTTCCGTCCAGTTAATGCCTCCGTTGGTGGTTTTGAATATGCTGTTTCCAATCGTCACCATCGCACTTTCAGAATTACCCGGATTCATTTTTATTCCTGTTATGGCATAATCATAAGGATATGTGGGAAAATTAAGATCAGAAATTACCGGACTGCTGAGATTGGTGAAATCGATTTTCGTTAAAGGGGTACTCCCATTATATGTAGCAAACCAGGCAATAGTAGGATGTTGAGGATCTGTTTCTGCGGCTGTTAACAGATTGTCGTAAGTATCGGTCACTTTAGTAGTCGTCGCTCCATAATCATTAGTTATTTTTATGGCTCTTGGAAATACGGTCGGATCAAAAATATAGGCTCTTCCGGCTATATTTTTGTCAAAAAAGAAAGGAGCCATGGTCTGTCCGTAAGGAAAGGTTCCCAATGGGTACACCGTTGTCGGATTTTCCTGATTGGTATTAAGATTTCTTACCGTATATCCCCATTGTACTCCGTAGATTAACTGATCCTGATTATTTTGATCTTTTAAAGTGTAGAGGCTTCCCATATTGGTAAAAAACGGGTTGGGAACAGTCGTAAGCGTGATTCCGCCATCGGTGGATATTTTTGGAAAACGCTCATTGGCGATCAGTACCTGATTGGTGTTTTGAGGATTGAAGGCTGCTCCGTGAGGGTAAAAATAAGAGGTTCCATCATCGAGACCATTGTGGAACGTAGTTGTCCATGTATTTCCTCCATTGGTGGTAACTGCAATTTTATGGGCTCCCATGGCCAGAACATGGTTGTGACTGTTGGGATCCACCATTAGCTTAACCATTCTCAATGTTCCCAGTGGGTCATTTGAAGACCAATCTATCCCCACTTGCTCTGTCCAGCTGGCAGCGCCATCGGTGGTTTTATATACCGCCTGATGCATATTGGGCATAGTACCGGGAACAAAATGTGAGGTTCCGGCGTAAATAACCGAAGGATCCTGAGGATCAACAGCGATAGACTCCAGAATAATATTGTTTAAAGTCTCTGTCCAGGTCGCTCCTGCGTCTGTGGAGGTAAGAAAACCTCCCTGAACAGGCTGCGGACCAGATCCTCTCGCGATATAAAGTATCTGTGGATTTTGAGGATTCATTGTCGCGTCAGACAATTCCAGATCCCCGGAATCGTATACATTTATCCAGTTGGCTCCTCCATCTGTGGTACGGTATAATTTTCGGTTCTGAGGCACCGGAGATCCCACACTTTGCATTACAATCATAAGGGCAGTGTTCATATTGCCGTCATCATAAATAGAGTAATTACCGATAGCATCGGTTTCACCGGGAGGAAGGTTAAACTGTTTAATAATCTGTAAGTTGCCTAAGCTTAATACGGTAACTTTACTGTTGCCACTCGGTCCGAAATCTTCAATAAAGCTAAGAGCCGTCCCGTTATTAATAAGGCGCATTTCCTTAATATTCGGTGCTTCTGTGGGGTAGGGCAGCGTGTAGAGAACATTCCATGTACTTCCGTTGTCGGCGGACACCAGAATGTGCTTATCCACATTCGTTGTTGCATAAATTCTGTTATCAATGGTTTTATCATAAACAAAATTCTGCATGCGCCCATACTGGGGATTACCTGTAAAACTTACCTGAGCAAGACTTATTTTGCCCACAACTGTTAATAATACCGTCAATAGTAATTTTTTCATAATCTACTTTTATTTAATGTATACAAATGTATTTTTTCAATAATCTGTATAAAAAATTACGGATAGAAATAGTGAGACGGTCTTTGGAAAAAGTGTGACAGCTTTATTTAAATTCCTGATATATAATCGAATAAGTTACTTGAATTCGTTAATGACATTTTTCTTGAAATTCTTTCTTTTCTCTTCCTGCACGCTTCGATGGTGATATTAAAGATGGATGAGATTTCTTTTATGGAAAGATTCATATAAATATAACTGATGAATCGGATATCATTTAAGGTAAGATCGGGATGTTTTTCTTTTAGATTATCAATAAATTTACTGTTGATTCTTTCAAAATGCGTGAGAAAATCATCATGATAATCTTCCTTTGTGAGAATTTCTTTTAACTGATCCAGCTGCTTTGAGAACTGATCATTTTTAAGAACCAGAGAATTATTTTTTAATTTTAAAATATAGTTTTCTATTTTATCATTTCTCTGTGCAATATGAATGGCATTGGCGGCAAGCTTTCTGTTCCTGCTTTCAAGCTCATTTTTTAATTTTTCTTTTTCTAAAAGAGACTCGGTTTCCTTTTCCCTGATCTGCTTTTCAAGCAAAAGATTGTCATTTTCTTTATTTTTTAAATCTAAACTGATAATTTGCTGATTTTTTTCCGCCAATGTCCTTTTCTGGCGGTTTTTTAGATATATAATGCGAAAAAAACAGCTTAAAAGAGCTAAAATCAGGAAGCAGAATGCACCGATATAAAACTTTAATTTTTTCTCATTATAAAGCTCTTTTTGAGAATCCTGAAGTCTCAGCTTAATCTCGCTATTCTGATACATAGCCTTATTTTTAATGGCATTCACCGAATCCTTAACCACAATGATAGAATCTTTATAGGCCAAAGCCTTTTTATAGTCTCCGGTCTCAGAATATAAATCTGAAAACTGACTGTAGATTTCTTTTCTGTCCGGATAGTTTATATTCGTCTTTCTTGATTCTGTGGCGTATGACAATGCTTTTTCATATTCTTTTTTGCCTTGAAAAATTTTAGATAAAATCAGGAATGTCTCCATTCTGTTCACCTTTTGATTTTTTGCCTTCAGCGTTTCGTGAATCGGTTCTAAAATGTGCAATGCCTTATCAAAATCCTTCCTCTGAAGAGAATTTTGTGCATCACTAATGGTGATATCGACCAGAATCAGGGGCTTTTTTATTGCTTGAGCCATAGATTTTGCAATCTGGATATACTCTGAAGCTTTATCGAGTTGATGGATCCTGTTGTAGAGATTGGCCAGATTATCGGCATAAATTGCAATTCCAAGGCTGTCTTTATTGTCCAATGCCAGTTCATAGGCTCTTTTCTGATGCTTCTCGGATTCTTTGTATTTTTCCTGTTCAAAATAAACCAGTGCAATATTATTAAGAACTGTTTTTTCATTGTCTTTTGTAAGATGCTTCATGGCAATCGCGTAGGCCTGGAGGTAGTAGTCTAATGCCTCACTGTAATCGGACATTTCGTAATAATTTAGTCCGATGCAGTTGGTTGCAATAAACTCCTGATTATACCAGTTATTAGATTTAGCCAGAGTTTTCAGGTCAGCAAATATTTCCAAAGATTGGGTGTGGTCTTTTTTATAGAGGGCATCGACTCCTTTTTTGATTAGGATGTTGGCATATTCAATAGAATTTTTCTTTTGTGCCACCCCAAAAACAGGGAATAAAATCAATAAGGATATTACAATATAATGCTTCATCAATACGGTCTAAAATTTCAATCTGCGATTAAAATTACATAAAAATAGCAAGATCCAAAAAGTTAGTTGAAAATTAGGTTTTTAGATTTATACTCGATAACAATATGACAGTTATAAAAGTTGAGGAAAATTTCAGACGTTAAAATGTTTTGTTTCCCACAGATTCCACGGATTTTCACAGATGATGATGGATAAAGTCCTAAACTTCAAGGTTTATTATTTCTTATAGCCACGAATTTACAAATATTAATAAATTTTGCTGAATTCCCAAATTCCATCTAATAAAAAGATTAAACCAATATTTTAGATCGTTGATTTAAATCGAACTCAGTTTTTTAATGAAGTGACTCTTTTTTTAACGCAAAGGTTTGTTTTTTGGAGTTCGTATAAAAAGGAGCAAAGAGGAATCAACAAGTTGATTTGATGAAGCGGTGTTTTATGCGTCGCGAAGCATTTATTTATGTTTTTTGATTTCTAAATATTTAGGGTTTGAAAAATAAATCTTTGCTTTTAATCTTAATTCTATTAATACCAAATTCTATAAATCAATAGGGACTGGCTTCAGCCAGTCTTAGAAAGATGAGGTATTTGAGGCTTTAGCCAAAACTTATGATCAGTTTATACTTAAGACTCCGTTTTATTTAAATTTTATCATCGGGAGTTCTTGTAATCATAAACAACGCTTGATAATAAGCTTTATGTTTTCTGTCATAATACATTTTTATGTTCATTTACATAAACTCTCTGAAAAATAAAAAATGGCAGATTTTACATTTATACAATTACTCAAATAACGTAAAGTGTTCATTGTCAATAATGAAAATTTCACATGAAAAAAGGCGATTGTAAAATTACCTTTCGATATATACCCCAAAATAAGAATTTAAATGTATTGGAGACTTATAATAAAATTAATTATAAAGAAGATGGGTGGTTTTTCTACTACATAATATACTTTTCCCAAAAATCAGTTTTTTCTATTAAGGATAGCCTTAATATAGATTTCCAATAGTTAAATCCGTAAGCTTCTTGAAACTCTAATTCCTCCTCTCTCAAAAATTTTTTAATTTCGTCAATATCATGACTAAAATGATAATATCTTTTTATCGGTTTAATAATTTCTGTAATTATTTCATTCGATTTGAAGCGCATTCTTTCTAATAGGTCTAATCTTCCATAATGATTTGAAATAGTTCTATATAAGGACGGTTCAATATCTTCAGGGTTATATAAGTCAAACGTAACTAAGGGAACATCATTTGAGAAATCAAAATCCGCCTTTAAATACTTCTTTTCAGGAAGCTCATCTAAATATAAATTAAGAAATAAACTTTCCTCCCCATTATAAGAATACTTACTTTTTTTAGCATTACATTCTGAACAACAAGGGAACAAATTTAAAGGATTAACAGAAAATTCAGGAAAGTCTCCTTTAGGTATAAAATGATCTAATGAGTTTACAGAATTCAAAGTGCAATATTGACAAGTAGCATTTATAGTTACTATTTGACAATCTAATATTTTTTTCTTTACCTTTTTGATTGTTGCAGATTTGTATTGATACAAATCAATTAAACAATCCTTTCGTTCTCCAGAAAAGCCAAATGGGACCAAGTTATAAATTTCATTGCCATCAAACTTTGTAGAGTAATCAAAATAGAGTATACTTATCAACGCTTCGACTGAGGATAAAATTTCTTTTGTTGATCCTTCTTCTTTTCTTTCAACGGCTTCCTTGTATATATTAAAGCAATCCTCATCAAAATTTTTAAGATTCTTCATCTCTATTTTTCACTAAGCTTTTAATCAATATTTTTACATTTAAATTCAGCGGCACATCTCCTTCTATTAAGCTTTCAATTTCTTCATAGGATTTACCATCATTGACAAGGTTTTCAATTGTTTTTATGTAATATTTTGAAACATCTCTATTGCCAAATATTTCATCAGTAATAGTAGAAAGATTTTCCCCAAAAGTTTCAAACTCTAATTTTCTGGTTCTAAGAATATTTTCCTCTTTCTCAAAAACATATATACTATCTGAAAATACTTCTCTAACAACCAAAGGAGAGTGTGTAGCAATTATACCATAAGAATCATATTCTTGTAATAACTCCATAACAACTTCCATAAATTCAGTTATAGCATTTGGATGTAAATGTGTTTCAGGTTCATCAAAAATCAATAATGAATTGTATCTAATACTTACGATTAATTCAGTTATTATAAAGAATAAAGCCTTTTGTCCAGAGCTCAATTTATTCAAAAAGTTTGAGAGGTTATCTTTTTTAATATCCAAATCAATTATATCAGAAAATTTTAAATTAATGAAAGTGAGTGGGCTTCCAGGAAAGGTTTTAATATCAATTAGTATTTTTAAAAGATCTTCTTCTATAAATTTACAAATAATAAGAAGGTATTTTTTAATATCATTTGTCACCACAAGTTTTTCAAATAATGTTAAAAGCTTAACTTCAATCTCTGTATTATTGTAAGGACGATTCTCTTTTGTATTAATAAGTCCACTATATACAAAATTAAAATCTTCAGTATTTCTAATTTCACTGAAAAAATCAAAATAACTGAATGATACGAATATTATTTTTCCGTATAAAGGTATATGTGGCTTTATATATTCTGAATTTTTGGAAGAAAAGTTAATTAGTAAATTTTTCACAAATAAAGTCTTTCCCACGCCATTTTTCCCAATTATACAAAAAAGTCTTTTAGGAATTGTTTTGGCACTGTCAAAGTCAAAATATAGGTGGGCATCCAAGTTCGAGTAAATAGGCTTGTATGTATATTTAAACTTAAAAAAGTCAGAAATGTCACCATATTTTAATCTTAATTTTAGAGTTCTAACTTTTTTTTCAGATTCTTTTTCATCTCTAAATATTGATTTAGAAAAACCTTCTTCGTGTTCAAATCGCTCATAAATTTTAGGGAAATAGGCTACATCATTTAATGCATACAAAATAGAAATGTAATCTTCCTTAAATAACTCTTTTAATTTAAAATACGATCCGTCTTCAACAAAAAGACTGCAAAACTCATTTGATAATTCAGTGAAAGAATTGCCGATGGAATTAGATGTTTTTTTTTCACCCATTTTCAAAATTCTAATTCCTCCAATATCAGTAATTGTATTAGTACCATTTTTATATTGCATTTGAAAATACGTTTCATATCCATAGTCATCCCAATTATCTGTTTTTAGAATAAAACTATTCATAAATGCCCTACCAGTCTTTTCGTATTTTCCGACGACATTAAATTCAATTTTATTTTTAGGAATATCTACAATATCTTCAGGGTTTTCTGCAATTACAAAATATAAAATTCCACCTTCGTAGGTCGATTGTAAAAAATATCCAAAAGGCGATATGTATTTATTCACAATTGCCATGCAGAAGTTTTTTTTAGCATCTGAGCCCGCATTAACTATCCTTTCAACAATATTCTTGAAAAATAGATTATCTGAAATTAATTCGAATTTTTCTAAAATTTCTTCATCTTCGAACCAATTACTTATTTCATTGGTATTGATTATGAGAGAGAGTTCTTCAAATAAATTTTCGAAATTATTATTTGAGGCTCTATCTTTTAAGATTATAAAATTACCCAAAAAATTTTCTTTGTCAACTATATCTTTAAGACTAAAAGGATTGGTCTGAGTAATTAATTCATTAAAAAGCCTTATTTTAATTGGATATGGTAATTTAAATTCCATTATAATTATTTATTTAGAATAAAATCATAAACATCAATAGTTAATTTTTCTATCGCTTTACTCTTTTTTAAGACTTCCCAAGAAAAATCTTTCTTAGCTACTAGTTCACTTAATGCCCGCTTATTCTTTAAAGTTCCGAAGCTTCCATTATCATTTACTTCGTATTCTGATTGATTCAGAATAAACTTTCCAGAAATTTTTCCTATACTATTTCTTAAATCATTTAGAAACTCTCCAATATATTTTCTTGAGTAATCGTCAATATTAATGTTTTTTGAAACTTCTTTAATTTTTATTTCAATATCCTCTCTATTTTCATAAAGCAGTTTTTTATTACATAGTTCCAATAGAATATTTTCCCAAATATTATTTGGCAAAAAGTTTTCTATTTCCCTATGAGTTCTGATTATTTCAGGAATAAAGTTTTTAGATTGTATGTTTTCTAATTTGGCAAGTCTTTTTCCTTTTTTAGAATCTACTCTTACATTATCACTATCAGCTAATAAAAAAATTCTATTTGATAAAGACATAGCATTAATGTCTTTTATTATTTTTTCTTGTTCATCTTCCTCAATGTCATCGAATAAATAGTGATCTAAATTAGTTCCAGCATACTCAAAAAAAGCAAAATCAATATCTTCTTTAGGATATTTCTTTCCAATATGCTTACAGTAGGATCTTAAAAATGCTCTAACGTATATCCTATCAGAAATACCCTCTACCCAAATACTGCTATTAGCCATAAAAACTGATGAGTTATTTACACCAATATTTTTTAATATACTATTATCACCTGCGTTAACATTTTTGATTATTAGCTTCTTTTTTCCTTCATCATCAACTTTTGAATAAAAAGAATAAATTGATATGTTGTCTTTTTCTAGAGTTAAATCTAGAAAATGGTTAGAGTGAGTGGAAATATAATAAGTTAAATTCTTTTTAGTTAAATCTGGATTAGATATTATTTGCTCTAAGAATAATCTTTGCATTCCTGGGTGAAGATTTATTTCAGGCTCGTCAATAAAAATATATGAGTTGGCTTCTGCAACAAATATTTTATACATAAGAATGATGATTGCCTGAATTCCGTCTCCTAAATGATACAAATCTCGAGAGTCTTTTTCTCCGTCGATATGTATACTTATAATTTCCTTGGTATTGTCTCCTTTTCTACTAGCATCTTTATCAAATTCTGCAATAATATCTATGGCTTTTCCATCGAAAAAATTTTTACTAATAAAACGTTCAAAGCTTTCAAATTTCTTTCTAGTTTCTCTTTTAGAATTTCGGGTATTAAGAATATCTTTGTATAAATGTACACCTGTAAAAATATCAATATCTTCTTCTAAATAGTAGTTTTTTCTCAAAGTATATAGCAAAATATCCTCTTCAATTTTTTCATAAGTGTAATGCATCCTGCCACGATTATTCATATCTCTCTCTTCAGTAGTTTGCATATATAAAGAATGTGCAGTTCTTAAAGTTGGTATATAATAAAATTTAGATGGTTTAAAATCAGAAATAAGATTTATTTTTTGATAATCTGGGACTTGAATTTTAAACCAATGATTACCTTTTATATGATTAAAATCTCTTTCAGCGTTAATACCCCTCTGTAACAATTCAAAAACACCATGAGTTTTCGCTTTATTCCGAGCAACAATATTTTCATTCATTATGTTTAAAGCATTCTCATTAAGAAATGACATTTTTTTTGAGGACATCAATTTTCTCATGAATTTGCTTTTTCCACTATTATTCGTACCAATAAATATGTTTATATTATTGACAAAAGGAAGAAATTGTATTGGAGTAATTTCATCATTTTCATCAAGGTAATAATCATCTGGCTTATCTATTAATAAACTTTTAGAATTTTTCATAAAGCAAACTAAATTAGAATCAAAAAGTATTTATGATGTAAATCCATATTTTTCTTCTCGTTTTTTAAATGCATCCCTACCTCCTTCAACTATTTCTGTAATATGTTGCCTAATGCCCATGCTTTTTAGTAAGTCTTTACAATCTTCATCAATAAATGAGTCTTCTAAGGCTCCATTCACATAATCAAATTTAAATGGACATTCACTATCTGAATCATTTTGTCCATTTTGATTAGCAACAATAACATTTTCAGCATCTGCATTTACTACGATATTTGGATTGTGAGTTACAAGAATAATTTGCCTTTCTCTTTTTCTTAACTTTAAATACTCAACTAATTCTCTTGAAACAGAGCGATTATCCAAATTATCTTCTGGTTGGTCGATTAATATTGGTCCATTATCTTTACTGAGTTTAATAATCAATTTTAATAAAACAAAACTAGCTTTACCAGTCGACATTTTATGTATATCATCATCATCTGATTTTACATCCCAGTGATCAAAAAAATAATCTGTTAATATTTTTTTGCAAGCATCTCTTTCTGAATTATTCCCTTTTAACATACCAGGGTTTTTCTCAATTTTTTCAAACAAATTTTTCAAGTCATTTTTTATAGAACTAAAATCAACTTCTGAGAGAGCAGTCTTTACACCACTGGTTTTTTCATATTGATATAAATATTCAAATCCCTCATTATTAAAACTTCTACCATCGCTTATTGAATCAACCATTTTTCTAAACTCAGGATAATTGTATTTAACAGAACCTATAATATCAACTTTATCATCTTGCCCCTCTAGCAGCATTATTCTAGGTTTCAGTTCACCTAAAATTTTATCGTAAAGTTCAAAGTTTTTTTCGAGCTCACTAAAAATTTTCTCCTTTTGTTCATTTAAAGCAATAATATTATCATCAATTTCTTTTTTAAATTGTTGAATTTCACTTAACTTTTTTCGGTCTTCGGAAATACTTGCTTGAATATTTTCAATTTGTTTTTGGTTAGCCAGTTTTTCAATAAAAGGTCTTAGTCTATTTTTTAAATCATTTTGTTCTTCACTAACTCTTAATATGTTTGTTTTAAATATATTTTCTTGGAGAAATGCACCTTCTTCATTTTTCTTTAATTCATATCCTATCGCATTAACATTATTCAAAGAATCATCTATAAAGTTATATTTTTGTAAGAAATCGGTTTTAATTATTTCAATTTCTAATGACTCCCCCAATAGACGTTTACGATTCAAAGATCCACTAAGCATACTTTTTATTTCATCGTTGAAAGTTTTAATCTTATCAAAGTCCGAATTAATTTTACCTTCCTGAATATTCAGAACATTCATTCTTTCATTCAAATTTTTATACTCCTCTGATTCTTCTGGCGTAAAGGCTATACTTAATTGCTCAAGTTTGGTCTTATTAGAAGCGATACCTTCCTCAAGTGCTTTAGTATCTCCTCTTGTTAATAATTCTTCTTGTTTTTTCTTAATCGCATCTTTTAAGGAAAAATAATAATCAATATCTTTCTCTCTTTGATGATCGTTTCTAATAGCTTTTTCAACAAAATCATTATATTTCTTTTTATATTCTGAATCTTCCAAAATTAAGTCTCTAATTAATTTTTTCAAAGTATTTCCATTCTTTCTACTTTTATCCACAAGATTAGATAAGTGGTTTTGAGGAATGTACTTTATACTAGGCAAAATACTAGAATTTTCAGGTCTTTCAATAATTGATTGCTCGCTTCCTGAAAATAGTTTAACCTTAAAATCAAAATTTTTATCACCTTCAGATAGATCATATAAATCTTTAAATTTGTTATCATCTGTATCTTTGTACTTTAGAATATTATTTTTCAATAAATCTTCATCGGCAGTATTTAGTAAAACCTCAGCATTTAAAGTTCGGGCAATTTTGTAGAGTAATATAGATTTTCCTGATGATTTCCCACCAATTATTACATTTAGATTTTTATTAAGTCTTATAATTTCGGGTGTAAATTTATTATCAGATGATTGAAAGCTTACTTCTTCAATCATTAAGTTATCCAATTTCTCAGATTCAGGTTCATCTGCTTGAATTCTTATTCTTTCAGTAGGTTCATATATTATTTGCTTTAAACCTTCAAATGTAGTATCAGCTTTTATCCAAGTAAAACAATGACCTAGTTCTTTTGGCTTTGTGTTATTTTCATTTTCCGCAAAACCGTGAGAATCACTACAATGAAGTAATCTATCATTTACTCCCTGTGCTTTAAGAGATTCTTTACCTTTATTTGCTTGTTCAACGGACGGTGAAGCAGAAAAAATAAAATGTGCTCTATTAGCGACAGTTTTTTTCTCTAAAGGAGAACTGTCCCATCTGAATGCTTCCCATTCAGCTTTGCCTATCGCTTTAAAATACTTTCCCTTTAAAAATGTATTTGAGTCAGCACCCTCTCCAAGCAAGTCCTCAATTTTTCCTAATTCAAAATTTAGATTGTTAAAACCTACGTCTAAGGGGCTACTCAGTGACGCTCTTTTTTCTAAAGGAGTATTATCAATTATATGGTTGCCTAAATCAATTAAACTATCTCTGGTTATAACTCCACCCCAACTTTGGTAATCAGAAATTGTTGCATCTAGATTAGCCTTAGCTCTTAATCCGTTAAGGAATTGTGATTCAATCAAATCAACTTTTAGAACACTCTCATCGGCAAAAAGGATATGATAATTAAGCCTTCCAAGTTCCGCATTTCCAACAAACTCTTTTAACCTAAACTCTATTACAGGTAAAATTAAATCAACACTTTGAAGACCTCCATTATTTTTATATTCGAGAACTTTTTTATATCCATCGATAAATAAATAATCATTTATCCCAAAAACTTTAATTTTTTTTTCTTTCGCTAATTTTTCTAAATCATTAAAATACCTTTCCCAAACTTCATCAGTATCTCCGCCATAATCTGAACATAACGTTTTAGGAGTGTGGACGTGTAGATCCCATTTTCTCCATTCTGAACCTTTTGTAAATCTCATAGTTAATTTTTTAGTTTAATAAAAATGTAAAAATTAAAAAAAATTATTTAATACTATTACGGAAAGCCGTAATAGTATTAAATAATTTTTGTCTTAAGCTCATAAATTAGTATTAAGAAACTATAATATTAAGTCTCTTTTTTGAGATAAGACCTTTGCAATATCGTGAAAATATAGTATTTAAGTTTAGGTATTTTTACTGTATTTGAATTAATCTGGGATCAGTTATAAAAGTTGGGGGATTTCAAGGATTTAAAATATATTATTACCCACGGATTTTTACAGATGATGATGGATAAAGTCCTAAACCTTGAAGGTTTATTATTTCTTATAGCCACGGATTTACAAATACTGATAAATTTTGCGGAATTCTCAAATTCCGTCTAATAATAAAGATTAAATTTTTGTGTTTGATCCAAAATTCCGCAGATCCACAGCTGATAAAAACAAAAAATCCATCTCAATGAGATGGATTTAAGTGGTTTCTCCAGGAATCGAACCAGGGACACATGGATTTTCAATCCATTGCTCTACCAACTGAGCTAAGAAACCGTTTGGTTTGTACTTCGTTTTTGAAGTGGTGCAAAAGTAATAATAAATATTATCTTTCACAAATTTTATTTTAAAACTTTTTTGAAGAAGAAACCACCTTTTTATGGGTGGTTTCTTTGTGGTTTCTCCAGGAATCGAACCAGGGACACATGGATTTTCAATCCATTGCTCTACCAACTGAGCTAAGAAACCAATCTGTTACTTCGTTGTTTTAAAGTGATGCAAAAGTAGTAAGTTTTGATATATGATGCAAGTATTAATCATACTTTTTTTAACAAAACTTAAAACCTATTGGTTTTCAGGCGAATTATTTTCCTGTTCCTTTCTTATCTGTTCGCTCATTTCCTCTAATACAGGCTTAATCGTGCTTTCCGGAAGATCGCTGATTCTGATATACATTAACCCATCAATGGCATCATTGAAGTTCGGATCTACATTAAATGCAATTACTTTTGCATTCTGCTTAATATATTTTTTAATTAAAACGGGTAATCTCAGTTCCGGCTCAAGGTCGTCAATGATCTTGTCCAGTTTATTAAGATCAGATTCCATTTCGTCGAAGAATAGATTTTTATCCCGGTCACGGAGTTTTACCTTATATTCATTTCTGGGAGTAATGTATTGCGCAACCGCGGAGTCATAATAATTGGAACGCATGAACTCAATCATCAGAGATTTTGAAAATTCAGAAAATTTATTGGAAATGCTTACTCCTCCCATTAAAAACTTATGATCCGGATTTCTCAGACAAACATGTACAATTCCTCTCCACAAAAGGAAGAGAGGAAGCGGTTTCTGCTGATATTCCTGGCAGATATAAGCACGCCCCATTTCGATTACTTTCTTGAAGAATGGATGGATATCCTGTTCGAATTCAAATAAAGAGCTTGTATAAAAACCTTTGATTCCGGACTTTTTCATGACTTCTTTACCTAAAGCCATCCTGTAGGCGCCCACCAGTTTTTCTGCGGCACTGTCCCAAAGGAAAAGATGATGATAGTGTTTATCATATTCATCCAGGTCAAAAGGAAGATTGCTTCCTTCACCTACGGCACGGAAAGTAAGCTCACGCTGGCGGCCGATTTCCCTCATCACGGATGGTATTTCTTCGTACGCGGTGAAGTATACTTCATAGTTTCCGTTGCTGAAAAACATTTTATCTGTTCCTCTCAGCTTGTTGATGTCTTTAATAATGTCTTCTTTCGGAGTTTCATCAATGATGTTCTGAACAATATTTTCTTCTTTAAGCAAAGGAAATTTCACCGATAAATTTTGAAGGTTAATACTCTGAGCAAGAGATTTCCTCTTCTCATAGTACGATTTCATCATATAAACTTTACGCTTCAGGAACTCACCCAGTTCTTCAATGGTCTCCATATCATCCATAGCTTTTACAGTGATAGGTCTGCCAATTCGGATGCGGATCGGTTTTTCCCTGTTATTCATCATTTCTGCGGGAAGCATCATGGTTTGTAAACTGGGATGTAGCTTGGCCAGCTGATAAAAGAGGCGGCTGTTCTTTGCATGAAAATACATTGGCACCACCGGGACTTTTGCCATTCTTATCAGCTTAAGTGCCGGTTTTTCCCATTCTTTATCCAGAATTTCACCGTAAGAATTATTTTTATTAGAAACTTCTCCAGCCGGGAAAATACCTACACAACCTCCATTTTGAAGGTGCTTGAGTGTTTCGCGCATTCCCGATGAGCTGCTGTAGGCCTTTTTTCTGTTTTCAAAAGGATTTACCGAAATAACATAAGGCTCCATAGGTTTTATTTTTTCCAAAAGGAAATTTCCCATTACCTTAAAATCAGGACGCACTTCCGAGAGTACCTTGCACATCAGAATTCCGTCTATAGCACCCAAAGGATGGTTGCAGACCAGAATAAACGGACCTGTTTTGGGAATTTTTGCCAAATCTTCTTCAAAAGCGATATAGCTTAAGTTTCTTTCTCTTACAAATGAGTCGAAAAAGTCTTTACCTTCCTTATCTTTTAGTTTGTCGTATAATTTATTTACTTCGTTTATTTTAGCAACGCTCATAATAGCAGATGCTACAGGATTCTTCAGGAACCCTATTTTATTCAAGCCGGAAGCTTTGATAAGATCGTTTTTCGAAATTAAACTCATATGTGTTTAGTCGTGATTAATTTTATTGTGTTACCATTTGAAGGGTATTCTTGGCAATTTGCTCCAATAATACGTTCTTTTCCTGATAAAAATGGTCAATGTTTTCCATTTTGGCATTTCTCACCGTAAATAAAGATACATTTTTTACCACTTCTGTTTTAAAAACTTTTTGCAAATTTTCATTAAGCTCATCCACAGTGAGGTATTTATCTTCCAGACATAAAGCTAGTGAAATTGCTGAATTCTGCATCAAAGAAACTTTAATTTTATATTGAGATAAATATCCGAAAATTAAACTCATATGATCTTCTGCAATAAAAGAGAAGTCTCTTGTTGAGATCTTTAAAAGGGTCTGATTTTCTTTTAAAATATAAGATTCTTTATGTTGATTATGGTCAGAAGCCCCAACTTTAGTTCCTTCTTTAGTTGGTTCTACAAAAGATTTTACATAAAAAGGAATATTTTTTTGCTGAAGCGGCTGCAAGGTTTTCGGGTGAATAACACTGGCACCGTAATAGGCCATTTCAATAGCCTCTTCATAAGAAATATTCGAAAGAAGGGTCACATCCTTGAATTTTCTGGGATCTCCTGTCATTACCCCGGGAACATCTTTCCAGATCGTCATTGCCTCTGCATTTAAGCAATATGCAAAAATAGCGGCAGAATAATCGGAGCCCTCTCTTCCCAGAGTTACGGTAAAATTATTGTCATCAGAACCAATGAAACCTTGGGTAACATAGCAGATCTCAGGATTTAATGTCGCAATAAATTCTTCCGTTTTCATCCAGTTTACACTTCCTTCCCGGTAAGAATTGTCTGTTTTTATATAATCTCGGGCATCCAGCCACTGATTGGTAAACTGAATTTCATTAAGATACTCACTGACAATTTTTGTAGAAATCATTTCTCCGCAGCTCACTACCTGGTCATATACAAAACTGTAGTTTGGAGATTTATTTCTTCTTAAAAAAGAATCTATATCATCAAAAAAAAGATTAATCTCTGCAAAAACAGCATGATTTTCAGGAAATAATCCCTCCGAAATCTCAATATGTTTTCGTTTTATCTTTTCAATTTCAGTTTGATAGTTATCTTTTTTGAAATAAAGTTCAACCACTTTTTCCAACTCGTTCGTTGTTTTGCCCATGGCAGAGATTACCAGCAAACACTTAGCAAATCCCTGGCTTTTTAACACCATAGACACATTTTTAACGCTTTCGGCATCTTTTACCGATGCTCCACCAAACTTGAAAATTTTCATTAAATTGTTAATAATAAAATTGTTAGATAAAATTCAGATGAGTTTTTTACGGGCATCAAAATTATAAATTTACAACGAGATATGAAATAGCCCAGTCATCCGTTAGGCTTAAGATTTTATTAAAATCAATGTTTACTTCCATTTTATCGGGATTGAAGCAACAAAACGGGGAAATTTTAGAGGCGATTATAGAGAGGATTTATAAAATGTAAGCCTTTAAGCTGTTGTAAAACAGTGAATAAGCTCTTTTGTGAATAATTTTCTTTAAATGCAATAAATTTTACGAAATTTGAGGAAATCGTAAAAAGAAAAATATGTCAAATCAGCCATTGCAAACTTTAGGAGAATTTCTCATTGAAAAACAGGAAGATTTTCAGTATTCAACAGGTGAATTTTCCCGTCTTCTAAGTGCAATAAGATTAGCTTCTAAAATAGTAAACAGAGAAGTAAACAAAGCCGGAATTGTGGATATCACCGGTGCTGCAGGAAATCAGAATATTCAGGGAGAAGAGCAGCAGAAGTTGGATGTTATCGCCAATGAGATCTTTATCACTGCTTTGTCACAAAGAGAAGTTGTATGTGGAATCGCTTCTGAGGAAAATGATGATTTTATTGATATTAAATGTGGCGAAAACGGGCATTTAAGTAAATATGTCGTGCTGATTGACCCTTTGGACGGATCTTCAAATATTGATGTCAACGTTTCTGTAGGAACCATTTTTTCTATTTACAGAAGAGTTTCAGAGCCGGGAACTCCTGTACAGCTGGAAGATTTTTTACAAAAAGGAATTAATCAGATTGCGGCAGGATATGTTGTATATGGCTCTTCCACAATGATTGTTTATACCACAGGAAACGGAGTCAACGGGTTTACACTCGATCCGTCTCTGGGAACCTATTATCTTTCTCATCCGAATATGCATTTTCCTGAAACCGGTAAAATTTATTCCATCAACGAAGGTAATTATATCAAATTTCCTCAGGGGGTAAAAAATTATCTTAAATATTGCCAGATGGAAGAGGGAGACAGACCTTATACTTCAAGATATATTGGTTCTTTAGTGGCCGATTTTCATAGAAATATGCTGAAAGGGGGAATTTATATTTATCCGTCATATTCACAGGCTCCGAATGGAAAACTGAGATTGTTATATGAATGTAATCCTATGGCTTTCCTTGCAGAACAGGCGGGGGGCAAGGCTACCGATGGTTTCAGAAGAATTCTCGAAATTGAACCGACAGAGCTTCATCAAAGAATACCTTTTTTCTGTGGAAGTATCAATATGGTAGAAAAAGCAGAGGAGTTTATGAGAATTGATAGTGTAAAATAAATGAAAGCAGAATATTCTAAATATTTATTACAATTTAAACGCCCGAGTGGAACATCTCGCGGCGTTTTGCTTGAAAAGGAAACCTTTATTCTTGCAGTTTCGGATAACGGCAGAAAAGGAATAGGAGAGTGTGCCGTATTCCGGGGATTAAGTTTTGACGACCGTCCGGATTATGAAGATAAGCTGAACTGGCTCTGTGAAAATATTCAGCAGGATGAAGCATTTTTGAAGGGTGAACTCAACGATTATCCATCGATTTGGTTTGGATATGAACAGGCCCTATTAAATTTAAAATTCGGAAATGACCTCTATTTTCCGAGTGAATTTACAGAAGGAACAACCCCGATTGTTATTAACGGTCTGATCTGGATGGGCGATGTTCACTATATGGAAGAACAAATTCAGGATAAACTGAAAGAGGGTTTTCACTGTATTAAACTAAAAATCGGGGTCGACTGGAAATCGGAGCATGAGGTTCTTCAAAAATTAAGACGTACGTTTTCGAAAGAAATGTTGGAGCTCCGGGTAGATGCAAACGGAGGATTCAGCAGAGAAGAAGCTGTGGGAGTTCTTCAGCAATTGGCAGATCTGGATATTCATTCTATTGAACAGCCTGTAAAAGCCGGAAATTGGACGGATATGGCAGAGCTCTGCGTACAAACGCCCACTCCGATTGCTTTAGACGAAGAATTAATCGGAATTACAGAAATTAATGATAAAAAAAGACTGCTGGATACTGTAAATCCACAGTTTATCATTCTCAAACCATCGCTGGTAGGAGGATTTTCAGGTTCTGATGAATGGATCTCTCTTGCGGAAGAGAGGGGTATAGGATGGTGGATCACCTCCGCACTGGAAAGCAATATAGGGTTAAACGCCATCGCCCAATACACATTTACTAAGAATAGCAAGATGCCTCAAGGTCTTGGGACAGGAGGTTTGTTCACGAACAACTTTGAAAGTTATTTAAATCTTAAGGGGGACAAACTCTTTTTTAAAGAGTGATATTTAGTGTTTCGAATAATTTTTTTTGTGTTTTTTTGGCGCTCTGATGTTAAATTACATCTTTGATAAAAATGGATTTCTTAATGTACTCAACAATATTAGAAAACCTTTTCTTTAGCTTCTTCATAATTTTTAGTATTTTCTGTCAATTTATGGAGGCAATGTTTATGCCAATGTTTAGTGAATTGATTATTTTAACATAAAATTTTCACTAATTTAATGATTTAGTATTTATATTAATAACTATTCGTGTTATTCTTACGAAAAATATTCGCTATTCATGGTATTTTTATGATTGAATTTCGGTGAATTTCATACAAATCTTAAAAATATATTTCAGGTCAATTTGTCTTAAAAAATCACACTAGTGTGATTTTTTGACAGCGTTTAAAGCGCACGTTGTCATTGGTTTTGATCAATAAAATTTTATTAATTTTTTAAAGGTCATTAACAAATTCTTCACGCTGTATAGAATTTCTTGCCTATTTTTATAATCTCTTCCGGATTTCGGAAAAATTTCGAGATCAATTCGATCTTGTTAGGGATAAGCTATCGTTTTTTTAACGGAAGAACCCCATTCTTTATTGTTTTCAGATTACAGTTTGTTATTTTGAAATGAGAATCAATATCATCATTATGGTAAAAAAAATCTGATTTTTCTATTATAGTAAGGATGATTGTTCGAGTGCTTACAATATAAACAGCCATTTGAATTTTAATTTGAGTAATGGTTTTTTAGCACCGCAAAATTAGTTAAAAATATCGAGAGCTCCTTAGATTTTATCATAATATTTTTCACAAATTTACCTGGTTTATCTGTATTTTTTTTATCATTGCCGCTATTCCTTTATAATATTTAATGTTTTTAAACTCTCGCAGATTTTGCAGATTACGCAGATTTATTTAATTATAAAAATAAGCTCCATCACTCAGCATCATTCGCCTATTCGTGGCCAAAAAAATCAACACAATCATCTGTGAAAATCCGTGAAATCTGTGGGAAATTGCAGATTACGCCCATTTATTTAATCATAAAATAAGCTCCACCATTCAGCATCATTCGCCTATTCGTGGCCGAAAAAATCAACACAATCATCTGTGAAAATCCGTGAGATATGTGGGAAATCTATCCTTAACGCTAGTCCCTTATAATATTTAATGTTTTTAAACTCTCGCAGATTTTGCAGATTACGCCGATTTATTTAATTATAAAAATAAGCTCCACCATTCAGCATCATTCGCCTATTCGTGGCCAAAAAAATCAACACAATCATCTGTGAAAATCCATGAGATCTGTGGGAAATTTATCCCTAACGCTATTCCCGTATAATATTTAATGTTTTTAAACTCTCGCAGATTTTGCAGATTACGCCAATTTATTTAATCATATAATAAGCTTCATCATTCGATATCATTCGCCTATTCGTTGCCAAAAAAATCAACACAATCATCTGTGAAAATCCGTGAGATCTGTGGGAAATTTATCCCTAACGCTATCCCCTGATAATATTTAATGTTTTTAAACTCTCGCAGATTTTGCAGATTGCGCCGATTTATTTAATTATAAAAATAAGCTCCACCATTCAGCATCATTCGCTTATTCGTGGCCAAAAAAAATCAACACAATCATCTGTGAAAATCCGTGAAATCTGTGGGGAATTTATCCGTAATGCTTTTCCCTTATGATATTTAATGTTCTTGGGCTCTCGCAGATTTTGCAGATTACGCTGATTTATTTAATCATAAAATAGGCATCAATATTCGGCATCATTCGCCTATTCGTTGCCAAAAAAATCAACACAATCATCCGTAAAAATCCGTGAGATCTGTGGGAAATTTATCCTTAATGCTATCCCCTTATAAGATTTTATGCTTTTAAACTCTCGCAGATTTTGCAGAGTACGCCGATTTATTTAATCATATAATAAGCTCCACCATTCAGCATCATTCGCCTATTCGTGGCTAAAAAAATCAACACAATCATCTGTGAAAATCCGTGAGATCTTTGGGAAATCTATCCTTAACGCTGTCCCTTTATAATATTTTTAAACTCTCGCAGATTACGCAGATTTATTAGTCTCAATAATCCCTTTCGTAAACCCTTAAAATTTCTTAAATTTGCAAATTGTCGTAGTATACGGCACTTTAAAGCGAAATTTAATGGAAGAAGAAAAAAAATCACTCAATTTTATTGAGCAAATTATCGAAGATGATTTGGCAAACGGACTGAAAAAAGATCAGATCCGTTTCCGTTTTCCGCCTGAACCAAACGGTTATCTACATGTAGGTCATACAAAAGCGATCTGCATCAACTTCGGTTTGGGTGAAAAATACAATGCTCCCGTAAACCTTCGTTTCGACGATACGAATCCTGAAAAAGAAGAGCAGGAATTCGTAGATTCTATCATGAAAGACGTAGAATGGTTAGGTTTTAAATGGGATAAAGTTTTGTACGCATCCGATTACTTCCAGCAGCTTTATGATTGGGCCGTGCAGTTAATTAAAGAAGGTAAAGCTTATGTAGATGAGCAACCCTCTGAAGTAATTACCGAGCAGAGAAAAAATCCTGCAGAACCGGGAATTGAATCTCCATTCAGAAACCGCCCTGCGGAAGAGTCTTTAGATTTGTTCGAAAAGATGAAAAACGGGGAATTCGAAAGTGGATCAATGTCTCTTCGTGCAAAAATCGACATGGTTTCGCCAAATATGAATATGCGTGACCCTGTGATGTACAGAATTCTCAATAAACCTCACCACAGAACGGGAACGGCATGGAAAATTTATCCGATGTACGACTGGGCACACGGGGAGTCGGATTATATTGAACAAATTTCTCATTCATTATGCTCTTTGGAATTTGAGAACCACAGACCTCTATACAATTGGTATTTAGATCAGGTTTATGAAGAAGGGCGCGTTAAAAATAAGCAGAGAGAATTTGCAAGGATGAATGTTTCTTACATGATTACTTCCAAAAGAAAACTGCAAAGACTGATTGCTGAAAATGTAGTAAACGGTTGGGATGACCCAAGAATGCCTACCATTTCGGGAATGAGAAGGAAAGGTTTCACCGCTACGGCAATCAGAAATTTTATTGATAAAGTTGGAGTGGCCAAAAGAGAAAACTTAATTGAGATTCAGTTATTAGATTTCTGTGTTCGTGAAGATCTGAATAAAGTGGCAAAACGTGTAATGGCGGTTGTAGATCCTATTAAACTGGTCATAGAAAACTATCCGGAAGGACAGGAAGAATGGCTAACTACCGAAAATAATAACGAACAGGAAAATGCGGGAACAAGAGAAGTCCCTTTTTCCAGAGAATTATATATTGAGCGCGAAGATTTTAAGGAAGAAGCGGGTAATAAGTTCTTCAGATTAAAATTGGGTGGTGAAGTCCGTTTAAAATCTGCTTATATCATTAAAGGAGAAAGAGTAGAAAAGGATGAAAATGGAGAAATCACGACCATTTATGCCACGTATGACGAAAAATCAAAGTCCGGAAGCGGAACTGAGGAAAGTTTAAGAAAAGTAAAAGGTACAATTCACTGGGTTTCTGCAAAACATGCAATCCCTGTGGAAGTAAGAAATTACGAAAAATTATTCACTGTAGAACAGCCTGATGCTGAGAAAGATGTGGATTTCTTAAACTTTATCAATCCGGAATCTGTCTCTGTCATTCAGGGATTTGGTGAACCAAGCTTAAAAGATGTGGCAGTTGAAGAACCTCTTCAATTCCAGAGAATTGGCTATTTCACGAAAGATAAAGACTCTACGGATACCCATTTTGTATTCAACAGAACTGTGACTTTAAAAGACTCCTATAAGCCGGAGTAAAAATTGTTTATTTAAAATAAATGAAACAGGGCTTAATTTTTTTAAGTCCTGTTTTTGTTTTAATTACGAATGACACAAATAATTATCACAGATTTTACAGATCGAAATTGGGTTATTCGTGTTTAAAAAATATTCATTAAAAATTAAAATATTGTGAAATTAATAAGTATATACACCAACTCCTTCAAAGGGCTTTCTCAGGAAAGCTGGATGCTGGCGCTGGTAATGCTCATCAACCGTGCGGGTTCGATGGTACTTCCGTTTTTGGGAGTTTATATGACCGATCATTTGCATTTCAGCATAGAAAATACCGGAATTGTTCTCAGCTTTTTCGGAATAGGCTCTGTACTGGGATCCTGGCTCGGCGGAATGATTACCGATAAAATAGGAGAATATAAAGTTCAGTATCTCAGCTTGCTCCTTAGTGTACCGCTCTTCTGTTTAATTCCGTTTTTCAAAACTGAGATCGGAGTGGCAGGTATTATTTTGGTTCAGAGTATTGTGAGCGAAACATTCCGTCCTGCAAATTCCGTGGCAATTACCAAATATGCAAAACCTGAAAATATCACCCGCGCCTTTTCGTTAAACCGAATGGCGGTGAATCTGGGATTTTCCATCGGTCCGGCTTTAGGCGGAATTTTATCGGCCATTTCCTACGAGTTTTTATTCTTCAGTAATGCCCTGGCGGCACTATTAGCGGGATTAATGTATATCTGGTTCTTCGCAAAGAGAACAAAGTTAGCAAAAGCCAAAGCGAAAAAAGTAAAAGAAGCCATAGAAATTAAAAAAGAAAATTCGCCTTATCGCGATACTAAATTCTTAGTATATTGTGCGTTTTGTATGCTGTTTTCAATCTGCTTTTTCCAGTTATTCAGTACATTAACGATCTTTTATAAAGATACGGCAAAGCTCAGCCAGCAGAATATCGGCTATATTTTAGGCTACAGCGGTTTCCTTATTGTTTTGCTGGAAATGGGATTTGTACAAATTGCTGAAAAATACTTCAGCCTGGCCCTTACCATGCTTCTAGGAACCTTTATTTGCGGTTTTTCTTATGCCATGCTGGCGTTTGATTACAGCATGATTACCTTGGTTGTGGCGATGACCTTACTTTGTATCGGCGAAATCTGGACACTGCCATTCATGTCCACCATCACGGCTTTACGTTCCGGAGCCAACAACAAAGGAGCGTATATGGGGCTGAACGGAATATCTTTTTCCATTGCCTTCATCGTGACGCCCTATATCGGAACACTTTTAGCCGAAAAATTTGGCTTTAATGCTTTGTGGATCGGAACCGGGGTTTTAGCAACAATTATTGCCGTAGCATTTTATTTCATCGTTCCTTGGTTGATAGGTGATAAGAAAAAAGGTTAGTAATGTTTGGGCGTGCCCCTCGTTTGCCCAGGCTAAACCTCATCGGTTTTTAAAACCTATGAGGTTTCCCCCTCTGTAAAACTCGGGTCGGGCTGCTCTGGGGTCCGCTTCGCTACCGTACTCGTTCGTTCCTCACTCGCACCGGCTCCTTCGTCGCCGCCCGCCGTATCCCTCACGCAATGTCATTATTAAAAATAAGGAAGGTTTCCTTAACGAGAAGCCTCCGGAAACCGTGTCAAGGTTCAAAACCTTAACACGGTTTTTTCATAAACACAAATTTTAATCATCAATACAAAGGAAAAAGAATAGTTTTTGCTATGGTGTAGTCAATGAAAAAATTATATTTTCTACTTTCTTTATTTTTCGCATCCTTATTATTCTCTCAGCAAAGAGATTCTGCAACGTTGATTTCAGAAGTACAAATAGATGCCTATAAAAAACCGACCGCATTTATCTCATCCACAAAATCAGTATCCGTTATTTCAGAAGACCTGCTGAACCAGAATACGCCCGAAAGAATGCTGGAATCATTCAACCAGATTGCAGGTGCAAGAATGGAGGAGCGTTCTCCGGGTAGCTACAGAATTTCCCTTCGCGGAAGTACGTTGAGATCCCCTTTTGGAGTCCGGAATGTGAAGGTCTATCTTGATGATTTCATTTTGTCGGATGCTTCCGGAAATACCTATTTCAATATTATTTCACCAGAATTAATCCATAGAATGGAAGTTTATAAAGGCCCTGAAAGTGGGGATTATGGTGCCGTAACGGGAGGAACTGTTTTACTGCAAACCCGAAATTCAGATCATCTTTCGGCAAATCTTTCCGTGGGAAGCTACGGAATGTTTAACCAAAGTTTTAATTTTTCAAAACAGATCGGCAAACATTTTATAGAGGTCTTTCAAAATTATTATCAGACAGATTCTTATCGGGAACAGTCGAAGGTTCAGCGAAAGCAGATTTTCCTCAAAGACCATTTTCAGTATTCAGAAAAAGGATTTCTAAAGGCGATGGTATTATATTCCGATCTTGATTATCAGACACCGGGAGGCTTAACTCTGCAGCAGATGCAAACCGATAGAAAACAGGCGAGACCGGCAACCGCAACGCTTCCCGGTGCTAAAGAACAACATGCAGGAATCCGTAATAAAATGATTTTAGCCGGACTTTCGCACGAGTTTAAATTTAATCAGAATTTTTCTCATTTCATTTTAGTGCAGGGTTCGTATGTGGATTTTGAAAATCCGTTCATCACCAATTTTGAAAATCGGTTTGAGAATAATTTTGCCATGAGAACGCATTTTAATTATGAAAAAGAAATTAATACAGTTTCTCTGGCTTACAGATTGGGTTTTGAAGGCGGAATGAGCGATAATTTTGTTAAAAACTTTGATAATAATAAAGGAGCAGAGGGAAATCCACAAAACTTTGATCAGCTTAAAAATACATCTGGATTTTATTTTCTTTCGCAAAAATTAAATATTGGCGAAACGTTATTTACGGATATTTCAATCAGTTTAAATTCAAATTCTTATGATTGGGAAAGGATTTATCCGGAATCAGAAAAAGGAAATATTCATTTTAAAAATCAATGGCTCCCGAATTTTGGGTTTACTTATCTTTTGGCAAAAGGTTTTTCGGTGCGCGGAAAAGTGGGAAAAGGAAATTCTGCCCCTACCAATGAAGAAATCCGCTCTTCTAATCAGCAATTTAATACCGGGCTTAGTCCCGAATATGGCTGGAATAAAGAAATCGGAATCCGTAAGCAGTTCGGAAATTCTCTTTTTGTGGAAGGAAGCTATTTTGATTTCAGAATGAAAGATGCGATTGTCAGAAGACAGAATGATGCCGGGCAGGAATATTTTGTCAATTCTGGTGAAACGGCTCAGAAAGGTTTTGAACTATTGTTGGAATCTAAAAATTTTAATCTTAAAAATGCTGTTTTCAGTCATTTTAAATTCCGATTTTCGGGAAGTTTCTATGATTTTAAGTTCAGAAACTATCAGCAAAATGAAAATGATTTTTCAGGAAATAATCTCACGGGTGTTCCCAAAACAGCGCTAAACAGCCTCTTAAATTTTATTTTTTTCCGAAAACTGGCGGTCGATTTATCTCATTTTTATACCTCAAAAATTCCGCTGAATGACGGGAATTCTGTTTGGTCAGATTCCAGTCTGGTTGGGAATATTCAATTCCGCTTTCCTTTCTATTTTGATCAATCAAAGGTTAATTTATCCTTACAGATTCAAAATTTATATAATTCAGACTATGCTTTAGGGTTTGATATTAATGCTTTTGGAAATCGATATTATAATCCTGCAGCCAAACGGAATTTTATATTCGGGGTAAAAGTCGATTTCTAAGTAATTATTTCATTATTCTGTTTCGCCCAAGAATATTTCCGATGATCATTTTCGCATGAATTCTTGAGTTTTCAATGAACCAAAGATGCGTGTCTTTACCACCACAAACAACGCCTGCCAGATATAAATTCCGGACATTGGTTTCCATGGTTTCGGGATGATACACAGGGTTTAAACAGTCGCCTTGCAAATCAATTCCCGATTTCGTAAGAAAGTCAAAATCGGGGAGGTAACCAGTCATTGCTAATACGAAATCATTTTCAATTTCATGAATTTCTCCGTTTTTATCTTTAAAAATAACAGAATTTTCTTTAATTTCAATTAATTCAGCATTAAAATGAGCCTTGATGCTGCCTTCCGCAATTCGGTTTTCGATATCCGGTTTTACCCAATATTTTACATTGCCGGAAATTTCAGAATGGCGAACGATCATTGTAACATCGGCCCCTTTTCTATACGTTTCCAATGCCGCATCAACTGAAGAATTGCTTGATCCGATAACCACAATTTTCTGTTGGGCATAAGGATAGGGTTCGGTATAATAATGTTTTACTTTTGGTAAATTCTCTCCTGGAATATTCATTAAATTCGGAATATCATAGAATCCTGTTGAGATAATCACATGTTTAGCGTAATATTTTCCTTTGGAAGTTGTCACCTCAAAAATATCATCTCCTTTAGACACTTTATCCACCTTTTCGTAAAGATTGATGTTGATGTTTCGCTGTCTTGCAATCCCCTGATAATATTCTAAAGCTTCCTGTCTTCCGGGCTTTGGAGCGGTGGAAATAAATGGGATTTCATCGATTTCCAGTTTTTCCGCAGTGGAGAAAAACCTCATGTATAAAGGATAATTGTATAAAGAGTTCACAATCGTTCCTTTTTCGATAATTAAATAGCTAAGGTTATTTTTTTTCGCTTCTAACGCGCAATTTAAACCAATTGGTCCGCCTCCGATAATAAGAATATCCAGAATTTCCATGAGGCAAAAGTACAAAAAACCAATAAGCAAAGGGCTTTTCACTCAATGCAAAAAACTATAGTGTCCATAATTAATGTCTATCCTTTTGCTTCAGACATACAAACGCTCCAATTCCATTACCCTTCAACGCAAAATATGGCATTGGATTTGGTGAACAATATCCGATAAACAGTAAATAAATATGAAAAAAATAATTGTATCTCTATTGATTCTTAGCGTTGTAGCCTGTACGAAAAATCCGGATAAGTTTGTTGAAGATAAAGCAGATTCTACATCAGTAAAGACGGATAAGACGGTGGCAGATTCCGGTATTGCCAATAAAGATGCGGCTCTGAAACAGATCAACGGTGATGTGGTGCAAAGTTTAAAAGACAGAGATTATAAAAGATTTGCAGATTTTATTCACCCGGAAAAGGGAGTTCGGTTTTCAATGTACGCATTTATAGATCCGAAAGAAGATAAACAGCTTTCAAAAGCTGAGTTTATAAAATATCAACCTACAAAAACCCTTTTTACATGGGGCGCGATGGATGGTTCAGGAGATCCTTATAAAGCAACGATCAATGAATATCTTACTAAATGGGTTTATTCAAAAGATTTTGTGACGGGGCAGGTTTCATTTAATGAATTTCAGGGAAAAGGAAATTCTCTGAATAATTTAAAGCAAATATATCCTAATGCTGATTTTACAGAAAACTTCATCAAAGGTTCTGAAGCGAATTCTGAAATGGACTGGAAATGTCTTCGATTTGTCTTCGAAGCATTCGAAGGAAAATATTATCTTGTCGGAGTGATCAATGATCAGTGGACAATTTAAAGATAAAATTTATTAAAAGACAGTTTGAGAAAATCAGTCTGACAATTTTAATCGTAAAGGATTGCTGGTGTCACACTGATTTTTTTATTGAAGCTTTTACAAAGCCCGTTATTCTAAAATTTCAGCTAATTTTTTTGTTAAATTCTTTCTTGAAAACTGTTCAATATTCTCTGTGTTTTCCAAAAGATTTCCATTTTTCCAAAGATTAAATTTTTCCAGAATATACTCTTTAATTTTCTCACAATCCGTATAAGAAAAATGCTTTCCGGCATGGGTCTCGTCCAGAATTTTAGAAACATCTGCCCGATCCGGACCAAAGGAAATAATTTGTTTTCCGGTAGCTAAGTATTCAAAAATTTTCCCGGGAATAATGCCTCTTGAGGATTCATTTGGAAAGTTCGTAATTAATAAAATATCAGAGCTTTGCATTTCATTAATTGCTTTGTCATGAGATAAATATCCTAAATTAACAATGCTGTTTTTCAGACTTGAATTCTCAATTTCGTGCAAAATTTTATCATCAATTCTTCCAACAAATTTTAGACTGAAATTATCCGCAAAATCGGCATTTATTTTTAGTAAATCGTCTAAAGCTTTCCAGAGGTTTCCGGGATTTCTCAATTGTTCTAAAACGCCAATATAACTTAACGTGAACTTAGATTTTAGAGTATTCGTATTTGAGGATTTGGGGATTTGTGAGGAGTCTGTCTTATCAAATCCATTGGTGATGCATACGGCATTGGCTCCGTTTTTTCGGAAATTTTCTGCATCGGTATAGCTCGTCGCTAATATAATGTCCGCTGTTTTGAAAACAGCACTTTCAAGCTGACGGTGTTTTTTATCCGAACTTTTAGTGAGTTTCAAATGTTTATAATAAGAAATTTCAGTCCACGGATCACGGAAATCGGCAATCCATTTTAAATTCGGAAGTTTCTTTTTTAAATTTAAACCAATTAAATGCAGAGAATGCGGCGGTCCCGAAGTAACCACGACATCAATTTTATTTTCTTTTAAATAGTGCTCTAAAAATTGAGTGGAAGGTTTTACCCAAAAAACTCGCGCATCGGGAATGAAAAAATTTCCTCGCACCCAAATTGAAAGTTTAGATTTCCAGCTTTGATGGGGGCCGACATCAAACTGTCCGGCCTTGAATTTTTTATTGCTTTTATTAAGCTTTTCGGCTAACTGATAAGGTTCCCAGATCTTTGTTTTTATAATTTCAAGGGCTTCCGGAACATCTTTCACCAGACTTTCATCTAATAAAGGATAACTGGGGTTTTCTGGAGTGAAAATAATGGGTTTCCACCCGAATTCCGGTAAATATTTTGCAAACTTCAACCACCTTTGAACACCAGGACCTCCCGCAGGAGGCCAGTAATAGGTGATGATTAATATTTTTTTTTGTTCCATTAATTATAATGTAAACTTTATATTCTTTTTGTCATTCTGAATGAATCTAGGTTATTATTAAAAATACTTTGCTTAGATTTCTGCGGAATGACAAACATAGGTTTAAGCTTTCTCGATTACAACTTCCTTTTTCTTCTTCTTCATCAAGAAAATCCCGAAGCCGCTTAACACAATAAATAATCCGAAGCAAAGAAGCGAGATCCATTTTCCTTTTTCAATTACTTCCGGTTCGAAAATCATTCTGATATTATGATTTCCGGCAGGAACGTGAACGGCACGAAGCAAATAATCTGCTTTGATGTAAGGAACTTCTTTTTCATCCACAAACATTTTCCAGCCGTGAGGATAATAAACCTCAGAAAATACCGCCAGTTGCGGAGTTTTAGATTGAGATTTAAATTCCAGTTCGTTCGGTTGATATTTCGTTAAATTAATGGAAGCGGTAGAATCTGCCTTAACAGGCTTCCCGTTGAAATAGTCTTTGTCGGCAGCAGCAATTACCGCTGTTTTTTTATTGTCGATATCGCCAATCGCTTTGATTTCCTGATTTGGAGTTTCCACAAATTTCAGGTCGCTTACAAACCAGGCATTTCCGTTGGCTTTAGGATTGGGAACAACTTGAGGCTCCTGAGGTCCTCCGAAAATCATGTATTTAGCATTCAGCAAATTCAGGATTTTTGGCGTTTTTACACTATCGACATTAGAGATATATTCATTTAACAAATCATCATATCTTCTCAGTTTTACTGCGTGATAGCCACCGATGGAGGCTTTAAAATAAGAGGTATTGGTTTCGCTGGTCGTTCCTAAGGTCTGATTGTAAATTCTGTAGTGTTTCTTATCTTTTTCAGCGATTGTTTCTAAAGTTTTATTAACATTTACCGTCGATAAAATAGATTCTAAATTCGGGTTGCCCTGAACTTTTTCTACCAATAATTCTGAACTTTCTGTTTGGAAAGGATTCTCAGCAAAGATTTTATCTACATAATTTTCGTCATTCAGATAGCGTTTGTTTACCGTCCACAGATCAAATAAACTTACCACGCCGATAATCACCAATGCGATATTCTGACTTAATTTTTGTTTTAAAACCATAAATAAAGCTGCCGCCGCAATGGCCACATAGATGAATGCTTTGATGGCATCAATTCTGAAAAGTTTAAATCTTTCATCACTTAAATACTCCAGAAGAAAAGGAGGAAAGTAGGTTTCTTCGTTTGCCGTGTGGAAACCCAGTAAAGATTTACCGAAAACCAAAAGGATCAATAATAAGCCCAATGTTCCGCCACTTACATAGAGAAGAATTTTCTGCTTGTATTCCTGAGTCAGTTTTTCATCGGTGAAAAATCTGTAAAGTCCCACCATCGCAATTAATGGGAATAATAATTCCACAACCACTAAAATGGAAGATGGCGCTCGGAATTTATTATAAAAAGGGACAAATTCTATGAAGAAGTCTGATAAAGGCATAAAGTTACTTCCCCAGGCCAGTAAAATCGTTAATATGGAAGCTCCTAAGATCCAGTAACGGTATTTTTTCGAGGCAAAAAAGAACCCTAAAACGGCTAAGAAACAGACAATGGCTCCCTGATACGCAGGCCCCGAAGTTCCCGGCTGGTCGCCCCAATAGGTCACTCCGTTGAAACCTTTCGAAATCCTGTCCATTTCAGCTTGTGAGCCTACATTTTCCTGAACCAGCTCCTGAACTTTGTTCATAATTTCTCTGCCTTCAGGTTCCTGGCTTCCGCCACCCATTAACCTAGGGATAAAAAGATTCAGCGTCTCCAGCTGTCCGTAGCTCCACATCAGCATACTTTCCTTATCCATTCCGGAATTTCCTTCCGTATGGCTGTCGTTGGTTAAGATTTGTTTGCCACGAACGGTTTCTTTTACGTATTCAGAATTCGCCATAATTCTCTGAGAGTTCATCCCGACCCCGATAAGGGCGGAAGCAGCAATAATTCCCGAAGAAATTAAAAAATGCTTCATTGGCGTTTTTTTCAGAATCGCACGGATTAATTCAGACAAGAATAAAAATCCTAAAGCGATGAAAAGATAATACGTCATCTGCGGATGGTTGGCTGCAATCTGAAGTCCCATAAATAGGGTAGTGACAATAAATCCCCAGATATAACTTTTCCGGATATACACCAGTAAAATTCCGGCGAGAAGCGGCGCAAAATATTCAATGGTATTTACTTTTCCGTTGTGTCCCGCGGCAATAATAATATAGAAGTAAGTGGAAAGTCCGAAAAAGGTTGCTCCAAGAAGCGCATATTTCCAGTTTCTGACCGTTACCATTCCTAAAAGGAAAAATCCTGAGAAAAGTAAAAATAGATAGTTAACCGGTCTTGGAAGAAAATTCAGGTAGCTGTCGACCTGTTTGATGATGTCGCCCTCGAAGCGGCTTCCCATCTGATAAGTCGGCATTCCTCCAAACATGGAATCACTCCAGTAGGTTTCTTTTCCATGATTTGCTCTGTAATCTAAAAGCTCTTTGGCACCGCCTCTGTACTGAACGATATCGTGCTGGAAAAGCTGTTTTCCTGAAAAAACAGGAGTGGAATATAAAAATGCTAAAACGATAAATACAACGAGTGAAATTGCAATATAGAGTAAGTTTTTATTTTTCGCCATGCTAATGGTTATTATCTTTTAATTTTTAGAAATTTTACCTTTTGTCTTTCGTTTCCTTTACCTCTTCATAGTCCACCGTTTCTGCGTCCCATTTCAATTTTTGATCGGTATTTTTGTTCGAGTGTATATCCTGCTGACGGTTATTTTCCTGCTTATTGTTATTAAACCTGTAACTGTAGAACGTTTTAAAGAAAATTCTCTTCAAAATATTCCAGACAAAGAAAATAATAATCGCGGTAAGTACCAACTCAAGAATGTACTTCATAATTTTTTATTTTGTTTAAAGTGTAGGGAATCTGGTTTTTGGTTGCTGGTTTATGGTTGATAGTTGTTGGTTTTTAGTTTAAAGCAAACATAAACCCTCTAAAACCCTAACCCTCTAGAACTCTCAAACCCAACAACCCTCCAACTCAAAAACTTCCCTTTTACTCTTATTTCGCGGAAGGATTGACCATTATAGAAGAATTAGAAACGCTTTTCATCGACTGAGATTGTTTTCCGTCTGAAATGGTTTCGATCTGCGTTGTTTTTACAGTAATATTCTGATTGGTGATCCAGCCTGTATTTTCGTCAAATTTAATCGTTCCGTTTTGTGCCAGTTCGCTGCTCAGACTGTGGGTGATCGGTCCCTGGTTTTTCTTTTCTGTTTTTTTAGGGATACCTCCCGTTACAGAAATTTCCGCAACACCGTTTCCTAGACTTTTCAATACATAGTTCGACGTTACTTTTACGGCTCCACTTGGGTCAGCACTCTCAGAACTGGACCATTTTTCACCAACTTTTACTCCTTTTTTAGGAATAATCGTTAAATTTTTATTGAATTGATCTTTCAGTACTTTTTCGTTGAAGCTTTCTTTAAGACTGGCTACCACGCTTTCTCTCTGGTTTTTGTCTTTTACCACCTTGCTCAGCGATGCAGAAACTTTAGCATACACTGCATCAAAACCTGTGATAGAAATTACGTTTCCTCTGGTATCCATCTTCATGTTCAGCTTGTTTCCTGTAAGCGCTTTGTTGATATTCCAGATCATTTTAAGATCGTCTTCTTTCGGCTCAGGCAATTTGGTATCTACAACAAGCGTTTTCCCCTGCGAAGACTGAGAATTTCTTTTCCCGACAAGGTTTAAAGTCATGTCGTATACATTTCCTTTAATATCATTTACGGTGAAAGACATTTCATCTGTCGCTTCACTGGTTCCGTTCATGGTTTTTCCCTCAGGATCCGTCATCGTTTTGGTATCTCTCTGATACGTTGTTAGAGGATAGGTTTTTCCTTTTTCAAGCTTAAAACTCTGAGTAATAACCCCCGCAGAATCTTTAATCGCAGGATTTGCCTCTACTTTTGCTACAGAATCAGCCGGAACTTCTATCGTTACCGTTTTTCCTGTTTTCGGATCTACTTTTGTTACTTTTGTCGTTTCTTTTTTATTACAAGAAACCAAAGCTATCGTTGATATAAGCGCTACCGCTGCAATATTTTTCATTTGAATTTTTTTAATTTTATTTTTTACTACTTTAGGTCTGAGGCCGGTTTTTAAAGTTGAGCCGTCATTTTTTGTCTTACCGCTTCATATAAAATCGCTCCACACGCTACAGAGACGTTGAGAGACTGAGTTTTACCTTCGATCGGAAGTTTTATTTTTTCATCTGCATGATGAAGCACTTCTTTAGAAATTCCCGTTTCCTCGTTACCCATTACAATGGCGCAAGGTTCTTTGAAATCCACATCATAAATCAGTTTTTCAGCTTTTTCGCTGGCTGCAAATACAGAAATTCCGCTTTGCTGAAGATAATCTACTACGTGAGCCAAATTCGGGGCTTTACAGATTTTAATATTGTAAATACCTCCCGCAGATGTTTTTATCGCATCAGAATTAATTGGTGCGGCTCCTTTTTCAGGAATAATCACTGCATCAACGCCCACACATTCTGCCGTTCTGCAGATGGCTCCAAAGTTTCTGACATCGGTTAATCTGTCCAGAATCAATAAGAAAGGTGTTTTTCCTTCTTCAAATAATTGAGGAACAATATCTTCAACCTTATGAAACGGTACATCCGAAATAAATGCCACCACACCCTGGTGATTTTTTCTTGTAAAGCGATTCAGTTTTTCAACCGGAACATAATTGGGACGGATTTTATTTTTAGCTAAAATTGTCTTTAATTCTGCATAAATATCTCCCTGCAATGCATTTTGCACAAAAACTTTATCAATTGTTTTTCCCGCCTCAATAGCTTCAATTACGGGACGAAGCCCGAAAATAAAATCGTCTTTCATTATGTAAGTTTTATATTTAAGGTTCAAAGTTTAATGTTTAAAGCTTAGGGCTTGTACTTTGTTCCTTTTAAATCTGTTAAGTTTAAATATTTAATAAATGCAGCAATTTTCTTGCTTAATACTTCTGTTTTCTCTTTTAAAGTTTCAAATTTTTCCTGTGAAATAAAATTTCTGTCATAAACTCTGTACAATTGTGATCTTGTTTCTCCACAAGAAGCTTTAGCAATCGATAAAAATTGAATGAACTATCTATTTCCATTTCTCTCAAATCCTTCAGCAATATTATCCATAATTGAGCCTGAAGAACCATCAATTTGGTTGCAAAGTTTAAAATTATTTTTTAGGTTTGTTAACTGTATGATTTGATAAATTTCCTGGCATAAATCACGCGATATTTTCCAAATTTCTAAATCTTCAAACCGGGTTATCGTTGCCATAAACCTTAAATTTTAAACCATACACTTTAAACTAATCAATCTTTTTCACCCAAAATGGCTCTTTTCTGCGCAAAAATATAGCCGTAATGCAGGCTTTCATGCATATTGTTAAAGATAATGGCGTCCTGAATACTTTTCAGATCCATCCCGAAACTCGTGGTGTAAGGGGTGTAATCCGCAAAGAAATCACTGTCATAGTCTTTCATCAGGATCTTCGACGTTTCAGTCAGCAAAAATTCAAGATCTTCAACTTCTGATTTTTGAACATCCAAATTCGGTAAAGTCCCTTTTTTATAGGTTTCAATCCAGTATTTATCAATTCTAAACGGATTTCCGCTCAAATAATAATGCAGAAGCTGCTGAGTGGCAACGGTATGCGCGATATTCCAGTACACATTATTGTTAAAACCATCGGGAATTAACAGAAGATCTTCGTAAGAGGTATTCTGTAAAATCTCTAAAAGGTTCTTTCTTACCTGTCTGTGAGCCTGAAAATGATAATTCATTTTGCAAAATTTTTAATCACCAAAAATAGTTTAATAAACTGGAAATGACAATTTTTTAACCGTGAGATTAATGCGGAAATTATTCATCGTGGTATTTTTCAAAGACATAAATGTTAAAGAAATTTATTCCGATGTCGCTCTTTAAAGGAGAAATTTTGTTAAAAGAGTTGGGTATTAAAGTTGAAAAATATTTCACTGAAACCTGAGTGAAGTAAAAAAGCCTCCTTTGAAAATGTTCAAAAAGAGGCTTTTATTTATTTTTAAGACCGTATTTTGTTCTTTATTTCTTAATGATTTTATGTTTAAAAGTTGTTCCGTCTTTCAAAACAATATTTAAAATATAAATTCCGGCATTGTAAGAAGAAATATCAACTTTATTTTCTTTGTAACTTTCTGACAGCTTTCTGCCGTCAATTCCGTAAACCGCTATGGATGCTACATCAACTGCCGATTTTATATTTACATAATCGGAAGTGGGGTTGGGGTAGATGCTTACATCTACTGTTTTTACATCCTGAACATTCAGGTTGGTGCTGCTTTTACCCTGCATATATACTGATAAATAGACTTCTCCCTGTTGTTGATTAAATACAGCGGTCGGGATGGTGTGTTTAAGCGTATGATTTCCTGCCGTCATATTGGCAATTGTAAATCCCCGAATCGGCACAGAATTTCCCGGACACCAGTTGTTCCATGAAGTCCAGCTCGCAAAAGACTGCGGAGTTGTCCCGTAAATTCCATTACCCTGGGTATTATACACCCGGTAAGGTTCACATGAAATTCCTCCCGGAGTATAGGTGAGTACCTGCACATCATCGATATAGGTGTAGTTTTGTCTTCTGACGTATTCTTCGCCTCCGCTATTGGCTCCGTGAGGTGTTGAGATAAGTGAGAATCGGGCATCTGTAACGGCTGCAGGCAAATTGAAAGTGACAAGCCTTACCGTTTCTCCCGGCGAGTCGGTACTGTCGTAATTATTGACTCTGCTGTAGCTCAGCAAAGGAGTCAGGGTATTATAATCGGACGGGGTTGCTCCGGTATCGGTTGAGAAAAAATGAAGCGTTCCCGAAAAAACATCATTTCTTCCTGCGCATCCGCTTACCTGCGTGTTGGCAGCATAAGGAACACCAAAAACATCCAGCTCTACATACATATCATACATACCTCGAAGTGCAGAGTCGTGAAAAATACTGTATAAATTACTTAAGTTATACGTAAACGGAACTTCCAGCGGAGCACGGTTTTTATTCATAAAGGGCGTGATGTATCTGGCAACTTCCAATCTTCTAACATTGGTGTCGTTCATTGTATAAGTCGACTGATTTTTAGGGACTAAAGCTAAAAACACTTCACCCAGCCGGTCGTAATTGTCACAGAGCGCCCCAATGGTAACTCTCATCGCGATTTTTGCTTTGAAGGAATTCAGTTCGGCATCTGTAAGTTTTCTGGCATATCTTGTATTTCCCAGTCTTATCAACCCTGTCGGTACCGGTGTCGACACCGTTGCTGCGTAACCATCGTAATACGTGGCCTGCGACATTAGATTTAAAGTGGTTGTTGTCTGCGATGGAAAAAGTCCCGCCGAAAACAGACTTAGAAAAAGTAGTTTTTTATACATGCTATTGGTATTTGTTGCAAATTTATTAAAATATGTATTAAAATCGTTTATTTTTTGATTGATTTTTCAAGGTAAACGATTTTTTATTAGTAATTATTTAAAATTAAGAATGTTTTTAGCCTTTTTTAGGGTTGAAGGTTGATAATGTTTAATATTTATAAAGAAATAATTATAATTTGTTGTTAAAATTAAAACTTTAGTATTAAATTCGCATCACATTCCATATTGAATCTATTAATTATGAAAAGATTTTTACTTTTATCTTTATTTTCGATGTCACTCCTTTTTAATGCTCAGATCAATCTGAATATTTCCGGGACGGCGGTAGGATCTGCTCCTGTAAGCAGTTTTTTTTCGTATTCATACGTTCAGCAGATCTATCCTAAACAGGAAATTAATGCTAATGCAGCAGGAAATATTACAGGGCTTACGTTTTATGTGGATCCTTCTGTAACGCTCAATGATTCATCAAACTGGACAGTTTATCTTGGGCACACCGCAAAAACAGGTTTTACATCCGGGACCGACTGGGTTGCTTCTTCGCAGCTTACTCAGGTGTTTTCAGGTAACGTTACCAGAAATAACAATAAGGTTGAAGTTACTTTTACCACGCCTTTTGCTTACAACAATACCGATAATCTTTTGGTTGCTGCCAAAGAAAATGCTCCAAGTATTGATATTAATAATTTTGATGAAGTTTTTAAAGTATATCCGCATCTTCCTTATTCCACGCTGTTCTATAAAGGAGATCTTGCAGTTGTGGATGTGGCTTCGCCTCCGGGAGGGATAAGAGCAGATTACAAATCATCCATTACATTTGCCGGATTGGTGCCTAAAACCACACCTGCATGTCCTTATGTTTTATATCCTGCCAATAATGCACAGGCGGTAGCTTTATCTCCGACGATGAACTGGTTTCCGGTTTCCGGAGCCGATTCTTACCGGGTGTCGGTAGGCACAGCTGCAGGAAGTAGCAATGTTATTAATCAGCAGAGTGTAACGGGAACAAATTTTTCCCCATCAACCCCTTTAAATCCGGATACTAATTATTATTTAACCGTAAAATCCGTTTCGGCTGGCGTGGAATCCGCAGGTTGTTCTGAAATTTTATTTAAAACGCTTCCTCCGGTGCCTGGAAATGATGCTTGTTCGGGAGCCTATGCTGCCGTAACTTTTCCTTATACATATACTCAGAATGATGCAATTGCAGCCACTAATAATGCAGGGAATATAGCGGTTTGCCCTGATGCTATGAATGATGGAACCTGGTTTAAAATAAATGGAGATGGCGGACAGTATACCATTAAAGTAACCATGCCTGCTGGCAGTACTTTTGATCCTCAGGTCGATGTTTACAGCGGAACCTGTGCTGCGCTGTCTTGTGTAGGAACTGTTGATAACGGCGCTGCAGGAACAACGGAAACTATTACTATTTCTGCGGCCTCAGGAACTACCTATTTTATAAATGTGGGTTCTTATGAAGAAACAGTGGATGTTCCGGAAGGAGTCTTTACCATTTCCATCACGAAGGTATAGCAACAGAACTCTTTTAAAATTAAAGAAGGATTTCAGATTTTATATCATTGTAGTCCGATAAAATAGGAAGAATTATTTTTTATCGGACTGCAATGATTCAAAATATTATAAAATGATAAAAAAAATGATATTAATGATATCATTCTTTAGCTATTTTTTTTGTTCATCTCAGATGAAATTAAATAAAAGCAAAGAAATAGATATATTAATAAATACCCCGTGGAAATTCGGAAAAACGAATGAGGTAATTTATACAATTGAAAACAAAAGTAATAGGACATATATTATTGATCCTTTTGGCTTTTATGGTGAAAGTTATGTATTAGAAAATGGAAAAGTATTAAAACCAACTACCTATTTAAAAAATGGATATTATTCTCGAAATGATAAACTATGTCATGAGGATTTGATTATTTTAAAGCCTTTTCAAAAATTACATCATTCAATAAATTATGATAAAAATAATCGAGCACTTTATACGTATACAAAGCCGAATAAATATGAAGAGATTATTAAATCTTCTCATAATAGGTATAATGCTACAATTTTAGGATGTGATAATTTTATTAAAGAATTAGAATCCAAAGGTTATAAAGTTTTAGAAGATAGTATAGTTGCTAAAATACCTTTGAGACATTAGTCATTTTAAAAAGGTACGTTATAGAATACAATCATTTTATTGATTATAATAATTTTAGAAGCTCCTCTGATAAGGCTAACTATTAACTAATTTTATAATCCCTCTGGATAAAATCTAGAGGGATTTTTGACCACAATTTCTCAAAGAAAAAAACTTAAAATACATAATTGGTGGAATAATTCTTTAGTGCTGTAGTCCAATTTTCAAGGAAGCTTATTTTAAAAGAATTTTATGGAGTAGTAATTCATATAAGGGTATAATTAATTTATTTTTAGAGCTATTGGGGATTTAAATCTATATAAATTGTAAATAACGAAAATTGCATGAAGGAGTTTAGAGTAAAATCTTTTGAGATAGCTTTTTTCTATTATTAATTAATTTTTTTGTCATAAAATTTAAATTTCCAATTTGATTGATCCTCCTCTAATACCATCAATTAGTTTTAATCTCGCATCAAACTCGAAATTTTTAACAAACTTTAACTCAAAAATGGCATTCATTGTGTTGATTAATGCAAGTATTTATTGGAAATTTACCCATCATTTTAAATTAAGCTATGTCAGAGATAAACCAAGCTGAAGATATTCGTCAATTGACGGAACAGGTAAAAGAAGCAAATTACTTTTTTTTCCTTCTGAGACAAGAAATCAACAAAGTTATTATTGGACAGGAGTATATGATAGACCGCCTGCTGATAGGTCTCCTGGGCAGTGGTCACGTTCTTTTGGAGGGGGTTCCCGGACTGGCAAAGACCCTGGCGATAAAAACCCTGGCAGACGCTGTTCATGGCGAATTCTCAAGAATTCAGTTTACGCCCGATTTACTTCCTGCGGATGTTGTAGGAACAATGATCTATAATGTAAAAGACAATGATTTTTCAATAAAAAGAGGACCTGTATTTGCGAATTTTGTGCTGGCAGATGAGATTAACCGTGCACCCGCTAAGGTACAATCTGCACTGCTGGAAGTTATGCAGGAAAAACAGGTGACTATTGGTGATGAAACCATGAAACTTCCAAAGCCGTTTTTAGTATTGGCGACTCAAAACCCGATCGATCAGGAAGGTACTTACTTATTGCCGGAAGCACAGAGCGACCGTTTTATGCTGAAATGTACGATCGATTATCCCAAATTTGAGGATGAAAGAACAGTCATGAGAATGGTTTCAACATCGCATCAGCCGACTGTAAAACCTGTGATTTCACTAGAGCATATTGTCGCAGCTAAAGAATTGATCAACCAGATCTATCTCGATGAGAAAATAGAAAAATATATTCTTGATATGGTGTTTGCCACACGTTATCCTGAAAATTACGGTCTTGCAGAGCTTAAAAGCTATATCAGTTTCGGAGCTTCACCAAGGGCATCCATCAATCTGGCGATTGCCTCCCGGGCGCACGCATTTTTGAAAGGAAGAGCATTTGTTATTCCTGAAGATGTAAAAGAACTGGCAAAAGATGTATTGAGACACAGAATAGGGTTAACATTCGAAGCTGAAGCTGAAGAGATTTCATCAGAAGAGATTATCAACAGAATTTTAGCAAAAATCCAGGCTCCGTAATGAGTGAAGTTATTATTAGAAAGGCTGTTCAGCAGGATTGTGCTTCGATGCTGGAGCTGATCAGAGAACTGGCTGATTATGAAAAAGCATTGCATGAAGTTACGTTAACTTTAGAGCAATTTATTGAAGACGGATTCGGAAACTCGCCTGTCTGGGGAGCTTTTGTTGCTGAATGTAATGGAGAAATTGTCGGGATTTCATTGTATTACGATAGATATTCAACCTGGAAGGGGAGAAGGCTGTATCTTGAAGATTTGGTCGTAACGGAAAAGTTGCGAGGAAAACAAATCGGGAAGAAATTGTTTGAAGCTACACTGGAACATGGAAAATCCAATCAATACAGCGGAATGGTTTTTCAGGTCTTAAACTGGAACGAACCGGCCATCAATTTCTATAAAAAATACAGTCCGAAATTTGATGATGAATGGCTGAATGTTTCGATTGAGTTTAAATAAGATCAAAACTGAAAGCATAGTGATGGAGATTTGTAAATTCAAAAAAACGCTCAAACGCAAGAAATGCAGACAAAAGATATTGTAAAAAAAGTAAAGCAAATAGAAATCCGAACTCGTAAGAAGACGGAAGCTACTTTAATGGGGCAATATCACAGTGCTTTTAAAGGTCAGGGGATGACTTTTTCGGAAGTTCGCCCGTATCAGTTTGGTGATGAAATCCGAAGAATCGACTGGAACAAAACAGCACGTTTCCGTGAGCCTTTCGTAAAGGTAATGGAAGAAGAAAGAGAACTCACCATGATGTTGGTGGTAGATATTTCCGCTTCCATGGATTACGGAACGAAAACGCAGTTAAAAAGAGAATATGTGGCTGAAATTGCGGCAAGTTTAGGCTTTTCGGCAGCTGGCAATAACGATAAGGTGGGACTGATTTTATTTGCTGACAAAGTGTATAAAGTAATCCCGCCGCAAAAAGGAAGAAAGCATATTCTTTCGATTATCAGTACTATTCTGACAGCAGATTATATACCTGCTGTATCAAAAATAGATAAAGCCATGGAATATATGATGGGGATTTTTAAAAGAAAATCATTGGTTTTCCTTCTTTCAGATTTTGAAGATGAATATGATTCTAAAATGTTGAAAGTGGCTTCCAAAAAACATCAGTTATTAGGAATGAGGATTTTTGATGAAAAAGATAATGAAATTCCGGATGTAGGTTATACATTACTCTTTGATGCGGAAACAGGAAAACAGGTCTGGGTAAACACATCAAGCGCAAGATGGAGATATACTTTTGCGGAAGCTCAGAAACAGAAAGTAAGAGCGCTGGAAGAGGATTTTGCCAACAGCTCGGCGAGTTTTATGAATATTAATGCGGGAGACGATTATTCTAAATTACTCTATAACTATTTTCAGAAGAAATAAAAAATAGAAGTCAGAATATAAAGGCGGAAATGAGTAACCTTTAAAATACTGAACTTTAAACCTTGAATTATTAATTAAAATTGAAAAAACTATTATTTATATTTTGTTTTTTTATCTGTGTAAATAGTTTTTCACAGATGCTTTCTTCAAGTGTTGAGAAGAAAACAGTGGCTTTGGGCGAGGTCAACAGAATTGTTGTGACGATTAACGATCTTCATAACGAGAGCGTTTCGGCAGCTCCCAAAAACGAATTGTTGCCTTTTCATTTTGAAGAAATAAAAGACAGTATTGCCCAAAATCCTGATATTTATTACAGAAAGATTGAATTTGCAGTCTATGATGAAGGAACATTTACGATTCCTGAACTCGAATTTAAGGTGGGCGGAAAGATTTTAAAGACTATTCCTTACGAAATAGAGGTCATCAATACGGCTCAGAAAAATGATCCTATTCAGGATATTATGAAAAATAAGGAACTGAAGCTGGAAGCAACAGATTACTGGGAACTTTATAAGTTTTATATTTTAGGTGCTATTGCAGTGATCTGTTTGATTATCGCCGTGTTTATGATTATTAAATGGGGCAGGAAATCAAAGAATTCACCTGTTGTGGCCACCAATCAGACCTTGAAAGAACTGGAGTCCCTGAAAAAGAAAAAATATGTAGAAAGTGGAAATTACCGTTCTTTTTATGTTGAATTAATTGATATCTCCAGAAAATTTATTACAAAACAGTATCATTTACCGGCAGATGTATTGTTAACGGATGATCTGATTGATCTGATGAAAAAAAACAATACCATCTCTCAGGAAAATGAAAAAGTGGTGGAAGATGTATTTTTGAGAGGTGATCTGGTGAAATTTGCCAAAACGTTTCCTGATCAGAATACAATGGAGAAAGATCTTGCCGATATCAGGGAGTTTGTAAAAAGATCTTCTAAAGATCTGGAATTTGAAAACTTGAGAAAGGATGTTTAATTTTGAGTTTTACAGTCCGTGGTTTTTAGCGCTTTTTGTGCTGTTTATTCCCCTTTTGATAAGGGATATAAGCAAGCAGAAAAGGAAAGAGATTAAAGTTCCTTCCGTTAAAGCTATGGAAACGAGCAGTGGAATTCTGCCGGTACTTTTTTTACTGAAGTTATCAAAATATGTGATACTTTCCGCGATGATTATTGCCATGGCGAGACCCCGTACATTTACTATCTCACAGGATAAAGATGACACAAAGGGTATCGATATCATGCTTTCGGTAGATGTTTCACTGAGTATGCTGGCCAAAGACCTTACCCCGGATCGGTTAACGGCACTTAAAGACATTGCCATTAAATTTGTGGATAAGCGCCCTAATGACCGTTTAGGATTGGTAACTTATTCCGGGGAAGCTTTCACGAAGGTTCCGGTAACTTCCGATCATCAGGTGGTGATTGATGAGCTTAAAAATCTGAATCCGCTGGAACTTCAGCCGGGAACTGCCATTGGAGAAGGACTTTCTGTTGCGGTGAATCATCTTAGAAACAGTAAAGCGAAGAGTAAGATCATTATTTTAATGACAGACGGTGTCAATACTATTGAAAATGCCATGCCTGCTCAGGTGGCTGCAGAACTGGCGAAAAGTAACGGGATTAAAGTGTATGCCATTGGAATCGGAACCAACGGCTATGCCCTGATGCCGACTCAAACCGATATTTTTGGAGATCTGGTCTTTACCGAAACAGAAGTAAAGATTGATGAACCACTGTTGAAAGATATAGCCGATATGACCGGGGGAAGATACTTTAGAGCGACTTCCAACAGCGGTCTAGAGGAGGTTTATAATGAAATTAATCAATTGGAAAAGTCTGATATTAAGGTTTCCAAATTATATAATTACGAAGAATATTTTAAAATCTTCCTCTGGATAGCATTAGGAATGTTGTTTTTTGATGCTGTACTGAGATGGGTGGTCTATAAATTTTTAAGCTAATGGTAATGGATTGGTATTTAGGGAATTATTGGTACTTGTTGTTGCTGTTGCTTTTGCCGCTGCTGGCTGTCTGTTTGGTTCGTTATTTAAAATGGAAAAAGAGGAAGAGAGCATTGTTTGCAGATGCTAAATTTCATGAGGCGCTGTTCGAAAAGAAATCGTGGTTTACGAAATTTTTTCCGGCCTTATATCTGTTGGGGACATTATTTCTTATTTTCTCCATTATTGATCTGCTGAATGGCGCGGAAGAAATAAAGAGCAATCAAAAATTGAATAATGTCATTTTTATGTTGGATGTTTCTAACTCCATGAATGCTGAGGATATTGAGCCAAGCCGTTTAACGGAAGCTAAGAATATCATGATTAATACCATGCAGAAGATGAAAAATGATAAAGTAGGAATTGTCATCTTTGCGGGAGAAGCGACTTCCATTATGCCTTTAACTACAGATTACAGCTCTGCAGAGACCTATATCAACGGTATTGAAACCAATTCCATGCAGATTCAGGGAACGGATTTTCTGAAAGCCATGCAGGCGGCGGCAGCAAAGTTTAAAAACCTGAGTAAAGGATCCGGAAAGATTGTCCTGCTGAGTGACGGAGAAGATAATGAAGGAAAAGAGGATGCAGCGATAAAACTGGCCAATAAAGAAGGAATTATGGTAACCTCAGTAGGAATTGGAACAGACCAGGGAGCCCCGGTTCCTGAATATGTTTTCGGACAGTTAATGGGATACAAATCAGACATGAGCGGGCAAACCGTGATTTCCAAAAGACAGACCGAAGCATTAAAAAAAATAGCAGAATCTACAGGAGGAGGATATATTGACGGAAATAATATTAATGGGGCTCCCGAAAGAATTATGGATGCCTTAAACCGGAAACAGTCTTCGGGCACAACACTGGTAAAATCGCATAATGCGAATCATTATTATCAGTATTTTCTGGCGGTGTCGATATTCTTTTTTCTTCTGATTTATCTTATTAATCCTAAAAGGGATTTCAATATTTAATTTCGTTATTGCTAATCAGGATTTTAACCGAACTTTAACAAATAAAACGCTGTTTCTTAACAATTAAAGGAATAATTTTGCATAGGATGAATACTAAAATCATATTTTTATCGTTAATAATTGCTTTTACGTTCTCAGGGATGCTTTTTGGGCAAAACAATTACAGAACTTTAGTATTTGAAGGCAATAAGAAATTTAATGCTAAAGATTATGATGGGGCGTCTGCCAAATACTTTGAAGCCATAAAATCCAACAGAAAAGATTTTACGGCTCATTATAATTTGGGAAATGCATTGTATAAGAGTAAAAAATATGAAGAGGCTAAGACAGAATATGAAAGAGCGCAGAAACTGGCTCAGACACTTCCTGACAAGGCAGCAGCGCTTCATAATATGGGCAACACTTATATGCAGATGAATCAGCCGGAAGAGGCTGCCAATTTTTATAAGCAGGCTCTGAAACAGGATCCTTACAATGAAGCGACAAGAAAAAACTATGAAATAGCGAAATTGAAGGAAAAAGAAAATCAACAAAAAAAACAGCAGAACAACTCAGGAAAAGGGGGCGGTGGCAAAGACCAAAAACAGAATGATGATCAAAAAGGAAATCCTAATGATAAAAACCAGGATCAGGGAAGCGGTAAGCAGAACCAGGGTGAAAGTCAGCAAGGAAAAGAACCTGATAAAAATCAAAATAATGAGGGCAAAATGCCTAAAGATCTCGAAAACGCAATTCTAAATAAAGTAAGCGAAAAAGAAAGAGAAACCGCCAGAAGAATTTTGAATAAAAATTCTTATTCGATGCCTGAGAGCAACGAGAAAGATTGGTGATGCAGCATAAACTGATTTACATATTATGTATCCTTGCTTCCGTAATTTATTACGGACAGGTAACCATATCTATTGATCCGGATAAGAACGATTACTCCGGTAAAGAGGTGGTAAATCTTACCGTTGTACTGGAAATGAACGGCAGCGAGTACAATCAGCAGACTCCGATTCGTTTACCCGATCTTTCAAAATTCAATATTATAGGCAGCGGATCTGTTAATAACACTTATATTGACCCCGCTACCAATACCGTTATCACACAAAGAGTTTCACAGATTGCCCTTGAGCCCAAACAAAAGGGAAAAATAAGAATCGGGTCTGTACTGGTAACGGTTAACAACAAAATTTATAAAACAGAACCTTTCGAAATTCTGGTAAAAGATGTTGAGAAAAAATCGGTTGCCGCCAATAATTCCAATGATCTTTATCTGAATATGGAAATTGAAGATCGTGATGTATATCAGGATCAGCCTACGATTGCCGTCTTAAAGGCCTATTCCAAAAATATGGATAACTTAAGAAAGGTTAAAAATATCAACCTTCCGAAGCAGGATAATATCAACGTACATCCTGTGAGTTTTGCCAAATCGGAAATAGACCCTTCAGGTTCCGGAAATTTGGCTTCACAGGTACTCGCTGTTTTTATGGTATTTCCTAATGAGGCAGGCTATGTAGAAGTACCGGCAGTTTCAGCTTCCTTCAGTTCTTATTCTCACAAAACCAAAATTGTATCCAATAAGGTTAAACTGAATGTGCGCAAACTTCCCGAAGGCTCTCCCGACTCTTTTAAAGACGCGGTGGGCAACTTCAATGTAACGGTTTATCATTCTTCAAAAGAGAAAGTTGAGGCTCAAAAACCGATCAATGTCTTTGTAAAAGTGTCCGGTGAAGGTAATTTATCGGATCTGCAACTGCCCAAAATAGAAAATTCTCCCGATTACGAGGTTTTTGCGCCGAAAATCACCTCCAAAGTAGTTCCCGGAATCACCGGAATTAAAGGGGTGGTGTTGGCAAATTATGTTCTGATTCCTAAAAAAGCCGGAGACATTACCGTAAAAACGGAACCTTTTTCATTTTTTAATCCTGCTAAAAAAGAATATATCGATTTAGGACAGGAAACGTTAGCGCTGAATGCTTTTTCCCATGATCAGATTCTGGAATCCCGTTCTACGGCAGAAAAGGTTAATGAATATACCAATACTTTTCTCGAAACAGTTAACAGCCCCGTGCTGAAGACAACTTCATTTAAAGTAAAAGAAAAAAGCAAATTCAACTGGAATGTCCTTTTTGTGAATGCAGCCATTCTTCTGGGATTGTTAATCGCATATCTGATATTTAAAAATTGGCAAAAAAAGCGTAATTTAGTTAAAGAAACTGTACCTCCGAGATCATTAGGATCTGTAGCGGAGACTGAAAATGAAATCAGGCAAAGTTTTGAAACAGATGTAAATGATTATTTCAGTTATTTGGAAAATCTTAAAGATAGCGAAGATTATCAGAAATTCTTTCAAACGGTAGATGAGATGGATCTGGAGATCAGAAAACAGTATGGCCAGGGAACAGCGGAAGAATTTAAAATATTCTTGGAAAAAAATAAAGGTTCTTCAGTTGCTGATGAATACAATAAGATAGCCCAAAAAATACAGATTGAAAAGTATGCGCCGGTGGTCTCTCCTGATGGGATCGACGAACTTTTAAAAGCGATTGTTAAATTGTATTCACAGATTAGCAAATAATCAATTTATTTTCATATTTTTGCGAAATTTTTAATTACAAAGAGATGGAAGTTTTCAATGATTTTTCAATAAAAGAGATTATTACCTGCTTTATGGTGCTTTTTGCGGTAATTGATATTATCGGCTCTGTTCCTATTGTGGTAAGCCTTCAGCAGAAATTCGGACAAATTGAAGCGGGAAGAGCTTCTGTTACAGCCGGAGCGATTATGATTGTTTTCCTTTTCGTAGGGAACAAAATCCTGAAATTAATTGGGGTGGATGTCAATTCTTTTGCCATTGCCGGGGCCTTTGTTATTTTTATTATTGCCGTGGAAATGATCTTGGGCATTGAGATCAATAAAAACTCGGAAGCCAAATCGGCATCCATTGTTCCGATTGCTTTTCCACTGGTAGCTGGAGCGGGAACGCTAACCACGACCCTTTCCCTGAGAGCTGAATTTCACGATATTAATATTATTTTGGGCATCATTCTCAATACAATTTTCGTATATTTGGTGCTGAAATCTGCCAAGTGGCTGGAGAAGAAAATGGGAGAGGCTACATTGTCTATTCTGCAAAAGGTTTTCGGAATCATTCTTTTGGCAATATCAATTAAATTATTCACCGCAAATTTTGCGCAATTGGTGCAGAATTATATTAATTTTTAAGAATCATGCAGAAGTTTTATAAAGTATTTTTGGTACTATTTATCGTGTTCATCGCAGTCAATCTTTATGCTTTGGATTGGCAGTCTGATGTTTTGTCTGAAGATAACCTGAAGTTTGTTTTCTCAATTGCTTCAGCCGTTATCGGTCTTATTTTACTTTTTGTCTTAGATACATGGAGTAGAATAGGGGTGAAGAAATAATCTTTAATTTCCTGTTAAATATATAAAATCCTCTTTCTAATGAAAGAGGATTTTTGCTTGCCGTAAAATTTATAGTTTTAAAAATCCGGGATCAGTTATAAAAGTTGGGGGGATTTCAAGATTTAAAATAGATTATTACCCACAGATTCCACGGATTTTCACAGATGATGATGGATAAAGTTCTAAACCTTCAAGGTTTATTATTTCTTATAGCCACGAATTTACAAATAGTAATAAATTTTGCTGAATTCTCAAATTCCATCTAATCATAAAGATTAAACCAATATTTTAGATCGTTGATTTTAATCGAACTCAGTTTTTTGATGAAGTGACTCTTTTTTAACGCAAAGATTTATTTTTTGGAGCTCGTATATAAAGGAGCAAAGAGGAATCAACAAGTTGATTTGATGAAGCTGTTTTTTATGCGTCGCGAAGCATTTACTTGTGTTTTTTGATTTCTAAAAATTTAGAGTTTGAAAAATAAATCTTTGCTTTTAATCTTAATTCGATCAATACCATATTCTATAAATCAATAGGGACTGGCTGAAGCCAGTCTTAGAAAGATGAAGTATCTGAGGCTTTAGCCAAAATTTATCATCAATTTTTAACCATAAGAAATCCAGATTTTAAGAGTCTGTTTAAAATTATAATTAAAAAATATTTTAGCTTATAACCTATTACATTGTTAAAATAATATATTAAAATTTAAATAGGCTCTAAGCAATTAATGTTAATCGAATTAAGGGTATTAATAATTATTTGCCAGCAAAATCTGTAAAACCTAAAGCGCAATGAATTAAGAATTCTCCCTTAATTTTTCCATTTCTTTTAGATAAACAGAAAGCGGAGTTCCGGTTCTTTTTTTAAAGGCTAAAGTGAATGCCTGTTCGTTATTATAGCCCAGCTCATCGGCGATGACGGATAATTTGTAAGACCGGAATTTTCGGTCGTCGCTCAAACGGTTGATGGCACATTCTATTCGCAGATCGTTGAGATAGGTAGCAAAATTTTTACCTTTATAAATATTAATGATTTCGGATAAATAGGCCGTATTGGTGTTGAATTTTTTTGATAAACTCGCCATCGTTATTCCTTTTTCAAGATAGGTATTTTCTTTTTCAAAGGTTTCGAGATCGGCCAGAACTTTATCTACGACGTCACTTGAGATGGTACAGTAATTCTTGGTCTTTAAGCTTTCTTTGAGTTGATTCTCGATAAATTGCTTCTGGAGCTCAAGTTTCAGGGTATAGCTGTTCTTATATTGCTGTTGAGGGTTATATTTTTGATTCTTTACTGGATATTGTTTTACAAAATTGGTGTAAAGGATATAGATAATCAATATGATTAAGAGTATAAGTAATAAAATAACATCCATAATTCATCATTTCTTATTGTACAAAAATTTAGTTTTCGCGGTTATTTTCTATTTATTCAGATAAATTCCAAATTTTTCAGAACAGCTTCTGATTTCAGTTCTGTTTCTCTCCATTCTTTTTCCGGAAGGCTTTGGGCAGTAATACCTCCGCCTACAAAAGAATGAACAGCATTCTGATACAGTTTTGAACATCTTAAATTTACAAAATACTGAATGGTTTCTTCATTTTCAATTCGGATATAACCAGAGTACAATTCGCGTGCAAACTTTTCGAATTTCTGAATATTTTCTTTACAAAAGTCCTTCGGTATTCCGCAGACTGCCGGTGTCGGATGTAAATCGTTAATGATATTCCCTAAATCTTCAGGGTTTATTTTTATTTTAAAATCTGTTCTCAGATGTTTGATATTTCCTGAAATATGATCGTAAGTCTCAGATTCTTCGATATAATCAGAATAATTCTTTACAATACTTCGGATATATGTGGAAACGGGCTTTTGTTCCTCAATTTCTTTTTCAGACCATTCTTCCAATACGGGAAGTGTTCCCGCCAGGCTCATGGTTTCAAATTCATGCGTTTTTTTGTTGAATTTTCCCAATACTTCTGAAAAAGCGCCCATCCATGAATGGTCGCCATCAATGAAAATATACCTGAACGCATTGCCATACGATTGGCAGAGATTATTAAAACTGGCTTTTAAATCAAGAGTCGTAAAATCGGTAAAAATTTTTCTTCTTGCGTAAACCAGTTTTGGAAGGTGGTTTTCTTGAATAACCCGGATTACTTTTTCCAGCTGCTGAAGATATTCTTCTTTTGTTTCCGCTTCTGGCAGAGCCATATCTTTGGATAATAAATCGCTTGAAATCTTTTTATCATTAAAATCTTCAGAACTTATTTCAATAATATTTCCATGAAAACAAACCTCCTCTATCCCGTCAAAAGAATAAAACTGAATAGGATTCTGATCATTTTTTTCGTCTGTGGAATACAGAGTGTCGTTGAATGGAAGTTTGAAATAGATCATCGGACATATTTTTTACCCTTTATCCTAAATATTTAAGGCAATTTCAGGGTTTGCTTTTCTTTGTGCAAAGGTATTATTAGTCTTAAAAATGACAAAATCAAAAGCGTTGTTTTTTTGTAGACTGAGAGCGTTTAAAATTATAACTAAAAAATGGTTTAGCTGATCTCGTGTATTTTTTACATTTAAATTCAATCTTTGCGTCAAAATGAAGCCGCTAAGATTTAAAAAAGGCTTTAAATAATGAGCGTTTATATAAAATTTAATTCTGAATTTAAACGGCGTTTAATCCTATGAATCATTAAATGAAGATCGCCAGGCTTCTATACAATTGTTTTCACTTCAGCGATCAGTTCCCTGAAATATTTTTCACATTTAGCAATATGGGTTCCGTACCAGGAAAAGGCTTCTCCGTCTACGATCATTATTTTTTTATCAGGATAGATCTGCCTTAATTCTTCAATATGTTTTTCTTTAAATGGAAAAGGCTCGGAAGAAAGCATAATAAGATCTGCTTTTTCTAAATCCTCTGTCTGAATTTCAGGATAGCGGGTTTTATCTTTAAAAATATTTTCAAAACCTATTTCTTCTAAAATTTTATGTATAAAAGTATCGCAACCTATCGTCATATAAGGGTTTTTCCAGATGAGATATGCAACTTTTATTGTAGACTCAATTTTAGCCTCATTCAGAATTTCGTAGATTTTAAGATTGAAAAGTTGAGCCTTTTCTTCTTTATGAAAGAGGTTTCCCAGATTTTTAAGCAAATAATAATTGTCTTCTATATTTTCTACGTTCGTAACAATTACTTTAAAATCAGTCATTAAAACTTCAACCTGTTCTTTAGTATTTTCTTCTTTGTTGGCAAGAATTAAATCGGGTTGCAGAGCTTTAATTTTTTCAATATTAATATTTTTTGTACCACCGATAACAGCAATGTTTTTTACTTTTTCCTCGGGGTGGATGCAGAATTTTGTTCTTCCGATAAGTTCTTTTTCGGTTAATCCCAAATCCAATAAAGCTTCGGTAATAGAAGGAACGAGAGAGACTACTTTCATTAGCGGGTTTTAAAAATGTATAGATAAAATCCTGGATCCATAGGATAAATATACAAAATCTCACGTTTTTTTAAGTCTAATGTCTTATAAATAAATTCTTCAGCAGGACTTCGGGCAACAAAATTTTTATCCGAGGTTGATGCCAAAGCGATCTGATTGATATTTTTACTGTCGAAATAATTTTTATAGGAAATAGCGTCTCTGTTTTTGATGTCCAGTAAAAATCGGGCATCATTGAGTCCGTAACCATCATACGTAAGCGAAGGAGAGAAGTAGGCAACATAGCCTGCATCAATAATCGAAACTTTATCTTTATCAGTCAGATGTTTTGTCCACTCTTTGTAACTGCTGTCAAAACCTTCTTTTACAAGCTCTACGCCCTTCATGCTTTCGTAAAAATTGGTGCAGAGATCAAACATTCTCAATACCGAAGCAATAAGAATAATTTTCTTGATAATGGACCACTTTTCCTGAAATTTTACGGCATCAAAGAATAAGAAATAGGCCGTTAACGGAAAGAAATATCTTATATAAATACCAGATGAATAGCTGCTTACATGAAAAGTGTAATAATAGAGCAAAATAAATAACGGCAGCAATTTTATATATTTTTTATCTTCAAAAAACTGAATAAGAACAGGAGCAAAAACAATAAGATAGCCTATAAAAACTTTGAAGCTTCCAAAACCGAAAATTGGAGGATGCGATTTTAGAATAAAAGGTAAAGGAATATAAAAATCGAAAAAAATCACATAAAAGCCAATAAAAATTAAAGTTCCAATGGCAGCGATCAACAATTTACGGAAAAAATCTCTGCTGAAAATCTTTGAATTTAAAACATAAAAAACCTGAAACAAGGCAAATTCCGGGCGAACCAAGGGTAAAAGAATGCTGTAATAATTTTTGTCGGAATCAAAATTAACTAAAAACTGATACAGAACGACAATGGCCAAAACAGATTCCAGGCCATGCGTGGCGTTAAGATAAAGCCAGACGGTAAAGAATAGCCCGAATAAAATATTAAATAGTTTAGAAAAAATATTTCCTTTAAAATCAAAATTATCGATGAGCTTATAAATCAAAAACAAGCCCAATAATAAATTGATGACAATAAATGAATCTTCGGGTTTTAGCTGTAAAAAGGCAAATAAAGCCAAGATCCACATCCAGAGCAAGCTGGTCTGTCCGTTCCCCTGATAGGCAGGATCCAGATTATACCAGGGTTTAAAATGCGATGCAAAGTTTTTGGAATACTGAAAAGTGATGAAAGAATCGTCAATCACCAGATCATGTTTAACAATCAGTAAAGTAATAAAAGTTAAACTGAAAAATACGATTAAAATTCTCTTTAATAGGGTGTTATTATTATAAGATCCCGTAAAATCATTCATCATCTAATGTATTTTTGTGTCTATAAAAGTTTGCCTGTGAGGAACAGTCCTGCCACAGAAAAATAAATAATCAGTCCGGTAACATCTACCAAAGTGGCGACAAACGGGGCAGAGGAGGTGGCGGGATCGAGGTTAAGCTTTTTAAGAATAAACGGAACCATAGAACCTGAAAGGGTACCCCAGAGTACGATCATGACTAAAGAGACACCCACACTCAACCCTACATAAGCCCAATGGATTCCGTAATTAAAGAGCCCTGTTTCGTGCCAGACCATAATTCTCAGAAAACCGATGATTCCTAAAATTCCTCCAAGCAGTAAACCGGTAAAAATCTCCTTTTTCATAACGTACCACCAGTCTTTCAGTCCGATTTCCTGAAGTGCCATGGCTCTGATAATAAGTGTTGCCGCCTGTGAACCGGAATTTCCTCCACTCGAAATAATCAGCGGAACAAATAATGCCAAAACAACAGCTTTCTGAATTTCATCTTCGAAATAACCCATCGCTGAGGCAGTAAGCATTTCTGAAAAGAAAAGAATAATCAGCCAGGTTCCTCTCTTTTTTACCATTTCGATAAGAGAAGTTTGGGTATAAGGGAGATCAAGCGCCTCCAATCCACCGAATTTCTGAATATCTTCGGTATTTTGCTGTTCTATCTGGTCTAAAATATCGTCAATGGTTACAATTCCCACCAAAACTCCGGCCTCGGTTACAATCGGGAGCGCATCTCTGTCGTATTTTTCAAAATACTGAACGGCATCTTCTTTTGATGTCGTGGTGGTAATGGCAACAAAGTGATTATCGGTAATGTCTGAAATTAAAGTATCTTCTTCTGCCAGCAGTAAACTTCCCAGCGCAATGTCGTCTATTAATCGGTTTCTTTCGTCCACCACGTAAAGATAGTTCATGGTTTCTACCTTGCTTCCCACTTTTTTAATCTGTTGCAGACATCTTTTTATCGTCCATTCCTTACGGATCTGGATATAATATGGGGTCATCAAACGGGCAATGGAATCTGAATCGTAGCCCAGTAGTTTTAAGGCAATTCTTCTTTCCTGCGGATTCAGATGATTAATAGAATATTTAATCAATTCATCTGGAAAATCTTCAAATAGAGCCGTCCTGTCATCGGGAGTCATCGCATTCAGGATCTCAGAAACTTCATCGCTTCCAATAATCCGGATGGTCTCTTCCTGAAAATCAGGATCGAGATGAGAAAAAACTTCAGCTTTGTATTCCTTCGGAACTTTCAAAAATGCCAAGAGCCGCTCATCAGCGTGAAGTTCGCTGAGAGTCTCTGCAATATCGGCCGGGTTGAAGATCAATTCGTCTTTAGAATTCAAAGCGTTAAAATTTTAGGATATGCAAAAATAGGGCAAATTTTTAAAAATGGAGAATCCTGATTCAATAATTAAGGATTTCTTAAGATTCTTCACGTATATAAGTAAAGAACATCCGTTTAAACGGATGTTCAAAAAAAATTAAATTAAAAATAAAGTTCCATATGGATTTTATGTCAGAAGGGTGCAGATGGGAATATCTGAATAAATACAGATTCCGTAACTGCAGCATTGAAAGATATCGCACTGGTCGTCGGCATTGCATTTTACAATTTTACCGCTTCCTGCGATCGCCTTTTGCTGTGATCTGTTGAGTTTCTTTAAATTTTTCATGGGTGTCGGTATTAGTTAATGGCACATCTGATATTGGAGCATCGGTCTTCGCAACACCATAATCCCAGACAGTCATTATCTGTTCTGCATCTTTTGGGAAGGACACCGCCGCCGATTTGTGATTGCTCTTTTCTTGAAAGTTTTCTTAAATTCTTCATATTATTCTGATTTTAAGGTTCAAGACAGGCAAATTCAACACAAGTTCCGCCACAGCACCATCCGTAGATGCATTCTGAATTACTTTTACATTTTTTCAACCCTCCGCCGTTAATCTGTTGCTGATCTTTTCTTGAAAGTTTCTTTAAATTTTTCATATTATTTAGTTTTAATGTGGAACTAAAATAATGAAAATTTATATATTATTCACTAATTAATGAAAATATTTTACTTGTAATTAATTAGTTATGAGATTAATGAAGGAGTATGTGAAATATAAATAAAATATAAAAAGCCTATAAACAAAGAAGAGAAGAGATGTTTTTTAAATAAATAAAAAGCATTTATTTACCTTAAAAATTTTAAAAAACATCGTAAAACGATTAATTTTGGCTATTGGCTATTGGCTATTGGCTATTGGCTATTGGCTATTGGCTATTGGCTATTGGCTATTGGCTATTGGCTATTGGCTATTGGCTATTGGCTATTGGCTATTGGCTATTGGCTATTGGCTATTGGCTATTGGCTACTAGCAATTGGCTACTAGCTATTAGCTATCAGCTATTTACAATTAGCTATTCGCAATCAGCCATCAGCCATTTGCCATCAGCAAGTAGCTATTCGCCATCAGCCATCAGCAAGTAGCCATCGGCCATTTGCCATCAGCCATTTGCCATTTGCTAAAATCCTGTTTCCGAGGAAGGTTTTATTTTTCTGAGTTTTTTGAGAATATCTTTAATAGCACCATTCGTCCCGATTTTTACAGAATTAGTGGTAGAGCCCATAAGGCGCATATTTTTACGATAGGTATCGTAATCGGTTTCGGTTAAGAGATTGCCTTCGGCATCAAAAAGTTTCATGCTCACCACGACCTGATTTGAGAAAACATATTTTCCAAGACCTACTTTGAAATACTTTACTTTAGGAATAATGACAAAGTCGGCTTCGTTGTTGATGCTGTAATCGGTGATGGTCTTTTTATCAATACTGTCAAACGAAACCTGCGTTTCCGTTTTAATCATTCTGTTTTTTCTTTCGCTAAGGTTGTCGGAAACCGCACTGAAGAATGCATGATTGGTAGGTTCCTTTATTTCTTCAATATCAGGTTCTACCTCAGGATTGAAGTATAAGATTTTTTTTATTTTATCGGTAGAATTTTTCTGGGCTTGCAGAAGAACAGATCCCGAAAATAAAAATAAAGTAAGCGCAATAAAAGGTATAAATTTTCTCATCACTATTTCGAATGCAAAATTACTGCCTTTTAGTTGGATACCATCATTTATTTAAGAAATTTTTAACATTTTTTTCTATCAAATTTGATACATGAAATCAATAATGTTTGTGGAGTCAAAAAATAGTTGTAATTTTGCAGCCGTTACATAATAATCATTAAACAATATTGGAATGTACTTAACAAACGAAAAAAAGCAGGAAATTTTCACTAAACACGGAAAATCTGCACAAGACACAGGAAGTGCTGAAGGACAAGTAGCTCTTTTCACTTTCAGAATCAATCACTTATCTCAACACCTAAAGGCAAATCGTCACGATTTTAACACAGAGAGATCTTTGGTAAAATTAGTAGGTAAGAGAAAAAGTTTACTAGATTATCTTAAAAACAAAGATATCAACAGATATAGAGCAATTATTGCTGAACTAGGTTTAAGAAAATAATCTATCAAGATTTACAAATAAAAGCAATCTCGCAAGGGGTTGCTTTTTTTTGTCCACGAATGGATGGATGAATTGAGATCAATTTGGATCAGGCACAAAACGTGGGGATTATAAAAAGAGTTTAGCTCGTTTGAAAATTAAAAATAAGCGTTTGATTTTTATTTCCCACGGATTATACTGGTTTTCACAGATGATGTTGTTGATTTTTATTTTAGCCTATTTTTAATAAAGAGTAAATTCAACAGCAGCGAAAAAATGAATAGAAAGATGTTTTAAATTCGTGCATTCGTGGCTCTTAAAACAAAGAATCCTCCGCGCTTCACATTTTAATGAAGATAATAATAGCATAAAGTATTTAAAAATAATTTAGCTCCATGCGATTAAAATCAACAGTATAATCTGTGGGAAATTAAATATTCAAATCTTTGGATTTCTTCCCAACTTTTGCAACTAATCCTTATAAAATGATATTTTCTACTTTAAACAAAAAATGAGACACTAAAAAGTATCTCATTTCATTTATATTTATGTAAAATTAATGTCCGGATTTAGATTCACCAGCTTCTACATGGCTAAGATATTTGGTACAATAGGCTCCGAAAATCAAAATCATTAAATAGCAAACCACAGGAATGATAAATGAATGCTGAACACCCACCTGATCTGCCAAAAGTCCTTGGAAAATAGGAACAATGGCACCTCCCAAGATAGCCATTACGACCAGTGAAGAACCCTGACTTGTATATTTTCCTAATCCTGAAATTGCCAATGTATAGATATTAGAGAACATAATCGAGTTGAAAATTCCGATTCCTAAGATGCTGTACATGGCAATTTCACCGTGATTTACCATGGTAGAAATCAGTAAAATGACATTAATGGCAGCAAAAATAGATAATGTTCTTGCAGGCGCCGCTTTTCCAACGAAGAAGGCTGCAAAATTCAGTAATATAAATACTAAAAAGAAGCTTATCTGAGAAAAACTAAGATCCACAATACTGAAAATCACCAGGAAAACCAAAGCGGCAGCTCCCAACATAAAGATCGCTTTTTTAGCCTGGCTGATGGAGTGATTCAGAGAAATAGCACCCAGGAAACGTCCGATCATAGCGCCTCCCCAATATAAGGAAAGATAATTTTTACTGATCGCTTCATTAAATTTCATTGTTTCTTCCAGAAAACTGATGATGAAACTTCCCACGGCAACCTCACCACCAACGTAGCAAAACATAGCGAAAACTCCAAATTTCAGGTGACTGTATTGTAAAGCGCCCCAGCCTTTTACCACTTCTTCTTCATCCATCTGGAAAGACGGAAGTTTTACCCTGGAGATCAGTAAACCTACCAATAAAAGGATTCCGGCAAAGATTAAATAAGGAATTCTTGTCGCTACAGCACTGAAAGAACCGTCTGCTGCCGAGAAAAATTCAAAAATCAAGTGTCCGCCCAATACCGGTGCAATGGTGGTTCCGAAGGCATTGAAAGCCTGCGTCATGTTCAGTCGGCTGGATGCAGAATCTTCCGAGCCTAAAAGAGATACATACGCGTTGGCAGTAATCTGCAATACGGTAAATCCTAATCCTAAGATGAATAAAGCACCTAAAAATAAAGGATAATAAGAGAAAGTAGCTGCCGGATAGAATAAAATACATCCGAAAGCGGCCAGCCCGATTCCAAAAAGAATTCCTTTTTTGTACCCGACTTTGTTAATGGGGTCACCTTTGGAGATGGAGATCAGAAAATAGATCAGCGAGCCTATAAAATAAGCGCCAAAGAAACAAAACTGCACGAGCATTGATTCGAAGAAGCTTAGTTTGAAAAGCTGTTTCAGGTAAGGGATCAGAATGTCATTCATACAAGTGATGAATCCCCACATAAAAAATAAAAGAGTGATGGTAATAAGCGGAATCGTATAATTCCTGTTTTGCGATTTTACTTCATTATTATTCATATACACACATATTTAAACAAAAGAGTTTTTATTTAACTCATTGAGTCAGTTTCAAAGAAAAAAACAGTTAATTTTTACGTATTTAAAAGTCAGGCAAATATAGGGGAACAACTTTTTTTTTCGGCAATATTTTTTGTTCTTTTTTATCTTTAGATCTAATATTTCCTAATTTTGAGACAATAATATAGGGTAGACGCGATTTTTACCCCGAAAATAATTTCAGGGCAACTGGCTTTTATGATTTTTTATGTTGATGGACAAAAGAGTTAAATAATACCAAAATTTTACATTTAACGCTTGATTTTTAATGATCATATTGAAATAACTGTTTTTGTTTATTTATTTTAAAATTTAATTATTTCATTATTATACATTATCTTTGCAAGCGAAAATTTAGACGAAATATAATTATTAAAGCACTCAATACGGAGTGCAACACAAAACAATTTATGAGTATACCTCAAGCAATTACAGAAAAGATTACTCTTGCAGACGGCAGAGAAATCACACTTGAAACAGGGAAATTAGCAAAACAGGCTGACGGATCTGTAGTCGTAAAAATGGGCGGAACAATGCTTTTAGCAACTGTTGTCGCAAGTAAAGAAGCAAAAGACGGCGTAGATTTTCTACCCTTAACAGTAGATTACAGAGAAAAATTCTACGCAGGAGGTAAAATTCCCGGGAACTTTTTCAGAAGAGAAGCAAGACCATCTGATCAGGAAATCCTGACAATGCGTTTAGTGGATAGAGTTTTAAGACCATTATTCCCTGAAGATTTCCATGCGGAAGTACAGGTAATGATCTCATTAATTTCTTATGACGGACAGTCAATTCCTGATGATTTGGCAGGTTTTGCTGCATCGGCTGCCATTGCCATTACCGATATCCCTTTCAACGGACCAATGTCTGAAGTAAGAGTAGTAAGAATCGACGGTGAACTTTCTGTGAACCCTAAATTTGAAGATCTTAAACTTGCTGACCTGGATATTATGGTGGGAGCAACGAAAGATTCGATCGTAATGGTAGAAGGGGAGATGAAAGAAATTTCTGAAGCTGAAATGCTGGAAGCTATTCAGTTTGCTCACGTTGAAATCAAAAAACAAGTTGAAGCTCAGGAAAGATTAGCCGAAAAAGTAGGCAAATCATTCCCTAAAAGAGAATACAGCCACGAAAATCACGACGAAGCAATTCGTGAGAAAGTGTGGAAAGAAACTTACGATAAAGTATATGAAGTAGCGAAAACGCCTTCAGGAAAAGAAGAAAGAGGAGAAAAATTCAAAGCTGTTTTAGCTGAGTTTTTAGCTCAATATGTTGAAGATGCTGAAGAATTGGAAAGAGTAACTCCTTTCGCAAAAGTATATTACCACGATGTGGAAAAAGAAGCGATGCGTCAGATGATTTTGAATGACAAAATCCGTCTTGATGGTCGTGATCCTGAAACCATTCGCCCAATCTGGAGCGAAATCGATTATTTACCGGGAGCTCACGGTTCTGCCATCTTTACAAGAGGGGAGACTCAGTCTCTTACAGCAGTTACTTTAGGTTCTGTAAAAGATGCCAACATGGTAGACAGCGTAATGGTAAATTATGACGAAAGATTCTTCTTACATTATAACTTCCCGCCATTCTCAACTGGTGAGGCAAGACCTTTAAGAGGAACTTCAAGAAGAGAAGTGGGGCACGGAAACTTAGCTCAGAGAGCTTTAGCCAATATGATTCCTGAAGAAAATCCTTACACCATCCGTATTGTTTCTGATATCTTAGAATCAAACGGTTCTTCTTCTATGGCAACGGTTTGTGCAGGAACTTTAGCATTAATGGATGCGGGTATTCAGATTACAAAACCTGTTTCCGGTATTGCAATGGGATTGGTAACTGATGTAAAGTCAGGGAAATTTACAGTACTTTCTGATATCTTAGGAGACGAAGATCATTTAGGTGATATGGACTTTAAAGTAACAGGAACTGCAGACGGTATCACTGCTTGCCAGATGGATATTAAGATTCAGGGGCTTTCTATGGACATTATGGAGAAAGCACTTTTACAAGCAAGAAACGGAAGACTTCATATTTTAGATAAATTAAATGAAACGATTTCTGCTCCAAGAGAAGATGTGAAACCTCACGCACCGAAAATGGTAATGATGGAGATCGCTAAAGATTTCATCGGAGCTGTTATCGGGCCTGGTGGAAAAATCATTCAGCAGATGCAGAAAGATACGGATACGGTTATCGCTATTGAGGAAGTTGGTGAAATCGGAAGAATCGAAATTTCCGGTGTCAGCAGAGAGAAGATCAACGAAGCGATTGCCAGAATCAACGAAATTACTTTTGTACCGGTTGTCGGAGAGGTATACAACGGTAAAGTAGTGAAGGTAATGGACTTTGGTGCATTCGTAGCAATCGCGAAAGGTACAGAAGGACTTCTTCATATTTCTGAGATCGAATGGGCTCGTCTTGACAAAGTTCCTTACAATGAAGGGGATGAAGTAGAGGTGAAGTTCATGGGGTATGATGATCGTAAGAAAATGAAACTTTCAAGAAAAGTTTTATTACCAAGACCAGAAAGACCGGCTCAAAAACCAAGAGAAGAGGGACAAGGCAGACCGGAAGGTCAAAACAGATCTGAAAGACCTGCAAGACCAGAAGGAAACAGAAGGCCAGAGGGAAACAGAAGACCGGAAGGCGACAGACCTTCAGGTGACGACAAGCCTTCAACAGAAGCTTAAGATTATTAAAATCGATGATATAGAACCACCGGATTCCGGTGGTTTTTTTGTGGAATTAATGATTTCATGAACCATTTACTTTTTATATCATCTGAAGAAGCTCGTTTAATGAAATACTTTACATTGATAAAATAAATTGAATTTCAGCCGTTTGAACAGTCATGTATTTGCGAGGGCAATTAATTTATCGTATATTTGTCGTCTTATTAAAAGAAATCTCTGTCTTTAACTTCTGTGATAGTTTAGTACATTTATTTACTTCCGATTCAATTTTTATTTGCTTATCCTTTGAATGATAGGCGTTCACATTAATAAAAGCACTTAGAATTTTTTAATAATATTCGGCTTGGGCAACGCTATTTGTTGCATAATGTGGTGAATAAATCAATAATTAGAAATAAATACTAAAAAATATATGGCGGATTCTTTCTCTAAAAAAGAAAATTTCAAGAAAAAAGTTCAAAAAGCAAAAGAAAAAGCTCTTAAACGTGAAGAGCGTAAAACGAGCAACAACAAAGGTAAAAGCCTTGATGACATGATTATGTATGTTGATGCAAACGGTCAGTTGACTTCTACACCTCCGGATAACAGCAATGTTGAGGAGTTTGATATCAATAACATTCAGTTGGGTGCTGCTCCTATTGAAGAGGAGGAAATCAGAAAAACAGGGATCGTAACATTTTTCAGTGAAAAAGGTTACGGGTTTATTACAGAAGATAAAAGCAAGGAGAATGTATTTTTCCACAGCAACAACTGTACAGAACTTGTTAAAAAAGGTAACAAAGTATCATTTGAAAAAGAAAGATCTCCAAAAGGTTTCTCTGCAATTGATATTAAAGTGGTAAAATAAGAAACACTATTTTATATACTAAAGAGCTTCATGGTAATGAAGCTCTTTTTATTTTTAGGCTCTCGCAGATTTTGCAGAAAACGCAGATTTTAATTTGAAACTTTCAATGATTATCAAAAATAATTAGCAAAAATTCGCCCATGCGTGGCCAAAAAAATCAGCATAATCATCTGTGAAAATCCGTGCAATCTGTGGGAAAAAAAATCGCGCATTCGTGGCATGAAAATTAAAGATATTTTACTCTCTCGCAGATTTTGCAGAAAATGCAGATTTTAATTTTAAACTTTTAATGATTATCAAAAATAATTCGCTAAAATTCGCCTATTCGTGGCATAAAAAAGCATCATCATCTGTGAAAATCCGTGCGATCTGTGGGAAAAAAAACATTTTAACTCAGCAAAAAATTCGCCTATTCGTGGCATAAAAAAGCATCATCATCTGTGAAAATCCGTGCGATCTGTGGGAAAAAAAACATTTTAACTCAGCAAAAAATTCGTCCATTCGTGGCATAAAAATTAAAGATATTTTGCTCTCGCAGATTTTGCAGAAAGCGCAGATTTTAATTTTTTAATGATTATCAAAAATAATTCGCTAAAAATTCGCCCATTCGTGGCATAAAAACGCATCATCATCCGAAAATCCGTGCAATCCGTGGGACATAAAACTCAAACATTTTAGTTTTAATAAAGATTCTCTCTGATTTCTATTAAAACTTTCGTTGTTTTTTCCAAATCGGGAAACTCGGGAAGTGTCGAAACAGAATGATAATACTCAATAGAACTGATTAAGGCTTCTGCTTTTTCCATTACAGCTTCATACGACCAGTTTCCGGCTTTGATGTCTAATAATTCATCACGGTTTTCAACACGAATATTCAGTGAATTGGTTTTGAAAATCTGCTCACAAGACTGCAATAATCGGATGGTGTGCATCATGTTTTTACTGTCGTAATTTTGTCCGTGATGTTGATTCACGTTATAGCGGTCTTCATTTCGCTCCGAAACCCATTTCCAATATTCACGATAATCTTTGCAGTATGTGGAGTAGGCATCAAGGTTGCAGAACAAATAGGCAATTGGTCTTTCGTCTTTTGGAACCGATGAAACAGAAACCTGATTCGCTTCTTCATGTTGGATAATTCCTTTATAATTCAGATCTCCGGATTCGTTATAGAAAAGGGCGAAGATTCCTTTGGTGTTGTCGATGCTTACCAGGCCGCATTTCTCCTGTAATAAACCACCCCGTCCTGCGGACACCCCTCCATTGGAGGGGAATGTTTTCAGCCATTTCTTTAACGGAATTGAGCCTTGATTTTGCAGGATATAACAAAAATCGAGAATAGATTTTCTTTCTTTATCAACTGGGTTCAGGATTTTTTTATTGAGTCCTTTTGCTTTTTTGATCTGTGAAATGGCATATCCCGCAAACGTATCTTTGCACAATTTAGAAAGAAAATCTTCAGGCGTGAGTAAATCCATCAACGGATTTTTCTGCAAAATACAGTCTTCCGGACTTGCCAGAATTTCTAAAATATTAGGATTGTTTTTCTGTAACAATTCAACCAGTCTTCCGATTTCGTAGTAGGTAATATCATTCGTTTCATTGGAAATCTGGGGAATATAATGTAAACCAAAAAAATCTTCTTTCGGTAAATAATACACCCCACGAATATCGGTATCTGAGTTTTCCGTTGCCAATCCGAAAGAGCGGCTTCCGGAGATGGCTTCGAAGAGGATAAGGTTTTTGGACTTTATGTGATCTAATTCCATAATTTAATATTTAATCTAATAATATCTCCCTAAAAACCCTCTCCATCTTGACCTTATCCGTATTACCTCCTTTCAAACTTTTCGCTCTTTCCTCATTATCCAATATCATGCTTTCTAAAAATCCAAACAATTCCCAGTCATTTGGGTGATGATAAGATTCTCCTTTGGTGGCTTTTAAGGCGATTAGGTTTTCTATTTTCGTTCTCGTAAAATCATCTACTAAAACCAGCAATTCACTGAATAAAACGGGTGGAACGGTTCCTTTTTCCAGGATCCATTTTCCTGTAAGAGTGGTTCGAAGGCAGTAAAAATACGATTTCAATTTTACTTCGTCGGCTCTGCAGGCTTCCAGATATTTTTTGCTCATGCTTGAGTAATGGTAAAATACAGCGATCGGAGAAAAGCATTCATCGGCCAAAGGCTTGAAGAGATCATAGAATTTTTCGTTTTTTACATAGACGATAGGAGAGTAGAACCAGCTTAATAAAGCGGCATTCGACTTTAATAAAAGGTGAAAGGTTTTCCTTAAATCCCATCCGGAACCGTCCAGATCATCTTCGGTCATAAATTCTGTGGTTTCATCTTTATCCCAGGGCGAAAGATACCAGTCTTTTTCGTGTCGGTAGATGAAACGGATGTCGTAATCGCTGTCGGGTGAGGCAAAACCCCAGGCCCGGCTTCCGGATTCTACGGCAAGAAGTATTTCTATACCGTCTTTTTCTTCAACTTCTTTTAATTTTTCAAGTATTTTAGGTGTCATTGTTTTTAATGTATATGGCAAAGTAAAAAGATAACTGCGCAGTCTTTTTACGCAACGTGTCTGATTAAATGATCTAATGTAAATCTAAAGTCAAAAATATAAAGTTACAAAGCAAGAATGTGAAATGACATCGTAAGAATGTAAAGTAACATTGCAAGAAAGTAAAACTACAACAGGAAAATGTAAAGTTACAAAGCAAGAATGTGAAATGACATCGTAAGAATGTAAACTAACATTGCAAAAAAGTAAAACTACATTGAAATAATGTGAAGTTACATCGTGCCATTGCAGAATGACATCGAAAGAAAGTAAAAACACATTGAAAAAAAGTAAAGTTACATCCTAAAAATGTAACTTTACTTTGATACCCTATTGAATGACTAAGGTTCAATATTTTTCAGCTTTAGAAATAAATTATTTTCTGCTGGTAAATTCGATGGCGGAGACGGTGGTATATTCCGGGGAAGTGGCTCCGAACAGACTTTTTACGTATTTTTTAATCTTCAGGGAGATGGCATAGACTCCGGTTTCGTCTGCATAAAGAATTTTGTCGCGTTCTATGATTTTGGTGTTCAGCTCAGATTCGGTCTGGTCTACGGCGAGGGTCGCTGCTTTTAATGAGTCGTGATAGGCGCTGAGGCTGTACAATTTTGTGTTTTCCTCATTGGGTCTGTAAGCCGGTACGGTGGAAAGCATCTGTAACAAAAGTCCGAAATTTTCAGCTTTTGAGGTGAAAGACTGTCGGGAGGTAGATGCTGTTTTAGGAGGTTCTTTGCCTTCCTCAACCGGGATAGTCCCCTTCCGCGAACTGCCCTGAATGGTCTTCGTTAAAGATCTTATCTGGTATAATGTTCCCTGCGGTACGCCTACAATTTCCAATACATTGATGATGCGGGTACAGGTGGAACTCAGATTCTCGAAAGCAATCTGGCGGGCAACGATGGCATTTTTATTGGCGCTTCGCTTGTCGCCCACTTCTGTTAGTTTTACATTGGCATCAAGGTGTAAAGCGTGAAGACTTGCCACTGTAATCTCGCCAATTGGTGGATTGTAAAAGCTGTACGTAGAAACTTGTTGGGTGATTTTTTGAAGGTTCGCTACATTTTTAGCGTGACCTACTTCTGAGGTACTGGACATATCATGTGTGTTTTTAGTTAACTATTCAAATATAGAAATTATTTTGAATGTGTGATAGATTTTGTTAAAGTATTTTGATTATAAGGAGATTAGGATAAGTTGGGAATGCAAAAAAGACCGGAATTGCTTCTGGTCTTTTTTAATTTTTTAGTTTTTTGATGTCAAAAGCTTGTCGATTGTGACGGTTGTATTTGTTGCTAATGCTTGTGCCAGCGGGGGATTAACTAATCATTTAAATGCTTGTTTATAGCGCGATATAAAATCTTTTGCTGATTTCTGATTTGATTTTCTATTCCCTGTTCACTCATTATTGTAGAAGATCTTTCTACATATTTAAAATAATTACTTTGTGATCTTTTCTTTTGATTTTCAAAATGTATAATCTCGTAAAAACCTTTTCTAGAATTATATTTCAAATTAAACTTATTGCGCCGTTGCTTTTTACCAAAAGAATCTTTATCAAATCTTTTGTTATGAGAACTATATAACTTTTTAATTTGACTGATATAAATACTATTAGTATTTAAAGGATCTTTTGTTTTTGCAAATTTTGCTCTTCTAGCTCTTCTCTTCACAACATTGATTAGTTTCCTGTAAAATTTAGATATATTTGCTGATTTGATATTTTTATTATAGCCTCTAAACTCAAAGCCAAGATACTTTAATGGGCTATATGGTATTTCTATATCAACTTCTTTATGATTTATAAATCTTTTTGATAACTTATGAGAAACTAATCTGCTACCTAAATTTTTAAAAATAAATGTTTCGGTCTTTTCTTTACTTACAGAGACAAGATTATTTTGCATCTCTTCTTCTATAATTTTTTTTACCACAGAAATATGTTCTGTGTTGCAAATGATGATTATATCATCGGAGTATCTTCGATAATAACAATTCTTATTTTTGACCAATTTTTCAATTATTGTTCTATCAAAATCTAATAAATAAATATTTGCTAACGTTGCGCTTATTGGTAAACCTTGTGGAATTCCTCTCTTAATCTTTGCTGAATTATCCCAAAAAGGATTTTTAAAGACATTTAATTTTTTCTCTCTAATATGATTACGGAAATCTTGGTTTGATTCAAAAAAACATTTGAATCCTTTTGTTTTTCGAATATGAGCAAGTTTAGATTCATCAAAACCTGTTTTTCTGCCAGATGAATTTTTGTGCGATTTTAAATCCTCCAACAAAATATAGCTAAAGTTTGTTGTTGCATTAAAAACTCTAAGATGATCGCTATTGACATCAACTGATGAAAAAGAAGGGTCAAATCTCATCACTTCATTCCACTTTTCTTTTAATTTTTGATGATTAAGAGATGAAAAAAACTTTTCAATATCAAATGCTAAAACTGCAATATCCTTATTTTTTGCTCTACTTTTAATTTCCTCAAATATTTCTTGAGCAAAATCTATTGTGCTTTTTCCTTCTTCTTTTTGTGTCAACTTATTAATTCCCTTTGTAATTTTTCTATAAGCAGTTACCGCATTATCTAATTCTGGAGTAGAATCTAATATTTTTTTATAACCAGTATTTAGTAGATATGAATAATATGAATAAATTAAAGAGTCTTTATGAGTTGCATAGTGTATAGGTCTTGCTTTAGCCGTTGATTGATAGTTTTTAAGTCTGGGGTTAAATTCTTTATGACTTCTTTTATAAAGAACATTGCCATGTTGATCTTTGATAATCTGGCCATTTTTATCATAAATCTTTACAGATTTATATCTTCGTTCGACTATTATATTATGAATGAGAGGAAAAAAGGAATATTTTGAAATGTATTTTGGATTTTGTATCTGATTAGTGATTTTAATCCAATTGGGAAATTTAGCATCAATGTTAGGTGTCAAGTGAAGATATCCTTTGACCTTAAACCATTCAGGTTTTTGTAGTTTTATTTTTTCCATTCATTAAATGATAAAACCTCGAAGCTTTATAATAAAAAAGCGCTGTAAACATACCCTAAAAGGCGAACAAATACCCATTACTGAGCCATTAAAAAATTTTTAAACATGACACATTAATAATAATATCTAATATAATTCAGCTTATGGAATCGCTTAAATACATTATCTTTGCTATCAGGTCAGTTTATATACTGGTAATGGTGTTGAAAGGCTTAAACCAATCAGAACCTACTCCAGTTGATAAACATCTTACCGTACGTTTATAACGTAGTAATTTGCGATTTGCAAATTGTTTGTTCTATATTAACTGTACAACTAAATAAGCTTCGAGGCTTTCAAATGTAGTGATATTTTTGTATTTATAAAGAAAAATTTATGTTTCAATTAGGTGATATCGTAGCTATCAAAATGCATCCATTTACCCAAGATTCTCGTGAAGTAATCTTAAAAGCTGGTGCTAATTTTATTCCCCCTTTAATGATTGTAACTGAGCTTTTGGAAAAACAAAATGATGATGTATTAGATCTTATTCAAGTTAAATGTCTGTATTATTCTCATAGGAAAAATAAAATTATTTCAAATTGGTTTACTATTCAAGAATTAAAATTAATAGAAGCTAATAAGATTAATTATTCTGATGATAGTTTTTTTTCTAATATTTTTAATGATACACAGAATTTTGATTCTTTTATTAATGAAAATATTGTACTAAAAACCGTCGATTTTGAATTGGGAAAGAGGAAAGCATCTTTAAGTTACGCATCTACTTCAGAACCACGACAGGCTATAACCGCGTCCTTAAATTTTCTTCCGCCTTTAATGATTATCAGAGGTGTTGAAAATGATAGAAGAAGTAAGCAAAATAATAAAGACAGAGAGAAGCAAAAAACAAAAGAAGGACATACTTTTATACGGACTTTTTCAAAAAAATTATTTAAATGTAAATGGTTTAACCCTGAAATATGCGCTTTTTCTGAAGACTTTATTTCACCGTATGCCTTTACTTATGTTTCTCAATACAAAGAATCATTTATCAAAGAAATTGGCGTGTATATAAGTGGTAAAAAATATCTTAGGGTAGATACTAGAATTATATTGCCTAAAAATTTATATTTTAATCATTATAAATACGAATTGGAGTATTACGATTTTTTCGAATCACAAACTATTGTAAAAGATATTAATAAGATAACTGTTGGCAATTTAGTAGATGGATTCATAAAAATTAATGATGATAAAGAATTCATTTGTGCACCAACATTTAGTTACTGCCATTCAAAATTTATTGATGTTAAAGAGTTTATAAATACACAAAATTTAGATACTCAAAGTTTTTCAACAAATAAATACAGAATACATTACAAAGATAAGTTTGACAATTTAACTGTTCGCATGATCACTAATTGTGAAGTTTTCTCCAACGATTTTATTGTGTCTGATTGTAAATTAAGAAATGCTAAAAGAATATTCAGAATAGCTGGAATTCTCAAGATTGAATTGCTGAATTTTTGATATATTTCTATTTCCAGTAAATAGTCACCCTTTCTTAAACTTCCTTTTCCAAGGCGCATTTTTCTGCACATCCCCCGCCATAATACACCCTGCTACGCAAAGTCACCCGACTTTGTGTCCAATATTATTCATCATAATTATTATATTTCCAAAACTCATTCTTTTTTGTTACAGCAATTATAGAATTATGAGCCAATTCAATTTTTAATAATCCTTTGTTATTTAAATGATTGTCTGCTGAGGAATATATGTAATGTTGCGCTTTTCCATTGTATTCCATTAAAAACTGGATTTTTAAATGTTCAGATTTTGAGGAAAATTAAAATTAAAAAATTAATCAATTAATTAATCTGAATATTCTTTAAACGGATTAACACTAACCTCAATCATCAGATTTTCATAATAGAAGTAAAAACCAAATGTATTTCTAATTCTCTTAGGCTCGCTTTCAAATCGTAAATAGTTTTCCACTTTAAGATCGCCATATAATTTCTTAACAGCTTCTTCGTCCTCTTGATAAAATCCAATGTGAAAATTTTTAGGGTATTGTGGGATATCGGTCTCTTTATTTAGCATCTGCCCCCAGATAACCAAAGCAAAAGAATGACTACTCTCCATAATTGCCATCTTACTGTCCCTGTTGACTATTAATTGGAAATTAAAATAATTAGCAAAAAGATCAACAGCCGTATCAACGTCTTTTACCACCAAATTGATATGATTTAAACTCATTTTATTATTCTTTTTATTTCAGACAAAATTAATTTTCTGGCAGTAGATTCAATTGGATAAATCGGTCATTTTCATTTTTACTCAGAATGCTTGGTTTTACTCCAGCAAATTTCTTAATATGTCTGATAAAATGAGACTGATCAGCATAATTAAGCTCTGGAAAAAAACTCCCTTTCTTTAGTTGTTTTAATGAATTTGAAAACCGAATAATATTTAAGTATGATTTTAATGGTAGCCCAAACCAATGATTAAAATAGCGATTGATCTCTCTCGAACTCCAAAAGATTTGTTCCGATATTTCCTTAACAGTAGTTTCGCCTTTGGAGGTGTATAATATTTCGAATAATTTCTGTTTTCTCAAATCTATTTTTTTTGTTAACTGTAGAGAAATAATCTCACAGGCTTTTTTATAGAAATAACCAAAATCTTCTAAATCATTTTTACAAAACCCCAAATAATCTGTTCTAAGTATCTTTGTGTGATTTTTGATTTCTGCAAATGATTGTTTGAAAATATATTCCGCTGCAATGGGATAAAAGCTTATTGCAAACATAACAGATTTGGGAAATGGTGGCTTTATCACAGGCTCTGTACAAATGCCTGAAATAAAAATCTCAAAAAATCCATTCTCATCAAGAAAGAAAAACAAATCTATTTTGCCATCAGGAATGATAATTCTTTCCCGACTATCATCAGAACAGTTTTTCAACATCCAGATACTATCTATAATACCCTTAAGCGCATCAATTGGCTCTAGACAGATATATTCTATTTGCTCCATTATTGATTTTTACAACAATTTTTGATATAGGAAATTTAACAAATATACTCTCAATCCACAAAAAAAAGATTACGGCAACCCGTAATCTTCACACTATTTTCTAAACTTCTTCTTCCTCTTCCAAGGCGCATTCTTCTGCACATCCCCCGCCATAATACATCCGTAAGGCATCACTTCATCCAGAACCTCACACAATCCGTATTCTTCAATCTGTGCTCTTACGTTTTTAGCACTTTTATAAGCGGTCGGAAGTTCAGAAATATCAATTTCATTCGAGAAGAAACGGATATCTAATCCTTTTGTTTCTTCTTCAAAAACTTCTTCAATGGTTTTATGAGCAAGGGATTTTTTATGCTGCGTTCTGCTGAAATTTCTTCCTGCTCCGTGGGGTGCAAAACCAAGATTTCTCTCATTCGTTTTTCCCTGAACAATCAAAACGGGTTCCGACATATTCAACGGAATCAATCTCGGTCCCGTAATATCCGGCATAAATTTATTATCCAGAGGCGTTGCCCCTTTGGCGTGGTAAAACAAATCTCCATCCTTGAAAACGAAATTATGTTCATTCCAATATCGATCTTCTTTCTCGATTCCTAGTTTATGTAAGGTTGCATCGTGAATAGACGTATGGTTTTCTTTCGTCCACGTTCTGATCAGCTGAAGCGCTTCCCAATACGATTTCCCTTCTTCAGATTCGTAGGGAATCCAGGCGTTTTCTCTCAATGTTTCAGGAGAATTTTCTATTCTGAATCTATTCGCCACCTTCATTCCTTTATCATACAAAGCCGCTCCGGGCGCTCTTGAACCGTGATGGGTCACCAACATTGTATTTCCGGTATTCTTCGAAATTCCGACAAACAGGAAATGGTTTCCGTCACCCTGCGTTCCCATATGAGAACGGGCAATGCTTATTAATTTCTCATCATTCAGGAAATTATTGGCTCTGAAAGCATCCATCAATTCCTGAGACATCTCCATTTGCTCACCTCTCGGTCTCCCTCCGTATCCGAAATGGGTGATGGAATGGGCGGCATCCAAAACTTCTTTAGGATCTGCCTTTCCTAAATCCGTCAACATCACCGAACAACAGATATCGGCGCTATGAAATCCCGGGTGAATGGCATTTTTCGCTACCACAACGCCACCAACGGGAATCTGACCCACCGGACCTGTCGGACAGGCATCGGGCATAATCGCTCCGGCAACCAGAGTGGGCGTTTTCATCAAAACGTTCATGGTGCTGATTACTTTTTCCACGTTATCGGTTTCACTTTCATGCTCAGCGCGGATGTTGATGATGAAATCTTTCGCCGTTTCATGAAGCGGAATTAATTCCGGTTGTTTGAACTGTTCTAAATATTCTGCGATTTGATTTTCATCTAATTGATTTTCGTTGATATGCGCAATGGCTTCTCTGAACCATTTTGATGGTCTGTATCCTAAAGCGATTAAATCGTTTCCGTTCATTGTATCCATATTTATTTTGTTTATTTGGGCAGCTGTTAACCGCCTTCCACTCCCGCTTTTTTGCTCCACTTCGTTACTCAAAAAGAGCTCCGTTCAAGTCGGGCTGCAAAGAGGGGCAGTATTCATTTTTTGTAATCCTGATGAGATTACTCATTATTTTTAACTGTTTCTCTTCTGAATCCGCAGATAATTATTGAGAACTTCCTGTTTTTAACGCAAAGTTTATATTCAAATGTCTGAATATTGTAAGTGAGCAAAGAGAAATCAACCCATTGATTTGATGAGGCGAGCGTTCTGGCCCTGGATCTTCATCAGCTGCTTTGCCGCTTCTCTTTTGCCCCCTTAAATAAAATAGAGCATTGATAAAACCTTTGTGTTAATTGTAAGCGCATCGCTGGTATTCATTTTCCCTATTTTTATATCGAATTCACGTTAACACGCCTCTCTGCTTTTTCCCTAAGAAGTTTCGGTGCTTCTTTAAACTCTGCGAATACGAAATTTTTTCTCAGGCTTTTCTTTTTAATCTACACGATCATTTTGTTGATGCAAAGTAAAAACTAAAGTGTGCAATGTTTTTGCGTATTATAAAAAATTCATATTTTTATTCAAAAATTATTTTTAGGCATGATGGACAATTTAACTCCGGAAATATTTCAGGCATTTCAAAACAAACTGAAAACAGGTAACAGAAGAGGTGTTCATCTCAATGCGATTCCCGGAAGCTCAAGATATAAATTTGATCTTGCCCGACTTTCAGAAATTCATAAAAGTCTGCCCGAGCATTTTATCATTAATCTTTTAACACAGAAAAACGTTAATTTTAAATTCTCCATCCACGATAAAATTTCCGATGAGGTTTCTAAAGAAGAGGTAAAAGACAGCATTTACCTGTTTGATGATGAAAAGGAAGAAACCGAAAAAAATACAACCGGAATTTCTCTGACTAAAGATAAAACCAAAAAGGCAGCCCTTGAAAAACTGTCTGCCAGCCTCGAAAATCTGATCTTTCAAAATGATGTGATCCAATCGGAGAAAGGAATTAATTCTCTTGGGTTTGGTTTTCCGATTCTGATCCGAAAAGATATGGACGGACAGATTTCGGCTTCGCCTGTTTTAATCTGGTCGGTGACGATTAAACCGGTCAACGAACTTAATACCTGGGAAATCAGCAGAACGGAAGATGATCCTATTTATGTGAATGAAGTTTTAATTAACCATTTACAAAGCGATTCCGGAATTACGTTGGAGCAGATTCCTGAAGAAATGCTCGCCGACGGAAAAATAGATAAACCTGAGCTGCTGGAAATCTGCCAAACTTTATTGGGACAGCTTAAAATCACCCAGAATCTTGATTTTATCTTAAATAATTACGAGGAAATTCCGCTGATTAAGGCTAAAGCTTCTTACGAAGACCAGCTTCAGAATAAAGGCGATGCAATCATTATTAAATCGGGTGTTTTCTCCATTTTTGAAGTCCAGAAACAGAATATCATCAATGATTATGAATCGTTAAAAAAGGAATTTAAACCTCTTGAAAACGCTATAAAACCGGATTTTCAATCCATAACGTCTATTGAAACCGATCCTTCCCAACAGGGAATTCTGGAATCCTTGAAATCACAGACTAAAATTCTGATTCAGGGACCTCCGGGAACAGGGAAAAGCCAGACGCTGACGGCTGTTTTGGTGAATGCACTGGAAAATAAACAAAAAACCATTGTGGTCTGCGAAAAGCAAACGGCACTGGAAGTTTTGTACAACGCCCTTCATAAACTAGGCTTGGAGCGCTATTGCATTATGATTAAAGACAGTGTTTCCGACCGGAAACCTGTGGTGGATGCAGTAAGAAATACCATTGATCCTGCTGATTTCAAGAAACCGGGACAACCTTATTCTGTTCAGTCTTTACAGGATCAGCTTGTGGACATTTTGCAGCATAAAACAACGATCAACGAGGTTCATGAATTGTTGAATTCAGATCTGATTCCCGGGAAAAATCTTACCGAAATTGTGGCCGATCTGTTGAAATTTCAGGAAACCAGAGAAAATATCAATATTCAGGATATTCAGTTTTCCTTTTCCGAAGAGGAGTTTAAAGAGATTGAATATGTGCTGGAAAAGGGAAAAGAGGTGTATAAGGAATACCAGCCTTTTGAAAAATCATCATTTATCAATCCGGAAAAGCTGATTAGCGAGAATTTTCATAACAGTTTACAGAATTTAGATACTTCATTTCAGAATTATGAAAATAGGTGGGATGAAATTCAGTCTTTGATTATTGATTTTAAACCTGTCTATGAGGAAAAAAGAAAGCTGGATTTCAGTCAGAATCTTCAAAAAATATCTTCACTAATCAACGAAACGGAAGTAATCACCTCTGTTCTGAATCAGAATTCTGAAGAGTTTCATCCGGAAATGACGAATGGATTTTTCTACAAGTTCATGGCTTTGTTTTCTTCCGAAAAGAAAAAGAAAATCAGCAATCAGAAAAGGCTGCTGGAGATTAGTTCGGCGATTAAACAGATCAGCTTAAGTGAATTTTTTCCTTCGATTGAGCTGTCGGATCACCTCTGGAACAATAAAAATGAAATTCTGAATTACCGTCAGAAAATACAAAATCTTTCGATTGAGTTTTCTTCAAAGCTGGAAGAGCAATTTAACACCATTGATTTCCTGAATATATTTGATCCTGTGGTTTCCGGAAAAGAAACAGAAACTATTGCACAGCGTATTCAGCAGTTGAAAAAAAGTATATCGACTGATCACTGGATAAAAGATCTGAATTTTGGAAATACCTATCAAAACTTTGATGACTATTTAATTTCTGTTTTAGACCGATACCGAACCTACAGAAATCATCCTGAAAATCCACTTTTAAAGGAATTTAACTGGTTTTATTTTAATCAGCCGCTGACTGTTTTTCAGAAAAAAGTACTGGAAAAGATGTATTCTATTCATGATTGGAAGGCTTCTTTTTATTCCGCTTATTTTCCGTTATTGCTGAACAGGCATTCTGATGCTAAACTTAATTTCAGTGAAAAGAATTACGAAGAAATCTCGAAACAGATTAAACAATACGGGTTTTCTCAACAGAATTTTATTCAGTATTTCTGGAATGATTCTCAGCAGAATGCAGTGAAAAAATTTGAACAGACGAATAAAGATATTACCGTGGCGAATCTTTATAATAAGAGAAGCAGTACTAACCACAAAAGGCTGACGTTAAGGCAAATCGTTCAGAAAGATATTGATCTTTTTACGGACTTTTTTCCGATTATCCTGACGACTCCGGATGCGTGCAGCAATCTTTTTCAGGGGAAGAATTTTTATTTTGACCATGTTGTTTTTGATGAAGCGAGTCAGCTGAAGCTGGAAGATAACCTTCCGGCGATGCTGAAAGGCAAGAATATTATTATTGCAGGAGATGAGCATCAGATGCCACCTTCGAATTATTTCAGTAAAGTTTTTGACGGAATTATTGAAGATGAAGACGAAATAGAATCTGAAAATGAAGTCATCACCTATAAAAATTCATTGTTGAATATCGAATCCTTGTTGGATTTTGCCACTGAAAGTCAGTTTGAAAAGAATCATCTTGATTTTCATTACCGTTCTAAACATCCTTATTTAATCGATTTCTCCAATCATGCGTTCTATAATTCGCGTTTAAAGCCTCTTCCGACAAAATCTGAAACCTTGCCGATTGAATTTTATCAGGTGGATGGCGTTTTTGATGATCATACCAATAAAGAAGAAGCGGAAAAGGTATTGGAAATCTTATTAAAAATTCAGCCTTTAAAAGATGGAAATTATCCGTCGGTAGGCATCTCGACCTTTAATATTTCTCAGCGAAATTATATTAAAAGAAAAATTGTTCAGCAGATCAATCTTCCGGGAAATGAAATGTTGAAAGAAAAAATTCAGGGACTGGAAGCGGCTGGGTTGTTTATTAAAAATCTTGAAAATATTCAGGGTGATGAAAGGGATATCATTATTATGTCGACCACTTACGGAAGAAAATCCGGTGGGAAATTTATCCAGAGTTTTGGTCCGATCAATCACACGAAAGGATATAAACTGCTGAACGTGATTATCACCAGAGCAAAGGAAAAAATCTATGTCTGTAATTCGATTCCCGAAGAGATTTTCTCGAATTATAAAGAAGCTCTGCAACAGGAAGGTTCCAATAACAGGAAGGCCGTTTTGTATGCTTACCTTGCGTATTGTAAAGCGGTAAGTGATAAAAATGAAACCCAGAGACTGGAAATTCTGAATACTTTGGATCAGTTCGGGTACGCAAAGGATTCGAATAAAAATACAAATTCCAATGGTTTTATTGATGAGATTTATCATCGCCTGCAGCAAGATTTTACTCAGTTAAAAATGTTGAAAAATCACCATTTCGGAGGCTATGAATTTGATATTCTGATTGAAAAAGAAGATGGGAAATCATTGATTATCGAAGCGATGAGCAAAGAGAAATATTCCGGAAATCTGGGCTATCTGGAAGATCTACATAAAGAAAAAATAGTCCGGAATGCAGGTTTTGAATACATCAGAATCTGGAGCCAGAACTGCTGGCAAAACCTGGACGCAGAAATACAGAAAATACATAAAAAAATATCATGACAGAACAATTGAAAAATTCACCGGAAACGATTCAGTTTAAAGAGGTAATTGCATTTATTGATGAGAATTATGACTTTACCCCGACAAAATTTACAAACGGGAATACGGTGAATGAAGAAAATCAGAATAACGGTTCGTGTAAAGTTTTCAGCTATGCGAAACTGAATGATTTGTCTAAAGAGGAAACATTAAACCTTTTCGGGGAATTTTACAGAGAAGATGTGTTGAAAAATCCTGAAGGAACAGATCATCAGAATATCCGGAATTTTATGGAGTTTGGCTGGGATGGAATTTCTTTTGAGGGTGAGGGGTTGAGTGAGAAGTAAGGTGGAGGGGGCGTTGACCACCCCGTCGAAAATTCGGGGAATTTTCGCCACCCCTCCAAGGGAGGGGAATTTTTACTTGGTTGGTAAGTAGGGTGTTGGTGAATTTTGGCTGGGGTGGGATTTTGTTTGATGATGAAGCTTTGAGAGAGAAATAGATTGAAATTTATCTGCTTTTCATAAGGAAAACTAAAACTATAATAATGCAATACAGACAGGAAAAAATATTTTGTAAAGGAAAATTCAAACTCATTACTGAACTCAATGAATTCAGAATGTCTTTATGGATTAATGGTTTTGGGTTGGAAAATGTAATGACTGGTGAGGAAATTATTCCCGTAATTTCAATTTTCAATCTTGATGATATTGAGGAGGTTGATGAAGAAGTTTTGAAAATAAAGTTTAGAATTTATCCAGATGGCTCAAAACATTATACAGTCGAAATAAATCCATTTATGAAAAGCTTTATATATGAAGGTCAAACTTATTCAACAGACAATTTTTTTAAAACTATTACAGGAGAAGAATGGAAGTAACCGTTTTGAGAACAAGCCATACTGATTCGCCTATTTTTCGGCAGATGAAATACAAATTTAATAGTATTTCGGCCTTTATCTTAATTTAAAACTCAACAAAATGTCATCAAACAAGAATGCGCTTATCCGCTATAAAACTTTGGATAAATGTCTTAAGAACAAATACCGGAAATATACTTTGGAAGATCTTATTGATGAATGTTCCGAAGCTTTGTTTGAGTATGAAGGGAAGGAGTCTTTCGTAAGCAAACGTACGGTACAGCTGGATTTGCAGAATATGCGCAGTGAGAAATTCGGGTATGAAGCACCGATTGAGGTTTTTGAAAGAAAATATTACCGATACAGCGATCCTGAATACAGTATTCATAATATTTCGGTGAACGAAAGCGATCTGAAGGCCATGAATAATGCGGTGCAGATTTTAAAGCAGTTCAAGGACTTTTCGATGTTTAAAGAAATGAACGGGGTGATCCAGAAACTGGAAGATTCTATTCATTCCACCAATCAGAAATCGATTATTCATCTGGATAAAAACGAGCAGCTGAAAGGATTGGAATATATTGATATTCTGTATGACGCCATTCTGCAGAAGAAAGTTTTAAAAGTAACCTATAAAAGCTTTAAGGCCAGAGAATCTGATTCTTATATTGTACATCCGCAGTTGCTGAAGGAGTTTAATAACCGATGGTTTTTAATCTGTTTTAATAAACAGTATGCGTATAACCTCGCATTGGATAGAATGGAAAGTATTGAAATCGAAGAAAAGATTGAATATATTGATAAAAATCTCGATGGCGACGAATATTTTAAAGATATTGTGGGGGTAACTGTTTCAGCAACGATGGCTCCGAGAAATGTTGTGTTTTTTGTGGATTCTCATAATGCCCCGTATGTAAAAACCAAGCCTTTGCATACAAGTCAGGAAATTATACGCGAATCGAGTGACGGCACTGTTTTTAAAATCTGCGTGCAGCTGAATTATGAATTGGAAAGACTTTTATTGGGATTTGGGGAATGTTTAATTGTTCATAAACCCAGAAAGCTCAGATTGCGTTTGGAAGAAAAATTCAGGGCGGGAAGCAGGAATTATGAAAATCTTACTTTGGATGATGAAGATTGAAGATTTTCGTTCTATGTTTGTGGCTTGGAAATTGTAGTAATCAAAAAATAAAATAAGTAGTATGAAATCAAGAATATTAAAAGCAGTGATCGCTATTGTAGCACCTTTGGTAATTGAATTTATCGTAAAAAAAATATCAGAAAAGCTGGACGAAAAATATAATAAAGAAGACGGAAAAAAACAACTTCCTGAATCTGTTTAAGATAGATCACCTGAAAATTATAAAAAGAGACTGTTTGCGTAGGACAGTCTCTTTTTATTTTTAAAGCAAATAATTATTTTTTAGAGTCTGTGATAATATTATAACTAAAGAATGTTTTAGCTTATGTTTTATTAAATTGTAAAAATCTATTGTTTTTTTTAACGCAAAGATTTTATTGCTTTCTACTGATTTTTAGAAGGTAAAGGCAAATAAATTGCTTCGCGAAGCTTGAAAAAAGGCTTTGTCGCAATCTTTGCTTCTTTAAAATTTTCAGTCAGAATATAAAATCTTTGCGTCAAAATTTAAAAGCTATACAAAATCATAAACTCCATTCTTCCAGCCCAGTACTTTAGAAGAATCTGCTTTCAGCCAGTTTTTAAGAATGGTAGCATATACTTTTCTGAAATCTTCGGAATAAATTAAGTCTCCTTCATTCAATTGCGTTAAATTCGGAAGTGGGTTTAATACTCCTTTTTTCTTTAAACCGTCACTGATGAAAAACATCTGATTGGCCGTTCCGTGATCGGTTCCGTTGCTGGCGTTTTGGGCAACCCGCCGACCGAATTCTGAGAAAGTCATTAATAAAACATCATTAAACAGTCCGTTATTTTTCAGATCGGCCACGAAAGATTTTACCGCCTCGTTAATGTCACCGAATAATTTTTGCTGTCTTTCATTTTGATTGACATGCGTATCAAAACTCCCTACAGAAAGGTAATAAACTCTGGTATTAATATCCGATTTAATCAACGAGGCTACGGTTTTGAAGTCTTTGCCTAATTGTGAATTCGGATACGTTTGTTCCGTCTTTTTAGCTTTACTTTTTTCAAAAATATAGCCTGCATTATTGATGGTTGAGCCTAAAGTCTGATATAAATAGGAAACTGTTTCGTCGTCATGATGATGGTCGTACAACGATTTAAAATATTTTTCCTGACTGGTCTGATATAATCTTTTAGGATCTTTAAATGCAAATGCTTTATTATTTTCGCCTTTTAAGGCTAAACTTAGCATATCATCCACCTCCAAAGCCTGAGTCGGGTGCTCGCAACGGTAACATTCTTCATCCAGAAACCTTCCGAGCCAGCCTGTTTCCAGATATTCGTCACTTTTACTTGCAGAATGCCAGATATCCATGCTTCGGAAATGGGATTTATCGGGATTCGGATAACCCACGTTATTTAAAACAGAAAGTTCGCCGTTATCATGCAGTTCTTTAAAATAGGAAAGGGCAGGATTAATGCCTGCTTCATCGTTCAACTGCAAAGAATCTTTGATGGCTATATTTTTTCTTTCTCTAAAATAAATATCGTTTTTTGTTGGAATAATGGTATTCAGGCCATCATTTCCACCGGTAAACTGAAGCACCACCAAAATCTTCTGATTCGGTACCAGAGCTTCATCAAAGGTCATTGCTTTCAGAAAATTCGGCATCAGAAAAGATGCGGTAGCCAATGAACTTATTTTCAGGAATTCTCTTCTTTTAATTAACATAAAATTAGGTTTTAGGTTAAAGATGATCGGTTGCAGCGCTGAACTATTAGCTAAAATCTGCCACCTGCTATCTTACATCAACTGATATTCTGGCGTTGACATAAGATTAATGACATTCATTTTCACACTGTTGTCGGAAAAGTTTTTCACCGAGCTCATATCCGGAGACTTTGAACTTTGAATTAAATAATCTTCTATATTTTTCCCGTTAAAGATCTTTTCTATTTTCGACCAATCGATCGTTATATTGGGGTTTTTAAAGCTTTTCGCAAGACGATCCGGATTGTTTTTTAAGCCCATATCCACATCATCATCCTCTTTAGGATGATAATCCAGCGGACGAAGACCCGACCAGATCTGAGGAATTTGTAATCTCAGCATCAACGTTGAGCTGTCGATCCATGATTTTCCGTTCGGCCAGCCAGCAACATTCGGTGGATACAGAAGCGTTTGCCCCAGTAATTTCTGATAAACGATGAGGTTTTCGGGATTTTGGATATTCATCGGAAGGGTCCGCATCATTCCGGCCATCAATTCTATAGGCGATTTTATCCTGTTTCCGATATTTTTTTTGTCATAAAACCATGAACTTGAAAAAATGTCTTTCATGAGTTTTTTGATGTTATAATCAGATTGATAAAAACTCTCGCTTAGCTTATTCACAATAGCTTCATCTATATTTTCGTTCACGAAAAACCTGTAAATTTTTGTCGTGATAAATTTTGCAGTGGCTTTTTGTTCGAGGATTATATTTAAAGCATCAGTTCCTGAGAAATTTCCGGTTTTTCCAAGGAAAGTTTTTACACCTCCATCATGTTGTTTCGGTCTTTCCACAAAATTTCCTTCTTTATCGTATCCCCATCCCGTAAAGGCTCTTGCGCCTTCTCGTATGTCTTTTTCGGTGTAATTTCCCCGTCCCATCGTGAAAAGTTCCATCACTTCGCGGGCAAAATTTTCATTGGGATGATCCTTTTTATTTTGTTGATTGTTTAAAAAATTCAGCATGGCAGGTGCCTTGCTGACCTCAAACAGAAGGTCTTTGAAGTTACCCAACGCATTTTTCCGGATCACATTTAAAATTTGCCTGTTAAATCCAGGATTCTGAACTCTGGAAGCGAAATGTCCGTGCCAGAAAAACGCCATTTTTTCTCTCATCTGGGCTTTGCTGTTCACCATTCTGTCAAGAAAATTCAGATTCAGTTCCTCGTTTTGCTGTCGATTGATCTTTTGTATGGCTTTTTTCTTTTCGGCAGAAGACTGGCTGGTCATAGAATCGTTGAGTTCTATATCAGGCGTATCATAATCGATTTCAGTAAAAGGTTCTTCTTTAAACAGATCATCAATAAAATCTTTTACATTTCTGCTTCTTATATCTTCCAGCTGATCGATCCCGGCTCCGAAGCCCGCCCGCCAGAGAAGATGTTTACTGTTGATGAGTGATGGAAAGGTCATTGTAATACTTTGTTTTTTGATGGATGTTCTTAGATAAGGTTAAATGGATAACGGTAAAGGATAGTTTCAATATATAAGATCCTTCTCTTATGCGTTCTTGAAAGATTAAATTTAAAAATAAATTAAACAGATATTTAGTTTTTAACTCAATTTAACTGATTGATATCCTTTTATTTGAGCTTTTTTTGAGTGTTAAAGTGGCTGTTTTTGCCTTTCTTGGCATGATTTTTACATCTTCCACGATAGTAAAAATTAAAAATCAGAGTTATGAAAATGTTAAAACAAGCAATTTTATTTGCTGGTATAATGACGGCAGGTGTTGTAAGTGCTCAAAGCTCCCAAATGAATAATATGTTAAAAGTAGGTGCTAACGTTGGTTTAGCAGTTCCTGCTGATAACCTTTCTGCTGCTGTAGGAGTGGATGTAGCCTATCAGAACCTTATTACTCCGGGATTTGGATTGGGTATTGCAACAGGATATACTCATTACTTCGGGAAAGATAACAATGGGTACAGCAACAATGATGTAGGCGTTGTGCCGGTAGGTGCTTTGATCAGAATTTATCCTAAACAAACAGGATTTTATTTTGGAACCGACTTAGGATATGGTTTCTTAGTTGGAAACGATAAAGTAGCTTCTAACAGCACTGTAGACAGACCCGACGGAGGTTTCTACATTAAGCCTGAAATAGGGTACCACAACAGAGACTGGAATTTCTTTGTACAGTACCAGAAGGTATTTGCAGGAAGTAAAGGAGATCTTGCAGGACAAGACTATAATGTGGGGAACCTTGGTTTAGGATTCTCTTACAATATACCATTAGGGAAGTAGTTAGATTTAAATATAAACAATTATTAGCCAAACCTTTTCAAATTTTTGGAAAGGTTTTTCTATTCCCTTGAGAATTTACAAAAAGTATTATTATATTTAGATAAAATTTGAGACAATGAATTTGAATCCAAAATTTCCACTTTATTTACCGGGAGTACAGAACGGGAATAATGATAATGTTTCCATTATCGGGGCAAACCTTCGTGAAGATGTTACCACTGTGGGATATTTTATCTCCGCAAACGGTGGTCTTGAAGTGAAAATCCAAAATAATTATCCTACAAAAGAATTTTCTTCGTTTTCAGATATTTTGAAGAAATTTATTCAGGAAAATAATTTGGAGAACGTAAAACGTCTGGGAATGGCGGTTCCGGGGCCGGTAATCGACGGGAGAAGTGCTCCTGCGAGATTAGGCTGGAATCTGGAGGTTGAAGACTTTAAGAAAGATTTCGGATTCGAAAGAGTTGAAATGCTTAATGACCTTGAGGCTTCTGCGTACGGCATGGGACTCCTTGAGGATAGTGATCTGGATCCTATCTATACCAGTGGCCATCTTGAGAAAGGAAATGTGGCCATTCTTGCGCCCGGAAACGGATTGGGAGAAGCCGGATATTTCTTTGACGGAAAATATTTAAGACCTTTTGCTACAGAAGGCGGTCATTCAGAGTTTTCACCGAGAACGAACGTTGAAGTGGAGTTTTATCAGTTCCTGAACAATATTTACGGAATTGTAAGCTGGGAAAATGTACTTTCAAAAACAGGTTTATTTAATATTTACCGATTCCTGAGAGACGTGAAAAGACATCCTGAGCCGGAATGGTTAGCCGATCGTTTTGCAAATGGTAACTTTGCCGAAGAATTGTACAAAGCAGCGATAGAAGAAGATGTTTTAATCTGTAAAATTACGCTGGATACCTTTATTGAATTCCTTGCAAGGGAAGCCAATAACCTTACTTTAAAGCTTAAAGCTACCGGTGGATTGCTAATCTCTGGAGACATCGCACAGGACATCAGAGAATACATCAACAAAGACAAATTCTACGAAAAATATAAGATCAGTGATAAAATGGAGGATATGTTGAGAAACATCCCGATTTATCTCATAAAGACAAAACTTACCGGGTTAAACGGTATTGTACTGTACACTGCTTATTATCAAGACTAAAAGGAGCTCCGAAGAAATTCGGAGCTTTTTTTTGCTGATATGAGTCATAAAAATATTTACATTCATTGATGTACATCAATGAAATCTATCAAATAAGATATTATTTTTGCACCGTTAAACAAGGTAAATAACTTTAGTCAAATGAAAAAAATATTATTATTAGCAGTTTTAGCCGGAGGTCTGGCTTTCGGTCAGTCAAAAAAAGTAGTCGCTTCCGATGTACACTGGTGGGGATATAAAGTGGCAAAATCTGAGGCAAGCTCTCACGACGGTACTGTGAAAGTAAAATCCGGAGACATGATTATGAAAGGAAACCAGTTGGTTGGCGGTTCTTTCGTATTGGATATGACTTCGATTAATGCAACCGACCTTACGGGCGAATATCAGGGAAAATTAAATGGGCATCTTAAAAACGGAGATTTCTTCGAAGTTGAAAAATTCCCGACGGCGGCTTTCAAAATTACGGGAGTGAAGAAAAATAACGATAAAGTGTACAACAGCATCGTAACAGGAGATCTTACCGTGAAAGGAAAAACAAACGCTATTTCTTTCCCTGCAAAAATTTCTTACAGCAAAGGAGTGGTAAGCCTGGTATCTAATAAATTCTCTTTCGACAGACAGAAATTTGATGTTGCATACAAATCTACCATGCAGGATGTTTTTGTGAAAGATGACATTGATATGATCGTAAAAGTGACTGCAAAATAATTTAAACAAAAAAAGATTGTTAAAAGTGTAGAAGTTCTACACTTTTTTTTATTTTTGTTGAATTGTAAATAAAAAAGAATGAAAAGATTACTATTGTTTGCTATGATGTGTGTAAGCATATCATTTGTTTTTGCTCAGAGAAAAGGAGATAAGATCATTAAAGTGACTTCATCGGAAATCAGGTGGTGGGGATACAAAGTAGTGAAAACTCAGGCTTCATCGCACTCTGGGACGGTGAAACTGAAAAGTGGTAAGTTTAATTTTGATAAAACGGTGTTAATCGACGGTGAATTCATTATAGATATGAGAAGCCTTATGGCGGGAGATGTTTCGGATGAGGATCAAATAAAATTAACCGATGATCTTAAAAGTACCAATTTCTTTGAAGTTAAAAAATTCCCGACGGCTAAATTTCATTTAACGAAAATTATTCCTTTAGCAAACAGTGAGTACAATTCTACCATTTACGGAGATATTACGATCAAAGGGGTAAGAAAGACCATTTCCTTCCCGGCAAACGCTTATATTACCCAATTTACGGTGATTATTGAGTCTGCGAAGTTCTCATTAAACAGAAGAGACTTTAAAGTATTCTATCAGTCTTCATTGAAAGATTATTTTATTAAAAATGAAATGGATATTCAGTTTAAAATTTCAACTGAAAAGTTGGATAACGAAAACAGAATTCCGGTTAAAAAGAAATAAGTTTTTTAACATACGATTGAAGCGGCCATCTGAGCCGCTTTTTTTATGCGGTTTCATATTTTATTTTACGAAAAGAAAGCGGTTTGAAATTAGGAAGGATGAAAATTGTGGAGATTCTGCAGTGCGGTATTTTTGTGCTTATTCTTAATTAAAAGACCGGTTTTACGGCCATTGCTTTTGTTTTTTTTACTATTTTAGTTTCATGAAACTCTATATCATAAGTGGCCTTGGTGCAGACTTTAAAGTGTTGGAAAGGTTACAGTTTCCTGAGCAGTATGAAATTGTATTCATAGACTGGCTGATTCCGGAAAACGGTGAAGCTTTTCCCCATTATGTGGAAAGAATGGCTTCCGTAATCGATGAAAATGAGCCGTTTTGCCTTTTGGGTTATTCTTTCGGGGGTATTATCGTTCAGGAAATCAACAGAATCAAGCCCGCACAAAAAGTAGTGATCCTCGGAAGTATAAAATCGCATAAGGAAAAATCCAGATTTATTAAGTTGGGTGAATATTCCAAGATTCCAAAATTCCTTCCTATTGCTCTTTTTAATGACAGAGCGGCCAATGTGTATTCTGTGGTGAGAAAATTATTTGATCCCAAAAATCCAAAAATCCTTCAGTATTTTAAGGTGAGAGATCCTTATTACCTAAAATGGTCTGTCGAGAAAGTTTCAGAATGGAAATTTGAAGAAACTCCAAATGTTATTCAGATTTTGGGCGACAGAGATATTGTTTTTCCTGTAAAAAACTCAAAACCTGATTTTATCGTTAAGGGGGGTACCCATCTATTTCCCGCTACAAAATACAATGAAGTATCTAAAATTTTAGGGGTAATATTTAAATAAACTTATTTTTAGATTAATTTTAGTTAAAATTAAAGGGTTTGTTTTAAAATTTTATTGTTTTTATATAATTTATGTTTACTTTTGAGGGGGTAAACATAAAATTTTATGAAAGTAGGTTTGAAATGGATCGTTTCTTTTGGAATTATTAGCTTGGTCGCAATCGGAGGATTGTTTTGGAGTCCGATTGTAGATTTTCCCAATACCGGAGAATTTCTAAGCGAAGATAAGATTGTGGGTTCGGATGTTGCCTGGATTCTGGCTGCTGCCGGACTTGTTTTATTAATGACCCCGGGATTGTCTTTTTTTTATGGCGGAATGGTTGGTAAGAAAAATGTAATTTCTACCATGCTTCAGAGCTTTATCGCTTTGGGAGTAATTTCCATCTTATGGGTTGTCATTGGGTTTTCCTTATCTTTTGGAGATTCAATAGGATTTACTTATCATGGCGAACATTACGGGATTATAGGAAATCCGCTGAGCTATCCGTTTTTCAGCAGAGTAGGGGTTTTACCCCACAAACAAATGGCTTCTACGATCCCTTTCGTACTTTTTGCTTTATTTCAAATGAAGTTTGCCGTTATTACTCCCGCATTAATTACGGGTTCTTTTGCCGAAAGGGTTCGCTTTGTATCCTATCTTTTATTCATGGTACTTTTCAGTCTCTTCATCTATACACCGCTTTGCCATATGGTCTGGCATCCCGAAGGGCTTTTAAATAAATTTTTTGGCGTTAAAGATTTTGCCGGAGGAACAGTGGTTCACATGAGTGCCGGATTTGCTGCTTTAGCGGGTGCTTTGGTCGTAGGAAACAGAAAAAATCCTCATCATGAGCCCTCTAATATTCCTTACGTTATGCTGGGAACGGGAATGCTTTGGTTTGGTTGGTTTGGTTTCAATGCAGGTTCGGCTCTAAGCGCCAATGCAACTGCAGCGATGGCCTTCGGAACAACGACAATTGCTTCCGGTTCGGCCATGATGACGTGGATCTTTTTTGACAGGATCAACAAGCGTAAAGTCTCGGCTCTGGGAGCCTGTATCGGTGCGGTAGTCGGGTTAGTGGCTATTACCCCGGGTTGCGGCTTTGTTTCTATTCCGGAAAGTATTTTTATAGGATTTATCTCTGCCATTGTATCCAATATTATGGTGAATTGGAAAGCCTTAAAGAAAATTGATGATACATTAGATGTTTTTGCCTGCCATGGAGTAGGGGGCATTATGGGAATGATCCTGACGGCTATTTTTGCCCACGGTGAAAATGCAAGTTTACTTCACGGAGGCTGGGAGGTCTTTGCTCATCATATGATGGCACTCGTTCTTGTCTCTCTGTTTGCTTTTTTCGGATCTTTACTATTATATAAAATAACCAATAGTATCATCACATTAAGAGTTTCTGAAGAATCAGAGAAAATGGGTCTCGACCTGTCTCAGCACGAAGAAAGTCTATGTTAATTATACCGGGTGAATGAAGATTTTTTAAGCTTTAATTAATCAGTTCATTCACCATTCAGATTGTTTATCTACAGTGTTCATATAGTTTTAATTTGGCCAAAGATTGTAATGATCTTTGGCTTTTTTTATCACTCAGATTTCTTTATTTTGCGCTGAAAAATCTGTACAGATTAAGAAGATTACGGCGAATTTTCTCGCTATTTTTCTGCTGCGAATAAATATCAATTCTGTACAATGATTCTACAATATACTCTTCAAAGTTGAGATCCAAAAATTCAGCGACAGAAAAATAACGGGTCTCGATACCCGACAGGTTTTTATTCTTTAGTTTGATAAACAGACTGTCCTTTTTATCTTCTTTTATATAATTGAGCACAAGGCTGTATTCGTCTTTTTCATCTTTATGTGTATGAATTTTTAAATCGTAACAAATTTCACATCCCGGCATTGTAGGATCTGTTTTTTCGTATTTAAATCTTCCGGCACTTCTTATTTCTATCTGTAACAGAAAAGAAGACATTCTTTTTTCAACAATAGAGAATGAGTTTTCTATCTGTTCTTCACTTCCGAAATTTTCCTCCTTTTTTTTTCTGTTGATCAGGCTCTTTTGGTTAATGTAGTGATTAATCATAGTTTGTTGAATTATTATATTTTATTTATTCGTGCTCACGTAATATTTTATAAAATTATCCCAACTTGTACATAAAAATAGTACTTCAAATACACTATTTTATTTAAGTCTATTGATAGTCAGGATTTTAATTTAATTTTCATAGTATAATTGTAGTGAAATGAATCAGAAAATTATCAGGAATTCGTCATTGTTTTACGTTTTGAGTATTTTTGTGTATGTCCCTTTTGTGTGTTTTATTTAAATTTTGTTTAAATATTTTAGGATAAGATGATCGATTGGTTTAAAATTTTATGCCTCTCACAGAATAACAGTCCATATTTTTATTTTATAATGATGGTTGTTGCCGGTTTATATTTATCCGAAATTTATCATTTGATGTTAATTTTTTTAATAATCAATCGATAGTAAAAAGCCTTCGATCTGTTATTTTTTCTAATCTTCTATTTATTCTTATTATAAATCAGTTCTCTTTATCGTAAAAGTCTTTTCCGCCAGAGTTTAGGATTTTTTTATTCAATTAAACCTTTATCTTTGTTTTTTTGATGGAAATGAAAATCAAGTATGGAATCAATATCGGTTTTTGAGATTATAAAAGTGGGAATAGGCCCGTCCAGTTCGCATACAATGGGACCTTGGAATGCAGCATCTGCATTTATCAGAATTATTAAAAGAGAAAGATCAATAGATGAAGTGAAAGAAGTTTTCCTGGAATTCTTCGGTTCACTGGCCAAAACGGGGATTGGGCATGGAACTGATATTGCCGGAATGTTGGGATTAAATGGTGAAGATTTTAAAACAATCGATACCACAAAAATTGATGAGAAGATAGAGCATATCAAAAGTTCTCAGATTCTTAATCTGGGGGGTGAGAAAGATATACCTTTTATATACGGGCATCATTTGGTGCTTAATATGTCAAAAACTTTAGATTATCATCCCAACGGAATGATCTTTAAAGCCATTTTCGAAGACGGAACGGAGCTTGTTCAGGATTTTTATTCTGTAGGTGGCGGTTTTATCATGAGTCAGGAGAAAAATTCCATAGAAAAAGAATGCATTCGCACGATCTATCCTTGCCATAAATCTTCGGATATCGTAAAATACTGCCATAAACTGGGGTTTGACAAAATGTCGGATTTAATTTTAATCAATGAGGAAAGCTGGCGACCTCAGGAAGAAACGAGAGCAGAAGCACTTTATATCTGGCAGCAGATTAAAGAATGTATTTATAAAGGCGTTAACAAAGAAGGTATTCTTCCGGGCGGACTAAATGTTACCCGACGAGCAGCCGGAATCAACAGAAAATTATTAGGTGATAAAATTTATAAAAATAAAGACCAATGGTTTCAGCAGGTGGTAGATGCAGAAGAAAATTTTACCAATATCAATAAATGGATTGCGTGTTTCGCTTTGGCGGTAAATGAAGAAAATGCGAGCTTCGGAAGAATTATCACTGCGCCGACAAACGGAGCGAGTGGTGTAATTCCTGCTGTTTTAATGTATTCTCAGGCTTTTACCGATTGTACGAGTGATGATGATATTGCAAGATTCTTATTGGTGGCAGGAGAAATCGGAACATTATTCAAGAAAAATGCAACCATTTCTGCGGCTATGGGCGGTTGTCAGGCAGAAGTCGGAGTTTCTTCGGCAATGGCTGCAGCGGGCTTAACAGAAATTCTTGGCGGAAGTGTCGGTCAGGTATTAATGGCAGCAGAAATTGCAATGGAACATCATCTGGGGCTTACTTGCGATCCCATTCGGGGTCTCGTGCAGATTCCGTGTATTGAGAGAAATACAATGGGCGCTATTAAGGCGATTACGGCAGCTAATATCGCGCTGGAAAGTGATCCTTTAAAAGCAAAAGTTACATTAGACGAAGTTATTCAAACCATGTGGGAAACAGCACTTTCTATGAATGACCGATTTAAAGAAACCTCAGAAGGCGGCTTGGCAATTGCGGTGAATGTGCCGGAATGTTAGAATAACCTGATTCGGGATTTTTCTGAGGATGGAGGCTTGGGGCTGGAAGATGGAGGGTATGTGAGGTGATAAAAAATTAAAATCGTTCTTTTACTTTGAATTTTTGTCATCATAACAAGGTGAAGAGCTTTATATGCTTCCAACCTCACTCTTCCAGCCCAATTCTTATTTGGATTCAGGTGAAATTGGAGAAATAAACAACGGACGACGATGCGTATTAATTTGTCCGTTGCTGATTTGATGACGGAGGCTTGGGGCTGGAAGATGGAGGTTATGTGAGGTGATAAAAAAAAATCATTCTTTTACTTTGAATTTTTGTCATCATAACAAGATAAAGAGCTTTACAGGCTTCCAGCCTCACTCTTCCAGCCCAATTCTTACCTGGATCCAGGTGAAATTGGAGAAATAAACAACGGACGATGCGTATTAATTTGTCCGTTGCTGATTATCACTGAAAAATAGAGGCTTCGACAGGCGCAGCATGACATTAGGAATACCAATGATCACCATATTTTATAGTGACTATATAAGAGAATCGTATTCGAAATGTCATGCTGAGCAGAGTCGGAATCCTGATAAATTATTTATCAAGAATACCCCTGATTTTATTCGCATTAGCAATCAATTCTCCCAGATATTCAAAATTTTCTTTTTCCAGAGCCGATTTGAATTTTCTTAGCTGTGTGATATGCTCATTCAATACATCCAGTACATTTTCTTTATTCTGTTTAAAGATCGGAACCCACATTTCAGGATGAGATTTTGCGAGACGAACCGTACTCGAAAAACCGGAGCTCGCCAGCTGGAAAATCGTTTCTTCTTCCCTTTCCTTTTCCAGAACAGTATTCGCCAAAGCATAAGAAGTGATGTGCGATATATGTGAAATATAGGCTGTGTGTACATCGTGATCTTCGGCATTCATGTAAATAATATGCATATCAAGACTTTCTACGATTTTTTTCACCAATTTCAAAGCGTCGTCTGCAGACTCTTCCTGATTGCATATGACTCCTGCTTTTCCCGAAAAACTCTCGGAAACAGCAGATTTCGGACCATTATTTTCCGTTCCCCACATCGGGTGAAAAGCCACAAATCTCGAGCGTCTCGGATGATCTTTTACGGCATTTACAATTCCTGCTTTTGTAGAGCCGGCATCCATAACCGTTTGATGTTCGGAAATCAGATCTAAAATAGTGGGTAATAATTTTCTTGCCGAATCTACAGGAATCGCTAAAATAATTACATCTGAATTTTTTATCCCGTATTCAAGGTCTACTTTCGCATCGATTATTTTTAATTCTAAAGCTTCGTTCAGATGGTCGTTGCTGTTATCGATCCCGTAAATGAAATCGCTAATCCCTTTTTCTCTTAATTTTAATGCGATTGAGCCGCCAATTAATCCTACACCGATAATACTTATTTTCATCTCTTTAATTTATTAAAACAAAAAACCCCGTCCGTGGACGAGGTTTTAATTTATATACATAAGAATCCTTATCCCAAATCTGAGGTATAAATTCCGTAATAATATGTTCTGTTGTTTAAAATCACTACACGAAGGTAGGTAATTTTTTTTAATCTGAGATTAAAAAAGTGAATTTTGCTTTGCAAGTGAATTTTAAAAGTCAATTTGCTCTGTTGTCAATTTTTTAATTATGAATTTAAATATTGACCATTGACTTGCAAAGCAAATTCACGATTCACGCAATCTATGGATTGCTAATTTTTTTTAATCTGAGATTAAAAAAGTGAATTTTGCTTTGCAAGTGAATTTTAAAAGTCAATTTGCTCTGCTGTCAATTTTTTTATTGTGAATTTAAAAATTGACCATTGACTTGCAAAGCAAATTCACGATTCACGCAATCTATGGATTGCTAATTTTTTTTAATCTGAGATTAAAAAAGTGAATTTTGCTTTGCAAGTGAATTTTAAAAGTCAATTTGCTCTGTTGTCAATTTTTTTAATGAATTTAAATATTGACCATTGACTTGCAAAGCAAATTCACGATTCACGCAATCTATGGATTGCTGATGATCAAAGTTGAAGGAATATCCGATAGCCAGAGACTTTTTGTGTCAATCAGGCCTTTCCAGCTTTTTTTACTGATCAGCATAAGATCTTGGGAGTTGAGGAACTCCTTTTCAATCTTTTTCTCATTATATAAAGTGATATGATTGGGTGCTACCTGTTCTATGCTTCGGATCAGTTCTTTAACCTCAATATTACTTCGGATCTGTCCCGCGACGTCCAGAATGGTAATTTGAGAATTGTTGTTGTTTATCAACCGTTTGGCATATTCTAATAAATAAAAATCGCTTAAATTAAAAATCGGAACAAATACTCTGTCCGCAGAGGTAAATTCTTTTTCCACCAGAATCCCTACGGGAATTGTTGCTTTTTCCAGTACCTGAAGCGTAAGATCATCAAAAGGAGAGGTGTTGAAAATATTTCCTTTTCCTTTCACGGTATTTAATAATTTTTCAGGATTAATGATTTTGGTCGTAAAGCCTAAAAGTCTGCCCAATATGCTTCCTTCATACATAGATTTTCCCAACATAATCAGAAGAAGGTCATAATTTCCTCTATTGGTAATGTTGGTAAGATCATTTTCAACATCAGTGGAGGCTTTAAAAAGAGTGGTAACCTCCAAATTGAGATCGCCCGAAGCTTCGATTACATTTTTGAACTGATCTTTTTCAAAATCATTAATATCAAAAGCATGAAGTTCGTCTACCGGAGCAATATTCATCGCAGTAATGCTCTTATTTCCATTCATTTTACGTGTGAAGTTATCGGCTAATTTCACTAAGGTGCTGCCCGAGGCAGGCGTTTCGAAAGACAGGAGAACTCTGTATTTGGCTTCATTTCCTCCTTCATCAAATTCCTCTTCCAAAGATGATTTTTTCCCTTTAAACATATAATTAATAAAATCAAGGCATGGCCCGGTCATAAATGTGGTAAATAAAGCCATGATCACAAGCATTGCAAACAATTCTGGTCCCAGGACGCCCAGGTCATAGCCAATATTCAAAACAATAAGTTCGGTCAGACCTCTTGTATTCATTAAAGCTCCGATGGTAAGGCTGTCTTTCCAGTTGATGTTCAGGAATTTTGCGGTCAGTGCGCTTCCTGCAAATTTTCCGATAACGGCAGTCAGAATAATAAATCCACCTATTTTCCACAGATGCGGATCATTCAGCAGTCCGATTTGCGTTCTTAACCCCGTGAATACAAAGAATAAAGGAAGAAGTAAAACTAAGGCCACATCCTCCACTTTTTCTACAAACAGGCTCCGGAATTTCACGTTTTCAGGCATTATGGCACCTGCCATAAATGCGCCGAAAAGAGCGTGTATGCCAATAACTTCCGTAGCATAGGATGAAATAATTAATATTAAAAAGAAAATGGCAACCAATGCTTTGCTAATAAATCCTTTTCCTTTCTGAGATTCGGCAATTCTGTTTAAAAACGGTCTTACCGCTTTAATCATGATGAAAACATAGAGAATAGCCATTAAGATTACGAAAATAGAACCGGAGAAAGAGCCTGCTTTTACAATGGCGATAACGGCCGCCAGAATACACCAGGCCGTAATATCATCGGCAGCGGCACAGGTAATGACAACGGTTCCTATTTTGGTTTTGTGCAGATTTCTTTCCTGAACAATTCTCGCCAATACCGGAAATGCGGTAATACTCATCGCAATGGCAATAAATAAGGCAAAAGAGCTGAACTGAATACCTTCCGGAGCAAATTCTTTATATAAAAAATAAGAAAGACCAACCCCTAAAGCAAACGGAATAATGATACTTGCGTGGCTGATGACCACCGCATCGTGTGCTTTTTTTCTTAAAACACTCAGATCAAGCTCCATTCCTACGATATACATAAACAAAATTAACCCGATCTGACTTAAAAACTGTAGATTTCCTAATGATTCTTTAGGGAAAATAAAAGCTGAAAGCTCCGGAAAATACAATCCGAATAACGAGGGACCCAATACGATACCGGCAATCATTTCACCAATTACAGAAGGCTGTTTCAGCTTAATGCAAACCCAGCCAAACAGTTTCGCCACCATAATAATAGTAACGATCTGAGCCAGTAAAAGGGCTAACGGATGATGAAGATTGGTTAAAAAGGAATCTGCAAAATTCTCCCACATGGTAGCTCCTGTTGCTTTTCCCGGGGGAATATTCTCTCCCATCTCCAACGTTTTTCCCTCCACAAAAAACCAATACATTAAACATGAAAAAAATGCAATGGTACAGACGTAAAAAATAATATTTTTATATTTCCCCAAATTCATAATCCTTTATTTTTTGCAAAGTTGGGGAGAATATAGTTAGGATGAATACTATTCTTTTTTAAATGTAATAAATGGATTAAATAATGTAATGAAAACTGTTTTACTTCGGCTGGCTGTGCTTAGATGCTCTGTAAAATACCGTTATCTGAAATTTTCTTTTCCAAACAGCTCCATCAGGGAGTTTTTATAGGTGTCTCCGATATGCAGCTTTAAAAAATGATCTCCTTCGGAAGAAATGGTGGTTATAATTTCGTTGGTAGAAAAAACTTTAATAGAAGAAAAGGCGATGATCTCCTTTTTATTTACCTGTGCAAAGTCTTTTGAAGGCAGCATTTCCAGAAGATTTTTAAAATTGAGATTTTTTAAAACCATGATGGTTCCGTCATTCAGAATAATATCTTTGTCGCGGCTGTCGATTTCAGAGGTTTTAATATAAGCAATCTGTTCTGTGAAAATAACGGTTTTCCCGATATTGGTATTCCACTCGATGAAGTCTTTTTTGTTTGATTTTTCGAGGAGTTCCGCCGCTTTTTCGAAAGCCTGGGTCAGTCTTTCTTTTTTAATCGGTTTTCGAACATAATCCACGACATTCAGGTCGAAGGCCTCGGCTGCATATTCTTTATAAGCTGTTGTAAAGATAATTTTTTTTGAATCTGAAATTAATTCTGCCACCTGCAGACCATTCATTCCGGGCATTTCGATGTCTAAAATACAGACATTACAATCCAGGTTACTGATTTCGTGGAGAAAAACTTTGGGATCATTGAATGCCTTTACAACTTCTACATTATCGATTTGCTCGCATAGAAGTTTTAAATAGCTGATCGCCAGCAATTCATCATCAAGAATAACGCATTTTATCATAAAACTCTCCTAAATTGATTGTTAATTCTGCCGTGAAGATTCCGTTTTTTGAATTTTTGTGAAGCGAATAATGATTGTTGTAGATCATTTTCAGCCGTTGATCCAGAGACTGGCTTCCAAAACCGCTTTTCTCTTTTTCCAGCATATTTTTTACCGACGATTTATTGCTGACTTTCATAAGGAAAATCCCGCCTTCGAGCTCCAGATGAATGGAGATGAACGAGTCCTGTGCCAGAAAATCGGTATGCTTAAAAGCATTTTCGATTAAATCAACAGAAATTAAAGGGGCAAATACTTTTTCTTCAAATACTTCATCCGATTTATTGATTCTTGATTTAATTCTAAAGTCAAAAAGCGGATTTATTTTTATCTTATTAATCTCAATTAAGCTTAATGCGAAATTTAACTCTTCCTTCGGACTTACAAATTTGGTGTTGCTTTCGTATAAAATATAGTCTAATACATTGGCCAGCTTATCCAGAGACATATACGTCTGATAGGCATGAGACTGCACAGAATTCAGTATATTTTTAAATAAATGCGGATTCAGCTTGGTACCGATATGTTCCAGCTGGACTTCATTTAATCTTTGCTGGATCATTTTATTGGCTTCAGAAATTTTAGCATTTTTAATTTTCAATTTCTGATTTTGGCTGAATAAATAAAGGCTGAGTGTTAAAAACAGGAAAATTGCAAATACTCCAATGAATATCAGGTAATCATGAATCATGTAGTAATTGCCATCCATTAATCTAAATCAGTTTTTACTATTTTTCCGGTCTGAGTCGTTGAGATATCACGCAGGGTGAGGCATCTCAAGAGATTTGGCTAATAAATTATTTCAGTTTTTTCAAAGAATATAAGGTTACGGTCTCTTCGCACTTCTCAAAGGTAATTTCATAGTCCGGATTGTTTTCCGGATAGGTTAAAAGATAATCCGGACAAGGTTTTTTCTGAGCATGGCTTCTGTCGAAATCTACTTTTCCTTTGGTAATAATGCTGTCTTTCAGGAATTTTTCATTCACGTTCAGAGAATTCATTTCTGTTGCGAAGGCTTCAGAATATTTAAAATCTTTGGACAAAGTCTCGGCAATCACCCGACTGTTGGGAAGGTAGCCGCTACAGCTCGCTCCTTTTTTGTTTAATATAAAAAATACGATAATAAGTCCGGGAATAAGACCAATGGCGTAGAATTTCAGTTTTTTCATTAGAAAATTAAAAGATTGATATCATGATACGTAAGTCCGAAACGGTCGCAAATGCTTTTTTTGGTGTGTCTGCCTTTATACATATAAAGACTCTGTTTCATTTCATTTTTGCGAACCAGCATATTTTCGAAACCGCCTTCTTCGTCGTAATTTAAAATATAAGAAAGGAAAAAATTAGAGATGGCCTTTGTGGTGGTTCTCGGCATTCTTGAAGTAAGATTGGGAAGTCCGCAGTGTATAACACCGTGTTTTATGATGTAAGGATCTTCCATGGTCGTTAATTCAGAGGTTTCGATCACCTTGCCGTTATCAATTGTAATATCAATAATAACACTCCCTTTTTTCATATTCATCACCATATCTTCGGTAACAATAGGCGTCATATTTAATCTGGGAAGAGCTCCGATAACCACATCTGCTCTCCGCAATGCTTTGCTTAATTCTTTAGGATCGATAATTGAAGTCGGAACCCGGCTGTCTACCAATGTGTGAAGCCTTCTGAGTTTGGAAAGTGAATTGTCGAAAACTCTTACGCTCGCTCCCAGACCGATGGCCGCTTTTGTTGCAAATTCTCCCACAATTCCTGCTCCTAAAATGATCACTTCAGAAGGTCTTACCCCGGTAATTCCTCCAAGCATTAAACCATTCGATAAAGCTAATAATTCTGACGCATAAAGTACAGAAACTGTTCCTGCAATTTCACCGACCAGTCTTACCAGCGCCAGTTGTTTATATTCATCAACGATAAATTCAAAAGCAATGGCATTTACTTTTTTCTCCGCCAGTTTCAGGAAATAATCTTTATCTCTTAAATTGATCTGAAGCGCCGAAACCAAATAGGTGTTGGGCTTCATATAATCTATTTCCTCTTCCGTAGGCGGGTTAATTTTGAGAATAAGATCCTGTCCGAAAGCCTCTTTAGGATCTTTTGTAATCTTTGCTCCCGACTCAGAATATTGCAAATCTGTGAAAAATGAACCTTGCCCGGCGCCGGATTCTATGATGATGTCGTGGCCGTGCTCTACCAAAACCTGCACTGCATCGGGGGTGATGCATGTTCGTCTTTCATTCAGACAGGTTTCTTTAGGAATCCCGATACCGAATTGTTTGCCTTTTTTTACTACATCCAGCTTTTCAGCCTTAGGCATCAGCTCCTCTTCAGTAAAAGGAGTAAAAATATTAGTAGTACTCATCCTTTAAAATTGCATTAAGTTCTTACAGGTCGTATTTTAATCAAATTCAATAGCAAAGATACATAATATTTACTCGAAAGTGATTTCTCTGCTGTCTCCATTATTGAGAATGCTCATCTCGTGGTAGGTAAGTCTGTGAAGCTCTTCTTCGTACACTTCCGGCCATTCAATGATGCACAGAAAGGCGTTGTCCAGATATTCTTCGATGCCAATATCATAAACTTCTTCAATATTTTTCAAACGGTATAAATCGAAATGATAAATTTTTCCTTTTGGAGTATGATATTCATTCACAATAGAATAGGTTGGAGAATTTACCTCATCTTCACTGCCTAAATTTTTAAGCAAAAATTGTGTGAATGTTGTTTTTCCGGCGCCCAGATTTCCTTTAAGCAAAAGAATATTATGCTGTAATTCAGGCATAATACGGTCTACGATGTCCTGCCAGTCTTCGATATTTTTTATGTTGAATTGCATAAGCGTAATTTCCTGCAAAAATAATCATATTAGATTTTAATTAAACCATGAAATGAATATAAATGAAAAGTAAAATAGGGAATTTGCTTACTTTTGCATATGATTTCCAAGCAGACCATTGATAAAATATTTTCCACCATCCGGGTAGAGGAGATTGTGGGCGAATATGTGCAGTTGAAAAGAGCAGGAGCCAACTTCAAAGGTTTGAGCCCTTTCCACGATGAAAAATCTCCAAGTTTCGTGGTGTCGCCAAGCAAGCAGATCTGGAAGGATTTCTCCACCGGAAAAGGGGGGACAGCGATTTCTTTTTTAATGGAAATCGAAAACTTTACCTATCCCGAAGCGCTGCGTCATGCTGCCAAAAAATACGGAATTGAGATTGAGGAAGATCAGCGTGAGTTTTCTGAAGAAGCTAAAATTGCGCAGTCGGAAAGAGATCTGCTGTATAAAATTCATGAAGTAGCCAATGATTTCTATCAAAATTTTCTTTGGGAAGTAGAAGAGGGCAAATCCATCGGATTATCTTATTTTAAAGAACGTGAATTAAGAGACGATATCATCAAAAAATTTCAGCTCGGATATTCTCCGGAGAAGAAAAATGCGTTTACAGAATTTGCTATTGAGAAAGGTTATGCCAAGGAGATTCTGGAAAAATCCGGACTTTCTATTTTTCCTGAAAATGCTCCGAATGGCATCGACCGTTTCCGGGAAAGGGTGATTTTCCCGATTCACAGTTTTTCGGGCAGAGTCTTGGGTTTTGGGGCAAGAATTTTAAGGAATAATGTAAAAACAGCCAAGTATCTCAACTCTCCGGAAACGGAAATTTATCATAAATCCAATGTTCTTTACGGCTTAAACCAAAGCAAACAGGCGATTTCAAGAAAAAATGTCTGTCTTTTGGTGGAGGGGTATATGGATGTAATCTCGCTTCACATGTCGGGAATCGAAAATGTGGTGGCGAGCTCGGGAACTTCTTTAACCACTGAGCAGATTAAGCTTATTAAAAGGCTTACCGAGAACGTAACCATCCTTTTTGATGGGGATAATGCCGGAATAAAAGCCAGTTTCCGAAGCATTGATATGTTGCTTACGGAAGGCATGAATATTCGTGTTCTGCTGTTTCCGGATGGCGACGATCCCGATTCTTTTGCCCGAAAACATCCGCAGGAGTATGTGGAAAAATTCATCCAGAATGAAGCGATGGATTTTATTGATTTTAAGGCGGAAATTCTCTTAAAAGAAGTAGGAAATGATCCTATAAAAAAGGCTGAGGCCATCCGCGATATTGTAAAATCGGTAGGTTTTGTACAAAATGCTTTAAAAAGAGAGGTTTATTTAAAAGAAGTTTCGAATAAATTCGGGCTGTCGGAGCAGAGTTTGTTTAATGAGCTTGATGTTCAGCGGCAGGTGAATCAAAATCATAACCAGCACGTTCAGCAGCAGAAAGAGCAGGCCGTGGCGCCTCCGAAAATGGAAATTGTTCCGCTGGATGAGGAAAAAAGTGATCCTTTTTTATTTGAAGTACTTTTTATGGAAAATAAACTCGTGGATCATATGCTGATGTTCGGTGATATCGTGTTGAAAAGGAATGACGAGCAGAACGGGGACTATCATATTACAGTAATCGAAGAAATTCTGCATCATTTTGAGGAAGAGCAATATGAGTTTTTAGTAAAAGGGAATGAAATCATTATCAATCAGGTGAGGGAAGGAATTCAGAATGATGAATTGAGAAGCGGAAATTTTTTCGTCACTTTTATGGAAGGAGAAATTACCACCAAAGTGGTGGATGCACTCATTCCTTTAGATGAGCTTGAAAACTGGGCCTCCCGGAATATCTATCCGCCCAATTACGGCGATAAGATCGGGGAACAGGTAAAAGGAGATGTGCTTTTGCATAAATACCGATATATTGACTACCTGATTACGGTTACCGCAAAAGAACTGGATGGAGCAGATGAAACAAAGTATTATGAATTGATAAAAAAAATTACTTTACTGAAACAGGCTTCGATTCAATTGAGTAATATTATAGAATATTCTCCTATCAAAGGAATATATGTCAACAGGAAACGATAGATTTAATCCTAAAAATGTTTATATTTATCGTATTAATCTGACAAAAAGTCCTATAAAATTTTAGGAATAAAAGTTGTAATTTAACTTTCAGTAAAAATTTAAAATAATACCAATAGAAATATGGACATTAAAAAAGAATTTAGAGATTTCTCTACAAAACATTTAGGAAACAGCGGTTTGGCAACCGATCAGTATATGGGAATGTATGGCCCGACGAATCTTACCCCTTACATCATGGAAGAAAGAAGAATGAACGTTGCGCAAATGGACGTTTTTTCCCGTTTGATGATGGACAGAATTATTTTCCTGGGAACAGGAATCGATGATCAGGTGGCTAATATCGTAACGGCTCAGCTTTTATTCTTAGAAAGTGCAGATCCTTCCAAGGATATCCAGATTTATATCAACTCTCCTGGAGGAAGTGTTTACGCCGGTTTAGGGATCTACGATACCATGCAGATCATTAAGCCCGATGTAGCCACTATCTGTACGGGTATTGCCGCTTCTATGGGTGCTGTTTTATTAGTAGCCGGAGAAAAAGGCAAGCGTTCAGCATTGAAACACTCAAGAGTGATGATTCACCAGCCTTCAGGAGGGGCTCAGGGCGTAGCTTCTGATATGGAGATCAACCTGAGAGAGATGTTGAAGCTTAAAAAAGAATTGTATGACATTATTTCTGATCATTCCGGACAGACTTACGAATGGGTAGAAAAAGCGTCTGACAGAGATTATTGGATGACCTCTACGGAAGCGAAAGACTTCGGTATGGTCGATGAGGTTTTACAGAGATCAAAAGAAAAGAAATAGTTTCTTCACAGAAAATAGAAAAGCGCATCAATGGTTATTGATGCGCTTCTTTGTTTTTAGCATAGTCCGTAAAATATAACCCTGAAAGGCTAAATAATGTAAACACCTGAGAGATTAATATCTACTAATGATAATAACCTTTTGATCTTTGTCCTGAATTTTTATTTGGAGACTGAAGAAGAATTAATATTCAATTTAAGATCAGTTTACAATCAATGGTTATTTTCGCTGCCAATAAAAGTAAATAATGAAAAAAATCTTATTGCCAATTGTTCTTCTGCTGGCTGTGGTCTCATGCAAAGACGATGATAGCGCAAGCCAGGATATTAATTATTCTAAACTTCCCCAGGAGTTTCCTTTCACCACTTTGGCTACGCAAAACGGCGTGAATGTCATCAATGGTGGCTTCGGCTCTGGGGCAGCAGCACATCCTACAAGAAAAGGAGAATTTTATGTGATCACTGACCGTGGTCCGAATACGGCTTATTTAAATGGAGTAAAATTCCTTGTTCCTGATTTTACGCCCACTATTATGCATTTTAAAATTAATGCAGAAGGAAATATTGAGGTTATTAAATATATTAAACTTAAAAATCCGTCCGGAAAACCGATTACAGGGCTTCCAAATCCTGTCGGGATGGGAAGTACCGGAGAAATTGCCTACGGAGCCAACGGAAATCCGCTGGGAACAGATCCTTACGGATTAGACAGCGAAAGTATCGTGGCAGCGGCAGACGGAACATTCTGGGTATCCGATGAGTATGGCCCGCACATCGTTCATTACAGTGCAGACGGACTGGAAATGGAAAGAATAAGTCCGATCGGAGTGAATACGGGAACAAGAAAACTGCCTGCTGTTTTTGCGAAAAGAAGACCCAACCGCGGAATGGAAGGTATGTGTATGACGCCAGACGGAAAAATGCTGGTCGGAACAATGCAGTCGACAATGTATGTTCCGACAAAGGCTTTGGCAACGAATACTACCTTAACGAGAATCGTTACTTTCGATCTGGCAACAGGCCAGACCAAGCAATATTTATATAAACAGGATGGTGGTGCTTCAGATTCTGTTTGTGATATTACACCGATTAGCAATACTGAATTTTTAGTGATTGAAAGAGACGGAAACTTCGGATCTCTGGGAGGTGTTAAGAAAGTATACAGAATCAGTTTAAATGGAGCTTCGGATGTTACAGGTTCTGATCTAGCAGCAGTTGACGGCATGAAGATCAACGGAAAAACTCTGGAACAGTCGACTTGGGACGAAATTAATGCTGCCGGATTGAAGCCTGTTTCAAAAACATTAGCCGTGGATTTAGTTGCTAAATTGGGTTATGAACATGATAAATTTGAAGGAATTGTCTATTTAGGAAATAATAAACTTGCGGTTTTCAATGATGACGATTTTGGGGTTGTAGACGACGGAAACGGAAATCCTAAAACCAAGGCACTTCCTAAAACAGGGAAACAGGATAAAGGAACGATGTATATTGTAGATATTCAATGATTTTTATTGATATCCGAATTAATAAATGAGGTTTGTAAAAAACCTTCACCGTAATGTAAATAATCTCCTGGGTTTTCATAGCTCGGGAGATTTTTTTATTTCCTTAAACCAGATTATGGATACTTCTTGTTCTTGTTTATTCATTTTCTGTACCAATTCTCTCAACTTTGTGGGGTTACTATTTTGGATTTCCTGGAATCGATCTAAAATAATTTTTTGTTGATTTTTAAAGTCCGGAAATGTTCATCAAACGGTATTGATAACGCTGTTTATAAAAGGTGGTTAGAAGAAAACAGATTAGCATCTCCGGAATTTTATACGGTCTGTGGGTTATAAAGAAATAAAATAGATCTGTGAAAAGGTTTTTAAGATTGATAATATCTTGTAAATTAACCATTTTGTGGTATCTGATGACGGTGGCGGCAAGATAGTTGTATTTATTAAAGAACCACACAAAATTTAGACTATGAATCTACAGTTAGAAGAAAAAATATTCACTGGTACATTTAAGCAGGATATTTTAGAAGGATTGCATCTTACCCCCAAAAAGTTATCTTCAAAATACTTCTACGATAAAATAGGAGATCGCCTCTTCCAATCTATTATGGAGATGCCCGAATATTACCTTACCAAATGTGAACTGGATATTTTTCAAAATAAAACAGCCGAATTAGCTCAATTTCTCGTGCATGATACAGAACCTTTTGATCTTATCGAATTGGGCGCCGGAGATGCTTTGAAATCCAGCTATTTATTGGATTATTTAGTTAAAAATAATAAAGATTTTACGTATATGCCTATTGATATTTCGGGACATATACTGGAAGTGTTGAGAGACAATTTAGGACAAAAAATTCCAGAACTGAAGATTGAATGTCTGGAAGGAGAATATTTCGAAATGCTTAAAAAAGCGACCGCATTATCGTCTCGGAAGAAAGTAGTGCTGTTTTTAGGAAGTAATATCGGGAATATGGAGATGCAGGAAGCTCAGGATTTCTGTACCGCTTTAAGAAATAATCTATCTGAAGGCGATATTGTGCTGATGGGTTTTGATCTGAAGAAAAATCCAAAAATTATTCTGGATGCCTATAACGACAAAGCGGGACTAACTGCTGCATTCAACTTAAATCTTTTAACAAGAATCAACAGAGAACTCGGTGCTGATTTCAGTCTTGAAAATTTTCAGCATTATCAGAATTATAACCCTGAAACAGGAGCGTGCCGTAGTTATCTTATCAGTTTGTGCGATCAGCAGGTGACTGTAGAGGGTGAAGCAATCAGTTTTAAAGAAAATGAATGGATTGATATGGAAATATCTCAAAAATTTTCTGAGGATGATATTCGGGATATGACTCAGTCGGCAGGTTTTAACGTCATCGGCGAAATTAAAGATGCCAAAAACTGGTTTGTAGATTCTGTTTTACAAGTACAATAATATTAAAATTTCTCTTATGACTCCAAATACGATTGTTTTAGAATGGCTGGAAGCTTTTAAAAAGGTTCGTCAGCATTCACTGGATATTTGTGCACCTTTACACATTGAAGATTTTGTTGTTCAGCCTGTGGTCGATGTAAGTCCGCCCAAATGGCATTTAGGACATACGACTTGGTTTTTCGAAACCTTTATTTTAATTCCAAACCTTCCCGGCTATCAAGTGTTTGATGAACAGTATAATTTTGTTTTCAACAGCTATTATGAAACCATAGGAAACAGAGTTATCAGAACGGATCGCGGTAATCTGAGCCGACCTTCGGTATCCGATGTTTATGAATACAGAAGATATGTCGACGAAAAAATGGAAACGTTTTTATCAGGAGACTTTTTAACAGATCAGATTGAGTCTTTAATAGAGTTAGGGCTCAACCACGAGCAGCAACATCAGGAACTTTTATTAACAGATATTAAATATATTTTAGGACATAATCCGCTATTTCCACCCTATCAGAAGGTAGATTTAAACAAAGAAATAAATGAGGTTAATTCATCAGAAATGATTAATTTTCAGCAAGGAATCTATGAAATAGGGTATGATGGCGATGGTTTTTGCTTTGATAATGAATTGGGAAGACATAAAGTATATCTCAATGATTTTAAAATTTCCAAAGATCTGGTGACTAACGGAGATTATCTGGAATTTATGAATGCCGGCGCCTACGAAGACTTTCGTTTTTGGCACGCTGAAGGTTGGGATTGGGTAAAAAGTAATAAAGCGCAATCCCCTTTGTACTGGCATTTTATAGAAAATGAATGGATGTATTATACTTTGGAAGGGTTAAAGCAAATTAATGTGAACGAACCTGTTTGTCATACCAATTTTTTTGAAGCTTCGGCTTTTGCTTCGTGGAAAGAAATGCGTCTGCCAACGGAAGCGGAATGGGAAGTTGCTTCCTCGAAAATCAATTGGGGAAAACGATGGGAATGGACGAATTCTGCCTATTTGCCGTATCCTGGTTTTAAAAAAGAGCCCGGCGCGGTGGGAGAATATAATGGTAAATTTATGGTAAATCAAATGGTGTTGCGTGGAGCGTCTGAAGCGACTCCACAAGGACATAGCCGGGCAACGTACCGTAATTTTTTCCCGACTCATCTTCAATGGCAGTTCATGGGAATAAGACTTGTAAAATAATGATGTATGATCGAATTTCAATCGGTTACAAAAACTTTTAACGGAAAACCAGCGGTTGATAATATCTCCTTTACAGCAAATGAAAAGGAGATTCTGGTGTTGTTGGGGAAAAGTGGATGCGGAAAAACAACAACGCTTAAAATGGCAAACAGGCTGATTGAAAGCGATTCCGGAATGATTAAAATTAATGGCGAAAATATAGAGAACCAAAATCCTGAAAAGCTCAGAATGAATATTGGTTTTGTGATGCAGAATTCAGGTCTGTTTCCTCATTATACAATTGCTCAGAATATTGCTGTAGTACCTCAATTATTAAAATGGGAGAAGAAAAAAACAGAAAATAAGACGCTGGAATTACTCGAAAAACTACATCTTCCGGTGGATATTTTAAAGCGTTACCCGAGTGAACTGAGCGGCGGGCAGCAGCAAAGAGTAGGAATAGCACGGGCTCTCATAGGAAACAGTCCGATTCTTTTGCTTGATGAGCCTTTCGGTGCTTTGGATAATATCACAAAAGCAGATATTCATTCGGAATTTAAATCTTTAGACGAATTAAAAAATAAAACTATCCTTCTGGTGACCCACGACGTTCAGGAAGCTTTTGAGCTTGGACATCGCATTTGCCTGCTGGATCAGGGTAAAATTGTTCAGGTCGGTACTCCTACGGAGATCCTTTATCGTCCGGTTAATGAATTTGCAGAGAGTTTTTTTGATGAGAACCGACTGCTTTTAGAATATAAAGTCGCTACCTTACAAGATATCCGCTCTTTTTTATCATCTGAAATCAATGATCGTATTTTATTGGATAATCAGGTAAATATCTGGTCTGTATTGCAGAAAATTATTTCAGAATATAAAGATAACGAAGCTTATGAAAGTGTCGTAAGCGCCTTCACCGAATACCGAAAATTACATATTGCATGACGGAACAGAATTTTTGGCAGTTCATTGTCGAGCAACAGGATAAATTATGGACTCAGGTTGTACAGCATCTTGGACTAACCTTTTTATCTTTATTCCTGGCAATTTTGGTAGGTGTTCCGCTGGGGATCGTAATAGCGAGAGTTAAAAAATTATCCAATCCCGTTCTGGGGATTGCGGGTATTCTGCAAACCATTCCAAGTATTGCCTTGCTGGGATTTATGATTCCTGCTTTTGGAATTGGCACAACACCAGCCATTATCGCATTGCTTATTTATGCGCTTTTGCCCATTATCAGAAATACTTTTACCGGAATTACCGAAGTAGATCCATCCGTAAGGGAAGCGGCAAAAGCTTTAGGAATGAACAATATGCAAATCCTTTTTAAGATAGAACTGCCACTGGCAACACCGGTGATCGTGGCCGGAATAAGAACTGCTGCGGTAATTAATGTAGGCGTTGCCACGTTGGCCTCATTTGTTGCCGCGGGCGGATTGGGTGAATTTATTTTTGGCGGAATTTCTCTTAACAATACAAATATGATTCTGGCAGGTGCTCTACCGGCGGCAATTCTTGCGGTGATTATTGATCAATTCATTGCATTATTGCAGCGTTCAGGTTTAAAATCATTAAAAATATTTAAATTTATTTTTCCGTTAATTATAATAGTTGCGGGTTATTTCTATTTTTCAAATACTTCTTCCACGGCAAAGCTTAAAGCAGGATTTACACCTGAATTTATGGGTAGAAAAGATGGTGATATCGGCCTGCGGTCGGTTTATGGCATGAATGTAAAACCTCTTATCGTAAATGATGCCGTTATGTATAAAGCCGCTTACGATAAAGAGCTTGACTTGATTAGCGGATATTCTACCGATGGAAGAATTAAAGCTTACGACCTTCTTGTGCTGGATGATGATAAACGAATTTTTCCTCCGTATTTTGCGGCTCCGATTATTAAAAATAAAACGCTGGAAAAATTTCCTGAGCTCGAAAATACCCTGAATATATTGGCAGGGAAATTTAATGATTCCCTCATGACGGATCTTAATTACAAAGCAGATCAACTCAAGCAAACTCCCGAAAAAATTGCCAAAGATTTTTTAATGGCGAATCATCTTTACAAGACTTCAGGAAAAGGAAATCGAGGAACTATAAAAATTGGGTCAAAAATATTTGGAGAGCAGTATATTTTAACTGAAATCTATAAACTTTTGATTGAAGGCTATACCGATTATAAAGTCGAAACAAAAACAGGCCTTGGCGGTACCAAAATATGCTTTGATGCGCTCATGAATGATGGAATAGATTTTTATATAGAATATACGGGTACCGGTCTTCAGGTTCTCTTACACCCCACCGAAAAAGTGATTGATGAGGTTACGAAAAGCCCCGAGCAAACGTATCGGTATGTGAATTCAGAATTTGAGAAAAAATACGGCATTCGCTGGCTGAAACCTCTGGGATTTAATAATGCGTATGCTTTAATGATGAGGAGAACGCAAGCCGAAGAACTTCATATAAAATCGATATCCGATCTTAGTATTTTTATTAAGAAAGAATAGAATGATTTAATATAAATAGGTGAATTTTAAAAAATATTTTCTGTGATTATTACAAAAGAATTTATAAAGAATCAGCGGCATCAAAGATGCCGCTGATTCTTTTCTATCAATAGGTACGGGCTAGCCCGTTTTATCTTTTAATTGAATCCTTCAATAATTTTAGAGAAATCTTCCACTTTCAAAGCAGCTCCACCAATCAGACCACCGTCGATATCCGGCTGAGAGAAAATTTCTTTAGCATTATCCGGTTTTACAGAACCTCCGTAAAGGATAGAAACCTCATCAGCAATGTCCTGACCATATTTCGCAGCGATAATGCTTCTGATATGAGCATGAATTTCCTGAGCCTGTGCCGGACTTGCCGTTTCACCCGTTCCGATCGCCCAAACCGGTTCGTAAGCGATTACTACTTTTTTAATTTCTTCTGCAGAAAGCGTGAAAAGAGCCGTTTCAGTTTGAGTCTTTACCACATCAAAATGCTGACCTGCTTTTCTTTGCTCCAAAGTTTCACCGTTACAATATACTGGGATTAAACCTTTATCTAAAGCCAGTTTCACTTTTTTGTTGCAGTGAGCATCTGTTTCTCCATGATATTGTCTTCTTTCAGAATGTCCGATCAAAGAACCTGTTGCGTCAATAGATTCCAGCATATCAACAGAAATTTCTCCTGTGTAAGCTCCAGCTTCATGTTCGCTGATGTCCTGAGCAAAAACTCCGATTTCGTCTTTTTCAAAAACATCTTTCGCCATCATTAAATATAAAGACGGTGGTGCAATCCAAACTTCGCAGTTGGTTGCATTATTGTTTTTATAATCCTGTAACTGAGTCATTAATTGTTGAGCATCAATCACATTTTTGTTCATTTTCCAGTTTCCTGCAACGATCTTTCTTCTCATAATCTTACTTATTTTCTATTTTTTGTTTAATTATTTTTTTATTTCTCGCAGATTTTTTTGATATAGCAGATTTAAAGGTTGTTGACGACTCTTTTTATACTATCCATAATATTTGTTGTGTTAAAATTAATAAGCAGTCCCAATTTTTTATTAGACAATTTTAAATAAGAATACAGTTGTTTATAATGAATTGCTTCTAATTCTTTAATGGATTTCAGTTCTAAAACAACCTTATCTTCAACTAAAATGTCAATTTTAAAATTTAAATCAAATTTTTTGTTGTCATAATAGACAGGAAGTATAACTTCTGATTTAACAGTCAATCCATTTTGTTCTAACTCGTAAATTAAAATTCTGTGATAAATAGATTCTAACAAACCTGGGCCTAATTGATTATAAACATTAAAGATGCATTTTCTAACTATATAGGAAATTTCATTTTCTGTCATTTGTAAATCTGCAAAATTTGCAAAATCTGCGTGAGTTTTTTATTTCGTGATTCCTTCCAGTTTAAACATAAAAGCATACACTAATGCAGTGTCCTTCAGATAATCAAATCTTCCTGAAGCACCACCATGGCCATAAGCCATATCTGTTTTTAATAACAATACATTATTGTCGGTTTTCATATCTCTCAGTTTAGCGACCCATTTTGCAGGTTCAAAATACTGTACCTGAGAATCGTGTAAACCGGTTGTTACCAATATATTCGGGTAGTTTTTCTTCTCAATATTTTCGTAAGGAGAATAGGATTTCATGTAGAGATAAGCATCTTTATTATTCGGATTTCCCCATTCATCGTATTCATTGGTTGTTAACGGGATGGTTTCATCAAGCATGGTGTTCACCACATCTACAAACGGAACCTGAGCGATGGCTCCATTCCATAAATTAGGGCTCATGTTGACAATGGCTCCCATTAAAAGACCTCCGGCGCTGCCTCCCTGAGCATACAGATGTTTGGGTGAAGTATATTTTTCTTTAACTAAATATTCTCCTGCATCGATGAAATCGGTAAAAGTATTTTTCTTTTTCATCATTTTACCATCTTCATACCACTGTCTTCCCATTTCCTGACCTCCACGGATGTGTGCAATGGCAAACGCAAAACCTCTGTCTAAAAGACTCAGTCTAGTACTGCTGAAAGAAGCATCCATCGAGCTTCCGTAGGATCCGTAAGCATAGAGTAGAAGCGGATTGTTACCATCTTTTTTATAGCCTTTTTTATAAACAATGGAAATCGGAATTTTCGTTCCGTCTTTTGCAGTGGTGAAAAGTCTTTCTGTTATGTAATTTTCTTTATTATAGCCGCCTAAAACTTCCTGTTGCTTTAATAAGGTTCTTTTTCCTGTTTTTAAATCCTGTTCAAATTGTGAACCCGGTGTGATCATCGAAGTGTATCCAAAACGGAAATTATCCGTGTTGTATTCCGGGTTTCCTGATGGATAAACGGTATAGGTAGGTTCATCAAATTTCAGAAACTCTTTTTTACCTGTTTTACGGTCATAGATCACCAATTGCGAAAGTCCGTTTTGTCTTTCACTGAATACCAAATAGTTTTTAAACTCGCTGATTCCTTCCATTAAAACCTCTTTTCTGTGCGGAATAAAATCTTTCCAGTTGTCCACGCCGGTTTTATCTAAAGGAGTTTCCATCACTTTGAAATTAAGCGCATCTTTGTTAGTGGTGATTAAAAATTTATCCTCAAGCGGCGTTACATCATATAAAACATCTTTCATTCTCGGCTGGAAAACGTTGAATGTTCCGTTTGGTTCATCGGCTTTCAGATATCTTGTTTCCGAAGAAGTCGTCGCGCTGGAATAAATCATAATGAATTTTTCATTCTTAGATTTTCCTACGCCAATATAATTCGATTTGTCTTTTTCTTCGTACACCATCACATCTTTAGAAGAATCTGTTCCTAAAGTATGTCTGAAAATCTTCTCCGTTAAAAGCGTTTCGGGATTTTTTCCGGTGTAGAAAATGGTTTTATTGTCATTCGCCCACGTTGCAGAACCTGTGGTGTTTTTAATACCCAATTCCGTAGTTTTTCCGGTTGAAAGATCTTTTAAAAATAACCTGTATTGTCTTCTCGAAACATCATCAACCCCATAAATCATCTTCATATTATCCGGACTGATGCTGAATCCCGAAGCTGAATAATACGCATGACCTTCCACCAACTGATCAACATCCAGAAGAATTTCTTCCGGAGCAGTAAGGCTGGCTTTTTTTCTGCAATATTTAAAATACTGCTTGCCGGTTTCGGTTCTGGTGTAATAATAATACCCGTTTTTGAATAGCGGAACCGACTCATCTTTCTCCTTAATCCTCGCTTTCATTTCCTGGAAAAGCTTTTCTCTGAAAGGTTCTGTATCTTTCATCATGCCTTCCCAATAGGTATTTTCAGCCTTTAGATAATCAACCACTTTGGTTGAATCTTTTGCTTTTTTAAAATAATCGATCATCCAGTAATAGGGATCGTTTACTTTATCACCGTGAATATCTCGGATATGTTCCTGCTTTTCGGCCATCGGAGCCTTTAAATCAGGAAATTTTTGAGACTGAAATGTTGCTGTGCTCATTACTAATAGGGTTAAACAAAATTTTTTCATGGTTTTTTTATGTTTTTAATTTAGTTCAAATGCCAAAGATTTTTCAGAAGTGTGTAGAAAGTATGCTCTTCATCGGTTACCTTATTGTCTGCTTTAATCAGTGATTTTGCGAACTGAACAAATTTCACTCTTTCTTCTTCCGTAGAATCGTCCTGAAAACAACGGGCATGAAATTCAAAATGATCTTTCCATTCTTCAGGCTGGAGTAAAGCAAGCGTTTCCAATTCGTTATCAAGATTCATTCTGAACGGAAATTCATCCGCCAGATATTGCTGAATAAGCATTCCCTCTTCCGGAGCAAAATCGCCGTCTACAGATGAAAGGATCATTAATAAGTGGTAACCCGCAATGGATTTATTTGATTTTTGCATTGTATAATTTTATTTTATAGTTTTTGGCTGATGATTTTTGGTTAATCGTTGAAAAATTCACCGTTGATCATTCACCATTCGTTATTTCACATAGTCTTTCGCAGGGGTTTTCTCCACGATTTTTCCGTTTTCTAAAATCAGAACAAAAGGATTGCTTCTTGCGATGGTTTTAATGGCGGTGCCGTCCATCATTGCATTTTTGATGGTTTTGAAAGTATTCGGATCTGTTGAAACTCCGTACACAACATTCGCTTTTTGTCCTTTCACTTTAGCTTCAATTTGCGTTAAAAGTTCAGGTGAAACCTCCTTTGGATGATAAGAGAAAACCAAAATAGCTTTCGGAGCTTTAATGATTTCGTCGGTAAGGTCTATTCCTGAGGGATCCTCAATCTTAAACTTAACGATCTCCGATTTGTAGCCTTCTTTCACCAAAACAGATTCGTTTTTTCCGTCTTCAATTTTCCATGGTGAACCTTCGGCCCAGTATTTCGTTTCTTTAATATAATCATCCTGATTTACCTTCAATACTTCTCCCGTTTTTGTATTTTTAAGAGCGTAAAAAGTTTTGTATTCTGAAGGATTTTTAGCGATTTTTTCTTTTTCAGCTTTTAAATTGGTTCCCAGTTTATAATCGCGGAAATCAATGATTGGTTCTTGAATAATCCCATGCGCCATAATATAGATCATGGCTAAAGAAAATACTCCCAATACGATGTATTTGGGCTTGTCAGAAGGTTCTTTTTTGCTGCTGAATGTATATTTATCCGGCTTTTTAAAGTCTTTTCTGTAAAGAACAAAAACGAAGATTAAGCCTGCCAAAAGCACAACATCTTTAATGAAACTCTGCCACGGTGTGAATTTAATAGCATCTCCAAAACATCCGCAATCGGTTACGACATTGAAATAGGCTGAGTAAAACGTAAGAAAACCAAAGAAAACGCACAGCGCAATTAATGCAGAAAGGGTAAATTTTAGCTTTAATTTTAATAAAAGCATAAAGCCTAAAAGCAATTCCAGAACTACTACAATAATGGAGAACAGCAGGGCAAATTTCTCCAGAAAAGGCATGTTGAAAACGGAAGGAGAGAAATATTCTTCCATTTTGAATGAAAAACCTACAAGATCCACCGCCTTTACAAAGCCCGAAAGGATGAATATAACAGCAATAATGAAACGTAATAAACCTTTGATCATGTTAAATAGTTTTTGGTTCGTAACTCTTTTCTTTTTCAGAGAATTTTATCAGGCAGAAAACTGCATAGTTCAGCATATCGAAATAATTGGCATCCAGCCCTTCTGAAACAATGGTAACGCCTTGGTTGTCCTCAATTTGTTTTGTTCTTAAAACTTTCTGATAGATGAGATCGGTAATTGAAGAAATTCTCATATCTCGCCATGCTTCGCCATAGTCATGATTTTTTTTCTCCATCAAAGCTTTTGCTTCGCCGGAATAATGATCATAAAGCTTAAGAATTTCTTCTGTATTTTCGTTGAAATCGTTAGAAAAACCTTTCTCCAGCTGAATAAGTCCGATGATAGAGTAGTTCACAACAGCAATGAATTCATCTTCTTCGCTTTCATCGATCATTTTTTTATCGGTCATCTGTAAGGTACGAATTCTATTGACTTTAATGTAAATCTGATCCGTAATAGAACTCGGTCTTAAAACCCGCCAGGCGGCTCCGTAATCTTTCAGTTTTTTACTGAACAAATCGCGACACTGACCTATAATTTCCCCGAACTGTACTGATGTTTTTAGCATAAATTCTCTTAATCTTTCAAATATACAAAATAGGTTTTAGGTAGCAGGAATTAGGGCTTAGTTTTTTGGAGTAATCGCTATTCGTTAAGGAAGAGATTTTGGGTTTGAGAGTTGGAGCGTTTTATTGTTGGAGAAGGGGAGGTGGTTTCTGATACTTGTGTTTGGATATTTTAGCGTAAATGATTTTTTGATTGTTAAATATTTCCATTTGTTTTAATTTTGTATCATCAAATTTAACCTATCATGCCCAACAATAAATTCTCTAACCTCTCCAACTCTCCCACTCAAAACCACTCCCTCAATTGCAATGGAAGACTTGTTGATCTCACCCAGCCAAAAATCATGGGAATTCTGAATCTTACTCCGGATTCTTTTTCTGATGGCGGACAATTTAATAATGAGAAAGCTGCGTTGCAACAAAGTGAAAAAATGGTGAAAGATGGTGCCGGGATCATCGACATCGGTCCCCAGTCTACGCGCCCCAACGCTGAGTTTTTAAGCGCAGAAGAAGAAATCAGACGAATTGGAAATATTATTTCTGCCATTAAAAAAGAATTTCCGGAAACTTTAATTTCCCTGGATACTTTTTATGCAGAAACGGTAAAATTCGGGTTTAATGAAGGAATGGATATCATCAATGATATTTCCGGAGGGAATTACGATGAGCAGATGTTCGATACCGCGGCAGAAACAAAACTTCCTTATATTTTAATGCACGTAAACCCTTCTTACGAAACGATGCATGAAAAAGTGAAATTTGATGATATTACGCTGACTGTAAATCAGTATTTTTCAAAAAAAACAGCCGAATTATTAGAAAAGGGAGTGACTGACATTATTCTTGATCCCGGTTTCGGGTTTGGAAAGACCGTAGAAGATCAGATGAAAATGATCGATGAAGTTGACTGTTTGGGTTTTGGAAAATTTCCTTTATTAATAGGAATTTCACGAAAATCTTTCATTTATAAACCTTTGGGAAAATCTCCTTTGGATATTAATGAAGAAACGCAGAAACTTCATATAAAAGTGTTGCAACAGGGCGCGAAAATACTTCGTGTACACGATGTTGCGGAAGCGGCTGCTACAGTGAAAATTTTTAATACTCTTTAAATAAAATAAATCAGATGACAGGAGAAAAAGACCTCAGCATATTACTGCAATCTATGAAACCGGAGCTCAACAAAGGCGAATATGTATTCTGTACAGTAGAAAAATTACCGGAAATTGAGACGAAAGACATCGTTTGTTTCTTCAGGGAAAAGGAAGGTTTAACTTTAATTATTAGAAAAGAACTGGCAGATCAATTTCAGCTCTCTTATGGATTTGTCGCTTCATGGATAACCCTTAAAATTCATTCTTCTCTTGAAGCAGTGGGGCTTACGGCTGCTTTTTCCAAGGCATTGACTTCCAAAAATATAAGCTGTAATGTGGTTGCAGGATATTTTCACGATCATATTTTCGTTTCTGTACATGATGCGGAAGCTGCAATAAAAGAACTCAACAGATTGTCTGAACAAGGTTATTAAAACAATTTTTAAGGATAATAAGTTTAAGAGGCTGTTTAAATTTTAACGCAAAGTTTTATTTTAAATGTAAAAATATTCAAGTGAGCAAAGAAGAATCAACCAATTGATTGGATAAAGCGTATTTTCAAGCTTCGCGAAGCCATTCATTGGCCTTTGCCTTCTGAAAATAAGTAGAAAATACATAAAATCTTTGCGTCAAAAAAATAGATTTTAACAAATTCAGAAGAATAAAAATGACGCTAATAAATTAAAAAAGATTTTAAGTAATATTTTTCATCCATAAAAAAACTTCGGTACATTCAACAGTCTGTTGCTCTGTTAAACGTACCGAAGTTTTTTATGAATGAAAGTCAGTTTATAATTATAAAACTAAACGTGTCGCTCTTCAACTCTCAAATCCTACACTCAAATTATCTTTCCAGCGTAAAATTAGAGATCACTTTTGGGCGTTCCGTTTCGTTGGCTACTTTCCAAGAGGTACGGTACATCCATTCTGTCATTTTATAAAGCTTTTTATAATTAATGTTTTCAGACTCGTCTTGCGGCGTGTGATATTGGTCGTGCAAAACACTGGTGAAAAATACGGCAGGAATTCCTGCTTTGGCATACGGAAGGTGGTCGCTTCGGAAGTAGAAATATTCTGCATGTTTCGGCGAATCCCAATCCTTAAGATACGTAAATTTCGTGCTTTCGTTGTTTGCATCTTCTGCCATTTTCACCAGTTCCTCGGAGTTTTTATGTGGAGTATTTCCTCCCAATAGAGCGGCTTCGTTGTTATCATTTCTTCCGATCATATCTCCATTCAGAACAGCAACAATACTCTCTTTCGGAACGACAGGATGTGCTGCATGCCATCTCGAACCTAAAAGACCTCTTTCTTCAGCCCCGTGAAACACAAACAAAATACTGCGCTTTCCCGGTTGTTTTTTATACGCTCTGGCCATTGCCAGCATCGCCACACAAGTACTTGCATTATCATCTGCTCCGTTGTAAATAGTATCATTCTTCACCGGATGTCTGATGCCGTCGTGATCCTGGTGACCGCTTAACAGCACATATTCGTTTTTCAGTTTTGGATCTGTACCGTCAATTTTCCCGATCACGTTTACCGATGGATATTTATAGGTTTCCGTAATAAGGTTTAATGACACTTTGGGATTGTTTTTTACCCAGTTTGCATTTTCTCTCTTGATCCATAATACCGGAATATTACTCGTTACTTTTTCTCTTAAACCTTCTCCGCCATAAGCTCCTCTTGTCATTTGCGGCAGCACTTCAACCCAGCTTTTATCAGAAGTATCGTCTGTAATAAAAATAATACCTTTCGCTCCCAATTCAAAAGCTTTGTTATAATATTTCGTTCTTACAAATCCCGGATATCTTCTTACGAAAAGCGTCATGTCTTTTTCGATGTTTTTATCGGAAGCGTTTACGGCAAGTATTTTTCCTTTGATGTTTAATTTTGAAAGATCATCCGGTTCAGCATTTCCTGCGTATACAATTTCTGTATCGATGGTCGCGTTTACAGGTTCTGCCACCAAAAAGTCTTTCCATAATTTCAATGGTTGATCTCCCAATTTCAAGGTACTCTGCGGGACTACCTGATGTCTGTACATATCAAAAAACTGGAAAAAAGTTCCGTGGTCTCCGGCGGGTTTCATTCCTGCTTCTTTTGCTTTATCGGCCAGCCATATCGATACTTTAAGTTCGTCCAAAGTCCCTGCTTCACGACCCCAGAACTGGTCGGCAGCCATTTCGTACATATCCTTCCTAAGATCTGTTTCTTTGATCGCCGAGACCAATGGTTTCTTATAGTTTTGTGCGTTGCCGACACTGAAAATCAATACACTCAGTATTGATAATAGATAATTTATGTTCATAACCTCTTCATTTAATTTAAATTCGACAATTTATCAGAGAACTGTTTTGAAAATTCTATTCTGTCTTCTTCCAGTTTTTCCTTTGTAGACGGTAAAACATAGTTGAAAAGAATTTTGTGCCCGTGATCTAAAAAGATAATCTCCTTTTCATTTCCATCCATCATCTGGGCAAAAATTTCCCACATGGAGGTATCTTTTAGTCTTAGCAATTCAAAAAATTCGTCTGCTTTTATTTCTATTCTCTGCATGATTAAAAATCTAATAATTTTAATTTAAACTGAACCGCAAAATTTTGCTTAAAATTCGGTGTTGTATAATATCCCACTCTGTAAAATAATCCTAAATTGAAATAGCTTGAGAGGAAATTATTCCACTCCAAACCCACTTCCTGATATAGGTGATCGAGCTTACGAAACTTGAAATCGTGATATTCCGGATGTTTCATATCTCCGATGGTGCCCCGAAGCACAAAATCAAAACTCGAAACATTCTGTCCGAAGCTTTTGAAGTATACCGGAAGTTTATGCGTAAAATAATACGCTACAAATTTATCATTATAATATTTACCTCCTTCCAGAGTGGCAAAACCAAGATAAGAGGTAAGGTTAAAGTTGAAATCTTTCCGCGGGGAGGCCAGGCCATTCATGGTAAAGTTTTTCCAGATTGGTGCTTCACCCAGCACAATTCCACCATATAACCTAAAACCTGTCGTTCCCCATTTTGTTTTGAAGTTATGAAGGAAAAGCATATCAAAACGCGTGTAATCGAAATCTCCGCCAAACATTTTATAACTCTGCTCGTAATTCAGATAAATTTCCGGAAACTTCTGATCGATCAGTGATTTTCCCTGAGGCGTCATGATATTGGTAGAATTTGGGGAATATTTCAGCGTCACCAAAGTATTGAAATTCTCAAAAGACGCACCGCTGTTTCTGAAGCTGTAATCAAATTTTGCTTCCTCGCGGTTCCTTCTGGCATTCAAAACAAGAGTCAGCGCATTGGTGACATCGTTGTTATACGAAATGGAAGCTCCTCTGAAATGGTAATACCGATCGTTGTTGATGTTGTTTCCGTAATTAGAAGTACGCATTTTGAAGCTCCACAGCTTTCGGTAAAATTCGCCCGAGGCGGTTACGTCGTCGTAATGTTCTAACCGGAAATAGGAATTTTTTTCTAACGTGGTCTTAATATCGAGCCCGAGGCCATATTTCCATTTATCATCTTTAAAACCATAGGCAAAATAATAGTCGGGTGAGAAATAAGGATTGAAATTTTCATTAAGTTTACCCTTTAAGCCCACTCGGAAGCCTTCATATAAGTTATAATTCACCACCTCATCAATAGCAAAATCCAGACTTCCGACACGGATAGCGCCATTCAGTAAACCGGATAAAACCTGAGCTTTACGGTCGATATTATATTTTTTTCCAAGACTGTCGATGGTTTTATAGGTGTTGCTTTCTCTTTCCGTTAAGGGATCGGTGCGATAAAGGTTCAATTTTTTACCATCTGCATTTTTTATGGTGAAAGTATAGCCTTTAAAATCGTTTTTATCTTCATCAATCGGGGAGACATAATCGAAGTACCGTGAGGTCAGAAAAGCATAGGTTCCAAAACTGGTCTTGTTTTTTTTCTGTTCCGGATTTTTCTTCTGATCTTCCTGCATCGTCATATTGCTCATTTTCAGTTTTACGGTTTCCTGGGTTAGAAACCATTTATTACTGAAGAAAGTCCATGTACTGGTGATAATGCCGTCGTTCTTATTTTTACTGAAATTTTCGATCCTTTTTACGCCGTAGGTATCGATATCAACATAGATGGCGCCGTTGTATTTTCTTTGTTTGGTGGATTTTTTGTAATTCACTTCCCTGAAACGGATAACAAAGGTTTTTCTTCCCTCCATTTCAATAGAATCGGTAAGATAAAATCGGTAAAGACCTCTGTTTTCCTGTTTTAACTGGTTCGGAACCTTATCCCTGTTGCTTTGCTGGAGGGCAATCATTTCATAAATAGGCTGCTTCAGTCCGGAAATTCGGTTATCCAGGATATTGATCTTCTCACCATATTTTTTAGAGTATAAAAACTCCTGAGCTCTTTCCCAGAGAAACAGTTTACTCTTCTCGAAGATCTTTTTTGCCGAAATATTATTTAAAGAATCTTTTGTTCTCTTTCTTTTTAAAAGCTGACTGTCATCAAAGAATTTATTGAACTGAGAAATACTGTCTTCATCAATATCTAAAGAGATTTTTTCGTAAGATTTGTACGCGTAAGACTCTAAGCTCTTCGGAGAGTTTGCCTGATAGTTTTTATTAACTTTTTTCAAAATTTCCAGAGCTCTCGGATCACTTTTATCCTCGATAACCACCGTTTCGATAGAGGTTATTTTTGATTGTGAAAAACCAAAAATAAATGGACATAAAAGTATAATCAATAAAAACCTTTTCATTTTAAAAAAACAACTCCAAAAGTACTAATATTTCTTTTGTTAGAAAAGTTTTGTTAATTGATATTAACGTGATGCATCATTGTAATAATCTTTAATCTACATTAGAAAACCACATCACTTTCCGCTCCTTTTGGTCGGGTATTTGTGGCAGCGAAGCGGAGAAAATGTATCGAGAACAATTGAAATGAAGCAGGAAATTTGTCTTTACTTGCCCACTTTTATTCGGTTTATCCAAAATTTTCAATGCTCATGGATCACTTTTATCCTGAATCACTACGCGGTCGATAGTGCTCATTTATCAGACAGTGGCTGCATCGAAACCTCCATCGATTTCTTCACATCTACCAAAGCATCTTCAAAATTACTGGCGAGAATTTCTACTTTTTTACATTTTGTTTTAAAGAATAAAATGCCTTCGTAATTGGTTTTCCCAAGTAAATTATCGTCACCGTAAACGGCGGCATTTTCAATCGGTTTTTTATTGGATTTATTGAAAACTTTCAATTGGCTTTGACCAAAAATAGCAACCATAAAAAGTAAAAGAAAAGCGGATAATAGTTTTGTCATTAGTTTTTTATTGGTTAAACAAAACTATTGATAAGAAGGTTACAAAACGACAACCGAAAATATAATCTTTTGTTAAAAATAAAATTCGTTGGAGTTCAATTCAATACAGCATAATTTCATGTTTTTCAATTCCCAAAGGAATGAGAAACGGAATTTTATATAAGAGTTCTTAAGACTTTTATAACTTAACAATATTTCTACTGCTGACAACTTTTCGTCAGTTCGAGTAGGAATTATTTGAAGAATAATTTTGTATCGAGAACATAGTGGATTTTTTTTTCATCTAGGGTTGAAATTAAATTGGTTTTTATTGAAATATTTAATTACTTAGCAAATTAGAGTCTACAATTCATGAATTGTATAAAAATAAATGCTGTTTTCAATTATCGACAAAAATCAACATAAAATTTAATGAAAGATCAGTTTTTAAAGTTTTGGAAAGATCCAGTTTGGAGTAAGGTGATATCTGCAGGAATTATTGCATTAATCATTTTTGCATATAATTATACCGAAGCTCTAATAAAAAAAGAGTCTTTTAAAAAAACAACTAAAATATTTTGGGAACAAGAATTTAAGTTGTGGCAATTTTCTCTTTTAACTTTTATTTCAATAATATCTTTTTTTGCATATAAAAAATATAAGCAACAAAATAAAGTGATTGAGAATTCTTTTAAAGATGTTGATGTGAATACAATAAACATTTTTAGAGAAGAAAACAATGAATATGATGAAGAAAGTAGAAATGCTGATAAATATATCTTCAATGATATTAGAAATAATATATTACCAGCAACCAATGGTATATATTGGCTTAGGAATCAAAATTTTCGAGGTTTTAGTTTTGACCCTAAAAACATGGATGATTTTGACGAATTTGAAGAAATATGTAAAAATCCAAATTATACTTTTTTAAATAAAGAGCTTGAAAACAAAAAACAAAATTTACAGAATAAAGTTGCAAAATTCACAGAACTAATTGCCTTAAATACTTGGTCAACAAATCGTGGATTACAAACTGTTCCACCTGAATGGGAAATTGAGCAACCAGATAGATTTTCATCGACAGTAAAGGACATTCATAGTATTGCTTTTGAAATCATAGATTTATATGATGAATTTATTAAGACAGGAAAACAAATACTAAAGATATAATTCAAAGATATACTAATGTGTAATTGTAAAATTTTATACACAGTTTGTCAAATTGAAATAACGCTCCTTTTCTTTTAAATATTAATAAGAACTTAATTTTAAGATTTAGAATTTTTTAGGTAATCCTGGTTCGCACAATGTCAAAACTTTTTAGTTAGTAATAATTTTATAATTATGATAAATTTTTTTATAAAAAGAAAACCAAATTCATATAACAGTAATAAAGGAAAAAAAAAAATTAGGTATAAAGAGATGCTGAAAGAAGCTCTAGAACAATACTATCCAACATACAATATTAATGATAATAAGATGTATGGAATTGTTTATTATTTCTACAAAGAAGATTTAGATTATGATACTGATAACATAAGTAAACCTATTTGGGATAGTTTGGTGGGAGAACTTTTTGAGGACGATAAACAAATTGTTTACAGAATAGCTGGCTCCTCCAATCTTATCGAAGATGATTTTAGCATAATTGATATTAGTGGTCTTGAGAGTGATAAAGCGTTAGACTTACTTGATGCGATTGACAATGAAAATCATATTTTGTATATTGAATGCGGTGATTTTAATTCCTCAATGTTGAAATTTAATATAGAATAATAATGGAAATAAAGAAAAAATATTACTTGAAATACCTTCATGAAATTGCGGTAGATCAATTAGCTGAAGATTATTCATTAAAAGGATATGAAGTAACAAAGGAAAAGAAAATTGAGGAATTTACAGCTGATTTATTTGTCGAAAAGGGAGACGAAAAAATTTTAATAGAAGTTAAAACAAGTAAATTAACACAAAGCTTTAGGGAAAAAATTAAAAAAATGTCACTAATTGCAAACTATAATGGTTATAAATTCTTAATTGTTAATGCAAATCCTCCTGAGAATAAAAAAATATCAATAGACGGAATTGAGGAGATTTTCACTACATACTTTGTTGACGAATTACCTTCTGAATTAGATTCTTTATCTACCCATACAAGAGCTAATGGAGTTTCAAATATAGAAATTGACAAAATTGATGTTAAGAATGATATGGTATATATTATTGGATCAGGAGTAGTTAGTGTAAATCTACAATATGGCTCTGATTCCGAACAAGACCATGATGGTAGGAGTAGTTTTAACGATAGATATCCATTTGTATTTAATGTAACATTAAGATTAGATCACAATATTTTAACCATACAAGAAATTAATTTGCTTGATGTAGATACTTCTTCTTTCTATGAGTAGGTAATTAGACTGTGACTAATCCTTTATTTGTGTAGAATTGCTGTTAATAAAAACCTCGCCCACCCGCGAGGTTCTCTAATTAAAAAAAATAAACTTCCAATCTCATACAAATCAAAAAAATATTTTATTTTTTTTAAGACCCACAAAAAAGAAAAATCCCTTTCAAAAACTGAAAGGGATTTAATTTTATATAAAAAACCGCAATGCGGCATTATCTCGTTTAGATATTCAAAGCCTTCTGATAAGCATTTTCCAGTCCATCAAGATTTTTACCTCCTGCTGTAGCGAAGCCCGGGTTTCCGCCGCCGCCGCCTTGGATTTCTCTGGCTAACTCTTTAATCAATGCTCCAGCCTGATAAATTCCAGCCAAATCATCTGAAACGCCCACGGTAATCATTGGTTTTGCGTCTGCATCAGAGAGGATAATCGTGATCGAAGTAGGGATTTCTTTTTTCAACTGGAAAACGATGTCTTTCACAGAACCTGCATCTAAAGAAGTTCTTTTCACTAAAAGTAATTTATCTCCTTTTTGCTCATAAGCCCCTTTCCAGTCGCTGATTTCGCCTTTTGCTTTTTCTTTTTTAAATGCTTCAACTTCCGTTTTTAAAGTTGCGTTTTCTTCCATTAATTTCTCAATAGATTTTACAACATCCTTAGATTTTAACAATTGGGAAAGCTCGGTGATCTGTTTTTCTATATTTTTGAAATATTCTGCAGATTGGTCTCCGGAGATGGCTTCAATTCTTCTGATTCCTGCTGCTGCAGAAGTTTCAGAAATAATTTTAAAATGACCGATTTCGCTGGTATTTTTCACGTGAGTTCCTCCACAAAGTTCTCTTGAACTTCCAAACTGGATCATTCTTACGCTATCACCATATTTTTCACCAAACAAAGCCATGGCTCCTTTATCAATTGCCTCCTGAATCGGAATATTTCTGAATTCCTGAAGAGCGATGCTTTCTTTGATTTTTGCATTAACTTTCTCTTCGATCAACGCCAATTCTTCTTCCTTTATTTTACTGAAATGCGAAAAGTCGAAACGCAGGTAATCCGGACCCACAAATGAACCTTTTTGCTCAACGTGAGTTCCCAAAACTTCTCTTAATGCTTCATGCAATAAGTGTGTTACCGAGTGGTTCGCCTGAGAGTTTTTTCTGTCGGTTGCATTTACTTTAGCATAGAAAAGAGCCCCGGCATCTTTCGGAAGCCCGCTGATTAAAGAAATAATCAATCCGTTTTCCTTTTTCGTATCTAATACTTCGAAACTTTCGGCAGCATTTTCAAGAACTCCTTTATCACCGATTTGTCCACCACCTTCCGGATAGAAAGGCGATTCGCTCAATACCACCTGATAAAATTCTCCGTCTTTATTTTCTACTTTTCGGTATCTTGTAATATAAGTTTCGGATTCAAATTTGTCGTAACCAACGAAGTTTTCGTCTCTTTCTTCCAAATTTACCCAGTCGTAAACCTTCTGAGCAGAATCTGCCTTTGAACGTTGTTTTTGTTTTTGAAGCTCAGCTTTGAAACCTTCTTCATCAATCGTTAATCCTTTTTCTTCCGCGATAATTCTTGTTAAATCATCAGGGAAACCGTAAGTATCGTACAATTCAAAAACCTCCTCGCTTGGCAATACTTTAGAATTGTTAGTGATTGTTTGCTGAATTAGTTTTTCAACTCTGATCAATCCGTTTTCAATGGTTTTTAAGAATGAGTCTTCCTCACTTTTAATGACCTCCGTAACCAGAGCTCCTTGTTTCTCCAATTCCGGGAAGAACTTACCCATTTGCTCCTGAAGAACAGCAACCAGTTCATAAAGAAAAGGTTCTTTCATGTCCAGGAATCGGTAAGCGTAAGAAATTCCTCTTCTTAAAATTCTTCTGATGACGTATCCGGCTCCTCCGTTGGAAGGCAATTGCCCGTCAGCAATGGCGAAAGCAACCGCCCGGATGTGATCTACCACTACGCGGATCGCAATATCTTTTTCGTTTTCTAAAACACCCGTGTATTTTTTACCGGAAAGTTCTTCCACTTTAGCAATTAACGGGGTGAAAACGTCTGTATCGTAGTTTGAAGTTTTACCCTGAAGTGCCATACAAAGACGCTCGAAGCCCATTCCTGTATCCACATGTTGTGCAGGAAGTTTTTCCAACGATTTGTCAGCTTTTCTGTTGAATTCCATGAAAACGAGATTCCAGACTTCCACAACTTGTGGATCATCCTGATTTACTCTTGTAATTCCGGGAACTTTTGCTTTTTCTTCTTCCGATCTAAGATCGATATGGATTTCTGAACATGGCCCGCAAGGTCCGCTTTCACCCATTTCCCAGAAATTATCTTTTTTGTTTCCGTTGATAATTCGGTCTTCAGAAATATGAGACTTCCAGAAATCGTAAGCATCCTGATCTCTTTCCAGATTTTCAGAAGCGTCTCCTTCAAAAATCGTTACATAGAGATTTTCTTTTGGTATTCCGAAGACTTCGGTTAACAGTTCCCAGGCAAAAGCAATAGCATCTTTTTTAAAATAATCACCGAAAGACCAGTTTCCCAACATTTCAAACATCGTGTGGTGATAGGTATCTCTACCCACATCATCCAAATCGTTATGCTTTCCCGAAACTCTTAGACATTTCTGAGTATCGGCAATTCTTGGGGCGGTAGGCGTTTTGTAGCCCAGGAAAAAATCCTTGAACTGTGCCATTCCGGAGTTATTAAACATTAAGGTAGGGTCGTCTTTCAGCACAATCGGTGCCGAAGGAACGATAAGGTGACCTTTACTTTGAAAATAGTCTAAAAATTTCTGACGGATCTCTTGTGATGTCATAAGTATATATTGCTTTGCTTTTACATTTTTGATAAGATGCAAATTTAAGGTTTTTACAGGAATATAAAACACATAGTTTTGTTTTAAACTATTTGTAAAACCACTGCCTGAATTTTGTTATTTCAACACGTCCTGAACAGAGGCGAGCATAGCTCAGGAAATCATTCTTTTCAGGAAGATCAACTTCTATCACCCGCTTCTGAATTCCTTCGTTGAAATTTTCACCACTCCGGAGGAGAGGAATTTTTTTATACTAGATATTTTTTTTGCAGTTTTATCATTTAACTTTTTATATTCGTTTTAATATTAAATAAAGCCTTAAGAAGTTTTTTACATGATCATGTATGTAAATCTGAGAAATCCGTGGCTGATTAATAATATTAGATATGACAAAAAACGAAACCATCAAAAACTGGATCAATCAATATTCAGAAGGGTTGCTAAGGCGTGCGGTGTATCTGCTCTCGGATAAAACTGAGGCAGAAGATATTGTTCAGGAGGTTTTTTTGGCTGCTTTTTCTTCGTATGATTCTTTTGAAGGAAAAAGTAAGCCTCTCACCTGGTTAATGAGCATTTTACAAAGAAAGATTGCCGATTTTTACCGAAAAAAATACAAATCTGAACCGAATATAAATTTAGACCATTTTTTCGACGAAACGGGATCTTGGAAAAGTAAAAATGTCCTGGCTGACTGGAATGCTTCAAATCATGAGGCCGAGCTTTTAGATAATAATGATTTTAATAAAATTTTAGAAAATTGTATCGAAGATTTGCCCTTACGATGGAAGATCCCAATGAAGATGTATTATCTTGAAGAAAAAAAAGCACCTGACGTTAGTCAGGAACTGAATATTTCTACGACTAATCTATGGAAGGTTTTGCAAAGAAGCCGGATGCAGCTGAGAGAATGTCTGGAAGTGAACTGGTTTGCAAAGTTATAAATGATTTAAAATGTTTAAAAAGCTCATTCATATTCTATTTTTACCATGCAGTGAAGCTACTTTGCTCATGGAGAAACGCAATGCCGAAATAATATCTTCTAAAGAGAACAGGAGGCTCTCCCTTCATTTAAAAATTTGTAAATGGTGCAGAGCCTACAAAGAAAAGCTGGAAATTTTAGATCATATTTTAAAAAGAAAGTTTGATCAGGAAGAAAAAAATGAAATTAATGATGTTGATGTTCAGTTGTTTAAAGATAAAATGTTGAAGAATTTAGATATTTAATAAAAACTTTGTCAGGATTTTGAATCTATACCGACTATACCTTTGAAAGCAAAAAGTATTAATTCAAAATCATAAACAATGGAAGACACTTTATTAAAAATCAGTAAAAAAGATCTGGCAGGCAAACTTGGATATTATATTTCGCTCTTCGGGACGGTAATTATTCTGCTTTGGATTGGGATTTTTAAATTTACCCCAACGGAAGCCAACGGAATAAAAAATCTTGTAGAAAACCATTTTCTTACTTTTTTCGTATATAATTTTATAAGTATCCAGGCAGTGTCAAACACTATCGGCGCGATAGAAATTATCATTGCTCTGCTCTTAGCCTTTAGTGTGAAATTTGTATCTCTAAGGAAATATGCCGGAATGGGAATGACGGTTACTTTTCTGGTCACTCTCAGTTATTTGTTTACAACACCGGGCATGTGGAAAGTAGTAGATGGGATTCTGGTAACGGATTTTTTCATCCTTAAGGATCTGGTATTGCTGGGATTTGGTTTAATGATTATAAACGGAAAAAATGAATAAAAAGATAAAAATGAAGAATCTATTAATATTACTCGGAATGTGTCTGGGAATAGCAGTATTTGCAACCAGTTGCGGAGATTCAAAAAAAATGAAGGCAGCAGGAAATGATAAAGATAATGAGACGATTATGAATACTAAAAATGTAAAAGAAGTTTATTTTGCGGGTGGATGTTTTTGGGGTACCGAGCACTTTTTTCAACAGATTCGTGGCGTAGTGGGAACGGAAGTGGGATATGCGAACGGAAATAAAACCAATCCGACGTATGAAGAGGTTATCAGCCATACCACAGGTTTTGCGGAAACGGTAAAAGTAAAATATGACCCTGAACAGGTGGATTTAAAACTTCTTGTCGATCTTTATTTTAAAACAATAGATCCGACAAGTTTAAACAAACAGGGAAATGACAGAGGAGATCAGTACAGAACCGGAATTTATTCTACAGATAAGGCTACGGAAGCTATTATTAAAGAAGAAGTTCAGAAACTGGCAAAAAATTATAATAATCCGGTGTTGGTGGAAACGATTCCTTTGAAAAATTTCTATAAAGCGGAAGATTATCATCAGGATTATCTGGATAAAAATCCGGGAGGCTATTGCCACATCGAACCGGGATTATTTGAAATGGCAAAAAATGCCAATCCGCTTCCTAAAAAACAAAATAAAGAAATGACCTATCAAAAACAGGATAAAGCAGCATTAAAAAAAGAATTGACCTCCGAGCAATACCGTGTAACTCAGGAAAACGGTACAGAAAGAGCCTTTCAAAATGAATATTGGGACGAAACCAGAGAAGGAATTTATGTAGATATTACGACGGGCGAACCTTTATTTATCTCAACTGATAAATTTGAATCGGGTTGTGGATGGCCAAGTTTTTCAAAACCAATCACAAAAAAGCTGATTGATGAAAAATTAGACAAATCTGCAGGCATGACGAGAGTGGAAGTAAGAAGTAAAACCGGAGATGCCCATTTGGGTCACGTTTTCAACGACGGCCCGGCAGACAAAGGCGGACTTCGTTACTGCATCAATTCAGCTTCGTTGAAATTTATTCCGAAAGCTGAAATGGAAAAGAAAGGCTATGGAGAATATATTTCTCTTTTAGCTAAGAAATAAAGTGTTAAGTGAAAGTGATTGAAGGGCTGCCGAAAGGCAGTCTTTTTTGATTTCTAAGGTTTTGATGTCACTCAAAACGAGGTGTAAAAGTTGTTTATGCACGATTAAATTTCGGTAACTGAAATTTTTCCTTTATGCTCAACATTGACATATTTAAAAACAATAAAAATCCAAAAAAGATATAGTATGCTCCCCGAGGAAGTTTAGAAATATTTTCAAAAAATGTTTCGGTATATTTTTTATTAATGAAATCTGAAATTCTACCCCTGAAAGTTGGCTCTACATCAGTATAAATGACATCATAACATAACAGACATTCAATATTTTCTCTATGAGAATTCTGATCTGGATAATTTACAATGACAAAAATATGTCCGGTTTTTCCAATGTCAACACCGTAAGTGTCTTGTTTAGCAATGTGCATGTCATTTAATAAAGAAACAAAATCTCCATAAGTATTATTTTCATCTAGAATAAATTCAATACCGGAGATTTTTTTATCTCCTTTTTGGGCCTGCTTTATCTTTGAAACATACAAAGACGAGTTTTCTTTTGCTGTATTGCGTTTAACTTTTATTTGTTCAAAATCCAAACTCCTGAAGGGCTCTAAAGTCCAGTTTATATTACTTTTATCTTTTTTTAATTTTGCGAAAAGTGGCAAATCAATAATATTATAAATGGTTGGGTCAATATGAGGATGTACATAATACCAAAACAGAAAAGGAACCAATAAAGCACTTATTAATCCGGGAACATAATATATTTTTTTGAGAGAAATCATTGGATAAAAGTAATGAATAACTTATCCTTTGAATTAAAATTTTCCTGTAAAATATGTTTTTACCCCATAAATTTAAAAATTTAGACTGTCTTATTTTATTTATATTCAATAAAAAAGTGATTCAAAATGAATCACTTAGTGTATATATTTAAAAAAGGTCATAGGTAATTTGGAAAGCATTGAATTTATGAACAGTCATATTATAATGACCTTACTAAACCTCCAGTATCCATCATCCGGCTTCCTACTCCCTCTACCAATCTCTTTTTCTCAAGATCCAGTAAGAAGCAAAAATAAAGATTCCGCACCACACCAAACAGGCCACCAGACTTTCTGTAGGGTAGTGGAATTCATATTTTGCACCCAATAATTGTGCTGCTTTAAGCCGCATAATAGGATTTGGAATTAAGCTGGACATACTTTCTAAAGGCATTAAATGGCTGAAGAAAAAATCATTCTGAAGGATTTCATTTCTTTCTGCACTTTGTGTTCCGCGAACTTTGGTGAAAACTTCAACGGCAGATAAGATGCTTTCGAAAATCCAGAAAACAAAAAGTCCCAAAAATACAAAGACCGATTTTCTTAATAAAACAGATAAAAACATCAGGAAACAAAAGAAAGTAAAGAGTTTTACAAAATAGTTTCCGATGAAGAAAATCTCCTCCGATACCTTCGAAGATTCTGTAGTGTTGGAATATTGATATCCTAAAAGCATGGTAATCGCAAAAACGATCACCGTAGAAACAACCGTAAAAACGCTTATGGTTAAAAGCTTTGAAGTGATAAATTCCTTTCTGCTTAAGCCATCGATCGTATTCTGTTTAAACATTCGGTTGCTGAATTCCTGCGAAATGGAAAAAACAATAATTAAACCTAAGAAAATCTTCAGCAAAGCAACAATCCACGTTGTGAAATTCCAGATTTGCGGGAAATTATAGATGCCTTCTTCTTTCAGGTTAACGGTTCCTCCGAAAAGATCAAAATCAACCAATCCCACAAACAGTAAAGCAATCAGAATAAGGAAATATAAGATCGTGAAAATCTTGAATGGTTTATAATTCAGATTTTTATAATATTCTAGTTTTAGTAGTTTTATCATGATTAATTTGTGTTTTTTACAAGTTCAAGGAATTGAGATTCTAAAGACATCTTTTTCTTCGTTAAATGAGATAAATAAATACCTTTTTCTGCCAGTTTCTGATTGAGAGCAGAGGCAGAGATCGATGCATCATCGCGGATCTGAGCTTTGATAATTTCCCCATCCTGATGGACAGATGTAAACCATTGTAACTCTTCCAGAGCACTTAAAAGGGCGGGATTACTGTCTGCTTTCAACTCGAAAAAGCCGCTATTGGAAGTCATTTCGTCCACTCTTCCGCAGTAGATGGAATTTCCTTCTTTTAAAACGATCACATGGCTGCAGATCTTTTCGATCTCATCCAGCAAATGGCTTGCGATGATAATGGTGATGCCTTGTTTCGCAATATTATTAATAATATCTCTGATCTGTATAATTCCTTCGGGATCAAGACCATTGGTAGGCTCATCCAGAATAAGAACTTCAGGATTATTCAGCAGGGCAGAAGCAATGGCCAGACGCTGCTTCATCCCTAGAGAATAGGTTTTAAAAGTATCTTTTTTCCTTTCTATGAGACCGACTGTCGTTAAAACTTCATCGATTCTATGGTAAGGCGTTCCCTTTATTTCAGCAACAATTTTAAGGTTGGTTTCGGCACTCAAATAAGGATAAAAGTTGGGCTGTTCGATAATAGCGCCTATTTTTTTCAGCGTATCAGAATCGGTTCCCTTTTTTCCAAACCAATACCAATCGCCACTGGTAGGATTTATGGTGGATAGCAGCATTCCGAAAGTAGTCGATTTTCCGCTTCCGTTCGGGCCTAAGAGTCCGTATACATTTCCCTTTTCTACGTCAAAAGAAATATTATTAACAACAACTCTCTTGAATTTTTTTGTCAGATTCTTTACTGATAAAATTTTTTCCATGTAATTTGTTTTACATAGTAGTAGTCTATGTAATTTTTGAAATGTTACAAAAATTAGACTAAATCTTATTTTTAAATGATAATTCAACTTCTTTTCGTGTAAAAAAAACAGTAAATTTGATAGAATTAACCGGTTATTTATGAAGTTAGTAGATTTAGCAAAAGAATTAAATGTCTCGGCAGAAGCCATTAAACAATTTATACAGGATTTTGATATTGAGCTGGTAGAATGCATCAGTACCAATTTTGAGGTTAAACAGGATTTCGAAAAGTTTGCCCGAGAAAATATCGACTTTTTAAGACTTTATGAAAAAGATCTTGATCAGAATAAGACGCTGGAACAGATTGCGGAAACCATTAAAAAACCTAAGGAAAAGGTAGAAGAAGCCATCAAAGAGGCCCAACCTAATATTTTTGATAACGGCTATTTCCGGTCGTCGATCTCCAGTTATGGAATTGATAACAGACTGGGCGGAAATTACCAGTTCGTTTATGATTATTTCGGGCATAAAACAAGTCTCAAACATCGCGACTTTATCGGTTACAGAGATTTATTCTTCTATATTTCGAGCGTTTTGGAACCTTTTTTAAATCCACAGCAGATTAAAGACTGGGGCATCCATAAGCCGGCAGGAATTGTTTTATACGGCCCTCCGGGGAGTGGTAAGATCTTTTGGGCAAATAAAATTGCAGAAATTATCGGGTATCAGTTCAAAGAAGTGAAAAAACATTATCTCGGAACTTCTTTTGTGGACGGAAATAAAACCAATTTCAACGACTTTCTGGTAACTATGATGCAGGACGACAAAGTTTTGCTTTTCCTTGATGATTTTGATGAGGTGATGATGGAAAGAAAGGCTGAAACCAACGTGGCTTCGTGTAATCTTGAAACACAGGAAATTATTCTTCATTATATCAGCAAATTCGAGAAGGAAGATCTTTTAATGGTAGGTTCTGCAAATTCTGTATCAGAAATTGATGAAGAAATCTTAGCGCCGGGAAGATTTGATGTAATGATCCCTGTTTTTCCGCCCAACGCCGCCGAGCGTTCAGAGATCATTTTATATGCGATGACCAAAAATATCGAAAAAGACTCTTTATTATATAAAATTCTTAAACATAATAAATCAGATAAAATTCCTTTCTGGAACGAAATTTCTTCAAAAATGAAGGTTTTCAGCAATACCATGGTGATTGATTTTACGCAGAGTTTAAAAAAGAGAATTAAAAATCTTTACCAAAAAACAAAAAATGAAAATTTAACGATCGACGATCAGATTTTAAGCAAAGCTTTAAGAGACGCCACCGGAAAATTAACGGAGGAATATCTGGATCAGATCGCAAGATTTTTAAATGATGCCATCATTAACAATTTTGACGAATTTCAATACCGAATTCAGGCACTCAAAAAAGAACTGGATAGCTACCGGGTTGTTGAAGAACCGCAGCGAAGCATCGGTTTTCCGCATAATGGTAAAGAAGAAGATAAGAAATAACTGCAATAAAATAAACTTATCATCAATTGATAAACCCATGATTGGGTCTTACATAACCATTTCTGGAATTAATCGTATGTCTTATCATAAAAGATGAACTTGTAAAGGGTTCATCTTTTTTGTCAATATATCTTACGGAAGAGAAAAATTAATTTAAAATTTGTTTTTTATTAATGTTTTTAATAAATTCGTGTTAATATTTTCAATTTCAGTGATAAAATTTATATTATAATTAAATTTTTATGATTTTTGTCATTGAAGTAGGAATATTGGTGAACCAAAAACTAATTTATACTAACCAATTCAATCTATGAAAAGAAAACTCTTCTCTCTTGGGATTATTCTGACCCTGGCTCAGGTTAATGCACAAATGTATCAAACGGTATCGGTATCAGGATTCAATGCCGATGTTATTGCCAATGGCGTCGGTAACGCGTCTGCATCTACTACAATGAGTCTGGATAAGGATACGGATAATTTCGCTTATATGTCCAGAGATTTTAAAGCAAATGCTTCGGATCCGGCATTAACGTACGGTCTGCCGGTTAATGGAATAATCACAACGGCAGTGGCCGCAACAAGTGGTTTAACGTTTCAACTGGCTTCTTACGCTGCAAATAATTCTTTGCGACTTCCAAATGCTAACGATACCGGAACACTTACCCTGGCAGCACCGATTTCTGCAACCAATATTTATGTTCTGGCCGTAAGTGGGAGCGGGCCTTCTACCGGCGAAATTACAGTAAATTTTCAGGATGGAACCACTCAGGTTTTCACCAATACCAATTTTCAGGATTGGTATGGAGGAACCAGTTTTGCCATTCAGGGAATTGGAAGAATTCATCGCGGAACGAATGCCTTAGATGCTGCGGGTGGAACAAACCCAAGAATTTATCAGATTACTTTAGCACTAAGTTCGGCGAATCAGATCAAGCCCATAAATTCTGTAACGTTCAAGAAAACATCTACGGCAACTACGGTTATTAATGTATTTGGTATTTCGGTGCAGGCTTCTCAACTTTCGGTTTCGGATGTTAAACAGTCTAAAGTAAAAGCGGTTTATCCCAATCCGTTTTCAGATCTGCTGAATCTTCCTGATGTTTCAGAGATTACATCTATTGATATTTTAGATTTTTCAGGAAAAACGGTTAAAAATAATATCCAGCCGACTTCGAAATTAGATCTTTCCGATATAGACAAAGGTAATTACATCCTGGTACTTAAAAATAAAAACGGAACAGTTTCCTCTCAGAAGATCGTCAAAAAATAAACGATCACACACAACACTTTTATAATTTTTTAGCCGGCTTTTAAAGTCGGCTTTTTTATGATATTAAAATTTTCGTCAGTTCAACTTGATTTATCAAAAAATCATTAGAGCTAAAAATATTGGATCAAACACAAAAATTGGGGATTTGGTAAAGAGTTGAGATCATTTTAAAAATAAGAGTCTGATTTTTATTTTCCACGGATTTTTAAATACAGAAGATGAGCGCTGACCTTACGTCCGATGATAAAATTTAAATAAAATGGGGTCTTACATCTAAACTGATCATAAGTTTTGGCTAAAGCCTCAGATACCTCATCTTTCTAAGACTGACTGACTGAAGCCAGTCTCTATTGAACCTCAGTTCGTGATAAAAAATGTTGCCAGAAGCAGGAAGAATAAGGCTGGAAGATTGTCAAAACCTTAATCTGATCATAAAAATTCAAAAAAAAGAAAATAACTTGATGTTTATCACCTTACATAACCTCCATCTCCCATCCCCCAGCATCCATCCTTTATATAAAATAAAAACGGAACAGTTTCCTCTCAGAAGATCGTCAAAAAATAAACGATCACACACAACACTTTTATAATTTTTTAGTTGGCTTTTAAAGTCGGCTTTTTTATGATATTAAGATTTTTGTCAGTTCAACTTGATTTATAAAAAATCATCAGAACTAAAAATACTGAACCTCAGTTCGTGATAAAATGTTGCCAGAAGCAGGAAGAGTGAGGCTGAAATATTGTCAATTGCTTACTATGATCTTAAAAATCCAAAAAAAGAAAATAGCTTGATGTTTATCACCTGACAAAACCTCCATCTTCCATCCCCCAGCTTCCCTACTTTATCACAAGTCTGTTATCCCGAACTCACGTCATTGATCAAAAAATAATGACTGTAAAATAAAAAGATTGTATGTCCCAGAAGAGATTCCATCAAAATCAACTATTCTCTACTCATAATTTTATCCGTATTTTTGTGAAAAATTAAACATTCGTGATCAACAACGACCAAATAAAAGATGTTCAATCAAGAATTGAAGACCTTTATAAATATCTTCAGATCGAAAAGAAGAGAATAGAAATTGCCAATGATGATGAAAAAACGGCCGCTCCTGAGTTTTGGGATAATCCTAAAACAGCTGAAGCATTTCTGAAACTGCTTCGTTCCAAGAAAAAGTGGGTGGAAGCCTATGATGAGATTATAACACAGTTTGAAGATCTGCAGGTTTTGGTAGATTTTGCTAAAGAAGATCCGGATTCTGAACAGGAACTGGATGAAACCTTCCCTCAACTGGTTGAAAAAATAGAAGATCTCGAATTTAAAAATATGCTTTCTAACGAGGGCGATGAGCTTTCTGCAGTTCTGCAGATTACCGCGGGAGCCGGTGGTACAGAAAGTTGTGACTGGGCGGCAATGCTGATGAGAATGTACACGATGTGGGCCGAAAAACAAGGCTATAAAATAAAAGAGCTCAACTATCAGGAAGGTGATGTGGCCGGAGTTAAAACCGTAACGCTGGAAATTGAAGGCGAGTTTGCCTTCGGTTATTTAAGAGGCGAAAACGGAGTGCACAGGCTGGTAAGAATTTCACCTTTTGATTCTAATGCCAAGCGTCATACAAGTTTCGTTTCTGTATATGTTTATCCTTTAGTGGATGATACCATTGAGATTAACATTAACCCTGCCGACATTTCATTTGAAACCATGAGGTCTTCCGGAGCAGGTGGACAGAACGTGAACAAGGTGGAAACAGCCGTTCGTCTTCGTCACGCCCCTACAGGAATTATTATTGAAAACTCAGAATCCCGTTCTCAGCTTCAGAATAAGGAAAAAGCCATGCAGTTGCTCCGTTCAAGACTTTACGAAATGGAACTCGAGGAACGCCTTAAAGCCCGTACCGAAATCGAAGCCAATAAAATGAAGATCGAATGGGGAAGCCAGATCAGAAATTACGTGATGCATCCTTATAAACTGGTAAAAGATGTACGCTCCGGACATGAAACTTCGGATGTCGATTCTGTGATGAACGGAAATCTTACACCTTTCCTGAAAGCGTTTCTAATGGCTGATGGAACCGCGGTTTCGGATGATGATTTCGACTTGTAAAAATCATGCTTAATTTTCGTTAAATTGTTAAATTTAATTTCTTTTTGACATTTATTAATCCTATTTTTGCGTAATATCAAATTGTATGGAAGATTTCAATAGCTGGCGGGATTTACTAAATCCAGAGTTTTACATAAAATTAGGCGGATTTTGGCTTATTTTATTCATTATTTTTGCTGAAACAGGGCTTTTTGTGGGATTTTTCTTACCGGGAGACTCACTGCTTTTTGTTTCAGGAATTTATGCTGTTGACATCATCAAAGAGACTTTCGGATCTACCGGAAGCGATTTTTTCGATACGTTTCTTTTGGCATCGGCGGTAGCACTGGCGGCGATTATTGGTAATGAGGTGGGATATTATTTCGGAAGAAAAACAGGTTCGGCATTATATAAAAAGCAGGATACCATGCTTTTCAAGAAAAAATATTTATATCAGGCACACGATTTCTTTGAGAAAAACGGAGCCTTAGCGATTATTATGGCGCGATTTTTACCTGTTGTAAGAACTTTTACCCCTATCGTAGCCGGAATTGTAAAAATGGACAAAAAAGCTTTCCTCAGAGATAATATCATTGGCGCTGTTTTATGGTCATTTTTATTGATTTTTGCAGGCCATTATCTTGATAAATTATTCATGGAGCAGTTCGGGATTGACCTGAAGAAAAAGCTGGAACTGATTATCATTGTCATTGTGTTGGTAACGACATTACCGATTGTCATTAAATTCTTATTCGGAAAGAAACAGGATTTCTCAAAATATGAAAATCATAATTTCGACGAAGAAGAAGAAAATAAATAAGATTAGTCTAACAAATTATATCCATAACCTGCTTTTCGAAGCAGGTTATTTTTTGTGCTGTATTTTTATGCTCTCGCAGATTTTGCAAATTAAGCAGATTTTTATCTGAACCATTTATCATTCCCAAAAGAAAAAAACCAATCCGATCAAAAATTCGATCATTCGCGGCATGAAAAAACAGCATCATCTGTGAAAATCCGTGGAATCTGTGGGAAAAAAACAGAGCATTTAAGATTTTATCCTCTCGCAGATTTTGCAAATTAAGCAGATTTTTATCTGAAGCTTTTATCATTCCCAAAAGAAAAGAACCAATCAGATCAAAAATTCGATCATTCGCGGCATAAAAAAACAGCATCATCTGTGAAAATCCGTGGAATCTGTGGGGAAAAAAATAGAGCACTTAAGAGTTTATACCCGCGCAGATTTTGCTAATTAAGCAGATTTTTGTCTGAACCATTTATCATTCCCAAAAGAAAAGAACCAATCAGATCAAAAATTCGATCATTCGCGGCATGAAAAAACAGCATCATCTGTGAAAATCCGTGGAATCTGTGGGAAAAAAAATAGAGCATTTAAGATTTTATACTCTCGCAGATTTTGCAAATTAAGCAGATTTTTATCTCAAGCTTTTATCATTCCCGAAAAAATCGAAGCAAACCGATCAAAGATTCGATCATTCGTGGCATTAAAAAACAACATCATCAAATTCAATCATTCGTGGCCAAAAAATTATTTTTCTTTCCTAATCCAATCCAAAATAGCAGGATAAATAATGCTATCCCGCTTCTTTTTATTAAAAAATCTCGGAACATGCCCCGTTTTTTCCATGAAAATTAACTGGTGAGGAATATTTTGAGCCGTTAAGGCAGAATCTAATGCCAGCCCTTGATGCTGATTTACCAGAAAATCCTGATTCCCCTGAAAAAGCAAGGTGGGTACATTTGAAATATTGGCAATCGGACTCGCTTTTTTAAACTCGTCAGAAATATTTTTCCGGTCAAATTTCGTTCCCACCACTTTTTGAAAAGTCGGTGACGTGTACTTTGAATAAAAAGAATGTAGATAATCTTCCGAATAAAAATCGGTGGGGCCACTCAGAGAGATGATTTTTTTTACCTGATCGGGATGCTGATAACCATACAGTAAAGCCAGATGTCCGCCGGCACTCTCACCTAAGATAATATAATTGTCAGGTTCCAGTTCTGCTTTTTCCGCCAGAGTATTAAATCGGGTAATTGCCAGTCCGATATCTTCCAGCTGTTCTCTGTAGGTTATTTTTCTGGATTTGGAAACCAGCCTGTAATTCATATTAACGCTGGGAATATTATTGTTAAAAAGCATTTTTTGGATCGCGATCATATGCTCTTTTTTTCCCAGGGTCCATGCACCACCGTGAACGATTAAAACAACCGGCGAATGACGAGGGTAATCCGAAGGTAAAAAGACATCCATTTTTTGTCTTTTATGCTCTCCATATTTTAGATTATAAACTTTTTGTTGATTATTTGTACCCACCCAAACTCTGAATTTTGTATTACAGGAATTTAATAAAAAGCAAAGGCATCCTAAAATTAAAAAATGATACTTTCGAATACGCTTTTTCATACCTTAAAAGTACAGAAAATTGAGCAATTTTAATCAACATCCCGTATCTTCGATCCGGAAGTGGAATACAGGCTCAGAAATACGCTGTACAATTTAGATAAGCTATGATAAAAATTACGAAAACACAGTAAAAAGATAATTTAAATAATTATTTTTGTTCTTTAACAAACATTAAAAAAAAATTAAATTTATATGGCGTCTGGTTTTTTTGCAATTTTAGATGATATTGCTGCTTTAATGGATGATGTAGCTGTTACGAGTAAAATAGCCACCCAAAAAACAGCGGGTATTTTAGGCGATGATCTGGCGGTAAATGCTGAGAAAGCAACCGGCTTTCTTTCTTCTCGAGAATTGCCTGTTTTATGGGCCATTACCAAAGGTTCTTTTATCAATAAACTGATTATCTTACCGATTGTATTTCTGCTCAACTGGATCTATGCTCCGGCGATTAATTACGTATTGATCCTGGGTGGGCTCTATCTTTCCTTTGAAGGCATGGAGAAGATTATAGAATTTCTTTTTCACCGCGACAAAAAGGGGCATGAGGTTGTTGATGCAGTGGAAAAAGAAAAGCAAAGTCCTGACGAACTTGAAAAAGTAAAAGTAAAATCTGCTATTACCACCGATTTTATTTTATCGATTGAGATTGTCATTATCGCACTGGGAACGGTGTTAGAAGAAAGTCACCCTTTTATTACTCAGATTTTGGTGACAAGTTTGGTCGCCTTTATTGCCACGGTTGGAGTATACGGAATTGTAGCCTTAATCGTAAGAATGGATGATGCGGGATTCAAACTGATAAAAAAAAGCAATGACAAAGGATTTTTCGGAAAACTCGGTCACCTGCTGGTAAAAGCTTTGCCTATTGTCATTAAGGTATTGGGGATTGTCGGTACTATAGCTTTAATCATGGTTGCGGGCGGAATATTTGCCCATCGGGTAGAATTTCTTCATCATGTATTTCCGAACTGGCCTGCCACGTTGAAAGAAGTTGTTTTCGGGCTCATTGGCGGTTTGGGTACTGTGCTTCTGTTTACACTTGGAAAAGGAGCGCTTTCTCTGGTTAAAAAGTAAATAATTAACTTTACATTTAAAAATAAAAAAAGCTTATGAATGCTCATTTCATTCATAAGCTTTTTTACTTGTTATGAGAAGTCTCTCCATTGATATTTTAAAGATCGTTCTTGCCTTTTTTGTGGTTTTTCTGCACCTTCATGTTCTGCGGGATACCTATCCATCTGTAAGTTATGTCCTTGTGAACGGGCTTTTCAGAATAGCAGTTCCGGTTTTTCTTGTTATTTCGGGATATTATTTTTTTCATGTGAACGATTTTTCAAGGTTGAAAAAATGGTCGCTAAGAATCCTGCTGTTGTATACAATCTGGTCGGTCGTTTATTTTCATTTATGGAAAGAAAAAGATAGTTATGCCCTCCATATTCTTTTCGGATATCATCATTTATGGTATCTCATCGGAACTTTTTTCTCGGGACTGATTTTATATGCATTGAGAAGATCTTCGGCAAAAGTTTTAATGAGTCTTATTTTAATTTTTTTCTGTGCTGGTTACAGTATTCAGTTAATAGGAAATCTTCATTATTTTAATGGAGAGGTAGATAGAACCCTGAATTTGTATCCCATGTACAGAAACTTTCTTTTTGTCTGCTTTCCTTTTTTGGCGATGGGATTTTTAATTAAAAAACTGCAGATAGACATCAGAAGAAAACCATCTCTTATCTGGGTTGTTGTTTCCGTTGCTTTGGTAATTTTTGAATCTTTTTTAAATTTTAAAATATTCAATCTAAACCAAAAAGAAAGTATTGATTTATTATTTTCTCTATTGCTGGCTTGTCCGCTTATATTTTTATATTTCAAAAATATACCGGGAAAAACAGATTCCAAAATTCTCGCCAGCATTTCCACTGCAATTTATTTAATCCATCCGCTTTTGATGGAATTGATCTATAAATCACCATATCCGACGATTCTGCAATATCAGAATATTCTTTTTACTTCAAGTTTATTGATTTCGAGTTTGCTATTGGTTTTAATTAACCGGAAACTGAAGTATTTGTTGTAGAATATAAAATTTTTAACATTAAGCAGTTAAGAATTTTATTGAACATCTGCGATCGTCAATCCGTCAGGTCTCCCTCCAATATCCAATTTCTGAATAACTTCCATAGATTTCAAATCAATCACGGATACAGAATTGTTGGGCGTACAAGACATGAAAAGTCTGTTCTTTTCTTTATCCATCAACATGGCTGCGCCTTGTCCGGCATTTATTTTTTTTACTTCTTTCCTTGTTTTGCTATCGTAAAATAAGAGTTCTCCTGTTTTTACACTCACAATACAAACATATTTACCATCTGGAGTGAATTTTAAACGGTGCAATCCCAACACTTTTATATCAATATCCGAAATTATTTCTCTTTTCTCAAGATCAACAATAACAATGTGTCCGTCAGGTCTTACCGTCCAAAGTTCTTTTTCGTCACTTGAAACATCAAATCCCTCTGCACCTTTTCCAACAGGAACTAAAGTCTGAATCCAATCCCAACGCGGTTTTGCATTCGGAGGTAAAACTCCCGTTGGCGGAACTGTAGGTTGTAGTAACACGTTATCGAAAATACTCACCGTTCCCGATTCAACATTGGTTGTGTAAAGATGCTCTGAATCTGGCGTTACATATAAAAGGTGCGTTACATTCTGACCTGTTCCCATTGCCCAATCGAGCCGACCTTCTTTCACATCGTATCTTCCAACTGCTTTTGAGCCTTGGGCGGTGAACCATAATTTATCATTCAGATAAGCCAAACCATGAGAACCGTAAAGCGGTCTCGTATCAATATTTTTGATAGGTTTAAAATTTTTTAGATCGATCACATTAATTTCATGTGCCGTTCCGTTTACCGTATTTGCAACATACGCAATAGAGCCATCGGATGAGGTCACAACTTCATGCGGGTCTTCACCAACAGGAATTTTAGTAATGATATTTAACGTATTGTAATCCAAAACAACCATTTTATGATCTGTTTTAGATAATGCTAAAATATATTTGTGTTGTGCCAAAATTTGTCCGGAAATAATAATTGAAAGAAGTAAAGCCAAAAATTTCATGTAAAGATTGTATAGGCTTTGGATAAAAAAAATCTGACTTTGTTAAAAAGAAAGACTATGAATTGCTATTTTGATCTTTGTTCGTGACTTTTAATTTCGGATCAATAGAAAGCCCTTGAGCAAAAGCCAGCTTAATCTGTCCCGCATTTACAAATTCTGAATAATTGAAATCAATTTCCTTTTCTGTTTTTAATTTATCAAAAAAGCTGATAATTTTTCCTTTGTAGCTGCAGTTTTCAATATAATGATTAAAAAATATTTCGGCGGTTTGTTTATCAGAATGGCAAAGCAGAAAGTCAATGGGCGCTAAAGAATCTTCAGTATAAGGATTGAATTTTGTCCCTTTATTTTTTAAGAATTCAATGCCGGTTGCTTGAGAATCGAAAATCTCAAAAATCGGTAAAACGTACTTTTGAATACTTTTCACAATTTCACCTACCGATTTTTCATAAGACAATCCTGCCAGATTCCATTTTTTCCAGGTTTTGTAAGGAGTTATGTAGCCGAGGTGGCTGGCGTAGATCAGACCTTTGGAAAAATCATTCTCAAGATGCTCAATCTGCCACTTTTTTAAACTTTTAGAATAGATGGCAATGCTGGGATTGATCATAATATGAGAAGAATGATTCCCTATATCAGTCTGAAAACTGATCTCAAAGAAAATATCTTTATCAGAAGCTGTTTTCTTTAGTCTTTGCCCTTTTTCATAAATTTTGAAACCATCGAGCTCAGCGGCAATAGCTTTACAAGCCTCTAAAAATATTGTTTTGGAATCCATTGATTGTTTAAAATTTTCGGTGTTTAAACAAATATAAATGAAAATTTATGGATAAGAAACGTTTTTAACTGTATTTGAAGCTATTTTTGATAGATTTAAAGAGTAAGGAATAACCGGGTCAGTTATAAGAGTTGGTTACAAATTTTAGGATGTTTATCAAGATCCAGTTGGGCTGACCAACATTATGGATATTATCGAAAATAAAAAGAGACTTAAAAATAAGCCTCTTTTAAATATATTTTAGTTGAATAAATCTTTCACTTTATCAAAGAAAGTTTTCTCTTTTCCGGATGGTTCGGCGATCATTTCACCGCTTGCCATCTGCTTTTCGAAGAAATCCTTCTGATCTTTCGTCAGCTTTTGCGGCGTCCATACATTAATGTGAATAAACATATCCCCTTTTCCGTAGCTGTCGATGCTTGGAAGACCTTTTCCTGCCAATCGTAAGATTTTTCCGGATTGCGTTCCTGCGTCCACCGTAATTTTTACTTTTCCGCCAACGGTCGGCACTTCTTTCTTAGTTCCCAAGGCTGCTTCGGCATAAGAAACATACAGCTCCTGATGAAGATTGTCGCCCTCTCTTTTAATGGTTGTGTCAACTTCCTCTTCGATAATAACGAGTAAATCTCCCGGAATACCGCCAAACGGAGCATCGTTACCTTTTCCTCTCACACTAAGCTGGATTCCGTCTCGGGCTCCCGCAGGAATGTTGATGGAAATTTCCTCTTCATCTTTAATCAGACCTTGAGCATTCGCTCCGGCCGGAATTTTATCTGCAACTTTTCCTATTCCCTGGCAGGTTCCACAAGTGGTCTGAGTCTGCATCTGACCAAACATGGTATTCATAACTTTCAGCTGAACACCGGAACCATTACAGGTAGGACATGTTTTTGAAGTAGCCCCTTCGGCCATCTTCATTTTTTTTACTTTAATGGTCTTTTGCGTTCCATTTACTATTTCTTCGAGATTCAGCTTGATTCGGATTCTTAAGTTAGAACCTTTCACCTGCTGGCGACCTCCGCCGCCGCCAAATCCTCCGAAACCGCCGCCGCCACCAAAAATATCTCCAAACTGACTGAAAATATCTTCCATGTTCATGCCGCCGCCAAAACCGCCGCCGCCGCCAAAGCCGCCGTTTCCGCCAACACCGGCATGGCCGTATTGGTCATATCGGGCACGCTTCTGGTCGTCGCTTAGTATTTCATAAGCTTCTGCCGCTTCTTTAAAACTTTCTTCAGCTTCTTTATCACCCGGATTTTTATCTGGGTGATATTTAATAGCCATTTTACGGTAGGCTTTCTTTATTTCATCGGCCGATGCAGATTTGCTGATCTCAAGAACCTCGTAATAATCTCTTTTTGACATTTTTATATGAGTAATTAGTAATAAAAAATGGGTAATATTCAATCGCCTATTACCCGTTACTTATTGCTTATGTTTTAATTTCCTGTTACTACTTTTGCAAAACGAATCACTTTATCGCCTAAAGTATATCCCGTCTCGATTACGTCTACGATTTTCCCTTTCAAATCTTCTGATGGAGCAGGAATCTGAGTAATGGCTTCATGAAAATCTACATTAAAAGCATCTCCAGCTCTTACCTCCATTGCTTTCAGACCCTTTTCAGTTAATTTATTTTTAAATTTATTGTAAATCAGTTCAACCCCTTGAAGGTCAGCAGGATTTCCGTTTTTAGAAATTTCTTTTAAAGCTCTTTCAAAATCATCCAAAACACCCAGCATAGAAATCATCATATCCTGATTGGCATATTGGAAAAACTCCATTTTCTCTTTAGAAGTTCTTTTTTTATAGTTTTCGAATTCCGCATATAATCTGATGTAACGGTCTTTTTCTTCTGCCAAAAGTTCCTCAGCAGTAGGTTGAGCTGTCACATTTTCTTCTGTTATTGCCTCGTTCTGAATAGTCGTATCCTGTTGATTATTGATGCTTTCTTCGTTAATATCCTGATTTTCCATAATTCAATCTTTATTTCCGTTAGTATTCGCAAACACTTTGCCAAAGGAAAAATATGGACATTTCGTCAGATTTCGTTAGTGGCTTATAGTTTATAGTTTATAGTTTATAGTTTATAGTTGCGCGAACAATATTTTTTTGACTTGGCTTTAATTTCGGAGCATTAATTCGCCTTCATTGGAGGGGTGACGAAAATTCAAAGAATTTTTGACGGGGTGGTTTATGTGGAATGTAAACTTTTTTATTTTTTCCAAACTGATGCTGTCTTTTTACTTTTCTGAAAAGTTTATGGTTTTAGAGAAGAGGGATTTTCGTTGTTTTCTTCCAAATGTTAAAACGAAGGACTACAGCCTAGCCCCGATTGTAGTGGAAATCCTTTTTTGAAAAAAAAGATTGCAACGGAAAGCGGGAAATAGCTCCTGATAAAAATAATAAAACGAATTTTCGATGTGATCAAAAACTTCAGGAAAATTTAAATTCCTTCTCCAAAAAATGTTTGATACAGAAGATAAAGATTCAAGATAATAATAATGAATGAAATAATCCAGACGCAAATTTTCATGAACGGTTTGTTCACAAATTCTCCCATTTTAGCTTTATCATTGGTAAACATAACCAGAGGAACCACCGCAAAACTAAGCTGCATAGATAAAATTACCTGACTTAAAACCAGCAGTTCTGTCGTTCCTTTTTCGCCGTACAGTATGGCCACAATTAAAGCGGGAATTACCGCAATTAATCTCGTAATAAGACGTCTGAGCCAAGGTTTTAATCTGATATTTAAAAAACCTTCCATCACGATCTGGCCGGCAAGAGTTCCTGTTAAGGTAGAATTCTGTCCGGAGGCCAGTAAGGCAATAGCAAAGGCAATGCTCGCCATAGAAGCTCCCAGAATAGGCGCCAGCATTTTATAAGCATCGTGTATATCTGCCACGTCATGATTGCCTGTGGTATGAAAAGTGGCTGCCGCCAAAATTAAGATGGCCGCATTAATAAAGAAAGCAAGCATTAAAGAAACCGTGCTGTCTAACGTTGCAAATTTTATCGCTTCTTTTTTTCCTTCGCGGGTGCGATCGTAGTCTCTTGTCTGCACAATACTGCTGTGAAGATAGAGGTTGTGAGGCATTACCGTGGCACCCAAAATACCGATCGCAATATAAAGCATGGCTGGGTTGGTAATAATTTCCTTCTGGGGAACCAATCCTCCTAATAATTCATTGATGGCAGGTTTGGAAATTACCAGTTCGTAAATAAAGCAGGCCAAAATAATAAAGATCAATCCGCCGACAATACTTTCTATCCATCGGAATCCTCTGGCCTGTAAAAGAAGGATAATTAAAACATCTACCGTGGTAATTACAATTCCCCAAGTCAACGGAATATGAAATAATAAGTTCAGAGCAATCGCTGAGCCGATTACTTCCGCAAGATCACACGCCGCAATGGCAATTTCACAAAATACCCAAAGAATGAAATTGGTGGTAGGGTTGAAGTGGTCTCTGCAAGCCTGAGCAAGATCCCGTTCTGCCACAACGCCCAATTTTACAGATAAATGCTGCAAAACCATGGCAAATATATTAGAGATCAAAATCACAGAAAGCAGCGTGTACCCAAACTGAGCCCCTCCGGCAATATCTGTAGCCCAATTTCCGGGATCCATATAGCCCACCGCAATCATAAGACCCGGACCTGCAAAGGCTAAGTATTTTCTCCAAAAACTTCCGTTTTTAGGAACTTTAACTGAGGAATACACTTCGGGTAAAGAGTGCAGTGTTTTATCTTTTCGCCACGCGGACTTTAAATTGAAACTCATAATTTGTTAGAAATGACTAACAAATTTAATTAAATAAATATAAATGAAGAAATGATTTCCATAAAAAAATTCCGAAAATTGCTTTCCGGAATTTAATTTTTATTGGTTCTAAAGAATTTATTTTGCGAATCTTACAGACATTTTTCGGTCTACAGCTCTTTCAGAGTCTGTGGCTTTAGCATCTACTTTAGCAAATTGACTTCCGTATCCTTCAGCATCCAAAACCTGGCTTCCAACGCCTTGTTTTCCTAACCAGTCTTTAATAAAAGCAGCTCTTTCTTTAGAAATTTTAAGATTGGTGGCTTCATTTCCCGTTTTGTCGGTATATCCTCCAATTTTAATTTTAGAATCGGGATATGCTTTTAAAATGGCTACCAAATTCTGTAACTGTCCTTCAGAACCCGCTTCCAGCTGATTAGAGCTTCCAGTCTTAAAGTTAACATGGTCAAAATCATACCAGGTATCTTTTAAAGTGCTGTCGTCAGCAGCATTTTTATAACCGTCGGATTTCAGGAACATAATCATTTTATCTTCCATTCCTCCTTTATACCCTTTCAGAGCAGCTCCGTTCAGGTCAATATTTTCATCTACTTTAGTTACTGTTGTGGTTCCTGCACTATCCGAAGTTACGGTTGTTGTTTCGGTTACCGTTCCTGTAGAATCGTTAACTGTTGTCGTTGTTGTGGTTTCTTTTTTCTCACACTGTTTCCAGAGGAAATATCCCGCAGCGATTAATAATAAAAACGGAAGAAGCCATTTCCAGACAGATCCTCCTTCGTTGGTATTTCTTTCAGGGAAAGTTCCGTTTTCGGCAGTACTTCTGGTAACCTGTATTTTCGGCTGTTCTACGGGAGTTTCCTGAGTGGTTGTATGGATGGTATCCTTATCATTATCGAAAGCATATCCTTTTGCCCAGTCGCCCACATTAAGACTGGCTAACGACAGTCCGGCAGGCAATAAAGTAGAAACAATCCCTTTTTGATCATTCAGTAAACCAGAAATTCCGGCCTGATCCAGGTTATGATCCGAGGCATATCTTCCAATTGAGCCAACGGCAGCACCTGTCACCAGATTTAATAACGAACTGGAAGAACTGTGGCTGATCCCAGCATACGTTGCGATAGAATTAACCAAACCGCTTAATTTATCACCAAAAATTGATGATAACACACCTGAAATCCATGGGCTTGAAGAGGTATCTCCCGTTAAATTCCCGGGAATCCCGGCTGAAGATGAATTTTTTATAGATTCTAAAACATTCGGGTTGTCGGAATTGTTGGCCAATCCGCCTACAACGGCAGGTAACAACCCACTTATGGCTTTTGAAATACCAGACTCGCTTTCTCCAAACTGCGATGCAGCCTGAGATATTACGGCAGGACCTAGTTGTCCTTTAATAAGATCGATGATGTTTAAAGACATAATAAATTATTTTGAGATTAATGTTGTATAAATTTAATCAAAAAACCGTCCAAACGTTAATTTCAAAAAAAAATCTTTAAAAATCGCATGGATTTTTAAAGATTTCTTAATGCCTTTTTGAATAATCAACTCTCGCAGATTGATTACTTTCTAAAATTGGTAATCAAAATCTGTGAGATGCTAATTCCGTTAAAAATCAGATTAAATCAGATTTTTAATATGCTTTTGCAAATAAAACTCTTCTTGCAGACGGTTTTCCGGAAATTAACGAAACACCTTCTTCAATATCATCATCTAAAGGAATACATCTTATGGTTGCCTTGGTTTCATTTTTAATCTGCTCTTCTTCTTCGGCTGTTCCGTCCCAGTGAGCATAAATAAATCCTCCTTTATCTTCAAGAATCTTTTTGAATTCTTCGTAAGTATCTGCTTTTGTAATATTATTTTTTCTGAATTCAAAAGCTTTGTTGAAAATATCCTGCTGAATTGTTTTCAGTAGATCTTCAATATAAGAATCCAATCCGTCAATAGAGCGAACTTCTTTTGTTAAATTATCTCTTCTTGCGATTTCTACCGATTTGTTTTCAAGGTCTCTAGGTCCCATAGCGATTCTTACAGGAACTCCTTTCAGCTCATATTCTGCAAATTTCCAACCCGGTTTGTTTTGAGTATCATTATCAAATTTTACCGAAATTCCTTTTGCTTTCAATTTAGCCTGAATGTCCAAAGCCACTTCGCTGATCTGCGCCAGTTGTTCATCACCTTTAAAGATAGGAACAATAACCACCTGAATCGGAGCCAGTGTTGGAGGCAAAACCAATCCGAAATCATCTGAGTGCGTCATTATTAATGCTCCCATTAAACGGGTGGATGTTCCCCATGATGTAGCCCATGCATGTTCAATTTTACCTTCTTTGTTTGTGAATTTTACATCGAATGCTTTTGCAAAATTCTGACCCAGGAAGTGAGATGTTCCTGCCTGAAGCGCTTTCCCATCCTGCATTAAGGCTTCAATACAATATGTTTCATCTGCTCCGGCAAATCTTTCAGAAGGTGTTTTCACACCCTGAACTACCGGTATTGCCATAAAGTTTTCTGCAAAATCGGCATACACTTTATTCATCTTTTCTGCTTCTTCCACCGCTTCATCTTTAGTAGCATGAGCGGTGTGACCTTCCTGCCATAAAAACTCTGCTGTTCTTAGAAACAGACGGGTTCTCATTTCCCAACGCACAACATTTGCCCATTGGTTAATTAATATGGGTAAATCTCTGTAAGATTGAATCCAGTTTTTATAAGTACTCCAGATAATCGCTTCTGAAGTAGGGCGAACAATAAGTTCTTCCTCTAATTTAGCTTCAGGATCTACAATAAGCTTTGCAGGATTATCAGGATCTGTTTTTAATCTGTAATGGGTAACCACAGCACATTCTTTAGCGAAACCGGCAGCATTTTTTTCTTCAGCCTCGAATAAGCTTTTGGGCACGAAAAGCGGGAAATAAGCGTTTACGTGACCTGTTTCTTTGAACTTTCTGTCCATTTCATCACGCATTTTCTCCCAGATTGCATAGCCGTATGGTTTAATTACCATGCATCCTCTTACTCCTGAGTTTTCAGCTAAGTCGGCTTTTACCACCAACTCATTATACCATTTGCTGTAATCTTCGCTTCTTGAGGTTAATTTTGCCATTATTGTTTAAAATTTTTTTTAACTTTTCCTTATTATTGTTATCTAAAAAATAAAATCTATTTTTGATCGATTTTTGTACCTGTATTTTGGTACATTTTTGGTACAGATTGCAAATATAATTTAAATTAAAAATCTTTACGTTATCATGAAAAGAAATATACATAAAAATTTACTAAATATGCTAAAATCCAAAGGGGTATTAGCCATATCCGGTGGATTGCTTTTGGTTTCTTGTGGTGCTCAGATGGGTGGGTACAGCGAGACAGATGGGGTATATTACGACCCGAATAAAGATTCCTTACCTGAAGGAGTGATCATTAGTGATGGCGGAAACAGAGTAGGAGAGTACTACGATTACTACCAAAATGATTCTAACTTAATTCAGAATGCAGAAACAAACGCCAGAGAAAGCAGATATGATTCCTGGAATGACTATAATGTGAACGGTAATGCTACCGATTCAGATTGGGGTGCTTTTGCAGGTTCTCAAACCAACTATTACGATAACTCGTGGGGCTGGGGCGGCATGTATGGCGGCTTTAATCCTTACTGGGGCTGGGGTATGAACGGCGGTTGGGGTATGAATGGTGGCTGGGGCTGGGGTGCCGGTCTTGCATGGGGTGGCTCATGGGGCTGGGGCGGCGGCTGGAACATGGGTTGGGGATACTCACCTTGGGGCTGGGGCGGCATGTACGGCGGCTACAATCCTTACTGGGGCGGCTACGGAAATCCTTATTGGGGATGGGGTGGCGGTTACTGGGGCAACAGCTACAGACCTGTTTACAGAAGAAGCGGCATGAATGGTAATACCTATTCCGGAGGATTTGGTAATTCTAACAATAGCAACAGAAATTCCATCATTAGAAATGGGGGAGGTTTCCGAAACAGCAATGCTTATAACGGTGGTTTCAGAAATTCAGGAAATTCAGGAAATTCCGGAGGATTCAGAAATTCTAATAATAACTCAGGTTTCAGACAACCGGGAAATATGAACGGAGGAACGAGAAATCAGTCAGGATTCCGTCAGCCACGACCTAACTATAACTACCAGCAGCAGCAACAGTCTCAACCGAGATATAGAAATGACAGTGGCTTCAGAAATAATGGAGGATACAACAATTCCAACAGCGGAGGCGGCTTCAGATCCGGAGGCGGTTTCGGTGGAGGTAGCAGCGGTGGCGGAGGCTTCAGATCATCCGGTGGCGGCGGAGGCGGAGGCTTCAGAAGATAAGCGTTCTCAAATCTCAAACGTAAACTATTAAAAAATAATGTTAAAAAAATCTTTAGTCTTAATGGGCGTTGCGGCAGCTTTTTATGCGCAGGCTCAGGATGTATCTATAATCAGGAATTCTATTGATGCCTATTCGGGTTCTACCATGGTGGGTTCTGCAAGGTTCAATGCCATGGGAGGTGCCAACGGAGCTTTGGGAGGTGATGCGAATTCCCTTTTAACCAACCCTGCCGGTTTAGGGGTAGCCATTTCTGGCGAGGCCAATGCTACATTGATGATTTCTAATTATAAAAATACATCAACGTTAGGAGGATCAGCAATTGATTATAATAAAACAAAAGGAAATATAGGAAATGTTGGTGCGGTAATGACTTTCCAATTGATGTCTGAAAGTGCCTGGAAGTTTATTAATGTCGGAGTGAATTTCTCCAGTCAGTCCATAGATAATTATATCGAAACTCCTGGAAATAGTAATATTATTTACGATTTCGATACTGCTAATAATATCAGTTCTTCATTCGGAGGACATGCCTACAGCAGAACAGGATATCTTACCCGAACAAGCTTAGGGGTTGGAGCCAATTACAATCATGCTTTATATATTGGAGCCGGTTTGAATTTCTTTAACACAAGCATCGATCAGTATGATACTGCAAGATTTAATTCTTTGAATAACGGGGCTGCAGAATATTTTAATAAAAATGAAACTCCGTTTTTTGAAAGAGGAAATGGTTTCTCCGCTTCATTAGGGGTAATCGGGAAAGTAGGTCCGATGTTCAGAGTGGGGGCTTCCATCGAAACACCAACGTTCTGGGAGATCGACAGAAGTTACGATTTCTACAATGACGCTGTTTACGGTGACGATACGGCAATTGAAAACAGAAGATTTTCTTCTCCGCTTAAAGCAAGTTTAAGTGCAGCTTTTGTACCGAATAAAAACTTCTCTTTGGATGTTGACTATACTTTAGGCCTTACTAAACCAAAATATAAAGAATACAGCGGTGCTGATGTTGAAATCAATAATTTCTTCAAAGACAATTACAAAAATTTATCAGAGTTAAGAGTTGGTGCAGAATACCGATTGAAACAATTGAGATTGAGAGGAGGTTACTCCTATGCATCAAGTCCGATTGATGCCTTAACTGTCAGTAGATTTGGTAGCGACGGAACTGTTGGAGATGCATCATACAGCAATCTTATTTTGAGCGACAGAAATGCACTTTCTCTGGGTATTGGCTATGATTTCGGATCATTCTATATCGATGGATCTTATCAGAATATTTCGTCCAAGTATACCAACCCGTTTATGTACGGAATTCTGGATACAGCCAACGGAATTAATTCGGCCTATTATTCGCCGACAAAAACTGTGGAGAGCGATGCCTATATCGTTTCTGATGTAAAAAGTATCAGAAATAATTTCTTCCTTACCGTAGGATTAAGATTTTAATTTATTAAATTATATCTAAATATAAAAGCTCCGGACATCATATCCGGAGCTTTATTTTTAGATTATTTTCAATGTTTTTATGAAGGTGAAATTTTTAATGCTGATGTCCGATATGAGCATGATCATGAAAAAGATGCATGGACAGCGCTAAAGAAACTCCAAGAATGACCAATCCGATCTTCAGCCAGTCTATATTATGGTTTTTATTGCTCTCAAAAATGATCACGGACGAGATATGAAGAAAAATACCGCCGACAATGGCTAAAAAATAGGGCTGTAAATCGGGGTTGAAATAATTTCCCAACAGCATACCCATTGGAGACGCCAGAGCAAATAATGCTACAATAAGCATCGAAGGATAGCTGGGAGTCTGCGACTCTCCGTTTCTGTTGAATAAAAAGGCTCCCAAAATAAATGAAATCGGAAGATTGTGAAAAACAATCCCTAAAAGGTATGGCGACCATTCTTGGGTTTCGTTGGCCAAAGGAATTCCTTCAATAAATGCATGAATGAAAAGTCCCACCATTAAAGCCATGGGAAGAATATTGTGTTCACTGTGATGATGAAAATGGCCATGCTCGAAACCTTTGGTCAGCGCTTCCAGAATCATCTGAAGCAGAACACCGCCAATAACAAAAATTCCAAGGCTGCTTCCGGCCTCTGCAGTGTATACCTGAGGAAAAACTTCATTTAAGCAAATGGTAATCAGAAATCCGGCACTTAAAATCAATAGATTTTTTGCCATTTTTTCTTTTTTACCGAAATATTTGCCGAGAAATACCCCCGCAATGACGCTAAAAATCAGTAAAAGTACGGTTATCATGAGTTTTTCTTAAATAAATTGATACAGCGGGGAGATTTTTCTCTGTTAAATTCGTTCAGTTGATAATCGCCCCATACTTTTATTCTTTCAAAACCGAATTCAGCTGCGTACGAATTAATGGTTTCTAAGGAATGTAATTTCACTTTTTCAAAGTAATGAAAAGACTGCCCCTGATCCTCAAAATGAATATCTTTAACGATATGTCTTCCTTCTATCTTTTTTAAAATTTTAAAATCAATTTCTCCGCGGTTGATATTGGATTGCGGAACAATGCCCTGTCTTACGAAATCCTCATTCAGATAATCCAGTACAAAAAAACCTCCGGGTTTTAAAGAATCGTACACCGATTTGAAGACGTTTTTATCATCGTCTTCATTATCAAAATAGCCAAAACTCGTAAAAAGATTGAAAACAGCATCTTTTGGTTCCGCGTCGATAGGATTTCTCATATCATGAACCTGGAATTTCAGGGTTTTGTTTTCAAATTGTTTATCGAATTCTATACTTTGTCTGGAAAGATCCAGTCCGAGAACATCATATCCCAGTTTATTAAGAAAAACTGAATGTCTTCCTTTTCCGCAGGCAAGATCAATAATCTTAGAATTTGGCGGTAACCCGAGATCGGTTGTAAGCTTTGTGATAAACTGTTCTGCTTCCGTATAGTCTCTGTTACTGTAAAGCAAATGATAATAAGGGGTATCAAACCAAGATTCAAACCATTCCATATTGCAAAAATAACTAAATTTGTGCGGTAAAAAGAATAGTATTTATATATTGAAGGATTGAAAAATTCAATGAAATCAAAAATTGAGTCGCTAATCTTTTCATTTTTAAATATTTAATCTTTTAATGATAACTTTATGGATACAGAAAATATAAAAATTCAGATAAAAACATTTTTTGGTCTGGAACAGATTTTAACCGAAGAAATAAAAAAACTGGGTGGCAGAAATGTAGAAACAAAAAATCGCGCGGTTAATTGTGAAGGAGACCTTGGCTTTCTTTATAAAATTAATTATTCTGCAAGAACGGCTTTAAAAGTTTTGGTTCCGATTCACGAATTTAAAGCTTTCAATCAGCATCAGTTTTACGACAGGCTTTTCAAATTCAACTGGGAAGAATTTATGGATGTCGATCAGTCTTTTGCGATTGATGCAACGGTATATTCTGATACTTTTAAGCATTCGCAATTTGTGACATTGAAGATGAAAGATGCTATTGTGGATTATTTTCAGGATAAATTCAAAAGACGCCCCAATGTAGAAACCAGCCGTCCGGATATTAAGTTTCACCTTCATATTGACCGGGAGTTGGTAACGATTTCTATGGATTCTTCGGGCGATGCTTTGTTTAAAAGAGGCTACAGAAGAGAGCAGGGAGAAGCACCGATTAATGAGGTATTGGCAAGCGGAATGCTGCAACTGGCTGGCTGGGACGGAAAAGGAAATTTTCTTGACCCGATGTGCGGTTCGGGAACGCTTTTAATTGAAGCGGCAATGATCGCCATGGACCTTCCGGCTCAGATTTTCAGAAATAGATTTGCTTTCCAAAACTGGAAAAACTATGATCAGGAATTGTTTACGAAAATTAAGGAATTCAGAATCAACCGGGTAAGAGAATTTACAGGAAAGATTGTAGGGTATGATATTGACGCAAGAATGCTGAACGCCGCAAGAACGAATATAGAAGCTGCCGAAATGGAAGACGTAATCGAAGTGAGAAAACAAAACTTTTTCGATTCTAAAAAAGAACTTTTCCCATTATTAATGGTTTTCAATCCGCCATATAATGAGAGAATTTCTATTAATGATGACGATTTTTACAAAAAAATAGGCGATACCTTTAAAGCCAATTATCCAAACACGCTGGCATGGTTAATTTCTTCTGATTTGGAAGCCATGAAGAAAATAGGCCTTCGTCCTTCCAGAAAAATTAAGCTCTTCAACGGTAAACTTGAAACCCGTTTTCTGCAATACGAAATGTATGAAGGAACGAAAAGAGTTCATAAATTAATATAAACTGATATTTATACTTTTTTAAGCGATATTAGATTTTCTATGTTGATTTTAAATTGAATGACAGAAATAATATCTAAAACCTTTCTTCAGGAGAGGTTTTATTTTTTTTTAAGCAAATCTTTTTTTATTTTTGTTTTAAACTCAAATATGAAAATAATGTCTTTCGATTTTTTAGATGCTTTAGGGAAAGTTTCAGATGCTCTTGAAATTTTTATCAATGTCGGAAATGATCTTCCTCCCCGAGGTTTTGATCAGTCGGTTAATTCCAAAGAAAAACCGAAAAACAGATCCTTAAAAATAAGTCTTTTATTTTTTGGACTTGCTATTATCCTGTTTTTCATCGTTTATAAAACCCCGGTACCTCCGGAAAATTTTAACCTGACCATGATTATTACTACCCTCATTGGAATAATAGGATCTTTTCTCTTCTTTTTTCTCTTAATTTTATTAGAACTGTATTATTTTAAAAGTGTGTGCCGCCTTATGCTGTTCAGTGTTTCTTCGGTTTTGCTAGGCATTGCCGTGAGTATGGCGGTCTATTTTAGGTGTATTCTCTAAAATAAAAGACAGGAGTTTCCTACTGTCCTTCAATAGTTAATTCGTTATAATAGGTCATTTTTAATTAATACCGGCGGCAATAATATTGTTTTCTCCCCAGGCATTTCCTCCAAAACTTTGAATCTGTGTTCCGGCAGTCATTCCTTTGCTGTAAGCTAATCTTACACGATAATAATACGTTTTCGGCGATGAGGTAGAATTTTGAATTACAACGGCTCCATTCATCATATTGTAGGAGTCCTGGTTAGGTATAATGGCGCCGCTTATATAATATGATCCCTGGATGTCACTGCTATGCGTGTTGCTGGTAGCAGATTCTGTAAATGTGCTTTGTAACCATCCATATCCCGTTGAGGGAATTGTCGCACTTGTTTTTACTAACATATAGCACATGACAATGTACTTGCTGTTGGCGGGTAATGTTATACGTGTTCCGGTATCGGTTCCGTTCTGATTGGGATCTACAGTCACAGCACTGATGGTTGCTCCTGCGCCAAGCGTTGCAATAATCGTTGGTAAAGAAGTATTATCTTTTATCCAGGATGCATTTCCACTGTCGTCGGATTTTAAAACTTTACCGGCACCTTGCGTACCATCCGCCAGCCTGAAAGCAGGACTCGTAGCAGAGCTTACATGCAGTTTGGTCGAAGGGGAGACGTTTCCAATCCCAACATTTCCAGAAGAGTTAACAACAAAATCATTCGCCGTCTGAGTTGTAGTGGGAGTTGCGGCATTGTCTTTAGCTGCGTCTACATGAAATATTCCAAGGGGATTGCTTGTGTTAATTCCGACTTGTGCTTTTGTTATCACTGCACATAATAAGCCGGCTATTAATAATAAACTTTTTTTCATTTTTTTTGTTTTTAGAATCGTACTCATTTATTGTTGGAGAGAGATTGGGTGAACGTTGAACATTTTATTTAAATGATAAATGGGAATGGATTTAAATAATTTGATCTAAAGGGTTTATGGTAAAACGATATAAAGATTTTTTCTACACAAACCAACTCACTGATTAAAAAGGCAGAAACACAATTATAATCAGAAACACTAATTACCCCTTTACGTATTTTTAATTAATACCTGTGGCAATGATATTGTTTTCTCCCCAGGCATTTCCTCCAAATGCCTGAATTTGTGTTCCGGCGGTAATCCCTTTGCTGAAGGCCAATCTTACACGGTAATAATAGGTTTTGGCCACTGAACTGGAATTTTGAATAACAATCGCTCCATTCATCATATTGAACGAGTCCTGATTAGGTATAATGGCACCGCTTATATAATACGATCCAAGAATATCACTGCTACCCGTGTTGCTGGTGGGAGACTCTGTAAAAGTACTCTGCAGCCATGCGTAACCAGTTGAAGGAACAGTTGCTGTTGTTCTTATTAGCATATAGCACATAACAATATATTTACTGTTGGGAGGTAACGTTACGCGTGTTCCTGTATCAGTTCCGTTGAGATTGGGATCTACAGTCACAGCACTGATGGTTGCCCCTGCGCCAAGCGTTGCAATAATCGTGGGTAAAGTAGTGTTATCTTTTATCCAGGATGCATTTCCGCTGTCGTCGGATTTTAAAACTTTACCGGCACCTTGCGTACCATCCACCAGCCTGAAAGCAGGACTCGTAGCAGAGCTTACATGCAGTTTGGTCGAAGGGGAGGCGTTTCCAATCCCAACATTTCCGGAAGAGTTAACAACGAAGTCATTTGCTGTCTGAGCTGCAGTGGGATTTGCTGCATTGTCTTTAGCTGCGTCTACATGAAATATGCCAAGGGGATTGGTTGTATTTATGCCAACTTGAGCGCTTAATGAAATGGTAAACAAAATACTGCTTACCATTATCAATCTTTTTTTCATCTTGTTAATTTTTAGAATTGTATGATCACTTGTTGTTTGTAGGGCAAATGTAGAACAGATTTTTCATAATCAGGTCATTAAAAAATATACCATAATTTGAAAATACCAATAATAGAGGTGTTTTGAAGATAAAATGGTATACGGATGGTATATAAATTATCGATTGTAGTGGAGTATATTATAGGATAATTTTCAGCTTTATTTATTGAAATTTTAATTTTTTTAAGAAAATAGTAGGTAATTAGTATAGGCTTATATTATTTCATCTTCCTGAATTCAATAAAAATTTTAACAAGAGATTTGTATGTCCAAAATTTTTTATCCAAGAGCCTGTGATAAAAATTAGTAAAATGAATTAAGGTCGGTTTTTGGCAAATAAATTCGCGAAGCTTGAAAATACGCTTTATCAAATTAATTGGTTGATTCGTTTTTGCTCACTTGAATGCTTTTTACATTTAAATTAAAATTTTGCGTCAAAATGAACCCGGTAAAATTTAAACAGCTTCTCATAAGATGTGTTATTTTATGTAAAAAATAGGTTGTACATTCCTGAATGAATAAGTAATTTTGAAAAATTTTAAATTTGAGACCTACTATTTCCATCATTGTCGCAATATTTAATCGGAAAGATGAACTTTTCGAACTTCTGAATTCTCTTACCGCTCAAACCGATAAGGAATTTGAGGTTATTATTGTGGATGATGGTTCCTTTGTGGATCTTAAACCCACCATTGCACAGTTTGATACAATTTTAAAAATCAACTATTTTAAGAAAGATAATTCGGGACCTGGTTTATCGCGGAATTTCGGAGCAAAACATGCAGAAAACGAGTGGCTTGTTTTTGTGGACAGTGATGTAATCGTAGAAAAAGAGTATATTGAAAATTGTAAGAAAAATATCCTTGATACGCCCTGCGATGCCTTTGGTGGAGCAGATAAAGCGCACAAAGGATTTAATTTAATGCAAAAAGCAATTTCTTATTCTATGACCTCAGTTTTTACAACAGGCGGAATCAGGGGAAATAAAAAAGCAGTTTCCAGATTTCAGCCCCGAAGTTTCAATATGGGTGTAAAAAAAGAGGTGTTCGAAAAAGTGGGTGGTTTTTCCGAAATGAGAGTTGGAGAAGATCCTGATCTTTCGATGACACTTTGGGAAAATGGATTTACAACGGCGTTTTTCGATACAATTGCGGTCTATCACAAAAGAAGGGTAGATTTTGGAAAGTTCTCAAAGCAGGTCTATCAGTTTGGGTGTGCGAGACCTATTCTTAACCAGAGACATCCGAATTATGTAAAGATTTCTTTTGCTTTTCCGACTTTGTTTATGTTAGGATATCTTATGGGTTTTTTAGAATATTTTATCATGGGCCGCGGGATTATTCTTTCGTTTTATGGTTTTTATACCTTTTTAGTCCTCCTTCACGCATTAATAGTGACTAAAAATATCAGCATCGCCGCAATGGCAGTAATCTCAACCTATATCCAGATGTTTTCCTACGGATATGGTTTCCTAAAATCATGGATTTTACTGAATATCGTAAGAATGAAACCTAAGGATGCCTTTCCTAAGCATTTCCATGAAAAATAAAATAAAAGCTGTCGACACTCAACAGCTTTTATAACAATAAAATTTAGAAAGGTTTCTAGGATATGATAAAGGTTTCATGGTTTATAATGCCCACTTTCAACAGACATTCTTTCATTTTTTCATACGTACGTTTGATATCATGATCCAGTCCTACCGAAAATCGGATCAGTCCATCGGAAATACCCATTACTGCACGTTCTTCTTCCGGAATTTCAGATGAGGTTGAGCTTCCTGAGCATGAAAACAGGGTTTTATAAAAACCTAAACTTACCGCCAGATAGCCCAGGTTTTCCTCCTGCATCATTTCCATTAGTTCGTTCGCTTTTTCAGTGGTTCCGGCATCTAAAGTTAATAATCCTCCAAATCCGTACGCTTCATACATCATGCTTTTCATTAATTCATGATTTTTGTGGGATTTTAATCCTGGATAAGAAACTTTTAATCCGTCATTTTCAAATTGCTCAGCCAAAAACATCGCGTTACCACTGTGTTGCTTCATTCTGATATGCAGCGTCCGTAAATTCTTTAAAATACTTGCCGACCGGAAGCTGTCCATCGTTGGTCCAAGAAGCATACATGCTCCTGTATTCACATTTTTAGTATCGTTAATAAATTCCTGACTCGCGCAATAGACTCCGCCCACCGTATCGCTGCTTCCGTTGATGAATTTGGTTAAAGAATGAATCACAATATCCGCACCCAGTAAAATCGGGGAAATAGAAAGTGGCGAGAAAGTATTGTCGACAATCAGTTTCAGATTGTGCTTTTTACAGATTTCCGACAACTTTCTCAGATCAGCAATCTCCAAAAGAGGATTGCTCACACTTTCACAATATATAATTTTTGTGTTCTCGTTGATTGCATTTTCGACCGCTTCAAAGTTATTGATGTCCACAAAAGAGGTTTCAATATGATAGGATGGGAGAAAATTTTTCATAAAAGCATACGTTCCGCCATAAATTGTTCTGCTCGAAACAATATGGTCACCGCTTTTGCAAAGCTGCATCAATACAGAAGTAATGGCTCCCATTCCTGATGCCGTAACGTTGGCTGCCTCCGTATTTTCCATTTTAGCCAAAGCCTCAGAAAGATACAGATTCATGGGCGAAGAATGTCTTGAATATAAATAACATCCCTCTGCATTTCCTTCAAAGGTATCAAACATCGTCTTTGCAGAAAGAAAAGTATAGGTTGAGCTGTCTGAAATAGAAGGATTTACTCCTCCGAATTCACCAAAATACTGTAAATCCTGAATTTCGTTTGCCGCATTAAAATCTTTCATGATATTTTTGTTTTAAAAATGAAATAATTTCATAATGAGAACAAGGAAAGATTCAATATTTAGATTATAAATCTAAAGAAATGTATTTACGTAGAAAAAATGTTTATTATATTTGATTATATTAAAGATTGACCAAAAAATGATCTATGAATCTTGATGAAATTGATAAAAAACTGCTCTTTTTTTTGCAGGAAAATTCTAAACAGACCACCAAAGAGCTCTCCTACAAGCTCAGTTTGTCGGTTACTGCCGTTTATGAACGTATCCGGAAGCTCGAAAATTCAGGCGTCATTGCCAAATATGTAGCCTTGCTCGATAAGCAAAAGGTTGAAAAGGATTTCGTGGTTTTATGCCATGTCAAATTAAGTCAGCACAAAAAAGAATATGTGCTTCAATTTGAAAAGGAAGTTATGGATTTGCAAGCCGTTACCGAATGTTTTCATGTAAGTGGCGATTACGATTATATTCTCAAAATCGGCGTGAAAGACATGGCAGATTACAGGAACTTCATGCTTACCAAACTCACCACTTTACAGCATATTGCAAGTACCCACAGTTCGTTTATCATCTCTGAAGTTAAAAATACAACCGCTATTGTGCTGTAGTTCAATATTTGTTTTTAGGAGCTGTTTCCGGCTTTCCGCTCATACTCCTCACCCCTGAGCTTTCCCCTGCGCGCCATTGCTGAACCCCTCCTGCTCCAAACTCCTCCAACCCGGTTCCGGGGTATCCGCTGCAATCCGGGCTAGGGATTTGGCTGGAGATTCTTTATTTGTTATGAAGACAAAAATTCAAAGAAAAATGAGGGATTTTGATTTTTTATAACCTTATATAGCCTCCATTTTTCAGCACCGAGCTTCTATGATCTAAATTCAGGTTATTTTAATAAAAAATTGAAGAGACTGTTTCAATTTTTGTGGGTTTATCTTAACGTCAAGTTTTAATTTAGATATAAAAATACTCAAGTGAGCAAAATTGGTAGATTTATTTTAACGCAAAGTTTTAATTTAAATGCAAAAAGCATTTAAGTGAGCAAAGGAGAATCAATAAATTGATTTGATGAAGCGTATTTTAAGCTTCGCGCAGCAAATTCATTGGCCTTTGCCTTCTAAAAATCAATAGAAAGCAATAAAATCTTTGCGTTAAAAAAATCTCAGCTTAAATTTTTACAATCTAGCATGGTATAAGCTAAAATATTTTTTAATTATAATTTATCACGCTTTAAACCAACACGCCATTTTTAGACGGTATCGCATCCGGAAGTTCGGTTTCACCTACCATTTGAAGCAGATCTATTTCAATCGTACGGCAAATGGAAAGCATAGGAACGTCAAACATTAGTCCGGCAAATGGATTTTCAGAATAATCACCCACCAATTCCATAATAATATAGATCCAGCCAATAATAATACAAAACGGAATTGAAGTCCAGATTCCCCAGTCTCCCAATTTTTCAAACTCATTTACCAACCCCAACGGGAGCAACATGATGAAAAGAACATTGAAAATAAATGCTGTACTGGCAAACTGTCTTGGAGAAGGAAATTTTTTAATTCTTTCTGCCTGCCCCTGAAGACCATAAAATTCATTCAATGCGGTCTGCAACTGCATTTGATTGAAATCTGTAATGGAACCCATATTTTTAAGATCGTTGATGTCTTTTGCCTGTTGAGAAACCAAATAGGTTGCAAAATTCTTATAATGCGGCTTCAGATTGACTTCTTCTTCGGAAAGGTATTTATTTAAAAACAAAGGGGTTCGGGTATAATCAGGAAAACCGGCCTTAATCAATCTGTTTCTCCTCTGATTCAGGGTATGATGATGCTCTTCCTCTGCACTAATGTGTTCCCATTCTGTAGGAACCAAAAGCTGTTCGCGAAAAGTATACAACCAGGCAATATGGCGATATACTATTTTCTTTTTTCTGTCTTCAAGATCAAAAATCCCTATATTTTCCTGAGTGGTATTAAAAGCATAGACCATAGAAGCAAAAGAACGGCTTGAATTTACAATTCCGCCCCATATTTTTCGGGCTTCCCAAAGTCTGTCATAAGCCTGGTTATTTTTAAAACCTACAAGAAAGGCTTCTGCAGTACCGATAAGGGCAACAGGAACCCATGGAATCGTCATCCATTGCCAGTGAAAAAAGTGAAATAAAATAACGATAAGCGTACACCAGACTGAAATCCAGATCAGATGAACACCCGATAAATTAAGAACCTGTCTGTAATTGAAGTACTTTGTTGTAATCATAATTTGTGTAACATAGCATTGCGAAACATGATGGATAAGCAAAATAAATACCAATCTGTGATGGTATTTAAACAGGATCAAATGTACGTTTTATTTTATTTCAAAATAAAAAAAATACTCATCTCCTGAAAAAAGGATTGAGTATTTTAATTTATAATTACAGGCCTCAAAAGGCAATAGTGACAAAAATAGTTCTATTTTATCTGGCTTCCTAAGATTCGCAGGACTGTGCCGGATGAAACTGATTGGAAGTATAGTAAAGATCTTTAAAATCATAATTAGAATCATTGGTAAATTGATCTGCTATTTGAGGAACGGTATCAAAATATTCATAGCTTAAATATCTTTTTTTCGCTCTTTTTTTGATGCAGTGGCAATAGAGATGATCCTGTTGGGTATGGTCGCTGAGAAGAAGGGTCTGAACCTCTGTATTTTCCAGTTTGCTCGCTTTTTCAAAAGTTCCCGGATCCAGAGTAAACCATGGTTCTCCATGATAAAAGAAATGATCTATAATATCAATGTGATCGCTGTGTTTTTCGCTGGCTGGTGTTGCGGAGTGATATCCTTTACATTCTGTACAGAATGCTACTTTGATTTTTATCGACATAATATTATGATTTTAAATGTGTGCTCCATGTCTATATCAGAAGTTGTGCCACAATACATCTTTTAGAAAAATCCATAAAAAAAATCAGAACAGGAATTTCCCCTGTTCTGATTAAAAGTATTTGTTGAATTAAAGAATATAATTCTTTAAAGTCTGTTTTCTTAATATTTTAGCATTTCTTCAATGGTAAGGCTTAATTTTTCTGCATTCGGAAGCATCTCCTTTTCCAGAACCAAATTGATGGGAACAGCAGGAACATTTAATGATCCCATGGTTTCCACCGGAGCATCCAGATATCTGAAACAGTTTTTAGAGATACGATGTGCGAAAGCTTCCGCGAAAGAATTGTTTATTTGCTCTTCTGTTAAAACAATGCATTTTCCATGGGCTTTTACTCTTTCGAATACCAATTCTTCATCAAGCGGTATTAATGTCCTCAAATCGATGACCTCAATTCTTCCGCTGAAGTTTTTGGCGGCTTCTTTCGCCCAGTAAATTCCCATTCCATAAGTTACAATCAATAAAGTTCTGCCTTTTTCAATTTCGTATTGATCTGCTTCGATGATTACTTTTCCTTTTCCGAAAGGTAAGATATAATCTTCAGCAGGCTCAATCGTTTTTGCATCTTCCGTTCCCGGAACTTTGCTCCAGTAAAGGCCTTTATGCTCCAGCATAATAACCGGATTCGGGTCGTAATATGCTGCTTTCAATAATCCTTTAAAATCTGCGGCATTACTTGGATATGCAATTTTTATCCCTTTAATATTGGCTAAAATACTCTCAACACTGCCGCTATGGTAAGGGCCACCACCACCATACGCTCCAATCGGAACACGGATGATATTGCTCACCGGAAATTTCCCCTGACTTAAATAGCTTGATTTTGAAATTTCTGTAATCAGCTGATTGATTCCCGGATAAATATAGTCGGCAAACTGAACTTCAACGATAGGTTTTAGTCCAACGGCACTCATTCCGGCCGTAGAGCCAATGATATAAGCTTCCTGAATGGCGGTATTAAATACTCTCTTGCTTCCGAATTTCTTTCCTAACGTCACGGTTTCGCGGAAAACACCTCCAATTCTTTCTCCGACATCCTGCCCGTATAATAAAGCTTCCGGATGTTTCCACATCAATTCCTGAACAGCATGAATGGCTGCGTCTACCATCACGATTTTTTCACCTCCTTCAGGCTCACGGGTTCCCGTTTCTTCTGTAATGGGTGTCGGAGCAAAAACGTGTTCCATTACCGTTTCCGGTCGAGGATCTTCGGCATTTTTAGCTCTTTCAAATGCTTCTTCAGCTTCTAATCTTGCTTTTTTAGTAATCTGTTTTAATAATTCTTCATCAACACCGGTTTCCAGCAAGTGTTTTCTGAGAATTTCTCCCGGATCTTTTGCTCTGTGTTTGGTTAGGTCTTCTTCATCTCTATAGAATTCTCTTCTTACCCCTGACGTATGATGGCCTATTAAAACTGTTTTCGCGCAAACCACTAATGGTTTTCTTTCGGATCTCACGAAATCAACGGCTTTTTTCATCGCTTCAAAACTTTCCACGAAATCGGTGCCGTCTACTCTCATTCTGCTTAATCCTGTAAATCCTGCTACGAAATCATAGGCATCGCAAGTCCTGGCTTCTTCTTTGGTTACAGAAATTCCCCATTCGTTATCCTGAACGAGAAAAATAATCGGCAGCTGATGTAATGCAGCGAACTGGAATGCTTCACTCACCTCACCTTCAGTCACAGAATTATCGCCCAAGCTGCAAACAACAACCGGATTGTTTTCAAAACTCTGCAATTCAAAATCCTGAATGTATTTGATTCCCTGAGCAACGCCTGTGGTTGGGATTGTCTGCATTCCCGTTGCAGAGCTCTGGTGAATAATTTTAGGCTTGTTCTCGTCTCTGCTTGAAGGATGGGCGTAATACGATCTGCCTCCCGAAAAAGGATCTTCGGCTTTTGCTAATAGCTGAAGCATTAACTGGTAAGGCTCGAAACCCATTCCCAAAAGAATACTCTCGTCTCTGTAATAAGGAGAGATCCAGTCTTCTTTTTTTAGCTGATACGCTGTAGCCAGCTGTATCGCTTCATGTCCTCGTGATGTGCTATGAACATATTTACAAACATTTCTGTTTTCTTCATAAATATCTGCCATCGCTTTGGCAAGCATCATGTGGTTGTAAGCCTTTATTAATGTGTCCTGAGAAACTTTTTCGTGCAGTGTATTTTCCATAGAACACAAATATACATAAAAAAACAAAACACTAACAAGTGTTAGTGTTTTGTGTTAAATGATATGATATTCAGATTATTCTTTGATTACTTTTTTGGCGATTACATCATTTCCTGTTTTCACTTCAATAATGTAAATTCCTTTAGTATACGTTGATAAATCTACGCTTGTGTCACCATTGATTACACCACTCTGTAATTTTTTACCCGTTAAATCGTACACATTAAATGTAGATTTTGCAGGAGCTTTCAATACTTTTACAATATCTTTCGTGATAGTTGGAGCTACAATAATACCGCTGTCTTTCACCGTTTCTCCTGTTGCCAGAACTTGCTGAGTATAACCGGTGGCTATGATTGAGTAGTTTTGTGGGGCATTTGCTCCAGAACTATTTTTCAAAGTACCTTTATTACCAATTTCAATTCTGTATGATCTTCCAGCTACTGGCGCATCAATTACAACCTGCTCAATATTATCTACTGTATTATCTCCTTTTGTAGCAGCTGCTGTAGGAGTAAGTGGATTAAGCTTCCATGGTTGATAAACGGTATTGGTTACCGTGTCAACTATTCTTAAATCTAAATCGTTTATCAATCTGGATGATCTGTTATTATAAACATCATCATAGGTTAGATTTGTTGGAATTACATACGCGGGATCAATCCACGAAATAGTAACCTTCAATGGTTCTGTTCCGGAAGCGATAATGGTTTTTTGGTTAGGCGTTCCACTTGTTAAAGTCTCATCATTGAATAAGATCGTATTGTTCGATTTTCCAACCAAAAGCTCTGCTCCTTTTTTAGCGTTGATGTATCCCCAGCCAAACCATGCGTCCGGACCTACCATTCCTGCTTCAGAAGCTGAATGTACCATTAATGTCTTAGCTGCAGCAGCGTTCATATCTGCATTGTTGAACATCGATTTATAAATCTGCATCCAAAGTCCGATAATACCTGTTACCTGCGGTGCTGACATAGAAGTTCCACTGTTAATTTGCCAACTTACGCTTCCTGTAGTGTCTTCTGCTGTTGATGCCATCCAAATATCTGATCCGGGAGCTGCAATATCTGGCTTGATACCTCCATCGTCTCTTGGGCCGGCACTGCTGTAGTCAGCTTTTACAACATCAGATGGAGCCGTATATCTAAAATTATTGGTCGTGATGATTTCTGTAGCTGCGACAACGATAATGTTTTTAGCTAATGAACCAGGTCCTATACAATCTCCTCCATTACCACAGTTGGTTGCAGGAAGAGTATCTGTAGCTGTAAACAGAACAAGAGTGCCATTTTCATCTCGATAGTATTTAGGAGCAGCTGATCCTCCTGGTAAGTCCGGTCCCATACCAAAATAGTTACCGGCAGATTTTACAATAACATTTGTAGGGTTACTGTATACAATGTTGTCATAGTTTTGATCACCAGTTAAATAGGTGCCTTGATAATCAAAAGATTCACTCGGTTCTGTAGCGGTAGCAGGATAGTAGTCTCCATTCCACACAAGAGCAGTTGCCCCTGAGACAGCTTGAACGTTCCATCCGGCATTACTTCCATAAGAGTGGTTGGAAATTTTTGGCTGTGCTATAAGAATTTTTTGAAATACAGTACTCGTAGCTGTGTTACCCGGTAAAGTGGTAGTTGCAAATCTGTAAGAATCCATGGTTGAATTTAATGCCACTCCTATTGCGTTTCCGGAAATCTGAGTTCCGTTGCTAGTTGCCGTTAGCGGAGATGATTTTGCACCCACGATACTTGCTACACCGGTAGCATGTGCACTGTATGCATTTGTTGCAGCTTCCTTGTTAGTAATTCTTCCTGCAGCATTATTAAATGCAATGTGCGGAGCATAAATTCTACCACCGTCAAATATGGTGTAAAGAATTCCTTCTCCGTTGAAAGATCCTGTCAGTCCGTTTACTCCGCCTGCTGTTTTTAAAGCATCTACATTGTTGTTTAAGATCTGATTTTGATCATCCGCCTGGTAGAAATAAGGCTTATTAAAGAAAAATCCGGCTAAATTTTCTCTTTGTTCTTCAATCTCCTTTAAAACTTCCGGAGATTTATTGGCTCCGTAACGCTTAGCCACATAAGATTCGAACTTTTCATTGTTCTTTGTCTTTTGTTTTTCAAACTCTCTGTTCAAAACATCATTGTTTTGTGCACTTAGTAATGTAATAGCTAAAGTGCTAACCAAAAGTAAACATTTCTTCATGATATGTAAAAAATTTAAAATAAAATTCACATCAAATATATGCAAAATAATGATGCTGAAAAGTTTAAAATTGTTAAAATCTAATTAAAACGAGTATTTGTTTTTGTATCATCTGTTAAAAACATAAAATTAAACATTGTATTATGAATTTTGATTAAATTACGAATCTTCGAATATTGAATTATCTTGATCCTGATTAGAATACCTTATTATAAAATTAAGTAACTTTACATTCTCTTTTTTTAATAAAAGCTAGAAAAATTACATGTATTTAGTTTTTGACACAGAAACCACAGGTTTACCAAAGAATTTCAATGCTCCGCTTTCAGACTCAGACAACTGGCCAAGAATGGTTCAGATTGCCTGGCAATTGCATGATGATGATGGCGTTTTAATAGAAAATCAGGATTATATTATAAAACCGGAAGGATATGATATCCCTTTCAACGCGGCAAGAATTCACGGGATTACAACGAAAATCGCCAACGAAGAAGGTCGTGATCTTGAAGAAATTTTAAATGAATTTGCTAAAGTTTTAGAAAGAGTAAGGGTTGTTTCCGGGCATAATGTTGAGTTTGATTACAATATTGTCGGGGCAGAATTTTACCGAAAAAATTTAACAGACAATCTTCAGGAAAAGCCAAGAGCGGATACGATGATTCTGGGGACAGATTATTGTAAGCTTGGTGGTGGCAGAGGAGGAAGATACAAGTCTCCGAAATTAGAGGAATTATACGAAAAATTATACGGTCATAAGTTTGATGAAGCGCATAACGCCGCCGCTGACGTAAATGCCACAGCCCAGGTTTTCTTTGAAATGATGAGAATCGGGATTATTCCGGCAGAGGTACTCAAGACCTCGGAGGATCAGCTGGCTTATTTTAAAACGCTTCATCCGGATCCCATCAAGCCTTTCAGTATTGTTATCAGAAGGCAGGTTGCCGATTTTAATAATAAGAAAAAGCAAGCTGATGTTGGAAGTATTGATGATATTGATCTCGGCAAATATTTCAATTTTGATAATCATAGTGTTTTTTCAACGTTAACGGCAACTTCAGGCATTAATGATTTAATTAAAAAAGCGTCTGATGATCATTTTCCTGCCGTCGGAATGGTGGATCTTGGAAACATGATGGGAGCTTTCAAATTTGTGTCTGCCGTTGAAGGTTTTAATGGAGATCGAGCCAAAAAACATAAAGAATATCTAACCAAAAAACAGGAAGCAGAAGAAAACGGAACCGATTTTAATGAAGAAGAGCCTGTTTCGCAGCCATTAATTCCCGTCGTAGGATGTGAATTTTATATTTCAGACCGTTACGAGCAGAAGCAGTTTACCAAAGATGATCCCGACAGAAGAACTCAGGTGGTCTTGCTGGCTAAAGATTTTGAAGGGTATAAAAACTTAGCAAAGCTTTCAAGTATTGGTTTTCTGAAAGGTTTTTACTTTGGAGTTCCGCGGATCAGTCGTGAATTAATCGCAGAATATAAGGAAGGTTTAATCGCTCTGACCTCTGGGATTATGGGTGATATTCCGGATGCCATTCTGAATACCGGTGAGCAAAAAGGAGAAGAGCTTTTCAGATGGTGGAAAGATACTTTTGAAGATGATTTCTATGTTCAGATTCAAAATCATAAACTGCCTGAAGAAGAGCATTTAAATGATGTTTTACTGCATTTCGCAGATAAATATAACGTTAAACTATTAGCACAGAACGAAACTTTTTATTCTAATAAAGACGATTCTAATATTCAGGATATTGTAAGTTGCATTAAAGATGGTGAAAAACTGACAACCCCTGTTGGAAAAGGTTTCGGAAAGAGAAGAGGGTTGGCTACAGGAGAGTATTATATCAAAAATTCGGATGAGATTAAAGAAGCCTTTCTGGCTTATCCTGATGCTTTTGATGCGTATGAAGAATTTACGGCAAAATTTAAACCTTATACATTAAAAAGAGACGTTCTTCTTCCTAAATTTGATATTCCTGAGGAATTTATTCATGCTGAAGATGAGGTCGACGGAGGAAAACGTGGTGAGATGGCCTATTTGACGCATCTTACCTACGAAGGTGCCAAAAAAAGATATGAGTCAACAGGAATTACCCCTGAAATAAAAGAACGTCTGGATTTTGAACTGGAAGTTGTCGCCAACACAGGTTATCCCGGTTACTTCTTAATTGTTCAGGATTTCTGTAACGAGGCAAGAAAAATGGGCGTTTGGGTTGGTCCGGGTCGTGGTTCTGCGGCAGGTTCTGCGGTGGCTTACTGCACGGGGATTACCAATGTTGATCCTATAAAATATGATCTCCTATTTGAGAGATTCCTGAATCCTGAGAGGATCTCCATGCCGGATATCGATATCGATTTTGATGATGAAGGCCGTGATAAAATCATTAAGTGGGTGGTTGAAAAGTATGGTAAAACCCAGGTGGCGCAGATTATTACTTACTCTGTGTTGGGTGGTAAGTCTGCCATCAAAGATGCCGGAAGAGTTTTAGATGTTTCGATTCCGGATACCATTAATATTACCAAGCTTATTCCTCCAAGCCCGGGAATGAATATCGCGAAGGCTTTAGCAAAATATGACAAATTAAAACCGGAAGATCAGATGCTTGTTGATGAAATGAGGTATATTCTGAATACTCCCGATGATCAGCGTTATAATGTCTTGTCGAGCGCCAAAAAGATGGAGGGCTGCATCCGAAATACGGGGATTCACGCTTGTGGGGTCATTATTACGCCTGAAGATGTAAGTAATCTGGTTCCGGTGACAATTGCGGCGAAGGATGCTGATATTCTGGTCTCGCAGTTCGATAACTCGGTGGCGGAAAGTGCGGGTCTGCTGAAGATGGACTTTTTGGGTCTGAGAACGTTGACGATTATTAAAGATGCTTTAAAATTGGTAAAAGCACGATACGGTCTGGATATCGATCCGGATGAAATTCCGCTGGATGATACCAAGACGTATCAGTTATTTAAGGAAGGAAGAACGGTCGGGATTTTCCAGTATGAAAGTCCCGGAATGCAAAAATATATGAGAGAGCTCAAACCCACCGTTTTTGCCGATCTTATTGCAATGAATGCTCTTTACAGACCAGGGCCAATTAAATATATTCCGAACTTTATCAACAGAAAGCACGGAATTGAAGAAATTGTTTATGATTTACCGGAAACTGAGGAATATTTAAAAGAAACCTATGGAATTACGGTGTATCAGGAGCAGGTAATGTTGTTGTCTCAAAAATTAGCGAATTTTACAAAAGGTGAAGCCGATACTTTGAGAAAAGCAATGGGTAAAAAACAAATCGAGGTTCTTAATAAGATGTATCCCAAATTCATCGAAGGAGGCAGAAAAAATAACCTGGATGAAGGACCTTTGGAAAAGATTTGGAATGACTGGAAAGCGTTTGCTGAATATGCCTTCAATAAATCCCACTCTACGTGTTATGCTTTTATTGCTTATCAAACCGCTTATTTAAAGGCGAATTATCCTGCCGAATATATGGCGAGCGTTATGAGTAATAACATTAACAATACAGAATCTATCACCATGTTTATGGAAGATTGTAAAAGTATGGGGGTTGATGTTCTGGGACCTGATGTGAACGAATCTCAGTATAAATTCTCAGTAAACGAAAAAGGACAGATTCGTTTTGGTTTAGGAGCGATTAAAGGAATTGGTGAAGGGCCGAGCGAGGCTATTACAAGGGAGAGAGCTGCGAACGGCAGATTTAAAAATATTTATGATTTCTTCGAAAGAATTCTGCCTTCTCAAATGAATAAAAGAGTATCTGAAAGTTTGGTTCTGGCGGGAGGCTTTGATGAGTTAGACGCTTTCCACAGAGGGCAGTATTTTGATATTGATATGGCCGGAAGGACGAATCTTGAGAGACTGATCCGATACGGACAGAGCTTTCAGGAAAGTAAAAATGAAATGGAATTTTCACTTTTCGCTGATTTTGCCGATGAAGTTCAGATCGAGCAGCCAAAATTAGCACCCTGTCCGGAATGGCCCAATATGCATAAACTCAATAAGGAAAAAGAAACAATCGGGTTCTATCTTTCTGCTCATCCACTCGATGAATTCAAATATCAGTTCCAGTTTATGGCAGGCAGCCTTTCTAAAAAATCGGTATTGGAAAAAGAAGAAGAAGGTAAAAATAAAGTAGAAGAGGTGCCTATCTTAGAACAGGATAAAGCGGATGAAATTACTGATATAACAGAGATTGTCTCGGATGACGTGGTTGCGGGTGAAGAAGAAGTGATAATTGAAGAAGTCACTAAAAAAGCAGAACCTAAAGGAAATTTCCTTTTTCTGAATCTCGATGAGGTAGATGCTTATAAGGAGCAGGCTTTTGCCAATAAGCAGGAAGAGCTGTTTGAAGAAAAGAAAAAGGACTGGAAAACGCTTCAGAAAGAAAGAGAAAATGGCGGTGGCGGAAAAGAATATACTGTTGCGGGGTTAATTACGGAGTATGTGGTAAAAGATGGTTTCAGAAGTGGGGAAAAAGTAGCTTTTGTTACCTTGGAGGATTATTCGGGATCCTATTCTTTCCGTTTGGGAGATCGGGATTATATGAAATTGAAAGAAAAACTTGAGGTTCAGCGATTTGTTATTTTTAAAATAAAATTTGCTCAGGTGAAAGACGGGCGTGTTTTTGTGAATGTGGTTGACGTGATTGAGCTTCAGGAAGCATTCGAGCGATATGCCAAAAGTATTTCTCTCGTGATGGATGTGATGGATTTCCGTCCCGAAGATCTCGATTTTTTCAGAAATGTACTTCCGCAGAATCAGGGTAATCAAAAACTTAAATTTTTTATTAAAAATATGGAGGACGATACTCAGCTCGAAGTTCAATCTATGAAGCATTCTGTTAACCTTAACGGGGAGCTTATCAAAAATATTCAATTGTTAAATAAATATGAATTTTATTTAAATTAAATAAGTTGATTTTTTAATATTAACTAAAAGACGATAATTTTTATCGTCTTTTTTAATTATCATATTTGTGTGATTTAATGTACTTGATTAAAAATATTACAAAGATTTACACGATATAGTTAATTGTATTCATAAAATGTATACATTTGATTTGAAATTTTAAATGTATATACAATGAAGAGACTTTTACTTCTTTTAGCTTTTCCGATTTTAAGCTACGGTCAATGGACTGAAAACTTTGATTCCGGAACAACATTACCAGCCGGTTGGGCGGTTATCGATGGTGATGGTGGAAATTCATGGGAAATTGAGGATTTATTTGGAAGCGCGCAGTCCGGGGACAATGCGGCCAGTATTCTTTATGATTCCAATGCTCATGATGATTATTTAATTACCAAGGCCATTACCGTTCAGTCGGGCGTGAGTGACCGGATTTCGTTTTATATAAAATCGGAATCTTCTTTTTATGCGGAGAACTATGAGGTGCTGCTTTCGACTACAGATCAGACTCAGGGTGCTTTCACTACCGTGCTTCAGGCTACGGAAAAAGCGCCTGATGAATGGTCGAAAAAAACGTTCAGCCTCTCTGCTTATGCCGGGCAGACAGTTTATATTGCTATTCATGCGACGGATGAGAATCAGTATTTATTATATGCTGATTCATTTGTGGTGGATACTGTTCCTACCACAGCTCCTTCATGTGCAAGCTTTACTTTTCCTCTCAACGGAGCGGTAGAGGTAAATCCTGCTGTCATTTTAACCTGGGGCGCTTCTGCAGGAGCAGAGGGATACAAAGTGAAAGTAGGAACAACTAGCGGAGGTACAGATGTCGTAAATGATGAAGATGTGGGAGATGTTTACAGCTACGAGATCTCTCCTGATCTGAACGTAAATACGGTATATTACGCAACCGTAACGTCTTATAACGGTTTCGGAGATGCGGTAGGATGTTCTGAAATATCATTCACAACTGCGGTTCCGCCTGTAAATGATGAGTGTTCGGGAGCTGTAACGCTTACGGTAGGGGGTGATTTTGCTCAAAATGCCGTTACGGGAACAACTCTAGCTGCCAGTGATGCATCTGGTTTAGGGGCTTCGTGTCTGTTTGACTCCTCTAATGCTGCTAACAATGTCTGGTATAAAGTGGCAATTCCTGCATCCGGAAATATTACGATTGAAACCGGTGAAGTTTCTGGTTCTGCATTGGCGGATACGGTAATGTCTGTATTTGCAGATTGCTCGTCCACCACTTCTATTGCTTGTAATGACGATGATGGGAGCGGTAATTTTTCGAAAATAGAATTAACAGGTCAGACTCCGGGAACGATTCTGTATGTGAGTGTTTGGAAATATTACAGTAATGATGACGGAGAATTTCAGGTTTCAGCCTATGATAATTCTCTTTTAGCTACTTCGGAAGCATCTGTGGCGAATAAAAATACAATCAAAGTTCATCCTAATCCGTTTGCTGATAATATCAATATAACAGATGTTTCTAAGGTGAAATCTGTTTCTGTTTTAGATATTTCAGGAAGAGCGGTTAAAACATTTGCTCAGCCTTCTTCATCATTAAGCCTTGGTGAGTTGAAACAAGGAGTATATTTGATTGTTTTGGAAATGAAAGACGGTTCCAGACAATCTGTAAAAGTGATTAAGAAATAATTCAGACTATTTTTTTATACTATTAGGCAGCAGATTTATCTGTTGCCTTTTTTTGTTATTGATCGTAATCGTAATAATTAACGACGTTTTCTTTTTCAGTCGATTTTTATATCCGCCGGAACGGTCGATTAATTCATGACACTTCACTTTCTCATGATAATTTATAAATAAGATGATTCTCTCCCTTCGTTAAAATCATTAGCAAATAATGTAATTTCTTAGGAAAATAATAAGATGTCTCAGAGCGGATATCTTTTTTATTGGGATTAAATATTTTAATCCGGTGAATAATATGAGAGAATGATTTCGTTTTTAGTCGAACCGATGAATCATAATTCAGTTAATAATTCTTTATGAATCAAAAAAATATTCACTTTAAAATAAAGGATGGTACTGTTGATTATCAGTTTTTTAAGCCCAATATTTTTGAAATGAAATACAACTTTTATAACATTGTGGTATAACAATCAAAAAATAGAACAATGAAAAAAAGTTTACTACTATCACTGCTCATCATCAGCAGTTATTTTTACGCTCAGATAACGCTAGGCGGAACCGGAACCGGAACCGGAACCGGAACCGGAACGGGGCCTCTTCCTATAAGTGCCAGCTATGAATTTACATATTCACAGCAGATCTTTACCAAACAGGAAATCAATACCAATGCGGCCGGCTATATCACGGGATTGGTGTTTTATATGAATGATGATACTCTTCTTGACAATTCTTCTGATTGGGATGTGTATTTAGGGCATACTTCAAAAACATCATTTAATTCAAATTCAGACTGGATCCCCATTTCAGAATTAACCCATACATTTGAAGGACTTGTTATGAATGATAACGGAATTGTAAAAGTAAATTTTGACGTTCCTTTTCTCTACAATAATACAGATCATCTGGTGATTGCCGTACGTGACGATTCTGAGGATTATAACTCTGCCGATGAACATTTTAAACAATACAATGCAACAGCCAATAGCGCAATGTTTTTAAGACAGGGCTACAGCATCTGGAATCTGTCCGATCCCGGCGATGGATACCGTGTAAATTACAAATCAATGGTTACCATTGAGGGTTTGTCTCAAACTTTAGCAACTTCAGAAAGTAATAAAACAGAGAATCTGGTGAGATTGTATCCCAATCCCGTAAAAGATGTTTTGCACCTGGACCGATCTGATCTTATAAAAACGGTGGTTATCTCTGACCATTTGGGACGGCTAATTAAAACGATAAAGAAACCATCTTCTTCAGTAGATATAATGGATTTGAGAGAGGGAAGTTTTTTTATTTCCCTTGAAATGAAGGACGGTTCCAGGCAATTCTTAAGATTTATTAAAAACTAGTGACTTCAGTTCTTATTAATTCCGGCTAATCTCTATTTGATTTAAATTTTATCAGTGGGCGGAAGCTCAGGGCTCATGTCTTGTTGCTGAAAAATACAAAACAAATTTTTAAATAGTTGATTTTAATCGAAATCGGGTTACTATATATTTCTGTAAATTTTGAATATACATAAGAAAAAAGAGGTGACAAAAACGGTCACCTCTGCTTTTTATTTATCTGCTGGGACAGGCTGTATTTGTCCGGTGTTCATCATGTCAAAAACTGTAGGGAAAAATGTTACGAGAATAAAATAAATAACGATCATTAATATAACAAGAGCAAACAGGATAAGAACTAAGCTGCTTGGTTTGTTTTTCTTTTTAGGTTCCATGATTTTATGATATTTGGTTAATATTTTTAACTAAGCTAATTTCTTGCCACATTGTTTACAATATCTCGCATCATCATCGATATCTTCATTTCCGCATCGTTCGCAGATTTTTTCAAGGTTTTGTCTTTTATTTCTCATTTCAGCCGTCACAATTCCTGTAGGAACCGCAATAATAGAATAACCTGCCAGCATCAGGACCACAGCGAAAAATTTTCCCATTGGAGTAATGGGGGATACATCTCCGTAACCTACCGTGGTTACCGTTACCACAGCCCAGTATATCGACTGCGGAATGGTTTCGAAGCCCGGTCTTCCTCCTTCCACCATAAACATTAGAGAGCCCACGATTACTGAAAAGATAATTAAAAAAAGCAGAAAAATATAGATTTTCCGTGAGCTGTTCTTTAGGGCTCTTACAATTACTTTTCCGTCATTCATAAAATCAAGGAGGTTGAAGACACGGAATACCCGAAGCATTCTCAACATTCTGAAAATCAGAAAATACTTGGTCACGGGAAAAAGAAAACTCAGGTAAAAAGGAACCAGCGCAAAAAAATCAATGATTCCGAAAAAACTGAAGATGTAATTTTTTTTATTTTTTACAACCGCAATCCTCGACCAATATTCTGCTGTGAAAAATAAAGAGATAATCCATTCGAGAATTATAAATGTATAATGAAATTTTTTATCGAGCTTAGGAACACTCTCCATCATAATGATGAAGGTGCTGATAAGAATTAATGACAATAAAATAATGTCGAATAATTTTCCGAGTTTAGTATCGGAACGGTAAATAATTCGGTAAACATGTCTTTTCCAAAGAGAATCTCCGGGAACAAGACTGTGTTCTTTTTCCATTTTACTGTCTTTTTTTAAATTAACAAATTATGCCTATTTTCGTAACAAACATACAGAATAAAATGACAATAAGCGAAGTAATTTCAAAAATAGAAACACGCATTCCGCTGCAGCAGGCAGAAGATTTTGATAATGTAGGATTGTTATGCGGCGTTCCAAGTAGGAATGTGAGCGGAATTTTGGTTTGCCACGATGCGCTGGAACCTATTGTAGATGAGGCCATTCAGAAGAATTGTAATTTAATCGTGTGTTTTCATCCAATTATTTTTTCAGGACTAAAACCATTAACAGGAAAAAATTATGTGGAACGAGCCATTTTAAAAGCCATTGAAAATAAAGTGGCTATTTATGCTATACACACGGCTTGGGATAATGATTTTTTTGGAGTGAATGCAGGAATTTGCAATCATTTAGGATTAAAAGACCTTAAAATTCTTCAGCCTAAAAAAAATAACCTCAAACAACTTACTGTTTTTGTTCCGAAAGCGTATACCGAAAACCTCAAAGAAGCTTTGTTTTCGGCAGGTGCCGGAAATATTGGTTTTTATGATGAGTGCAGTTTTACCATCAACGGAAATGGAACGTTCAGACCCATTGAAGGTTCCAACCCATTTTCGGGAAAGAAAAACATCCGGGAAAATGCAGATGAAGACATGGTTTCTGTAATTTTTGAAGGCTATAAGCAAGGTCAGGTGATTGCGGCGATGAAGGCGACACATCCTTATGAAGAGGTGGCCCATCAGATCTATTCATTGGATAATGAGAATCATCATACAGGCCTGGGGATGTTCGGAGAATTGGAAGAAGCTATGAGTGAAACCGCTTTTTTGGAATTGGTAAAGGAAAAATTTAATTTAAAGGTCATCAGACATTCGGATTTCACTGCTGGAAAAATAAAGAGGGTAGGCGTTCTGGGAGGTTCCGGAGCGAGTGCTATAAAAGCGGCTTTGTCCCGAAAATGCGATGCATATCTTACGGGAGATATCAAATATCATGATTTTTTCCTTGCCGAATCTAAGATGCTGATTTGCGATATCGGACACTATGAATCTGAACAATTCGTAACGCAACAATTATTTGAAATATTGTCACAAAAATTTAGTACATTTGCAATTTCAAAATCTATTGAGAAAACCAACCCCGTAAATTATTTCATTTAAATATGGCAAAAACCAACGATATTTCAGTTGAAGAGAAATTAAGAGCTTTATACGATTTACAGATCATTGATTCTAGATTGGATGAAATCCGAAATACAAGAGGAGAATTGCCAATCGAGGTGGAAGACCTTGAAATCGAAATTGAAGGCCTTGAGAAAAGAGCTGAAAAATTTCATACAGATATTAAAGAACAGGACGATCAGATTAAGACGAAGCATGAAGTGATAAACCATGCAAAATCTTTGATCGAGAAATACAAGTCTCAGCAGGATAACGTAAGAAATAATAAAGAATTTGAAGCGTTAGGTAAAGAAACTGAATATCAAGAGCTTGAAATTCAGCTTGCTGAAAAAAGAATTAAAGAATTCGGAGTGAAAATTGCTCACAAAAACGAAACTTTAAGCGAACTTAATGCTAAAATTTCTGAGTTTAAGAATCACTTAAAATTCAAGAAAGAAGAATTAGAAGGTCTTATTTCTGAAACTCAAAAGGAAGAAGAATATTTGATCGAGCAATCTAAGGAATTTGCCGGTAAAATTGATGAGAGATTATTAGCATCTTACAACAGAATCAGAACAAACTCACCCAATGGTCTTGCGGTAGTAGGTCTGGAAAGAGGAGCACCAAAAGGTTCATTCTTTACAATTCCGCCTCAAAAGCAAATGGAGATTGCTCAGAGAAAGAAAATTATTATCGATGAGCATTCAGGGAAAATCCTTGTTGACGACGAGTTGGTAATGGAAGAAAACGACAGAATGAAATCTGTAATTAAGTTTTAATTACTTATTTTTAAAAATACAGAAGCTGTTTCAATATTGAAACAGCTTTTTTGTTTTTAGTCTCGCGCAGATAATGCAGATTTTAAATAATTGTGTGATTTGTGCAAAAATTTGTGCATTTGTATTTAAATAAAAAACCGCTTCCAGAGAAGCGGTTTATATTATTCGTGATGTTCGTACATTTTATTGTAAAGATCCATAAATTTCTCTTTTATGGCTTTTCTTTTCAACTTTAAGGTGGGCGTTAAAAGTCCGGCTTCTATGCTCCAAACCTCCGGGGTGAGTTCTATCTTTTTTATTTTTTCCCAATTTCCAAGATGCTCGTTAATGCTGTCCATTTCTTTTTCGATTCTTTCTTTCAACTCCGGACTTTTTGCAATTTCCTGTGGTGTGGAGCCAATCGTCAGATTATTTCTCTGGGCCCAGTTTTTCGCGAACTCAAAATCGGGCTGTACCAAAGCGCAAGGCATTTTTTCACCATCACCCACAACGATGATCTGTTCGATAAATTTTGACCCTTTTGCTAAATTTTCTATCGTTTGCGGGGCAATATACTTTCCTCCGGAAGTTTTAAACATCTCTTTTTTACGATCTGTAATCTGTAAAAAGCCATCGCTGTCCACGACTCCGATGTCTCCGGTTTTAAAATAGCCGTCTTCCGTGAAAGTTTCTTTCGTCATTTCTTCATTTTTGAAATAACCTTTGAAAACTGAAGGTCCTTTTACCGTAATTTCTCCGTCTTCCTGGATTTTTACCTTTAAATTATCCAGCGGTTGCCCTACCGTTCCGATCTTCATTTTACCAAAACTGTTGACGGAAATTACGGGCGAAGTTTCTGTTAAGCCGTAACCTTCTAAAATTGGAATTCCTGCATTTTGAAATAACAGATTCAGTCTCGTAGATAAGGCAGCGGAACCGGAAACCAAAGTAACAATCTCACCTCCTAGACCCTCTCTCCACTTTTTAAATACCAATTTATCCGCAATAATTTCAAACAGTCCAGATGGCTTGGAAACCGTTTTCTTTTTGCTTAAAAGCTGAAGCGCCCAAAAGAATATCTTTTGTTTCAGCCCTCCCGCAGAAGATCCCGTAGCATAAATTTTATCATACACTTTTTCCACAAGCCTTGGCACAACACTCATGTAGTGAGGTTTTACCTCTTTTACATTTTCGCCCATTTTTTCAATACTTTCGGCGAAATGGATAGAAAAACCATTATACTGAAAAAGATAGAAAAGCATTCTTTCGAAAATATGACATATCGGTAAAAAGCTTAAAACGCGCGTATCCTTATAATCTAAACTTTTTTTCTTGGGAATTCTGGGAATAGATCCCAATACATTCGAAACAATATTATCATGGGTCAGCATTACTCCTTTCGGTCTTCCCGTCGTTCCTGAAGTATAAATAATAGTGGCCAAATCATCAGGATTAATTGCCTTCGACAGATCTTCGACCTCAATTTGTGTAGAATCATCTTCTCCAAGATCCATAATTTCTTTCCAGTTGGCCGCACCGGTAACATTATCAAAGGTGAAAACTCCCTGTAAAGACGGGATATTGTGTTTCACTTTCATTACTTTGTTAAAAAGCTCCTTATCAGAAACAAAACAGTAATGAATTTCTGCATTATTAAAGATAAACTCGTAATCTTCGGGTGAAATACTCGGATATACCGGTACGGAAACCACTCCGATCTGTGAGAGTCCCAAATCCATGACAGCCCATTCGGTGCGCGAATTGGTGGTAATTAATGCTATTTTATCTCCCGGTTTTATACCCAGCTTCAAAAGCCCTCTTGATATTTTATTTCCCTGATTGATAAATTCCTGAGTAGATGTCTTTTTCCATTCTCCGTGGTATTTGGTCACAAACATATCCGATTTAGGATATTTTTCTAAAGCGTGGTACGGTATATCGAATAATCTTTTGATGGCCATGATCTGTTATCTTTAATGTATAATTTTAATTAATTTAAATATAAGAATTTTTTTTAAAGGAAATAATTCTGTGAGGGCAAAAATTAAATCTGCTTAAATCTCGTTTCGTTTTAGTGCCGCGAATGCTCGAATGATGCTTTCTTGAGGCCGCGAATGCTCGAATTTTTTTTTACCGCAAAAGAGGCAAAAGAAATTGTTAAAGCTTTGTATTTTATCTGGGCAAAAGAGAGCAAAATACTTCTTAAAAGATCAATATATCGATATTTAGCATATTTAAAGGTTAAATTCTATATTTAAAAAAAAAATCTGCATAGTCTGCAAAATCTGCGAGAGCAAAAGGGAGTTGATTGAGACGAATGATGCTTTCTTGATGCCGCGAATGCTCGAATTTTTTTTTACCGCAAAAGAGGCAAAAGAAATTGTTAAAGCTTTGCATTTAGCTGGGCAAAAGAGAACAAAATACTTCTTAAAAGATCAATATATCGATATTTATCATATTTAAAGGTTAAATTATGTATTTATCAAATAAATCTGCAAAATCTGCAAAATCTGCGAGAGCACAAGAGAGTGGATTGAGACGAATGATGCGTTATTGATGCCACGAATGCTCGAATGGGTTTATTTTTAATAGCAAAAAAGGCAAAAAATTGTAATTACTATCTGTTTAGCTGGACTAAAGTGAGAAAAAAATTGATTAGAAGACTTACGGATATAAATGCGATGAGAAGCGTGCTTAAATTTTTTAAAGGAATAGAACGATTTAGGAATTAATAAAATATCTGCTGTAATTTATCAATAATAGATAAGCTGAAAAGCGATATTTTAGTAAACCGGTAAAGGGTATTGAATATTCGTGAAATCTCTTTAATCGCTATCTGTCAGGGGGTAAAGAGGAAGTTTGAATTCTATTTTCTTATTTGCCCAAAAAGTGTAAATTAGCCATTATCTAATTATTAATTTTTATGGACTTTAATTTATCAGAAGAGCAGCTGATGATTCAGCAGGCAGCAAGAGATTTTGCACAAACTGAACTTTTACCGGAAGTGATCGAAAGAGACAGAGATCAGAAATTTCCTACAGAGCAGGTAAAGAAAATGGGAGAGATGGGGCTTTTAGGAATGATGGTAGATCCGAAGTACGGCGGTGCCGGGATGGATAGCGTATCTTACGTTCTGGCCATGGAGGAGATTGCAAAAATTGATGCTTCTGCAGCTGTTGTAATGTCTGTAAATAATTCATTGGTGTGCGCAGGTCTTGAAAAATTCGCCTCTGAGGAGCAAAAAGTAAAATATCTTACCCCTCTGGCAAGCGGACAGGTAATCGGGGCTTTCGCTTTATCCGAGCCTGAAGCGGGTTCTGATGCTACTTCCCAAAAGACAACAGCGGAAGATAAAGGTGATTATTACCTTTTGAATGGTATTAAAAACTGGATTACAAACGGTGGAACAGCAACCTATTATATTGTAATTGCACAAACGGATCCTGAGAAAAAACACAAAGGGATTAATGCATTTATCGTTGAAAGAGGCTGGGAAGGTTTTGAAATCGGAACAAAAGAAGATAAATTGGGAATCCGCGGAAGTGATACCCACTCTTTAATCTTCAATAACGTAAAAATACCAAAGGAAAATAGAATTGGTGAAGACGGTTTCGGATTCAACTTTGCGATGGCTGTGTTAAACGGAGGAAGAATAGGGATCGCTTCTCAGGCTTTAGGGATTGCTGCAGGGGCTTATGAACTGGCTCTTAAGTATGCTAAAACAAGAAAAGCATTTAAAACAGAAATCATTAACCACCAGGCGATCGCATTTAAATTAGCAGATATGGCCACTCAGATTACTGCGGCAAGACTACTTTGCTTTAAGGCGGCCTGTGAAAAAGATGCCGGAAAAGATATTTCTGAAATTGGAGCTATGGCAAAATTATATGCTTCCCAAGTCGCCATGGATACAACAATTGAAGCGGTACAGATCCACGGTGGATATGGATATGTAAAAGAATATCATGTGGAAAGACTGATGAGAGACGCAAAAATTACTCAAATCTATGAAGGTACTTCTGAAATCCAGAAAATTGTGATCTCAAGGAGTATTTCTAAATAAATTTAATACTTAACAAATAACACCAATACACTATGAAAAAAAAGACTTTGTGGATTACCATAGGAATAGTTGCCTTATTGCTGGCCATTTTATTCTGGTACAGATTTTTATTCGTTTTCGGAGAAGGCGTAAAATCCGGATATCTGAATTATGCCATTAAAAAAGGATACGTGTTTAAAACCTATGAAGGTAAGCTTATTCAGGAAGGTTTTGGAAGAGGAAAAACAGGAACGATTACAAGTTATGAATTTGAGTTTTCCGTAAAAGATCCCGAGGTTTTCAAGCAGCTTCAGATGAACAGCGGTAAAACGTTTGATCTTCATTATAAGGAATATAAAGGAACCCTTCCCTGGAGAGGCAATACAAAGTATATTGTAGATGAGGTGGTAAATATGAAATAGTAAACAAATAAGGCTCTCGTTCGAGAGCCTTACTTTTACACCAAATCATAACTTTAATATAAATAATAGAAAATTATTTCTTACTGATCTAAAACAGATTTCTCTTTGTTTTAAGATATGATAAATGTATAAAGAAGACTTTTTATAAACTGAAAAAAATGATTAAAAAAAGATTAAAATAAATCTTTATTCTAAAATTATTCTCTAAAACCTTTTGATTAAAATAGATTGTAATGAGGTGTTTTTAGAGCCAAGAAGGATCAGTTATAAAAGTTGGGGAGAAATTTCAAGATTTAAAATAGATTATTTCCCACAGATTCCACGGATTTTTCCAGATAATAATGGGTGGATTTCTAAACCTTCAAGGTTTTTAAAACCTTGAAGGTTTATTATTTCTTATAGCCACGAATTTACACATATTAATAAATTTTGCTAAATTCCCAAATTCCGTCTAATCATAAAGATTAAACCAATATTTTAGATCGTTGATTATAATCGAACTCAGTTTTTTAATGAATTGACCTCTTTTCACGCAAAGGTTTATTTTTTGGAGTTCGTATAAAGGAGCAAAGAGGAATCAACGAGTTGATTTGATGAAGCTATTTTTTATGCGTCGCGAAGCATTTATTTGTATTTTTTGATTTCTAAAAATTTAGAGTTTGAAAAATAAATCTTTGCTTTTAATCTTCATTCGATTAATACCATATTCTATAAATCAATAGGGACTGGCTTCAGCCAGTCTTAGAAAGATGAGATCTCTGAGGCTTTAGCCAAAACTTATTGTCAATTTAGACTCAAGACCTCATTTTATTTAAATTTTATCAGCGGGGGTAAGGTCACCGCTCATCTTCTGTATTTAAAAATCTGTGAATAATAAAAATCAGGCTTTTATTTTTAAATTTAAAATGATCTACAATTTTGGCTTAGTCCCCAAGTTTCGTTCTAGATCCGCCAAGTACGCAAAAAATGATGATCCAAAAGGGTTAAAAATAGCAAAAGAGACCGCTAAAAATTAGCAGTCTCTTTTTGTATGTATTGTTGTCTGAATTATTTCTTCTTGTAAGCAGCGTCTTTAATTCTTGCTTTTTTACCTCTAAGGTCTCTGAAGTAGTAAATTCTAGATCTTCTTACTCTACCTCTTCTGTCAACTTCGATTTTCTGAAGAGCAGGCATATTAATTGGGAATACTCTCTCTACTCCTACATCACCAGACATTTTTCTGATGGTGAAAGTTTTTGTAGATCCTGTACCTCTCAATTGAATAACAGTACCTTTGAAGAACTGAGTTCTTGTTTTCTGACCTTCCTTAATCTCGTAATACACGGTAATAGTATCACCCGCTTTGAATTCAGGGAATTCTTTTTTTGTAATGTACTTGTCTTGTACGTACTTTAATAAATCCATTATTAATAAATAAAATGTTTAGGCTAAGCAACTTACACGGACTTCGTCAGAGGTTGAATAACAGGTTGCAAATATACAGAACATTTTTTATATCCCAAACAAATTTTTATTAAATATGAGAGCTATTTTAAAAAAAATAATCAAAATGAATTTAAGGTGGTTTTTTGCAAAGCGCGCAAAGTTATCTGTTTAATATTATGCATTAAGTTACAAGGGTTTTAACGTGAGATTGTATTAATTATCAGTATGATAAAAGAAAATCATTGATCCTTGTGCTTATGCATATTTCCAATAAACGTATGACAGGTTCTAAATTTTAAGGTTCTTATTTTACGGTAAAGTTTTAATTTAAAAATAAAATACTTTCATGAGCAAAGAATGGCCAAGAAGTCTATTGTACAAAGCTTTTTTTTAGCTAAATTATTTATTCATCTGTCGATTTTAGCGCCCAGGCCATCAGGGGAGCCTGCATAAAAAGCCTTGCCAGTCTTGCATTGTCTGTATTTAACCCAAAAGAGTCTCTTCTGTTTTTATACTGAGCAATATTTCCGGGAAGTACGGCGGCAAAGAATCCGGCTACTATTTTTCCCATTGTTTTTCTGTATTTTTTTGGTGTTACAATGACTGCCGTTCCTAGGGCAATTTCAGCAAATCCGGAATAAATAACGGTGTCGTCTTTTTTCAGAGGAACCCATTCCGGAACCTGAGCCTGAAATTCTTTTCTTGCAAAGGTTAAATGACCGATGCCGGCAGTAATTAAAAATGCTCCAAGAGCAATTCTTGAGATTTCTTTCGTTTCCATAATGTAAATATTTGTGATGGTATCCTATTCTTTCAACCAAAATCAGACCACGACAACGAGGATCATTTAATTCAATTAAAAATAAAAAAAGCAGGAAAAATTTTCCCGCTTCTGATTTATCTGTATAACTTCTTTTTTTTCTTTAAAAAATGGTCGATTCCTAAATATTTGTATCCATATAAAGAAAACAGACCCAGTAGCATTAAATAAAGAACCTGTGGCAAATACAAAAAATAGGTCAGCCAGGTATAGTTTTCGATGGGATGAACCCCAATTTTCGGATCTATCGGCACCAGTTCTGTGGGAATGGAGTGGATGTCTTTCGTAACTAAAGCTACGAGAATGATGACGATTAAAGCGAAAGAGCTCAGTCTGGTGAACAGGCCAATAAGTAAGAGCAGTCCCCAGAACATTTCATTGGCAGCTACAAAATTGGCCATAAACTGTGGATTGCTGAATCCTAAACTGGTGATTGTTTTTAGCATATAGCCTTGGAATACAGGGTGAAATAGCTTGTTGAATCCTGTGATCAGGAAGAAGAGACCAATGCTTACTCTGCAAATTACATAAAAAGCATCGCCTGCCTTATTGAAATTTTCTTGTTTCATTTGTATAATAATTAATGAGGGTTTAATTTTTTATGCTTCCTATTTTGTGTACGATAGGAAGCATAATTTATGATGGCCAAATGTATAAAAAGTTAAATGATAATCGTCAAAAAAAATAGAGGACACCGTATATATGAGAAAAATTATTAAATTTAAGCCAACAGAAAATCTAATATTTCATGATAGATAAAAGAGTAAAAAATGCAAAGGAAGCCATCGAAGGAATTCAGGATGGAATGACGTTGATGTTGGGCGGATTTGGACTTTGCGGGATCCCTGAAAATTCAATCAATGCTTTGGTAGAAAGCGATGTTAAGGATCTTACCTGCATTTCTAACAACGCGGGCGTAGATGATTTTGGATTGGGTTTACTGCTTCACAAAAGACAGATTAAAAAAATGATTTCTTCTTATGTTGGAGAAAATGCTGAGTTTGAAAGACAGATGCTTTCAGGAGAATTGGAAGTTGAGCTCACGCCACAGGGAACATTGGCGGAAAAATGCAGAGCGGCACAGGCGGGAATTCCTGCTTTTTATACACCTGCAGGTTTTGGAACGGAAGTCGCAGAAGGGAAAGAAGTAAAAGATTTTAAAGGCAAGCCTCATATTTTAGAGCATGCATACGAAGCAGATTTTGCAATCGTAAAGGCCTGGAAGGGCGATCATGCAGGAAATCTGGTTTTCAAAGGATCGGCAAGAAATTTTAATCATCCGATGGCCGGAGCGGGAAAAATTACCATTGCAGAAGTGGAAGAATTGGTAGCACCAGGAGAATTAGATCCAAATCAGATTCACATTCCGGGAATTATGATCCAAAGAATTTTCCAGGGAGAAATATTTGAGAAAAGAATTGAGCAGAGAACGGTTAGAAAAAAAGATTAATTTTTTGATCATTTCTAAAAAATAATACCCCGAAATCAACTTTCGGGGTAATTTTATATTAATTAAACTGTTTCGGGATAATAGACTTTACGATTTAGTAGATGCTGGAAGCCAGGTGCCGGAAGATGGAGGCTTATAAGGTGATAAAAATCAAAATTTTCCTGTTTTTCTGGTTCAGAAAGTCATTTTTTGCTTAATTCCCAATTTTTGAGACTGAGCCTAGAAATTTTATTCTCAACCATATAAGCCTCCAGCTTCCATCATCCGACTTCCATCCTTCTAAATAAGTGTTTCAGCAATTTTTCTCTCACCAATTTGCTGTCTCCACATCGCGTAATACAATCCTTTTTCTTCAATTAACTGGAGATGCGAACCTGTTTCAACAATTTGTCCGCGTTCCAGAACATAAATTCTGTCTGCATGCATTATGGTGCTTAATCGATGGGCGATAAGAACCGTAATCTGTTCCTTTTCTTTAGAAACTTCTTTAATAGTCATTGTAATTTCCTCTTCCGTGATACTGTCCAAAGCGGAGGTTGCTTCATCAAAAATCAACAGATGCGGCTTTCTTAATAAAGCTCTGGCAATGGCAATTCTCTGTTTTTCGCCACCGCTTAATTTTAAACCGCCTTCTCCGATTACCGTTTCAATTCCGTTTTCGGCACGTTCTAGAAGCGCTGTACAGCTTGATTTTTTTAAGGCTAATTGTAAATCTTCCTCCGTGGCAGTTGGGTTCACAAATAAAAGGTTTTCTCTAATGGTTCCTGCAAAAAGTTGGGTATCTTGAGTTACAAATCCGATTTGGTTTCTTAATTCATCAAAATCAAACTCCTTCCCGTCGACATGATTATAAAGAATGGCGCCTTCCTGAGGTCTGTATAAACCGACAAGCAATTTCACCAAAGTACTTTTTCCTGATCCGCTGGGGCCGACAAAAGCAATGGTTTCTCCATTTTTTACCTCAAATGAAATCGAATTGATGGCTTTATAATGAGCACTTTGATGCTGAAAAGAAGTGTTTTGAAATTTTAAATCTTCAATAGCCCCGATTTTTTTCGGATTTAAAGGTTTGGGTTCCACTTCTTTTTTCATCACACGGTCGAAATTATTCAACGAAGCCTGAGCTTCACGGTAAGAAATGATGATATTTCCGATTTCCTGCATCGGTCCGAAGATGAAGAATCCGTAAAACATTAAGGATAAATATTGTCCCGGCGTTACGATGTTTTTAAAGATTAATAATAATAAAGTAAACGTTATGGTTTGCTGTAAAAAATTAACCAAAGTTCCCTGAACAAAGCTTAAAGAACGGATGCTTTTTACTTTTCTTAATTCTAAGTTTAAGATTTTATAGGTATTGTTATTCAGACGGTCGACTTCTTGATTGGTTAAGCCTAAACTTTTCACAATCTCAATATTTCTAAGACTTTCTGTTGTACTTCCTGCCAGATTGGTGGTCTCTTTTACAATACTTTTCTGGATATTTTTAATTCTTTTGCTTAATAAATTGGTCACCACCGCAATAAAAATAATCCCGACCACATACACCGGCATGATCGTCCAGTGCAATCGAATGGCATACACCGAAACGAAAATAATACTCACCAAAATTCCGAAAAATACATTGATGAAATTATTAATAAACTTCACCGAATCTTCACGAACTTTAGTTAAAATTGAAAGCGTTTCTCCACTTCTCTGGTCTTCAAATTCCTGAAAAGGCAGTCTCATAGAATGTTGCAAGCCATCGGTAAAGATCTTCGCACCAAATTTCTGGATGATTACATTCACGATATAATCCTGAAAGGCTTTGGCGATTCGGCTGATCATCGCAGTTCCGATTAATAATCCTAAAAAATAGAATACCCCGTGATAAAGATCGGTTCCGTTCAGATATTCAGTCATATTTCTCGGAAGCGTTTTCTCTTTATCGAAAAAATTAGGATGGGTAACCAGTTTGTCTAATATATTTCCCGTAATGGCAGGCGCAAACAGCGAAAATACCTGATTGACAGATGCCAATAAAAGGGATGCGAATATCAGCCATTTATACGGTTTTAAATAATTTAATAAAATTTTCATTGCTAAAATTAAAAGTCCACAAATTTACAACAAATTGAAAACTTATATTTATCATAGGATAAGAAAAGAAACTATTTCATAGTTCTGAAAAAATGGCTAATTTGGCTGGATAAGATAAAGCTATGTTAACTAAAGAACAAATTGCACAAAGAATTTCCAGAGAAGTAAAAGACGGATATTATGTAAATTTAGGAATCGGGATCCCAACATTGGTGGCCAACTATGTTCCGGATAATCTTTCCGTAGAATTCCAGAGTGAAAACGGAGTGTTGGGGATGGGGCCTTTTCCTTTCGAAGGCGAAGAAGATGCAGATATCATCAATGCCGGAAAACAGACCATTACGATTCTGGATGGAGGTTCATTCTTCGATTCTGCTTTCAGTTTTGGAATGATCAGAAGCCAAAAAGTAGATTTAACTATTTTGGGAGCGATGGAAGTTTCAGAAAACGGAGATATTGCCAACTGGAAAATTCCCGGTAAAATGGTAAAGGGAATGGGTGGTGCCATGGATTTGGTGGCTTCTGCTGAAAATATCATCGTGGCGATGATGCACGTCAATAAAGCCGGGGAAAGCAAAATTCTTAAAAAATGTTCACTTCCTTTAACAGGGATCAACTGTGTGAAAAAAGTGGTGACGGAATTAGCTGTTTTAGATGTAACACCTTCCGGATTTAAGCTTGTAGAAAGAGCGCCCGGAGTTTCGGTAGAGCACATTATCCAGTCTACAGAGGCAGATCTGATCATTGAAGGGGATATTCCTGAAATGCAGTTTTAAATAAATACTAGGTTAGAAGAAGGAGGCTTGAAGCGGAAAGTTTAAAGTAATCACTACATCAACCTGGCTCTTTTTACCTTTTACTTTTGCCTTCAATTCATAAAAAATCCGTCTTCACAGTTGTGAGACGGATTTTTTGTGATCTTAGTCCTGTTTTAATACGCAGGATTCTGTGGAAAATCTTTATTTTGATTTAAATCTAATACGGTTTGAGGAATAGGTCTCAAAATTTTCTGAACGCCATTATTTCCGTTAAAATTAGATGCGCTGGTAATTTTATAGTTGTACTGAACGGCTCTTGTAACCAGAGTTCCGGTACGTTTCAAATCAAACCATCGGTTGTATTCTCCCAGCATTTCTCTGCCACGTTCATCCAAAATATAGTTGATGTTAAATTCTGCGGGTGTTGCAGCAGCCACACCGGCTCTTGCTCTTACCACATTTAATCTTGCCAATCCTGTCGCTGAATTTCCAGACTTTAAATAGGCTTCAGCAGCGATAAGATAAGTATCTGCCAATCTCGCGATAATAATATCTCTAGTGCTTACGGGGCCTGTACTTGCCGGGGTTGTGGTTGCCGGATCATCAAACTTTTTAACGGGAATAGTTTGGTAATCAAGATTTTTAACCAAAGTATAAGCGGCATCATAAGTTCCTTTGTCATGGTAAATAAATCCGTTGGCAAGTTTTGCTGTATTGGCCGTAAGCCAGGCTGTTTTGTCGGCAGCGGTGTACCACATTGGCTCATAAAAATGTTTAATCTTAAGAGTCGATTTATCGGCTACTCTGAAGAAATCGTAGTACTTTTCATATACCACATTCATAAAGGTAGATTCCCATCTCAGGTCTCCTTCTTTAAATAGATTTAAAGCATAGGTTGTCGGACAAAGATTATAGCTTCTCAAAGGAGCACTTCCGTTGGTTTCTGCACCACCTAAATAAGAACTGAAATAATAAAACTGCTTATTTCCAAGTGTAGTAGGAGAGGTAGAGGTAGAATTGAAATCATATTGTACCGAGAAAATAGTCTCAGCATTCAGTTCATTTCCGGGATAAAACAGTTTAGAAGGTTCCACCGTAAGACCTTGTCCTGAAATAGCAGCATCGGCATAGGTAGCCGCAGTGGCAAAATCTGTAGATGCTCCAAAGCTTTCATATCCTCTTGTTAAATAGACTTTAGCCAAAAGATCGTTCACCGCTTTTTTATTTACTTTTCCGCTGGTGGCATAGGCTGTAGATCCAACAGCAGCAAGTGATGCTTCCAATTCTTTAATAATATAAGTATAGACTTCCTGCGCAGAATTTCTATTAAACTTTAAAGTTGGTAATGTGAAGTTTTCTTCCACAATAGGAACCCCACCATAGGTTTGAACCAACAGAAAATAGGCATTGGCTCGTAAAAATCTCGCTTCTGCCACCGAAGTGGGCACGCTGGAAGTCTGCTCTGTGATTGTAGAATAATACACCGTTTTATTAACAGACTGAATAAGCTGATAGCAAGACGTATACAATTGGTCAACGCCTTCCGAAGCAGGAATAAGCTGGGTATATTGGCTAAGCCCTGCAGGCTCCGGACCTCTTCCTTCTGCGTACATATCGGTTCCGGCTACAAAAAGCCATGGATCTCCGCCATAAATGCCCTTTAGCCAGGCGTAATTGGTATTCACAAGCAACTGAAAACCGATAGCCGTTTTATAAGCCTCGTCTGCAGGTACGTTGGATAAACTTTCTTCTTCTATAAAATCGCTGCACGAGTTGAAAATAGAAGTAGCCAGTACGAGTGTAAATATTATTTTTTTCATGATTTTTTTAATTAAAATTTAGCACTTAATCCCAATTGTGTAGTCACTGCTGCCGGTCTGTTAATTCCCATATTGGCAGCTGCCCATTCCGGATCATATCCGTCGAAATTGGTGAATACAAAAGGATCAAGAACATTGACGTAAATTCTTAGACTGCTCATTTTTACCTTTTTCAGGAAGTCGGAATCAAAAGTATATCCCAGAGAGATATTTTTAACTTTCGTAAAAGAGACTTCACGGTAATAGCCAAATCCTGTTGACCAAAATGCACCTGCACCTGTTGCCGGAGGTCCTGGTCTTGGGTTGGTGTTGTTGGCATTGGAAGCGAGACCGGCACTATTGGTTGGTACAAAATATTCCATAGCCATTTTTTGGCGTCCCCGGTCTGAAACATCAGCAAAATTTTGATGGAAAGTACTTAAAACAGTCTGTCCCTGACTGGTAATGATTGAAAAATTAAAATCAAATTTTCCTATCGTAAATCTTGAGTAAAAACTTCCCTGCCATTTCGGAACCGAGCTTCCGATGGTCGTTCTGTCATTGGCATCAAATTTTCCGTCCCCGTTGATGTCTTTCGGTCTTGCCTGCCCCGGTGCCATTCCGTAAGCCGCTGCCTGTGCAGCTTCACTTTCCTGCCAGACACCGTCGTACACATAGTTGAAATTAGGATTTAAACTCGCTCCTAAAATAAGGTTATTTCCTCTGTCGCTCACCTGATCCTGATTATAGATGGATTCAAGCTTGTTGACGTTTTTAGTAAAGGTAAAAGTGGTTTCCCAGTTAATGAGTTCACTCTTTATATTTTTTGTCGTTAGAAGGACTTCAACTCCTTTATTGCTTACAGATCCTACATTGGCATACGTATATTTTACGCCCATTTCGGCAGGTAACTGTTGTCTGTAAATAAGATTTTCCGAAAGACGGTCGTAAACATCCACGGTACCGGTAATTCTGTTTCTCAGAAACCCGAAATCCAATCCGAAGTTAAGTTCACGCGTTTTTTCCCAGGTAAGCAAAGGATTGGCAAAAACCGAAGATTGTAATCCCGGAACCAAAGTAGGTCCATTGGCATAAAAAGTTTGTTGATCCAATAATGCGAGAGATTGGTATGGAGCCACATTATCATTTCCTGTATATCCTATACTGGCTCTCAGTTTTAAATCTGAGATCGATTTTACATTTTCAAGAAAAGATTCTTTATTAATTTTCCATCCTAATGCCAAAGAAGGGAAGGCAGTCCATTTATTTCCTTCCGATAATACCGAAGATCCGTCCCATCTTGTGGAAGCGGTTAATAAATATTTATCTTTAAACCCGTAGTTTACCCTTGCAGCAAAAGAGTTCAATGTTCTTTTCATATAAGGCGGCGATTGCAACTGAAAACTGTTTGGAAGGCCAAATCCTAAGTTATAATATTGTGAATTAAAAGACTGTCCGCTAGAATATCCGTAAGAAGACTGGTCTTCGTTAGAATAAGTACTTTGCAGCAATAATAAGCTTACATCATGCACATCGTTGAAAGTATGCTTTAAATCTATCTGATTATCCCAGGTATAATTAAAGTTTTCAGTTTTGCTTAAAGAAGCAGAGTTTTGCTTATTTAGAGCGAGCCCTATATTGGTCTCTGCAGTATTCGATATTCCTAAACTGGATGTGGAAAATCCTGCTGCAAAAGTAGTTTTAAATGATAACCATTTCACAGGCTGATACTGGAAAAATAAATTTCCCAAGGTCTGCCAGGTTCTTTCCGTCTGTCTGGAATTGGCAATTTCCAGCAAAGGGTTAATGGTACTGGTTTTATTAATGGCCCAAGATCCGTCAGGGTAGGTTAATTTCCCTGGGAGTAAAAATAATTGTCCATTAATTTCATTTCCGTTGGCATCGATTGCATAAGGAGACATTAGCGGACTGAAACTGAACGCAGATCTCATCGCGGTATCACTTCCGTATTCCGTTACCGTTCTGGCCACAGTAATATTGGCTCCTGTGGAAAATTTAGAGTTAATTTTATGGTTAATTCCGAGTTTAAAGGTGTATTTATCATTAGAATCATTGGCAATTAATCCTTCATTTCCCTGAGCACCAAAGGATAGGTTATATCCCAATCCTCCATCTGACCTTCCGGAAATATTCACATAATGGTTCTGCATGGTACCTGGTTGCAATACCGCATCATACCAGTCAAAATTATATCCGTTATTCGCTCTTTGCACCAACAACGGACTTTGATTTCCCGCTAAGGTGGCCAATTGTGCCGGCGTTTGAGTATTGGGGTTTGCACTCAGATAGGCAGCCTGATGAAAATTCCACCATTCGGCTCCGGTCATCATTTTGGGCAAACGGGCTGCTGTCCTTACGCCATAAGAGGTTTCCAGTGAAACATTGATTCCCCCTTTTGCAGTTGCCCCATTTTTCGTGGTCACCAAAACAACACCGCTGGCTCCTCTCGAACCGTAAATAGCAGCAGAAGAGGCATCCTTCAAAACATCCATTCTGGCAATATCCTGAGGATTCAGAAAGTCGATATTATCTGTTGGCACACCATCTACAACGTATAGCGGATTTCCTGAAGAGATTAATGAGTTACTCCCACGGATCGTCATTTTAAATCCGTCGCCCACTCTTCCTGAATTAGATGTAATCTGAACTCCGGGCATACTTCCCTGAATTGCTTCAAGAGGGCTTGTGGTATTTCTTTCCACGATTTTATCAGAGCTCAAGGTATTGACTGAGCCTGTAAGATCAGATTTTTTCACGCTTCCATAACCTACCAAGACCACTTGCTCAATAGTTTTTGTTCTTTCTTCTTTTAACGGAATCGCAATAAAAGAGCGGTTATCGACTGCAATAATCTGCGACTGAAAGCCTTCATTTTCTACCGAAAGTGAGGATTGATCTTTTAGCAGGGTAATGATGAATTTACCCTCTGCATTGGTGGTAACGGTGTTTTCTGTACCTTCTTCCTTTATCGTTACATTAGGAATGGGAGCCTGTTTGTCGTTTGTGATCTTTCCGCTAACCTCTTTACCCTGCTGCGCAAAAACTACTGCAGAGGAAAACAGAAACAAAACAGCAAGCTTTTGACGAATCCTAAAGCCGGATTCTGCTATTTCTTCAAATGACATAATTTAGTTTTTTTTTGAGTTAAATTTTTACCATTCAGCAAAATCTAGGAGCTTAGCTAATTCTCCTTTCATTTGTTGAAAAAATTAATTAAAACTTTAATGTAATCGATTGCGCATTTCGATTGACTTTTTTCAGTTTTCTATATTAAACTTTTTTTAATAAAATTTTCATTTTTTTTAACATAATGTTAATTTTTAGTATTAAATATTTGAAAATCAATTGTATAAATTTTAATGATTTTATTATTTAAATATGATTTTTGTCATATTTTATGCTTTTTTCATGTTTACTATTTCCCCGAAATCTTAACCATATCTGCCATTTCTTCTTTTTGTGAAAAAAAATATTTGCAGATTTATCTTTAAATGGGTAACAATCATTAGCGAATTTTGATGTTTTTTAAGACTTAAATTTTAATAAAATACTAACCTTTCAAAACAAAAAATCCATCTCACAAAATAGTAAGATGGATAAGAATTTTTGTTTGAAAATATTAAGAGCGTCTGATCAGTTTACTGAAAAACGGAAAGACGCAAGATTTAATAAAAATTGTCTGTTTTTTAAGAAGCAAGGAAAGATCAGAGATTTTCTTTTATCATGCTGATGATTAATTTTAACGTTGATAAAATTCTTGCATCTAAACAAATACTACTGGCTCAATAACTTTGCAGTCTTTATGAAAAATCAACCTTAGATTCATTTTTCAAACAGACTCTAATCTAAATTCTAAAGATTCAGAGCGAATGTTCAGAATAAAATTCTGAAAATTATTTGCCGTCCTGAGCACCGAAAACTTTCTGTAAAATACTTGTCGTTCTCATGGCCGGAGTATTTCTGATTCCGCTTTCTTTATCTGCGACCATTTTGAAAACACCATTAATGGTTTCTGTGGTCACGTATTCATTAAGATCTGTGGTTACGGCCTGTCCCGTGAGCATATTGTATTTTGAAATAATCCCTTTCCATACAGAATCGGCACCCACTTTTCCCAAAGAAGCCTTTACTTTGGGCTCAAAAGCCGTAAACAGTTGATTCTGCGTTTTTCCCTGTAAATAACTGGTTGCAGCAGTGTTATTTCCCAAAAGAATATTTTTAGCGTCTGCAATCGTCATGGAAGTAATGGCACTGCTGAAAATTGGAGCCGCTTCCGTTACTGCATCTTCAGCTGCTCTGTTTAATAATTTTACGCCTTGATCTGCCAGACTACCCAATCCTACCGATCGAAGGGTGGCATCTACTTTCCTTAATTTTTCCGGCATTAAAATTTTTACCGCTTCATTTTTCAGAAAACCGTCGGTTACACCTAATTTTTGTACTCCTTCTTTTACGCCCAGACTTAATGCTTCTTTTAACCCCGTAGAAATCTGACCGGATGTCAAGCTTCCCAGATTAATTGGTGAGGTGCCTGCAGAAGTTTTCGTAGGTGTGGTAGATGTTGTGCTCCCTTTCACCGGCGAATTGAGATCAATCCCGGTTTTATCTTTTACCTTAGATTTCAGCACGTCAAAAATCTGTGCCTGCGTACAAACTGAAAAGAGTAATCCGGAAGCTAATAAAATCGTTTTTCTCATTTAGATATTTTTACAAATTTAGATGTTTTTAGATCGAATAAGTTAAACCGGAATATTTTTCGGCAGATCAAATACTTTTTATGCTCTCGCAGATTTTGCAGATTTTGCGGATTTTTTTGATGAATATAAAATTTAATATTTAGCCTTTAAGTCTGCTAAATATAGATATGTGGAATTTTTATGATGCATTTTGCTCGCTTTTGTCGAGCTAAAATACAAAGCTTTAACAATTTCTTTTGCCACTTTTGCGGTAAAAATAAATCCTCATTCGAGCATTCGTGGCATCAATAATGAATCATCCGTCTCAATCTACTCCCTTTTTGCTCTCGCAGATTTTGCAGATTATGCAGATTTTTTTTTTGAATATAAAATTTAAACTTCAAGTCTGTTAAATATAGATATGAGGAATTTTAAGAAGTGTTTTACTTGCTTTTGTTCAACTAAAATATAAAGCTTCAAGAATTTCTTTTACCACTTTTGCGGTAAAAAAAAAGCTCATTCGGGCATTCGTGGCGATAAACATCCATCATCCAGATCACAATAATTAAAATTCTTATTCAGAACTTTATCTAAAATAATTATATTAGCCAAAACCTAAACTTATCCAATGATACGCGCTTTTTTTATAGTATTTGTATTGCTTTCTAACGCAATTTTTTCACAAAATAAGTTGAATTTAATTCCTTATCCCCAAAAAGTGAATATAAATAATGGAAATTTTACACTTCCCGATATATTTATGCTCAGTGATGAGTTACCTAAAAAGGAAACTGAATATTTTAAAAACAGATTAAGTTTAAGCTTAAAATTTAAGGAATCGAAGGCTGCGGATGCGAATCTGGTGTTTGTTCAACTGCCAAAATCTAAAAATTCAGGCCAGAATGATGAATTTTACAGCTTAGAAATTACTCCCGGACAGATTCAGATAAAATCGTATACCAGGCAAGGCTATTTTTTAGGACTTCAGACGTTAATACAGTTAATTCAAAGCAATCAGAAGGATAAAAAAATTCCTGCATTAAAAATTGAAGATCAGCCCAAATTTTCCTGGCGTGGAATGCACTTAGACGTTTGCCGTCATTTCTTCACTGTTGAAGAGGTAAAGCAGTATATCGACTATCTGGCGATGTACAAACTGAATACTTTTCACTGGCATTTAACAGACGATCAGGGATGGAGAATTGAAATTAAAAAATATCCTAAATTAACAACTGTGGGAGCACAACGAAAAGAATCCATGATTGGCGCTTACGTTGATAATACATTCGATGGGAAGCCTTACGGACCTTATTTTTATACTCAGGATCAGATTAAAGACGTGGTAAAATATGCAGCGGAAAGACATATTACCGTTGTTCCGGAAATTGAGATGCCGGGGCATGCTTTGGCAGCTTTAGCGGCTTATCCTGAATTGGCCTGTACAAAAGGTCCTTTCGAGCCGGCTACAAAATGGGGCGTTTTTGATGATGTTTTTTGTCCTAAAGATGAGACTTTTAAGTTTTTAGAAAATGTTTTAGATGAAGTAATGACACTTTTCCCTTCGCAATACATTCATATTGGTGGTGATGAATGCCCGAAAACAAGATGGAAGGAATGCGCCCATTGTCAGGCTTTAATCAAAAAAAATAATTTAAAGGATGAACATGGACTTCAAAGTTATTTCATTCAGAGAATTGAAAAATATGTCAATGCTAAAGGTCGGAAAATTATTGGCTGGGATGAAATTTTAGAAGGGGGATTGGCTCCTAATGCTGCAGTAATGAGCTGGACAGGCGTCAACGGAGGAATTGAAGCCGCCAAGTCAGGACATTTCGCGGTGATGACACCCGGAGCTTACTGTTATTTCGACCATTATCAGGGTGATCCTTCAACAGAACCGAATGCTTTCGGGGGCTTTACGCCACTGGATAAAGTGTACGCTTACCATCCGATTCCCGCGGAATTAACTGCCGGACAGGCAAAATACATTAAAGGAGTGCAGGCGAATTTATGGACAGAATATATTCTGGATTTCAGGCATGTTCAATATATGATTTTCCCAAGATTGCTGGCACTTTCAGAAGTTGGTTGGGGCACAGCGGATCCTGAAAATTATAAAGAGTTTGAAAGAAGAGTAGTCAACGAATTCAAAATTTTGGATAAAATGGGTATTCATTATGCTAAAAGCATCTATAATATCTCAGGAAAGGTTGCGGCGGCTGATTATGGAGTTTCCTATGAACTTTCGACATCGCAAAATCCTGATGGAATTCGATATACCTTAGATGGAACGGTACCTCAGGTAAATTCTCTGCCGTATCAGAACATCATTCCGGTTTCAAAAGATTTAACCATACAATCTGCCTATTTTGAAAACGGACAGTTAAAAAGTGCCGTTTCGTCTCAAACTTTTACGGTTTCAAAAACAACAGGAAAAAAAATTACATTAGAGCAACAACCCGGCGAAAATTATTCTTTCGGGGGTGCCTTTACTTTGGTAGACGGCATCATAGGAAACCAAAGACAATTGGGAAAAACATGGCTCGGATTTAATGGAACCGATGTTGTGGCCACTATTGATTTCGGACAGAAAACGCCTTTTACGGAAGTCTATTTTAATACATTGGACAATAAGGGAAGCTGGATCCACCTGGCAAAATCAGCGCAGCTGTTTGTTTCTGATGACGGAAAGAATTTTAAAATGATCAAGGAAATCGGAAAAGAAGATATTCTTGCCGCTAAAGGAAAAATCAGATTAAATACAGGATCTCAAAATTCAAAATATCTTAAAATTAAAATAGAAAATGCAGGGATTATTCCGGCTGGAAATCCAGGAGCAGATTCAAAAGCCTGGCTTTTCGTCGATGAAATCGGAGCGTTGTAAGTTCAATGTTCAATGTTCAATGTTTAAGATTCAGGGTTTAAAGTTTAAACATAGAACTTTATATATTTATCTTTAAACCATCAACCATCAACCATCAACCATACACCATAAACCATAAACCTCAAACCCTAAACTCAAAATTTCACATCAACCTATGAATTCACGTAGAAAATTTTTAAAAAATACCGCATTGGCGTCTTCCGCATTATTACTGAATCCTTTGGATTTAATGGCGAAAGATTGGCCGGAAAATAATATAAAAACAGTTAACCAGCCTATTGTTCTTTCCACTTGGAATTTCGGTTTAAAAGCCAATGAAGAAGCTTGGACGATTCTTGGAAAAGGAGGAAGAGCCCTGGATGCAGTGGAAAAGGGAGTCCGTTTGGTGGAAAATGACCCGTCGGAAAGAAGTGTCGGATATGGCGGAAGGCCGGACAGAGATGGAAAAGTAACACTGGATGCCTGTATTATGGATGAAAATTATAATATTGGTTCCGTGGCGGCTTTAGAGCATATTAAAAATCCGATTTCCGTAGCAAGAGCCGTGATGGAAAAAACACCTCACGTAATGCTGGTGGGAGACGGAGCCCTACAGTTTGCCGTTTCTGAGGGGTTTAAAAAAGAGAATATCCTGACTGCAGAATCAGAAAAAGAATGGAAAGAATGGTTGAAGGACAGCAAATATCAGCCTATCGTGAATATAGAAAACCACGATACTATCGGAATGATCGCTTTGGATGCTCAGGGAAATCTTTCGGGGGCGTGTACCACCAGCGGAATGGCCTTTAAAATGCACGGAAGAGTAGGAGATTCACCCATTATCGGGGCAGGTTTGTTTGTTGATAATGAAGTGGGGGCAGCAACCGCGACAGGTCATGGAGAAGAGGTGATTCGTACAGTGGGAACCCATTTGGTGGTTGAGCTGATGAGGCAGGGCAGAAAACCACAACAGGCCTGTAAAGAAGCCGTCGAACGTATTGTTAATATTACAAAAAGAAGAAATAAAAACCTTAAAGATATTCAGGTTGGCTTTATAGCGATTAATAAAAAGGGTGAATATGGTTCCTATTGTATCCAGGACGGATTTAACTTTGCGGTTCATGACCAAAAGGGAAACCGTTTGGAAAAACCAGAATTTGCGCTGAAATAAATTTGAATCTTAAATATTAAACTAAAAGAATGTCCAAAATAGAAATAGCCTGCTTCAACCCCGAATCTGCAATTATCGCATTCGAAAACGGAGCCGACAGAGTAGAGTTATGTGACGGGTTAAGCGAAGGCGGAACAACACCCGATGTTGAAACGGTAAAACAGGTAATAGCAAAAGTTAACATCCCGATTTTCGTGATGATTCGGCCTCGCGGAGGAGATTTTACCTATTCGAAAGCTGAATTTGAGTTGATGAAATCAGATTTAATTCAATTAAAATCATTAAATGTCGACGGTTTTGTTTTCGGAATTTTAGATGAAAATAATGCCGTTAATGTTGAGCAGAACAAAGAACTGGTTGAATTGGCAAAACCTTATCCATGTACATTTCACAGGGCTTTCGACAGAGCAGAAGGTTTAGAAAATTCTTTAGAAAATGTCATCGACTGTGGTTTCAGAACAATTTTAACTTCAGGACAGAAACCGAATGTTTCGGAAGGTAAAGAAAATCTCAAAAAACTGGTGGAATTATCCCACGGAAGAATAGAAATTCTGGTCGGTGGCGGACTTCGATCTACGAATATTGAGGAAATTAGAGCATATACCCATGCAGGCTATTTTCATTCTTCTGCCATTACCGATGGCGGAGCTTTTGCGGTTGCGGATGAGGTGGTTGCTTTGAAGAATAGGTGATAATGATGTTTTAACGCAAAGATTTATTATTAAAAATATTGATTTTAAGGAGCAAAGAATGGCGACAAAGTCGCTGATGAAGCTTTACGGTTAAAACATTCGCTTAATACAATCAATTTATTGGTTCATCTTTGCTCCTTAAAATAGGCATAATAACCCATAAAACTTTGCGTTAAAAATAAAAATTACCGATGGTGGGGCTTTTGCGGTTGCGGATGAGGTGGTTGCTTTGAAGAATAGGTGATAATGATGTTTTAACGCAAAGATTTATTATTAAAAATATTGATTTTAAGGAGCAAAGAATGGCGACAAGTCGCTAATGAAGCTTTATGGTTAAAACATTCGCTTAATACAATCAATTTATTGATTCATCTTTGCTCCTTAAAATAGGTATAATAACCCATAAAACTTTGCGTTAAAAATAAAAATTACCGATGGCGGAGCTTTTGCGGTTGCGGATGAGGTGGTTGCTTTGAAGAATAGGTGATAATGATATTTTAACGCAAAGATTTATTATTAAAAATATTGATTTTAAGGAGCAAAGAATGGCGACAAGTCGCTGATGAAGCTTTACGGTTAAAACATTCGCTTAATACAATCAATTTATTGGTTCATCTTTGCTCCTTAAAATAGGCATAATAACCCATAAAACTTTGCGTTTAAAATAAAAAACACACAAATGACAGAAAATGAATTATCCTATAAAATAATAGGAGCAGCTTTAGAAGTACATCGAACCTTAGGAGTGGGTTTATTGGAAAATGCATATGAATTAGCCTTAGCCTATGAATTAAGAGAATTAGGTTTAAAAGTTGAATCACAAGTCTCATTACCTCTTAGATACAAAGATGAATTGATTGGTAATGCCTATAAACTAGATTTAATTATAGAAAATAAAGTAATCGTTGAAATAAAATCGACATTAGAAATTCATCCTATTTTTTATTCTCAGGTCTTAACTTATCTGAAATTGACCAATATTAAACTTGGACTTCTTATTAATTTTAATTCGCCCTTAATCAAAGACGGAATTCACAGAATTGTAAATAAATTATAATGAACAAAATTTTACTTTTTACTTTCTCTTTTATACAAATTTTCACCAATGCACAATCTTCAGAACGAAATTTATCCTATGAAAACTGGCAGTTTAAAAATGCCAAAGAAAATAAATGGATGCCCGCAAAGGTACCCGGAACGGTGCATTTGGATTTAATTAATAACAAAATAATTCCGGATCCGTTTAAAGATGAGAATGAAAAAAAAGTACAGTGGATTGAAAATGAAGACTGGGACTATCAAACCAATTTTAAGGTGACCTCAAACCAGTTAGAAAATCAAAATATAGATCTCGTTTTTAATGGACTGGATACTTATTCTGAGATTTATCTGAATGGAAAGCTGCTAAAAAAAACGGATAATATGTTCCGAAAATGGGAGATCCCTGTAAAGTCTTATCTGAAAGAGGGAGATAATCTTTTACAAATTAAATTTAAATCTGCAGTACATATCGGAAACGGAATCGCCCAGAAATTCCCTTTTAAAATGCCGGAATCTCCAAGAAGTTTTGTTCGGAAAGCACAATATCAGTTTGGATGGGATTGGGGACCAAGGCTGGTGACGGCTGGAATCTGGAAAGACGTAAAGTTGGCATTTTGGAATAATGCTCAGCTTGAAAATATAAAAATTGAGCAAAAAGCTGTATCAAACCAAAAAGCGGAATTAACGGTCTACACCGAAATTCTTGCAGATACAGAAGGAAAATATGCTGTTTCAATTAATCATAAAATCAATCAGATTCAATTAAAAAAAGGAAAAAATATTATACAAACTCCTTTTATAATTAATAATCCAAAGCTATGGCAGCCGAATGGTTGGGGTGATCCTAATTTATATGACATTAAAATTTCTTTACAAAAAGATTCCAAAATCTTAGACGAAAAAACAGAAAGAATTGGGGTCAAAACAATAGAGTTAATTCAGGAAAAAGACGAAAAGGGAAAGTCATTTTACTTCAAAGTAAACGGAAATCCGATGTATGCCAAAGGAACAAATTGGATTCCTGCTGAAAGCTTTTCACCCAAAATGACCAAAGAAAAGTATCAGCAACTGATAAAAGACTGCAAAGAAGCCAACATGAATATGATCAGAGTCTGGGGCGGCGGAATTTACGAAGATGATGAGTTTTATAAAGCTTGCGATGAAAACGGAATTTTAGTGTGGCAGGATTTTATGTTTGCGGGAAGCTTTTATCCTGCCGACGATCATTTTCTGGATAATGTAAAAGAAGAAGTAAAATATCAGGTCAATAGACTTCAGAATCATGCGTCATTAGCTTTATGGTGCGGAAATAACGAAATTGATGAAGCCATTATCAACTGGGGATATCAAAAACAGCTTCAATATTCAGAAGCAGACTCTTTGCAGGTCTGGAAAGATTATAAAAAACTTTTTCATGAAGTCATTCCAAATACAATTCATGAAGTTGCCGCAAAAGATAAATCGATATATTGGGAAAGTTCGCCTTCCATTGGCTGGGGAAAAAAGGAAAGTTTAACAGAAGGAGATTCTCATTATTGGGGGGTCTGGTGGGGCGAGCAGCCTTTTGAAATATTCAATGAAAAAATTCCGAGATTTGCTTCCGAATATGGTTTTCAGGGAATGCCTGCACTGGAAACGGTAAAATCCATGTTTTCAGGAAAAGAGGATTTAAGTTTACAAAACGAAACCGTAAAAGCACACGAAAAACATGTAAGAGGTTGGGAAATCATCGATTTATATATGAAACGGGACTATAAAATCCCGACGGATTTTGTAAAATACAATTACGTTTCTCAGTTGCTTCAGGCCCGTGGAATGCAGATTGCAATAGAAGCACATCGTCGCGCAAGACCCTATAATATGGGAACATTATACTGGCAGCTGAACGATTGCTGGCCGGTGGTTTCATGGTCGTCCATCGATTATTTGGGAAACTGGAAAGCGCTGCATTACCAGGTGAAAAGAAGTTTTGAAAATCAGGTGATTTTAACGGAAGAAAAAGGTGATTTTTTAAATTTTTATGCCATTAATGACGATTTAAAAAAGCTCGATGAAGCACATTTGGAAATTCAGGTGATGGATTTTAATGGGAAAATTCTAAATGAGACAACAACAGCGCTTGTCGGAAAATCACCGGATGGAAATGTGAAATTTAGTTCTTTAGAAAGTAAAAAACTAATTAAAAATTTCCCTGAAAATGAAGTCTTTTTAAAATTAACTTTAAAAAATGGTAACCGGAAAATAATCGCTCAAAACAATTATTTCCTGGTAAAGCCAAAAGATATGAAATTAAGAAAACCGAATCTTAAGATTAAAAAAATATCTTCAACAGAATTTGAAATTTCCACAGATATCCTGGTAAAAGAAGTCTACCTCATCGGAGACAGCCATTTCAGTGATAATTTCTTCGATCTGTTACCAAAAACCACCAAAAAGATCACACTGACAAAACCTGTGGAAAAATTGGAGATCATGAGTTTATATGATACAATGAATTAAAATAAAGAAGGCTTCATGGTTATAAAATCCTGAAGCTTTTTTTATAAATAAAGGCGCGATCCAAAATTCAGCCGTACCTTTGTTTCTCATCTGAAAAAGCTATGGTAAATTTTGTTTTGATTGCGGTATGTATTCTGGCAGGCATGATCTTTAAAGCAACAAAATCAATTCATCCCGATGCGCATAAAGGGATCAATACCTGGATTCTTTACCTGGCACTTCCGGCGGTGTCCTTCAAATATTTACCGAAAGTTCACTGGACAACAGATATGCTTTTTCCGATTATCGCGACCTTCTTAACCTCGGTTTTCTGCTTCTTTTTCATGTGGTGGTACAGCCAACGTAAAGGATATTCAGGAAGATCGAGAAGCACATTGGAACTGGTGAGCGGCTACAGCAATACCTCATTTCTGGGTTTTCCCCTGGTTTCGGCTTTTTATGGCGAAAGTCTTTTGAGCATCGCGATCATCTGTGATCAGACCATGTTTTTTTCTCTTTCTACTTTAGGAATCATTGCGGCATTACGGGGAGGAAGCAAATCAGGAGCTGTCAGCGCAAAATTTATCTTAAAAAGACTAATCACATTTCCTCCGCTGGTGGGCTGTATCGCTGCTTTAACATTCTCTCAGTTCATCGATTTTACTTTGGCAGAACCGTTTTTCGATAAACTGGCCGCCACGGTAAGTCCGCTGGCTCTATTTTCTGTGGGATTACAATTGAAATTCAATGGCTGGAAAAAATTAATTCCGCAGATGTCTACCTCAATGTTCTACAAACTCATTCTTGCACCGGCGATTACTTTAGGTTTAGCTTTATTATTGGGGATAAAAGGAAATATCGCCAAAATCACCATTTTCGAGTCCGCAATGCCTGCCGTTCTTACCTCAAGTATCATTGCAGAACAGTTCAGATTAAATACCAAACTCACCAATTTAACGATTGGATTCAGTATCATTGCAGGGCTTTTTACTTCTGCAATTTGGTATTATATTATTGAATATATTTTTTAAAACTTTTACCTGTTGTCAATTACTCATTACTCATTACTCATCTTTTCAGGAGCTGTTTCCGGCTTTCCACTCTATCTTTTGGTTAACGGACTCCGCTGCGCTGCGTCCGCCACCCAAAAGGATGCCGTTGCAATCCGGGCTAGGGATTTTGTCATTCTTAAAAAGTCTGTCTTTGCTTTACATTCAAAAAAAACAAAAAAATTGCAGTTCACAAAAGAAAAAATTAATTTTACACTTTAAATATTTCTCTTGAATTACGCTCAAATTGTTTTACCCTTAAATTTAAAAGGATCTTTCACCTACAAAGTTCCTGAAGAACTGCTGCCGGAAATCCAGATCGGAATGAGAGTATTGGTCCCTTTTGGTGGCAAGAAAATTTACACGGGAATTGTTTTTGAATTTCATGATAACGAACCGATTGAGTTTGTAGCCAAAGAGGTCATCAGTATTCTGGATGATCAACCGATTGTTCCGCAGGAACAGATTAAATTCTGGAACTGGCTTTCAGAGTATTATTTATGCGGTTTGGGAGAAATTTACCGTTTTGCTTTTCCCTCTTCTTTAAAACTGGAAAGCGAAACGTATTTAAAGCTGAAACCCAATGTAAGAGTTGAATTCGAGAATCTTGATGTTAATGAGATGTATCTTATTCAGGCATTGGAAGTTCGCCAACTGATTAATTTAACGGATATTGAAGCATTTATCCCGAAAAAGGATATTATAAAAACGATTAATTCTCTGATTGATTTACAATATATCGAGATCGATGAAAAAATTGCAGAGAAATATAAGGCCAAAGAAGTAGCCTATGTGAAGATTCGCGATGAAGTTTTACACCAACAGAACCTTACGGAAGTTCTTTTATCGTTAAAAAGAGCGCAGAAGCAGAAAGATCTTTTTCTCCATATTTTAGAAAAACAGACCGAAAATCCTGAGCTGCCGATAAAAAAGTCGGAATTATTTGAAGACGGATACTTCGGAAGTTCGCATTTTAAGGCATTGGCGGATAAAGGATATGCTGAAGAATATTATATGCAGAAAGACCGGATTGAAAGTTATGAAGGGGAAATAGAAGAGATAGAAGAACTTTCTGAAACTCAGAAAGCGGCCAAAGCAGAAGTGGACGAGGCATTTGAAGAAGGTCAGAATGTGCTTCTTCATGGGGTAACCTCATCCGGAAAGACTCATATTTATTTAGATAAAATTGAAGAATGTATTCAGGAAGGTAAAAATGTTCTTTTTTTACTTCCGGAAATCGCTTTAACAAAGCAAATAACCCAAAGATTAGAAAAAAAATACGGACGCCAGCTTGGTTTTTATCATCAGAAGCTTACCGATTTTGAACGCGTGGAAGTATGGCGGAGAATCCGGCAAAACGATATTAAAATCCTTATCGGAACCCGGAATGCACTCTTTCTGCCTTTTCAGAATCTTGGGTTGGTGATTGTGGATGAAGAGCATGACTCCGCTTACAAACCGAGGGAAGCTTCCCCGTATTTCAACGCTAAAGATGCCGCTCTGGTCTTTGGACATTTTTATGGCGCCAGAGTAATTTTAGGATCTGCCACTCCTTCTGTTGAAAGCTATTACAACGCCAGAAAGGATAAAATGAAATATGTGTTTCTGGAAGAGCGTTTCGGAAATGTCAATCTGCCGGAATATGAATTGATTAACTTTAAAGAAGCCCAGGATTCTAAAAAAGTATCGGGAAATTTTTCTTTGCATTTAATTGATGAAATTAAAAAAGTCGTAGACGAAAAAAATCAGGCCATTGTTCTTCATAACCGCCGGGGCTATGCCAATGTGGTGGAATGCGAGACCTGCGGATATGTTAACTATTGCTCCAATTGCGATGTGGTGATGACCTATCACAAGGCGGCTAATGAGATGAAATGCCATTATTGCGGTCAGAAAGCGTCAAAGCCTAAGACCTGTCCGAAATGTCATTCGGAAAATTTAAATGAAAGAGGGGTGGGCGTGGAGCAGATTCATGAAGAGGTCATTAAACTGTTTCCCGACAATGAAGTCGACCGGATGGATGTGGATTCCATGCGTAAGAAATTTGCCTACGAAAAATTATACGAAAAAATAGGAGATCGGGAAACTGATATTATTGTCGGAACTCAAATGATTTCTAAAGGGCTGGATTTTGATCATATAGAACTGGTGGCCATTCCAAAGGCAGATTCTATGCTTTATGTTCAGGATTTCCGGGCGGAGGAAAGAGCCTATCAGCTGATTACTCAGGTTTCCGGAAGAGCAGGAAGAGTTTCCGGAAAAGGAAAAATATTAATTCAGACCTATAATCCGGACCATTCTGTTTTCCAGTTAATTAAAATGAATAATCCGGCAAAGGTTTATAAATATATCTTAACAGAAAGACAGAAATTTCATTATCCGCCATTCACCAAATTAATAATGATGGAACTTAAACACGCAAGAGAAGATAAGGTAAACCGTGCCTCTCAGTTCTTAGGCTCCATTTTAAGAAAATATCTGCCCGAAGATTGCGTGCTGGGTCCTGAAAAATCCCAGATTGCGAGGCTGAATAATCTGTATCAGTTTCAGATTATGCTTAAACTTCCGAGAGGAAAAAAATATGAAGAATACAAAAAATTGGTTTTGTTAAGTTTAACGGAATTCAACGATATTACTGCTTATCAAAGTATTAAAAAAGACGTTTTTGTGGATTTTTAACATTTTTTAACAAACTTTATAGTGTTTTATAACAGTCCTTTGAACCTACTTATAGCAATATTTTCTACTTTTGAACGTTGATTATATGTTTGGATCCTAGATCTCAATTTAACCTATTGATTTTTAATCGATCCAAAATATAGCAAAATGAAAAAATAGATGGTAAATTTCAGAAAATATATTTCAAGCGCCGCGGTATTGGCTTCAGGATTTTTCCTCGCCCAGTCTACCGTATCTACAGTTCTATATTCTCAGGCTTACGACAATCAAAAAAACAATTTAAACTTACCTTCTCCCATTACTTCAATGGTTGAGAAAACAATCCTGTCGCCCAGAGAACTTGTAGACATTAACGTAAACACAATGATGGCAGACCCCGTGCTGAAAAATGCAACCTGGGGATTCGTTGTGTACGACCCGAAAACGAAGAAGGTGATCTCTTCGTATAACGAAACCAGTCCGTTGGTTCCTGCTTCGACCACGAAATTATTAACCACAGAAACCGCAATGAATCTGTTGGGAGAGAATTATCGTTGGATGACCCAGCTGGAATACTCAGGAACGGTGGATGAAAACGGAGTTTTGAACGGTAATCTGTATATTGTAGGCAGTGGAGATCCTTCTTTGGGAACCAATAAGGCGGGAGCTGCATCCTACAGAGATATTGTGTCAGACTTCGTAAGCGGAATTTCCCATGAAGGAATCAAAAAGGTAAACGGTGATATTATCATTCAGACAGCGCTTTTCAAAGGTAACATTTCGAAGCTTCCGGAAAATGTTGTGTGGTTGGAAAATAATAATTACTACTTGCCGGCTGGTACTACAAGAGAAATAAATCCTGCCAACGAAAAACTGATCGTTAAGAAAAACGGTTTTTCCACAGATAAAAAATATTTCTATGTTTCGCCTTACAACCACCAGATGGTATATGCCGACCAATACGATGGCGAAGGCATTTTAACGACGAAATTACCGGATGCTCCGGCTTATCTAGCCAATACTTTCAGAACAACACTTGTAAAAAGCGGGGTTGCGGTTACAGGAAAGGTAAGTCCTAAAATGACGGACGCTACCCCTGAAAACAGAAAGCTGCTTTCTGCTTACAAGTCGCCGACTTTGGGAGATATTATCTATTATACCAATCAGCACAGTGATAATTCTCTGGCAGAAGCATTACTGAAAACAGTGGGTTTCCAGAGTTTAGGGGATCAGACCACTGAATCCGGAAGAAAAGTGGTTACTGAACATTTGCAGAATCAGGGCTTTGATATGTTGGGTTTAAGTTATATCGACGGAAGCGGGCTTTCAAGAGCTAATAACGTAACGCCGATTTCTCAGGTGAAGTTCTTAACTTCTTTAATGGATGAAAAATATTATCAGACGTATTTAAGCTCATTACCAATTGGCGGACAGTCCGGAACATTGAAAAGAATGTTTCTGGGAACAGGAAACGGACAGGTTTTTGCTAAAACAGGAACTCTGAATAAAGTAAAAACACTGGCAGGTTATCTGAAGACCAATTCCGGAAGAACATTGGTTTTTTCTTTAATGGTTAACAATTATGCAGGATCGGTAGACATGGTAAAGAAAAGAATGGAAAAAATTCTTGAACCGGCTCTGGACTTGTAAACTATAATTATTAAAGTTTAAAATATAAATTTTGAAGATTAAAAAAGGGGTATTCAATGTTATTAATAAATATTTTGTACAAATCTATTTTCACAATTTTAAAAATAAAAAAGCAGATCTATTAAAGGTCTGCTTTTTTATTTGATGATTATTTTAAATCAAAAACCTTAAAAAGAAGTATATATTTCTTTTTTTTATAAAACACAAAGAAAAAAATGAGATTATAGTAATCTCACATATTATAATTAATTTAAAAATTCAAATGATGAAAAAAGTAATGCTGGCGTCCTTTTTAGGACTTGCATCATTGTCATGTAATGACGATGTTATTATGGAATCCAATAATTCTGAAAAGAAAATCAGAATTCCTGTTGTGGTAAATGTGGTGTATCACACTCCTGAAGAAAATATTTCTTTACAGCAGATACAATCACAGATTGATGTATTGAATGAGTGTTTTAATGCTAAAAATGCAGATTTTAGTTCAGTTCCGGAAATGTTTAAAAACTTAAAAGCAGATGTTGGGATAGAGTTTGTTCTGGATGCAGTATATAGGCGTCATACCGACGTTGTTGAATGGGACTATGATGATAATGATCTGGATAAAAAAATAAGACAGACTGCTTTAGGAGGTTTAGATTCTACAGATCCTGATAAAAAGCTTAATATACATGTGGTGGGAAAAATGAAAACAGAATATTCTCCCTATGGCGAGGGTTTTGCCTTAGATGCTCCTCCGGGGACTGATGTGGATATTAAATTTAGCGGGGCAGTAATATCTCACTATTGCTTTGGAAGAGTAGGTACTGCGAAAGCTCCTTTTAATCAAGGAAAAATAGCAGTACATGAAATTGGGCACTGGCTAGGATTACATCATTTGTATGATGATGATTGTGTAGATGATGGTATCGCAGATACACCTATTAATTCAACACGCAATCTTGGTAATCCTTCATTTCCACTTGCTGGTACCTGCCCTAACAGCCCTGTGCAGATGACGATGAATTATATGGAGTCTACTGATGATGTTGCCAGATATATGTTTACCAATGGACAAAAAGAGAAGATGCGTTCTAATTTTATCCCGGGTAAATTATTATATAATTATATGCTGAAATAATAATTCGCAATATAAGAACCTTTTAATCAATGATTAAAAGGTTTTTTTTATCTTTGAATATAATATTCTGTATATGAAAAATTTCTACTTCCTGTTATTAACGGCACTTACTTTTCAGACTTTTTATTCTCAGAATGAAAATATAGAGAGAAAGGGGCTGATTGAAAAAGAAATGAAGTCATTCACCCAAAAAATGACAACGTACAATATCAATCCGAATACTTTAAATTATGATCTGCAATATCAGAGAATGGATGTCGCCTTAGATCCGGCGCAATATTATATTGCGGGTTCTGTGACTTCGCATTTTAAACCCAATCAAAGCATGAGCAGCATCTATTTTGATTTAGCGGATGTTTTAACGGTTTCTCAGGTTCAGTATCACGGAACAAACCTGTCATTTCAGCAGTTGGCAACGAAAGAACTAAAAATTGATTTTCCGGCAGCCATACTCGCGAATACAGTCGATTCTTTAACCATTCATTATGCCGGAGCTCCCGCCACCAATAATGGTGCTTTTTCTACCGGTTCTCAAAACGGAAATTTAATTTTAGCAACCTTAAATGAGCCTTATGGAGCGCAGGATTGGTTCCCCACAAAACAGAGCATGAACGATAAGATCGATAGATTTGATTTTAAAATTACAACGCCCAATCAGTACAGCGTGGCAGCAAACGGAAAACTGATGTCTGAAACTTCTCTTGCTAATAATAAAAAACTGACTTTCTGGAGAACACAATATCCTATCACAGCCTATTTGGTTGCCTTATCTATCACGAATTTTGTGAAAATAAATGATACCATGGGAAATCCGCCTTTCCCTTTTGTGAATTATCTTTATCCTACAACTGCCGGTAATGCTTCCATAATGGCTGATATCAACTGGACGAAAGATGTGATGAATCTATTTGAAAACTATTTCGGACCATATCCTTTCAGAAATGAAAAATATGGGCACATGGAGTTCCATTACAATGGAGTTTGTATGGAGCATCAGACCATGTCTTCCATGAGCGGCTGGGGAAGGTATGTCATCGCGCACGAGCTGGCTCATCAATGGTTTGGAGATAAAGTAACGTGTGGCGCATGGAATGATATCTGGCTCAATGAAGGTTTTGCAACTTTTGGAGAACATCTTGCTCAGGAAAAGCTTTTGATGACCAATGCTCAGTTTATGACGTATCTGGCAAATCAAAAAGAATACATCACGCAGGTTCCAACGGGAAGCACATATGTTTCGGATGCTAATGTAGGCAACCAGTCGTATATTTTCAGCGGAAGACTTTCCTATGCGAAAGGAGCTTATATTTTAAGAATGATGAAATGGATTCTGGGAGATGATGCATTTTATCAGGCCGTAAAAGAATATCACCAAAGACCGGATTTAGCTTATAATTATGCAAAAACTGCCGATTTACAGGCTTCGATGTTACAGTCTACAGGTAAGGATTTTACAGAATTTTTCAATGACTGGGTGTATGGCGAGGGTTATCCTACGTATGATATCAAATGGACGCAATCCGGGATGAACGAGGCACTGACTTTTAAAGTTTCTCAGACCCAAAGCAGCCCGACGGTAAGTTTTTTTGAGATGCCTTTACCCATTAAAGTAAACGGAACCGGAGGTCAGGTGGCATATCTTACGCTGAATAATACGAGCAATAACCAATATTTTACCGAGGCAGTTTCATTTCCTGTGGCGAATATTCAGTTCAATTATGAATATCAGATGCTGGAAAGAAATTCTACGGTGACAAAAGATACCACTTTAAGTACTGTGGATGCAACACTCGATAATTTTGCGCTCTATCCGAATCCCGCCAGAAATGAATTATATCTGAAGGGGATCAATAAATCAACCGACTACACAATTTATTTTGTGGATGGAAAATTGGTTGAAAAAGGAATATATCAACCCGGAAAATCTATTGATATTCAAAAACTAATTCCCGGAACGTATGTCTTTAAAATAAATGATAAGAATATTAAATTCCTGAAGAAATAAAAACAGAATCGGCCAAATTTTTAAATTTGGCCGATTGTATTAAAAGTTACAGAGAGGATAAAATGAAAATAAAGATCTTTCTGAGGAAAGCATAGCGTATAATAATTCCATAGCAAATAGTTTTTAGGGTTAGTTAGTATTTCTGATTTATATTTGAAAACTTTTCTGTCTTTTGATCGCCCGGTTAGCCTTTCTGATCGCTTTTCTTACTTTAAAACGGAACCATTTATCTCTAAAAATATTTCTCATGGCATTGTCGAAATGCCTGATAAGGACGAGATTTCTGAACCCCCGCCATTTTTCAATAAAACTGAAAGGCAGCGCTCTGATGGAAACAGAATAACCCTCGGTTTCATATTGAATATAATGCCACCAGCCAGAAGGTATATAAAGTGTTTCGCCAGGCTGTATAATGGCTTCATAACCATTCAGATACTGTAAACCGGGAAATTCTTCGTAATCGGGCTCTTTGATATTGGTAATGCTGTGAAAATTGTAAGGGAGTTTATACAGTAAATCCGACTGCTCCCAAGGAAACAGCCAAATCTTTTTGATCCCCTGAAACTGGGTAATAAAGACATGGGACATATCAATATCTATATGATTTCTAGTGATCGAACCTTCGCCTCCGAAAAACATAAAGGGCAGCCATTTTATAATTTTTCCTTTGGTAACATCATTATAAAGTAAATCGTTCTTTAACTCAGGTTTTATACTTAATAAATTAAACAAAAAAAGTCTGCGTTCTGTAGGAGCGGAGGTAATAAGATCCAGATATTCGGCAAAAGTGCTTTGGTCAACAGGTTTGCTCGCCACACGGTCTAAAGATTCTGCTTCACTTCCATAGATATTCACGGTATGGTCGCCCGCGATTTTTTTAAAGTAATCATAATTCCATTTTTTAAAGGCCGGACTTTCCGGATCCACAAAATCGGTCATGACGACCGGTTTTGCAGGCTTCATATATGTATTGAGGAAATCTCTTGTCGATAGGTTTTTAAGTTTTTGTACTGGTGATAATCTCATTTTCCTGAATTTAAAAGAGCAAATATAACGATTAGTCTACTTAAGTTATGGACTAATTGTGTTTTTCTGATGTATTTGATGGTTTCTAGTTTCTAGTTTAGAGTTTTTGGTTTAAGGTTTAAAGTTTTTGGTTTATAGTTTTTGGTTTATAGTTGTTGGTTTTTGGAATTTTCTGTTTAATCAAATAATCTGCGTTATCCGCAAAATCTGCGAGAGCAAAAAAGCAGCATTATATATTGCCTGAAAGACTTTTGTACCGGAAAAAAGAGACATCAAATGCTTAAACCTCAGCGATCATCAGTATTAAAGAAAGATCCTTTAATTCTGAAAGTTCAAATCAATTCAACCGGTTATCACAATAAAAATTATAATCGTGCTCAGTTTTGCGCGATTTTATTAAATTAGCACATCTAAAAAATTACTTACAATGATCTCTAAAAAGTATCTTGAAAACTTACAGAATGAACTTCAGAATATTGATAATGAAGGACTTTATAAAAGAGAAAGAATCATCACCTCTCAGCAAAGTGCAGAAATAGAAGCTAATGGAAAAAAATTACTGAACTTCTGTGCCAACAATTATCTGGGACTATCCAACCATCCGGAGGTCATGAAAGCTTCTCAGGATATGATCGGATCTCACGGTTACGGAATGTCTTCTGTTCGTTTTATCTGTGGAACTCAGGATATTCACAAGCAGCTGGAACAGAAAATTGCTGACTTTTTAGGTCTTGAAGATACCATTCTTTATGCCGCTTGTTTTGATGCTAACGGAGGAGTGTTCGAACCTTTATTCACGGACGAAGATGCCATTATTTCAGATGAATTGAATCATGCATCCATTATCGATGGTGTACGTCTTTGTAAAGCCGCAAGATACCGTTATAAAAACAACAATATGGAAGATTTGGAAGCTCAGTTAATAGCAGCTTCTGAAAAAAATCACCGTTTTAAGATCATCGTTACCGACGGCGTGTTCTCAATGGACGGAATTGTTGCTGATTTAAAAGGCGTTTGCGACTTGGCAGATAAATACGATGCCTTAGTAATGGTTGACGATTCTCACGCGACAGGTTTCATTGGAAAAACAGGTCGTGGAACGCATGAAGCCAATGAAGTAATGGGTAGAGTAGATATCATTACCTCTACATTAGGAAAGGCTTTAGGTGGTGCTTTGGGTGGATTTACTTCCGGTAAAAAAGAAATCATCGATATGTTGAGACAACGCTCAAGACCCTATTTATTCTCCAATTCATTAGCTCCGGGAATTGTGGGTGCAGCATTGAAAGTGTTGGATATGATCTCTGATGATACCTCACTTCGTGATCAGGTAATGGAAAATGCAGAATATTTCAGAACGGAAATGAAAGCTAAAGGTTTTGATATTCCGGATGGAGATGCTGCTATTGTCCCGGTAATGTTGTACGATGCCCCTTTAGCGCAGAAAATGGCAGAAAAATTAATGGATGAAGGAATTTACGTCATCGGATTCTTCTATCCTGTGGTGCCAAAAGGAAAAGCAAGAATCAGAGTTCAGCTTTCTGCAGCACATACCAGAGCACATTTGGACAAAGCAATTGCAGCATTTGAAAAAGTAGGAAAAGAACTGAATGTAATTTCTTAAAAATAAAAAGCTCTACATTTGTAGAATAAAAACAGGATTTCTTATATTTACAGAAATCCTGTTTTTTTATGAAAAAAATAATTCTGTTTTTATTCTTAATTTTGATCATTTCATGTAAAACTAAAATGAATCAATACATTCTTACGGATGATAATCATAAGAAAAGACATGGAAAATGGAAGGAGGAGTATTCAGCGGACGATGGAAAACTTACCGCAATCGGTAAATACAATAAAGGAGAAAAAGTAGGAAAATGGAAAATCTATCTGGGAAATCAGCTTTACGAAAAAAATAAAGTACGAAAAGACATTACCAAAATCAAAAGATATTTTCCGGACGGAACGCTGATGGAAAGCGGACAATCAAAGCTCGATATTTCCAAAGACGAGCGCCATTGGTATTATTTCGGAGACTGGAAATATTTCAATAAACAAGGCAAGCTCATATATATTAAAACATTTCATCGCAACAAAAAATCGGATAGTGTCTCCTTTAAATAAAAAGAACCAAATAACCCGCAGGGGTTATACATCAATAGCGACGGCTGAAACCCGATGTATGTGTATTTCATGAAGAATATGTTTTTGTGCAAAATTTCCCTAATAACCCGAAAGGGTTAAACATTAATAGCGTCGGTTGAAATCCGATATAAAACAACAAAAGCAATATTTATTCTATTTTCTATCAAATATTTTTATCATTAACATTATATTTGCCATTATTTTTTTCAAATGCTTTACACTATAATAAAAGCGCTTCATATTATCTTCATGGTAAGCTATTTTGCGGGAATTTTTTATCTCGTGAGAATTTTTGTTTATTATAAAGATACCGATGAATTTCCTCAAGAAAAGAAAAACATTTTGCGGGAACAATACACATTCATGGCAGGGAGACTGTGGAATATCATTACCGTTCCGGCGGGTGTAATCATGGCGGTTTGTGGCTTGGTGATGATCTTTTTAAACCCCGGACTGATGAAGATGCCTTGGTTTCATTTAAAACTAACCTTTCTGATCGGTTTGGCGATTTATCATTACTGGTGCTGGAAAAAGGTTTTAAAACTAAAAGAACTCAACGGAAATACACTGGAAACAGCGAATATAAAATTAAGACAGGCCAACGAGATCGCCACGTTTATTTTGTTTCTGGTGGTCTTCACGGTGATCTTAAAATCTCAGGTCATTGAATATTGGTGGCAATTAATCGCAGGATTTTTCGTTTTGGTATTTTTAATCATGATGACGGTGAAATTGGTTAATAAAAATAAGAAAAAGTAATGATTTGGTTGCTGGTTAACCGTTTATAGTTGTTTGATGAGAAATTTAGCAATAATCAACCAAAAACAATCAACATTTGATAATAAAACTATGATTGCAATTTTTAAAAAAGAACTTTGGAGTTACTTTGGAAACTGGAGCGCGTGGATCATCATTGCCGCATTCAGTTTAATAAGTACTCTTTTTTTGTTTTTTTTCGATAACGATTCCAATATTTTCGAAATCGGACTCGCTTCTTTACAAAGTTATTTTGTATTAGTTCCCTGGTTGCTGATGTTCATCATTCCGGCACTTTCCATGAAAACTTTTGCGGAGGAGCAACAAACGGGAACCCTAAACTGGCTTTTTTCTCAACCTCTGAAAGTTTCAGATCTGGTATTTGGGAAATTCCTTTCCGTTTGGGTAGTCGGGATTTTATGTCTTATTCCTTCGTTAATTTACCTTTACACCGTGTACGTTTTAGGTGTTCCGGAAGGAAATATTGACTTGGGGATGACCTTCGGAAGCTATTTCGGACTGATTATTCTGATCGCAACGTTCTCAGGAGTCGGGATTTTAGCCTCTTCGTTGTCTCAGAATCAGATTATGGCGTATTTGTTAGGCGTTTTCATGTGTTTCATCATGTATTTCGGGATCGAGCAGCTGGCAAGTTATAAACTATTGGGAAGTGCAGACTTTATTCTTCAGAATATCGGATTTTACCAGCATTTCTTAGGTTTTACAAGAGGCCTGATCGATTTTAAAGATATCGCATATTTTGTTTTTGTTATCGGTCTTACCTTAGCATTGTCCAATCATTTCATCCACAAAAAGAAGTAGAATTATGAAGAAGATATCATTTAAGTCTCCATTAGGAATTTTACTGTTTGTGATCCTTCCGTTAGCTATTATTTTAGCCGTTACGGGAATCCGGTTGGATTTAACAAAGGAGAAAAGATACACCCTCTCCGATAATACCATTAAAGTATTGGAATCTGTAAAAAAGCCGGTAACGGTGGAAGTTTATCTTGAAGGAGATTTCCCTGCGAGCTTTAAACAGTTGCAGAGTGAAACGAAATTTATGCTGGAAAATTTCAGAAAAATAAATCCGAAAATAGATTTTAAATTTATTGATCCCATTAAAACCAAAATGTCGAAAGACAGCCTGATGGCCATGGGAATGCAGCCTTCCGTTCTTCCGGACATTAAAGACGGGAAAGTTTCGCAAATCGTTCTGTTTCCTTATGCGGTGGTAAAATACGGCAGCAATGGGGTTTCTATTCCGTTGGTGGTGCAGCAGACAGGAATTGATGCAGACGAGCAGTTGAGAAAATCAATCGAAAATCTGGAGTATAATTTTATTTCAAATATTAAAAACATCGCGGTTGATAAAAGAAAAAAGGTCGGAATTCTGGTTAATCAGGATGAATTAAGTCCTGAGGAATTTCAGGGTTTCATGCATCTGGCTTTAGAAAATTATGATGCCGGACCTATTATTCCTAAAAATCAGACAGAACTGACGTTGGCAGATGTTCCGTTGTTGAAGCAGATGAGCGCTTTGGTGATTGCAAAACCGAGAAAAGCATTTACCGACAATGAGAAAGTGATTTTAGATCAATATATCATGAATGGAGGTAAAACGCTTTGGATGATTGATGCCGTCAACGCTGAAATGGATACTTTGATGAGGTCACAAAAAGTGATGCCTTTCCCGGTAGATATTAATATGACCGACTTTTTCTTCAATTACGGATTAAGAATCAACCCGGCGCTGGTAAAAGATGTAAAGAAATTTGCTTTGCTGAAGCTGGTAACGGGCGAGGTAAGCGGCAATCCTCAGTTTACGACTCTTCCATGGCCGTATTATCCGTTGGGAATTGCTGAAAATGACCATCCGATCACTAAAAATATCAATCCGGTAAAATTTGAATTTCCGACTTCCATTGATACATTGGGTGGAAGAAAAAATATCAAAACAAAGGTTCTTTTCGAATCGAGTGAAAGAACTATATTTAAGCAGGTTCCGAATTATGTGGAACTAAAAGAGGTTGCAAGTGTTGACAGCCTTGGTCAAATGGAAAAGCCAAGTACTCCGAAAATCTACGCGGTAGCTTTGGAAGGTAAATTCAACTCGGCCTATGCTTCAAGAATTGAAAGAAAAGGATACCCGAATTTTAAAGATTCAAGCCCTGAAAATAAAATGATCGTCATCGCAGACGGTGATGTGGGGCGAAATAAAATTGTAAAAGGTGAAGCATTACCTTTGGGTGTTGATCTAATGACCAACGAACAGTTTGGAAACGAACAATTCCTGAGAAACGCATTAGATTATCTGTTGGACGACAGCAATTTGATTGATCTCAGAAACAGAAATATCGAAGAAAGACTTCTCGACAGACACCGGATCAACGATGAGAAAAGCAACTGGCAGTGGTTTAATTTGCTGCTTCCGTTAGTCATCATCGGGATTTTAGGAGGTTTGTTCTTCTGGTTGAGAAAGAAGAAGTTTGGATAAATAAAAAAGAGAAGTTTTTGGCTTCTCTTTTTTGTTATAGGATATTTAATTATTTAAATTCCGAAAGTAAATCATTAGAGTCAGTAATTCTATCGTTTTTAGAATCTTCTAAGGACTCATCAATTCTAGTATTTAACTCTTCAATAGAAAATGATTTAGTGTTATCTTCCTTCTCCAATTTAGATATATATTCTTCAATTTCATCAAAGAAACTTTCGTCCTGAAGTTGAGCAAGATAGGTGATGAGATTTAATTTCCTTGTTTGAATATCCATGACTGACCTTTATGTAAATCAAAAGTACAATAATTTATTAAATTATTTTATAGATTAAATATCCCTCTGAATTCTCTTCTCAACTTTTTGATATTTAAATTTTTAATGATAATAGGGAAGTAATATAATTAAGGAACAATCAATCAATATGGTAATCGATTCATTTTGATTTAAAAAAAAGTATTCCCGTCTGAGTTTCAGATGAGTCAGAATATTTTCACTTCGTCTGAAGTACAGACGACCAAAACGAAAGCGGGTTTACATATTCTGAATCTCAGACTGGGAGAACTACTATTGGTTTAGGTAAATAATTTATTGATAGGTAAATCAATATTTCATAAAACTACCAAGGGCTAATTCCCGTCTCATCCTCAATTTCATTGCTGAAAAATTGTCCTGTGGGAGCATTTTCATCAGTTAAGGTATGTTTAATGATAAAAGAAGCGGCACTTTCTACAGAACCAGTACCGTTATGGTGGTTGAAATCTGTGGCAGTATATCCCGGATCGATGGCATTTACTTTAAAAGGCAGGTCTCTCAGATCATAAGCCAAGACAACGGTATAGGCGTTCAAAGCTGTTTTAGAGGTACCATAGCCGGCTGTTTTATAATCGTAATATTTCCAGGTGGGATCGCTATGAAATGTTAGAGAACCAAGTCCGGAAGTGATATTAGAGATTCTCGGGCTGTCCGATTTTTTAAGCAGATCTAAAAATGCTTGAGTAACATTAATCACTCCAAAAAAATTAGTTTCAAAAATTTCTTTGATGGCACTTACTTTTGTATCTGACGAATTTTGAGGTACTTCACCGAGAATTCCTGCATTATTGATTAATATATCAAGCTTTCCCTGTACTTTTTCAATCGTTTTTTTAGCAGAAAGAATAGATTGTTCGTTGGTGACATCTATTTCGATGGCTTTGATATTTTGAAATCCTTTTTTAGATAAAAAATCTACTGTTGCTTGTCCTTTGGCAAGATCACGACTTCCCAGATAAACGAAGATTTCTTTTTGAGAAAGTTGTTTTACGATTTCAAGGCCAATGCTTCTGTTGGCTCCGGTAACTAATGCTGTCTTCATTTTTTATGTTTTAAATTCTTAAGTAAAATTCTGAATTTAAAATGGAAAAACTTTTGTCATTTGGCAAATAATGAAATTTTAGGATGAATTTTAGAACACAATATGAATTGTAAATTTTAGATTTTAATTAAGTTTGGATCATGCAGGTTCAGGCCTCCTGACTTATTTGATATTCTTTCTTATTCTGCTTAGAGAAGATTGCGTGACACCTAAATAAGAAGCAATATAAGATAATGGAACTTTATTGATAACATTCGGATAAATTTTCATGAATTTAAGATAACGCGTTGTGGCATCTTCTGAAACCAGCGGGCTTCTTCTTTCTATCTTTTGGAGTAGCGCATGAGATATTAGTTTATTTACGATTGTATCCCATCCTTCTACTTCAACTAGTAGCCTTTGCCAGTCTTCTCTGGAAAATACAATAAGTTTACAGTTTGTTATTGCCTGAATATTACCATCTGAAGGTATTTTGTTATCAAAACTTTGTATATCCAATACCAGATTGTTTTCTTCTACAAAATATTTGGTTATTTCTTCCCTTGTATTGTCGTAGTAAACTCTTAAAATACCTTCAAAAATAAATGCAACTTTATGATGTATTTTTCCGGATTGAGAAAAGTGTTCGTTTTTAGAAAGATGTAGAGTAGTGGCATTACTTAAGATAGTATTAATATGATCTTCTTCTAAGTATCCGAATTGTAAAAAGTACGGTATTAATTCTTTCATATCCGAAAGTTAATTAAAAAGAAGCAAATATTTAGAACAAAAAGAGAAATCCGAAAGCTTCCCTTCAATTATAATGAATAGTAAAATTAATTTTCTAAAACTGTAATCAGATATCTGTAATTCAGCTGTTGGCAAGATCTAGATGAGTTTTTCCGCTGTTTGTTTTAATTTAATCAGCAAGAAATTGCAAATTGGTCTCTAATTTATAAATCGCAAATCCGACATACGCTTTCAGCCTTGGCGACCCACCTTTTTCTTTTTAAAAGTCAGAATTTTTAGTCGAAACGTATTATATTTGATGTATGAAAGACAGAATTTCCTCTTTTCCTCCGATTATTGACCACGATTCTCAAATAATTATATTAGGTTCAATTCCGGGGGTTAGATCTTTGGAGAAGCAGCAATACTATGCGCATCCGCAAAATAAATTCTGGAAGATTATTTTTGAACTGTTCGCTGAAGATTTTACTGAGGATTATGCTGAAAGGCTGGCCATTCTGAAGAAGCATCATATCGCACTTTGGGACGTAATTGATTCCTGCGAAAGAAAAGGCAGCCTCGATTCGGAGATCAGAAATGAAGAGGCCAATGATATTGCTGAATTATTAGCAGCCTTTCCCAATATAAAAACCATCTTTTGTAATGGCGGAAAGTCATTTAAAAATATACAGAAAGTGCTGGGCAAAGATTTTGAAATCCCTTTTTATGTTCTCCCGTCCACAAGTCCGCTTCATACCATCTCTTTTGAAAGAAAACTGGAAGACTGGAAAAAAATACTGGATTATTTAAAATAAAAACAGGCGTTAAGAGCCTGTTTTGTATTTTCGGTCCGAAAAGCCGATTTATTTATCTAATCTGTAAACCTCTTCATAAGGCTGTATCAAAACCCATCCGCTCCCGGAAAACTTCATCTGAAACTCTTCACCGCTTCCTCTGCCTATTAAGCTTTTAAGAGAAACATTGGTTTTAAGTTCGGGACTCAGATTTCCGGACCAGGCTACCGTGGCATTCGGATCTGTAAAAACAGGTGCATCGGGTGTTACTAGTAAGGTAAGCGGTTCGCCATGGGTGGTGATGGCAATATGTCCTGTTCCCGAAAGTTTGACCTGGAAAAGTCCGCCAGACATTACCCCTGCAATACTTTTTAACATTGTAATATCACTTTTTATGCTTTGCTCATGGGCTAAAACATCATTTCCGTTTACACAGACAGATTCGTTATCCAAATAAAGGATTCTCACCTTTTTACCCTCATCAGCGACATATAATTTACCGGTTCCTTCTGCTTTCATAAGCTTTGCCCCTTCGCCGCTGATGGACTTTTTCAAGAGATTACCGATTCCTCCGGCCAGCATTCCCTGTCTTTCGAATTTAATATTCCCTATATAGCTTACCATACTTCCGGTTTTTGTCCATACGTATTGGTTGTTGAGGTTAATTTCCAGCAATGCAGGTTTTTCAAGTTCAAAATAATCTCTTTTTTGCGGATTTTCCTTTGTTTCGTTGACGAATGATTCTATTGAATATTTGCTCATAGTGTAAAATTTTCTCTTTTCAAAAATAGCTTTTTTAAAACGTTCTGAACTACCGTAATATCACGGGTTTTTATTTATGTTAAATAATACTTGACAAAGGGGTATCGAATGTCGTATATTTGCACCTCTAAAATTGCATCTTGTAATTTTAATAATTTTTAAACCGTAATTTAAAAAAATGAAAACATCCGATTTTAATTTCGACCTTCCTGAGGAATTGTTAGCAGAACACCCTTCTGAGCATAGAGATGATGCAAGATTAATGGTTCTTGACCGTAAAACTCAAACCATCGAACACAAATTATTCAAAGATGTGGTTGATTATTTTGATGAGAAAGATCTTTTTATCTTTAACAATACTAAAGTTTTCCCTGCCCGTCTGTATGGAAACAAAGAAAAAACAGGAGCTAAAATTGAAGTTTTCTTATTGAGAGAACTTGATAAAGAAACCCGTGTATGGGATGTTCTTGTAGATCCGGCAAGAAAAATCAGAATCGGAAACAAATTATTCTTCACAGAAGATGAATCTTTAGTGGCTGAAGTTATCGATAATACAACATCAAGAGGAAGAACTTTAAGATTTTTATTTGACGGTTCTTACGAAGAATTCAGATCAAAATTAAAAGATTTGGGCGAAACACCGCTTCCAAAATACATCAAAAGAGACGTAGAGCCGGAAGATGCTGAAAGATATCAGACTATTTATGCAAAAATTGAAGGCGCTGTAGCAGCACCAACAGCTGGTTTGCACTTCTCTAAACATTTAATGAAGAGATTGGAGATTAAAGGGATCGATTTTGCTGAAGTAACGCTTCACGTTGGATTAGGAACCTTTAACCCGATTGAGGTAGAAGATCTTTCTAAGCATAAAATGGAGTCTGAAGAGATTATTATTGATGAAAAAAATGCTGAAATCATCAACAAAGCGGTTCAGGAAAACAGAAGAGTCTGTGCTGTAGGAACCACTACGATGAGGGCTATTGAAACTTCGGTTTCTTCTAACAGAAAGATTTCTGCATTCCAGGGATGGACCAATAAATTTATTTATCCGCCTCACGATTTTGGAGTTGCCAATACCATGATTACCAACTTCCACACGCCAAAATCTACATTAATTATGATGATTGCCGCGTTTGCAGGTAAAGATTTTATTATGCATGCTTATGAAGAAGCCGTAAAAGAGAAGTACAAATTCTACTCTTACGGAGATGCCATGCTGATTATATAATTTATAAAGATATAAGGGGAAAAGTTGCAGGTAGTAGTTACCTGCAAACTTCAACCTAAAATCTACAACCTTACAATGAAAGATATCCGTACTTTATCACTAGATCAGCTTAAAGACTATTTTATGACTTTGGGGGAAAAGCCGTTTCGTGCGAAACAGGTGTATGATTGGCTGTGGAGTAAAAATCTCCATTCGATTGATGAAATGACGAATCTTTCGAAACCTCTTCGCGAAAGAATCGCAGAAGAATATACCATTAATCCGGTTTCTGTGGATCTGCTTCAGAAGAGTACAGACGGAACCATTAAAAACGGTGTAAAACTTCACGACGGTTTATTGGTGGAATCTGTATTAATACCTACAGAAACAAGAACGACAGCCTGTGTTTCTTCTCAGGTTGGATGCTCGTTAAACTGCGAATTCTGCGCTACGGCAAAACTCAAAAGAATGAGAAATCTTGAAGTGGCAGAAATTGTAGATCAGGTTGCTTTAATTGACAGCCAGAGTAAAATGTATTTCAACAGGCCGCTTTCCAATATCGTTTTTATGGGAATGGGAGAGCCGATGATGAATTATAAAAATGTGGTGGAAGCGATTCGGAAAATTACCCAGCCGGAAGGTTTGGGCATGTCTCCGAGGAGAATTACGGTTTCTACTTCAGGAATTCCCAAAATGATCAAAATGCTCGCAGACGACGAGCTGCGTGTAAAATTGGCGCTTTCTCTTCACTCTGCTATTGAAGTGAAGCGAAATGAGATCATGCCTTTTTCAGATAAATTCCCTTTAACGGATATTATGGATGCCCTTCAGTATTGGTATCAGAAGACCGGTTCTGTAATCACCTTCGAATATTGCGTCTGGAAAGGGATTAATGATGGGGATGAGGATATTAAAGCGTTAATTAAATACTGCAAACAGGTTCCTTCTAAAGTAAATTTAATTCAGTATAATCCTATTGGTGACGGAAAATACGACCAATGCAACAAGCAGGCTGAAGACAATTATATTCGTCAGCTCGAAAATGCAGGAATTGTTTGTGTCGTTAGAAAAAGCCGCGGTGGAGACATTGATGCTGCCTGCGGACAGCTCGCCAACAAAGTAACGGATTAAAATTTCCTTAAAAATTTAATTTATTTTCTTAAAAATTTCTTAATATCTTACCTTTGTCTATTAAATTAGAAGGTGATGATGGATTATTTTTTAGGTGAAGACGGACTGGAAAATATATACGCCTGGTCCATCCCTTTACACGCTTTGGTGATCCTGGCGGAAATGATTTACAGCCACGTTTCAGAGGCAAAACTATACAGCGGGAAAGATGTTGCTACGAGCGTATGCCTTGCCTTGATGAACTTCGGATTAGACCTAGTGATGAAGGCTTTTGCGATGGGCGTTATGTTTTTCTTTTACAGTCACCGCCTTTTCTCATGGGATTTTACAATCTGGTACTGGCTCATCTGTTTTATAATCACAGACTTTGCCTATTATGTTTTACATTATGTAGACCATCATTCAAGAGCATTTTGGGCAGTGCATATAACCCACCACAGTTCAGAATTTTTCAATCTTACCACAGGCTTCAGAAGTCCTGTTTTACAACCGCTATACAGGTATTTGTACTTTTCTCCGCTGGCATTTTTAGGATTCAATCCCTGGCATATTATGGTGGTATATGCCATCGGTCAGGTTTACGGAACCTGGGTTCATACGCAAACGGTAAAAAGCATGGGTATTTTAGAATATATCTTGGTAACGCCTTCTCATCACCGTGTTCATCACGCCTGCAATATCAAATATTTGGATAAAAATATGGGAATGTGCCTGATTATTTGGGATAAAATATTCGGAACTTTTGAAAAAGAAGATCCTAATGTTCCTGTTAAGTACGGAATTTATCCAAAAATGCCGGACAACAGACCGGATACAGTACTTTTTTATGAATGGCGAAAAATATGGAAGGATATTAAACAGCCAGGTTTAAAATTTTCAGACCGCATGTACTATGTTTTCAATTCTCCGGGATGGCGACACGACGGGACAGGAAAAACGGTAAGGCAGTTTCAAAAGGAATATTTTGCCAGAAAAACCGCAAAAAAAACGGAAGCCCCGCAACAGTCGGCTGAAGATTAAATGTTTTCTCCAGTTAATACATTCTTAAGGAATGTTATAATAAGTGTTTTTTACCGCAAAAGAGGCAAAAGATGATAAATGCCAGATCTTTTAGTAGTTAAAAGTAAGCAAAATATTTCTTAAAAAATCCACCAATCCATATTTAGCATACCTGAATGTTAAATCTTATATTCAAAAAAAAATCTGCCTAATCAGCGAAATCAGCGAGAGCAAAAAAATATTAGATCTGTGGCAAATAAGATTTCACCTTCAATATGCTAAATATCGATATATTGATCTTTTAAGAAGTATTTTGTTCTCTTTTGCCCAGCTCAATGCAAAGCTTTAACAGTTTCTTTTGCCTCTTTTACGGTAAAAAATAAATCCTCATTCGTACATTCGTGGCATCAAAAACCCCATCATCCGTGAAGAATGAATTTATTTAAACACTTGAAATTTCTCCTTATCATTCGCGGTCATTCGTACATTCGTGGCATCAAAAAAAACCATAATCCGTTATTTTAAACACTTGAAATTTCTCCTTATCATTCGCGGTTATTCGTGCATTCGTGGCATCAAAAACCTCATCATCCGTGGAATATCCATGAAATTGATCCCCAGCTTTTGCAACTCCTACAATTTTATCCTTTTTTTTATTTTTAACGTGTTATTTTTACGATATGAAAAAGATGGTTTTTATTTTGGCGGTTGCTGTTTCTTCACTTTATTCTGCGCAGCAGGTCAGCTTATTGAAGATCAGAAAATACAGACTGAGTTTTCTTGATGAAAAACTTCAGGAAACTTCAGGCCTTGATTTTTTTAAAGGGAAGCTCTACACCTTTAATGACAGCGGAAATTCACCCGAAATATTTGAAATCAGCAAAAGCAGCGGGAAGATTATCCGTACGCTTCAGGTAAATGCTCAGAATAAAGATTGGGAAGCATTGGCCAATGACGGTTCTCATTTCTACATCGGTGATTTCGGAAATAACGGCGGAACAAGAAGAGATCTTGAGCTCTACAAGGTTCCTTTTAAAGATGGGAATATCATCAATGATTCTGTTAAAAAAATTTCCTATTATTATCCGGATCAGGAGGAATTTGTACCAAAATATTATAAAAATGATTACGATGCCGAGGCAATGATCTTTCTCAACGGAAAACTTCATGTGTTTACCAAAGAATGGGCTTCCAAATCCACAACACATTACACAATAGACCCTGAAGTCACCGACAAACAGCAGGCCGAGAAAGCAGAAAGCTTCAAGACAAATTATATGGTGACAGACGCCAGTTACTTTGACAAAAAACTCTATCTGGTAGGCTATACAAAGAAAACAGAAGTTTTTCTGGATATTTTTTCTGAAACCGAACCGGGCATTTTTTTTAAAGAGAAACCAAGACATTATTATCTGGGCAGTGCACTTTCCATAGGACAGATAGAAGGTATTGCTGTGGATGAATCGGGTATTTATATCTCGGGAGAAAAGTTTAGGTCGCCTTTAGGCAGTTCAAAACCCAGCCTTTATTTTATTCCTGAAGAAAAATTAAATAAAAAGTAGCTTTCCTGGATTTTATTCAGCAAAAATGCCTTTAGAAAGAGATAAGAAACCAATCAGTGGCATAAAATCGTGTAATTGACAAATTGCAAACGCAGGCGCTCGATCTTTACTTTAAAATAGGGTAGATTAAAAAGCTGATATTCCTATTAATTTATCTTAAAATTAACTGAAAAAAATTATCTTTGTTGGAATTAATAATTTTACCCATCATTCGAAGATTTTGGCAAATATTGTAGAAGAAATCAAGCAACCCATCAACGAGGAAATGAAGCTTTTTGAACAAAAGTTTTATGAATCAATGCAGAGCAAAGTCCCTTTATTAGATAAAGTAACTCGTTTTATTGTTACTACAAAGGGAAAACAGATGCGTCCGATGTTTGTTTTTCTTTGTGCAAAGCTAGTGGGAAATGTCAGTGAAAAAACCTATCGTGGCGCTTCGATGATCGAGTTGATCCATACGGCCACTCTGGTGCATGATGATGTGGTGGATGAAAGCTTTAAACGCCGTAATTTTTTCTCAATCAATGCTTTATGGAAAAATAAGATTGCCGTTTTGGTGGGGGATTACCTTTTGTCAAAATCTGTTTTATTATCCACGGATCATAAAGATTACGATTTGCTGGGCGTTATTTCAAGAACCATCCGTGAAATGTCTGAAGGTGAGCTTCTTCAGTTAGAAAAAGCCAGAAAATTAGATATTACAGAGGATGTTTATTATGAAATTATCCGTCAGAAAACTGCAACTTTGGTAGCTGCCTGCTGTGAAATTGGGGTTTTATCTACAAATGCCGATGAATCTCTGGCCAAAAAAATGATGGAATTCGGAACCTACACCGGGATGGCTTTCCAGATAAAAGACGACCTTTTTGATTATCTAAGTTCAAACGTCATCGGTAAACCTGTTGGCATTGATATTAAAGAGCAAAAAATGACACTGCCTTTAATTCATACGTTAAAAATTGCTAACGAAAAAGATAAAAAATACTATTTCAACACCATAAAGCGTTATAATAATGACCAAAAACGGGTGAAAGAGCTGATAAATTTCGTTAAAACTTCCGGAGGTTTAGATTATGCTATTACCGTAATGAAGGATTTTCAACAAAAAGCCAAAGATATTCTGAATGAATTTCCCGAGTCTGAAGCGAGAAAATCTTTACATCTGATGCTGGATTACGTTATTGAGCGTAAATTTTAAATTATATTACCTTCATTGTTACGATAATAACCGCTAAAACAATACAAAATAAAGCGATTAAAAATAAATAATCCGCAATAGTTTCAAACCTGTTTGCGCGCTTCTCATGGGTTCCTCTTATGGCTAAAAATGAGAAGAAACAGCTGAAGGCAAAAAAGAGACAGGCGACTCCCGCAAATTCATCTAAATGTGTGCTGTGACTGATCTTGGTGATCTTTAATGAGGTAATGATGACCAGCGAGAAACCCAAAAGATTGCTCGATGCATTGAGGATATGCGTTGACTTTTTTTCCATCTTTTACAAATTTATTCTAAGATAAACACAATTTTTTTTATTATCAAATTTTTAAAAAAGATTATTAAAAATTAAAATTAATTTAAAAAGTGTATATTAGCAAAATACTTCAAAATAAAAAATATTTAATATTTGGCTATGCAAACAACCTATATTGAAACACAGCAAATTTCCTTTCAGGATTTTAAAAATCAGATACTTGAAGACTATAAGTTGGGAAGGATCTCTCGAGAAATGTCTTATTTGGGCAGAAGAGAAGTTTTAACAGGAAAAGCTAAGTTTGGTATTTTTGGGGATGGTAAAGAGCTTCCTCAGTTGGCTATGGCGAAGGTTTTCAAAAATGGAGACTTCCGTTCGGGATATTACAGAGATCAAACCTTTTCACTGGCTGTAGATGGATTATCGGTAGAAAGTTTCTTTGCCCAGTTGTACGCAGATACAAACGTTGAAAGAGAGCCTGCTTCAGCAGGAAGACAGATGAACGGACACTTTGCGACAAGAAGTTTGAACGAAGACGGAAGCTGGAAAAACCTAATGTCCCAGAAAAATATTTCTTCTGATATTTCTCCTACCGCAGGGCAAATGCCAAGATTATTAGGATTGGCTCAGGCTTCTAAAATATATAAATCTGTGCAGTTTGAAGGTTCTGAAAAATTCTCGGATAGCGGAAATGAAATTGCTTTTGGTACCATTGGGGACGCTTCTACAGCAGAAGGTCATTTCTGGGAAACGCTGAATGCGGCCTGTGCACTTCAGGTTCCGATGGTGGTTTCAATTTGGGACGACGGATACGGAATTTCAGTTCCTACAAAAAATCAGAGAGCAAAAGCAGATATCGCTGAAATGTTGAGTGGTTTCCAAAGAAAAGAAGGCGAAAATCAGGGTTGTGAAATTATTCAGGTAAAAGCTTGGGATTATGCCGCTTTATTGGATGCCTATGCGAAAGCAGAACAGTTTGCAAGAGTTGAAAGCGTACCGGTTGTGGTTCATGTCATTGAAGTAACGCAGCCTCAGGGGCATTCGACTTCAGGGTCTCACGAAAGATATAAAAATGAAGAGCGTCTCGCTTGGGAAGCTCAGTTTGACGGATTGGTTAAATTCAGAGAGTGGATTTTAAACTATTCCATCGAAATTGAAGGTAAAGAAGAAGTGATTGCGACTGTGGAAGAGCTAAATTCTATCGATGATGAGGCGAAGAAAACAGTAAAAGCCGGACAGAAAAATGCCTGGGATCACTATCAGAAAACAATAACAGATTTAATCGGTTCAATTGTACCTTTAGTTGAAAATTTAAAAGGTCAGAATGTTGATATTGAGAAAGATATCACGCAATTCAATAAATTGGTTTCAAAGGCTAAAAAAGATGTTTTTCATCTAACGAGAAAGGCATTATTGGCTACGAGAGGAACAAATTCTGCAGAAAGAACTCAATTGATGCAGAAATACAACGAGATTTTTGAAATCGAAAAAGACAATTATTCTTCTCATCTATATTCTCAGTCTCAGTGGAAAGCTGAAAATGTACAGGAAATTAAGCCAATTTTCTCTGAAAACTCTGAAGAGGTAGACGGAAGAGTAGTGGTAAGAAACAATTTCGATAAAATTTTCGAAAAATATCCTCAGACTTTAGTGTTTGGTGAAGATGCCGGAAATATCGGCGATGTTAACCAGGGATTGGAGGGTATGCAGGAAAAATATGGTGCTGTTCGTGTGGCAGATACCGGAATTCGTGAAGCAACCATTCTTGGACAAGGGATTGGGATGGCAATGAGAGGGTTAAGACCTATTGCCGAAATTCAGTATCTGGATTATATTTTATACTGTCTGCAAGGCATGAGCGATGATCTGGCGACCGTTCATTACAGAACAAAAGGTGGACAGAAAGCACCATTAATCATCAGAACAAGAGGTCACCGACTGGAAGGAATCTGGCATTCCGGTTCTCCGATGGCAGGAATTCTGAATCTTGTGAAAGGAATTTTAGTGTTGGTTCCAAGAAACTTAACGATTGCTGCAGGATTTTATAACACCATGCTTAAGGCAGATGAGCCGGCTGTAATTGTTGAATGTTTAAACGGGTACCGACTAAAAGAAAAGCAGCCTGATAACTTGGGTGAATTTACCGTTCCTGTTGGAAAAATCGAGGTTACGAAAGAAGGAAAAGACGTGACTTTAGTAACCTACGGTTCTACATGGAGAATTGTAATGGAAGCGGCTAAAGAATTGGAAAAATTAGGAATTTCAGCAGAAGTTATCGATGTTCAGTCATTAATTCCTTTCGATTTAACACACGAAATCGCTGAATCTGTTAAGAAAACAAACAGATTGGTTGTCATTGATGAAGACGTGGAAGGCGGAGCCTCAGCGTTTATTCTTCAGCAGATTGTAGAGAAACAGAAAGCTTTCAGATTCCTGGATTCTGATCCTATGACCATCGCTGCTAACGACCACAGACCGGCGTATGCAAGTGACGGAGATTATTTCAGCAAGCCATCTTCGGATGATATGGTGGAAAGAATTTACGCCTTATTTAATGAAACAAATCCTCAGAAATATCCCGCTATATTTTAACTGAGATTTTAGATAAATTTTAAAACCGCTTTCTTTTGAAGGCGGTTTTTTTGTTGAAAATTTGTACCTTAACTTTTAAAACATAATCGTGAAAATTACTAAACTTGTCATTCTTTTCAATTATCAAAAAATCCTTTTAGGAATAATTGTTTCAGCTATTTTATTGATTGCTTCCTTTTGGATTGGTATGGATTGGATTCAATTATTTTTGAGAATTGTAAGTGCTCTTATTGTCTTAAATATCGTTGCTTCACTCGTAGCATCTTATACTTTATACGACAAATCTGATCTGTATGAACTGAAAAATTTAAAGGGAATAATAGATTGGCAAGAAACTGAAAATGCTATTTTTGTTCACACAAGTTTTGATCCTCTGTCTAAAAGTTTAGAGGAAAAATATCCCGATTTAAACTTGACGGTTTGTGATATCTTTGGAAACCGTCACGAACAGGAAAAAGGAATTGAAACGTCAAAGAAAATATTTCCGCCGCATCCTAAAGAAATAAGGATTTCACCCGATCGATTACTTTTTGAAGACAAATCTCAGGATGTAATTTTGGCAGTAACTTCTTTGCATGAAATTTTGGATCATGAGCAAAGAGTTTTATTTTTTAAAGAAGCGAAGAGGATTTTAAAAGATGATGGGATTATCATTGTTTCAGAGCAATTCAGAGATTTTACCAACTTTGTTTTCTTTAATATTGGAGCATTTCATTTTTTAAGTGAAAAGAATTGGAAGAAAGCCATTTCTAGTGCAAATTTAAAGATTGTAAAGAATCACAAAATAACACCGTTTGCAAATATGCTGATTATTAAAAAATTAAGTAAGATTTAAGTTAATTTTTTTCAAATAAAATATCTGTAGGCAGATAGTTCACACCTTCAGATTTTGTAATAGTCCAATACAGCTTTTTACCATTCATGTAGAGTTTTGCTTTGCCAATTTCATCATTAAAACTGCTTTTAAAATCAACAAAAAGAGTATCGTTATCAATTTTACCTTTTAGATTAAGATCTTTTTCATCAAAGCAGTCTACTCTGTTTCCATTTCGTGATACAGAGCAATAATATCCGATTACCGAATCTTTCTTTTGACTCAGATGTAAAGAGAATGTTTTATTAGTAAGAGGATTTTTATCATCAAAACTTTCATAATTCCACTCACCTGAGAAGTCAACATTCTTAACTTCTTTACAATGAATATAAAATATCAAAATAGGTAAAAATATTAACCTCATCTTATAATTTTTATACTTCCGTAGTCTTATTCAACCTTTTTCCTTCCAACAGCATCTTACAATCCATCTCTTTTTCAGGATCATACACATGATATTTCGTTTCCCATTCTTCCAACTGATATAAAATAGGCAATAGAGCCAATCCCTTTTCTGTTAAAGAATATTCAACTCGTGGAGGAAGCTCTTTAAACTCTTCACGAATGACAAGTCCATCGGTTTCCATTTCACGCAATTGATCTGTGAGAACCTTTCTGGAAATCACCTTAATTCGTACGGCAAGCTCCCCAAAACGTAATCTTCGGTCTTTGATAACCAACACAATAATCGGTTTCCATTTGCTTCCTAAAGCCGACATCGCTTTTCCTAAGGGGCAACTGTAGGCCATTAACTCACTTTTTTTCATCGTAAAAACTTCAAGCGTTACTTTTATGTTACTAATATAAGTTACCCCAAAGTTACCACTTTTTTAATTTAAGAGATACAAAAATGAACTATTATTAGTTACTTTGTGTAACAATTATAAAATATACTTTAAAAATGAGTACAGAATCATTATTCAAACCATTTAAATATAAAAATTTAGAACTTAAAAACAGAATCGTAATGGCTCCGATGACGAGAGCACAGTCTGATAACGGAGTTCCTACTCAGCAAATTACAGAATATTATGCGAGAAGAGCAGCGGCGGAAGTAGGATTGATTCTTTCCGAAGGCACAGTAATCAACAGGCCGGCTTCTAAAAACCTTCAGAATATTCCCGATTTTTATGGAACAGAAGCGTTAAACGCCTGGAAAAACGTAATCGACGCGGTTCACGAAAACGGCGGTAAAATGGGACCTCAGATCTGGCACGTTGGAGATACGAGAAGTACTGAAGATTATCCGTTGGAAGATATGGAAAAGGCTTCTACCATGACATTGGAAGATATTCAGGATACCATTGCCCAGTTTGCAGCGTCGGCAAAATCTGCCAAAGATCTTGGTTTTGATGTATTGGAAATTCATGGAGCTCACGGCTATTTAATCGACCAGTTTTTCTGGGAAGTAACCAATACGAGAACGGATGAATATGGCGGAAAAACATTAAAGGAACGAAGCAAATTTGCCGTTGATGTGGTTAAAGCGATGAGAGCTGCCGTTGGAGAAGATTTTACAATTATTATTCGTCTTTCTCAATGGAAGCAGCAGGATTATAAATCAAAATTGGCTCATACACCTGAAGAAATGGAAGAGTGGTTGCTACCTTTAAAAGAGGCGGGTGTGGATATTTTCCACTGTTCTCAAAGACGTTTCTGGGAGCCTGAATTTGAAGGTTCTGATCTTAATTTTGCAGGTTGGGCTAAAAAGATTACCGGGCAGCCAACGATTACCGTGGGTTCTGTAGGTCTGGAAGGCGATTTTATGGCCGCTTTTGCCGGGCATGGAACAGAAAAAGCAGACCTGTCCGAGCTTACAAGAAGATTGGAAAGAGGAGATTTTGACCTTGTTGCAGTTGGGCGGGCACTTTTACAGGATCCGAACTGGGTAACAAAAATTAAAGACGGGAATACAGAAGAGCTTCTTGATTTTTCTGCTGAAAGTTTAGCCACTTTATACTAAAATGGTATAGTGGATGTTGAAGGGCTTTGCTGTGAATCGTAACCTTCATCAATTACAATTAATCACAGGCAGAGCAGATTCAGGATTCACGATTAACATATCTTGATTACCTATTTAAATTTTTTAAACGAACATGCTTTCAGATCTTCTGAAAGCATGTTTTCTATTTAATATTTAGCGTAAAAAGAGACCAAAAAACGATGAAGATCTAATGTATTATTAAAAGAATGGATCAGTCGTAGGGTTTACCATTAAAATAAGATCAATAAAATCTTAAACCGATACCTGAAATTATATTTTTAATGATATTTTTGCAGAAAGAGTAAGGATTTTGCCGGAGATTAATTGTATGGATGTTGTTTGATGAGTAAATAACTGACGATTTGCAGTTTATTGAGAGAAAATATACCTCACTGAAACAAATTGTAAGGACAGTTTTGGAAAAAAGAAATTTTGGTTTTGATATGATTCGCGCCATGGCTATCTTACTGGTGATGACGGGTCATGTTTTAGGATATATCTATGAGGGCAAATACTCGTTTTTTACTTCATTTTTTAGTGGTTTATTTGGAGTGGAAGTTTTCTTTGTTTTAAGCGGAGTGCTTATTGGTAAATTACTGATTGACATTTTTAATTCTGATCATGTTCAAAGGAATTTGAAGAATTTTGTTATCAGAAGATGGCTGCGAACGTTACCATTATATTTTATTATGCTTTTGATTTATTGGTTGGGTAACAAATATGTTGATTCCGTTAAAAATACAGATGTTGAATTTTGGAAATATTTATTATTTATTCAGAATTTTTTCCATGTGCAACCTACCTTTTTTGGGGTTTCATGGAGTTTAAGCATTGAAGAGTGGTTTTATGTTTTGTTTCCGCTCACGTTACTTTTAGTTAAAAAAATACAGCGGAATCTATCCTCAAAAAGGATAGTCGCTGTTGGCATTTTTATCTTTCTTTTCAGCTTTTTGTTCATGCGAATTATAGCATTTAACCACTACCATTTTACATTTTATGAAGGAGCAAGAAAAGTTGCTTTTTTACGTTTAGATTCAATCGCTGTGGGTATTTTAATGGCAATGGCTTTTCATTTTTATGAGCAGAAAGTTTTGTTAAACAGATATGTTTTGCTGTGGCTTGGGATAGCTTTAGTAATGATTAATCAATATCTTATTTTTAGAAATAATTATTCAGATCTTTATTATTTTAATACTTTTTATTATTCTGTTTTAGGTCTCGGTCTGGCTTTTATTTTTCCTTTTTTTAAAGAAATAAAATGTTCCAGTAATTTAATTTTAAGTAGTGTAAGATACACAAGTAAGGTTTCGTATTCTTTATATTTACAACATTGGCTCGTTTTCAAAATACTGGAATTGCATTATTTCAATGCTATTCCCGGTGTAGTAAAATTTATACTTTTCTTCATTATTTCTTTTATTACAGCTGGTATTTCTTATATTTTTATTGAAAAACCTATTATGAATTACAGGAATAGGGCATATGGGAAGAATTAATAAAAAAACAAAACCGCCCTCAAAAAAGAGAACGGTTTTAAACAGATTAAATATCTAAATTGCCAATTACAGGCAAAAATGATCTTACAAACCAATACTTTTCGTTGGCTTTAATTGCTTTAAAATATTCTTCGGAATTGCATTTTTATGAACAAGAATAGCGGTCGATTTGTATTCCACATAAGGTCTGGTTACATATAAGTATCCTTCAAAATCATTCGTAACACCCCAGGAATTTTTAACCATATAATATTCTTTTCCGCTTTGGTCTTTAGCCAGTCCTACGATGTGCATTCCGTGATCATCTGTTGTAGAAAGGTTGTTCAACGCTTTCTGACGCATATCTTCGGTAATCGTTTTGTCTTTTTTAGGCTCTGTAAATAAAGTCGCTTTATTATCCGCATTGATTTGATCTAAATCCATATCCGGAACATAAGCTACCCCATTTTTATAAGAGAAATAAGGCTCAGAAACATCGGTTGCCCAACCTACAGAATATCCTTTGTTTACCGCATTGTCTACAATTGCTGTTAAATCCTTCATCGGAACATTCCAGTCAGAATCATGACTCCAGTTATCAGGAATCGGAACAACGAATTTTTGATAGTAAGGATAATCTTTATACGAAGAAATTTCTACATAATCTTCAGGATTAATACCTACCACTTCCTTAGCAAAGGTTTTTGGAGTGTAGTTTTTTCCTTCATACGTAAAATTAGCAGGAACTTTTCCTAAGTACTCATCTAAAATTACATCTACAGAAGACATCCAGTTATCAGAAAGTTTTCCTTTAGAAGAAGCCTGAACCAGACTATCCAAAACAGGCTTTAATTTCCCCTGCATTTCTTTGAAATTATTCAAAGTCTGTCCAGATTTAAGTCCTGTGTAAGCATCCTGAGGAACGGCACCGTATTTTTTGTACATATTCACAACATCGTGCAGCTCACCACCGTCGCCCCAACTGATGGCTCCGTTATTTAAAACATAAAGTTTGGCTTTATCGTGATAAGAATTTCTTGCAGTAAAGATTTCTGCCAGATCCACAGGCTTTTTACCCATTCTCTGCATCTCAGATTCAAGGAAAGAATTCCCGGAATAACTCCAGCACGTTCCCGAAGAACCCTGATTTTTCACTGAAGTTGCGCCCACATCTTTTACCGTAGTAAATTGAAAGTTAGCATTTTGAGATTGGTTGTTTTTTAACTTATTAATTAGGTCGTCCTGTGCAAACATCATACTTCCTGCAGACAAAACAAAAAGTAACGACGCAATTTTTCTATTTTTCATTACTATAAAAGATTATTAATATGAATAGTCGTTCATATTAAAGATTCGTTACAAAGGGAAAAGTTAAATTGAAAATTGATATTTTTTATGAAAAGGGAAAAGTTTTTTATAGAAAGACGATTTTTATTTGAAGCTATTTCCCGCTTTCCGCTCATACTCCTCACCCCGAAGCTTTCCCATGCGCGCCATCCCTAAATCCTCCCGCTCCAAAACCCTCCAACCCGGTTCCGGGGTATCCGCTGCAATCGGGGCTAGGGAAGTGGTCATTTGTATTACTTCCAGCCTCCATCATCCAGCTTCCTTTCCGTTAACCTACTATTCACATTTCATCATTTGCAATCCTCATCATTTTCAGCTATTTTTAAAAAAAAGTTTACCATGTTTCCAACCTTTCCAAAATTTCATGCATCTCTATAAGTATAAAGCCTGACTATGGAAAAAGAATTACTGATAGAATGTCAGCGTAACGACCGCAATGCACAGCGGAAAGTCTACGAGAAGATGGCAGGCAAGCTGTACACAGTTTGTAAGCGCTATCTGAAAAACGATGAAGATATTGAAGAAGTATTGGCCGATACCTTCTATAAGATTTTCACGAAGCTCGATCAGCTTCAGAATCCCGATATTTTCGAATCCTGGGCAAGAAAAATTGCGGTGAATGAATGTTTGCAGAAACTTCGCTCTAAGAAAGCTTTACACATTTCCCTGGACGAAAACTATGCAGAATCTCACGATTCGGGAACCGAAAATCTATCTTTTGAAAAAGATATTTTAAGTCTTTTAAACTTTCTACCTGAAGGTTGCCGGGCTATTTTTAATCTTTTCGCCATTGAAGGGTATCCTCATAAAGAAATTGCAACGATGCTTTCTATCAGCGAAGGAACTTCAAAATCTCAACTCAACTTTGCCAGAAAAAAACTTCAGGAACTTTTGCGCAATCAAAACATTTAAACGGTAAACACAATGGAAAATAATAATATAGATAAAACCTTCAATGAAGCATCAAAAGCTGTAGACGAACCTGCGACTTTTCCTGGGTTTGATAAAGTCTGGAATAAAATTGAAGAAAAATTAGATAAAAAAGAGGAAAAAAAGAAAACAATTTCCACATGGATCCCTTACGGAATTGCGGCAAGTTTACTGATTGGTTTTGGAACATTTTATTTCGTAAATCAACGTGAGATTCCTGCTGAAAATGTACCTTTCGTTATTGCCGAAAATACGACAGAGCCTAAAAATACACCGATTGAAAAAATAGACAGCACCGTAAAAATTAATATTCAAAACCAAAAAGAAGCTCCAAAGCAGTTAGGAAAACCGGAAATTTTAGCTTACCATGAGCCGAAAATTGATGAAAAATCAGTTTTTATTCCTTCCAAACAAACGGAATATCCTTTAGGAGAACAGATTGCCGGAGAAATCTCTGCTCCTGCTTTACCTAAAACGATGGACAGCCTAAGAAGAAAAAATATTGAAGAAGTAGTGGTCATGGGATTGGGTACAAGAAGAGAAAGATTAGCTTCTTCCTCATCAACAACAGTTGTTTCCCCAAAAAATTTCACCAGATCCAAAATGAAGCTTGAAAGCGATACTGCGGAAGCTTTAGCCTATTCCAATCGTGAATTTGATCTTAAAAACGAAATGAAAGAGCCTTTGGTTTTAGGATATAATGCTACCTATTTACGCAATCAAAAAAAGGCGGCATCCAGCAATCCGATGGCAGAGAAAGTTGGTGATCAATCTTTGGCAAATATGTTACAGGGAAGGGTCGCAGGTTTGAGCATGAGCCCTTCTGCGAATCCCGGTTCAGGAAAAGTAGATGTCATTATTCGAGGTTCTGCCAATGCGAAAGAAAATCCGTTGTATATAATTGATGGAAAACCTACTACTATGGAGGAGTTCAGGACTTTAGATCCTAACCGGATTGTAGCCATTACGGTCTTAAAAGATGAAAAAGCCGTACAATTCTTCGGCAGTAAAGCCTCTACAGGCGCTATTGTAGTAGAAACAAAAGATATTTCGAGAGCAGAAAAGAAAAAAATAAAAGAACTGTTGATAAAAGCCGGAGTTAAGAAAAAGTAGGCATTTACTCTCTTCAAAGTCTAAAAATAATTTAAATAACCTGAATTCGGGATAATAGACTTTTCTCTATAATAGATCTTGGAAGCTAGGGGCTGGAAGATGGAGGTTATGTAAGAAGATAAATAATCAAAACCGTCCCTTTTTTGAATTTATATCATTATAACAAAATGAAAAACTTAATGAGCTTCCAACCTCACCCTTCCAGCTTCCAGCCAAATCCCTATCCCGAATTCAGGTTAAATATTTAATCCTTTTTATTCGAAAACTAATTTAAGACACTTTTGATTCATCGTAAATCATTAACCATGAATAAAATATATATGTTGAGCTTCCTGACGATGGCTGTGACAGCTTTTGCTCAGGATTCTAATCTCTACTATTCCGGAATTTTTTTTAACGCTAAAGGTAAACCGCAGAATTTTTTAAAGATCCTTAATAAAAACAGCGGTATGTATGAATTGACCGATGAGAAGGGATTTGCCATTCTTGCTGCAAAGCCTTACGATACTTTAGTCTGGAATAACGGGAAGAACACGGATGTAGTGATGTCTTATCGCCTGAGAGAATTAAAATCTATCCTGGAAGAGCAGGATCAGAAAGAAAATGTAGCTCATATTTACAGTAAATCGTATGACAGTCTTATCTCAGGAAGCTCTGCAGATCGATTCAGTATTGAAAATTCTACCTTGGGTTTAAGCAAAAATTCAGATAAATATTTTTCATCGATTCGAAAATTTAATCAAAAAAGCGACAGTCTGTATAAATTGAAATCTCTTCAGGAACAATATCTTGTTTTTAACGGAAGTTTTACCACCTCTTTTGATATAAAGAACCGAAATTCTATTCCCAAAACACAAAGCAGATACGTCCAGGGAAGATCTGAAAATGGAAACGTAATCTGGAGAGGACCTGAAACGAACGAGATTTTCAGCTTCGGACCAGATATTTCCACATTAGCCTATGACGGACAGCCTTATGAATATCACCCAAACGGAAGACTGATAAGCTCTGATAAAGGAATTTTACCCGCCAGAGGCTATAAGAATGATATTTTTAAAACAACGGTGGGCTATCGAAATCAGTTAAATGTAAATGCTTTTATCAGGCAGGGATATCATGAAAAGGCAAGACTTTCATTAGAATTGGGTCAGCAGAAGGATCAAATGTATTTTACCGATCAGTTCAATATTTCGAATACAGTAAAAGTTAAATTTAATTCTTCTTTTAAAGGATACACGGTGAATGCAGTTTTTAATTATGAAGAAAATAAAGCAACCAACGCAAATAGAATCGGTCTTTTTAATAGAATTTACCAGAACGCACTACTAACGCCAGTGTCATTTTCCAATTTTCAGCAAATTTTTCGTTCAAATGGCTTACAGAGAAGTTACAGCGGATTAGCTGATAATCCTTTTTTTCTTTTGAATCAGGAAAATAAATACAATTTTCGCAGTAATTCAAGACAATTGGGTCTTAATGCAGCGAAAAAGTGGGGAGATTTTAAATTAAATATCAGTCAGTCTTACGAAAATGACCATTTCTGGAATTTCGACCGGTATCAACCTTCCACTTATGGATTTACCAACGGAATTTTAAATGAAAGAACACAGAATAACAGTTTGTATAATTCTAATATTACAGGAAACTATGCGTTGGGAGATTATGAATTCAGAAATATTTTCAGTGTAAATTTTATTTTAAATGACAGAAAATCGGATGTTTATAATAGCTTAACTGAGAGAAAATACAATTATCAAAGAACTTCTCAGGATTATGGTTTTAATTATAATATGGAAATCAATGCTTATGATTTTGAAATGGGAGTTAATCTTGGAAATTCATTCTATATTTCAAACACTTCAAATAAAAATACATATTGGCTTCCAAAGGCAAATGCTTATTTGAAATTTAATGAAATCTTTAATTGGAGAAGGATCAACTTTAAGCTGTTGGGAGCCTATACCCAAACGAGTTCGGAGCCGGAAATAACAAGGTCTTATGCTTCCTTTGCAACCACCTTGCTGAGTGCTGAAAATTCTTATCAATATTTCCCGATACTTGAGGTGGAAAGTTTTAATAATCTTTCCAATATCGATGTCAATGAATGGAAAATTGGCGGAAAACTGGATTTAGGATATGGAATAAGTCTTGAAGGTGAATATTTTAACCGAAAAATAAAAAATGATGTATTTCCTTTTTTCGAAAATAATCAGTTGAAGCTTAAAAATAGGGCAGATCATACCTATAGCGGTTATGAATTCAATTTTAATTATGAACGTCTTCGCTTAGGTCAGGATTTGTATGTTGCCAACAAAATATCTTTTTTCAAATATAAAGATATTGTTGATCATGTAGCAGAAGGATATGATCATTCAGCGATTTCCGGTTTTAAGGATATTTATAAAACCCTTTCCAAGGGTCAGGTGTTGGGAGCGGTAATGGGAAGTTATTTAGAAAGAAATGCAGAAGGTCAAATGATTATTGATGAATTCGGTTTTCCCGAAAAAGCAGATGGAATGAAAATAATTGCCGATCCGACACCGGATTTTGTGATGAAATTCAATCATACTTTTCATTATAAACGGTTTACTTTAGATCTCAACTGGGAATGGAAAAAAGGCGGACAAATCTGGAACGGAACTCAGGCGGTTCTTGATTATTACGGACGTTCATACAATTCCGGAGAAGATAGAAATATTAAAAACTATATTTTTCAGGGTGTTCATTCCAATGGAAATATAAACCAAATTCCGGTTGATTTTTACAACCAGAATCAGGATGTTATGGAAAACCGATGGTCGAGATATGGTTATTTGGGTGTTGCGGAAGAATATGTACAAAAATCAGATTATGTGCGAATAAATAATATTTCGCTTTCTGCCGATTTTCCGATAAATAATTCGTTTCGTATGATTACGCTAACTTTTTACGTGAATAATATTCTCCTTTGGCAGGCCAACAAAGGAACAGACCCTAATCAGAATTTTTACGATACCGATAACGGAAAAGGAATGGACTTCTTCAATTTACCTTCTTTTAAGACTTTCGGATGTATGTTTTCATTTAAATTTTAAAACTATGAATTTCAGATTTCTAACCTGTATTTTATCACTGAATTTTCTTTTTTTAAGTATTTTAATAAATGCCCAAAAATCATTTCAGGACTTTGAAAAAGAGAAAGTATATGTGCAGACTAATCATGTGTTTTTTAAACCGGGAGAAGAAATGTATTTTAAAATTTACATTGTTAAAGGTAAAAATAATCTTCCGACTCAGGATAGCAAAGTGGTTAATTTTGAATTGATTGAGCCCAGCGGTGCGGTATCCCGAAAGTTTAAATGTGTAATTAAAAGCGGGCATGCTGAAGGCTCTGTTTATTTTGACCACGAAATGAAAGGCGGAATCTATAAAATTCGAGCTTACACCAACTGGATGCTGAATGAGCAAGGGAAAAATGTTTTTGAAAAGGAAATTACCTTGCAGAAGATTGTGTCTCCAAGAATTTTAATGAAACTGGATTTTCCAAAGAAAGGATATGGTGCGGGAGATGAAGTTTTGGCAGATTTTTCAATGAAGAGTCTGAGTAATTTGCCCATTCCTTTTTACGAAGCAGATTACACGGTAATGCATGATGGAGAAAAGGTGTCCGAAGGAAAATTGATAACCGATAAAGAAGGAAAATATCAGTTGAAGTTTAGTCTTCCAAAGATCCTGAAATCGTCTGATGCTTTACTAAATATAAAAGTCAGTTTTGATGGATTTACAGAATCTATTTCGCGAAATATCCCGATTGTTCTTAATAATTTAGACGTAAAGTTGATGCCCGAAGGAGGAAGTTTGATCAACGGGATTGAACAAAATATCGCTTTTAAAATTTTAGATGAATTTGAAAAACCTGTGGATGCAACATTGGAAATTTTTAACCAAAATCATCAAAAAATAAAAGAAGTTTCTGCCTATAATTTCGGAATGGGCTCTTTTCTGTTTACCGCAAAAAAAGATGAAACGTATTATGCAAAAGTTGCTAAGCCGGAAAATATAAAAACCATTTATCCATTTTCAGTTGCAAAAAATGAAGGCGTTGTGCTGAATGTTACTAAAGAAAATAAGAGGTTTTATTTTAAATTATTTTCTACGGATGAGAAGGCGGTTTTGGTACAAGGAAACTTTAGAGAAAAAGAGATTTACAGTCAATCCATGATCTTAAAAAAAGGATTAAATTCATTTGAAATTCCTGAAGATCAACTTCCTGTCGGAATTTGCAGATTCACGGTTTTTGAAAAGGATATTCCTTTGGCAGAGCGTATTATTTTTGCGAATGAAAATAAGCAGCTGAGCATCAAAATTAAACCTTCAAAACAAAATTATCTTCCGAGAGAAAAAGTTGTTTTAGATATTGAAACTTTAGATGAACATCAAAAAGCTATTTCTGCAAATCTTGGATTGAGCGTAGTTGATGATAAACTCTGGACTTACGCAGACGACAAACAAAATCATATTATTTCATGGTTGCTGATGGATTCTGAACTTAAAGGGAAGATCGAAAAGCCACCGTTTTATTTTGATAAAAAAGAGGAAAAGGCCTCTAAAAGTCTGGATTTGGTGATGTTGACAAACGGTTACCGATATTTTGAACTGATTCCCGAAGTGAGTAAGTCTGATCAATACAAATACCTTCCGGAAAAGAAAAATACAATTTACGGAATTGTGGAAGACGAACATAAAAATCCTGTAGAATCGGAAGTTTTTTTATTGGAAGAAAATGATAAGGAAAGTAAAATTTTAAAGCAAAATACAGCGAAAGACGGATTATTTTACTTTTCAGATCTTCAACGTGATAAGTCGTATAAAGTAATTGCAAAATCGCTGTTGCCTAAACATGAAGTGAAAGTGAGAATTTTATCCTATAAACTGGATGTTAATCCTTTAGATAAGAAGAAAATCAGGCATGTTGATGTTGAAGAAATCATTAAAGAAGCTGAAATTAAGGAAAAACGCAAAGAATCGGTAAAAGAAGTTTCAAAGCAGCAGTTTCAAAAACCTTCAGGTAAAATTTCAGATACAATTAAAAGTCAGCATATTGAAGAGGTTGTTGTTACTGCATTGGGAGTCATGAGAAAAGAGTATATGGCTGGCGCTTTAACCTTAGTAAAGAAAAGTGAAATATTACAGCCGAATGTTATGTCTACTTTAAGTGGAAAGGTGGCTGGCATTGAAGTTAACAGCACAGGTCAGCCTGGTGGATATGTCAATATAAGAGTAAGAGGGATGGCTTCTATTCCGAATAAGCAGCCATTATATATTGTGGATGGGATCCCCGTGGAAAATCTCAATGCCACCATCAATCCTAATGATATTGGGAGTATCACGGTTTTAAAAGATGCGGCGGCAACTGCCCTATATGGAAGTAGTGCAGCAAATGGCGTTGTATTGGTAAATTCTATGGGAAGCGGTGGAAGAGGAGTGAAGTTGGATATTAGCCCGAAGTCTTATTTTGCAGTAAAAGCGGTTCGAAGCGACAGTTTGGTTGCGTATAATTACACGAGACAGTTTTCCTATCCGGTCTACAAAACCACCAATACGTCTTACCGATACGATTACAGAGAGACTATTTATTGGAATCCCGTGATTGAAACGGACAAAAACGGGAAGGCAAAAGTGGAGTTTTATAATTCTGATGCCAACACGACCTTCAGAATAATGACAGAAGGAATTTCTGCAAACGGACTTCTGGGAAGAGATGAAACCACCTATGCCGCCCAAAGTTTAATTTTTATTGATGCTAAAATTCCTCAATATCTGACGAGAACAGATGAGATGATGGTTCCGATGGTGATTAAAAATAATTCGAATGAAACCAAAACAATGATAATGAATGTTGTGGTTCCGAATCGAGTGAATTTGATGAAATCGGACAGTCTGATTACCTTAAAACCATTAGAATCCGGAAGATTATTTGTTAAAATGCAGACGAATGAAATCGTGAATTCCAATATACAGTTTACGGTTCGTTCGGGAGATTTCAGGGAAACAATGATCTTGCCTTTTAATGTTGGTGAAAAAGGTTTTCCGCATCATTATTCGATCATCAACAATAAAAATGAAAGCGTAAATATTGATTTTCCTGAATTAATCGATGGCAGTCTGAATGCCTCATATTTCATCTTTGAAAACCAGGCATTGCAGATGTTTGAGGATTTGGAACGATTGAAAAAAGAACCTCACGGATGTTTTGAGCAGCTTTCTTCCACCGTTTATCCCAATATTTTTATACTGAATTATCTTAGATCGGTCAAAAAAATAGATGCCGAAACGGAAAGTGTAGTTCTGAAAAATCTAAAAAAAGGTTTTCAGAGAATGCTGAGCTATAAAAATAAGGACAATGGATTCGGGTATTTCAGTTCTACGGAATCCAGTGTGGCGGTGTCTGCTTTTGCTTTGCTGGAGTTTAGTGATTTGAAGAAACTGATCAGTATTGATGAATCTTTAATTCAGAATTTAAAAACTTTTATTTTATCCAAAAAAGACAGAAACGGACTTTTTGAAGTGAGAAGAAATTATGAAATGAATCAGCCGTATTCCGATTATTCTTGGTCGAGAAATATGTATGTTTTATATGCTTTATCGAAAATTGGTGTGAAAAATGAGATTGAAAATTCTTACCAATTGATGTTGAAAAGAGCTTTGGCAACAAAAGATTCTTACCAGTTGGCGTTGATGGCAAACGCTTCTGCAAATCTTGGAAAAGAGCAGGAATATAAAACTTTAATAGAAATCTTAAACAAACAGGATACGGGTGAAAATTTCAATACAAAAGTAACTTTTACCGGTTCTGGCGGAAGGTCTGCCAATGCAGAAACCCTTTCTTTATATATGATGGCATTACAGAAAGATGAAAGAATAAGCCCTCTACAAATTGCAAAAATAGCTGATAAACTGATTAATTATAACGGATATTACGGTTTCGGTTCTACACAGGCTACAAGTCTTGCATTGGAAGTTTTGTCTGATTTCTTTGCCAAAAATGAAAAGCTGTATGGAAATGAAAAACCAATCATCAAAGTAAATAATGCGGATGTTTCACCGCGAATTAATATTGCTTCGGCATTTAAATCAGGAGAAAATAGGATCGATATTAATTATCCGAGTACAAAGGGACTTCCTTATAAACTGGATTATGAATTTTATACGTTACAGGCTCCGAAAAGTACAGATATTCCTGTTACAATGGAAACCAAGTTGAAATCGTTAACCTCAAAAGTAGGAGAGACCAACAGATTGACGGTAACCGTAAAAAATAAAATCAACGGATCATTGCCAATGGTCACGGCAAAAATAGGAATTCCGGCAGGATTGACGTTGCAAAATGCTTTATTGAAAGATTTGATTGATAAAAAGCAGGTTTCCTATTTTGAGATTTTTGATCATTATCTCGTATTGTATTGGGAACATTTTGATGCGAATGAAACAAAAGTGATTAATTTGGACCTAAAAACCGAGTTTGCCGGAGAATATACAGGAAAAGCAAGTACTATTTACCTTTATTATATGCCTGAATCTAAATATTGGAGTGAAGGGATTAAGGCTAAAATTGAACCTTAATTATTACGTGAATATCATATGAATGTTTGTCATAGAAGCTGCTCAGTAGAGTAGCTTCTATTTTTTCATCATTAATTTTCAAAAATTATTGAAAGTTCGGAATATTTAATTATATTTGTAATAGAAATTTAAAAACAGACAACATGCAACTTTCAGAAGCAAAAGAAAAATATATTCAGACATGGGGAACGTTTGCGACCAATTGGGGGATCAACCGTACGATGGCGCAGGTTCATGCTTTGCTTTTGGCGAGCGACAAACCGCTTTCTACCGATGAGGTGATGGAAGGTCTGGAAGTTTCCAGAGGAAATGCCAATATGAATCTTCGTGCCCTGATTGATTGGGGGATTGTAAGAAAAGAGTTTGTAAAAGGTGACAGAAAAGAATATTTCGTGGCAGAAAAAGATGTCTGGTATTTATTCAAGCAAATCACCAAAGAGCGTAGAAAAAGAGAGATTGAGCCGGTTATTGCTTTTTTGGAAGAGCTTAAGAATATTGAAGACAAAGATTCTGAAGGCGCCAAAGAATTTATTAAGTTAATGGAAGATTTCAGCTCTGTTACAGGGAAAATCAATAATATTATGGATCTGGCAATAAAAAGTGACGATCACTGGCTGGTGGGAAAGATCACCAATTTATTAAAATAGAAAGGATCAAAAATCCTTTTTTATTTAAAATAAACTTTCAAAAATTATTGAAAATATAATATTTATAAAATGTTCAATATTATTTCATATTTGCTTTTTCTTTCCATCAGTTCGTATATCACGATCGATGTTGGGAGAAGATGCTACAACGCAGGAAAGTATTATCTGGATTATCTCATTCATGATGCTAATCTTTGTTTAACGATCAACAGAATACTTTTAGGATGCTATTACCTGATTAATCTTGGCTATATCGCCCTTAATCTTGCCAATTGGGATCAGATACATTCGATGGAACAACTTCTGATGATCACTTCAATCAGAATAGGATATATCACTTTGATCCTTTGTTTTTTGCACTTTTTGAACATTTTCGCACTTTACTTTTTAAGAAAAAATTTAACCCTCAAATAAAACGATTATGATGACAACTATTTTAACCACAACGACGTACAATTTTTCAGCGTACATGATTTATTTACCAATTGTAATTACTCTGACTGTTTTTGTTTCACAATTTCTGTTCAAAAACTCAAAAACCTTTATGATTGATATTTTTCATCAAAAGGAAGATATCGCGATGGCAACGAACTCACTGTTCAAGATCGGTTTTTATCTCTTAAATATAGGTTTTGCCCTTTGTATCATTGAATTTTTTCAGATAGAAACTGTGGAAAGACTGGTCGTTGCCTTAAGTAAAAAAATCGGTGGATTTTCAATTTACCTTGGTATCATGATGCTTCTGAATCTATTACTTTTCCTAAAAGGCCGTAAACATGCCATGAATAAAGATAAAATTATCAAAAATGAAAACACTGATATTTAAAATCTGGATGTATTTCACCTTTAAAATCCAGAATAAGAGAACAAAAGGTGATTTTTTAAACCTTTAAAAATTAATGACCATGAAAAATTCTGCTAAAAACGACTATTATATTCAACTTTGTATACTTACTGCGGGTTTACTTTCAATAATTATAGGAATGGTATTAGGTTATGGAGTCATCTTATTTTACTTTGTTGTGGGAATACCCCAGTTGATAACCTATATAATTAAAGGATTTCAAGGCACAAAAAAGTCACTGGGATATATTGTTTACGGATTTTTTATTATTCCTGTTTGGATTTCATGGCTAGTCCTTTTGGGATTCAATAATAATAATGATGTTACCAATTTTTTCGGATATATTTTACTTGCCTCAGTATTTTACAGTCCTGTTTTAGCACTTATATATGTTTACGATAGTTATATGTTTTTCAAATCTCAAAAACAAGCACAATGAAAAATCTTAAAAACCACACCCTTATCTACGACAACGAATGCCCGATGTGTAACATCTATTCAAAGGGTTTTATAAAAGCCGGAATGTTGGATGAAAGCGGAAGAGAAGCCTTTACAGAACTGAGTTTCAAGAACAAAAACCTGATTGATTTCAACCGCGCCAAAAATGAAATTGCTTTAGTCGATCATGAAAAAAATAAAGTGATTTACGGTTTGGATAGTTTATTATTAATTATCGGAAATTCGTTTCCAACCTTAGAAAAAGTAGCCAGAATACAACCTTTGCACTGGTTTTTCAAAAAACTGTATTCTTTCGTTTCTTATAACAGAAAACAGATTATTCCTTCTGCAAAAGATAATGTATATCCTGAAAATGCATGTATACCAGATTTTAATCTGAAATACAGACTGGCATACATTGCTTTTGTTGTGATGTTTTCAGGATCTGTTTTAAGTATATTTTCAACAAAATTAGGACTAGGTTTAAGTCAGAATTTTGTGAGAGAATTGGTAATCTGCATCGCACAAATCGTTTGGCAGACTGTATTTTTAAAATCTTATTTAAAAGACAAAATCTGGAATTATCTCGGAAATATGATGACCGTCTCTTTGATCGGAACTCTGCTTTTAATTCCCGCTTTATTTTTAAATCTAAATGCATTTTCTTCCATTATTTATTTTGGAATTGTCGTATTCATCATGTTTTTGGAACATATCAGAAGATGCCGGATTTTAAAATTAAATTTTCTTCCGACACTATCCTGGATGATTTTCAGAATGACCGTTTTAGGCATTTTAATCTGGATTAATTCGTAGAGCCTGTGTAAATTTTAATGTATTATTTTAACGCAAAGCTTTAATTTAAATGTTGAAAATAGTTAAGTGAGCAAAATAAGAATCAACCAATTGATTTGGTAAAGTGTATTTTCAGGCTTTGCGAAGCAATTCATTTGCCTTTGCCTTCTAAAATCAGTAGAAAACAAATAAAATCTTTGCGTTAAAAAAACATTGAATTTTTAAAATGTGATAGGTTATAAACTAAAACATTTTTTAATTATAATTTTAAACACACTCTTAAAATAAAGAAATGTCAACAATTTATTTAAATACCATCATTGAGTCCGATATCCAAACCGTTTTCGATTTGGCAAGAGATATTGATCTTCATCAAAAATCAACGTTAAAAACCAACGAAAAAGCAATTGCCGGAAGAACTTCCGGATTAATTGAAGAAGGAGAAACGGTTACCTGGAAAGCAAAACATCTGGGTGTTTATCAGACTTTAACCACAAAAATTGTCAGGATGAATAAACCTCATCATTTTACCGATGTGATGCAGAAGGGCGCTTTTAAATCGATGAAACATCAGCATATCTTCAGACAGGAGGGTGAAAACACAATAATGAAAGATATTTTTGAATTTCAATCTCCTTTCGGAATTATCGGAAAAATTTTCAATATCCTCTTTCTTAAAAATTATATGAAGAAATTTCTTTTAGAACGAAATCAATTAATAAAGACAACTGCAGAAAATAGCGATAATGAGATTAAGGAAAATGGAATAAAACACGAGCGAAGCGAGCGTCGAAACAGTTAGTATTAAAGTTGTCATGCTGAGCTTTTAGTTTATCCTGAGCTTGGCGAAGGAAAGCATCTCACATAAAACTATCAACTAATAACAATCAACCAAAAACCAAAGAAATGAAATTCTTAAAAGCAGAATGGCGAAAACTAGCCATCATCAACTACGAAATCAATCCTGAAATCCTGCAGAAATACCTTCCTGAGGGAACAGAACTCGATTTTTATCAGGGAAAATGTTATATAAGTCTAGTAGGATTTATGTTTTTAAATACCAAATTACTCGGATTTCCGATTCCTTTTCACAGAAATTTTGAAGAAGTGAATTTAAGATTTTATGTAAAGAAAAAAGAAGGCAGCGAATGGAAAAGAGGCGTGGTTTTCATCAAAGAAATTGTTCCGAAACCGGCTTTAAGCTTTGTGGCAAATTCTGTTTATAAGGAAAATTATAAGACGATGCCGATGAAAAATATAATTCATCAAAATGACCGAGAAATATTAATAAAATACTCATGGAAAGATAAAACATGGCATTCTATTGAAATCACCGCTGAAAATCAACCTTTAAAAATGGAACCCAATTCCGAATTTGAATTTATAACCGAACATTATTACGGTTTCACAAAAAAGGAAGATAAAACCTCGGAATATGAAGTCAGTCATCCAAAATGGGATTATTATTTAATCAAAAATCACCAGTTGAAAATAGATTTCCAAAAAGTCTATGGCAATGATTTTGAATGTTTAAATCATCAGAAACCAATTTCCGTGATGCTCGCAGAAGGCTCTGAAATTGAAGTGAAAACCAAGAAATATTTGATTTAAAAAGTAAAAAAGGTTAAGTGTAAAGTGTAAAAACATTTATTATCAGCGAAGTCTAAGTGTTTCAACATAAGCTAACCATAAACTTGAAACCAAAAACCAAAAACCATCAACTAAAATGAAAATAATCATCGCCGCCGGAACCGGCTTCCTCGGAAAAAACCTTGAAAAATATTTTACAGAGAAGGGAAATGAAGTCTATATTTTAACCAGAAATCCAAAACGTGAAAATGAAATCTTTTGGGATGCAAAAACGTTGGGTGAATGGAAAAATTTCATCGAAAACTCAGATGTTTTGATCAATCTCGCAGGCAAATCTGTTGATTGCCGATATACCGAAAAAAATAAAAAAGAAATTTATGATTCGAGAATTGAAAGTACCAAAGTTCTTCAGCAAGCCATTGATGAATGTATGAATAAACCGAAAATTTGGTTGAATGCGAGTTCTGCAACCATTTATGTTCATTCAGAAAATCATTTAAATACAGAAGAGAACGGAACTATCGGGGACGATTTTTCAATGAACATCTGTAAAAGTTGGGAAAAAGAATTTTTTACATCAAAAACAGAAAACGTAAGAAAAGTAGCTTTACGAACTTCAATCGTTTTAGGAAGCAACGGTGGTGCTTTTCCGAAACTAAAAATGCTTACAAAATTGGGTTTAGGCGGAAAACAGGGCAGAGGAAATCAAATGGTGAGCTGGATTCATATTGATGATTTTTGCAGAGCTGTTGAGTTCATCATTGAAAATGGAAATATCGCTGGTGAAATGAATATTACAGCTCCCAATCCTCTCTCTAATGAAGAATTTATGAAAAAATTAAGACAACAAATGAAAGCTCCGTTTGGATTAAATGCTCCTGTCTGGCAACTTGAAATCGCATCCATCTTCTTAAACACCGAAACGGAATTATTATTAAAAAGCAGAAACGTTTATCCAGATAAATTAATGAAAAGTGGTTTTAAATTTACTTATCCTACAATTGAAACGGCATTGGTTTATTTGATTTAATATATATGGCCACGAATATTCGGATGATACCGAATGGTGAAGTTTATTTTAGTATCAAATTCTAGCAGAGAATGGCTGTAGCTATATTATTTCCCACAGAATACACAGATTTTCACGGATGATTGGGTTGATTTTTTTTAGGCTACGAATAGTCGAATGATATCGAGTTCAGTCGTTATTAATAGTTTTTATCATCAGAAGTTTATGAGGTTTATGTTGAGATGTTATGAACCTGAAGGGAATTTTAGTTTTTGTTTAAGATCAAAAATATTTTATGAGTTTGGGGTTAAAAATCCGCAGTAAATATTAAATTAGCAAAAACTAAACTTAATGCCTATTCAATCAAAAACGAAAACCTTTTTTCTTTCGTCATTACTTATATCATCCACTTTTTTTTCTCAGGCTCATAATGTTTCCGAGGGTTATCAAAAACCGACAGATCCTCTTGTTGTTCAGAATCTTGAAAACTGGCAGGATTTGAAATTCGGACTCTTTATGCATTGGGGAACGTACAGCCAATGGGGAATTGTTGAAAGCTGGAGCCTTTGTCCTGAAGACGAAGATTGGACGAAAAGAAAACCTGAACACGGAAAATCTTACTACGAATATGTAAAAAACTATGAAAATCTTCAGACGACTTTCAATCCGACTCAATTCAATCCTCAAAAATGGGCCGATGCTGCAAAAAAGGCAGGAATGAAATATGTGGTGTTTACAACAAAACATCATGACGGTTTTGCGATGTTCGATACCCAAGAGTCTGATTATAAAATAACCTCATCAAAAACGCCTTTCTCCAAAAACCCAAAAGCGGATGTGACAAAGGAAATTTTCAATAGATTCCGCAAAGAAGGCTTTAAAATCGGAGCCTATTTTTCAAAACCCGACTGGCATTCTGACGATTACTGGTGGTCATATTTTCCGCCAAAAGACAGAAATGTGAATTATGATCCTAAAAAATACCCTGAAAGATGGAATAATTTCAAGAATTTCACTTTTAATCAGTTAAATGAAATCACGTCAAACTACGGCAAAATCGATATTCTTTGGTTAGACGGCGGTTGGGTGCGTCCGTTTCATACGATCGATCAAAACGTTGAATGGCAAAGAACCATTAAGGTTGAGCAGGATATTGATATGGATAAAATCGGGACGATGGCCCGTAAAAATCAACCCGGAATTATCGTGGTAGATCGCACCGTTCCCGGAAAATGGGAAAATTATGTAACGCCAGAACAGGCTGTTCCCGAAAAGGCGCTTTCAATTCCTTGGGAGAGTTGCATTACAATGGGGGATTCGTTTTCGTATGTTCCGAATGACAACTATAAATCTTCTCAGAAGATCATTGAAACGTTGGTTAAAATCATTTCCAGAGGCGGAAATTACCTGATGAACATTGCGCCGGGACCGGATGGTGATTATGATCCGATTGTTTATGAAAGATTAAAAGAAATTTCAGGCTGGATGGATAAAAACCAGTCGGCTGTTTTTGCGACGAGAAGTGTTGCGCCTTACCACGAAGGAAATTTTTATTATACCCAAAGTAAAGACGGTAAAACGGTTAATATTTTTCACCTGAATGACCAATCTACTTACCAGTCTCCATTAACATTAAAATTCACAATTCCTGAGAATTTTAAACCAAAATCACTGAAAATTTTAGGATTATCGAATAAAATTAAGTGGAAAAAAACAGGAAATTCAATTGAAATTCATTTACCTGAAGAAAGAAATCAATTAAAATATTCAACAGTAGTTCAAATTACACAATAGTTAAAAGTTTAAACTACTTTTATATTAAACGACCTAGGAAATCGAAGCGTTAAGAAAATAGAATCTGTGAACGTTAAGAAAATTCTGCTGTTTGAGTGCGACGAAAATTTTGAACTGAAAAACCAACCTCAAATTCGCACGAGTTTAGAATTTTTAGAGAATAGATTTTATTTTTAGCGGAGAGTTCCCAGTCTTGAATTTTTGGTTCTTTTGTTTCAAGACAAAAGAACAATAATCAAATCAAATTATTTTATGTGCTTTAAACTTCGAGTTAAAATTATAGTAATTTCATTATTGAGCACAACATTTATTTCTGCTCAAAAACCTTTGTACAAAGATCCCAAACAGCCTGTTGAAGCCCGGGTTCAGGATTTACTGAAACGCATGACGCCCGAAGAAAAATTCTGGCAGTGTTTTATGATTCCCGGAGATTTGGATAATACTCCTAAAGGTCAGTATTCTCACGGAATTTTCGGACTTCAGGTGAGCGCGGGAAATCAGGGCGGCGGCGTTGCCGGACAATTGTTGAAATATAATGCCAATGAAGATGCGGAAAGACTGGCGAAAAAAATCAATGCCATTCAGAAATATTTTGTGGAAGAATCCCGCTTAGGAATTCCGATTATTCCTTTTGATGAGGCTTTACACGGATTGATGCGTGAAGGGGCAACAGCTTTTCCACAGGCCATCGGCTTGGCGGCAAGCTTCAATCCTGAGTTGATGAAAGAAGTTTCTACGGCAATTGCCAAAGAATCGAAATTGAGAGGTATTCGCCAGATTTTAACGCCGGTTGTTAATTTGGCGAGCGATGTTCGTTGGGGAAGAACGGAGGAAACGTACGGCGAAGATCCGTTTTTAACTTCCGTGATGGGGGTTAATTTCGTCAGTTCTTTTGAAAATATGGGAATTATTACAACTCCGAAGCATTTTTTAGCGAATGTTGGTGAAGGCGGACGCGATTCTTACCCGATTCACTGGAGCAAAAGATATTTGGAGGAAACCCATTTAATCCCTTTTCAAAAAGCCTTTAATCAAGGTAAAAGTCGTTCGGTGATGACGTCTTATAATCTGTTGGATGGTCTACCTTCAACGGCAAATGATTGGTTGTTAACCGAAAAATTAAAAAAAGAATGGAATTTTAAAGGTTTCGTCATTAGCGATGCAAGTGCGGTTGGCGGTGCGAATGTGCTGCATTTTACGGCAAAAGATTATGATGACGCTTCTGCACAGGCGATTAATGCCGGTTTGGATGTTATTTTTCAGACAGAATATCAACATTATAAATTATTTATTCCGCCGTTTTTGGATGGGAGAATTTCCAAAGAAAGAATTGATGATGCGGTGGTAAGAGTTTTAAGAGCGAAATTTGAACTGGGTTTGTTTGAAAATCCTTATGTATCCGACAAAGATATTCATGAATTAAAGAAAATCAATCATAAACCATTAGTAGAAAAAACGGCGATTGAATCTTTTGTTTTGCTTCAAAATAATAATAAAACACTTCCCGTTTCTGATCATTATAAAAAGATTCTAGTTGTTGGGACGGATGCTGTTGATGCAAGATTGGGCGGTTATTCGGGACCGGGAAATAAAAAAGTAAGCATTTTGGATGGAATTAAAAATTTCGTTACAAATAAAAATATTGAAGTCAGTTATTCAAAAGGAATTAATTGGGATTTAAAACAATTTCTAACCGTTCCAGCAGAATTTTTAACCTCAGAAAATCAAAAAGGGTTAAAAGGGAATTATTTTTCTAATGCTGATCTAAAAGGAAATCCTGTTTTTGAAAAACAAGATGAACAATTGAATTTTAAATGGACATTATATTCTCCAAATCCCGAAAAACTGCAGCCAGACAATTACAGCATTCGCTGGACAGGAAAATTAGAAGCTCCGAATTCCGGGAAATATAAGATAGGACTTCGCGGAAATGATGGTTTCAGGTTGTTTTTAAATGGAAAATTATGGATTGATCATTGGGAAAAGTTAAGTTATTCAACCCAGACAATTGATTTTGATTTTGTAAAGGGTCAAAAATATGATATCACCATTGAATTCCATGAAAACAGGGGAGAAGCGAATATCGAACTGATCTGGAATTATGGTCTGAATGATTATCAAAAAGATTTTAATGAGGCTTTACAATTGGCACAAAATACAGATTACATCATTGTTACCGCAGGAATTCATGAGGGCGAATTTCAGGATCGTTCATCCTTGAGTCTTCCGGGAAATCAGGAAAAATTTATTCATGAAGTTTCAAAATTAAATAAGCCGACCACAGTGGTGCTGATTGGCGGTTCTGCAATAAAAACGACGAATTGGAAAGAGAAGGTCGGTGCCATTTTAGATGTCTGGTATCCAGGAGAAGAAGGCGGGAATGCGGTGGCAAAAGTGCTTTTCGGAGCCGAAAATCCATCGGGGAAATTACCGATTACATTCCCGATTGAGGAAGGACAATTGCCTTTAACCTACAATCATCATCCGACAGGAAGAGGAAATGACTATCATGATTTAAGTGGCGAACCGTTGTATCCGTTTGGTTTTGGATTAAGTTATACAACTTTTGAAATTTCTGATTTACGTTTAAATCAATTAAAATATGCTCAAAACGATACCATTATTGCAAAAGTTACGGTTAAAAATAAAGGTTCTAAAGCAGGAAGTGAAGTTGTACAGTTATATGTGAAAGATATGCTGGCGTCAGTTTCGAGGCCAATTATTGAGTTGAAAGGGTTTCAAAAAGTAGATCTGAAACCGGGAGAATCTAAACAGATTTCGATTGAAGTTCCTGTGAAAGAACTGCAGTTTTTAGATTCCACAATGAACTGGATCGTTGAAAAAGGAACGTATAGAATCTATGTAGGAAATTCTTCTAAAAACCTGCCTCTGAAGCAGAATGTTGAGGTTGAATAGTTTTTACATTAACTTTAGACTCTAAGAGTTTGTTTAAAATGATAATTAAAAAATGTTTTAGTTTATAACCTATTATATTGTAAAAATTCAATGTTTTTTTTAAACGCAGAGATTTTATTTATTTTCTATTGATTTTTAGAAGTCAAAGGCAAATGAATTGCTTCGCAAAGCTTGAAAATACGCTTAATCAAATCTATTGGTTGATTCTCCTTTGCTCACTCGAATATTTTTACATTTAAAATAAAACTTTGCGTTAAAATGAACCATTAAAATGTAACCAGGCTCTAAATAAACTGAATTCGGGATAAGACATTGGTATGGAATATGAAGCTGGGGCTGGAAGATGGAGGTAATGTAAAGTGCTCAAAATCAAAATTCTTCATTTTTTCTTTGAATTTTGGTATCATAACAAAATAAAGAATTTAATGAGCTTCCCGCCATATTCGTCTCGAACTCAGCTAAAATAATACAAGAATATCCCGTGTTTTTCGGGATATTCTTGTATATAAATTAAAAATCTTTTCCGGATAGATGAATGAGAGGAATGTCTATTTTTATTCCTAAATGAAAAATCCCTGCATCAAATACTTTATTATTGCCATCTTTTCCGGTGTTAAAGGGTTGAAATCTAAACCCTCCCGAGAGGACAAAAGGAGAATTTTTTATTCCCATTAAAAAGGTGGTTCCTAAACTGAAAACTTCAGAAAAATGAACATCTTTGGCATAGTTCTCACCAGGTTTTACCAAATAATGATTAACGACATTTCCTAAATCGACTACGTCAATCGTAAAGCCATAATTGTCATACCAACCTTCTCTCAACCACGTAAAGGCAACGCCAATAGGTGCCGTAATGCCGTAAACAAACTGAGAGCTGATTACGGAACTCTTAAAAGACATAAGTCCGCCACCAAAGGCTCCTACGTAAGCATTTAAATCTATGGAATGGTGTTGTTTCCGTTTTAATTTATAAGAGGTTGGAGGCAAAGCATAAGAATCGATAACCCCTGCGAGCTGATGTTCGTCTTTTACGGTTAAAACATCCCCGAAAAAGGAGAGGAGGTTGGTGAGTTGTTTGGTGTATTTTTCGTTATTGTCTGCTAATGAATTCTTATCAGCTTCTGATAAAGTGAATTTCAAATTTTTTAAAATTTCTCCTACATTTTCTTTATTATTTAATGCATTTTTAAAAATCAAAGTTGAGTTGATCATTTTTAACATTTCAGCATCTTCGAGATTTAATACTTCTGAAAATTCATGAATCTGTTGAATCTTTTGGTGCATATTTTCTCCATAAAAGTCTTTTAAATACTTTATGCTGGTGTTGTTTGATATGTATTTTGCAATTACTTGAAAATCATTCAGTATCAATTTATGCCCTATAAGGTTTTCAAGTACTAAATGATTATTTTCAAAGTATGTTATAATATGATTCTTGTTTACTTCATTAGTAATTTTAAACTTTTTATCTTCATGCAGATAAGTTAATGAAACTTGCTTTTTTATTCCAAATTGATAGACGTAATTTTTAGAGACATACTCTTGATTATAGGTGTTTTTTACCATATTCATTAGCGAAAAGGCTTCATTTGCGGCCCCCACATAATCATTGCTTTGAAAATGTTCATATACAGACATTCCCTTTTGTACCCATTTCACTTTGATATCAATATTTTTAATTTTGTCAGATTTAATAAGATCGCTGCCTTGTAAATTAGTTATCATTTGGTTAAGAAGATTCCAAATATTGTAAAAATTTTTAGAGGCCAAATCATCTTTTATATCATCTTGTTTTATTTTTAAATCGTTTCTAATTTTGTCGAATTGGGAAAGCGAGATCAAAATATTACCCATCCATTTATTTACTTTTCCTCGCTTTTTAACACCTTCTTCATTTTCTTCAAATTTTAAATTTTCTAAAATTTTAAAATCTGCAATTCTATCTCTATATTTCAATTCAATTAGTTCAATTAAAATTTTATATTCTTTTGGACTTAGACCTGCAATTTCTTCATAAGACAAAAGTCTGTAAACATTTTTTGCATCGATATTGTCGATTGAAAAAAATTCGTTTGTAATGATGTATAAAAAAGCGGTGCCATTGTCAATAAGTCTATTGATGTCCTGATTGATCACATCATTTCCATTTTTCTCTATTTTTAACCGTGGGTTGATGTAAAAATATTTAATGATATCTCTGTAATTATATTGTTCTGTCATCAATCGGTTTAAGTCGTATCCAAAATCAATAGATTGTTTAAGCCTCGCATGATTTGTAGAATCTTTAATGATGAATTTTTCAACCCATGGACTTTTCACAAGATTTCTTGGCATTTCAACAAAATCTTTTGCAATCGCATATTTCCAGGTCGTGTTGAATGTCGGGACTTTGTAATTTTCTACGCCTTCCATTACCTTCAGGGTTTCCGGAAATACGTCCATAATCATAGGATTGTTCATCTTGAGACGAATTTGATCCATAAACCAGATCGCAGCTTCCTGTTTAGCTCTTTTCGCCAGGAAAATAGCCATGGCTTCAATCATTTGTGATTGACTGGGAATTTTTATTCCCGATGAGCCTGTTTGAGCCTGTGCAGTTTGTATCTGTGCATTGATATTGATTTGTTGTAAACTTGTTTTTGAAGATGAAATGCTATTGTCAATATTTATCGTATTATTATGCTTATTGCTTTCAAGATATGATGTGGCAAGTGTCTCTGAAAGAAAGTCAATATTGTCATTAAAAGTTTTTTCATTCTTTTTTACTGCAGTATCGATCTCATTAATTAGTTTATCTTTATCAATAAGAACAATATCATTTTGTAAGTACCCTTCTAAATCAATTTCAAATTCTTTAAGATTACTTTTCATTTCTTGGTACTGTTGCTCAGAATATATTTCTGATTGATCTAAAATTCGAATCTGCGCATTAATTTTATCCCTATTTACTGAGTCATTTATTATTTTTTCATTAAGTTTATCTTTTAACTTTTGATTGAATAAAATTCTGTTTATATTTTTAGCTTTTTCAGAAATTATAAAGTTTTGATTATTACACGAAAATTCGTTAGCTTTCTTAATCTTATTAAAATCATTTTTGGGATAATAATTTTTTAGATTATTTGCTTTTATGTTAAGATCGTCAAGACATTCTTTATTTTTAAAATCATTCTTTACCTTTTCAAATAGTTCATTCGATTTTAAACTTGAAATAATTGATTTCTTATAATTATCAAGACTTTTTAGATTATTAATGATTTCATTTTTATATCGGATTTTATGAAATTCTTTATTTTCATTCATGAAATTATACAAAAATGAATCGGGTGGAATTTTCTTGTTAGGCATTAAACTGTTTACAGCATAATAAACCTTTGCTTTTTCAGGGGTTTCCAAGTTTTCATTAGCAATGAGCTTACTTAAATAAAATAAATTATACAGTCTGAGACTATCTCTAGCTGCTAGTTTATCATTTGCTGCTAAAGTGTAGGTATCTTTCCCAAAGCAAAGGGAGAATTTTGCCATAAGAATAATGGCGAAATAGTAAAATTTCGTTTTCATGGTTTTAGTTTTTAGTGGTATAAATTTATAATTAAAATTGTAAACTATTGATTAATTTTCGGTTGAGTATCTTAAAAAATCATTATTTATAATGAATTACCCATTGATTAGGAGGCTGTAATGAATGGATTCAATAGAAATCATCAAATTATGGTATGATATCTGTAGTATTGACGAGGAACAGGAATGAAAATAAAATCATTCAAAAAATTAAATGTTATGAAAAAATTATTGATATCAACCATTTTAATAGTGGGTTTGTCGGTGAGCGTTTCAGCACAAAAACATCCGACACCACCTCCGCATCCTTCAAAAAAAGAATTGGTAAACACCAAGTCGCGTGAGCTGGATAAAAGATACAGTGAAGAGAAAAAATTAATTATGAATCACCCTTTAGCGACAAAAAAAATGAAAAGAGATCAACTGAGGGCGTTAAATGAAAAATATCAAAGTCAGAAACGATTGCTTAAAAAGATGTAAAAACACTGTTTTTTATAGAATATTTAATTTGAAATAAGCTCATTATGCAGTTTGTATTTTGTGAATTTTTCAATTCAAAATAAAATTTATTAGAAAAAGAATGCGTGAAGCGTTCTTTTTTTTATTTATACTTGAAGAACCAGCGCTAATTAATCCTTTCCGTGATCAAAGGTAAGAAACGTGCTTCATCCAATATTTTTCCTTAAATTCGCATAAAAATTTTAAGCTAATGAATTACGATATTATTGTCATCGGAAGTGGTCCTGGTGGATATGTTACTGCAATCAGAGCGGCACAGTTGGGTTTCAAAACTGCAATTATCGAGAAAGAAAATTTAGGTGGAATTTGCCTTAACTGGGGATGTATCCCAACGAAAGCTTTGTTGAAGTCGGCTCAGGTTTTTCATTATATTAATCACGCTGAAGATTACGGATTGAATAAAGTGGAGGCTAGTTTTGAGTTTCCGAACGTAATTCAGAGAAGCCGTGGAGTTGCCTCTAAAATGAGCAAAGGGATTGAATTCTTAATGAAGAAGAATAAAATCGACGTTATTTTAGGAACTGCAAAAGTACAGAAAGGTAAAAAAGTTTCTGTAACAGATAAAGACGGAAAAGTAACTGAATATACAGGAACTCACATTATTATCGCAACAGGAGCCCGTTCCAGAGAATTGCCAAACTTGCCACAAGACGGTAAAAAAGTAATCGGATACAGACAGGCATTGTCTCTTCCTGAGCAGCCAAAATCTATGATTGTTGTAGGTTCTGGAGCGATCGGAGTAGAATTTGCTGATTTCTATAATACAATGGGTACAAAAGTAACTGTTGTTGAATTTATGCCAACTATTGTTCCTGTAGAGGATGAGGACGTTTCTAAACACTTAGAAAAATCTCTGAAAAAATCTGGAATCGAGATTATGGTGAATGCTTCTGTAGAAAGCGTTGATACGAGTGGAGAAGGCGTAAAAGCAACTGTGAAAACAGCTAGCGGAACCGTTACTCTTGAAGCTGACATCTTATTATCTGCAGTTGGAATCGCTGCTAACATCGAGAACATCGGTCTTGAAGAGGTGGGAATCCAAACAGATAAAGGAAGAGTTCTGGTTAACGAATGGTACGAAACTTCAGTTCCCGGATATTACGCAATCGGCGATTTGATCCCTACTCAGGCATTGGCACACGTTGCTTCTGCTGAAGGAATCACTTGTGTTGAAAAAATCAAAGGACTTCATGTTGAGAAAATCGACTATGGTAATATTCCAGGATGTACGTACTGTCACCCAGAAGTTGCTTCTGTAGGTCTTACAGAAAAGCAGGCTAAAGAAAAGGGTTACGAGATCAAAGTAGGTAAATTCCCTCTTTCTGCCAGTGGAAAAGCAACGGCCAACGGAAATACCGACGGTTTTGTTAAGGTTATTTTCGATGCTAAATATGGAGAGTGGTTAGGTTGCCATATGATCGGAGAAGGGGTTACGGATATGGTTGCTGAAGCGGTTGTTGCCAGAAAACTGGAAACGACAGGTCACGAAATCATTAAATCTATTCACCCGCATCCAACGGTTTCTGAAGCGATTATGGAAGCTGCTGCTGCCGCTTACGGAGAAGTGATCCACATTTAATTTCAAACTAAAACTTTGTCAAAGATTGAAACTTTGACAAAGTCTGAATATCATAAAAACCACAGATTCTGTCTGTGGTTTTTTTGTAAGGGAAAATTTTAATTTTTTATGAATCTATTATTTTTAAATGCAAAGTTTTAATTCTGTTTTATAGATTATTTTGAGCAAGCAAAAGCAAATGAAATTGGCTTCGCGAAACTTGAAAATCCAGCTTAATCAAATCGACTTGTTAATTTCTCTTTACTCACTTAAATAATAAATTCTCTAAATAATATCTTTACGTCAAAAAATGAATAATTTTAACATCTTGTTAATTATCACAGGCTCAAAGATTTTTTTTTGATTTTATCTCAGTTATTTTCTTAATTTTATTGACTTAAATAAACTACAAATTAAAATAAATTATGTTCAAAAAATTAGCTGCAGAAGCTTTGGGGCTGGGAGATATCGGTAAGATTATTCCTTCTCAGGATTACGATAAAGTAGATTCTGATGATTATATTTTATCCGAAGATAATGAGAAAATTTTCTTCTTGATTAAATCTAAAAGAGACGAATATTGCTTTACAAACAGAGCATTAATTCACATTGATGGAGCAAGTGCTTTGGATAGAAAACGAGTTTTGAAGAGATACGAATATTATCAGTTTCCTTTTTCCAATATTGCACTGCAAACTGCCGGAACCATTGATCTGGATGTGGAAATTTCATTCAATATCGGGAATGTCCCTTTAATGATCAGTGTGGCAAAAGGGCAGATCGATCAGCTGAAAGATTTGTATAAAGCACTTCTGGCGATTCAGCAGGAAGTTCATCATAATCATTCTCTGCTGAACTTTTCTAATGACAGCATTCAGAAAGCAATTACCACAGTGTCATCGGGAAAGCAGGAAAACGTTTCAAAAAGTCAGGAATTGAGAGCGGTTAATGAGTATATTTTTGCCTGGAACACCAACAGTTTCGACAAGTATAATCAGAAAGATTTCTCAAGAATTTTTGAGAAGTATATTAATAATTAAAAGTCTCTTTAAAATTGTAATTGAAAATGTTTTAGCGTATATTATGTTGAATAGTAAAAATTCAATGTTTTTTTAACGGAAAGATTTTATCTCTTTCTACTCATTTTCAGAAGGCAAAGGCCAATGAATTCGCAAATCAGCGTATTGATTATTCTTTGCTCACTTGAGTATTTTTACATTCAAAGTAGAACTTTGCTTTAAATGATAATACTAAAATTTAAACATTATAATTATTAATTTATTTATATTAGAGCCTGGATTCGTCTGGGCTTTTTTATAAAAGTTTGTATTATGAAAAAAATAAATTTATTGCTCCTTTCCCTTTGTTTTAACTTTTTATTTTCACAAAAAGAAGCGATGTTCAAGGAAACTTTTTTTCCTGTGAAATATGTGCTTAAAAAATCTAAAGATACTGTAAAAACAAAAGTTCTGAACGTTGGCCTCTATGACAACTCGGAGTTTTCTCCCGGAACCTATATCAGGCAAATGACGGTGCTCGATCCTTCGGATAAGAAAATAAGAATTAATGAGTCCGACATTAAATTTTTAGAAATCAGAGATCTTAAAAAAGTACGAAGACGCTTTGTTAGTTCCCAATCGGTATTGTCTAAGGATACAGGTCTTCTTCAGATCATGTACAACGGCAGTAAAGTAGCTTGGTACAGGAAAAGTTTCTATAAAGGTCCTATCTACACGTATCAGACCAACAATATCGAGTATCTGATTATCAAAAAAAATAATGATATTACTGAAATGTCTTTTAAAGCTCCTGGCTTAAAGCCTTTATTAAAAGAAAAACTGGCTGTTTCTCCTGATCTTTCATTAAAGATAGATGAAATGGCAGATGATGATGATCTGGTTCAGATCCTGAGATTGTATGACAAAAAATAAACAGATTTCTTCCTAAATCCTTTTTAAAAAACTTCTAATCTGTAATATTGGTAGATAATACCGTAATCTGTATAGGTGCGCGTTTGATTTTAGTTCCGAAATTTGTGTAATCAACTTAAATAGTACAATCAAGATGAAAACTAGAACATTAGGCAATAGCGGACTTGAAGTTTCCGCGTTGGGATTAGGATGTATGGGGTTGACTTTCGGTTACGGTCCCGCGACTCCCGCCAACGAAGCCATCGACCTCATCAGAAGAGCATTCGACTTAGGCGTTACTTTTTTTGATACTGCCGAAGCGTACAGCCAGGGCGGAAACGAAACCCTGCTTGGAAAAGCGGTAGCTCCTTTCAGAGATCATGTGGTCATTGCGACAAAATTCGGATTTTTGGAAGGCGATGCCATGAAAGGGGTGGACAGCAGACCGGAAAGAATACGCCAGGTGGCTGAAAATTCATTAAAATATTTACAGACCGACTCTATTGATCTTTTTTATCAGCACAGAGTAGATCCCAATGTCCCTATTGAAGACGTTGCGGGAACGATTCAGGATTTAATCCGGGAAGGAAAGGTCAAGCATTGGGGAATGTCTGAAGCCGGGGTTGAAAGCATCCGCAGAGCCCACGCTGTACAGCCTGTTGCCGCATTGCAAAGCGAATATTCTCTGTTTTACCGCGAACCTGAAAAAGAGATCATTCCGACGCTGGAGGAGCTGGGAATTGGTTTTGTGCCTTTCAGTCCGCTGGGCAAAGGTTTTTTAACGGGAACGATTACTGAAACCACTCAATTTGCAGCCGATGATTTCAGAAATATAGTACCGCGATTTTCTGAAGAGAACAGAAAGGCGAATCAGGCATTGGTGAATCTGGTTAAAGATATTGCCTTAGAAAAGAAGGCAACGCCTGCGCAGATAGCTTTGGCCTGGCTTTTGGCTCAGAAACCATGGATTGCACCGATTCCCGGGACAACAAAAATTCACCGACTTGAAGAAAATGTGGGCGGTGCTTCTCTTGAGCTTTCTGCTGATGATCTGGCTAAAATCCAAAATGCTTTACAGACCATCGAAATTGTCGGAGAAAGGTATCCTCAGCATCTTCAGGCAAGAGTGGGGAAATAAGTATCTATCATTTTGCCAGCGAATTAAAATTTAAAAAAAGCTCTTAAATGAAAAAAATACTGATCATTGGGGCTACGGGAAGTCTTGCACAATACGTCATAGAAGCCGTAAAACCCTTGGAAAATATACAGTTAACCTTATTTGTAAGAAATAAAAACCGGCTTTCACGGGCTGTTTCAGAAGATTGTGAGGTAATAGAAGGGGATGCACTTCGATTCAATGATGTTCGAAAAGCGGTAAAAGGACAGGAAATCGTGTATATTAATCTCGACGGAGATTTAGGCGTAATGACCGACCATATTGTGAAAGCCATGCAGGAAGAAGACGTAAAAAGAGTGATTGCTATCAGTTCTGTCGGTATTTATAACCATCCGTTGCGTCCTGTGTTGGAGCCTTACCGAAAATTGGCAGATATTATTGAGGCTTCGGGATTACAGTACACCATTCTTCGGCCAGATTGGTTCACCAATACCGATGAAATAGATTATGAGATTACGTACAAAGGAACGCCCGAAAAAGGTGCCGCGATTTCCCGAAAAAGCATCGCCGATTTTGTTTCAAAGCTGATGAACTATCCTCATCTGTATATTAACCAGAATTTAGGGATTAGTAAAAATTAAAATAATTTTAAAATCCCGATATTTTAGGAAATAAATCCTATTATCTCGCTCTGTTTTCTTACATTTATTCAATGAATTTTGAGAAAACAGGGCTTGTTTTATCGGGAGGGGGTACAAAAGGTATTGCCCATGCGGGTGTACTAAAATTTCTTAATGAAAAAAATATTGATATCGATATTCTATCATGCTGTAGCGCCGGGTCTATTGTCGGAGCTCTCTATGCTGTAGGAAAAACCCCCGAAGAAATTCTTGAATTTTTCAACTCTGTTTATTTTTTCAACTGGAAACATTTTACATTCAATCAGCCGGGGCTGGTGTCTTCAGTGATTTTTAAAAATTATTTAAAACCTATTTTTCAGGACAGGAAGATTGGTGATCTGGATAAGGAACTGAAAATTGTGGCTACCGAACTGGTTTCCGGGACTCAAAAGATCTTTAACGATAATTTCAGCGTAATGGATGCGGTTATTGCTTCATGTTCCATCCCCGGTATTACGACCCCTTATATTCTGGATGATGAAATGTTTTGTGATGGCGGCGTCTTAAATAATTTCCCGGCAGATATCATCCGTGGAGAATGCGATAAGCTGATCGGGGTATTTGTATCCCCACCTCACGAAATTCAGATCAGTGATCTGAAATCAATTAAAGCCATTGTTTCCCGTTCTTATGATCTGCTTTCTTACAGAATTGAAAAAGTAAAGTTCGATTATTGCGACTGGTTTATTTCTTCACAGAATTTGTCGAATTACGGAACTTTTGAAAGAAGAAAAGACCGATTGGATGAAATTTTCAATATCGGATACAACGCGGCTAAAGAAAGCTTCAATGAAGCTGAATTTTATGCAGCCAAAGAGATTGAAAAACGAATGGTTTAAAATTAAAACACTTACGCTGTAAAAACATCGGTAAACTCAAAGCTTTTCCCATTAAATAGACCTTTATCGCTTAATTTCAATTCAGGAATCACCAGAAGAGCCATAAACGAGAGGCTCATATAAGGTGCTTTCAATGTGCTTCCCAGATGTTTTGCACGCTGATCCAGCTTAATATAAGAGGCAGCTACTTCTTCTGCGGGAAGTCCGGTCATAATTCCGGCAATCGGAAGTTCCAAAACCATTTCCTCGGTTCCGGCAGCAAGAGAGATTCCTCCTTTGGCTCGGATAATCGCATTAACGGCTTTACACATATCAGAATCATTGGTTCCTGTAACAACAATATTATGGCAGTCGTGAGCAACGCAAGAGGCAATAGCTCCGGTTTTCAGACCGATATTTTTAATAAAAGCCAAGGCTACAGGGGCATCGTGATAACGATTGACAACCGCGATTTTAAGAATATCTCTATCAGGATCAGATTCAGCAAAACCGTTGATTGTTAAGGATTCTGCGTGAATTTCCTTCGTGATTAACTGTCCGTCCAGCGTTTCAATTACACGGATATTTTTTTCTTTGCTTTTTATTTTGAAATCCTCAGGTTTTTTCAGGCTGCAGTGAAAATTATTCACAATCGGAGCTTCAAAAGACGGGAGAAATGATTCTCCTTTTTCTGCAACGAGATTTCCGTCGATAAAAGTTTTTAAAATCGTAAAATCCTCAAGATTATCAATTTCTATAAAATCAGCTCTGTCTCCGGCTTGTAAAAGTCCGATTGGTAAATGATAATGCTGGATAACGTTATAGGAAGATGCACGTAAAACATCATATAAATCATGTCCCAATTTCAGAGCGCGTTTTACATGATCGTCGATATGAGATTCAATCAGATTATCAGGATGTTTATCATCACAGCAAAACATAATCTGATCCGGAAAGTCTTTCAGTAAAGGAATTAATGTATCGAAATTTTTGGCGGCACTTCCTTCTCTAATCATAATTTTTACGCCATGCTGAAGTTTTTCTAAGGCTTCATCATACGCAAAACATTCATGATCTGTCGAAATTCCCGCATCGAAATAGATTTTCATTTCTTCTCCCATTAATCCCGGAGCATGACCATCAACTGGTTTTTGATGCCTTTTTGCAGATTCCAGTTTTTTCAGAACTTCTTCGTCTTTGTAAATTACTCCAGGAAAATTCATCATTTCTGCGAGATAGACAATTTCTTCTTTGTCCAGCAAATGATCGATATGTTCAGCATCAATCACGGCCCCTGAAGTTTCAAAATGAGTTGCGGGAACACACGAAGGCGCCCCAAAGTAAAAATGAAAAGGAATTTGTCTGGCATTATCAATCATATATTCAACCCCGGAAATTCCTAAAACATTGGCGATTTCATGAGGATCGGAAATTGTTCCCACTGTTCCGTGTTTTACAGCAATTCGCGCAAATTCAGTGGGTACGAGCATGCTGCTTTCAATATGAACGTGGGCATCGATAAACCCAGGAAGGATATAGGTGTCAGGAGATCCTGAAATTCTTCGTATAGAACTGATCTTCTGATCCTGAATGGTGATTTCTGCAGGATATATTTCTTTGGATACGATGTCGATCAGGTTAGATGTAATGGTAAATGCCATTGATGTTGAATATTTTTAAGTGAATGTACCAAAATAATGGTAAAAAGACCGGATTTTAAAAGAAAATTCCTGATTGTTAGTCAGGAATTTTTTAATATTTAAGTTGAAATTAATTTTTAACAACTGTTCCGCTTTGATTAACGATTGTTTTTCCGTTTTGATCTATAACCACCAAGGTGTAAGGAGGCGTTTTGGCAGATGCCGTTAAATAGTTTCTCCAGATCTGATACGTATAGCCATTATTATCGAATTCATAATAATAGTTTCCGCCGCTTCCATCCGGAATAAGGCTTCCGTTGGAGATAATCATCGCTGCTTTGGTAGAAATTTTCCCGTTTACTCCCCAGGATTGGTATAAATAATTTCCGTTGGGCTGCTGATCGATCTTTATTTTAAATTTCTTAGTCTTAATAATAACCGATTTTGGGATTTTTTCTTTCTGGTAATTAACTGTAGAAACAGGAACTCTATCATTAACTGTTGCACTTACCAATGAAAATTGTACAATACAAATTGCACCTAGTAAAGTTTTTTTAATCATTTTTCAAATGTTTATTAAATCAGATTTGGAATCTATCAAAAATAAAGCCATTTAAACGGTGGCGCGGGTGTAGTTCGCAAATGCTTCTTCCAGACTGTCGTATTTACCTTTAAATTCATCAATAGGGCAGTCCTGAAGGATATTTCCTTTATGAATTAAAATAACTCTTGAGCAAAGTGCTTCCACCTCCTGCATAATATGGGTCGAAAGGAGAACTGTCTTTTGCTGTCCGATTTCCTTTACCACATTTCGGATCTCGATAATCTGGTTGGGATCCAGCCCATTGGTGGGCTCGTCGAGAATGAGAAGGTCAGGTTGATGAATGATCGCCTGTGCCAGGCCCACTCTTTGTTTATATCCTTTCGATAGCTGACCTATTTTTTTTGATTTTTCCGGTGTAATGCCTACCAGTTTTATGACTTCATCTACTCTCGAAGACGGTATTTTATGGATATTGGCTACAAACTGTAAGTACTCTTTCACATACATTTCGAGATAGAGAGGATTATTTTCCGGTAAAAATCCGATGTTTTTCTTGCTTTCAATCTCGTGTTCGCCAATATTTTTACCGTTAAAAATGATTTCTCCTGCATCAATTTTCAATGCGCCGACAATCGATTTCATCAGCGTTGATTTTCCGGCTCCGTTGGGACCCAGCAGGCCAATAATTTCGTTTTTATCAATAGAAATATTAACGTTATTAAGGGCGGTTTGCTCCCCAAATTTTTTGGTTACATTGTTTATGAGAAGAGACATATTTTAAGAATCTTTTTTGCAAAAATAAAATAAAAAAACTCATTCGGCGAGAATGAGTTCGGTAATTATCTTAAAAATATAATTATTTTCTGGTTTTTTTATCTTTTCCATTCGGTGTTGGAGAAGCTTTTGAAGGATGCATATTGTTTACTCCGGCAGGTTTATCGTAAAGCGCCGATTTTCCTGTTGATTTTCCGAAGACCTTGTCCACCTGTTTTTTATTCAGAAACTGCGATTTTCCGACGTATTTCCTGTTTTTATTAATATACTGGATAAACTGTATCGTGGGCTGTCCGTAGTTTTTCTCATAATGCAGCTCAATAATGTCGTTGGGTAATTCCAGGGTAATATTGCCGACAGGCGGATTAATAAATCCGTCTGATATCATTCTATATAAGCCATCAACATCTCCATTCAGGTTTAAGAACGAAAAGGAGCGGATGGTGTTGAGATTACTGGTATTCAGATCTTGGTAATTAATGGTAAACTGGTCGTCTTTTTTATATAAACCAACGGAGTTGTCTTTACCTATTTCCACCAACGTTTCGTTTTTCAGCACTTTAATTTGTGAGAAAACAGAAATACCGAACATACAAGTAAATAGTAGAATTATTTTTCTCATGGCTGGATTTTAATGTTTTATAAAATGGTGTATCTAAATATATTAATAAAAAAGATACAAAACCATTTTTATTCTTTAAAGCAAAAATAGTATTTTTTTTTAATATTCATCAGGGTTCTTAAAAGTATACTATGCACTTCATTCAACTGAAATTTTAATAAAACGCTTTACTAATGAAGGTTTTAAAGAAATTTAACAATGTATCATTCATTTTAAACCACTTAAAAGGGATAAATTAGGCATGAATTTATAATCTATTCAGAAACAGAGGATAAGTGATATTGTTTTCTTTAAAAATCAATTAATTTAAAGAAATTATTAATTCTGTCTGATATTGATGTAAACTCACTATAAGAAAATCAGATAATCTGTATTAATGATTTCATAATGAGTGAATTTTTCTTTGAAGATCTGCGGCAAAGGCAGGCGATGGTGAAAATGAGATTGTTTTTCATTGTGGTAACATTCAAAATTAAAGGGCAAAGATATTGATAATTAATTTAATGAACATTTTGTTAACAGTTTTTGAAAATGGAGTTATTTTAGTTAAAAACAATAAAATAACAGGCTTTTTTTAAGAATTTTTTATGTTAAAAAAAGAATTTTAAATGATGAATAAATTTGTAAGCTTCTAATCTTTAAAATTCCGATGCATTTTTTTACGCCAGGATTTAGATCCTTTGATAAAAATGAATCAAAAGTATCCCGTTTTTCTTTGAATTTTTGTCATCAAAAAAATAAAAACTTAATAAGCTTTCAGTTATATTCTAACCTTAAACTAAGGGTTTTTAATTTTAAGTTGTGCAGTAAAAACAAGACCATTAAAATTGAAACCAGCTTTTAGCATGCTTTTTAATCGTTTTTTTAATCTAGATTCATAAATCTAGAAAGTATATTCTATGAATTGTGGAATCTCCTTAATATGTTTGCGAACAGAAAAGCGGGATCCGAAAAGCTATAACAGAGTAGGAAAAAATTAATAATTTTTTATCATGAATACATTAGACAACAGAAAAAAGAAAGTTATCGATGATCTACTGAAGAAAAAGATCGATGGTTTAAGGGGGATTTCCGGAGGTACAGCGATCGGGTGTACAGTTCCTCCAAAGCCAATTGTAATTACTCCTACTCACTGCTATATCTGCACAGTTACCCCTCCAAAAGATCCGAACGGTCCTATTTGGGTATAATCATTTTTATCAGAAAGGAAGGGGCTGCTCTTCCTTTCTGATTATAAATCTGTTTACAATGTAAACGAAGTCAAAAGGATAAAAACTAATTTTATAATAACATGAATACGGAATTAAAAGATATTTTAAATTATCAGAATGAAGATGTAATCGACCGCTTTGTGATGCTATATGATGTAGAATACAGTGAGGCATCGAAAATATTTCGGGAAACATTGAAATGGCTTTGGTTGGGAAATAAAGTGGATGGTGTTTTTATTGACGATTCTACTTTAATTATAGACGAAATGTGGCATAATTTTATTTTATTTACACAAGATTACGGAGCTTTCTGTATGAATAATTTTGGGAGATATCTGCATCATCAGCCAGAAAAAAGAAAAAAACAGGACTGGTATGATGTTCCGTTTAATATCGATGAACATAAAGACAAGCTGGAAAAATTATATGAAGGAGTTTATGACCATCTTGGTGAAGAGACTTTGTTAACATGGTTTGAAGAGTTTCCTGAGACCTATTCCAAAGAGAAAATTAAAAAATTAAGAAGATGAAAAAACTGCTTTATGCTTTTGTTATAAGTCTGTCCGGAATCGTGTACGGGCAAAACTCTTTAGTTGATCTGGAACAGGTTTTTCCCGAAAAATATGAAGGCTATACGGTAAAAAATGCAAACAGCCAGCCGGTTTTTAAATCTGAATATCAATATCTGGATTCTGTTAATATCTACGGATATAATTATTCATCCCGCGACAATCTAAAAATAAGAGGCTTTTTAATTGAACCCAAAAAGAAAGGAAATTATCCGGTAATTATCTTTAACCGGGGCGGAAACCGGGAAGCGGGATCTGTTTCTTTATCCATGCTGACCGATTTTCTATCTAAAATTGCGGCTAAAGGTTTTGTGGTTATGGGCTCTCAGTTACGGGGCGGCGCAAGAAGTGAAGGAAAAGATGAGTTTGGCGGGAAAGATATCGGAGATGTATTGGATTTATTTAAAATTATCGATCATCAGGCCAATGCCGATCCTAAAAAAATCGGAATGCTCGGAATAAGCAGGGGGGCGATGACCAATTTTTTAGTGCTTAAAGAAACCGAAAGAGTCGCTGCCAATATTACCATTGGAGGGATTGCTGATCTCAGGCAGAAAGACAGACCCGAGATGGATCAGCTGTATAAAGAGCTGATTCCCGATTTCGAAAAAAATAAGGATAAAGAAATGGACAAGCGATCTTGCTTACTCGCGATTCCGTTGATAAAAAATAAACAGTTGAAAAATTTTATCATTCATGGTGCCAACGATGAAAGGGTAAATGTAACGAATGCTTTTGCGTTGTTTAATGGCTTAAAATCCGGTCATTTTTCTACCAGATTATTGGTGTATGAAGATGAAAACCACGGAATTAATAATAATACCAGTCATTTGCTGACTCAGATAAGCAACTATTTTAAAAATTACCTGCAGTAGGTATCCAGATCGTTGAACGTAAAGTCAGATTATAAGGACTTTGGTTTCAGTCACTTGATGACCATGTTATTTCAGATGATTATTAATAAAATCAGCCAACATTTGGGTATTGCCTCCATAATGATGATCTCCTTTAATATGCGTCATGGAATAGTGGCTCCCCAGTTTAATGTTTTTGTAGGGAAAATGAAGAAATTCAAAATCGCTGAGGACAACTTCGAGGGGAACATTGGTCATTTTATTGATTTCGGGAATCACCGGAAAGCTGCCTTTAGGTTCTTTACCGAAATATTCTTCGAGATGAATTTTAAAATCATTGCTTTTGGAAGGGCCGATGATAAATACTTTCTGGATTTTCTTTTTTAAGTCGGCGGAAAATCGGTTGTAAACAAAAGGCGTGACGTCGGCACCGAAAGAGTAACCAATCAGAATAACCTTTTGATGGTCTCTGTTTTTTAACTGCTGATTGATATAGTTTTCAATATCCGAAGAAGTCTGTTCCGAGGTTTTACGCTTCCAGAAATAGGTTTTGGTGTTCAGGGCAAATACATCATACCCGAATGCGTGCAGATGTTCTCCGAAGCTTTTAGAAAAAGTATTGAAACCGGCATCACCGCTGATATAAAAAATAATGGGCTTGTCGGAATGGGCATTCCATTCAGTAATCTTAAAGTCATTGTTACTGCAGCTGAGAAGTCCCAGAAATACGGATAAACAGCTTATGATATTAATTATTTTTTTCATGGTTTCATTACTTTGTTTAGAGCAGCCGGTATTTGTAACAGATCAAGATCATTATGGTAGACCAGATATTTGTTTTCCCAGAGATCTGCATATTTCTCTTTAAAGTTTCTGAGACTCTGATAATGTTTAAAGCTTCCGATCCGCTGGTAGGCAAATTTCATGATTTCCTCTGCGGTATTGTTGGGCTCTTCTATTTCTGCCATCGGAGTCATCCCCATATTGATAAATTTCAGATGTTTGGATTTGGCATATTCTGTGAGTTTTACAATTAAAACATCAATACTTCCGTTGGGCGCATTTTCTGTTTTGCGGATCATATCATAGCTGCATTCATCGGGTGCGCAGTGGGGGATGATGTTGAGAAAGGCCACGCAGTTTCCGTTAGGATCTGTAATGGTAATAAGATCCTGATGTTTCTGTACATCGCGCTCAAACATGCCTTCGGCAAAAACAATTTCCTTCTTATCAAATGCTTTTAGCCATTCATCTGAAACGTTCTGAATCTGGTCTAAGAGAATGTCAGACTGCGGAGCATACTGTATTTCTGTGGTGTATCCTGATTTTTCGAGGGTATTTACCGCATTTCGGATCGATTTTCGGTCTTTTCCCGATAAGCTGAAGTTTTCCGCATCCAGAATAGCATCCTGCCCGATAAACAATTGCTGCATGCTGAATGTTGAAAAACAATCCAGCTCGCTTTCACCAACACGGTAATAGCAGGTTTTGAGACTGTGATGGGTGCAGTAATCTTCAAATTCTTTAATAAAATCAACCTTACTGTCTTCGGGGCATACAGGATCTTCCAGAACAACAGCAAAACCATGGGCTTCTCTAAAAGAAAGAAACCCTTCGGAATCGTCGGCGAAAAAAAATTGCTTATCCTGGGTCAGTTTAAAATAATCTAAAGACGATGTTCCATATTCCTCAACGAGATGTTGGGCATGATCGTGATCCTGAAGGGCATCTTTTTCTTTGCGGATATTGCCTCTGTAAAAAGAAAAAATCAGAAGAAGCCATGAAAAGGCTCCCAGGATATAATTAAGCTGTTCAAAATCTCTTGCAAAACCCGTACGGGGAACTAACCCTGAATCTTTAAATAAAAGAAAGGTATGAAGGGTATAAAATAAAGCTTCTTTTTTGGTAAAATCGATACCGAAATGCGATTTGTCAATGAAATAAAAGCTGAGGTAATTAAAAATAAAAATTCCTGCAAAAATGGCTGTAAACCAGCTGAATCCGCGCTGAAGTGAAACGCTGTTCAGCCTGAAGGTATATTCTTTACGACTGTAAATTAATAATCCCAGTGTAAATAAAGCAAAAAGAGCCTCTTCATAATCTAAAGCTTTCGTTAAATTAAACAAAACAGAACTTACCGTGAGGGTTAAGGCAAAATACCAGGCGCGCTTACTTCCTTTAAACAGATTTGCAGAGGTCAGCAGCAGCAGGACTCCCGATAAAAGGGTAAACATTTTTGAGATATGTATTAAATCCGAAGGCAGATATCTTTTGACAATGGATAAGCGGTCGGCGAGTGCGGGCGTGATAACGGAAAGAATATTGATCATTCCCAGCAGAAAAATCATCATGACCGGCAGTAATCTGGCAAATAATTTTCTGCCACTCCACAGAAAAGCCACCATTCCTAAAACCAAAGGCAGCCAGAATTCAAAAAAACGGTAGAGGAGCGTAATGCCTAAACTTTCGGAATGAGCATAGCCAAAATTAGAGAGAATATAAGTTAATGAAAATTCCACGGCTCCCAATCCCCGTAAGAATGGGGATACAATCATCAGCAATACAGAGATGACATAGGAAATAGCTGCCGCCGTGAAGGAAGCCTGAACTCCGAAAGCATACATTGCAATCAGCAGATGAAAAACACCGCAAAACTCAATAATTACCGAGATGGCAACGGTATACCAAAAATATTTTGTGTCGATTTCGTTATTAAAAATTTCATCAAGAGAGCGGATTATCTTTGGGAATTTCTTTTCGGTTAACCGATAAAGGGAATTTTTTCTTCTGAATGAACTGTAAAGACCATAAAAAACCAATAAAAGAACCGATAAAGCGACAATGCCCGTCCAGCTGTTCATAAAAAGCTGATGTTCTGAGGCTGCATAAATAATTAAGGGAATGCCGACGATAAGAACCGTCAGAAATCCTACAAAACCATAAATGGTGCTCGCGTGGTGAATTTTGGAAGTTTTATATCCTTTAATCCTTATATTTCGTGGAAGATAGGCAAGCGAGCTTACTCCTCCGGCAGGTAAAAAAACACTCAGAAGATTGCGTTTCAGGAATAAATTAACAGAATCTGAAAGTTTTACATTCAGCTGAACGCTGCGGAAACTGGTAACATACATCAGCCCCTGCAGAAAGATATAGATAAAGACCAGCAGAATTCCCAAAAGAACCCATCCGATCTTCGAATTTTTTAACTGTGGACCAATGGAAGCCAGTTCATGCCTTTCGCTCCGGAAGAAAACAAAAGCGAGCAATAAAACAATAAGTGCCAGAATCTCTTTCCATCGAATCCGCCTGATGATATTTGATAATTTGGTGATTTTCATCCTTAGATAATGTTCTGGATCAAATATAATTAATAATCTTTGATTTTCATTAATAAATTAATGAAGGGTAAGTCAGCCAGTTAAAGGGAATTTTAAACTTAATAAGGCTCTGAAGGGCTCTTGTAGAAAATATTTTATACCTTTCGATTATAAATTATTTACAGTCGATTTTCAGAATAAGTGAATAATTTCCTACAATTCCAAATTCAGATTCATGCGAAATTTTAAAATACTGACTTCTATATTTTGTTTTTACTCAGCCTTTTTATTTTCCCAGCATTATAAAACCTCAATCACGGCCTTGCAGGGGAAGGATTTTCCCAAAGTCGACGAAGAAGGAAATACCAGGTTTAAAGTCTATTTTCCCGATGCACAATCTGTTGTTCTGGAAGGCGGAGACGGCATGAAAGATGTAAAGTCTTCGGTTAAAAAAAAGGACGGTGGTTTTTGGGAAATTACGACTTCGCCTGTTGAGGTGGGTTTTCATTATTACTGGTTTAATGTGGACGGAAAACGAACCAATGATCCCAATACAAAGCTTTATTTTGGATATGGACAGCCTACGAGCGGAATTGAAATCCCTTCGGGAGAAGACTTCTTTTTTAAAAAGAACGGGAAGCACGGAAAGATTGTTGACGATTATATAGACTCCGGGATCACGTTGGGAAAAAGAAATTTTAAAGTTTATCTTCCTCCGCATTACGGAACCCAGAAAATGCCGGTATTGTATCTGTACCACGGAACAGGAGAAGACAGTACGGGATGGGAAAAGCAGGGGTATATGATGAATATTCTCGAAAATCTTTTTGCCGGAAACAAAGCTAAAGAAATGATCGTGGTGATGGATTACGGAGTCGCGTTAAATCCTGAAGAGGAAAAAATGCCGGATACCGAGGAGCGGACTGTCCTTTCCGCTAAAAACCTCGAAAAGATAATGATGCAGGAACTTATTCCTCATATCGAAAGTACCTATTTTACCAACCGCAAAAAAGCCATTGCCGGATTGTCCCGCGGGAGTTATCAGGCGATGCAGATCGGTGTCAGCCATCCAGAAGTATTCTCGGCAATCGGAGCATTCAGTCCGGTACTCTACGGAGGGGATACCAGTGACCCTTTCAGAGAGCTTAAGATCAGTAATCTGTTACAATCTAAACAGAAACCGCTGTTTTTTATTGGAATCGGTGAAAAGGAGGATTCCAGATTTGTGGATTTCAATAACACGATTACCCATTATCTCGATCAGAATAAATATCCGTACACTGCGTATCACTCTCCACAAACCTATCATGAATGGCTCACCTGGAGAAGATGTCTTTACCGGTTTGCCCAGCTTATTTTTAAAAAATAAATGTCCGCATGCCGATGATCATCATTCAGCACTAGGAGGTAAGAGTAATTGTGAGAGATTTGAGCCTTATTCAGATGTAAATTTTATTTTACTGACATTTAGGGCAAACTCCGCTTACAATAAAATTATAATCTTCCACGATAAATTCTTCTGGAATATCAATCTTCGGAACCACATTTTCGATGCACGTCACCGAATTACACTTTTTACAGTTAAAGTGCAGATGGTTGTGGTGGTGATGGTCTTTTTCGCAGCCGTGGCATTTCGCATAATTTACAACACCGTCTATATTCACAATCTTGTGGATCTTTCCTTCTTCTTCCAGACGGTCCAAAACCCGGTAAATCGTAACTCTGTTGCAGAGATTGGAGAGTTTTTCCTGGATATTGTGATGAGATAAAGCCGTCTCAGAGCCATTAATTAAATTTAATATCTCGGTTTTAGCCTGGGTATTTCTGGTTTGCTTCATGATTTTAATGCAACATTGTTGCGTTATAAAAATATTCTGTTTACTTTTGCAACAAAGTTACAATAAGAAAATTAAATCCTCTATTTTATGAAGTCAAAAATTCTGGATGCAGTAGGAGTTTCAGCAGCTGTTTTATGTTTGATTCATTGCATTGTCTTTCCGTTATTAATGGTTATTCCGTTTGGGTTGTCCCATAATCCTTATATCGATCTCGCTTTCCTTCTGATTGGCACCGTCGTAGTCTGGAGAATTACGCGGAAGATCAGATCAAAAGGTTTGAAAGGTTTATTCTGGATATCAATTGTCCTGATTTCCATTTCCGTTTTTGCTGATTTAATCTTTGAAGTTCATCTTCCTCTGATCTATATTGGAGCAGTGGCTCTTATTTCGGCACACCTCATCAATTTCAGAAGTCACAACCATTAATTAAGAATAAAAAAATGACCGTCAAAAAATTACCTGTTACCGTGCTTAGCGGATTTTTAGGAGCCGGAAAAACAACATTGCTGAACCATATTCTTCACAATAAAGATGGCCTGAAAGTCGCCGTGATCGTGAATGATATGAGCGAAGTAAATATCGATGCCAGATTAGTTAAAAACCAGAATACATTGTCCCGAACAGAAGAAAAATTGGTGGAAATGAGCAATGGCTGTATCTGCTGTACTTTGCGAGAAGATCTTATGGTGGAAGTGGAAAAACTGGCCGGAGAAAAACGTTTTGATTATCTTCTGATCGAAAGCACAGGCATTAGCGAACCTATTCCTGTAGCACAAACTTTTTCTTTTATCGACGAAGAAAACGGGATCGATCTTTCGAAGTTCAGCTATGTGGATACCATGGTTACGGTGGTAGACTGTTTTAATTTCGAAAAAGATTTCGGAACCTGCGAGCTTTTAAAAGACCGCCAACTTACCGATATTGAGGGCGATAACCGAACTATTGTTAATCTCCTGACCGATCAGATCGAATTTGCCAATGTGATAATTCTCAATAAAACCGATCTTGTAGATGCCGAAACGTTAGGGTTTTTAAAGGCGGCTATTCACAAATTAAATCCTGAAGCTAAAATTCTGCAGTCGGCATTCAGCAAAGTAGATCCGAGAGAGCTTCTCAACACCCGTCTCTTCGATTTTGATAAAGCACAGGCATCGGCAGGCTGGCAAAAAGAACTTGAATCTGATCATCATACCCCGGAAACCGAAGAATATGGCATCGGTTCATTTGTTTTCAGAGATCCCCGGCCATTTCATCCGCTCCGACTCTGGCAATACCTCAGCAAAAATTATCCTCAGGGCGCTTTACGGGCAAAAGGGCTGTTCTGGCTGGCTTCAAGACCTCATGATGCATTGAATTTTTCTCAGGCCGGAGGCTCTTTCAGGTTAGAAAAAGCAGGCGTTTGGTGGTGCAGCATGCCCATGAATCAGAGGGTTCAGTACGGATCTTTTATCGAAAACCAATCATTTATAGAAGAAAAATGGCACCGGCAATGGGGTGACCGGATTAACGAACTCGTTTTCATCGGTCAGGACTTAGATCAAGAAGAAATGCTGCATGATTTACAGAACTGCCTCCTTACAGAATCTGAAGCCGTCATCATGAAAGAAGGCCACTCGTTTGAGGACCCTTTTCCTCAGAATATCTAAAGCCTGCCTGTGGAATTAATTTTTCGGGATTACATGGAGGATGGAAGCTGGGTGCTGGAAGATGGAGGTTATGTAAAGTGATAACAATCAAAATCTTTCCTTTTTTCTTTGAATTTTGTGTTATCATCACAAAATAAAAAACTTCCAGCTTCGCGCTTCCAGCCCCCAGCCCCCAGCCGCATCCCGATCCCAAATTTCCGGCTATTTATTTTCTTCAGAAGCTATTTCCCGCTTTCCGCTGTATCTTTTTGGTGGGAGCTTCCACTGCGTTGCACCTCCCACCAAAAAGGATGCCGCTTCAATCGGGGCTAAGTGGTAGCCCGAAAACCATTAGATTTCCTCTTTCTGAAAAGGAAGCAAGATGACATCAGAAAAACTTCACAATTAATTAATGCAACAGAGTGTCATTAGATAAGGCAAAGATCTTAACTTTGAACATTAGATTTTTATTATGGACAGACGTAAATTTTTAAAAGGATCGGCAATGCTTTCCGGTTTATTGGCTCTTAATCCGCTTGATTTATTTGCCGGAAATGCCAAAATGATTCCTTCCGGCTCTAAAAAGGCGAAAAATATCATTTTTATGATAAGCGACGGGATGAGTCTGGGAACCTTAAGCATGGCCGATCTCTATTCCCGAAATATCCTGGGAAAAACAGGACATTGGATGAATCTGTACCAAACAGGAAAAGTAAGCCGCGCTTTAATGGATACGGCGTCAGCAAGTTCCATTGTCACCGATTCGGCGGCCGCTAGCTCAGCTTTTGGCGGTGGCATAAGGGTGAAAAACGGGGTTCTGAATGTGGGTGCAAATGGAGAACGATATACTCCGATCTGGCAAAAATTTAAAAAAGCGGGTAAAAAAGCCGGTTGTGTCACGACGGTAACAATTACGCATGCCACGCCGGCAGGCTTCTGTATTAATTCCGACAGCCGGAATGCCGAACCTGAGATCGCAGAAATGTATCTTCAACAGGGATTTGATGTAATGATGGGTGGTGGTGACGAATTTTTTAATCCGGAAAAAAGAACTGATCGCAGAGATATTTATCAATTATACCAACAAAAAGGCTATCAGGTCTTAAAAACAAAAGACGATCTCAGGAAGGCCAAAAAAAACGGGAAAATATTAGGCGTTTTCAGTTCCGGAGCATTGCCTTACACGGTAGACCGGGATCATTTGTCTGATCTTCAGGGAAGTCCTACACTCGCAGATATGGCGGGTGCCGCCATCGGGCAGATGAAAGATCATTCGGAAGGCTTCGTTCTTCAGGTAGAAGGCGGAAAAGTGGACTGGGCAGCACATGCGAATGATATTTCCGCATTAATTCATGACCAGCTGGCTTTTGAAGAAGCCGTAAAAGTGGTTCTCGATTTTGCTGAAAAAGATGGCGAAACCCTCGTGATTATTACCACAGACCACGGAAATGCCAATCCGGGAACCATCTATGGCGCCGATGCGACTTCGAAATTCAACAGTATCTCAGATTATAAATACTCCAATGAATATGTGCTGAATGCTATTAAGCCGGATTTCAATCTTCAGCAGATCAAAGATTGGATCTATGAAACCAATGCCATAAGACTCAGCGATGAAGAAGGAAAGCATTTACGGGATTTTTACTCAGGCCTGGAAAAACAGGAATCGGGAATATACAATTATAAAAAACTGCCTTACAAAGCTTTTTCGGAGATGCAGCAAAAACATAATAATGTGGGCTGGATCAGTATGGATCATTCCGGAGATTATGTGGAAGTGGCGGCTTTTGGTCCCGGCAAAGAATTGTTGCCTCCTTTTGTGAAAAATACAGACCTCCATCACTTATTACTCAAAGCCTCAAATATGGAATAGCGTTTAAAATCAGGTGTTTTATAGCGCAGAAAACGATGAACGGGATTAAAAACATCAACCCTGAAGCCGCAGTTTCCGGGATAAAACAGATTTTATTTTTTTATCCCGATCATTTTTAAAGCGGCGGTGCTTAAATAAACATCGAGCTCTGTTAAAGACTCTACATCTTTAAACGTTGAGCAAAGCATATCCTGTTTATTGAATGATAACTCAATCGTATTATTGTACCTTGCTACAATTCTCACGACAGAATACCCGTTGTAAGCCACGTCAAATCCTTCAAAAAGACATTTTTTTTCTGCTTTTTTGTAGGTATTGTATTCTTCGAAAGCCTTGTTCTCATCGTCATTATGGTCTTCGTTGTTATGTTTTATCGATTTCCAGCTCGTATAATTTTTGGGTTGTTTCAACGGTATGCCGTCTGCGTCGACAGGGACAAACATCCCAAGATGCAGATCTTTTTTCAGAAATTGGGCGTAATGGATCATTAAATTCAGGGTCTGCAGATCGGCATATCCCTCATGAGAATAATAATCTATTACAAAAGTGGTCATAGGGATAAGCTTATAGAAAGCATTATTTGGCATAAATCTCGTTATTTTTCTAAACGCAAATATACAGGTTTGTGATTTTGGAATATCTCTAAATTAGCCCCATCCGATACCACATAAATTCTCCTGCTCTTCCGAAAAATAGTATTAAATCCTTCCGAGACAAGTTTTTTTAGTTAAAAATAATTGATTTAAATTGCCATATGAAAATTCAAATCATCAGCGATCTTCATCTGGAATTCGGTAGTTCAGAACTTGTATTCGATAATGCAGATCTGGTTATTCTGGCGGGAGATACCCATTTGGGAGTTAAAGGAATTGAATGGGTAAAAACAAAAATCCCCAACACCCCCGTGATTTATATTCTTGGAAATCATGAATATTATAAAGGATCTTACCCGAAAACGCTGAATAAAATAAAAGCAGCCGCCCAAGGTTCTCAAATTGAAGTGCTGGAAAATTCTTTTGTAGATATTGAAGGAATCCGCTTTCATGGAGCTACTTTATGGACCGACTTTTCCATTTTCGGAAATCCGCAGTATTACGGGATGATGTGCCAATCTAAAATGAATGATTATAAGAAGATCAGAAGAGATCCGTCTTATTCAAAATTAAGAACCATAGACACCTTTAAAATTCACCAATTCTCAAAACTCTGGTTAAAAGAAAGTTTAGAAAATTCAAAAGGACTGAAAAATATTGTGGTTACTCACCACGCCCCGAGTATCCAGTCGGTTCCGGAAATGTATAAACAAGACCCGATAACCTCAGCTTATGCTTCAGACTTAGAAGATTTTATTAGAGAATATCAGCCTTTATACTGGGTTCATGGTCATATTCACAGCCCTTCGCAGTACACAATAGGAAATACTGAAATCATCTGTAATCCTCACGGATATATCGATGAAAAATACAATGGGTACAAAAAAGAATTTATTATCGAGGTTTAGAAGTCTGGGATTTTTAAAGAAAATAAACTGAAAAAGGATTTGTGTCGAAGTTGAAGGAATGGGTTGTATGAGATAACAGAAATCATTTAAAATACCAAAAAATGCCACACGAAAGAATTCGTATGACATTTGGGAACATAAATAAATATTTTTAACAAAGGTTTTGGTAAAAATATCTGTTTATTTCTTTATTGCTGGCTGTTTTACTTACTGAGTAAATCCAGGGTATGTTCTACATGGCCGCCGCCTTTCCATTCGTCATGTCCCGGGATGATCATTTTTGCATCCGGATATTTCGTCTGTAAATTTTTTATCGCCTGTGGCCATTCCTCTACGTTGGCCTCGCCAGTAAATCCCATATCTGTAGCTGAACTGCTTTTTACAAGACATCCACCGTCAAGTATTTTATATTGCGGAAACCAAACGACAAGATTGTCGACCGTATGTCCTTCACCCAGAAAGTCAACTACAAATTTTTGTCCTCCGATAGTGTATGTTTTTCCGATCTTTATAATCTCTGTCGATGTCGCTTTACCCTCTTTTTTCAGGATCTCGTTTGTTTTTGAGGAAGCATAAGTTTTAATTCCTTTTTTAGTGTAAAAACTAAAATCTCCAGCTCTGTCGTCATGGGAGTGCGTGGCAAAAACTGCGATAACAGGAAGATGGTGGCGCTTTTTTATGGTGTCCATAAGGCTTTGATATTGGCTTTTTTGCCAGGGAGAATCAAATAAAACGACTCCTTTTTTTGTGACCAGATATAAAGCATTACTGGAATATTCTTTTCCTCCAAAGACCCCGAAAGTTTTATAGATGTATAAATTGGGACTCACAGGCTTTTCAATTACAAAATCTTTTACCTGAGCATGGATTAAGGTGCTTAAAAATAGAAATAAGACAATCAATGCATTGTTTTTTCTCTTCATAATATATTACTTTAAATTTAAACAGAATAGTGGAGATGCTCAATAATAACCATTCAGTCCGGTGTAAAAACCGATACTGATAAAAGGTATTTATTTTTCTGACTTGACAAAAGTACTTTATTTTTAAAAAAAGAAAGTACTACAAGTATGCTTAAGTTTTTAAGTGTTTGAAATCCTTATTCTTATTATTTAATTTGAAAACATTTGTGGACTTTTGAGCATATCGTTTTACCTTCTGTTTTCAGATAAGTTTTTTTGCGTAGTTCAGATTAATTCAAATATTCAAAAAATAAAACTTAGACTTTTTGCTGAAGAACTTATTCATTGATTTGTGAATCTGCTTTCGATACAATACCTTACGACCTTCAGCGAAAAAACTAACCTGAAATTTATTTTTAATAAGCTTTTGGTTAATTTTTTAAACGCAAAGATTTTATTGTTTTATCTGATTTTTAGCAGGCAAAGGTAAATGAATTTGCTTCGCGAAGCCTGAAAACACGCTCTTAAGGGCAACTTGTTGATTGTCTTCGTCACTCTTTTTTTTTAAAATTAAAACTTTAAAGCCAAAAAAATGAAGATAAAACAAGTAAAAATGAAATAAAGAGCTCAAGTAAGGTTGACATGAATTGGGATAATAAAAATAATACCATAAAAATTTAAAAAAGGCTCTGAAATCTTTTAAAATTAAAAAAAATGCCACACGACAGCATTCGTATGCCGTTTGGAAAGATGATTAATTCTTCAATAATCCTAAAAATAATAACCAAAATTACACTGCAAACGGGCATGCCATTGGTTGTCGAAGTCATTATACAGGCTGTTTTGAGCACCTCCCAGATAGGGATGGTTGTAGCCGGCAATATATTCAAGATAAATATAAAGGCTTTTAAAGGATCGGAATAACACGCCATTGGTAATCATTTTAGATGGTTTCAGATCATTTTTCTTTTGTAAATGCCCATATTCGCTGTAAAACATGATTTCATTTACTATTTTATTGTCAAATGGGATGCTGTATTTCGCCGAAATGGTATATACTTTCCCTTTGGAGGCCACCTGATACGTATAATTAAAAGCGCCGATGTCAACAAAATCCGGGTTTCCGCCTTTTGCATTAAACTGATAAGTGTAGGCTTCAGCTTTAAGTCCAAATCCTTTATATGCCAGGTTATAATGCACTGCGAAAGCGTTACGGTCTCCCATTTCATCTTTTGCGAAATTGTATAACTGACCCACCTTTGCAGAAACACCCATCTCATGCTTTGCCGATTTTGTATTCATCTTATAGGCAAGCCTTCCCGATAATTGATTGATTTCTTTATTGTCGCCCAAAACGCTTGCAGACCACTGGTTATCTCTCAAATCGGGATCGTTGGAAAACATTTCGGTCGCATTTTTCATGAAAGCTGCCTGCCAGTCCCATTGTTCATCTTGGTGGTGGTATTTTATCCCCATGCTGTATTTCCCTTCAAACCCAAGTCCGTAACCGATTCCTAAAAACCAGCTGTAAGAATTAAATTCAAGGTTTCCGAACGGATCCTGAACTAAACCCATCTGGAGATCATCTCCATTTTGAAAATTATAGCCCAGCCAGGCTTCTTTAAACATAATTCCTCCGCTTGAAGCAGACATAATCCTCATATCGGCAAATGCTTTAAATTGTTTATATGAAGTATTTATAAAAAGTCCCAAAAGCTCAAAACCCAGTTCACCACCTTCTCTTTTACTTTTTGCATTGTAAAATTCATCTTTATAATGCACTCGTAAAGCACCATGAAGGCTAAAATTAATTTTATCTGATGGGGGAGTGGCAGCCAAGCTATCCCCATTTACATCAGTAATAGTCTGAGAATAAGAAAAACCGCTTATAAAAAGTAATGTCAGGAAAAATCGGTTGTAAATATGAAATGTCATCGTGTATAATATTTATAGGTGAAACCTGGTGAAGTTGTGGGGTATAGGGCTGGGAGATGGATGCTGGAAGATGGAGGTTATGTTAGGTTATAAAAATCAAAATCGTCCTTTTTTCTTTGAATTTATCTCCTCATAACAAAATGAATAACCTAAAGAACTTCCAGCCTCCCGCTTCCAGCTTCCCGCCACGAATAAAGTGGGGAAGATGGATGCTGGAAGATGGAGGTTATGCGAAGTTATAAAAAATCAAAATCCGCCTTTTTTTTTGAATTTATCTCCTCATAACTAAATGAATAACTAAATGAACTTCCCGCCTCACGCTTCCAGCTTCCCGCCACTACTAAAGTAGGGAAGTTTGGGGCTGGGAGATGGAGGTTATGTTAGGTTATAAAAATCAAAATCGTCCTTTTTTCTTTGAATTTATCTCCTCATAACTAAATGAATAACTAAATGAACTTCCCGCCTCACGCTTCCAGCTTCCCGCCACTACTAAAGTAGGGAAGCTTGGGGCTGGGAGATGGAGGTTATGTTAGGTTATAAAAATCAAAATCGTCCTTTTTTCTTTGAATTTATATCCTCATAACAAAATGAATAACCTAAAGAACTTCCAGCCTCCCGCTTCCAGCTTCCCGCCACGAATAAAGTGAGGAAGATGGATGCTGGGAGATGGAGGTTATGCGAGGTTATAAAAATCAAATCTTCCCTTTCTTCTTTGGATTTATGTCTTCATAACTAAATGAATAACCTAAAGAACTTCCCGCCTCACGCTTCCAGCTTCCCGCCAAATTACGTCAATAAAATCCATCATTCTTGCAGACGGTGTATTTGCTTTAACGTATCTTCCAGCAATTGCGGCAGTTTGTGATACACTTTCTCATTAATGTTCTTATATTTTTCATGAATTTCGACATTCGGTAAAAATTCATCTTTTTCTTTGACCATCTTTTTTACTGCCGTTTCAAAATCAGGATAACATCCGGTAGCTATCGAGGTACAGATTGCTGCGCCTAAAGCTGCCGAACCATTCATCTCGTTACGAATTACAGGAGTTCCTGTAATATCTGCAAAAATCTGCATAAATAAATCGCTGTTCGAGCCACCTCCGGAAATAATAATTTTTTCAGGAGCAGTTCCTAAAGTTTTTATCATCGACTGGTAATGGTTGTTCAGTGTAAGCGCAATACCTTCCATAATCGCGCGGTAGATATGGCCGCGTCCCTGGCGCCCGTCAAAACCAATCATCACCCCTTTTCTGTATGCCTGATAAGCCGGCGCAAGCCAATCCGGAACAATCATTAAACCATCCGATCCCGGAACAACTTCTTTAGCTTCTTCTTCCAATATATATTCTGCAGAAACACCTTTTTCTCTGGCTTTTTCATTTAATTCTTCTCCGATGAGGTCTCTGAACCACGAAATAAGCCACATCCCCCTTCTTACGCCGCCGCTTTCGAATAAATAACGGTTGGGAATGCATGATAAATTGGTAAAATAATCATCATGTGGCGGCCTGTTTTCGGTTCCTGCAACCATAGAAGTGATGTAAGTTCCCAATGAAAACAATCCTCTTGAAGAATTAATAAGACCTGCACCCAAAGCTTCCACTGCTTTATCATTCGCGGTAGCCACTACGGGAAGTCCTTCCGGCAAACCGGTGAGTTCAGCAGCTTCTTTAGTTACAGTTCCTAAAACCGTTCCGGGCATCTGTAATTCCAGCAGTTTTTCTTTTGGAATTTTAAATCCGTCAAAATATTCTTTATCTTCAGACCATTTCCAGGTTTCCATATCCACAGGAAACTGCCACTGAAAAGCATTTGCTGCTGTATCTTTCATCTCGCCCGTTAAACGATGGGTAATATATCCTGTAGTAGGGCAGGTGTAGGCAATTTCTTCATCGTTTTCGAATGGTTCATAAGCCCTGACATCCATCCAGCTCATGACGGGAGCCGCCAGGTTTCCATCTTTTTTCATGAAAACCCTGCAACAACGGATGGTACATAAACCAATCCCTTTTATAAGGCTGATATCACCTTTAAAGCCTTGCATCAAACGGTTTAATGCTGTTTTAATGCTGTCCCAGAGATCATCTTCCGGATGTTCCACATATCTCGGCTTACGAAATATCATCGGTTGTAATATTTCGGTGGCAGAATGTATAATCTTTCCTTCCTGATTGATTATATATACTTTCGTACTCTGCGATCCGTTATCGATTGAGATAAAATACTGTTCGCTCATATCTTCTCAGATTATCTTGTTAAGAAACCTCCGTCAACCACTAAAATATGTCCGTTAACGAACTGAGAAGCGTTACTGGCCAGAAATACCGTACTTCCCATTAAATCGTGAACATCGCCCCAACGTCCTTCCGGAGTGTGATCTACAATCCATTTGTTTCGTTCAGGGTCTTCAATAGAAGCCTGGGCTACTTTTGTTTTAAAATATCCCGGAGCAATGCCGTTAACCTGAATATTATACTGGGCCAGTTCGTCGCAATATGCTTTAGTTAAGCCTGCAATTCCATGTTTTGTCGATGCATAAGCAGGAGACCACTGTCCGCCCATGAAAGAAAACAGAGAACAGATATTGATGATCTTTCCGCTTTTTTGAGGAATCATAAATTGAGTTACCTCCGTGGTCATTTCAAAAGCGGCTGTAAGGTTGATGTTCACCATAGGGTCCCATTCTTTTCTTCCGAAATTCAGGACATCAGCAATAAGGCAGATACCGGCACAGTTAATCAGAATATCTACAGAACCCAATTGCTCCACACATGTTTCGACAATTTTTTTCGGCATTCCTTCTTTGGTAATATCGGCTTCCATGTATACCGCTTTTACGCCTTCTTTTTCAACCAGGGCATTAAATTCGGCATCATCCGGCATTATGCTCGGCATGAAAACATTAGCCCCACCTTTTGCCAAGGCCAAAGAAAAAGCCTGTCCAAGACCTGTATTTCCTCCTGTGATAATTGCATTTTTTCCCTTTAGAGAAAAATAATCCATGTTAAAATCTGTAATATTCATATTGTATTTTTTATTAATTAATTCTTTTAAATTACTGTCTGGCAGTTTGTCTTTTAAATATACCTACCAGGATTATTGCGATAATTCCTAAGCTGGCACTTACCATAAAATAAGAATTGTAAGCTGTTTCCGGACTTAAGTTTTTAAAGATGAGACTGCTGAAATAGGGAATCAGAATATCCGGAAGATAGCCTAACAGAGAAATAAATCCTACGGCTGTTCCGATGATCTTATTATCTATTCTGCTGTCTCCAAGCAAAGACCAGTATGTTCCGCGAACGGCATAAACAAAGATTCCGGCTGCGACAATTAAAACATAAAATAAAGGAGCACCAGTTTCTTTTTCCGGAAGTAAAGAAATCCCCATAAGACATAAAACCGCTCCTCCCAATGTTATTGCCAATGTTCTGTTTTTACCAAACTTATCCGCAAAAAAACCTCCTAAAATTCCGCCAACCGGTCTCATCCAGAGTACAACTACCATAACGGTACTTACGGTGACAGGATTTATTTTCAGCGTTTTTTCCATGAACCCTCCGAAGTAATAGACTACCCATGTAACCGCATAAGAACAGAAAATAATAGCTCCCATGAGGTAAACAAACTTATTTTTAATAACCAGATTGATGTCTTTAAAATCAAAGCCTTTTTCTTTCGGAAGTTTTGTATCACAGGCCTGCTGCTTAATTTCTTTTGTTTTAGCGGTATCATTTTCCACAAACAAGGCAATTAGAATTCCGGCTACCAATAATACTCCGGAATACATATAGATCACATACTGAATGGCTTCCTTTTTATTTTCCACCGCATTGTTTTTGCCTAAAGTGGTCGAAAATATAATCAGTGCCACACTGGCCAGGATGGCTTCCATAATGCCGCGTCCCCCATCTAAAAATCCAAAAAACCGGCCTTCTTCTTCGGGGGTTGACAAGAGTTTTACGAGCTTCATGTGGGCTCCCCAAAAAGTAAATACCGCAAATATTCCCCAAAGGCAAAATATGGCTACCACGGAGGTATAAGGAGGGATCTGGGCAAACCAGAAACCAGCCGCTGAGGTTCCTAACAGGGAAAGTACCAGCAAATATTTGACGGAGAATTTATCGCTTAAGATACCACTTGGGAAATATCCTAAAATATAAACAAATCCCAAGATGGTATAAATAATATTTAAATCATCCAGACCGATATGGAAGACCGATAAAATGGTTTCCTGATAATTGGTTCTCAGATAAATCATCGGATAAATTGCACCTGCTGCTAATACGATAAGAAAAAACTGAATATATCTTTTCATACGTTTGTTTCAAAGATTATTTTTGAAATTTCTCTCCTTCAGCCTGAGGGAAAATAGTCCCGAAATTCATGATTCCGTTGGGATCGAAAGCAGCTTTTAGTTTTTCGAGCATATAATAAGCGCTTCCATGCTCATCCTTCGTCCATTCATTTCGGTATTTACCGATACCGTGGTGGTGACACATGGATCCTCCGAGCTTTAAAGTTTCTTCAACAATAATGGTCTGGATAGGGTGGTGGTAAAGACGCATCTCATCTTCGGGCTCACAATTAATGTTATAATTATACACAAAATACATATTGGTTCCGTTGGTGTAGCTGTGGGAAGAGTGGCCGCCAAGCATCGTCAGATCCTGACTTCTTGGGAATTCATTTCTAATTCTGTTGATTACATTATAGTAAATATCGGTTACGCTTTCCCAGTCTGCGGAGATCTCTGTGGTAAATCCGTCATGAGAATTATGCGTGAGCATTTCTTTAATTTCATCATCAATACGCTGCTGGGTCCAGTTGAGATGAGCAAACCAATCCTGGATGAAGCGGTCTTCTACTTTTTCTACGATTCCCGACTGGTGTTTTTCCACAGCCTCTTCAATTCCGGCACAAGTTGCTTTTACCATATGCTCGTTACCCTCCGCCATGTAAATTAAAACGCAATGGTTTTTATAAAAATGGCTGAAATGCTGAGCAGCATCTTCCTCAGAATACACTCTTGCAACGGAAGGTCTGTAGCCGTTTGCCATAACTTCTCTCAGAATTTTAACGCCTGTGTCAATATCTTTTATTAAATATCCGTAGAAATGATTGTTTTCCGGAAAGTACTTAAATAATTTTACCGTAACTTCTGTGATGTAGCATAAAGAACCTTCATTTCCGATTGCGATATGCCTGATATCCGGACCTCCGGCTCTTCTCGGCACGTTTTTAATTTTAGAGACATGCCCGTCCGGGAATACACATTCCAATCCTACCACCATATCTTCAATGGCTCCGTATAATGTAGAAAACTGACCGATACTTCTTGTGGAAACCAAACCTCCCATCTGGGCAACGGGCTTAGACTGCGGAGAATGCCCTGTTGTGTAGCCGTACTTTCTGACCTCATCTTCAAGATCCTGTAAAACCACTCCCGACTGTGCCGTTACCTGTAAATTATAAGGATCTACTTTGATGATTTTATTCAGATTTTTACCATCAACCACCAAGGTCTGATCTTTCCAGTTTTCCAGTCCGCCCTCTGTAGCTGTTCTTCCGCTTCTTGGAATTACGTTAATACCATACGCGTTGCAATATCTCAGAATTTCAGATACCTGATCTGCTGATTCCGGGTAAACAATGGCTAAAGGAGCAGGAACGTCCAATACTTTTTTCGCTTTCGCGTATTTTTTATATCGGTCTGCGGATGCCTCATACAAGTCATCGACGTTGATGTTGATTTGATCTGCTTTTAACATCTTGTTCAGATCGTTCACAATTTCCTGATTTTCCTTTACTCCATGTACATTTTTTTGATCTAAAATTGTCTTCATTGTTCGTTAATTTATAATATATCAGTATTTTAATTTCTAATTGAGATTGATTTCTTTCACCGTTATATAACAAACTTATAGAAAATATTCTTTCTAGAGAAATTTATTTTCCATTAATTTGATAAATTTTAATAAAAATGGAAAATTAACTATAATTTAAACGAAGTGTTGTAAAATAAAAATCATTTTTAGAGAAATAATTAATATTTTAAACGCCTAAAACGCGTTAAATAGTAAAGAAATACCGTTTTAAAGGCTATAAACTTAACAAAAAACATATCCAAGACAGTGGAAAATAGTAAAATCAGAATATAATTGCTGAATTTTTGAGAAAATATGTTAAAAAGACCAGTCGACGTATTAAAATGAAATGTAATACTTTTACAAAAAAATTACCCCGAAACATGTACGTTATCAATAAAGATTTGCTCAATCAGCTGGAGAAGACTATTTATTCTGTTTTATTTAAGGAAATAAGACAAAATAATAATTTATCTATTACAGAGGCTGCTGAATTGTGTGGCTGTTCGCCTTCAAAAATCTCAAAATTCGTACAAAAATTAGGTTTTAAAAATTATAAAGAATATTCCGGTTTTATCAGTGGAAAAGTATTCAGCATTATTCCGGATGAAAAAGAACGTTTAAAAAGATTTTTGGATGATTTCGATCCTGAAATCATTGATCATTTTATTCGTTATCTTCAGAAATTCGAGAAAATTATTTTATTCGGCTACGGACCGTCTTTTATTGTCGGACAGTATTTTGAGTATAAATTAAGAAGTATTTCGGATGTTCCGGTATGGGCAGTACCCCATGAAACGGCGATAAATGATTTGCTGAGTGATCATAATTTGGTTATTATTTTTTCTGTGACGGGGCAGTTCAGATCTTTTAACACTTTGTATGAAAATATACTTTCCAAAAAAGGAAAAGTGGCTTTTGTACTCGAAGAAGGGCATACAGAGTTTGCCGAAATGTATGATTTTGTTATTTTCCTCAGTAAATATATGCAGGATTCTTCTTTACTTCCTCATGAAAAAACCAGAACTACATTTTTTACTTTTATAGAAGAGGTAATTAAACAATTATCAAGCTCATCTTTTAAATTGAGAAATAAGAAAAAATAGGATCTCAAGAATTGAATCCGTTTTTAGGATTGTTCACAACTTCTCATCAATGTAATGATCTATTGGATTCCGGATCATTTAAAATTCTACATGCTGAAATATCAGAATTATAGGTTATTTTTCACCTCATTTTAGAGATGTGAGGTATCATATAAATGGGTATTTAAAGTAATGTGAAATTAATTCTTTTTTAGTTTTATGTTTTAAAAATATATTGACATATTCGTAATTTGTGATTATCTTGTTTCTTTAAATACTGAAGATGAAAATAAAAATGATATGTACATTTCTAATCGTTAATTTTAGCTTTTTTAATGCTCAGATTCATCGTTTTTTTTATAATGTCTCATTTAAAAAAGATTCAACATCAGTACACTATGAGCAGGAAACTATGGTGTTGGATGTTGGAAATAAAACAGCGAAATTTTATCCGTATGATTTCGTTTTAAAGGATTCTATAAGAAAAAAAACAGGAGAATATTTGTATTCCTATGCATCGTTTGATTATCGACTAACACGAGAATTAAATTCTGATGTCAATATTAATTTTATATCTATTTCCCCTTATTTATACAAGTATTCGACCGTGGATAAAATAGATTGGATTTTAAAAACAGATCTAAAAACCGTTGATGGTCTAAAGCTGCAAAAAGCGACCACAAAATTTGGCGGTAGAAATTGGGTGGCTTGGTTTGCTCCGTCTATACCTTATCAGGTGGGTCCGTATAAATTCAATGGATTACCCGGTCTTATTGTTGAATTAAGCGATGATAAACAGCAATATATATTTAGGTTGATTAAAAATAAAAGAATAGAGCAGGAAAATGATACTTCTTTCTATTTAGAAAATCTGAATGATTTAAAACCAATTCCTATTTCAGAAAAAGAACTCGAAAAAATAAAAATTGCCAATTATCAAAATCCTTTGAAAGACTTTAATTCTCAGTCGATTATTATTAAAGATAAAGACGGAAATATAAAAACATTAAACAGCAGAGAGCTAACGAAACTTCATCAGAAAAGAATCAGAAAATATTATAATCCCATAGAAATTGATAAGGCAATACATTATCCCCAAAACTAAAATCGTCTGTTAAGGCAGAAAAAGCGATAGACTTTCTCTTTACAGCCCAACAAAACGGATTTATTTGCCAACGGTTACTCGATGCCATCTTAATTTCCGCTATTATCATAATGAAACTTTTTATGTGTTTTTCCAGATCTTCTATCCCAGTATGGCTGGTAATAAAATACTCCTTTTATTGTTCTACAGCACTTCTCCACTCGCCAGTAAAACTCAAGGATTAACACTTCCGTAAAGATAAAATTTAAATCCTTTGACAAGAATTTGAAAATATTTAGCAAACGTTAAAATAAAAATACCAAAGCAAAATTGTTTTTGCTTTGGTATAATTAATTATTTTTGAACTATAATCTGTATCGGATTTTTAGGACAGGATATAAAATTTGACTTTTTTATATAAAATTTAAATTCATATCATATTTTACAACATAAATATTTATCAATTAAATTCAATTTCGTATTCGATCAGTTGTTTATTCTAGAACTTGTAATTTTCATCTATTAAAGTAAAACTTATGCCTTTTATGTTATTTTTTTCCATTTCGTCCTTCAGTTCATTGTTAATAACTATTTCATAATCGTAGCCCTTAATAAGAAAGAATTTTGCATTAAAATCTTTTTTGAAATATATCTTGTTTATTTCTCTAATTTTATCAAGAATTATCACAACATCAGATTTCTCATAATCAATACAATCTTCTGTATTAGTAAATCTAATAGAGAAAGCACTTAACTTTTTATTCTTTTTATTTAAAAAATCAATAGAAACAAACTCAATATTAGGAATTTTATTTATTTCCAAAAAATTTTTAAAATCATTAGAAACTACATGACCTGTTATTGAGTAATAATCTGTTTCATTTTTTCCTACAAATGGTATTTTTTTTAATTTAGAATCTTTATTATCTCTTAATAATTCTATGCTATCACCATATTCAAAAGGAATAAATATGTCTCCTTCGTTAATAATATGTTTTAAAAAATAATATTTACACATATGATTTTAGAATCTAAATTCCTCAATAGGAATATAATCAAATCCTCTCAATCCAAAATCAACCATTCTATTTTTAATATTTTCAGATATTGTAATACTAAATAAAAGATTTTTAATATTAAATATTTCTTCCTCAACATTGGTTTTTATTACCAGCTTATCAATTCCACGAATATTTTTGTCACTCAACACAAAAAGTTCAGATTTTTCATAATCTATACAATCAAGTTCAAGATTCACTTTCATCAAGTAAATATTCATTGGTTCATCCGTGTCTATATGATAAACTGTAGTAGAAACAAATTCTATATAGGGATTGTTTAAAGACATAAAGAAATCTTTTGCTTTTTTTGATATTCCATACATTCCTGATATGTAATCTGTCTCATTTTTTCCTTTAAAATAGGTTGTTGGTGATTTTTTTTTATCTAATACTAATTGTAAATTCATATTAGATTCAGAACTTATATATTTATCTTCAGGCTCAATATCATGTTTAATAAAAAAGTATTTCATATAATTTTTTTTTATCTTATCTCAATATTTTCAATGTGCTTTCACTGGTTAAAGTTTCTAGCCAATTTTTTCGTTCTTTTATCATCTTATAAAACCTTGCCTTTACTAATTCTTTCTCGCTTTTAGACAAATTTTCAAATCCTTTAAAAATTCGACTTAAATCTTCTGTAATTAGCTCATTATACTTAGGATGCGATTGATGCTTAGCTCTATTCCAGAAATTAACAGGGATTTCAGAATCTTTTAAAGTATTTTTTGCATTTTCTACTACTTCATCAAACTCTCTTACAGGCGGAAGCATTGTTCCATTAAAAGCTTCATCTAAATTAATTCCCAACTCATCAAACGCTTTACCAAAATAAATTTCCATTTCTTTAGGTACAATATGATGAGCTTGATAATCAGAAGGCATAGCTTCTTTTGGTAATAATCCTTTTTTATTTCTATCTTTTATTTCTTTTTTTATAGATGATTTTAATTTATATGAAGCATTGGCTGAAGGAGAACTCAATTGACTGTTTATTTTTTTTACCTTTATGTGGAAGTCTATCCAGTACACTTAATTGTAAATCATGAGTTTGAGCCTTACTTAAATGACCTAATTCTTCTGTTTCATTTATATATTCAAATTCACCCTGACTAAAACTAACGTTTTTCTTTAATTTATGACTTTGATCAAAAGCTTCTTTTACAAATTGCTTTTCATCTTTTAATTATGTAATATTTTTAATACTCTTCCTTGTATAAAAGCCAAAAAGCATCCCATAATTGAGATGCTTTCGCTTTTTCTTAAAAAAAAATATTATATCCATTCAGCGGGAATAATAATATTTTCTGGGCAATTAAAGTCTTTGATGACATCAAGAAACTTCTGGGTTATTCCCATTTCACCATGATATCTGAAATTAAAAATATCATTCCCATTCCAAGAATTAAAAACTACTTTCAAGTTTATTTGGTTTTCTTCATCTTGTCTAAAATTAAGTTTATATCTATTTATATCAAATTTCATAATGTACAAATCACATTCAGTGCATTTGTCTTGAAGATCATATGCTATAGGTATGTTTTCAACATTCGAAGGGATGAATGCTAAATGAACAAATATTGGTAGCTCTGAATTCTTTTTACCAAATGATTTAGAAACTGAATTTAGCACTTTAACCGGAACTATTCCTTTTATATTATTTTTTAGCAATTCGTTATAAAGATCAATTGTTACTATAAGAGCATTTTCTGAACTAAACATATCTTGTCCATCGTATTGATCAAAAACATATTCTATTTCAGAAAAATCTATTTCTTCTAATAATGTTCTATTACATTTTGAACACTTAGGTTGTTGAACTCTAAAAGTTTTAGCCCCTAAACTACCCAAGACACATCTATTGTTCAAAGTATAAATGTTTTCTTTAATCATAAATTTTATTTTAATAGATACTTAAATTCATTTGTTATGTTGCCTATTTGTTCTTTAGATAAAGTTCCAAATAATTTTTCTTGTTGAGTAATCGTGCTTAAAGATTTTGAAATAAAATCATCCGTTTTGCCAGCAAATTGTAATATTAAACTTCTTACGTCAGACGTAGTACCTCCCTCTTTTAAAAGTTGATTACATAACTTATATGTATCATCCCAAGCAACTCGTATGTCTGATAAATGCAGAACCTCATTAATATTTCCTTTTGGAATTGCTCTTAAACTTTTTGGTGCATTAATTAATTCTTTTTCAAAAAGATACGCAAAATCAGATCCTTTTTCAATTAAATGATGAATTACGTCATTTGAAATATCTGCTTTGTTAGCTAATGCGAATATTTCACGATAATTAGGTGTTTTGGTAAATCTATCTAAGTTAGAAATTTTCATCAATTCTCTATCCTGCTGTAAAAAGCCAAAAAGTATCCCATAATTGAGATGCTTGTTAGTTTATTTAAAAAAAATTATATCCATTCGGCAGGAATAATAATATTTTCTGGACAATTGAAATCTTTGATAATGTCAAGAAATTTTTGAGTTACTCCAACCTCTCCATGGTCGGCAAAATTAAAAATATCTGCACCTTCGTATGAATCATAAAACACCTGTAAATGAATTGCATTTTCTTCACTATCCCTACTAATTAGTTTTGATTTTTCTTCATTATATTTATTTAGATATAAATGGCAACCCTCACAAATTCCTGTAAAATCACTTGCTATAGGTATATTTCTAACAGCTGGAGATAAAATAGCTAAATAAACTAATGGAGGAACTGTTTTCATATCAACATTACCATATTTATATTTTATTTTATTTACTTTTAATGGAGCAAAGCCCTTAATTCCAGAGTTAATTAGTGCTTTATATAAGTTTTCAGAAACTATTAACAGTCCATAAGCACTAACCATATCTTCTCCATTATATTTGTCAATTTCTAACTCAACTTTTGAATATTCAATTTCTTTAAGAATATCTCGATTACAAATTTCACATTTTGGTTGCTGTACTCTTGAACTTTTTTTTCCTAAATTACCTATCCAACTTTCACAATTTAAAGTGAATATTCTTGGTTTTTCATTTATCATTTAAGTAAATATTTTAAGTTATTAGTAATGGTTGCTATTTCATTTTGTGTAAGCTGTCTTCCTGAGTTTAACTCTGCTTTTGCAATATCATCTAAAGATTGTTTTATGAAAATATCTGTTTTTCCAGCAAAGTCAACTATTTTATTTTTTATACCTACCTCATCAATCATATTAGTTCTTTGCAATCTCTTCAAATCACTATAAACTTTATTCCAAACATTTCGTATATCTGACAAGTGCAGAATTTTATTAATATTTCCTTTTGGAATTGCTCTTAAACTTTTTGGTGCATTAATTAATTCTTTTTCAAAAAGATACGCAAAATCAGATCCTTTTTCAATTAAATGATGAATTACGTCATTTGAAATATCTGCTTTGTTAGCTAATGCGAATATTTCACGATAATTAGGTGTTTTGGTAAATCTATCTAAGTTAGAAATTTTCATCAATTCTCTACTCTGTTCATCAAAATATATGTCTCCTTTTTTTAATCCTTTAGGAACATCTGCTCTGTCTTTTTTAATAATACTCATTAAATCCTCACTTGGCATTGGACCAGATATAATAACGAACAAAGGATTGATTTCAGCTAAAACTTCCCATCGCTTACCTTGTATTCTGAGCAGTACTTTTTTAATTCGCATTCGCTCTAAAATATCGTCGCCCAATTTACGTAAAGATTTGCTTAGTTTTCCAAGATTTTTCCCCGCAACTCCTTTAAACAGAACTTTTCCCTCTTTGATGATGAATTTGGCATAATTCATTACCGCTTTAGCACTCGATTTGGCAAGTTTTAAACCTGCTTTTACCAAATTTGTTATTGCTTTTGCGGCTACTTCAACCAATTTAAATCCGAGATACATCGCCAATTCTATTAATGATGCACCCAATCCTCTGCTGAAAGCTTTGGTACCGCCTTTAATATCTCCGTTCCAAGATTTGGCTAATCCGTCTGCAAAGTAAGGGGCTATTTGTGCTATTGCTACACCTATAAATACATCTGCCAATATTGGCATAATTACAGGCAATGCAGCAGTTATTGCTCCTCCGGTAACTATCTCAGCTGCGATAAATACTACCAATGCTGCGATAATTCCACCAACAACTTTTAACCAATTTTTATCCCACCATTGCTTAATGCCTGTTTTCATCACTTCCCATTTTATTTCGGCACGTTTCATTGGGGTTAATCCATCATTAAATTTTTGTCCTGATGTTTCAGGTGCGCTGTGTGAGGCGTTAGCTTCTTCCATTACGGAAGACATCGTTCTGGAAGGATCATTGCGTTCACCAAGAGTGGCTTCAGTTTGTCCTGCTTTTTGCATTCTTCTTAGCTCAGCCTGCATTTCCGGAGAGAGCTCTTCAAAACTTACAACGTCTACACCAACATTTGCATTCGTCCACGGTGCTTTTGGCATTCCGTCATCAGAATCCACTTCGCTTCCACTAGATAGTAGTCCCATTTGCATTGCGGCCATAAGTTCCTCAGGCGATAGTGATTCGTCAAGATTTGCTCCTAACAATTCCTCCATTCCACCTTGTTTTATGGTGTCAAATGTGATTGCGAATAAAGCATCTTTTATATTTCCTAATTTTTTAAGAAGTTCCACAATATCACCACTTACAATCATTCCAACAACAGTTAAAACACCTTCATAAACAGACTGAAGTATATTTAATAATTTGTCTACTGTTTCTGTCAGAAAATCAATGATCACAACAACCGCTTTCTTAAAGGCCTCAAACGTTTGATTCACAAATTTTTCGGCGACCGCAACGAACTTATCTATTTTAGCTTTCAATCGGTCTCTGATACCAGGGAACGCTGCCAAAGCAATATCCAGGAAGCCTTTTAATAAAGAAGCAAATCCTTTAATAAGATTTACAATTGCTTTTCGGGCCAGCTCTAATGCGGCTAATACAAGTGTTTTAGCGGCGTCAAAAATAGCTTTTACCGCTTTTCTGAGTGCGGTGAAAATAACATTCAAAGCATCTTTAAGGGCATCAATAAATTGTGAAACCTTGTCGGACACCCAACCGAAGAAACCTCCGCTTTGTTTATCCATTTCAGATTTTTTATTTTTTGCTTTAGTATCAGCAGCTGTTTTTTCTTTGAGAGCAGCTTTGTTGGCTGTATCAATATGCCCCTGAGCAGTAGTTTCACCTTTGCTTTTTTCTGTTTTTATATTTCCAAGAGTGGCTTTCGCATGGTCACCTGATTTTTTTGCAAAATCAGATTCTGTTTTATCCAGTGCGCTTTGCCATTCAACTCTTGAATGGTGAACATCCGTCTGGGCATCTTTCACCGATTTTCGCTGCTTCTCCTGAGACTGGTTTTTTTCTGTCCCGATCTGCGCTTCGGTTGCCTTTTCCTGTGCAAGTACTTTCTGATTATGCTCTCTTTCAGCAGCCTGATACTTCTCGTTTTCGGCTCCTATTTTGGAATGAATCATTGGTTCAAACTGAGCGTTAATGGTAGCCTCATCCATACCTTCAAGTTTCAGGGCATCAAGAGGTTTCTTTTTAACCGCTTTAGAGTTTATTTTGCGGGAAGACTTTAACATTTCATCATTCGGTTTCTTGATGATGTTGTGTTCGCCATGATCTTGATGAATGTCTTTTGCTGCCTGATTCTTTTTAATCGTCAAATCTTGTGCAACATCGTTTCGCTCGATGGTCAGGTGTTCTGTATCCGCTTCTCCCGTAAGATCTACTTGAGCATTCTGCTGCATGGTTGTCGGAATGGCAGAAGTATTCAACGTGACGAATTTCAGTTCATGAATGGCCTGTTTTTCAAATCCTGCATTTTTATTTCCGGCTTTGCTGAAAGAGTAGCTGGTTTTTTTCAACGGTTCATGCTGTGGAAACGAAATTTCTTTTGATTTCGGTTGCTGAGCAACAGATTTAACCGCTTTTTTGCTTGATTTTGCTATCGTTGTATCTGCGGTTGTTTTATTTTTAAAGGAAGATCCCGAATAAGCGCTTCCTGTTTTTGCATTTACTTTTGGAAGTTGATGCATTGCTTTTTCCGTTTGGCCATGTAACAGGGCTGTACTCTTATTTTGAATAGTATTGAAATGGTCAGCCAGCTGTGTAGCCTGAGCATTTGATAAATCTGCCAGAGAAAAATCCGCATGATCTGTTTTATCGATTGTCGTACTATTACGTTGAGCTTCGGATTCCTGTCTTTTTTTATTTTGCTGATAGGCTGCAGCCTGCTCCTCTAATGTCTTAGGCAGATACGTTCCCGATTTTAGCTGATGATAATCGGCGATCTGATTAATGCTTAAACTGGCTATATACTTTTTCTCAGCCAAACGGGTATCCGGATGATTGATATCTGAGGTTTCGGATAAACTTTGCTGAAACCGAGTATACATAATCTGTGAACCCTGATCATAAATGGTTTGTGAACCATGAACGGGTACAATCGTCCCATTGAGTTCCATCCGATTTGGGTTAGGATTGAAGAATCCGGTCTGTGGCGACGGTTCTCCGGATTTTTGTGTTTGGGAATTAGCCATATCCACTTCATATAAAGGAATTACCGCCGGAACTTTCTGCTTTTGCTTTTTATTCTGGTTCTGATGGGATTTATGGTCTACTTCTACAGGTTTTGCTGCTTTCATAGGCTTGTTTCTTTCTGGTTAATATTTGGGTTTTTAAGGCTGGATGACGGACGAGTAAGGGGAGATGGGGGAGGTGAAAGGTGAATTTGGTGAATGGTGAATTTTATTAAAGGTTTCTGATTAACCATTGACTCGTAGAAATTCACGATTCACCAAAAAATAACCCAAATCACCAATTAACAAACATAAACTTCTTCTTCCACGGTAATTTCACTAAACCAATTCCCCATGCCAGTTTTTCAAGTAAAATATCCTGTGTTTTTCTTTCCACGGTCAGTGTATACTCATGATCGGCAATAACTAATTTTCCGGAGCGCTGGAAAAACTCATTTTGCAATAACGCGGCGGAAGATTTTTTCATTGGCGCCCAGTTGTGCTGCACACTTTCAATAACATTTTTAGCCTGGGTTTTATGTTTGCGCGACAGTTTAATATGCCTGTTAATGGTTTGATTCATCGGAATATTGCATAAGAATTTTTCGAAAATCATGTCATATTCGGCAGCGTTCGTTTTCCCCGTAGCGATATAATGAAGCAAGTGAGCGCAGCGTTCAGGATCGGTAAGTTTCTGAGTTTTGGGATCGAGAAGATCACAATGTTCAAAAAACGTTTTTATAAACGGATGAATTAAAATAAGTCCGGCGTTTTGAATGTATTGTCCGTCTTTTTGATTTAGTTCTTTTTCAGTTGGACTTAAACTATTGATTTCTTTAATATTTTCCTTCTGAATTGTTTCTTCAGAAGTTTTTGGGCTTTCTTGCTTTTCTTTTGAATGGTTTTTAATGATTTCAACGCTTTCAACAATGTCGTGTTCTGTTATAAAGGGGAATATCTCAACAATAGTTTTCCATTTTTTACTGTTGTCTTTTACCGTAGACAATCCTGCCAGCCTTGCTGTTGATACTTTTTGTAAAAGATATTCCCGAAAATTGCTGTTTGAAGTGGTCAAATATTCCGATAACACGTCTAAAACCAATCGCCACACGATAATTCTGTCGGTTTGACTGAGTTTTGATATATGATGTATTATATCGGTCTCCAAATTGATTTTTAATTCTCTTTTTTCTAAAATTTTCAGACATAACTGAGCAATCTGCACATCCGTAAGCTGATTAATCATTCGATTCTTAACCTGTTTCTTTGGCAAAACAGAAATCAGACTTTTTTGAAAGCTGGAAGCTGAAAGAAGGTCTTCAAAAGCTGTAGATTCCAGAAACGGAATATTTTTTTTCTCCGAATTCCACCACGGCATCGATCCATTCTCTAAAAAATAGATAAACGTTTGTACCCATTTTTCCTGATTGCGCACCAGATAAGCCTCTGAACCTTTTTCTATTTTCTGATCGGACGTTTCAGCGGCTTTTGTCATTTCAGCTAGCCTCTTTTGGAAAAACTGCGTAATTTTATCTTTTAATTCCGCATTCAGTGTGCTGCTTTTTGCATCAAGATCTAGTTCTAATCGGGGAATCTGTATAATATCACCGGCCAGTTGCTGCTCTAAGGCCGTCATGTATTTTTCTATTTCAGGAAATACTTCAAGAGACAAAAAGCGGTTGATGTCATTTTTTATATGATGTGCTTTTTCTTTATTGCCGGTATTAATCTCAACAATAACTTTCTGAATAATATGATCTGGCTTCACTTGAAATCTTTTTTAATGATGCAATATTGACTCTTGTTAAACGGCTCTCTTTTTATCGAATTCTCCGCCCCAAAAACCTGCAGGACAAAGGCTTAATTTAGATTTTTGCTTGGCACTCAGTCTGCAGCCGCAACCTCTGATAAAACCTTCTTTCGGAGCGTCGGCAACATCCAGAGTTTCAGGATTCATCCATTTCATTGCATTGCAGTTGTTACCGCTTTTCAGGGGACAGGCCGTACAGATTTCCTCTCTTAGAGCGAAAATTACTTCTTCGTTTTCACTGGCAATACCCAATTTTGAGCGTAATTCATTGAAATGGCCGCCCATAATTTCATTGCGCTTGCCAAATAGATTTTTAATATTCATACGATATAAGTTTTAAAATTATTGAGGGTCAAAATTAGAAGAAGAAAAGCCATTAGGCTAATTATCAGGCGGCTCAGTTCTGTCTTTGCAGCGGATTGTCACTGCTTTTCCCAAGAATAAAGAGGAAGAGTGGCTGAGTGAGTGTGCGGGTTTAGAAATTATGGCATGAAGAAAAATGCTGTAATGGAAGAAAACGGTGATCAGGATGCTGTTTTCATATAGAAATTCCATTTTTAAGTGCCAGTTGATCATTGTATAAACATCAAAAAGAATATTGAATGTACGTCCAATTTCAGGCTGACATCAAATTTATTTTCAGTACCTATATTCTGACCCATTTTCACGTAATCTTTTCACATTAGTTTGATTAATAAAATTTTGATATTAAATTTTTGTTTTTAAATATTTGATTTTTAAGTTTTTATATCTTTTTTTTCTTCATTGTTTTAAATCTGAATAAAATTCCATTTACTGCAAAGACAGGTTTGACCCCTCAAAATATTTGTCTTTTGAGGACTGGGGATTGTATGTTTGCACCATAATAAAGAACAGAAATTATGATCGATAATGTACTGACAATTTTAAAGAATAAACTGAATGATCCCGTGAATGGTTTAATAGACGGCCAGCAAAGCGGAGAAATTGCGGTGGTGAATGATATCGCAAAACATGATGATGACGATAACTCGGATGTAGCCAATAAAGTAGTGATTACGCTGCTGAATATTGAGGAAGAATCTACCCTGAAAAACAGATCATGGTATACCAGAACGAAGAGCAATGAAAACCCGCTTCAATACAATATGGAAAAGAAAAATCCACCGGCTTACCTTAATTTGTATGTCATGATCGCTGCAAACAGAGATGCCTATGATAAATCTTTATCAGATATCTCCAAAGTGATTGAGATCTTTCAGACCAATAATGTGCTGGAATATAATGATTTCAAATTCAGAGCCGAACTACACTCTGTTCCTTTTGAGCAGCTAAGCTATGTCTGGGGATTATTAGGCGGAAAGGTAATGCCTTCTGCTTTCTATAAAATCAGTGTGGTAGAAATTGCTGCTACAGAAAAGGAGAACATTAACTTAATTGACGAAGTAACCATAGAAAGCTTTAAAGTTGATTAACCCTGTACAGGATAAAAACAAATAACCTTTAACTCAAATTTTTCAAAAATGCAAAATCCAACAACACCCGGTGTTTCCGTTGAAGAAGTGACGCGACTTCCCAATTCAATTTCATTAACAGATACAGCGATCCCCGCGTTTATCGGGTATACGGAGCGAACACCTGTTGGGTATACAAAACCCTTTAAAATCAGTTCTCTTTTAGAATATAAAAAATATTTTGGTGAAGCCAGAGAAGAGCCTATTCAAATTCAGGATCAGGTAGCAGGAGCGGTACAACTGATCACTCCGGAAGTGAAATTTTTAATGTTTTACTCGCTTCAGATGTATTTTGCCAATGGGGGAGGCCCATGCTATATTATTTCGGTAGGAAACTACATGGAGGCGGGAGTCCAGTATGCTGATTTAAATAATGGTTTGCAGATGGTTAAAAGTACGGAAGAGCCTTCGCTTATCATCTTTCCGGATGCTGTTTCGTTAGCAAATCAGGAAGAACTTTATACTCTTTATAACGCAGCCATTGTGCAGGCGACTGAGCTGAACAATAGATTTGTGATAATGGATAGCTACTACGGAGATTCTGCCACCTTAACAGATGATAAAAATACGATTGATCAACTGAGAAACGGAGTTGCGCTTACCACGCACGCTGCCGCCTATTTTCCACACCTGACGACCGTTTTAAACTATACTTTCGATCTGGATAAAACACCTATAACTCATTTGGGTCTCCAAAAACAGGAACAAACCAGCGCTGTTTTTTATGAAGAGGAAATTAAGGTTATAACGGATCTGCAGAGGCTCGCAGCCACGGAAATTTCAGATGAAAATCCGAATGGTTTTGTGCTGGCAGACTTTCTGCGCCAGGCAGTTGCTGTTGCAGAAAAAATTAATGAAACCGCAGATGACCTGTCAAACGGAACTCCGGATGCTAAAAATGAACTGGTAAAGGCCATTCGGGAAGCAAAAATGGTGGTGGAAGCTGTAAACAACGGAGTGATTGATGATTTTGTAATTCCTGAGGATTTACATGAAGAAACTCCTCTCTTTAATGGAGAATTTCAGGATCTTCTGAATGCCATTCTGAATGTTAAAGACAGGGTAGGACGCGCAAACGGAATCATCCTCAAAGACCTGGAACAATCGGATTCTGCTTTATATCATCAGGTAAAAAAAGAAATAGGAGCTCTAAAAGTTGTTTTGCCTCCATCCTCTACCATGGCAGGGGTTTATGGCAGAATAGACAGTATCAGAGGGGTATGGAAAGCACCGGCTAATATAAGCCTGAGCTATGTTGTGGCACCGACAGAAAAAATCTCAGACAAAGAGCATTCGGGATTGAATATAAATGACGCAGGATCAGTAAATGCCATCCGAACTTTCACCGGAAAGGGAACTCTGGTTTGGGGTGCGCGAACTTTTAACGGTCAGGATAAGGATTGGAAGTATGTAAATGTAAGACGCTACTACGACCTGATTCAACTTTCAATCACCAAAGCACTGGCAGACGGTAAATTTATTAATCAGCCCAATATCTTTCAGACCTGGTTAAAAGCGAAAACCATGATCGAAAATTTTCTCAACCATCAATGGATGGAAGGCGCACTGGCGGGGACTACTCCTGAAGAAGCTTACCATGTACACGTTGAAGCAGATGATCTCAAACCCGGAACAATGAATGTAACGGTAAAAGTAGCCCTGGTACGCCCAGCAGAATTTATCGTCCTGAATTTTTCCCATCCATTACTATAATCATAAACAAAAGTCACAAATAAATAGTCGAAGGAACACTTCGAGATCTAATTAATATTAATTTAAAATTTTTAACAAATGAATTACAAAACCCCTGGAGTCTATGTGGAGGAGCACGAAACATTTCCACCTTCCGTAGCACAAGTTGAAACAGCTATTCCTGCCTTTATCGGGTACACAGAATCAGGATTAAAAAATAAGCCCACAAGAATATCATCTCTTTTGGAGTACGAAACTCTTTTTGGAAAATCATTTCCTGAAACGCTTGCCGTAGTCTTTAACGAAGGTGTGGCTACGGCAATGCAGACCAAGATAAACGATTTCAGGATGCACTATGCCATGAAGATGTATTTTGCCAATGGCGGTGGCCCATGTTATATTGTTTCTGTAGGAGATTATTATGATGCTGTAAATGTGGGAACTTCGGTAACGGAGGAAAAAACGCTATTGTATGGTCTGGAATTGCTGAAAAGAGAAGACGAGCCAACACTTATTGTGTTCCCCGATCTTCAAGGTATGGTTCCTGCAGCTACAGATATTGCGGATGCTACATCTGCTGCCAGACAGGCAGAGAAGAACAGAGAACTGGCGGATGCTGCATACAGCGCGGCGAATGATGTTGCAGAAGCAGCAGATCTTACGGCACCTACTACGGTAAAGATTGTGCTGGAGGCCATCATCGCAAAGGCAGAAACCTACAAGGTTGCTGATCCTGAAGATTCTGAAGAAGTGGCAATGGCTCAGGCTGCTCAGGCTATTGCAGACATCGCTGAAATTACTGCCGCTCCTGCGTATGCAACGGTTGGCGATATTAAAAATGCGGTTACTGCTGCAGCATTTGTCTACCGTATGAATTCTGAAGATGCTGCCACGATTGCCACGGCTACCTCAGCCTTTAAAACTAAACTTGTTGAGAGATCTGGTAGTGATAGCGGTATCGAAAAGGCTTATTCATTATACAATTCAGCATTGGATCAGGCAGAACTATTGAAAGACAGGTTTGTTATTATGGATGTTCTCGGTGACGATGCTGCGTTTAGAAACAAGGTAGTTTCTACAGGTTTACAATACGGTGCGGCCTATTATCCGAAACTGAAAACAGCATTAAGCTATGATTTTGAAGATGGTGAGGTTCTGGTAACAGGAGTCTATGGCAGCAGAAATTTAGCGCAGTTAAAATCAAATAATTCCGAGTTATATAATCAGGCTAAAAAGGCAATCGACGCTAAGCCGGTTATTTTGGCACCCTCATCAGCAATAGCAGGTGTGTATGCTAAAGCAGACCGTATTTCCGGAGTCTTTAAAGCGCCTGCTAATATCAGTCTTAACTACGTGGTAGCCCCAACGGTTAAAATTTCTACCAGAGAGCAGGATGCACTAAATGTAGATCTTACGTCCGGGAAATCCATCAACGCGATCCGAACGTTTACCGGTAAAGGGACTTTGGTTTGGGGTGCAAGAACGTTAGACGGAAACAGCAACGAGTGGAGATATGTCTCTGTGCGCCGTTTCTTCAGCATGGTGGAAGAATCTGTAAAAAAAGCGACCGAGCGTTTTGTTTTTGAAGCCAACACCGCCAATACCTGGGTTCGTGTACAGACCATGATCGAGAATTTCCTTAATCAGCAGTGGCAGGACGGTGCTCTTGCCGGAAGCAGACCCGAAGAAGCTTATTATGTAAGTGTTGGTTTAAATAAAACCATGTCTGCACAGGATATTCTGGAAGGCCGAATGAATATTGAAATCGGTATGGCTGCCGTGCGTCCTGCGGAGTTTATTGTGCTTCGTTTTTCGCACAAACTACAGGAATCATAAAATTAACCAATAACAATAAAAAATACATACAATTATGAGTACATATCCATTAGTAAAGTTTGCCTTTGAAGTAGATTGGGGCGGAACAAAAGTAGGTTTTCAGGAAGTTTCGGGATTGAATATTGAAGCAGGTCTTATTGAATACAGACATGGGGCAAGCCCGGATTTCAGCAAGATTAAAATGCCCGGACTGAAGGTTTTCAACAATATTACTTTAAAGCGAGGAACTTTCAAACAGGATAACGAGTTTTTCGATTGGTTCCAGTCGGTTCAGTTGAATACGGTAGAAAGAAGGTCGATTACGATTTCTCTTTTAGACGAGAACGGAGAACCGGCGGTAACCTGGAAGGTGAAAAATGCATTCCCGCTTAAACTACAGTCCACAGACCTTAAAGCAGAAGGCAATGAGGTTGCTATTGAAACGCTGGAGCTTGCACACGAAGGATTATCTATTGAAAATAACTAATTATTAATTTAAAAATAAAAAAAAGATGAATTATAAAACACCCGGAGTCTACGTAGAGGAAATTGCAAAATTCCCACCTTCTGTAGCACAAGTAGAAACTGCGATTCCCGCTTTTGTAGGATATACAGCAAAAGGTCCGAAAAATGATCCCCAAAGAATCGCCTCGCTTCTGGAATATGAAACCGTTTTTGGAGTCGCAAAGCCCGAAGCTTTTAAAATTAACATTAATGAGGGCGTTGCAGAAGCAGAGGTGGTACTGAGTCCTTTCAAAATGTATTATGCGATGCAAATGTATTTTGCCAATGGCGGAGGCCCATGTTATATTGTTTCGGCAGGAGAAAAAGAATCTGGATTTCCCTCTGTGGTAGAGATGGAAGAGCTGAGAAAAGCTTTTACAACTTTAGAAAAAGAAGAAGAACCTACGCTTATTGTTTTCCCGGATGCCGAGGCTTTAGGAACTAATGCCTATACATTATACAATTTAGCATTAGATCAAGCAGAATCTATGAAAGACAGATTTGTTATCATGGATGTTGTAGGTGACGATGGTGCTGCGGTGGCTAACTTTAGAAAAGGGGTCGAAGCCGGACCAAGCGGTGAACGTTTGAAATACGGGGCAGCCTATTACCCGAAATTAGAAACTATTTTAAGTTATAATTTTGATGAAAAGGAAGTTGAAATTAGTGTTTCCCAAGCAGATTTTGCTTCAAGAATTGCAGGCGCTACTTATTTATCAGATTTAAAAACAACCGATTCCGATTTATACAACAAAGCTAAAAAAGCAATTGAGTCTAAAAGAGTGGTTGTACTAGCATCATCAGCTATGGCAGGCGTATATGCTAAAGTAGACAGTACTTCTGGAGTATTTAAGTCGCCGGCTAATACCAGCCTGAACTATGTGGTCGCTCCAACTGTAAAAATCTCTCATGAAGAGCAGGAGAGCCTTAACGTAGATGCACTGGCCGGAAAATCCATCAATGCCATCCGAACGTTTACCGGTAAAGGGACTTTGGTTTGGGGTGCAAGAACATTAGACGGAAACAGCAACGAGTGGAGATATATCTCTGTGCGCCGTTTCTTCAGCATGGTGGAAGAATCTGTAAAAAAAGCGACTGAGCGTTTTGTTTTTGAAGCCAACACCGCCAATACCTGGGTTCGTGTACAGACCATGATCGAGAATTTCCTTAATCAGCAGTGGCAGGACGGTGCTCTTGCGGGAAGCAGACCCGAAGAAGCTTATTATGTAAGTGTGGGTTTAAATAAAACCATGTCTGCACAGGATATTCTGGAAGGCCGAATGAATATTGAAATCGGTATGGCTGCCGTGCGTCCTGCAGAGTTTATTGTGCTTCGTTTTTCGCACAAACTACAGGAATCATAAAATAAACCAATAACAATAAAAAATACATACAATTATGAGTACATATCCATTAGTAAAGTTTGCCTTTGAAGTAGATTGGGGCGGAACAAAAGTAGGTTTTCAGGAAGTTTCGGGATTGAATATTGAAGCAGGTCTTATTGAATACAGACATGGGGCAAGCCCGGATTTCAGCAAGATTAAAATGCCCGGACTGAAGGTTTTCAACAATATTACTTTAAAGCGAGGAACTTTCAAACAGGATAACGAGTTTTTCGATTGGTTCCAGTCGGTTCAGTTGAATACGGTAGAAAGAAGGTCGATTACGATTTCTCTTTTAGACGAGAACGGAGAACCTGCGGTAACCTGGAAGGTGAAAAATGCATTCCCGCTTAAACTACAGTCCACAGACCTTAAAGCAGAAGGTAATGAGGTTGCTATTGAAACGCTGGAGCTTGCACACGAGGGATTAACTATTGAAAATAACTAATCATGGCTCTTTTATATCCTCCAACCAGTTTCTCTTTTATTGTGAACGGGATTTCAACAACAGAGGGTATTGACTCCAGATTTCAGTCGATCTCCGGTTTGTCCACCGATATTACAACTGAAGAATATGCCGAAGGAGGCGAAAACAGATTTCTTCATCAGCTCCCTTTGAGACCCAAATATCCAAATTTAGTTCTTAAACGCGGACTCATGGTAAGCTCCGGATTGATAAGCTGGTGCAGAAATGCAATGGAAAACTTTGAATTCGAGCCACGAGATCTTATTGTTACTCTTTCCGGAGGGCTGCAATCTACCGCTCCTTTAATGGTTTGGAATGTGGTCGGGGCCTATCCCGTGAGATGGGAAGTGTCAGAATTCAACGCCGAGGAGAGCAAACTGGCTATCGAAACGATAGAACTGAAATACAGATATTTCAAAATACCTTCGTCATTCGCAAGTTTAGGCTTGTAATTTCTAAATACAATCTAAGCACGTAAGAGTGTTTTGGTCTAAAGATAACTTTTAGCAAAATAATTTTTCATAAAAACAACAGATTAGTCGATCGCAAGGCTGAACAGACTCTTCATGTGCTTGGATTTTTTAAAATAAATAGGTTAAATCATTGGTTTTTAAATAATAAAAGTCAATAAAAAAACACACGAAATGCCAATAGAAATAAAAGAGCTTCACATTAAAATAAATGTGGACGAAAAAGCAGCAGCAACAACCAGTGCGACATCAGTAGATGAAGCAAAGCTCATGCGGGCAGTGAGTGAAAGTGTAGAGCAGGTAGTAAATATTCAACAACGTAAAAAAGAAAGATAATGGGAGGAGCAATTCAAAAACTAACAATCGGAACCTATGAAAGTTCTGATTATGAAACGAGAATTCAGAGTGGTGCCTTTACAGCTTTTATAAATCCGACGGGCTTCTCCATGACGTATAAAACAAAGCTTAACACAGATCAGGCGGAAGGAAATTCTAAGCCTAATTTAGGATATACCTCATCGGCAGCACCGGATTTACAGTTAGAATTTCTATTTGATGGAACAGGAGTAACGGAATCGAATACTGGGATTAAACTTATCAATAAAATTAAAGGAAAATCGTTTGCAAAAACAGCTGTAACAAAACAAATTAATGATTTTTATAAGGCGACAGGTGAGCTTGAAGGATCTATTCACAAACCTTATAACGTTATTCTTAATTGGGGCAATTTTGAATTTAAAGGAATACTCTCAGAATTAACCATAGACTATAAATTATTTGATAATGAAGGACAGCCTTTAAGAGCTATAGGAAAGGCAACATTCAGTGAATCAACCAGTCCGAAACTTGCAGCAGCACTTGAAGTTAAAAAGTCTCCAGATCTTACACATAAAAGAACAGTACAAGATGGAGATACATTACCCCTAATGACCTCAAAAGTTTACGGAGATTCCAAATACTATTTAGAAGTGGCTAAGGTAAATGGTCTTGTCAATTTCAGACAGTTAAAACCAGGGAGCGAACTCTATTTTCCGCCATTAGAAAAAACATCATAAAATGAACAATAGCGGATACATAAAAACAGCAAAAAACCCAGACTTAATAACTTTTAAAGTGATGTCCGGAGGTACAGAATTGCCGGGTAAGTACGGTGTAAAAAGCATTGTTGTAGAAAAAGAAGTCAACAGAATTCCTTATGCCCGCATCGTTATTTTAGATGGAAGTGTACCGGAGCAGGATTTCAAATTAAGTAATGAAGATCTCTTAATTCCGGGAAAAGAAATTGAGATCACAGCAGGTTATCATTCTGAAGAAGAAACCATTTTCAAGGGAATTGTTGTAAAACATAATATAAAAGTCAGAAGCGGTTCTTCTTACCTCATCATCGAATGCAGAGATAAGGCGGTGAAAATGACTTTAGGAAGAAAAAGCAAGTATTTCTACGACAGCAAAGACAGCGACATTATTGAAGAATTAATTGGAAATGGCGGGGCAACTGCCGATGTGGAAGCAACTTCAAATTCACATAAGGAATTGGTTCAGTACCAAGCGTCGGATTGGGATTTTATGTTGACCAGAGCACAGGCCAACGGGAAACTTTGTTTCGTTGAAGACGGAACAGTGAAAGTAGCGAAACCTGATTTCAGCGGTAAAGAAGTGGAAACTGTTGTCTACGGATCTTCTGTACATGAATTTGATGGTGAAATTGACGCAAGGGATCAATTCAACAAAATTACGGCTAAAACGTGGAGCTATACCGATCAGGAACTGACGGAAGTTGAAGCTCAGGATCCGGCAATTAGTTTGAATGGAAATCTTTCAGCGGGCGACTTAGCCAAAGTGTTCGGAATTGAAGATCTTCAGCTTAAACATGGCGGAAATCTTACTCAGGGTGAATTGCAGGAATGGAGCGATGCAAAAGCAACTTTCCAACAATTAGCAAAAACAAGAGGAAGAGTAAAATTCCAGGGAATTCCATCGGTAAAACCGGGAGTTTCATTAACGCTACAAGGTGTTGGAAACAGATTCAACGGGAAAATTTACGTTACAGGTGTTCGTCACGAAATCGCCGACGGAAACTGGTTGGTTGATGCTCAGTTCGGGCTTTCTCCGACATGGTTTTCAGAAACGTATGACATTAGCGAAATGCCGGGTTCAGGAATTATTCCTTCCATCAGCGGACTGCACGTGGGCATAGTATCACAATTGGAGTCTGATCCCGATGGGGAAGACAGGATTTTAGTGCAAATTCCCATTATCAATAACGAAGAAGAAGGAATCTGGTCGAGAATAGCGACGCTTGATGCGGGTGATAACCGAGGGTCATTCTTCAGACCGGAAATTGGTGATGAGGTGATTATCGGATTCATTAATGACGATCCCAACGATGCAGTGGTGCTTGGAATGCTGAACAGTAGCACAAAACCTGCTCCCATTGTAGCTTCCGATGATAATCATGAAAAAGGATTTGTAACGAGAAGCGAAATGAAAATGATCTTTAATGATGATAAAATTTCGTATACACTCGAAACTCCAAAAGGAAAAAAAGTGATTCTGGACGAAGACGCAGATCTCATTAAAATTGAAGACGAGCATTCCAATATCATTACGCTGAATAAAGACGGCATCAGCATCGAAAGCGGAAAAGACATCATCATGAAAGCAAAAGGCGACATTAAGATGGATGGAACCAATATCAGTATCAAAGCGAGTGCTCAGCTGAAAGCGGAAGGAAGCTCGGGTTCCGAATTAAAATCCGGCGCAGTAACCGTTGTGAAGGGCTCGCAGGTAAAAATTAATTAATCATGAAACCGGCAGCAAGAATTACAGATATGCATACCTGCCCAATGGTAACGGGAACCGTCCCGCATGTGGGCGGACCCATCATCCCGGCAGGAGAACCCACCGTTTTGATCGGCGGAAAACCGGCCGCAAGAGTAGGCGACAAAGCCGTATGCACAGGCCCGATAGATACAATAGCCTCAGGATCTTCAAGTGTGATGATCGGTGGAAAGCCGGCCGCAAGAATGGGAGATTCTACAGCACATGGAGGCGTAATCTCGGCAGGGGAAGCTACTGTTTTAATAGGCGGATAATTTTTAAATCTTATTTAAAAAAAACGCTCTGAAGCAGAAAACTGAAAAATAGTAATCACAAAACGGTTATAAAGTGAATATCTATGCTACCGAGGCAAGAGGTAACCATTAAATATAACCTGAATTCGGGAAAAGAATAGAGCGGGAAGAGTGTGGCCGGATATTCTTTATTTTGTTGTGACAACAAAAATTCAGAGAAAAAATGGGAGGAGTTTGATTTTTATCCCTTCACATAACCTCCATCTTCCAACACCAGGCTTCCATCATCTATCACAAGTCTATAAATCCCGGATTCAGTTTAAATATAACAAATAACGTATGAAAATAAATACAGATTTTTTAGGAACGGGCTGGAGTTTTCCGCCTGAGTTTAATGAGACGCAAGGAAAACTGTTGATGACCACCGATGTGGAAGACATCAATAACAGTCTGAAGATCTTATTGTCCACACGTCCCGGTGAACGCGTCATGCTCCCGAATTACGGATGTGACCTGCAGGAAATGCTCTTTAAACCTCTGGACTTAACATTAATTACCCAGATGAAAGGCATCGTTGAGCGTGCGATTTTATATCACGAGCCCAGAATAAATATTTTAAGTATCGAAATAGATACGCAGGAAGAGCTGGAAGGTGACGTTTTAATACAAATCGACTACGAAGTAAGAAATACAAACACCAGAAGCAATATGGTTTTTCCTTTCTACAAAGGGGAAGCTACCGAAATATAATGATCAACGGGATGTCTGTAGCCATTTTAAACAACGAGCGATTAACGGTATTAATTTGATTTTTATCGTTAAAAAGTAAAAAATAACCAAGTGGATGAAGCCGGAGGTTAAACAGAAGCCCATTTTTATTTTGAATGAACCTTCAGGAGCCACAAAGTGGATGAATAAAACAAGCGTTGGGTAAAATCCGATGGCTGACCATAGAAAGATAAATATAAACAAATGAAAAAAACAGATACATTTTCACATTATCGTGAAGGAAAATCACAAATGCAGCGCTTTTTAGCAGAACTAGATCCTGGCAATCTTGAATTACACGATTTCGATTTGTTTGACTGGCTATTATTCGCAAACAACTTTGCACAGCGGGTAAACTATTTTCACAAAGATGATCCTACAAAGCCCAAAGGCAACTGGGGAAACTTTTTCTTTGGCGACGATACCAACCCGATCCCACGCAGAGAAAGTGTAGCGTATAAAAGTATGAAAAAAGAGGTTGCAGACCTTATGTCCCGGTTTGAACAAGACGGAAACCTGACGCCTCATCTTACCTTATTTGTGTGCTTTTTGAAGTTGATGGATTTCTCTAAAAAAGCCTTCAATAATATAACGAAAAGACATTTGGATTTCTATTATAACGAAATCCTGCAAATTGAAAAAAAAGAGGCGCAGCCGGACAAAGTCTATGTGATTTTTGAACTCGCAAAAAAAGCGCTTCAGGAAAAAATTCCGGACGGAACTTTGCTGGATGGCGATAAAGATGCGAACGGAAAAAAAAGGGTTTACAAAACCAATGAAGAGCTTGTCGCCAATCAGGCAAAAGTGGTTGAAATCAGGAGTTTTTTAAATGATGTTGAAAAAAGAGAGCTGAAAATGGCTCCTGTTGCCAATTCTGCAGATGGTCTGGGAGATCAGTTGCCTAAAGAAAGCAACTATTGGTGGCCGTTTGGATATAATTCTGATGAAACGGTTTCTAATAAATCGGTCTATAAAGAGCTTCCGAATGCGAAACTTGGTTTTTCTGTGGCTTCTTCGTTGTTTGATTTAAAAGAAGGGGAGAGAACCGTGAATATCAGAATCGATTTTACTAAAAATTCGACTCAGAAATTACAGAATCTTTCCGATGAAGATATTCAGAACAATATCAAAGTGCTTTATAGCGGAGAAAAAGAATGGCTATCAGGAATCGGTCTAAAATGTAATAAAAATGAAGAACAGCAGCTTGAGCTTTCTTTTACCTTACCCAAAGATTCCCCTGCCGTAGTAAAGTATGATCATAAAGTACACGGAGAAACATTTCAGACCAGTTTCCCGGTTGTAAGATTCATGATCGAAGGTAAAGAGTACTATGATATTTACGAAGCGCTTTCCGAAAAATTGGTAAAAAATATTGAGATATCGGTTGATGTTAAAGGGATAAAATCTGTTCAGATAGAAAATGACAGTGATGCATTAAATGCCGGAAAACCATATTACCCATTCACGGCACAGCCCGTTAAAGGATCTAATTTTTATATTAAATGTCCCGAAATGTTTTCCAAAAAATGGCTCAATGCAGAGATTACCATCAACTGGAAAAACACACCCGATTCGATAACAGATTTGTACAGCGCCTATGTTATTCAACCCAATCAGAATATCAGCGTTAAAGAGTTTGAAGGGTTGAAGAATTCGTCTTTTGTACGTTCTGATGCCTATTTTACAGCAGATACTGCCTTGTTGGAAAAAGAAGTCTGGTCTGAGAAAAGCAGAGGTATTGAGTTGTTTAAAAAAACAGAAAACGACTACAAAACTCAGTTTTCAATCTATAATTCGAGCAATGAAGCGGGAACGGGAGAGGCCATCAGATTAACCCTGAACCAGTCGTCTTTACAGGATGTTTATCCTAAGTTGTATACATTGGCTCTATCGAGTGATCCGGCAGCCCGAAAGCCTGTCCCGAATGAACCGTATATTCCTTTTGCCGAAGATATTGAACTGAATTACAGCGCAAGAGAAAGTGCCTATTCGTATTTAAGCAAAGATAGTAACGGAGAAGCTTCAAAAAGTAAGGGTATAGAAGTATTTCATGAAGATGCATTCGGGCAGTATGAAAAAGAAATCGAGACCAAAAGTATTGTTCCGGTACACCAAAATGGGGGCGAAATGTACATCGGGCTGGAAGCAATGCCTCAGGCAACCGTTTCTTTACTGATCCAGATGCTGGAAGGAAGTGAAAATGCGCTGGCAGATCCTTTTGATGAGAAAGAGTTTATAGAATGGCATATCCTTTCAGGGAATAAATGGCTTGACCTGTCTGATAATCTGCTGAAAAACGAATCCCGGAAATTTTTGGAATCCGGCATTGTAAAATTTAAAATTCCTAAAGGCATCAGCACAAACCATACGAGATTGACGGACGGATTAGTCTGGATCAGAGCCAGATCAGCAAGAAGTTATGATGCGGTATGTAAAATTCAGGGAATTTATACACAGGCCGTTTTAGCGACCTTCCAAAATCAGGAGAATGACCTGGCTCATTTAGATAACGGTCTGGCAGCGGAAACCATTGCAAAACTGATAACCAGGGTTCCTCAGGTGAAATCAGTACAACAACCTTATAATTCGTTCGGCGGAAAGTATAAAGAAGCCGATTCTGAGTTTTACAGAAGGGTAAGCGAAAGATTGAGACACAAGCACCGCGCTGTTACCCAATGGGATTATGAGCAGCTGATATTACAGGACTTCCCGGAAGTTTTTAAGGTTAAATGTCTCAACCATACCTCCGAAAACTCTTATATGGCTCCCGGACACGTTACCTTAATGGTTGTGCCGAATATTAAAAATAAAAATGCTTTCGACATCTATCAGCCAAGAGTAAGCCGTGCCAGCCTGAATAAAATTCAAAACTATATCAATGAACTGAATACCATGCATGTAAAGGCTCAGGTAATCAACCCGAATTATAAAGAAGCCAAGGTACAGATAAAGGTGAAATTCTTTGAGCAGTACGACGAAACATTTTACAGCAGGCAACTGGACGAAGATATTAAAAAATACATTTCGCCGTGGGCTTTCACAGAAGCTAAAGATATTGATTTTAATGTAGAATTAAATGTTAACCAGCTGATTAACTATCTGGAGCAACTGTATTATGTAGATTATATAGATGATATTAAAATTCTGGTGAATAATGTGATACAGAAAAAATCTTTAATCGAGATCGATCCCAAATCTATTTTGGTGTCTGCCAAACAGCATCAGGTAACTATTGCCGAACAAGTATGTATTTAATAATAAACAGAAGAAAACAGCATCATGTCAGAAAATAAGCACATTAGCATATCAAAAAATATAGAAACGGGAGATCAGACCGATTTTCATTTTCTGCGCAAAACAGGGGTTGAGTACATCGAACAACTCGGAGGAAAACTGTGGACAGACTATAACTCTCATGATCCGGGTATTACCACTTTGGAAGTGTTGAGCTATGCCATTACAGACCTTGGCATGAGAATGAACCTGAATATGGAGGATATTCTGGCGTCTAAAGATCCGGAAACCGATATTCAGACCCAATTTTTACAGGCGACAGAAATTTTGCCTTCAAGGCCGTTAACCGAACTGGATTACAGAAAACTTTTTATCGACATCAGCTTTGCTTCAGGTCATACAAGGCCTATCCGCAACTGTTGGCTGGTTCCTAACAACGAAAAACTGTACGTAGATTGTAAAACAGGGCAGCTGGACTTTAAGCCTGTCGGAGAAAAAACACAGAGTTTTGATGTAAAAGGATTGTATGATCTCTATGTAGATTATGCAGAAGATGTGGACGAAGAAATTAACGGCAGAAAATGCGGTAAATCGAATGTTAATCTGCAGATATTAGATCGCTATCATGCCAACCGGAGTCTTTGTGAAGATTTAGCGGAAATTAAGCAGGTAGAAACCCAAAAAGTGGCCGTTTGTGCCAGAATCGGACTGGCCAGTAAAGCCGATGAAGAACTGGTGCATGCAAAAGTATTAAGAGCCATTAACAACTACCTGTCGCCCGAGGTTCATTTCTATTCACTAAAGCAAATGCTTGATAAGGGCCACTCTACCGATCAGATTTTTGAAGGTCCGCTTTTGGAAAATGGCTTTATAGATACGGAAGAGTTAAAAAACAGTCAGTTAAGAAGAGAAGTTCGACTTTCGGATATCATCAGCGAATTAATGAAGATTGATGGGGTTAAAGAAATTCATGAAATCTCTATCGCAGGCTGTGATCAGGTGATCCGTCCCTCCAACGACTGGCTGATCTGTATTGAAAAAGGCAGAAAACCGGAACTTTGTGATCTAAGCTCGTTCAGTTACAGCAAAGGTTCGCTACCTCTGAATATTAATGAAAAAGAAGTTCAGGAATACGTAAAAACACTGAAAAAAGAGGAGGAAGTGCTGAGAGAAGATGCCAGACAGAATAAAGAACTGGTTTTACCCGGAGGAACCTCTTATGATATCGCCGAATATGAAAGTATTCTCAATGAATTTCCGGACACGTACGGAGTAGGAATTTCCGGAATTATCGGCAATAAAACTCCGGAAAGAGAGGCTTTGGCCAAACAGATGCAGGGATATTTGCTGTTCTTCGATCAGATTCTTGCCGGCTATTTTAAGCATCTGGAAAAGGTAAAAGAAGTATTAAGCGTTAATGCTAAGCTAAAAAGAACGTTTTTTACGCAGACTCTTAAGAATATTAAAGGATTTGATAAGTTAGTGTCAAATTATCCTGCAGAAAACGATGATGATCTTACCGATTCTTTATACGAAGAGCTTGACAACAGTGTAGAGCGAAGAAATGAAATATTAGATCATTTGATTTCCCGTTTTGCAGAAACCTTCAGTGATTATACGTTTGTAATGAAATCATTGTACGGAAAATCTACCGATGAGATTGTCTTAGGCAACAAAGAAAAATTCTTAAATGAATACGCATCGTTAAGCAAAGACAGAGGGTTGGGGTACAATTATACTTTGTTTGCAGAGTCGGATATCTGGAATACAGCTAATATTTCCGGTGTGCAGAAAAGAATTGCGCGTTTGCTGGGAATTAAAAATTATACCCAGAGAAACTTATCCCGATCGCCGGTTTCAATTATTAAAACAGTGAACGGTGATAAGGAGAATTATGCATGGAAAGTAAAAGATGAAGAAGGAAATATCATCTTATCTTCGGTCAACAGCTATGAGATTGAATATGCAGCCACCAAAAACCTGAATGAAGCGATTTTTCAGACCATTCAGATCGATCAGGAAGATCTCGACAATATTCTGAAAAAGCCGGTTTTTGAAAATCAATTAATCGGAAATATCATCATCCGCGTCTCAGTGGCTGGTAATTATTATCTGGAAATTTTAGATGAAGAGAACAATGTAATCGCTACACACAAAAAAACCAATCCTTATTCCACACCTGAAGATTTGGCTGAAGGGATTAAAAATATCATCAAATATTTCAAATATGAATTTACAGAAGAGGGTATTTTTCTCGTGGAGCATTTATTATTAAAGCCCACAGCCAAAGACTATAAACTGATGGGAGGAGTTGGCTGTATGGAAATCGAACGCACTTTTAAAGTCATGTATGATTTTGAAGAGGTGGGGGCTACAGATCCTGTAGAATATTCGGAAACCTTTATGTCTTCATGTGAAGAAGATTGTGAGACCGATGTTTTTGATCCTTATTCTTACCGCGTAAGCATTGTTCTTCCAGGTTATGCCTATCGTTTTCAGGATCCTGATTTCAGACGTTATGCTGAAAAAGTAATCAGACAGGAAATTCCGGCTCATGTTTTAGCAAAAATATGCTGGGTTGGAGACCGGTTAAGCGAAACACAAACGGCACAGAACGATTTGGCTGAATTTGAAATGGCTTTCAAAAAATATCTTTCCGATAAATCGAAAAATAATACCTCGAATTTAGGAAACAGCATTCAGGATGTTCTGACCGCTCTTACGCATTTAAATAATATTTACAGACCGGGAAGACTTCTGGACTGCGCGAAGGACGATCATGACAGCTTAGACGGAAGAATCATATTAGGACAATCAAACATATAAAAAAATTGACAAACAATGAATACCAAATTAGATAATATAACAACTCAATATAGAAAGTTCAACGAAAACCAGGCGTTAACAGACGGGCAGTTAAATGAATTTATAGACTATTTTGAAGATCAGGACAGGCTGTCGAGAACCCGTTTGAGTGGTGTTGGAGTGGTCTGTGGTTTTCAGTCTGCATACAATGACGGGATTTTACAGCCCATAGAGCTGGAAATGCTGAATAAAAGACCCGTAGAAATTGATCTCGGTCTAAATACAATTGCCATCAGCCAGGGAGTGGGGGTTACTACGGACGGGGACTTAATTACCCTGCGCCGAAAAATAACGACTTCCGAAACATCAATTGACTTCGACCGGAATACTTATAAATATTACAGAGGCTATACAGATCCTGTTCAATATGGGCATTTCATGATGGGTGGCTCTCAGGTTCCCCTTTTAGAATTAATTACAGCCGATGAATATATTCCGGATAGTGGTTTCAAACTTATCAAAGATTTGAGATCTATACGAGATAAAGTAATTATTCTCTATCTGGAAAGCTACTCCAATGATGAGACACCATGCGAAGATGCAGATTGTGATAATACCGGTGCAGAGCAGGTTTCTAATCTTAAAGTGCTTTTGGCGGACTCTGGAATTGTTTCAGATCTTCTTAAAAGGGGAGATGCAGGAGACAGCCTTTACACCATCCATAATGCCTACGAGGAACTGTTCGATCAGCTGCCCAGAATAGAGGCGAAGAGAGTTATTCTGGATCCCGGAATTGTAAAAGCGTCTGATTTAAGAATGAAATTTCAGGAGGCGGTAAGTTCTGTTGCTGAGCTGAGTAAAGGTTTTGATGCTATTGCGAAGACATTTAAGGTAAATACCTACTTCGACGGACTGTCGCTTCTGGATAAATTGACTTCTTTAATTGATAAGGGAATAGGGAATCTGGATGATTATCAGTACCGATACGATCTCCTGAAAGATTTAATCGATACCTATAATGAGATTAAAGACCTCATGCTGCATCTGAATGCGGAGTGCTGTCCGGATATCGGTTCCTTTCCAAAACACTTACTTTTGGGGCGCGTGGGCGCTAACATGGATTTAGGAGAATATATTCCTTACCGTCACGCTTTTTATCATTCGCCGGTAACCACAAATGATGACGAAAATTACGAAAGAGTCATCATGCTGGCCAATCGTTTTGTGCAGAAAATAAACGGATTCCAATCCTATATCGGGGCGGTAAAAATTACCCCTTCCAACCTGTATGTGAGATTGGGAAATAAAGCGATCCCTTATTATTATAAAGTGGCTCAGCCTTTACTCTCCCAATGGAACTATGAAAAAACAAAAACAGACAGGCAGACCTACAATTTAAGCTATCATACGGAGGCTTTAGCGGGAGACGACTTTATTCAGAATCCGTTGAATTATTCTATTGATAACAACGATTTTTATAGAATAGAAGGCCATTTGGGAATGCCTTATAAAACTGCTTTGCAAAATATTAATGATCTTAAAGCAAAGTACGGATTGGCCTTTGACACCATTGCATTGGTTTTGGATAAAGGCGGGAAGCCCGGAGGTGATACTTCGCCCAAAAAAGAGTCTGTTTCCATTGAAGATCTCAGAAATCAGCTGGCATCAATTTCCGGTGCGATCAGTAATCAGAAAAATGATTCCCAAAGCACTTTACTTAATATTTCTAAATTAGATGAAAAGTTAAGGCTGCTAAACAAAGCCGAATTTTCTAAAGAAGGCGAAGGCACTACCGTCGTAAGACAGGATCCTAAAAAAGAAGATGTTGTAAGTGAGCTTTTAAGTGAGTTTTTAGAAAGAAAATCGGGCTTAGAGCACGTTGCGGGGGTAGAGCCGGGCGGAACTTTTATTTTAATTTATGCTTCAGAGAGAGAAAACCAGGTGCTTGCCGATTTCTCATTGCCTTATCTGTGCTGTTCTAAAAAGGATCCTGTATTCCTTTCATTACCTCAAAGCCAGCTATGTCAGAAAGACAGGCAGATCCCAATGACGGTTGTTCCTTCCAATGGTGAGGTCAAAGCTTTTGTAGGCACGGTTCAGATACCGGTTATTGTACAGAATGCAGGGCAGAGTTATTTCGAACCGAGTCTTGTGAATTCAGCTTACCTCGGGCAGACGATAACCTTTACGGTTAATGATGATCCTGTGGAGGTAAAGATGGTTGTATATCCTCAGCCAAGTATTACGTTAACCATGGAATCACCTGTTTATGATTATACAAACAATCAGGCTGTTGTGAAGTTTAAGGTGACCAATAACGGATCTGGTTCTCTGTCTGCTTATCAGTGGAATTTCGGAGATCAAAGTACCGCCGATACAGTTCCAGATAGTTCCGGAACGGTTTCTCATTTATATAAAATTGTACCTAATGAAAATTCTACTTACAATGCAGTGCTTAATGTGGTTTCCAAAGATACAGGTTGTAGTACACAGGCGGTTATTGCTGTAGAATTAAGCGGATTGCAGTCGGTTCCTTGTAGTGATAATTTTAATTATAATGGAAAAGCTGGTACTTTCGAATATAATATAGACTTTGGAACAGACATAGGAGAGGCAGGTATTAATTACGACGCAATTAGTGTACCTGACAGATTTGTCATTGAATGGGGTACCGTGAAACTTGATAGTGGTTTTGTTGGATCAAGCAGTTCTAATGGTTCATTAATCGCTATGGGCGTTAATCCGGCAGATATCCGTACGGCTAATCCGTCGAATGGTGCAGGTAAATTAACGTTCATGAAAAATACTCCGTTTCCGAGATACGCTAAAGTAACTGTCTATGCACCTTTAGGCGGTACCGCATGGAATGTTAGGGGAATTTGTCCTCGTAGTAAATAATAAAAATAACTTCTTAGACCGAAAAACGGTCTGAGAAGTTTATAAAAACTTAATAAATCATTAAAAATGATCAATAATCAATTAAGTAATATAGCAGTCCAATACCGAAAGTTCAGTAAAGGACAATATATAGAACACACGCAGTTCAATGAGTTTTTAGATTTTTTTGAAGATCAGAACCGCTTATCAAGGGTTATGCTTCAGGGAGTTGGGGTTGTCTGTGGTTTTAAACCTGAGCTCATTTATACCCATAGAATTTTAAGCAGTATACAGCTTTCTCAGGGAGTTGCCGTAACAACAGACGGAGATTTGCTGACTTTGAATAATACCAGTAAAATAAGCGAAGATCTGTATGTAAGTGACCTGAAGACCGTTGATATTATCAATAAAAATTTCACCCATTATAAAGCATACGATAATTTCAAAGTAAATTATCCGGCTTTTCATGGCGATGATGCTAACGCCAGCCAGATTGAACTTTGGGAATTGGCAACCGCTCAGGAAGCGAATGTAGATTTTCAGCCCGTTAGTAACCTGCCTAATCTGGAGGATAAACACCTGCTTTTGTATTTAGAAAGCTACGAAAAAGACGTAAAGCCTTGTCGTGGAGTGGATTGTGATAATCACGGTGTTCAGCAGATCAGAAATCTTAAGGTATTGGTTACCACAGCAGCAGGAATTATCAATATTCTTGGAGAAGAACGTCTTATCATTGATCCGATAACCGGGGAGGCTGTAAAAAGCAGGAAAGATCGCGTTCAGCCTCATCCGCTGTTTATAGATGGCATCATGGGAGGGATGAAACAGGAGCGGGTAATTGTGGAGCGGCTTATTTTAAATAATGATCCGGAAACATCATTTTCTTCGTTCGATTTTAAAAAAATGTACGCCGATGTGCTGGAAAAAAATAAATATGGAGAGATTATTTTTGAAAAAATCAATTCGATTTCTCAGGTATTAGGAATTCCGACTGTCTATTATCCAGGTTTCAAAGCGGCATTAGAAAATGCGCTTTCTCAAAAAGCAGGATTTCAGTATGCTTACGATGTTGTGCAGGATCTTACGGATACCTATGCAGAAATTATGAAACTCCTTCCTAGGGCTTTTGTCAGAAGTCTTCCTGATTTGGATTCTTTTCCCAAACATATTATGCTCGGAAAATTAATTCCGAATCTAACGCTAGATTTCTCAAGACATCAATTTTATCATTCGCCGGCTTTGGATGATGAAAAAATAACAGAAAGAGTGAAACTACTGCTCAGTCGTTTTGGGCAGCAGGTGCAAAACTTTAGATATCCAATTTCTGAGAGCGATTTAACGCCTGTTAATGAAGGAATACCAATAGAATCTGTACAGCGCATTAAAATCACTCCATCGCGGAAATTAAATCCTCTGAGCAATAAAGCTATTCCTTTTTATTATCATATAACAAATCAACTTTTAAAAACTTGGAATTTTGATAAGACAAGCCATCGCTCATCCGGATACAATCTGGGGTATGACGGTAGTTTATTATCATTGGATAATCATGTACAAAAGCCTGCTTATTTCAATATTGATAAAAATTCCTTTTTTAATATAGAAGGTCATCAGGGCATGAATTACCGTGAGGTTTTTTCGCAGCTCAAACAAATCAAAGATAAATTTCAGTTGGGATTTGATGTTATGGTTTTGTCCTTAGAGAAACTTGTAGATAATAAAGATCTTTTTAAAGGATTTTTTAATGAATATGTAGATCAACATCCGGGTCTTGAGCATAAGCGGGGAGTTGAGCGTGGAGGAACATTCGTTATTGTTTATGAATCGGCAGAAAATCCGGTGGTTTTTGCAGATTTTTCACTTCCTTACATTTGCTGTACACCAAAAACAGAAGTTAAATTAAGCTTACCCAATACCGTGATCTGCTCTTCCTCGAAGCCTTTGCCATTTACGGTAGTTCCTCTTAACGGCGATGTGGAAGCTGTAGTGGGAGCCGGTTTAAATGGAGGTGTAGAGCTGAATAACGGACAGTATTTCTTTAATCCGGAATCGGTAAGTAAGGAATTATATGGTCAGGAAATTACATTTACCGTCAACGGAAAGGCTACCGACTGCAGCGTCAAGGTTGTTCCGCAACCGAAAGTAGAGATCGTGGCTCATTCTGTTGATTATCCAACCGACAGCTCTATGCCAGCCACGCTTCATTTTACAATTGCTGAGCTGAACGGATATAATCTTATGGATTATGACTATCAATGGGATTTTTGGGATGACGGAGGATTGATTCCGCTAATGCCGGATGCCAATGGAAATTTTGTCTACAAGCTGTATAATCTGGATCCAAAACAAATTCCAACAATCAGATTATATATAAGCAATGCAGACTGTACTCAGGCAGTTATGATAAGAGACTGGTATCATCCCCCAAGAACTTCTGTTACTATAGATGCGATTAGATTCTCGGATAGCAACTGCTGCCAGTTTTCTATTCCTTTGATTAAAGCCGCGGCACGAGGGCCTGAAGAAGTTTATTTAAAGGAAATGAGTTTTCAGCTATTTGGAAACAGCGATGGAAGTAATGTTCAGAATCCTCTGTATTCCTGGTCTCAACTGAAGGGCCCGAAAATGAAGCTCAGCGGAGCCAATACCTCTACCCTGAAAGTGGAAGAACTGGTAGTGGATCAGTACGAATTTCAGTTTACCGTGATAGACAGCGATACCGGCGCATTTGCTAAATCTGAGATATTGAAAGTAAAAGTGTCGGCCTGAGAAAAGGTAAATAATACAAAAGGGATGACGGTAAAGTAAAGTTATCCCTTACCGATCAATTAAAGAATAAATTAATACTAAAAATAAGACAATGGCAGCAAAATGCAATGTTGCATGCAAGGTCGATTATGAGTATACGCCTTCCGGGGCATTTACATCCGGCTCAAATGCAATTTTTAAATACAGGGTCAAAAACCCCTCAGATCCGTCAGCTCCCTACACCGAATTTACTAAAAGTCCGCCTCCTTTGAGTGGAGATGAGGTAAACATTGAAGGTATTCAGTCTGATGATGAATATGAATTAATGCTTACATTAAATATTAACGGAGCAACTGCTCAGAAATCCTTAGATTTTAAGGTAGATCGATGCTGTAAAGAGCCGTCCATCTCAAAAGTGTATCTGGAGCAGAATAATCAGATTGTGATGGATTATTCCGTAGGGCTTGCCAATTTTTATGCGATACAGTATCAGATCGCTACGGACAGCAGCTTTAATCATATTATCCATGTAAGAGTGGTAATGCAAGAAGAGTACACCGCTACTGAGTATATCGAAATGAATGGCGGAACGATCCCCGACAATACCAAATTGTTCATTAGAGCAAGAAATTACTGTTCTTCTTCAGAAATTTCATCATGGTCTAATGTCGTTGCGTTTACTTCGGGACAATGGGTCAGTCTTTATCCTTTTGATGCCTACTGTGTGTCCGGTAAATATAACGGAAGAGATCCAAGATATATTGATGAGACGGGGATTTGTCAATCGGCAAAAAGTCCATTTCAGAGAAAGGTTTACCTTACCACACCTAACCCGCAGGCAGGAACGTATCTTTACAGCGGATACAATACCCCGGCAAGACCTGCTGTAAAAGGAGATCTTTCGGATTTTGATGATCAGAACGGAGGGGTAGGCTCAGGCTTCAACGAGTCGGGAATTCTATGGATCAGATTTGAAAAAGAAGGGCTGGATTCCGCTTTAATTTATAATGTAGATCCGGACAAAGGTCAGATTTTGAATGTCTCTCTGCGTTTCAAATGTGAGAGCTAAGCATCCTGAACTTAAAAAAACGAATAAAATCCTCAATTTTTGAGGATTTTATTTTGTAAGAAACGGTTTGCATTTTATGGGTGTCATTTTAAAGCAAAGTTTTAATTTAAATATAAAAAATACTCGTAAGCAGCGAAGACTTAAGAAGTAGATTTGAAAAAGCATATTTTCCAGCTTCAAGGTATAAATTGATTTGTTTTTGCCTTCTAAAAATCAATAGTAAGCAATACAATCTTTGTATTAGAAAACATTAAATTTTTACAATTTAACATCATATACGCTAAAACATTCTTTAATTATACTTGTAACTACAGATGCTGAGACTTTTTTTGCGATTATCGCCTGTTATTCTTACGTCTGGTACTTATAATATTGAAGAGTTTGGCAACATCCTGAAGATGAATTTCAAAATCTTCATAATATTCATTCAGAGAATGAAGGGTGATGATCCCTTTTTCCACATCGTGGTTGATAATTCTTTTCACCAGAATTCCTTTTTCTTTGTGAACGATCACAAAATCCCACTTATCGTAATGCAGTTTGCTCATCCAGTAATCCTGTCGGATATTTCTGCATAAGATAATGTCTCCCTCCAGATAGCTTTCGTAGGATCCGTTGTCCATGCTGTCTCCTTTTACCTCGAAGCACATGTATTCGCCCCGGTGTTCTACATCATCGGTAAACGGAATGGTGGGCAGGCTTTCTATATATTCTTCATCCGCAAAATTATGAAGATATCCGGCCTGTGCATATTGGTTGGCCAGTGGAACATTCATGATTTTTAACTCTGAAAAAACAACAGGAGAAGCACTGTCATTCACCTTTTTTTGTTGCTCCTGAAGCAGGTTGGTCACAAAATATGCGGTTGTTTCAGGGATTTTTCGTTCGCCTTTCTCCCAATATTGTACAGCTCTGGTGCCGACTCCTATAGATTTTGCTATATCAGCCTGCTTCATGTTTAGCTTCTTTCGGATTTCTTTGAATTCTAAATAGTTCATTTTGATATATTTATAATTATCTGCTTAAAAAATACGTAAAAAAGTCATTTTTTATTTTTTAAAAACGAACATTGTGCGTATATTTGTCTCGCGGTTAAGATAGAACATTGCAAATGTACAAAATTATATTGACTATTTAATTTTTATTAAAATATAAAAGCCCTTTTTTTAATAATTAAATGCTTATAATCAAAATGTTAATTGTTGTTCTTGAGTAATCAGTTTTGTGATTGGATTTTTATTTTTTCGTTGCTATCAGGCGCAAATAATAACGAAATTATTCCTTTTCAATTATAGAAACATGATTTTTGATCTTATTTTAAGTGTTTATTGTTCGCTTTTTAAATGGTTGTTGAATAAATTGCGTTCGGTTTTTATTTTTTCAGAAATTAAGGCGTTCGGCTGATTATAATTTTCTGTACATCATAAAATCCGGATCCGAAAAGATAGTAAAAAGATGGACACTAAATAGATAAAATATCGATTAACAATGATCCGAAAATATCCTAAGCAGCAGCCAATGGCCGGAAAAAATGCTTTAGGCTCTTTATAAAACCTGGACAAGCCTCCGTTGCTTATTGATTACCGGGAAAAGCTGCCCAATGGACGGCTTGTGATGTATGAAACAGAAATCTAAGACCGTGTGATTATTTCCGGAAGACAATACCTGGTCCCGATTTTCTAAAAATCAAAAAAACTTAATAGAATCAGAACTATTCTCAAAGACGTAAAACAGGTCTTTCAGGATTTTTATTGACCATTTCAGAAGAAAATAATGAACTGAAAACAGTCTGATTTGAAAATAAAAACTTTAACAGTAAAAACTTTTAATAAAAACAATGAAACGCAGCAAAGAATTAGTAGAGAAAAGAAAAGATTTCGTGATCGATTATGTAAAACGAAATCAGGAGAAACAGATGAAAGTAATTGTAACGGAATTAACAGAAATGCTGTTTTTGTCTGAAAGAACAATATACAATATTCTTCTACAGGCATAGAATATAACAGTAAGCAGAGTTCGGCGCTGACCCAGAAGACAGGAGATCATTAAAGCGGGAACCTATTATTGCCGGATGAAACCAATTAAAATATAGAAAATAAATAATAACCATTTTAAAACTTCAGAAACCATGAATAAAAAGAGAAGAAAAAAAATCAGAAAAAACAGAGAGAAATTAAATCAGCCCCGAAAAAATATCAGCGATCTTATCGATGAATTAGCGTATGCCGATGACCATGATAATATGCAGAAAAGCAAGCGGTTTTTAGAGGATATTTATATCCTGGATCTGGAATAACGGATCATCTTAAAACTATAATCAGAATTTTTAATTAATAGAGAATAAAAAATGAATTTGGATAGCATAAAAGCACTCCTGATCGGAACTGCGATTGCATTTTCGGGAGGTTTGCTGAGGGTATTGATCTCAATACAGAATAAAGAAAAAAAAAGGCCGTGGGAACATTTTATCACATTGGTTATCGTGGTTATCGTGGGATTTACCATGAGTTATTTAATGAAAAGTGCTGAGCTGCACGACAAATGGTATTCTACAGGTATATTATTTGTGCTGGGCTACGGCTATGATAAGTTTTTACAGATGATCACGAATAATCTCCCCAACTGGATTGATAAAACAGTGAATCTTTTCATTGATAACCGCTACGGAATCAGGACAGACAGCCAGCCTGTGGAAGAAGAAAAACCTGCCATTCAGATTCCGGAAGAGCCTGTAGACAAGTAAAGACATAAATTCTTACCTAAAGATTACCAGGATCATCCCGTCAATCTTCCATAAAAATCCGCTTACTGCAACTACGGAATCCTTCACGAAAAAAGCAGGTTTTTTTCTTTAAAAAGACAGACTTTTGTATCCTTAACCAGAAAACTCAAAAAACAAACATATCACTCTTTCGAAGTGGCAATTTATCACCTGTTTCTTAATGTTCGCGCCACTTCCGATTCCTTCCATTCTTTAAAAATCGACCATTCAAGGTTTGATTTCTACCCCCAACAGGTTTATAAAACGCAATTGTATTGATTGCGTTTTATCTTCCTTTTTTTTAACCCATAATGAAACTAAAAAAACAAGCCTATGAAAGCAGCAAAACCTGTAGAAATAGACCATAAATCCCATCAGAACCAGAATAAAAAGCAAAAGCAGAAAGTTCCGGCGGTAATTCCTTTATCTGAAGTGGATATGGCTCATTCCCAAACACAAAAATCCGGAGGATCGTCTACACAGACCGGATTATTCAATCCTAACCCAAATCGGATGGAACTCAATGGGACGATTGTACCCGTTCATGGTTCACAAACCATTTACGATCAGGGTTCACAGATTATGTATACGCGGTTTCAGCAAAGTTTATCCGAAACCTCAGATATCAATCATCCGGATACCCGTTTGGCTGAGAAAAAGTATATAGCCAGTTTAAGTATTAATCAGATAGCCGATTATCACCAGGTGAAATCGGGAACGTATCTGCCTAAGACATTGGAGGAGCAGGCTGCAGCCTATCAGCAAAGAAAAAAACTTAAAGAAGCCGATTCTGCGGTAACATCCATAGAGAAAAAAGGAACCCCAGCTGCATCGGAGACTTCGAATGTAGCTCAGCTTCCGGCAGTGGTGGATACATCTCAATCTGCCGACAGTGAGGAGAAAGTGTCGACCAATGCGCACAACAATCCTGCGTTTACGGCATTAAGCGGAGCCATCGGCCACACGGCTAAGCAGCAAAAGCAACACGAACCCTCGCCGAAATCGACAAATGATGCGCAGGCTGCATCTCCGTCACCATCCAATGAGCGCCAGAGTATGGCGCAGGCGAGCCAGGTAAATACAATGGATGCGCAGGAAGCCGGAATGTTTAAAAAAGAAGATTTCAGAGCTTTACTAAGCGCAAAAATCCATCATATCAAACTTCCGGAAAATGAAAAGCAAGCCGATGAGTTTGAGAAACACAATAATATAGCGGAGATCAATCAGAAAGCAGTGGGTGACGTGAAGAAAGAGAAGAATGTTGCCGCTCATGATATTGCTTCTGCTACTGCCGCAAAGCCGGATATTTCAGGACATCCTGCCCGCGCCGTTGCAAAAATGCCGACCCAAAATATCGGGAAAGCTCCGGGAACCCCAAATGCTGCGAAAGCAATGCCTGTGAAAAGAACTGCCGCAAGTGTAGAGCAGCCTATTAAGGAACAAACCGCAAGCCTGGACAGCGAAATGAAGGCAAATGGAGTTACCGATGCCATGCTGGCAAACGCTAATGAACCTTCCTTTACGGATGCTTTAGATCAAAAAAATAAAGCCAAAACCCAAAGTGTTGCAGCGACTCAACAGTTTAGGAATAACGAAAATAAGGAACTTAACAAAACCTGTAATGACGCACAGACACAGGCGGCGAGCCATATCAGCGGTATGCACAATGCAAGAAAAGGAGGGCTCGGGAATGTGCAGGGTGAGCAAAAGCAGACTTCCGGTAAAGACAGTCAGAAACGAAAAGAAATTGCAGATCATATTAATGGAATTTACATCAGCTCCAAAGCAGATGTAGATGGTATTTTAAAGAATCTGGATACCTCGGTGGCCAAACAGTTTGATGAAGGAAGTAAGAAAGCCAAGAAAGCATTTGAAGTCCACGTAGATCAGGGAATGAAGGCTTATAAAAAGAAACGTTATGGAGATGCATATGCAGATTATGGTGCTTTGTATGCGCTTGGTAAATGGGCATTGGACAAACTTACCGGGTTGCCTCCTGAAGTCGATAAATACTTTGTAAGTGGTAAAGAGCTTTACGTTAAAACGATGGATCGATATATCGATGATATTGCAGCCCATGTGACCCACGAGCTTAATGCAGCCAAAACCAGAATTGCGAAAGGTAAGAAAGAGGTTCAAGCCTATGTTAACAGCTTATCACCGAGTTTAAGAAAGATAGGAAAAGACGCCATTGCAGAGATTCAAAGTAAATTCAATGCACTGGAAGAAAGCGTAAACAGTAAAAAAGATGCGTTAATTGATGTTTTGGCTAAAAAATATGCCGACAATATCGCAAGTATCGATACTAGAATTGCAGATCTTAAAACACAAAACAGCGGATTGGTAAATAAAGCGCTTGATGTGCTAAAAACCAGTGTGTTCGCGATTATTATCGAAATTAAAAATACGCTGACCAATTTATTGTCGGGAGTTATCGGTGCGATTCAGGCGATTATAATGGATCCGATCGGATTCTTCAAAAATCTTATTGCCGGAGTTTCACAAGGATTTACCAATTTCGGAGCCAATATCTGGACTCACCTTAAAACAGGTTTCTTTGGATGGCTGACCGGAGCCATGAAAGGTATTTCTTTAACGATGCCGGAAGACGTATTTTCTTTAAAAGGAGTGTTCTCCATTACCTCACAGGTGCTTGGTTTAACCTGGGGCGGAATTAGAGTCATCGGAGCCAGAGTAATTGGTGAACCTGTGATGAAAGTTCTGGAGACAGGATTTGAAATGGTGCAGATTGTTCGTAAAGAAGGTGTTGCCGGGCTTTGGGAGCATTTAAAAGACCAGTTTGCTGACCTTAAAACGACGGTGATGGATGCCATTATGGATATTATCCAGTCTCAGGTAATTCAGGCGGGAATTAAATGGGTGATGGGCTTATTGACTCCTGTTGGGGCATTTATAAAAGCCGCGATGGCAATTATAGATGTGGTGAAATTCTTCATTCAACGAGCCGCACAAATTATGGAACTGGTAAAAGCCTTTACCGATAGTATAAAAGCAATAGCCAGCGGAAATGTAGGCGCGGTTGCGAAATCGATAGAAAATGCATTGGGAAGAGCGGTTCCTGTATTGATTGGCTTTTTAGCTTCATTATTAGGAATTGGCGGATTGGCAGATAAAGTATTGGGCGTTATCCGAAAAATACGCCAGCGTATTGAGAATGCGATTGTGAAGTTCTGGAATTTTGTGAAAGGGAAGGCTAAAGGATTGCTTGGGAAAGTTGGTGTAGGGGAATTTGGCTTGGATAAAAAAGAGAAAAATAAGAAAGGCAAAAAAGATAAAGATCACATTACTTCTGAATCTTTTTCTATGTCTGGAAAATCTCACACATTAACTTTTGAGGATAATGAGATTTATATGGAAAGTAAAAAAGCTAAACTTTCTGTAAAACTAGATCGAGCAAAAAAACAAGTTGAAAGATATCCAACTTCAAACGCTTTTAAAGGTAAATCAGAACTTATAAAACATCAATTAATTAGACTAACGAATATACAGGATCGTACAGAAAAAGAATTAGAAAAAGCAGAGGGTTCAGGAACCCAAACTGAAATAGATAAAGCTCAAGATAAAATGCAAAAATTAGGTCGAATAATCCAAAACTTTGGAGATACCTATCAATTAAGAGACATTTTTGATAATGATGGAGGAGAGCATAAAGAGTTTGAGCCGAAAGAAGTAAGATTAGATGCTATTGGAGATCATCAAGTAAGTGTAACTTATTATTATGATAAAGAGGCTCACGAATATGGACAGCAAGATTTTACCATTACAATTAATGTAGAAGATGTAAGCAAACGAGTTGTAAGACATGTAAACGAAGGTAAAAATCTTGCCTTAAAAAAAATAGGTTTTCGCGGGCTTACATCACCTGCAGGACAATTAGCAAAGTACAATTATGGTTTGAAGCTAAATTCAGCTCATATTATTGGGGATCAGTTTTTGGGTTCGGGTTATAAGAAAGGATTGAATCTAATTTTAACTTCTGATCCGTTTAACAAAAAGACTATGTTTGCAGCTGAAACAATAATCCAAGAAGGAATTGAAGCGGAAATGAAGAACTATAAAGATAATTTTGTTACTTTTGACTTAATAGTAGCTTCTACTTATCAAGTATTAGAAGAAGATCCTATGGTAGAAACATTAAAAGCTGTACATACAGGTATGACTGATAAAGAGAAGAAAGCAACATTACTAAAACTGCAAAGAATGAAGCAGCTTCCAAGGCGTTGTGAACAGGTTACTTATGAAGCTTTTATAAATATTGATGGTGTAAGTATAGATCATGAGCCAATTACTGCTGAAACAAGAAATGGTGATATTTGGCTAAATGAATTATTTAATATTGAATCATAATGGAAAAAATTAAAACATTTATAGGTATTGTTTTTGAAAAAGAACAAATAGCAATACATTTACAAAGAAACAAAGATGATATTAATAAATATAATGAATTTGTAGAAAAAGAGCTGAACGTTTACTGTGAAGATCAGTACGATTCTGAAAAAAAAGTAGAATTTAACATTAAAGGTAAAATAGTCTCTCCATTTTCTGATCGTTTTTACGAGCAATCCAAAAAGAGTTCTTACCCAATTCCACGTTATCTATTTAAAATTAGTGAATATATTCATGAAAAATATGGCGCAGTTTGGGCATGTTATGTTTCTTTTTCAAATCCAAACGAATCAATAAAAAAAATAACAGAATGTTTTTTAGTTACTCTAATTAATGAAAAATTAAAAATTATTTCTGATTTTATTGTGAGTTCAGATGCTAAAGAATGGAGACATGTCGGAGGTGATGAAAATAAAAGCTTACGTCTACATAATTTAGGTAAACCTGTAAAAATAGAGCGTTATTTAGAGCCAACTGATGAATGGAGTTTAGAAGAGTATTTAAAAGATAAATAAATCCTTAAAATACGTTATAAAAGCGAGGTTTGTAGAAATAGAAGCCTCGCTTTTTTTGTTAAATATTGAAAAATGTCTTCAAATAGTACAGATTGTTCGTAAATACGGTATTTCCGGGCTTTGAGAAAATTTAAAAGACCAGTTTGCTGACCTTAAAGCGACGGTGATGGATGCCATTATGGATATTATCCAAACGCAGGTAATTCAGGCGGGAATTAAATGGGTAATGGGCTTACTGACTCCGGTAGGAGCATTTATAAAAGCGGCAATAGCCATTATCGATGTGGTGAAATTCCAGATTAGAAAAACTTAACAAAACACAGATTCTTATAGCAGAGCTCGATCCAAATCATTGAGGTAAAATGTTTGTATTTAAGTATGATATAAATTAAACACTTGCAAAGTAAAATAACCTTCAAACAACATCCATCAAAAATACTCTCCATAAAAATCGATATATTTGGAAGTCAGAACTTAAATTGAGAATCTGAGTCCTTTTTTTATATTTTACAGTCGCTTTTTTCAAAATCTTAAATAACAATTTTTATAAAGAGTAATGATAAATAAAGCTTTTACCCGCAACTGGTAAAAGGTTTTAACCACCAATTTTTACCGTGTATAGCAAGAGGTATTTGCTTTTTCTTTTTGAAGGCAATGGTTATAATGATCGCCAGGAATAGGATTGAAAACCTAAAGATATTCGCGTATGTTCCACCCAGTGCATTCTGATCTGCATCAAAAACCAGCCAATAAAGATTCATTAAGCAATGTAGAAAAATGGCCGTCCATAGATTAAATTTCCATTCTACATAAATCCATGAGAACAAAACGGATCCAAAAAAGGTAACCAAAAATATTCCGATAAGCTCATTGAAATCTGTGCTTTGGTATAAATGAGCGATTCCAAAAAGTAAGGATGCCGAAAAAACAGAAGGCAGAAATCCTAACCGCGTGCACCGGTAAATCATCCCAAAAAGAAATGCACGGTATATAATTTCTTCAAAAAAGGCAGCTGAAATCGTATTGATAATGAGTGTATCAGCAGATATTTTGTAGTTGATATCGAATTTTATCGCATAAGCGATAAGCATCGGCAGGGTAGAAGCAAAGGCAAACGCAAATCCTATCCATAAATTTTTAGATAAACCGAGTTTTAAAAACAGATTTTCTGAGCTTTTATACAGAATCGCTACCGTTGCGAATAATGGAATTGAAGTGAGGGCATACGTTAAGAAGTGTCCCAAAACTTTTGACTGGGTGAGTGAGGTTATTTCTCTTTGAAAAAAAGAAAAGAATTGAATGTCAATATAGAAATAGACTACACAACCAATAATAAAAACCAAGAAAAATCTTAAACGATCCATAATTTTGTTTGAATTTTTTTTAGCAAAGAAAGATAACAAGCCTCTAAAAATCAAATCAAAGGGACGTCTGACAAGACTTAGGGACGATTGGCAAAGAGTTTTAAAACAGGCACCACAGCATCAATATAGTTTCTGGAAATACTGAGCTCTTTTTCAATGCCGGCGACTGAAATTTTATAGCCGGAAGTATTTCCTTTAAAGCGGGTTACTTTTTTTAAGTTCACAATCCATGAACGATGCACTTTTTTTATCGCGTCGGTCTGAATTTGATCCAATAATCTGGTCAGCGAAAGGCGAATGATCTCTTTTTTTAGAATTCCCTTATCGTAATAGTGAATGATGCAATAATTATCAGCTGATTCTGCATAGATAAAATCTTTTTCGTCTATTTCTAATGTTACCTGAGTATTTTCTGATAGTATGAGTAATCGGGCAGCGGACTTAGCGGGATCAACATAAATATCGGGATCACTAGCCGTTTTGGCGGAGGGGTTATTTTTGCTGTTATAATAGATATATCTTGCCAGTATATAGATTATCGCCACAGGAAATCCTAATGCCGAAGCATACGCGAGCATGTAGAGGTAATTTTCAAAAGAAAAATATACTTTGCTCACAAAAAGCGTGTTGTAAAAATAGGACAGAGAAGAGATAAAGAATAAAGCCATTATGGTTTTAAACAATTCGGAGCCAACGGTCCATTTTCTCTTTTTATTCCGCAGTAATACATGGGCAGCAGAAAATGAGAAGGCCGTAATAATCGCATAAGGAAATAATATAAGATATTTATAGGAATGTTCAAAATTACCGGTTCCGAAGGGTTGATACATTACTAAAAAAACATAGAGTAAAATACCAACCATGGAAGAGGTTATGATAACTTCTATGTTGGTTTCTTTATTGGGATATATTGTTTTTAATATCATATCATTGAGTCTCATTTTGGGATTAAAGCATATGGATCTGTTTAAATTGTACTATTATCGTGTATATTATCCTGATTTCTTTCACATAAGCTGTTTTCATATCGAAACCTGTTTTATCTTAATTTTTTGCCTTAAAGTTTTAATCTAAATCAAAAATAGTAAAGTAAGCAGGAAAAATCAACAAGTTGATTTTATAAAGCCTATTTTCAAACTTAGCGAACCAAATTCATGGCCTCTGTTTTCTAAAATCAATAGAAAATAATACATTTTTGCATTAAAGAGACCTTAATCTTTCGAAATTTAAAAAGAAACCAAGATAAATAAGATGCTAAAACATCTATCATATATAATTTATCTGTGCTGTTGAAAAGAAAATCAGTTAAAATGTACGCCGATTTAAGGTACTTTTTTACAGAAAAATTAAACTTTTCATCTTCAAATATCTAAAAATAATGCAGAATACAGCTCTCCCGCTTGCCAGTATGAAAGGTCGGTAAACAGATTTTTTTTCTTATTTTAAATTAATGTTCAGGAATTATCTTCTTTGTATACTTTTTCGAAATAATCACTCAAGGTGAGAACCCGGTCTTTGTTGATAACGGCAATATATTTTAGAAACATCTGTTCCGTACAATGACCTGTCGCTTCCATTAGCAGGGCCGTGGGAATTTTTCCGTAAAAATTGGTGGCAAAACTTCTTCTTCCGATATGGCTGGTTACCAATTGCCATTTTTCAACCTCCATATTTCGGCAGCGATGCCCGATTCGCTTTCTTGCCGTTATATTACCCGTGAGGCCACAGATTCTGGCTACTTCTTTTATATCTGAATTATATTTTTGATTGTAGATAGGATCCGGAAATGAATCCCGGTTTTGTTCGATAACGTTGAGGACCGCAGGATGCAGAGGTAAAGTCATCTCTTTTCTTGTTTTTTGCTGAACAAAATTCAAACAGGAACGGTCATCCACTTTAATAATTTTTTCAGCTGAAAAATCCATAAAATCAGAAATCCTCTGTCCGGTGTAGCAACTCACCAAAAGCCAGTCTTTTGCTGCCTGAAGTGAGGCCGGGACCTCTGTTTTTTTTATGGTAAAAAGTTCTTGCTCAGAGAGGGTTACCACTTCCTTTTTATATTTTTCGCGGCGGATATTGTACAATTGCCTGACGTGGGTTGTGATATGTTGTCGCTCAATAAAGTTAAGGATGGTTTTTATAAAGTGTACCGTTCTGTAGACCGTACTATCGCTGTATTCCTCCAGTTGTCCGAATTCGAAAAACCTGTTGATGAGGTCTATATCTACGTTTTCTACTAAAATCCGTTCGCCTATATAGCCTTCAAACCTTTGGATAAGCCTCAGAAAGACTTTGTATCTCTTGTACGTGGTATTGCATATAAAGCTTTTTCTGGACTTAATATAGGATTCAGCAAAGAAAAGCAATGATTTTTGATCATATATATTTTCCTGACAGCTGCATATCCTTTTTATTTCCGTTAAAACTCCGCCATGAGTCAGTTTTTTGTTGCTTTTAATGATATCATTGATATATCGCTTCACTGCAATCTTCAGTTCATCCAGCTTACCATTGATCTCCTTATATTTTTTGAGATAAATATTTTGAGGTCGCTCTCTTAAACTGTCCCATTGATTACGACTCACAGATAGGGGCAACTGAAATGTAAAATCAACCTGCTGATCTGGGATATTAATCTGAAATTGAATATTTTCTTCTATTAGGTTATTTTCTCCTAGAAAAAATAAGAAGGTCATAAATTTTATATTTTAAGGATTATTTCCCGGCTAATTTAACATAAAAAAAAGTAGTCCTATATAGACTACTTTTTAAGCAAAAATATAAAAAAAAAATTAAAAATAAAATAAATAATGAATTATTATTCAGCAACTTTTGAGCTGATGCCCGAAATCGTAATAGTGAATTAAAAAATAAATAAGTCCACAAAACGATGGTCATTTTAACGTCTCTGCATTGAAATTATTTATTTATTAAATAGTTACAAATTTATCGTAGTCTATATAGGACTACAATTATGAATTTATTTAACCTAAATATTAAAAAGTATGAAATATTTTAATCATTACATACTTTGTGTTGGTTTATTTTCTTTAACTTGCCAGTTAAATGCGAAAATAATTAACGTGCGTGATTCTCAGTATATAAAAGAGGCTTCTCAAAATATAAATGCCCCCGAAAAAGGAGACAGCATCGTGGTATTAAAAGATAATATTCGGACAAAAAACAGCCAGAACAGGCAAGGTTCAGAGAAATTGCCGCCAGTGCCTCCGGAGTCGAAGGTGATGGCTCTTCCTGTAAACGGATATATTCCCATCCTGATATTGGTTGCGATTGTACTTATTTTTTATTTCGGAAAAAGGAAAAAAAACAATTCCTGATTAGTTTTAATCACAGAATATAGAGTTTTGAGCATAAGATCACAAAAAAAGGAAATCCGGACTACAAATCTTTACTCAAGATTTTCTGATCTTAAGATCGCATAGTTCCCGTGCAGATTGATTGTAAATATGAAATTAAGGGCAAAAAAATTAAAGGGAGTCCATCAGAACGTTTTAATAACAAGCAAAACCACCATGACAGTAGATCTAAAAGATATTCATCTGGGAACATTAATACAGTGCCGGGTAAAGGAGATCAATATAGAAGACGAAAGAATCTGCAATTTTCTGAATTGCACCCAGGAGGAGCTGGAGGAGATGTACCAGGCAGAAAATATAGATTCCGGGACATTGCTCCGCTGGAGTAAACTTTTGGAGTATGATTTTTTCCGGCTTTATTCACAACATCTTATTCTTTATTCTCCGGCAATGGGAACCGGAGGAGCATCCGGAATAAAAAAAACAGTGCTTCCTCAATTCCGTAAGCAGATCTACACCCGGGAAATTATAAATTTTATCGTTGAGCTGTACGTCAACAAACAGAAGTCTAAGCTGGAGATCATGGAAGATTACCGCATTCCCAAAACCACCCTTCATAAATGGATCGAGAAATATGGAAAAACAGAAGCTGCCTCAGGCAATGAAGCCGGATTATAAAAGGATATTCGCAGATATTATCACAATGAAATATCCGGGAAAAGAAAGTGAATGTAAAAAGCTTTTATCCAAGGATACTTTAACTGTTTTTGATATAATTGAACTTAATAAAAAAATATTTGGCGAGGATCTGAATGACAGCATCAACCAAAGACATAAAAGTTATACAAAAAAAGACATCTTTCAGATCCTGGAATATCAGAAAAAAAACAGACTGAACAACTCCGAGACGGCAAGACATTTTAACCTGAGTCGTAATACTCTTGCCCAGTGGAAGAAAAAATTTTTAGTCTGATTGTTTTTTTTTTTGAACGAATGATTTAAGAATAATAAAAGACTTAAATCTTCAAAATAAATTCTGTGTAAGCTTATTTATTGATTATTTAAATACTGTGAGCTAAAAAAAATAGTTCATGTTATTATATTTGGTACCGGTTATCTGCAGGATGGCCGGTTTTTTTATATCGTTTTGAGATCTGCGAGGCAGCCAGAGCTTAAATCCTCTGATCATCCGGAATAATAGAGGTAACAGCCTCGAATTTCCGGGTTTAAAATTATCATTAAAAATGATTAAGCGTATAACCTATTACATTGTAAAAATTCAATGATTTTTTTTAACGCAAAGATTTTATTTATTTTCTACTGATTTTTAGAAGGCAAAGGCAAATAAATTGCTTCGCGAAGCTTGAAAATATGCTTTATCAAATCAATTGGTTGATTCTTCTTTGCTCACTTGACTATTTTTTATTGTTAAAATAAACTTTGCGTTGATCTGTGAAAAAAGTTTTGTCTTTTGATACGATAAAACTTAGTATCTTTAAACAAAGCGAAAGCAAAAATCAACATCAAAAAAAATAACCTTTAAAATTTTAAAAATCATGAAAAGAGCGGTCTTTATTTTTCTTCTATTCAATCTTTCTTTTATAAGTGCGCAAACCATTGAAGCAGGAAGTCGCAATACAGCAGGCTACATTAAAAGCGATGGAACTATTGAAAATAAAAGTCATGCAACAGTAGGATATATTAAAAGCGACGGCACGGTTGAAAATAAAAGTCACGCTACGATTGGGCGCATAAAAAGTGACGGAACTATTGAAAATAAAAGCGGTTCTACAGTGGGTTACGTGAAAAAGGACGGAACAGTAGAAAATGGCAGCCATTCAACTCTGGGTTATGTTAAAGATGACGGAACCGTAGAAAACAGCAGCCACAGCACGGTTGGTTATGCCAAAGGAGTGAAAAAAGAATGGGCTGCGGTCGTTTTTTTCTTTTTTAAAGTGGATTAACAGAAAAATATATCAGTTAAAAATAAAAGGCTTGGATTTGTGTAATCCAAGCCTTTATTTTTTATATAAAACCGGATTTTAAGAGCATTTTTCAGATTTTTTTAAAGATTTGAGCTCTCTCAGACAATGGATACAAAACCACTGCATCTACAGACTAAAAAGGGTGAAAAACTTAAAAAACAGATGAAAAAATCTGAGTTTTGAATGGCTTTAAAATAATCAACTTTAAAAGCAGATCCGTCATACTTTACATTCTCAAAGCATTGGCGAAAACCGCAGATATCCAAAAGGGATGTAAAAGACAGAACTACTGCAACTACAGGATAGTAAGGGCAAAAAACTTTTCTAAAAGCAAAAAAAACAGGAATTTTGGACTCTAAATCATAAGCAGTAAAGAATGTAAAATACTATGAAAAATAATGAAATAACCACAAGAGAAAAACTGAAAAAATATTTTGAAACAGGTAAATATCCTACGGAAAGCCAATTTGCAGAATTAATAGATTCTTTAAAGCTTAAAAATGATGGATTGACCTCTAAAGAACTACTGATTATTGCTAATAACTTAGCCACGATAGACCATCCTCATATTTCCTACTTCGGAAATGATATAGGAAAAATAAAACTTCCGGTGATTGTGAGTCAGCAGAATGCTGCAGATCAGTTAATTCAGATAGAAAATACAAATGCTGCAGAAAAAATTCAGTACTTTTTGGGTGACGCGCCCTACAGTATTAAAGCAAAGGAGTTTCCTACAGAAAAATTAGATGAGTTCGTTTACTATATTTTGTCTTATAAAGTAGATCCTTTTTATACCATCACCAAGCTTTTCGGAAATAATCTTCCCACAATTCCTGATGGCTTTGAATTTGGAACTCTGCAAGGTAATCAGTTTTATATTCAGGTATATAGATTTTATTTCGGAAAACAGGTTGATATCGTCCATACAAACGTCACTTTTATCAATAATACCCGCTTAATGATTAAATATAGATTTGAAGGTAGATACTGGGGAGATCGATACAGAGATAAAGACACGGTCACCGATCATTATAATTTTAATGCTGCAGGTAATGATGATGATCTCGTTTTATATTATAACTCAGATCTTAGCCAAGCGAACGAGTCTGTAGAATGCAGGTTGTATGATGCAGATCGTGGTACGCTGCTGTTATCATCGTATTTAAATGCGGGTAATCAGTATTTGAATTTGTGGGCCGGCCAGATATCCGGAGTCAATAATGTCAGAATAGAGTGTGATTATTATCAGAATGTAGATTAATGCTTTGAATCGGTTAATGGTTGCTCAGAAAGAAGAGACCTTAAGAACTGAGTATAATTTGTGTTTTTTTAAATCTTCGTTCATCATGAATTAGTCCGATTTCATTATTGATTTTAAGCTATAAAAACTAAAGCCACTGCAACTACCGAACAGAACCCTCAAAAAACTTTTATAACAATAAAAAAAACATGAACTTTGTCCCATCAGAGTAAATGACCCACTATTCTTCATTTAAATAAAAGCTACTGCAACAACAGGATACGACACGCAAAAAACTTTTATAAGAACAAAAAAAAGAGGAATTTTGACCTTTAATTCATCAACAGTCAACAAGAGCTTGAACTATTGAAATCTTATCTGAATATTTACTGTATAGAAGTTGTTTTCAAGCTTTCCGGACTCTGTTTTTTACTTGCTGCCTTACTGATTCGGTTGAAGTATAAAAATTAAAAATCATCTCAAAAATAATATAAAAAATTAACGCATCCTATTAAAAACAGGCTCTGAACTTGATTTTCTGAAAATCAGAACATACAATTTATCTGATTCCGAAAATAAGAGTAAATGGTGCATTTCAGAATAAAAAATGACTAAAAAACCAATGGAAACAAAACAAATACAAAAACTATTTACTCATTTAGAAAATGTCATTATCTGGCGTATTAAAAATTCTGATGAAGATTTTGCTCAAGCACCTGAATTTATATCAAGCGATTATAGAGGCTTTCATTTGGGAGAATATATTATCCGGAACAAGTTTAGCCATCAGGAAGTTGTGGTTCTTTTAATGGCTTTGTTACCCCGTTTGGATCCTGCTATGCTGAAACGCATTTATCTGGAATTTTCCGACAGCTGGCTGTTTGATTTTAGTTCTCTTAATGATAACGGGAGACTTTTTTATCCAACTATTCAGACCGTTCAGTATATTTTAGGGGGAGAATGTATTGCAGATCGTTTGAAAACGCTGGATTATTTTGATTCTGACTCGGTTTTGATAAAAAATGATCTGATTATTTTTTCTAGTTCCGCGCACGATCATATCCCGCCGGGAAGCTCGATCAATATTCATCAGGAAGCTTTTAATAAGATGATTTTCGGTTCGGAGCTGTTACCGAAAATGAGTAACGATTTTCCGGCTGAGCAGCTGCACACCAACCGGTCTTGGACAGATCTTATACTTCCTCAGAATACACTTCAGGAGCTGCAGGGTATTGAGGCCTGGTTCAACAGCAGCCAGACTCTTATGGAAGATTGGGGGATGCGGAAAATACTTAAACCCGGTTTCAGAGTGTTATTTTACGGAGATCCGGGAACAGGGAAGACTTTGGCGGCCAATCTTCTGGGAAAATATACAGAACGTCCGGTTTTCAGAGTAGATGTTTCTATGCTGGTATCCAAATATATCGGAGAAACAGAAAAGCAACTGGCAAAATTATTTGATAAAGCAGAAAATAAAAACTGGATCTTATTTTTTGATGAGGCCGATGCTATTTTTGGAAAAAGAACCAATGTAAGAGACGCTCATGATAAATACGCCAATCAGGAGGTATCTTATCTGTTGCAGCGAATAGAAACATTTTCAGGGCTTATTATTTTAGCCTCAAACTTCAAAAATAACATGGATAAAGCTTTTACGAGGCGTTTTCACAGCTGCATAAAATTCATCAATCCAAAACCTGAGGAGCGTCTTCGTATCTGGAAGCATAATTTGCCCACGCAGTTACAGCTTATCGATATAGATTTGGAACATATTGCACAGCGGTACGAGCTTACCGGATCTAATATTATGAATATAATACAGGATGTAAGCTTAAAAACAATAGCCTTAAGAGATCCTGCTTACCGGGTGAGCAATGATATGCTGCTTGAAAGCATTAAAAAAGAATACATAAAAGAAGATAAAATGTTCTCATAGACATTTCCATCTGAATTCTTTAGGAGAATAAAATAACCTGAACTCGGGATAACAGACTTGTGACAGATAAAGGAAGCGTAGTGCTGGAAGATGGAGGTTATGCAGAGTCATAACAATCAAAATCATATCTTTTTTTCTCTGAACTTTTGTTATCATAACAAAATAAAGTAGATCCGGCCTCACTCTTCCGGCTAAATTCTTATCCCAAATTCATGTTACAATATATGACGAACTAAAGATTTATTCCATTAATTATTAAAACTAAAGCTTATGAAAGCAAAAATTCTGCTACTGATCCTATTCAGTGGGCTTATACTGAGCTGCTGTAAAAGCAAATCTAAAATGACAACGGTTTCCGAAGAAAATAGACTGGAAACGAATAAGGTAACAGCTGATTCTCTGACTGAGCAGCGATTGGAACTTACTGAAAGTGCAATCACCAATATTGTAAAAAATGAACAGAAAAATGAAATATCCGGAGATATTTTAATCAAAGGGAAATCTGATCTGCTGAATCCCTTCATTTATCATCACAGAGTCGGAAATGATACCGTTCAGAGCATTTCTATTGTTGGAAATGCAGAATATTCGATCAGTAATTATTATGTGAAGGGTGATGAGAAAAAATCAGAAACTGTAAAAAAAGCATCGTCAAATATTTTCCAGAATCTGGCACATCATGCTGAGGCTAAAGAAATGATTTCAGAAAAGGCTTCCTCAGTTTCTGAAGAAATAAAAAAGACAGATAACAGAGGATTTCAGGTGGGAACCTGGGTAGTAATCTCCGTGGTTGTCATTATTCTAATACTTGTCTTTTTCACCTATAAATATCTGAAGAAATGAAAACATCACAAAAAGGAATCCATTTAATCTTGACATTTGAAGGTTTTAGCGCCAGACCTTATCTCGATGCGGCAAGAATCCCGACAATTGGCTACGGAAATACCTATTATCCCGGCGGTAAGAAGGTCACGATGAAAGATCCGGCCATAACCAAAGAAAAAGGGGCTGAATTATTTTCCTCGATATTGCCGGTGTACGAGAAAATAGTTACCAATAAAATAAAAGTAACACTCACGCAAAACCAATGGGACGCACTTGTATCGCATACTTACAATACAGGAGGATCTGATACGCTGTTTGCATTGATCAATAAAAAGGCAGATGCGCAAATCATTAAAGATTGGCTTACGACACGATATATTACGGCTGGTGGAAAAGTTTTAAATGGATTAATCAGACGTCGAAAAGCAGAAGCTGATCTTTTCTTTTCGAAATAAAATCTTAACTCATTAAAAAAAAGAATATGATAACAAAAGAAGAACTCAAACCTTATTTCATGACCGGGAAAATGCCTACGCAGGAGGAGTTCTGGAAATGGATGGATTCCTATTGGCATAAGGATGAAAAAATTTCTGCAGATGCGGTGGACGGAATGGAAAAAGTAATTCCACTGATTATTAATGATGAATTAAAAGGATCATTTTTGTCAGTTAAAATTCCGAAGGAAGTAAAAAAGATTGGCAGTAATGCATATAACTATAACGGTTTCTTACCTCAGATCAGAGAGGTTGCTTTAAACGAGGGACTTGAGGAAATAGGAAAGTCTGCTTTTGGAGCTCAATGTATTAAAAAAATCAGAATGCCCTCCTCGTTAAAAATCATTAGAAACGGAGCGTTTTCAGGCCAGCTAAATGCTAATGATAATACAGATTCTCTGGATGAAATTATTTTAAATGAAGGATTAGAAATTATAGAGGATTATGCATTTTCAAGTCCGGACAGTTCGAAAGTAAAAGATATATATATCCCTGATTCTGTTCGTTTTGTCGGAGTTTATGCTTTTTATATTTCATCTCTTGAAACGGTTTCAGCGCCTTCGGGATTAGATCTGAGCAATTCCGGACTTCCTGCAACAGCAATAATTACTTACCGATAAAATAAGACACTATGATTGTAAAAAAAGAATTAAAATCCGTCATAGAGGCAGTCCCCTTAAGCACCATATTCAGTTGGTTTGAAGCGGGAGACATGCCTACAGAATATGAATTTAAACAGACCTTTTCTTCCTTCCGGCATGTAGACGGAAAAATCAGCAGGGATGAGATTGCAGGTTTGGAGGAGGCTTTTCACGAAAAACTGTCTGCCGAAATTTTCGCAGATCATCTGAAAGATGAAAACGCACATCAATCATTCTTGGCCAAGCGCAATGCATCCAATCTTACGGTCAAGAATATAGAAGAATGGAAAGAAAAATTAAAAATTGATTTAGCCGCAACAATAGACGGCCCTGAAGAGACCGGAAATGTCTACACAAAGGAGCAGATTAATGAAATAACAGAAGTTTTTCGGGCAAAAGACAACGACCTGCTGAAACATATTGAGCGAATAGATCAAATTTTGGTCTCCGATGACGTAGATCTTGATGAACTTCAGGAAATCGTAAACTATATCAAAAGAAACAGAGAGCAGATAGAATGGTTGAAAGAGCTCATTAATGAAGGCTCTTCCGATGATAAAATAAAAATTGTCGGAATATATTCAAACTGGGGTGAGATACCTTATCAAAACAGGTTTAATGATACCGTTTATGATAAAATTCAGACAATAGAAGAGACAGCGCGCTCTGAGAAAATTAAATATGAGGAAATGATCAAGGGAGATCGTACAATAAAACATAATCTTGAGACTTTAAGCTTTATGCTTGATGCTTATGATATTGTTACCCTGTACACCGTACCTGTGAAGGTTCGAAGAATAGATCTTAATACAATTGAAGTTCTATTTGATTCATTACCACCCAACATGATTCAGTTAACAATTAAAAAAATATAATTATGGATATTAAATACGCTTATTACAGAAGTTCAATAGGGTATAAAGTAGAAGGTAAAACAGACAATGAGATTCTAACTGCCGGTGGAGGATCCCGCGCAATCAGTTCTTTTTGGCATGATGGAAACTTAAATCCCTCAGAGTTTGTGCTTAGATCACGAACATTAACAATTAATGGGACAACCTATGATCTGTCTGCCAACCGATCATTTACCACACCGGATACGATTACCCGTATAAAAGGAGGGACTTCCGGTTCTCTGGCTTCCGGGGATATTACCCTTGCTGCCGGTTCTAATATGACGGTTAACCAATCTGGGAATACCATTACCCTGGCTTCTTCCGATACTACGTACAGCGCGGGTAACGGACTTACTTTATCGGGAACTTCATTCTCTTTACCGGTTACCAACTCAGGAACAGGAAATGTGGTGACAGGAATTAGCCAGACAGCTAATGGAATTACAGTCTCTCTGGGTTCTGTGCCTACATCGTCGGATCTGGCCAATTATATTCCGGTTGCTGAGAAAGGAGCACCAAATGGAGTAGCTACTCTTGATGCTGCAGGACAGGTGCCGGCCTTGCAATTGCCGTCGTATGTTGATGATGTTCTCGAAGGATATTACAGAACGGCCGACGGAAAGTTTTATAAAGAGGCGGCATTTACAAATCTTATTGTCGGAGAAACCGGGAAAATTTATATATCGCTTGATACTAATAAAACCTACCGATGGACCGGAACAACTTTCGTGTATATCACTTCCGGAGCGGTAGACTCGGTCAATGGACTTACGGGGGTTGTGGTGTTAAATAAATCCCACGTAGGCTTACCAAACGCAGACAATACCGCGGATGTTACGAAAAATGTGCTTTCCGCAACAAAATGGACGACCCCCCGTACGATTACGCTTTCAGGAGTTACCGCAACCAACCAGACCATAGACGGTTCCGGAAATGTTACCATCCCTGTTACGGCTGTACCTGCCACTTTATTATCAGGAACTGCAGCTATTAATACAACAGGGTCAGCAGCAAAATTAACAACTGCCAGAACAATTTCTGCAACGGGTGATGCTGCATGGACGACCACCTTTGATGGCTCCCAAAATGTAACCTCAGCTTTAACACTGGCCTCTACAGGAGTAGCCGCGGGAACCTATGATCAGGTGACGGTGGATAGTAAGGGTAGAGTGACTGCGGGAGCGAATATGGTAAAGTCATACAGCACTTCTATTTCCGGAACGGCAACTGTAATTCATAACCTGGGCTCGAGAAATGTAGATGTGGAAATGTATGATACGGTAACCCTTTATAAAGTCTATGGACGTGTAAAGTTAACCGATACCAGTAAGATTGATATCGAATTTGATTCTGCACTGCCAAATACCCTGTCAGTAATTGTAACAAGAAAAGATTTGTAAAATGGATGTGAATTATGCTTATTATAATACGGCAAAAGGTTACAGAATTGTGGGCGGTACCGCAGCACAGTTTTTAAAAGCCGATGGATCGACTGACAATAGAGCATACGTAGACAAAACAGGTGACTCAATGAATGGTACGCTTACCTTTAATCATGCGGTAAGCAGTACCATAAAAAAGGACCTTTCAGCAATAACTTCAGCAAGCGGATTTGCGAGAGATATTCTCCAGCTGACAGGCTCCAATGGTGTGATCGACGTAATAGGATGGCGTGGAGGAGTTGATTCTTCGGGTAATGTGACTTTTGGTTATGGATATTTAGGAGGTACTGGCTATAATACGGCTAATGCTCTTCGATGGAATTCTAATCAACAGGTAGTAATCGGTGGGAATTTTACCCCAACTGGAAATTATCAATTGGAAGTAGCAGGTAACAGTTTATCAAGAGGTTCTGTAAATGCATGGGGTACTTTTAATACAACCGCAGGAGAGCTTCAGGTGCAAAGACTTGGGGTAAACAGGATCAGAACAAATCCTAATAGCACTATAATCTCAGGGGATCAATCTAATGGCATTATTTATTTAAGACCGCAAGGAGATAGCACCACGGCCGGGCAGATTATGATTAATGCCAATACCACGCAGTTTTTAGATGGCTATAATTTATATTTTGGTAATCAATCAGCCCAAGGTGCTGGTTCTGCATTATTTCATACCAATCTACCTAATGCTACAACTGGTTATGGATTATGGCTAGGGCATAATCTTAATTTCAATGGAACAGATTTTATACAACCACGTGGAAATGCCGCATCCTATGGTATATCGGTAAACAACGCCAAAGGGTTTTCTTTTAATTTTGCAGCAAGCAATGGAACTTCTGGAGGAGTTGTTAATTTAACAGAAGTTGCTAAAATAAGCGCTTTAGGTACTATAACAACTTTAAATGATGGTGATTCTGTAGGTTGGAACAGAGCTTTAAATAGTGGTTTTTTATACAGAAGTTTGCTTGGTACTGTGGACTTAAATACAGTTCTTATCTCCGGACATTATGTACAGACAGCGAATGCTAATGCCACACCAGTGAATAATTATCCTATTGCAAATGCAGGTGTTTTAAAAGTTTTCGGGAGTGGTACAACTCATGTTGAGCAACAGTATACGACCTATGTCGGGAATAGAGTGTTTACGAGATATTTGTATAATAATGGGAATTGGAGCAATTGGTCAGCCATGCTTACGGATAACTTTAATCAGGATATTAACTCGGTTAAAAACTTTGCTTTTCTGCAAAAGTTTCAAGAAGGGACTAAATATTTTGACGGAAATGCTAATGCTGCTTTTATTAATAAATATGAGAATAAATCAGTATATGCTCCGGCAGTAAATTCTGCAACGGGTAACGTTAAAATCACTTTTCCCACAACAATGGCTGGGGTAATGTGGTCTTTGAAAGTTAAGATAATTCAATATGTAGGTTCTACAAGTAATACGAAAACATTTCAGTTACCTATGGTTCTCAATATTACTGGGTATAACTCAAGTGTGGGATCAGTAAATGTGAATTTCGGTGCATCCGGTAACAATTTTCATACTAATTTTACGGGGGTAAGAACTGGTCTTGACGCTTCCAATAACAAAGTTGTCTGGCTGGATTTTAATTCGGTATTGTCTTATCCTAAAGTAATTATTGAAGAAATATTAGTTCATCATAATGGATCAGCATCTGCTTTGTTGGATGGAGCATATGCTATCGATATCACGACAGATGAGACAGGATATACCCATCAGACAAATCTTCTCCTATCTGATTTTAAAGAACTGGTAAATGAATCCTCGATATCTGACTGGAATAGTAAATTTCCTACTAACCATACTAAAGGGGTTGCTTCATCCGTTTTCAGCGATGACCTATTAGCGGTATCTACCGGGACTTATTCGGCATCAACATCTACAAGTGCGGTTAATAAACCATTCACTAATGTTGGCGGACTTATCTCATTTGGTCAGACAGATATATCAACCCGAATTTTGGGTGCTAGAGATAATTCCGATAATTTATGGTTTCAGTCTGGATCTGGGACTGGAAATTGGAGACAACTCGCTTCCAGAGAGTGGGTCAATGGTCAAATTCCGTCAATACCAACTAATTTTATTACCACGAATACCAGTCAAACTGCACTGGCAGGAGATAAAACAACATCCGGCAACTGGATTTTTAATGGAACAGGTGCTACAGGCTTAACATTGCTTAGACCAGGACAGACGATTAATAACAGTGTGGCATTGGGGTTTGATACCGTTTCTCATTATGCAGGCTTAGCAGATTCAGATATCTATGCTATCGGTACGAGTGCAAACTTGGCTTTAGCAAACCGAAAATTTTGGGTTAGTAATTCTTTAAGCACAGCTAATCTTCCGGGACAGGTAGGAGGATCTAATTTATCATCAAGAGATGTTGGGGGATATTCAATAGCTACCACCACCAATACCAACAGAGCAGAGATGATTCTCAGACATAATTGGAGCGCTAATAATAAAACATTTGCTATTGGTGGAACAAGTAATGCCGCTTCAGGATCAATGGGGCAATGGGGAATGTATCGTTGGCTCAACGACAGGACTGTTAATGGAAACGACGGATTCTTTGGATGGGTGGGAGATAATGACACTTTATCTGCAACATCTTTAGCAGGAACAGGAACCAGAATGGTGGTAGCCGACCCCAGTGGAATCATCAGTACGCAAAATATCCCTTCATCAGTTGATGCATATACCAAGGTTGAAGCACTGAATTTATTTGTAGGAAAAAGTGGTGCCGAGACAATAGCTGATACGAAAACATTTACTCACAGCCCGGTAATACCCAATGCTTCGCAGAATAGTCATGCGGTTAATTTAAGTCAATTGAACAGTGTGGCCTCACATCCCAATATCAATTATTTAAATTCGATTAATCAGTTTCTGGGCACTGGCGCAAACCCATACTTTAGCGATATAAAGTTAATGAATATATTAGGCTATGGTAGATTGGCGTTAGCTGAGAACATTGTAGGCAACGAACTCGGATTAGTTGATATAGATAATAATCAATTTTATGTTGGACGGTATAAAGGGTATATAAAAGCCTTTTCATCGGTGTATGATTTTGAAGGAATTAATTTTTCGATTCAAAATAAAAATATAGGTGTCGGGCAGGAAGCGACTAACGAAAAACTGGAAGTTAACGGACGAGTGAAGTCGGCAGGTTTTGTCCATAAACACTATTCTGCACCCAATTTATTGCTGGATTCTACCGGAGGAGTGTTTGATATCAGTACCCTGAATACCGTAAACAGACAGTACAGAAAGATTGCTGACGGTTCTGTTTATCCGGTAGATCTAGGTGGAAATCTGACTGTTTTTGTGCTGGAAGATGGAAATATGGATGGCACCACGATTTTACTGCCTTCAAAAGCGAGTGTGGGACAGGAAGTACAAATTTTCAATGATTCTCCTTATGTTGCTGTTGTGCAGCAGTTCGGTGGCTCCAACTCACTTAAAATAAGTCCGAGAGTTATGATGAGATTTACTTTTGTGCTGGATGGCGGCGATTCCATAGGCGGTTCAGGAACCGGAAAATGGAAAACGGCAGATACGTTTGTTAATAGTCTGACGTTATAGACCTTAAAATAATGGCTGTTCAGATTTTGAACAGCCTTATTTATTACTCAACCAGAACTTCGGAACCTATTTCTATACCGCAGGGTATTCTAGCCGGAAGATAAGGTGGTTTTAAACAAGAAACTTCTCTCTTTTTGTTGAGTTTCATCATTATGATATAAATGATGGATGCTTATCCTGTACACCGCACCTCAAAAGGTTCGAAGAATCGATCTTCATACGATTGAGATTTTATTGGATTCAGTTAACAATTAAAAAAATATAATTATGGATATTAAATACGCTTATTATCATAGTAGTAAAGGATATAAAATCGTAGGAGGTACAAGTGACCAGTTTTTGAAGGCAGACGGGAGTTTGGAAAGCTTGAATACAGGAAATTTTGTAACGATTGATGGTGTTGAAAATATTAAAGGAACAAAAACATTCAGCGGTTCTACAAATAACTCGTATACAGGTGCTGCTGTTATGATTAACGGGAACGGGGCTCCCAACAATATTTTTCCGACATTGTCATTTCATCAGCCTACATTATACGCTGCTACCATCAGCTATAGGGGAAATGGATTTCATTTTAAAGATATCAATGGAAAAGCTTACGAATATGTCAATGCATTTGGTTTTCAGAAAAATGGATCAAGTGACAATTATGTTCTGCTGGGAGGTGGAGGTCATCAACCGGTTTCAGATTTTGTAACTCAGACCTGGGTAAATAACAACTTTTTTAATATAACTCCTGTTAACTATATAGGTTCTGGTTTTAACTTAAATACTCTGGCGCAAACGGGCTTTTTTAATGCGGGGAATGGTACTGTAGACGATGCAACGGATTACGTAAATAATTCCGGAGCAAAAGCGGTATTACATTTTCAGGCAGAACCTTCTTATTCAGCAATGCAAATACAGACACACAGATATCAGGGTAATATTATTTCCCGAAATAAAGCTGATGGGGTTTGGTCTAACTGGATAAGGCATTGGGGAAATAATGATTTTACAAAAACTGAGATAGACCAATGGAGTGTTGCTTTTAAATATTCTTTATTAAATAGAGGCTTAACTTTTACTTCTGATGTTGATGCGGATAACATAGATACAGCAACTGAAATAATGTCCATACATCTACCAAATGGTTCAGGAAATACAAATTTTCCATTTTATGATTACGGTACTTTTATGAGAATGAAAGCCAATGCTTTTACCACAGATTTTGCGCATCAACATAACGGAGATCTTTGGTTTAAAAACTGGTACAATCCTAACGGAGCCGTTGGTGCAAAATGGAGAAAAGCTTGGGATAGTATTAATTTGCCCAATCCTGTAACCCAATCTGATTTAGATCATTATGTGACACTTAACACATCACAAGATGTATATTCTGTCAAAGAATTTAAGTCTGGTCTGGGCATGGCTTCAGGAAGTAAGTTTTATCTAAAAGGTACTGGTGATCCCGCTCATTACATGACAACATTTGGTGATGATACTGATGGTTTTGCCGTATCAACCGGTTTTTCTGTTAAGCCTTATAATGATATAGATAATTATCCTCTCGCTAACAGCTGGTTTTTCGTTAATGGGTATAACGCTTATGTTAAAGGATATGGTCTGTGGCATGAAGGGAATTTAAAATTAGACCATTTGCATCAGGTGGATTTTACCGGGCAAATCTACAATGGCTCGGATAGCAGACCCAATAAAACATTTTTTGATTATAATTGGGCTGGTACCGGAAGAGCGGGTTCTGTCATTAATTTTACGGGATTAAATCTAGGATATTCAGGCGAACTTTTCATGCAATACAACGGTAATGGTACAGATATAGGAATCCGTTCCAGGAATGGGGATGCTGCCCAATGGAACCCTCATAAGTGGTTGTGGCATTCGGATCACTTTACCCAATCAAACGTTAATGCCTGGAAAAATCTTGATACTTTTATCAAAATAGATCCAAATAACGGGCATCTAGGTTATGGAGGAGTATGGCCTATACCATCGCATAATCATTATTTTAACGGGCCGATCAGAGTAACTTATGGGATTGATAGTGAATCCAGCAATGGGAACGATCTGTTCGGAGGGAATGGTAATCTGTATAATCTAGCTCATGAGATCGTTTTAGAAGATGAATATATTCGTTTTAAGCCTGATGACAGAGAGCTACCAGGTAACTACAATCTATATAATTCTAAAAATAGAATTGTAAAATTAACGTTACCGGATGGAGGAGAAATAATTATGGATGAAATGTTGAGACTTCAGGAAATAACCATCATGAATATCAGTAAAAATAAAGCTACCTTTATTGTGAAAAATAAGGGTCTTAAATTTCCTATAGAACCCAGAAGCAGTGCAAAATACTATATGAATGAAACCGGAAGAATTATACAGGAAAGTATGAGTGTAGGAAATTGTTTTTCTTATTAAATCTTACATAACGAGACTTAAAGAATTTATATTTCATCTCTTTATAAATGCCAAAAATCACTTTGCTGACAGATTAGCAAAGTGATTTTTATTTTTAGAGGTAGTCAGCTTTCATTCTTATTACAGAATAAATTTATCATTAATTTATTATTGACTATTTGCTCATCCGTAAGAAAAGTATATTTTTGCATTCCGCAATATGAAATTCGAGTTGAAGGACATATTGTTTAAACTAAAATGAAAATTAATTATACCATGAAAAAAAGCACATTCTATTTCACTTTATTCTTTCATCAAAACTGATCGTTTTCAATATTTAAAACAACATTAAACACTCAAAAATAATCAGAGTCTAGAGTTCTTGTACTCAAAGGTTACCCCTTTGGAGTATTTTCTGTAGTCCTGTTAAAAATGATTTCCGAGAGTTAAATATCCAATTAAAATATTTTAAAAATCAAAAAAAATATAAAATTAAATTATTCACTATTATGACAAAAAAACTATTGATCATGGCCCTGACTGGCTTTTGCAGCACGGCGGCTTTCGCGGCTAATCTGTATGTTAGAAATGCGGGTGCTGGCGGAGCATATTCTACAGTGGGTGCTGCCATTTCGGCTGCTTCAGATGGAGATCGAATTATTATTCAACCTAAAACAAACGGATCTGCTTATGTGGAAAACCTTACCATCAACAAATCACTCACTTTTGTTTCCGAAACTATCTACAACAAATATTTGATTCAGGGAAATATTACCATCAGCCCTGCAGTGGGAAGAGTGGTTACTATTACCAATTTGAGTGTTGTAAATAATGTTAATTACGGGCTAACGGTAAGCGGACCAACATCAGGAGGAAGAACAACTGTAAATATCTATAACAGTTTACTGAATAAAGTCACTACTAGCCAGCTTAACACGACCACAAATATGTCTGGATGTACCGTTCTGGGAGGTATTGCATTTTCCCACGGTAGAATGACATCCAATAAGGCACAGGATATTTCGGTGTATTCTATTGCAGCAGATACAAGTATGGCTACCTCCGATGTCGAGGTGTATGGTAATGCAGTAGATTATATAATATCAAACTATCAGCCTAATTATAATTTTAAATTTTATAATAATTTTTGTGCTCACATTATGATTAATGGTATTAAAAATGGGAGCTCTAATGAAATTATTAATAATACACTCTACAGCCCAGATCCGGGTGATATCGCTCCTTTTTACATAAGTTTAAATGGTAGTAATAGCATTACAGGAAATATTAACATTATGAACAACGCTGCTTCTTTTGTCGTAGGTGGTACCAATGCATGTATTCAGAATGCAAGTAGTAATGCTATTATAACAGCGAGTTATAATCTATTTACCAATCCTTTTGTAACACAGGGTACTATGACTCAAAGTAATAATTCTGGATCAGTAAATATGAATTTCAATAATACAACGTATACGTTAACGGGTATGAATGTAAATGCAGGATCTCCAGACCTGAACTTTACCGATTTGGATTTATCCAGAAATGATGCGGGACATTATGGCGGCTCTAATAGCTGGGCGAATTATTGGCCGGCAGACAGCGGAGGAAAACCTCAGGTAAACTATTTGCTGACTCCAAGAACGATTAACGGAGGTACTCTAAATATCAACGCATCTGGATTTTCTAAATAATTATTAATTGTACAATAATATGAAGAAATATATTTATAGTATTATCGCTATGCTTATCATTACATGGTGTCCCGCACAGATGTATGTAAGCCAGGCTGAATATTTTTGGGACACTGATCCTGGAGCTGGAAACGGAACTGCGGTTTCTGCTGCTGACGGTACTTTTAATAATGCTTTTGAGCAACTTACCAAATCAGGAATTGCAACACCAGGTAATGGTCTGCATAAGCTATCTATCCGGATTAAGGACAATACAGGAGTTTGGGGACCGGTTTTTGCGAATGTTATTAATGTTCAGCAAACTTCAGGGGCTTCTGTAATGGCCATTGCTCAAGCCGAATATTTCTGGGATACCGATCCGGGAGTAGGAAGCGGAACTGCTGTTTTAGCTGCCGACGGCAACTTTGATAGTTCTTTTGAGCAGCTTACCAAAACAGGAATTACCTTACCGGCTAATGGTTTACATATATTTAATATCCGTATCAAAGATAATACCGGTGTTTGGGGACCTGTTTTTAAAAATGTGATTAATGTAGAAGGATCCACTTCTGCTGGATGTTGGCAGATTGTAACTGCAGGAAGTAGCCATTCACTGGGAATAAAAATGGATGGCACACTTTGGGCATGGGGTGAAAATAACCTTGGCCAGTTGGGAGACGGAACAACAACTCAAAAAACGGCTCCTAATCAGATAGGAACTGCAACAGATTGGAAAAAAGTAGTTGCAGGTGATCAATATTCTATTGCGATTAAAAATAATGGAACACTTTGGGCCTGGGGTAAAAATTCATCAGGAGAGTTAGGAGATGCAACGAATATAAACAGAAGTATTCCTACTCAGATAGGTACCGCTACCGACTGGTCTGAAGTAAATATCGGAGTTGGTCATACCTTAGCAATCAAAACTAACGGAACACTTTGGGCTTGGGGACATAATGGATTTGGACAGCTGGGTGACGGAACAACAACAAGTAAAAATACTCCTATCCAGATAGGAACTGCTAATAATTGGAAAAGTATTGCAGCAGGTGCTTATTTTTCCTTAGCAACCAAAACCAACGGAACACTTTGGTCATGGGGATCTAATAATTATGGACAGCTGGGTGATGGTACCACAGCATCGAAGGCTGTACCTTCGCAAATAGGAACAGATACAAACTGGGCAGATGTTGCTGCAGGATATTCACATGGTGTTGCAAGAAAAACCAACTGGATCGCATTTACTTGGGGAAGAAACCATTTGGGACAGCTGGGAGACGGTACTAATACCAATAGATTATCACCGGTTATCATGTCTGATGGGGTCGAAACTATCGATGCAGGCTGGAATTATACAGTAGGAACAACAACCACCGGAAATATGTTTGCTGCTGGAGATAATGAATATGGTCAACTTGGCACTTCTTCCACAACGACTATTAATTGGGTTTCCATAAGTAATTCCAGTGATCATAAAATGGTTTCTGCAGGGTCTGCTCACACTTTTACAATCGATGATGATGGCTTTTTAAAAGCGACCGGAAATAATGCCCAGGGAAGACTGGGAGACGGTACTACCATTCACAAATCTTCATTTACTTCTATTGCTTGCCCTACAAGTAATTTAGCGGTACAAGAAATTTCAGCAAAAGCAGACCCTCTAAAAGTCTATCCGAATCCGGTACAGGATATATTGAATATTTTGTCTGAGAAAAAGATTCTTTCGGTAGCGGTGTACAGTGTAGCGGGACAATTGGTAACAACTAAAGTTATTAATGATACCAAAGGTACAGTAGATATGTCTACATTAAAATCAGGAGTTTATCTTGTTAAAATAAATTCTACAGATAACGTGGTGAAAACGGTAAAAGTAATTAAACGTTAATTTTTTAGAAATTTAAATACTAAAAACTACATTCAAGTAGTGAATTTACAGTCAGCGTGCATGAATATTCTTGCACGCTGATTTTTTTAAATAAATTTTTAATAATTATATTTTTCTTTAACTGTGATATAACTTTTATAAAGAATACCGTATTGAAATTGGTATTTCACTTACCACAACAAAACTATTGAATCTGAAATCTGTAACACAACTCTTACATTAACCACTCGATCCGGATAATATATAAATAAGAGAAAGATTCCGGTAATGGAATGTGGGCCGGGTAAAATCCTGTAGATGTTGGAGAATTTTAAGCCTAATTCTTACAAATGAAAATCCTCGCTGTTGTGCGAGGATTTTTGTTATTTAAAAAATATTATTTTAAAACTTGCTGATCATATAGTAAATTATCATCATCATCAAAACTTATGATTAATACTTTATACTGTTTTGCGGTGTCGTTATTATAAAATTTAATTCTTGGCGGAACATAGTCGCTGTCGAACAAATTGGGATTCCAGTAAAGCGTTTCGCGGGTGTCATTTTCTATTTTCTTTGGGGTATCATCACTGTTCAGCATTTCAAGAGGAAATTCAGACGGTTTGTCGTACCCTTTTACCACCGAAGAATTGTTTTTGGAAGCTTCTTTTTCATTGGTTTTGGATTTCATATTGCCTCTCATGGTGTAGATTGCAACAGCATCGCCAATTAATCCGGCTCCTTTCAAAATCTTTACCATCGCAATATTGGTAACGGGAAGGCTCGAAATCATCGAAGGATCGGTTTGTACTTCATCAAGATAAAGTTTAGCCTGCTGACCTCGGATGTAAGGAACATTAATCCCAGAATTATTTCTCTGAAATGTTAACCCTGCAGCTCTTCCTTGCAGCCAGTCCAGAATATTGGTAGAGTTTTCGGCATGCTGATCTTCATTCACAAAATCGAAAATCGTGGAATTCATAGAAGAAAACATTCCGGTAGACAGTTTTTTATCGAGATCTTCTTTTGGATCCGCCTTTTTTCCTACTATTTTTACTTCTTCAATCTGCACGTCCACATGCTCGGTATTTTTCATGTTTTTCTGAGTGTTAATCGCTCTGGAAATTGCCGGAGAAGGCTTTCTGCTTCCGGGAGCTGCTACCAGTTTATATTTTGTGGGCGGAAAGTTGCCGGTAAAAGGAACCGGATTCACCAAAGGCTCGGTCGTAACAAACAGATTATTGCCCGATTCCTTATCATTTTCTGAATTTACAAATAAAGAAACATTCAAAGGTTCGTTGAAGTTGAGGTTATTCAGATAAATATATCCGTTTTGATCTGTGGTAAACGGATTAATCGTAGGTTGGTTTTCTCCAAGTTTCAATACTAAATTTACGGAAGCATCCTTCATCAGAGCATTATTTCTAAGAGGTTTAACTCTGTAGGAAAGAAATTTTGGCGAGGTATTTTTGAGAGTCGGTGCTGGTTCGCTCAAAACCGTTTTCCAGTCAAATCTTTTCCATTGTTCTGATATCAGCAGGGCATCCAGGGCCTCGCTGTTGGCATTTTTAGAGAAATATTGTGCAGGACGGTCTATCGCAGAACTGAGATCTTCCGTAAGCCACAGGCTGCTGAGGATGTTTTCGTCTTCCGTATTGTTGCTGCCGTTGTCCTCACTTACTAAAACCGTGTAATTTTTAAAATATGATTCCGGAGAAAGGTCAATACTGTTGAAAGATCTCGGGGTTTGCTTCAGATCCTGACCAATAATTTCGGCTTTTTCAACCTTCAGTTGATCAGGTTTAATAAAACAAAGCCTTCTGGCCACCAGATTATCCTGATCATCGAAGATCGCCAATTGCAGAATACCGTTGTTCCCATTGCTTATTTTGGTAGGAATAAGGCTGGATGCTTCATTAATTAACTGATTGATATTCGCTTTATAGGCTAAATGATTATTAATCGTCCCTAGAATTTTATAGTTTTGGAGCTGCTGTTTTAAATTTACTCCTTTTAAGCTGTACTTAATGCCTTCCTTAGAGCTTATTACTTCTAAATGAACACCGCCGGATGCCACTTCAGGCAGATCTATAGTTTGCTTTTTCCCGGAATTGTCCTGAATAATGGCCTGGTATTTTTTTCCTGAAGCAGGAGTTATGGTAAAAGATGCCACATTTTTATCAAAAGACGTAAAGGTAGCAAGGGAGGTATTGGGATTTTGGGCATCAATTACTTTTCCGCTCCAGTTTTCAGGCAGAGCATTGTTGCCGGATAATCTGATGGCGAATTTTGTGGGAATTCCGTTAATAAAATTTCCGCCTTCGGGAAAAGCTTTTGCAGACCAGTCAGAATTTTTAGCAATTTCCAGAGTTTCAGGCGAATTTGGATTGTAAATCGGAAGAACCTTCGCAATCTGGAAGTTTTCATTGAAATTAGTCATATAGGGAGTGTAGGCTCTTAAAAAATAAACCTGTTCGGGAAGCCCTTCCCTAAGTTTGAAATCACCACTCCCTTCTCCGTTGGTCAGAAGGATGGTTTTCCAGTCGATCAGTTTTTTATCAGAATCATACAATTCTACAAATAGAGTAGTGGATAATGCGGAACGGTTGTACCCGTCGAACACAAAACTTTTGAACCAGATCTGGTCTCCGGCTACATATTGTAATTTATCCGTGAGAAGATATACTTTTTCCTGTTCATAATTATTCTCAAGAGTGGTTATTGCTTTTTCGAGTTTAGTTTGGGATAATACAGGTTGTATTGTTGAAATAAGCAATATAAAGAATATATTTTTCATAAAATCTTGTCGCATTTTTAATCCAACGCTAAATTACTTAATTAAAGAGTGCAAAAACGGATATTTGTCTTTTAATTTCTAAAATTAAAATAAAGCGTGACACTCTGTCATCTTATAAAAATAGTAGAGCATTTAAAGATATTAAATCTTTGCTTTTAATCTCAATTCTATTAATATCATATTCTATAAATCAATAGGGACTGGCTTCAGCCAGTCTTAGAAAGATGAGGTATCTGAGGCTTTAGCCAAAACTTATGATCAATTTAGACTTAAGACCCCATTTTATTTAAATTTTATCATCGTGCATAAGGTCACCGCTCATCTTCTGCATTTAAAAATCCGTGGAAAATAAAAATCAGATTCTTATTTTTAAATTAGAATGATCTCAACTTTTTACCAAATCCCCAAGTTTTGTTCTACATCCTGAAAATTGGGAGTTTGGTTTTCTGAACAAAAAATAGGAATCCCCCATTTGTAATGCTCAGGGATTTAATCCTCGATGCTGTTGATTTTTAAAATCACAAAGGCACGAATTTTATTAACGGGATGTTTAAAATTTAATTTAAATGATAATTTTAAGATGTAAATTTATCTTTGGTTTCTTTTAAAGCTTTTATGATCGTGTCGATCAGTGAGTGATCGGTTACAGACTATCCGGATGGATCGGATTTTGTTTTTATGACTTAATATATGTGCGTATTCTTTTGATCATATCATCCATATCAAAAGGTTTGGCTATAAAATCATTGGCACCAGCATCCAGAGCAGTCTGGCCGAGGCCTCTGCTTGCAGACATAATGATAACCGGCAGGTCATGAAGATTTTCATCTGTCCTTATCTGCCTGCAAATATCTCTTCCGTCTTCACCGGAAAGCCACATATCCATCAGGATAACATCGGGTCTGGATTGGGTATTCAGCACATTAAGCATGTCCGAACCTTTATAGAATTTGGATACCGAAAGTCCTTCAAACTCCATCATCATTTCTATAGAATCAACGATGGCAGGATTATCATCCAGAACTAAAACTTGTGTAGACATGACTAGATTTTTACTTTCGGTATTTCGAAGCAAAAATCAGACCCTTTTCCTTCTGTTGAATGAACGTAGATTTTTCCGCCTGTCCTTTTAATAATTTCTGATGATATATAGAGCCCTAAACCTAAACCGGGAAATGTATGTTCTTTTGTTCCGCTTACCCGGTAATATTGTTCAAAAACCTTTTGCTGTTTGTCAGCAGGAATTCCAATACCAAAATCTTTAACGCTGAAGGTAATCGTGTCAGGTTCAGATCGTACGGAAACTAAAATTTCATCTGCATCCGGCGAATATTTAATTGCATTACTGATCAGGTTACTCATGACCTGAGAGATTCTGTGTCGGTCTGCAGTGATATTCCCGATTTGATGCTGACTGGAAATAATCTTATGTCTTGCCGTCATTTGTTGTTCCGTAATAACTTCGTCTACAAGATGATCGAAATTAAATTCAGATTCATTAAGCTGAATTTTTCCGTTTTGTATTTTGGTAACATCCAGCAAATCATTAATAAGTTCCGAAAGCTTATCTATTTGATTGTTCATCCGTCTCGCAACTTCGCCATTTTTAGCATCTCCCTGTCGTGTTAAGCTGGCTTCGATAAATTGTGTATAGAGTTTAAGACTGGTAAGAGGTGTTTTTAATTCATGACTCGCTATGCCCAGAAAATTATCTTTTTGGGTCTGCAGCTGCTTAAAATCATCAATATCGGTAAAAGTACCTGTCCATTGGCTGATGTCTCCGTTTTCATCGAAATTAGCAACCGCCCGTCCCAAAAACCAGCGGTAGACTCCGGGATGCTGAGGATCTGCAAATTCATACTCAACCTCAAAAGGTTTTCCTGTTTTTGCGCTCTGTTCCCAAATCTCAACAATATGAGGATAAACGCTTGGCTTTATAATCTTCCTTATGGCCTCGTTGGCATTCTCATCTTTACTGATATTCATATATTTATACCAGTTTTCATTCATATAAGTGATACGGCCGTCTTTATCGCAGGTCCACACAAACTGCGGCATCGAATCGGCCAGATCGCGGTATTTTTTTTCGCTTTCCTGAATGCTTTTTCTTGCCTTCACCTGGTCGGTAACATTCATCGCCACATTATGGATAGCATAAACTTCTCCGAGTGAGTTTTTAAGTGGTTTATAAGAAAAATTATAGTAAAATTTCTGAAGTTCACCATCCACTACAAGAAAAACTTCATCTTCAGTGGCCATATATGATTCTCCGGTTTCGAAAATATTTTTTAAAATTTTTATAAAAGGCTGTCCTTCCAACTCGGGCAGGGCATCTTCAAGCTTCTGGCCGATCACCGAAGAATCTTTTCCCCAGGTCTTCAGCATCGGTTCATTGGCAAGCTCAATATAAAGGTCTTTAGAACGGTAAATGGCGATAGAATAATCGGATTGCTTGATAAGATCCTCAAAACGGTATTCACTTTCCTTTAATTTCTGTTCCGATATAACCTGGTCCGTTACTTCTGTAGCAACAATACTGACCCCGGAAATCTTTTTATCGTCATTATAAACCGGCGCATAAATAAAGTTGAAAAAATGTTCTTCGTAATTTCCGTATTTATGCAGAAAAACAGACCATTTATTGCCGTTAAAAATTTCTCCTTTCTGATAAACAAGAGCAAATATTTCCCTGAATCCCTGCGATTCTATTTCCGGAAGAGCGTCAAAAAGAGGTTTCCCGATCACTGAAGCGTCTCTGCCCCAGAGTTCCAGAATTTGAGGATTGGCATTACTGATGATAAGTTCATCCCCTGTAACCAACGCCATGGCAACGGGTGCTTTGCTGAATAAAGTCAGCAAAGAATCATGAGAAATACTGTTATCACTTAGGTTTTCCATAGACGCGGTTTATTATGCAAAAATAATTTTTATTTTCCTTGTTACGGAGTTTTTATGTACCACTTTTTAGATGGTGTAGGGTAGAACCTTATTTTTCAGAAAATTAGCCATCTTCTTATTTCAGCAGGCTTTGGCACAATAGATGCTTTAGTGTATTTATATTCTATTAACTGGTTTTAATAGTTTAACTATAAACAAAATTATTTCTATGGACTACAGCATGATCAAAGATATGTTTGACCTGTTACAACAGTTTGAAAAGGAGAATGCGACTCATGATTACGCTCATGATGTTAAAGGTTTTAAACAATGGATATGCGATCAGAACAGTCCGGCTGAACCTGGGGAAGAACCTTATTGGGAAGGCAAGGAAAACGGAAGAAGCCCTGAAAGTGCTATTAGTACCTTGTTGGTACATCTCAGCAGATATGCAAAAACCTATTCGAAGTCAGCCATTTCAGATTCTGATTTTGCTACTCAGGAGGATTTTATTTATTTAATTAATCTTAAGGCGCTGGGAAGCATGACCAAAATGGAGCTTATCAAAAAAAATATACACGACAAACCGGTGGGAATGCTTATTATCACCAGACTTCTAAAACAGGGCTGGATCGAACAATACGATTCTGATGCCGATAAAAGGACTAAAGTGATTTCTATTTCTAAAAGGGGAATTGAAGCACTGGACCATCAAATGGTTAAAATTCGTCAGGCCACTGAAATTGTGGTCGGAAATCTGAAATACCATGAAAAAATGGAATTGATAAGGATTCTCAATAAGCTGGATCGCTTTCATTATCCTATATTTTCTAAAAATATACCGAGCAGAGATCTTATCAAGACGGTTTTTGAAGAATATTCATTAAAAAATTAAACCATGAAAAAGAAAATTGCGGTTATTGGTTCAGGATTTTCAGGGTTGTCGGCGGCAGCGTATGCTTCAAAAGAAGGTCATGAAGTTCATTTATTCGAAAAAAATGCAGATGCAGGCGGAAGGGCAAGGCATTTTAAAACTGAAAACGGTTATACTTTCGATATGGGCCCAAGCTGGTATTGGATGCCGGATATTATCGACTCTTTTTTTAATGATTTCGGAAAAAATTCATCCGATTTTTATACGCTCGTGCCATTAGACCCTCAATTCGAGATGGTTTTTTCGGACGGTGTGATGAATATTCCTCACCATTATCAGGAAATGAAAGATCTTTTTGAAAAAACAGAAACCGGAGCCGGCAAAAAGTTAGATGAATTCATGGAAGATGCCCAATATAAATACGAAGTGGGCATGAAAGATTTCGTCAATAAACCCTGTCATTCCTGGTTTGAATTTTTTTCTCCGAAGATCGCCAAAAGTGCATTTAAATTGGATCTACTGACTAATTTTCAAAAATTCGTCAGAAAATACTTTACCCATCCGAAATTAATAATGCTGATGGAGTTTCCGGTCATATTTTTAGGTGCTGCACCAAAAGATATTCCGGCCTTGTACAGTCTAATGAATTATGGCGGCTATAAACTGGGAACCTGGTATCCGATGGGTGGTTTTTCTAAAATTATCGATGCGATGAAAGAAGTTGCCGGTGAGTATGGAACTCAGTTTTATTTTGATGCTTCTGTTGAAAAAATTAATGTTAAAAACAATAAAGCGTCCTCTTTAGTGATTAATAACCGCGAAATCGAATTTGATGCGGTTATTGCTTCATCAGATTATCATCATACAGAAACAAAACTTCTCCAGGAAGAATTTAGAAATTACGACGAAAACTACTGGGAGAACAGGGTTTTTGCCCCTTCCTGTCTTATTTATTATTTAGGTTTTAACGAAAAAATAGAAAAATTAAAACACCACACCTTATTTTTTGAAAATGACCTGGAGCTTCATACCGAGGAGATCTACAAAGATAAAAAATGGCCTACAAAGCCTTTATTTTATGTTTGTTGTCCTTCCAAAACGGATCCTTCGGTAGCGCCTGAAAATGCTGAAAATGTCTTTTTATTAATGCCTGTAGCACCGGGGATTGAAGATTCTGAGCAAATTCGTGAGAAATATTTTCTCGAAATGATTGAAAGGCTGGAAAAACATACAGAAAAAGTGGATTTACTATCAAAAATCGATTATAAAAAAAGTTACTGTATAAAAGATTTTCAGGAAGATTATCATGCTTATAAAGGAAATGCTTATGGGCTCGCCAACACACTCTCACAGACGGCTGTTTTAAAACCATCGCTTAGAAATAAAAAAGTGAAAAACCTGTTTTATACCGGACAGCTCACCGTTCCCGGGCCGGGAGTTCCGCCGTCGATTATTTCCGGAAAAATAGCCGCATACGAAGCCACCAAAAATTAATACTATGAAAAAATTGTTTGATGAACTCTCTTTTAAAATCAGCAAGGAGACTACGAAAAAATACAGCACAAGTTTCTCTCTGGGAATTCTTGCCCTGTCGCCAAGTATAAGAAATCCCATTTATGCCATCTACGGATATGTTCGCCTGGCAGATGAAATTGTCGACAGTTTTCATGGATTCGATAAAGCAAAGCTGCTTAAAAGATTTCGAGAGGAAACCTGGCAGGCACTGGAAGAAAAAATCTCTTTAAATCCGATTATTCATTCATTTCAGGATATTGTTCATCAGTTTGATATTGACAGAATATTAATTGATAAGTTTCTGAAAAGTATGGAAATGGATCTTCAGAAAATCGATTATAATTCGGATTTATATAAGGAATATATTCTGGGTTCCGCAGAAGTGGTGGGGTTAATGTGCCTTCAGATTTTTGTCAACGGAGATAGAGATCAGTTTGAAAAGCTGAAGCCCTTTGCAATGAAGCTGGGATCTGCTTTTCAGAAAGTAAATTTTCTACGGGATATAAAAGACGATTTTGATATTTTAGGAAGATGCTATTTCCCCGATCTTGATATTTCTTCATTTGACAATACCGTTAAACTGTCTATTGAAAAAGATATTGAGCTAGAATTCAGGGAAGCCCTTGAGGGCATCAGAAAACTCCCGGGCTCCTCAAGATTTGGTGTTTATCTGGCTTATCGTTATTACTGTTCTCTATTCAGGAAAATCAAAAAAAGTTCGGCCAATAATATTATGTGCGAAAGAATAAGAATCTCCAACGGCGCGAAGATTTCTTTAATGATGAGCAGCTATGTTCAGTATAAAACAACACTTTTGTAGATCCACTCTTAATATCAAGATATGAATTTTATTATCGTAGCAGCAACCTTTTTTATCATGGAAGGTATGACGTGGCTGATTCACAAATACATTATGCACGGCTTTCTATGGGCACTGCACAAAGACCACCATGATCACAGCAATGAAGGACCTGTTGAAAAAAACGATTATTTCTTTGTTATTTTTGCCGTTCCCACCATTATCCTGATGTATTACGGAACGGTACAGAACTTTAACTATTGGTTTTACATTGCGATAGGTATTGCGCTGTACGGTATGGCCTATTTTTTTGTTCATGACATCTTTATTCATCAACGGATCAAATTTTTACGTAACACCCAAAATCCTTATCTCTTAGCCATCAGAAGGGCTCATAAACAGCATCACAAACATACAGGAAAAGAATTTGGAGAATGCTTTGGGTTTCTTTGGGTTCCCGTGAAATATTTTAAAATGTTTTTTAATAAAAATAAATAGCCGATGCTCTCCTATACTTATCTTTTAATTAATTTTTTCACGATTGTTATCTGTTTTATTTTCTCTTTTCATCATAAAATAAAATTCAACAGACATTTCGGTGCTTTTATAAAAGCCTCTTTTTTAGTGGCGCTTGTTTTTATTGGCTGGGACGCCTGGTTTACAAAGATAGGAGTGTGGTGGTTTAATGACCGGTATTTGCTGGGGATCAGGATTTTGGATTTGCCGGTGGAAGAGATTTTATTCTTTTTCTGTATTCCGTTTTCATGTATTTTTACGTATTTCTGTCTGGATAAATTCTTTACATTAGACTGGAAACCTCTTCCGGAAAGGATTTTTGTAATCATAAGCATTGCAGCAGCCCTGGTTCTCGGTTTTTATTTTAATGATAAAATATATACCTGCATTACATTTTTTTCTACTGCAATTACTCTTTCTGTTTTATATTTTGTGCTGAAAGTAGAATGGCTCGGTAAATCGTCTTTAATTTATCTCTTACTGATGCCCGGATTTTTAATGGTAAACGGAATTTTAACGGGAACCGGACTGGAATCTCCCATTGTTAATTATAATCCTGACCATTTTATAGGAATACGAATACTAACCATCCCCATTGAAGATACCGTATACGGATATATCCTTATTTTATGGAATATCTATTTGTTTAATCGTTTTAAAAAAGTGGATTAATACATTTTATTTTTGTTGAAGATTGATTGCTCATCAGACTTCAACGCAATATCATCATTGATTTTTAAGCTTAAAATAAAGATTTTTACCTAATCTTTTAATTGCTGAGCAGACTTCTGATTTTCTGAACAAGATCATCCATATCAAAAGGTTTTGCTACAAAACTGTCGGCTCCGGCATCTTTGGAAATATCGCTGCCATCCACACTCGCCGAAAGCACAATAACCGGAAGATTTTTAATAGGATCGGTATTTCGGATGGTTTTTAAAACCTGGTCACCGGATAATAAAGGCATCCAGAGATCCAACAGAAGCAAATCCGGAGATTTTGAAACGATCTGATCGACTAAATTCGTGCTGTTAATTTCGGTATAAACTCCAAAACCTTCCGTTTCGAGTAACATTTCCAAAACATCTAATATTCCCTGATCATCATCGCAGACCATTATTTTTTTAGTTTCCATGGTTTTCTTTTTTCATAATTGGTAATGTAAAACTAAAGGTTGATCCTTCGCCGACTTCACTTTCCACCCACAACGTTCCGTTATGATTGTTGATAATTTCTTTGGATACATAAAGTCCGATCCCAAGACCCGGAAATTTTTTCTGTATTGTATTTGCTCTGAAAAATCTGTCAAAAATCTTCATTTTATCTTCTGTATTAATGCCCATCCCGAAATCGGTGACTGTAATTTTAACGAAATTTCCAACCACATTAATATCAATGTCAACTTTGTCAGACTCCGGAGAATATTTAATCGCATTAGAAATTAAATTGTTAATCACCTGTGAAATCTGAAGCTCATCACCATTAACCACTGCTTTGGTCTCTCCCGATAATGAAATCGTATAGGCGGAATTGGCCATGGAAAGATTCTCAATGGTATCCTTTACAAGAAAGTCGATATCAAAAGGCTCTCTATGCAGTTCTATATTTCCGGATTGTATTTTGGAAGTGTCCAGAAGTTCAGAAATAAGAATATTGAGCCTGTCCACATAGAGGGACGCTTTATCCAGCAGTGAAATGAACTTTTCGGTAGGCCCGTTAGGTGCCATTCTCTGCAATAACTGAACAAGACCTTTAATTGTTGTTAAAGGAGTTTTCAACTCATGGCTGGCTACAGACAGGAAATCATCTTTTCTGCGGTCGAGCTCTTTCTTTTCGGTAATATCTTCTATAGCAATTAAGATCCGGTCTTTATATTCACCTTCAAATTCTATTCTGTAGGCATTAAGAAGCATAACTTTCTTCCCGATATAAGGGAAATGATGTTCTACTTCATAATCCACCACAGGATTATTGGTAGGCAAAATTTTAGTAAGAAGTTCTTTCAGCGGAGCGATGTCCCATTGATGGTTTCCAAGTTCAAAAAGTACTTTCCCCAATGTGTCTTCAAGGGTTACTTTAAATGAACTTAGAAAATGATTGTTGGCACTTAATACTTTATAATCGGAATCTAATACCAATAAACTTTCTCTTACGGTCTGAATGATACTGGATAGAAATGTTTCTTTATCACTAAGTTCTTTGGTACGTTCTGTAATTTTCCTTTCTACCGAATGTTTTTCTTCGCGCAACTGATGCTCAGCGTTCTTTTTATCTGAAATATCATTCTGGATACCGATAAAATGGGTAATTTCTCCTTTTTCATTTTTTACAGGTGAAATAAAAAGCTCGTTCCAGAATAAATTTCCGTTTTTCTTATAATTCCGAATTTCAACCTTACAGTTTTCTCCATTATTAATGCTTTCGCGAAGTTTTTCCCTTTCAGCCTGTGAACGATCCTGAGCCTGTAAAAAACGGCAGTTGTGACCTATAATTTCGTCCGTTGTATATCCGGTAATCGTTTCGAATGCTTTGTTGCAGTAAATAATGGGGTTATCCCGCTGGGTATTATCTGTGATAATGACCCCGCAATTGGTAGAATTCAGAGCTTGCAAATAGATGGCAAGATCATTATTCATGATATGATTTAGCTGTGGTGTTTCCAAATTTCGGTTTTTTTAATAGGATAGCAGGATATTATAAGAACGTAAAATCTCTACTATATGTAAAACATAACACAAATACTATGCCTGTACAAATGAGAGCTGCTTTTTTTTATTATAAAAGTTTATTTTTTTGAGTTGGAGCTGGAAGCTGGGAGCGTGAGGCTGGAAGTTCATTAAGTTATCCATTTTGTTGTGAGGAGATAAATTCAAAGAAAAAAAGGAGGATTTTGATTTTAATAACCTCGCATAACCTCCATCTTCCCCTCTTTATTCGTGGCTGGAAGCTGGAAGCGTGAGGCTGGAAGTTCATCAAGTTATCCATTTTGTTATGAGGAGATAAATTCAAAGAAAAAAGGGAGGATTTTGATTTTTAATAGCCTCGCATAGCATCCATCTTCCCTACCTTATTCGTGGCTGGAAGCTGGAAGCGTGAGGCTGGAAGTTCATTAAGTTATTCATTTTGTTATGAGGAGATAAATTCAAAGAAAAAAGGGAGGATTTTGATTTTTATAACCTCGCATAACCTCCATCTTCCATCCTCAAGCTTCCCCACCTTATTCGTGGCTGGAAGCTGGGAGCGTGGTGCTGGAAGTTTATCAAGTTATTCATTTTGTTATGAGGAGATAAATTCAAAGAAAAAAGGGAGGATTTTGATTTTTACAACCTCGCATAACCTCCATCTTCCATCCTCCATCTTCCTTACCTTGTTAGTGGCTGGAAGCTGGAGGCGTGAGGCTGGAAGTTCATCAAGTTATTCATTTTGTTATGAGGAGATAAATTCAAAGAAAAAAGGGAGGATTTTGATTTTTATAACCTCTCATAACCTCCATCTTCCAGCCTCCAGCTTCCCTACCTTGTTAGTGGCTGGAAGCTGGAAGCGTGAGGCTGGAAGTTCATTAAGTTATCCATTTTGTTATGAAGAGATAGATTCAAAGAAAAAAGGGAGGATTTTGATTTTTTATAACCTCGCATAACTTCCATCTTCCAGCCTCAAGCTTCCCTCTACTTTTACTATTTTCTCGGATTTTTTAATCTTAAATACCTCTTTTAGGTCGTTTTTGTTCGCGGAAATGTTAAAGTAAAAAGACTTCCCAATCCTTCTTCGCTTTCCACTTTTATTTGGGCTCCGTGTCTGGTGATAATCTTTTTTACCGTCGCCAGACCAATACCGCTGCCTTCGTATTCATCCGGTTTACCGACCCTGTTAAAAAGACCAAATATTCTGGTAAGCTGATCCTGATTCATGCCGATTCCATTATCTTTAACTGTATAAATTACCTCATTAGCATCACTGGAACCTCCGACAGAAACAATCGGAATGTCAATTTTATGAGAATACTTCACCGCATTTTCAATAATATTTAAAAATACCTGAAAAATAAGAATCGGATCTCCCTCCAGATCCGGAGTGTTGTTAATATTTAATTTTAAATTAGAATTTTTACTGTTCAGTACCAATTGTCCTGCGATATCATTAATCAGTCCGGTCATATCAACAACCTCTTTTAAAACTTCTTTCTGCCCGACTTTGGAGTATTCTAACACCGTTTTTATCATCAGGTGAAGACGGTTAGAGTTGTCCACGATTTTGGAAGACATCGCTTTTACATCATCTTCAGACGATTTTCTGATGATAAGTTCTCCGAAGGCTTTTATAGTGGTTAAAGGTATTTTAAGATCATGAGAGATGGTATGAGCAAAAGAATCGAGCTCAGCATAGGCATCTCTGAGTTTTTCATTTAACAATCTTAATTCTGCTGTTTTTCTTCCGACTGCAAAATTAATTTCATCGCGGATCTCAATAAGGGCATTTTGTTCTGCCAAAGACCAGCTTTCAGATTTACCTTTCACTTCTTCAGACCATTTTTCAAAAGAATTTCTGGGTGAGATAAACGGATTTCCCTGCTCGTCATATTGTACAATCTTTGTGGGATCTCCGGCCCAAAGTACGGTCTTGGTAATTTCCGGCCGGAAAATAATCAGACAGTCTTTGATTTCCTCCGTCAGACTGATGCCGATAAAACCTGCACAGAGAGAGGATTTTTTAAGCTGATGGTAATCATCGATTATATTTTCGGAAGAAATAATCCCTTGTTCCTGACTGTTATTAATGAGTTCGGTAATTTCCATAAGAGAAGCCGTATCGGGCACCGTTCCTATGGTTTTCATCTCGCCCTCGAATAAAAAAGCAATGCCATTGGCTTTAAATGCCTCAAGAAAAAGGGCTGAACACTGAGACATAAAATCTGAAATATGCTCACCATTTAAACTTTTGGTAATATCCATTACCGCATTTTGAATTTTCATTTCCTCTTTCTGGAGTTTTTCCTGAGTTCGCAATCCAATACATGAACTGAGAACCTGCCCTATAAGTTTGGCTGTTTCCCGCTGCCTGAAGTTAATGAATCGCGGCGAATAATTATGACAGGCGATCAGTCCCCATAGCTCATCTTCAACAATAATCGATACACTAAAACTGGATACAACCTGCATGTTTTTCAGATACTGAATATGAACAGGCGATACCGCGCGAAGTGTACTGTTGCTAAGATCCGCAGGAATCGTAAACTTGCTGAGTACCGGTGTGGTATCTTCGTTAATATTATTGATTAACCGTGTATAATTCTGCATATAAAGCCTGCGGGCCTGCTCCGGAATGTCGGAAGCGGGATAATGGAGGCCGAGCCAGGTTTCCAGCTCTGCATTTTTTCCCTCCGCGACCACTTCTCCGTGGCCATCCTGATGAAATTTATAAATCATCACCCGGTCATAACAAATAATATTTTTAATCTGTATTACCGTGTTTTCGAGTATGGTTTCAAGATTTCTGTCTGCCAGCATCTGAGAAAGACTGGCTCCGACCGTATTATGAGGATCTGTGAAAAGATCCGACTCTTCAGGTTCAAAATCAAGGATATAATGATCACCGGATAATGAGATGATCATATTATATTTCTTATGATTGATAATCACCAGATAAGGATTCAACGGTTTGAAATCCCGACCCTGCCACGCCAGTGAAATGAGCTGGGAAATAAAAAGATCATTTTCATCTTTCCCAAAGAAAGAATTAAAACTGGTTACTGACTGGCCTAATACCTGATCTGCATTTTTTCCGCTGAGGTCTGTTAAATTTTTACTGCAATATAATATGCTGCCGGTATTATCTATTATCATTAAATATCCATGAGACTGGATAAATCCGGGAGTATGAATGGGTTCACTGCTGCAAACATCTAATGCGTTTTTTATCATAAAATGATCATTGATTTAAAGTAATTGTAAGGGAAAGGTTAAAGAATATACCCGGCTATGGGCTTTTTAAGATGGAAAAAAATTTTTAAATATTTAAATTTATTAATTAATTGTTCTGTTGAAGAGGGAGTGTAAAACAAAAAATGGTTCCGTTACCCGGTTTGCTTTTCACCATTATTTCGCTGTTATGTTGCCTTATTATTTCGGCACAGATGTATAATCCGAGTCCAAACCCTGAAACTCCGGTGACGGGATTATCTTCTATTCTGTAAAATTTCTTAAAGATATTTTTTTTCTCATAGTCGGCAATACCCATCCCTTCATCTTCTATGCTAATGGTAACCTCTGTGTCGGAACACGCACACGAAATGAGAATCGCTGTATCTTTTGGTGAATACTGAACCGCATTGGTGATCAGATTCTGTAAAACCATCAGGATCCTTTTACGATCTGCTGAGATAAAATGACAGTCTGAATTTAAAAAGTGTATTCTGTGTGTACTGTAATAAGAAACAGCTTCCTTACAGCAGTCTTTCACCAGATCGGTAATATTAAATGTTTCCCGCTGAAAAGGTTCAATAGAATCTTCAATTTTAGAAAGATGCAGAAAACCATTAATCATGGTATGCATTCTGTTAACATACGTTACAGATTTTTCAAGAATAGATTCAGCCCGGTCGTACTTTTTACTTTTATACAGTTTCTGGACAATCTGAAGGTAACCGTAAATTGAGGTTAACGGAGTCTTTAACTCGTGGCTCGCTAAATTCAGAAATTTTTTCTTTCTTTCAACTTCCCGCTTCTTTTCTGTAACATCTCGGAAAACAACAACAACCTGGCTGGGATATTCTTTTACGGAAGATGCAAATACTTCATAATGTCTTTTCGTACCTTCATTATACTGATTGAACGTAATGGGATTTCCCGTAATGGCTACAGAACCATACGCGGAGATCCATTCCTGCTCGACATCAGGCATGATTTCCAATATTGTTTTACCCGCCACATCCCTTAATCCGCTTTGTATTTCGAAGGCCGGATTCGTCGTGATAAAGGTGTAATTTACCGGATTTCCTTCTGAATCAAAGATAAAATCAATAACCATAAAGGCATCGAGAATATTTTCAAACAGAGAACGGTAACGCGATTCTGAAATAATAAGTTTTTTCTGAAATTCGGCAATAGCAGACAAATCGGCAATCCTTTTACAGGCATCACAGATCGTGTCTAATTTATACTGGCTCCAGTCATAAGAGTCGGCAGCGACCGCATAGAAATAGGTATGGATATCTTCATCTTCCGAACTGTTTATTTTTTCCAGTTTAATTGAATATCCATCCATCACCAACAGGTTCGACGCTTCCGGATGAGTGATTTTTCTTTTATCCAGTGCTTTTAGCAGCAACAGACCGAGATCAGCCTTATATAACGTATTCTCATCATCTGAAACCGTATTGATACTATCAAAATCATTTGTTTGATCACCCGTTTTTATAAAGCCCGCACCATAAAAAGAAAAATGCTGAAGGATGGATGTTGATGAAATAGTATAAATATCATGTAACTCTCTAAGACCGGTAAGCTGATCGGTAAGTTTGAGAAGAAAGTTTTCCCGCTCTCTTTTCTGCCTCAACTCTGTATTTGATTTTGAAGTTTCTTTGAAGATAATGAGAACGCCTGCATTTTTGCCCTGCGAATCCAGAAGGTTGCTGTAGCTGAATGTCCAGTACACATGTTCCAGGCAGTTGCCCCTGTAAATAGGGATCAGTTGATCCTCTTCAAAAACACCTAAAGAGTCATTTTTGAGTTTCTGCAGCTTTTCCAAAATAATATCCCAGGCGTCTGACCAGAATTCATCAGCTTTTTGGCCCAGAGACCGTTTTATTTTGTTTTGAGGAGTATTAATGAGATGTTTGCAGGCATCATTATGCATCTGTACCAGGTCTGAACCCCACCAGATCATCATTGGAAAAGGGCATGATAAGATCATATTGGTATGTACAATAAGATGCGCATCCCATTCAGAAATCGATCCTAAGGCCGTATTTTCCCAGCTATGGTTTTTAATGTTGATCGCCATTTCGCTGAGACCGACTATTTTTTCAGAGGATGAAATCATTATTTAGAATGGGGGTTAAGTATACAATATTGTGAAGATAATAATGAAATAAAGGCTTTTCAGATCCTATATATGTATATGTTGAGGTTAAGGAACCAAGTCTTTTATCTTTAAAATTAAATCATCCATATCGAAAGGTTTTGCAACAAATGAATTTGCTCCGGCGTCGTGTGCAATATCATCCCCATTGGCACTTGCTGACAATACAATTACCGGCAGGTTCTTTATTTCTTCATCATTCCGAATCAATGCCAGAATCTGTTCTCCGGAGAGTACAGGCATCCAGAGATCTAATAAAAGGACATCGGGATTGTTTTTTTTAATTCCTGAAATTAACTGTGTACTGTCTAATTCAGTTATGACCTCAAAACCAGAGCTTTCTAACATTAATTGTACCACATCCAGAATACTTTGATGGTCGTCACATACCATCACTTTGAGATATTTCATGAATTTTTTTTAATTTTTATAATCAGATACTTCTTTATATATCAAAAGGGATTCCGTTTTCTGATAAAAAGGACCACTTATTAATAATAATTTAATCTAAAATAAAAATTAAATATAATGTTTTGATTAGCTGTGAATTAAAATAAATGAAAATTGAATATTTTAGTAAATATTTTTACCTTGTTCTGATTTTTATCAATATTTTCTTAATGGTAAAATAATTTCGCCTTATCATTACCTTACCATTAAGAATTAAAGTTAAAGCCGCGAAACTTAATATAGTATATTAATTTCTTTAGGCTTAAAATCTATTGTTTACGTTGTTATAAATACGTTTTCTTCACCCGGCGTTTTATGGACGGTAATAATACTGTTTTTTAATAATAGGGCAGGAAGCATCATTCCTGAAGTACCCTCTTCGTAATACACTCCTTTTACATTGTATTCGTCAGAAATGGATTCTGTAATTTCCTCATGAATTTTAACAAAATAAGCTTCGTCTTGAAATTCTAATGTAATGGTCTTCAGAGGAGAAAAAATTTCTATTTTCATAATTAAATTATTTTGATGGTATGATTCGGTACGGATGCAGTATTGTTTTATTCTGCAAGCTCCGTTTTTATTAAAATAAGGTATACTATTTTGGTGCCAATCCGACTTTTAAAGTACAATAAGCAGCGAAATTAAAAATCCAATAACCACAGCTTAAAAAGAAATCAAATTAGAACTTTGTACAATGAATTTCAGGTTGGTTTTTCTAAAGGTCGTAAAGTTATTGAGCAACTAATACGCCTTTAGACGCAGGGATTTTCTTCTGGTGTCTTAAATAATTAAATCTTGTGTCCTTTAGAGCCTGTTTACTTTTAATGGTTCATTTTAACGCAAAGTTTTATTTTAAATATAAAAATATTGAAGTGAGCAAAGAAGAATCAACAGGTTGATTTGATGAAGCGTATTTTCAAGCTTCGCGAAGCAATTCATTTGCCTTTGCCTTTTAAAAATAATTAGAAAATAAATACAATCTTTGCGTTAAAAAAAACATTGAATTTTTACAATGTAATAGGGTTTAAGCTAAAACAGTTATGAATTATAATTTAACCACAGTCTCAGAGCCTGTTTAATTTTAGTTGTTCATTTTAACGCAAAGTTTTATTTTAAATGTAAAAATATTCAAGTGAGCAAAGAAGAATCAATAAATTTGATAAAGCATAATTTCAAGCTTCGCGAAGCAATTCATTGGTCTTTGCCTTTTAAAAATAAGTAGAAAATAAATACAATCTTTGCCTCAAAAAAGGCATTGGATTTTTACAATGTAATAGGGCTTATGCTAAAACATTTTTGAATTATAATTTTAAACACAGTCTCAGAGCCTGTTTAATTTTAATGGTTCATTTTAACACAAAGTTTTATTTTAAATATAAAAATATTCAAGTGAGCAAAGAAGAATCAACAGATTGATTTGATGAAGCGTATTTTCAAGCTTCGCGAAGCAATTCATTTGCCTTTACCTTCTAAACAGTAGAGAGTAAATACAATTTTTGCATTAAAAAAAACATTGAATTTTTACAATGTAATAGGGTTTAAGCTAAAACATTTTTGAATTATAATTTTAAACACAGTTTCAGAGCCTGTTTAATTTTAATGGTTCATTTTAACGCAAAGTTTAATTTTAAATATAAAAATATTAAAGTGAGCAAAGAAGAATCAACAGATTGATGTGATGAAGCGTATTTTCAAGCTTCGCGAAGCAATTCATTTGCCTTTACCTTCTAAACAGTAGAGAGTAAATACAATTTTTGCATTAAAAAAAACATTGAATTTTTACAATGTAATAGGGTTTAAGCTAAAACATTTTTGAATTATAATTTTAAACACAGTTTCAGAGCCTGTTTAATTTTAATGGTTCATTTTAACGCAAAGTTTAATTTTAAATATAAAAATATTAAAGTGAGCAAAGAAGAATCAACGAATTGATTTGATGAAGCGTATTTTCAAGCTTCGCGAAGCAATTCATTTGCCTTTGCCTTCTAAAAATCAGTAGAAAATAAATACAATCTTTGCGTTAAAAAAAACATTGAATTTTTACAATGTAATAGGGTTTAAGCTAAAACAGTTTTGAATTAATTTAACCACAGTCTTAGAGCCTGTTTAATTTTAATGGTTTATTTTAACGCAAAGTTTTATTTTAAATATAAAAATATTCAAGTGAGCAAAGAAGAACCAACAGGTTGATTTGATGAAGCGTATTTTCGAGCTTCGCGAAGCAATTCATTGGCCTTTGCCTTCTAAAAATCAGTAGAAAATAAATACAATCTTTGCGTTAAAAAAACATTGAATTTTTACAATGTAATAGGGTTTTAAGCTAAAACATTTTTGAATTATAATTTTAAACACAGTCTCGGAGCCTGTTTAATTTTAATATATCATTTTAACGCAAAGTTTTATTTAAATGTAAAATATTCAAGTGAACAAAGAAGAATCAACCAATTGATTTGATGAAGCGTATTTTCAAGCTTCGCGAAGCAATTTATTGGCCTTTGCCTTCTAAAATCAGTAGAGAGTAAATACAATTTTTGCATTAAAAAAAACATTGAATTTTTACAATGTAATAGGGTTTAAGCTAAAACATTTTTTAATTATAATTTTAACCACAGTCTCAGAGCCTGTTTAATTTTAATGGTTCATTTTAACGCAAAGTTTTATTTTAAATATAAAAATATTCAAGTGAGCAAAGGAGAATCAACGAATTGATTTGATGAAGCGTATTTTCAAGCTTCGCGAAGCAATTCATTTGCCTTTGCCTTCTAAAAATCAATAAAATCTTTGCGTTAAAAAAAAACATTGAATTTTTATAATTTAATGTGGTATTAGCTAAAACATTTTTTAATTATAAACAAAGTCTTAGTTTTTTAAATAAACTTAAACACACGCTAAATAGGAAAATTTAAAAATTAATAGGGGAGAGCTTCATCCCGTTGTAGAGAGATCTGTGAGGTTTTAGCCGAAACTTATTATCTAATAAAAAATAGACCAAGGTTGTAAATAATTGATTTTAATCGAATTCAGGTTTGTGCTTAAAAATATTCATAAGATTTATTTAAATAGGTTAAATAATAAAATTTGGTTCGGTTTTTGAAAGAACACCTTCAACCACTTAAATAAATAGTATATGATATCTATTCTTACGGACGCTCCAGAAAATGTAGCAGCGTTTTATGCCATGGGCGAGACTCAAAAACAGGATTTTGAATCATTGGTACTTCCTCACATTCAACAGAAACATTCAAAATATCAGGAACTCAATTATATGATTTACCTTAACGGTAATCTTGAAAAAAATAATATGGAAAACCTTTTCAGGGAATGTTTTTCCAATCTGCAAAATTTAACCAACTGGAACAGAACAGCAATTGTAATTGATGATGCCCATCTTGAAAATCACCACGAAATATTTGCTACTTTAATGTCCGGAGAGTTGAGGTTCTTTTCTAAACAAAATATATATGATGCCTTATACTGGTGCCATAACGGAAAAGCACTGAGCGCGTAAGAAAAATAAATGATCAGAATTCAAAAGCCGAAGATTACCAATCTTCGGCTTTTTTGCTTTTGTTTAAATGGATTAAAGCCCATTTCTATTCATAAAAAACATTGTGTTTCCATACCATTTGAGAATCCGGTGCAGGAAAAGCATTATTCGTAACCATCCGCACATTCTAAAGCCCATTTCTATTGATAAAAATATTGTGTTTCAATACCATCTGTGAATCCTATGCAGAAAAATTATTATTCGTATCCATCCGTACGTTCGTGGCCAAAAAATCAACAATATCATCCGTCAAAATCTGCGCAATCTGCGGGAAATATATTTCGCCCAGATTAAAATTGGAGTTAATTTTTTTTGTTTAAATGGATCAAACCCCATTTCTATTCATAAAAAATATTGTGTTTCAATACCATTTGAGAATCCTATGCAGAAAAGCATTATTCGTAACCATCTGTGCATTCGTTGCCAAAAAAATCAACAATATCATCCGTGAAAATCTGCGGGAAATATATTTCCCCCAAATCAAAAAAAGAGCCCCTTTCGGAACTCTTTCAATTATTTAATAGTTAAGACTACTTATATATATATTTATTTTGCTTCGAAATATACTCTTCTGTTAGCCTTATTTTTCCATTCAGGACATTTAGAAGCAGGATCACATTCAGGATATTTTAAGTCCTCTTTTCCTTTACCAACAGCTTCTAATTTTGTTGACTGAACACCGTTTTTAACTAAATAGCTTTTAACATTTCCGGCTCTTTTTTCAGATAACTTCTTGTTATAAGCAGCAGTTCCTCTTGTATCGGTTGTTCCAACTACTCTGTAGTCTCCTGTAGAAGAGTTAATATAGTTTACTGCATTATTCAGGATCGGAGTGTTAGAAGGTAAGATTCGGTCTGAATTCAAATCAAACTCAATACCTTCTAAAGATCTGCTTTGTTCGTCTACTGGTCCTCCGTTAGAAGCAGTAGAAGTAGGGCAACCCTGATTTTCTACAGGTCCCGGTACCGTCACACATTTATCATATAAATCGATAACCCCGTCAAGATCTGTATCCAATGCTACACCGGCACCATCAACTCTTGCTCCTGCAGGCGTATCAAGCTGTCTGTCCCAGTCGTCACAAACTCCGTCATTATCAGCATCTCCACTCTTACATACAGTGATATCCTGATTTTTTTCTGCTAAAACGTCCATTTTGTAATAAATTTCCTGTAAAGGATCATGCCACATCAGGTTAGATTCATGCTTTCCTAAATTGAAAGTTAAACCTAGTGTTGCGTTAAAGAAATTGTCGGATATATTTTCTGAACGTTGATTAACTGCACTGCTGTGTCTTCCTCCGCCATCAAATTCATCATCTCCGGTAATCACATACATTAATCTACCTTCAAGATCAACTCTGTTGCTGACTTTGTATTTAACCCCGGCACCAGCCTGACCAAATAAAGAGTTTAGTTTAAAAGGTTTTACTTCAGTCATCAGTCTTTGTCCTCTCTCATCTTTTTGGAATGCTCTGTAAGCCAGTGTTCCAACCCCTGCGTACCCGTGTAGAGCCCATCTGAAAGTAGAATGGTTATCTACTCTTCTTAAAAGATTTGAAAAATTAATATCACCCAAAATAGATATTGCATCATATTGAGTTCTTGCAGCCACCTGGTTGGTAGCCCTTGCGTTAGAAGGTGCGGCATCTTTGGTATTAAACCAGCCTTGTCTTGTTTCCCCTCTGTCATATTGCAATTTCAAACCGAAAGCATGGGTAATAGCCTTATCTACACTCACATAAGCGGAGTATCCAAAAAGGTTTTTTCCATTTCCGTTTTTAATGGACGTAAGATCTGCAGTCTGTAATAAAGGTACACCTGCTCCCACAGATATTGACCAATCGTTAAATCGTTTTGCAGATGATTTGAATGGTGAAACATTCGCAGATCCTGAACTGAAAGTGTTGGGATACTGGTTGTTAACAACAGTTGTGGAATCTTGTGCGAAACCATACATAGGAATAGCCATGGCTATAGCTATAGATGCTAGATTACATTTCATAATTTATTTTTGAGAATTAATTTATTGAAGCTAAAATTGAAATATTATTAACTAAAATGGATTTTGTAATTTACAATTTCCATACCATTGTATTTATTTTAGAATATTTTTCAATGTATGATGTCTGAATATATGACGTAATTGGTTGATAGCCAAAAAGATCTTTTTTTTCAAAAAAAAAGATGAGTTTTCTCACCTGTTGAACCTCTTTCAATGTCCAATTCTACTAAAATTTACCTAAAATACTTAAACTAATATTGTATATCCTTGATTTTAAGTGAACTTAAGGTCTGTGATGGAAGATTAGCGTGATAATTATAAAAATGAACTCGGTTTCCTTTCAGAAAAATGGATTGGAAGTATTTTGAAAAAGATATATTTTCAGGAAATTCCAATGCAGATATTTGAAAATATAATAATGGAGTGAAATTATTGTTAAAAGAAGACACATACTTTATAAAATTACTTCTATTTCAATGATTTTTTTAGCGCAAAGTTTTAATTTAAATCTAAAAAATAGTCAGGATAGCCAGGAATCATCAGTAAGTTGATTTGATAAAGCATTTTTCAAGAATTGCGGAACAAATTCCTTTGTTCTCGGCAGATCACTGGAAAATAAAATAATCTTGGCGTTAAAAAAAGATCATCAGATTTTTACCATTTTAAAAAGAAATGAGCGATATCATTAAGACAGTATCTTTTCATGAAAAAAATAATTTTTGATAAAGCAATTTGATAGTGACTTAAGGGTAATTTGCCAGCGAAGAAGTTCATTGAAATTTTAACAAAAAACATTAAGCTAAATACAGATTAAAAACTGATTGAGGGGGTTATTGAAACGACGTATGATCCTACAGAAAAGAATATCATCGGCGTTGGTGATATTCTTAAAGATCTGGGCAATCTGTATAAAGAGATTATTGGGGCTATAGATCATTCTATCGCTAATGGAGGAATGACTCAAGCTGAATGGGAAAAACTGTATAATGATATTCATCATTATACCAATGAAGGGGGACAAACTGCCTCAGGACTATATGAGCAAGGGCTTGTTACCGATAAATAGAAGGAAAAGCTTGACAAGCTGAAAGATGAGATTGACGAATTGCTCAAAAACCTTACCTGTGCGGTAAAGAAGAGTCCTGAGAAGAAAGGATCTGACGATTTTATAGAAAATAATGTGACAAGAAGCAGAATGAGCTGAAAGATAAAATTGCGCAGCAGAATAAAGAATTTGATGAAACAGTAAAAAATGCCTGTATCTGGAATATTCAGGAGTTTGATAATTTAAAAGGGAAGACCTTCTATTTCCAACAGAACGTTGAAGGTAAAGTTTTACATAAATTAAAATCAGGAGATTTCCCGCTGTCTTTTAACAGATTGAACAATGTATATTCTTTCAGCAGCAACGGGAAAATTTATTATCCTGAAGCTGGAACAGGCAAGTATACCACAAAAAATGTTAAAAATTATTATACGTTTGAAAACGGAGGTAAGGCCATTCCGGTAGTGGTCACTGAAAATGTTGAAGATAGGATCAAGATAGATGGTACAGATGAAATTGCCATGAAAGATTGTTCTTCCAAAAACGAAGATAAAGGCAAAGGTCTGGGTTAAAGGAACCCTTTACACCAAAAATGTAGAAGGCAAATACAAAGTTACGGTTACAGAGAACAACGGTAAAATCTCTTCTACGTTTGAGCTGACAGGAAAAGGTAATTCTAAAACAGCAGCTCAAAAACAGAAAATAGAGCAGGAGGTTCAAAACAGTATCAACGATGCGCTGAAAGATCTTAAAAATAATAAAGACATCAATAGTCTTTCCGCAAAAACCGAGGTTAATGATTTTGGTTTCTACGTAAAGCAGATGTCGGGTAAAGAATGGGTTGAAACGCTTTCCGAGCTAGGGGATAATGTTTGGGAACAGGCTGCTTTACCTACAACCTATTGGAATGAGAGCGAAGCGGACTTTATTAAATCCAATGTAAGAATGCTGCATTGTTTAGTGGTGTTGCAGATGGCGTCATTGGAGAGGTCACCGAATATCCGCAACTTATTAAGCTTGGTTATGATGTTGTTGCAAAATCGGAGGTTAGACAAGGGCTTTGGAATGGCATTAAAAATATTACACCTGAAAGTGTAAAAAATGTCTCTGTAGATTTCTACGAGCAGAAAAAGGCAAATTATACCAGTGATAAATCTTATTTAGTTAATCACACTGTTGGTCAGGATGGTGTTACTGTTGTATCAATAGTAATGGGAGCAGGGTTTTTTAAGAAAGGAACGGATGGGCTGAAAGAAGGTATAGAGGATACAGGGAAGAAGCTTATAAAAAAGGAAACGGATGAAGTTGTTGACGTGCTTGGGAAAATCGTTAAAAATGGCAACAAAATAGAATATACTAACCCAGCAGGGAAAGTATTAAAATGGAGTGAGCAAAATGCGAAAGATATAGAAAACTCAATTCAGAGTGCTTTAAAAAGATCTACAACTGATGGTAAATATATTGAAGGAAAAGTTGCTGATTTCATCAAAAACGATGGCAAGTCAATAGACGGATTTGGTCTTTCAATAGATAGAAAAATTGGGGGACAGGCAGGAGATGTAGATATTTTAACGAAAAATGAAATGATAGAGGTTAAAAAAAGTTTTGCAGCTTGGTCAGGTAAAAAAGATCAGATTAAAAAATTTGTTGATACTTCAATGGAAGATTTTTTAAATCCATATAATAAAAAAGTAATTATATATATTGATGAACCTCTAACGGTAACTCAAAAAGCTGCAATTTTAGATTATGTACCGAAAAATGTATCTTTAGTCAATTCATTAGATGAATTAAAAAAAATATTAAAGTAATGGGATTAGCAATATTATCAAATAAAATAGAAAAACCAGAAACAGTCTTTGCAAATGTTGCGCTGGCAGCGCTAAGAGCAAAGTTATTCTTATTATTTACTGAATGGGCATATACTGATGATAATAGAATAGAATTAAACATTCAAAAATTTGCAGGAGAAGAGAATAAAGAGTCCTTCCTTATTGATATTATTTCTGAAGATGAGCAAATGAGTAATAACACTTCAGGTTTGTTACCTATTAATTATAATAGTGATGATATGTATATGATTGCTGGTACAAATAATGTTCCTTCTCGTTTATCTTATGATTTTTCATTAGAATACTTGAATATCAATCCTAATCATTTAATTTCTATTTATGATGAAATCTTTACGCGGAAAGATATTGAAGAAATTCAAAAGGAGAGTGGGTTTTATGATGAGTGGTATAATAAAAAATGAGCGATACCATTAAGACAGTATCTTTTCATGGAAAAAATAATTTTTGATAAAGCAATTTAATAGTGACTTAAGGGTAATTTGCCAGCGAAGAAGTTCATTGAAATTTAAACAAAAAACATCAGGCTGAATACAGATAAAAAACTGATTGAAGGGGTTATTGAAACGACGTATGATCCTACAGAAAAGAATATCATCGGCGTTGGTGATATTCTTAAAGATCTGGGCAATCTGTATAAAGAGATTATTGGGGCTATAGATCATTCTATCGCTAATGGAGGAATGACTCAGGCTGAATGGGAAAAACTGTATGCCAATATGGAGAGCTATAATAGGCAAAATAGTCAGGATACCAAAGATTTATACGAGCAGGGGTTGATAGATCCTGATTTGAAAAAAGAAACAGAGGATTTACAGGAAAAAATTTAAAATACCCTTAAAAATCTTAATTGTACCCAAAAGGAAGGAAAAGGGAGTGATTGAAAATGTGAAATTTTTGGGAGATAATGTTGCAGGAGATTTTTCAGGCTTTGATTTAACATCTAATAAAGATGAAGTTATTGAGTTTTGGCATGATGATGAAAAAATTTTCAATACAGGAATGACATTTAAGCAATATAGTAAAGATAAAAATTTATAATTTATTATTAATTGATCATCCGTAAATGGATTAAAATTATGAAAAAAGAAGAGCTAATTAAAATAGGTTTTAGACATCGTTATAAACCATCATTAAAAAAAATTGATGAATTTTCTTTGAGTTATAATAATCTTATAGGTAAAGGAAATTTGATTTCAATTAATCTTGTGTTTATACACTCAATCTCAGAATGGAAGATTGATAATATTATTTTTGAAGGAGATTTAGCATTAAAATTATTGAAAGAAAATTTAAATCATTATGAATTAAAAGATGTAATTGAATTTGTTTTGAAATTTCCAATCCAAACATTCTAAAAGAGTTTATTAGATTTTGGAGTGCATTTGCCAGCGAAGAAGTTCATTGAAATTTTAACAAAAAACATTAAGCTAAATACAGATTAAAAACTGATTGAGGGGGTTATTGAAACGACGTATGATCCTACGGAAAAGAATATCATCGGCGTTGGTGATATTCTTAAAGATCTGGGCAATCTGTATAAAGAGATTATTGGGGCTATAGATCATTCTATCGCTAATGGAGGAATGACTCAGGCTGAATGGGAAAAACTGTATGCCAATATGGAGAGCTATAATGGGCAAAATAGTCAGGATACCAAAGATTTATACGAGCAGGGGTTGATAGATCCTGATTTGAAAAAAGAAATAGAGGATTTACGGGAAAAAATTAAAAATACCCTTAAAAATCTTAATTGTACCCAAAAGGAAGGAAAAGGGAGTGATGAAGATTTCAGATTTGATACAGATTGTGTAAAAAACCTCAAAGAGCTTGCAGCTGATTATGAAAAGCTGAATGCTTTAAATGCAGAGAAGAATGAAATGCGCTGTATCTGGAACATTGAGGAACAGGAAAGTCTTAGGGGAAAAAACATTCTATTTTCAAGCTTTAGGAAGTAAAAATGATAGTGAAGGAAAAGCTTTATACAAGCTGAAATCTAGAGATTATCCACTTTCATTTAATAATAACGGCTATGTATATACATTCAGGAGTCAAGGTAAAATCTATAGACCATATAGTGATAACTCTTATTACATTAGTAAGGAAAGCGATGATAAATACAAATTTGAACAGGGTAATAAAGGGCAGAAAATATCTGTTGTAGTAGACCCAAATAATGAAAGCGCGTTAATAATGGTCAGCTTGAATTATCTTTAGTAGAATTATACTCAAGCTATAATGGCTTTGACAAAATTTCATTAACAGACAATTTTGGAATATCAAAAAAAATAAAAGATGAATTTAATATTCCTAGATTAGGAGAAGATTCAAATGTTATTGACAACGATTTTATTAATATTTTTTTTGAAAATAAAGGGTTACTACCTGATAGTTTTAGAGAATATTCTGATTGGTCTTATCTACATATTGAAAAGATTAATGTATAAATTCAATAGTAATATAGTGGCTAAAAATGTTAATCTTCAATAAAATTATTATATGGGAAAAATAAGTATTGGTAGTTTGAATGTTAAGATTAAATCTTATCAAAATGAGGTGAAAATGAGCAAATGAGTAATAACACTTCAGGTTTGTTACCTATTAATTATAATAGTGATGATATGTATATGATTGCTGGTACAAATAATGTTCCTTCTCGTTTATCTTATGATTTTTCATTAGAATACTTGAATATCAATCCTAATCATTTAATTTCTATTTATGATGAAATCTTTACGCGGAAAGATATTGAAGAAATTCAAAAGGAGAGCGGGTTTTATGATGAGTGGTATAATAAGAAATGAGCGATATCAATATGAGTAACTGTATCTTTTTACTATCATTTTAACAGATATTTTAATTTTTTTTTAAGAAATTAAAATAAATAATATACATTTGCAAAAACACAACAAAAACAAATGAAGAAAAAAATTACTTTTTTAGTACTTATTTCATTCTTTTTTTTCGGTAAAATTTTTGGCAATACTTTAGGTAATGTAGACTCTTTACAGTCCCTGAAAAAAATAAAAAGTAGTCAATTAACTCATAATTTAGTACCAGAAAATTATTCGGATAAATTTTCATTTTCTAACAGTAAAGATCCTGAAACAGATGCTGAAATAGGAAAGGCCATTGGCTCTTTCAATATTCTTGAGAAGAGCGGAAATTTTACCAATACCATTAATCCAAACAATCTTACCGAGCTTCCGATAGGTATACGTGAAAATATCTCTAATGTAGAGTACGCAATTGTTGTTACAAAAGCGAAGTTTACCCCTGAATACGCACTTATCAATGTATATGCCCGTGTTGCGACTCCACAGCAAGGGATTGAAGGTGGTAAGAAAACTCTTTATTTTGGAGCGGAAGATGTGAAGCTTTCCTATAATGGAAAAATTATTGGAGATGCCAAGCTATCTTTGCTGGGCAATATTAATATGCCCTTTAATCAGAACCAGTGGATGCTAACCCTTGAAGGAGGGAGAATTAATAAGTCGAACGGAGAAAGCATTAATGAGAATACTTTTGTTGTCATAGATTGCGACGGAATAAAAGAATTGTCATTAAAAGGAAATGTTCAGATCTCCAGAAATGTGTTGGTTCCGCTGGATCAGAACGGAGCCGTTTTACCGGAACTCGGAAAAAATGGACAAATCAACAGGGTTCGTGGTGATTTTGCCTTTAAAGCCACGGACTGGAATGATATTCTGGTGAAAGTAAGCATTTCACCTTTTGCGATTACTTCCCAGATCAAAAATGAAGATAAGGGCTATTTCTCGTTTTTTGTGAATAATGCGGTGCTGGATCTCAGTGATCTGAGAACCGATCCGAGTGTGGTCTTTCCTCAATATTATGATACCCACGGCTACCTTATCGGGGGTACAGAATCATGGCGTGGACTCTATGTTCAGACTTTAAACATCGGTCTTCCTCAGGAATTTAAAACCCAGGATCATATCGACCGCAGGGTTTCTTTTGAAGCCAACAATTTACTGATCGATTCTTATGGCGTATCAGGAAACTTCGCTGCCAATAATGTATTTCCCATTGAGAAAGGAATAACCAATAAAGAAAATGCCTGGCGCTATTCATTGGATAGAATCGGGATCAATCTTGCGGCTTCAAAAATTGTGGGGGCTGAGCTGGAGGGCATGATTCAGCTTCCTGTTCAAAAAAATAATGAGGATCAGGATAATGCGATTCCCAAATACTTAGGTTACCGAGGAATGATCACCGAAGAGCAGTACCTGATCTCTGTAACAACCTTCGATCAGATTAAATTTGATATATGGAGCGCTAAAGCGCTTATTGATAAAGGGTCCACCATTGAAATGCGGGTGAAAAACCGTGAGTTTTTACCTAAGGCCATCCTTAACGGAAGCCTTGATATTGGTGCAAATGCCAAGTATGCAGAAAGCAGTAATCCCTATGAGAAAAAAGATGCTGATTTTAAAGGATTAAAATTTCAGGGTTTAACCTTGCAGACCAAAGCACCGTTTGTAACCGTTGATTATTTCGGAGTAAAAGGAGAACAGAAGCTTGCCAATTTCCCGGCAAGTATTAAAAATATAGTGGTTATTGCAGATGGTTCACAGGCGAGTCTGGGATTTGATATTACCGTTGGATTGCAGGAAGATCGTTTTTCTGCCACCGGAGGGATGATGATTCGCGGACTTATTACCAGTGAAAATAACCGTCAGCGTTGGAAATATGATGGCTTCAGTTTAACCAAGCTCGGACTCAATAAAGTGGATGTCGGAGTGGCTATCGTTACCGGTTATTTTGAAATCATGAGAAAAGATCCGCTGTACGGCGATGGTTTCCAGGCCAGTCTTAAAGCCGAAATAAAAGGGATTAAAGGAATAGAGGTAGACGTGAATGCTGCATACGGATACAGTACGTTCCGATACTGGGGATTTGAGGGTTCCGTAAAAGGGCTTAAGATCCAGGCAACCGCTTTAACGATTACCGGATTTACGGGAGGCGCATTTTACCGGATGATTCCTAATCGGGAGATGACCATTAATCCTGATTATGCAGACCGCGCCTTGGTTTTACAACCAGACAATACTGTTGGTTTGGCTTTGAGAGCCGGAATCTATGGTATGATAGGTGATAAGAAAGCAGTCAGTATAATGGCGGGCTTCAGTATTTCCACCAATCCCAATGGTGGTTTAGCGAATATAGGCTTTATCGGAGAAGCGGTGGTGATGGCAGATTTGTCTAAGCTGGTTCCGGGGGATCCTATGGCCGGGCTTAAAGATAAGTTTAAAGAAATGACCGGAAAATCCGGGTTTTTAAATAAGATTAAAGATAAAGAAACCGGAAAGTCCTTTTTAGATACCAAAATGGTGGATGAGCAGTATCCTGTTACACAGGATGTGAAAGGAACCATTTACGGTAAGCTCGCCATGAACTATGATTTTAATAACCGTACTTTCCATGCCAATCTGGATGTGTTTGTCAATATTGCAGGAGGTGTTATCAAGGGTATCGGTCCTAACGGAAGAGCCGGCTGGGCGGTGGTTCACATCGCTCCGGATGAATGGTATATGCACATTGGTACTCCGACCGATATGATAGGTCTTAAAGTAGGTTTTGGCAGTTTTTATTTAGAGTCGGGCAGTTATTTTATGGTGGGGAACCGCATTCCGGGAAGTCCGCCACCACCGCCAGAAGTGGCAGAGATTTTAGGCGTGCAGCTCAACGACCTGGATTATATGGGCAGCCTGAATGCTCTGGGAGAAGGAAAAGGATTCGCTTTCGGAACGCACCTGAAGTTTGATACGGGCGATATGACGGCATTATTTCTTTATGCCCGTTTTCAGGCAGGACTGGGAACTGATATCATGCTTAAAAATTATGGAGAAGCCAAGTGTTCCAACCGCGGAGGAGATCAGATCGGCATCAACGGTTGGTATGCCAATGGACAGGCTTATGTTTATTTACAAGGTGAGTTGGGTATTAAAATCAAGCTTTGGTTTATTAAAAAAAGAATCCCGATTATAAAGGCGGGGGTTGCTTCTCTGTTACAGGCCAAAGGACCAAACCCATATTGGGTAAGAGGCTATCTGGGCGGATATTATAATCTTTTAGGCGGGATGATTAAAGGACGCTTCAGGTTTAAGATGGAATTTGGAGAAGAGTGCGTACTGGAAAATTCATCCGTGTTGGGCGGTATGAAGATCATCTCGGATCTTACTCCTAAAAAAGATGAAGCTGAGGTTGATGTATTTGCTATTCCACAGGCCACTTTTGCCGTAAGGGTAAACGAACCTATTGTCATTCCTGAAGACGATGGCGACCATACCTATAAGGTTGTAGTGGATAAAATGACCATCATCGACGATCAGGGTAAAGAAATAAAAGGAACAGTAGATTATGCCAATTCTAAAGACGTGGCGAATTTTGTTTCGGAAGACATCCTCCCTCCATCGAAAACACTGAAAGCCATTGTTCAGGTCAGCTTTATGGAGAAAAAGAACGGAATGTATGAGGTGGTGATGGCAGACGGTCAGAAAGCCATTGAGATTGAAGAAACATCGTTCACCACAGGATCGGCTCCTAATATTATTCCTTTGAGTAATATCAAATATGCCTATCCGGTTCCTGAACAGGAAAATTATTATACCGGAGAGTCCACTACAGGATATATAAAGCTGAAACGCGGTCAGGATTATTTATTTGATGACCCCAACTGGAGCACGGTATCAGCATTTGCTTCTGAATCACCCACTGAAAGTAATTTTTCCTATAATGCCAATGATAATATGGTCAATTTCAATATCCCGAATCTCGGAAAACAGAAAGAGTATACCTTGGCATTAATCGCTAAAAATAAAAAAGGAAATACCGGCTCTGCAGGCAATGATACCGTAGAAGAGACCGTAAAAACGGAAGAAAATAACGACGAATCAGCAGTATCGGTGACCACAGAAGTGAAAAAAGCCCAGAATCTTTCTAAAAACGGGGAGATTGAAAGGCTGGCATTTGTCTTCAGAACCAGTAAGTATGCCACTTTTGAACGAAAGCTATCTTCATTAAACTTTAATCCATTATGGATCAAATTAAGCTCGGATGTGGTAACCCTTCAGAATAATATGAATGCCGATGAATCTTTTGATGCTACAGAAATTTCTGGGTCAAAATATACAGATAATAAACCTCTTATTGATCTTACGGCAATGATGGACGATGCTTTTGCCAATAAGTTTAAAGGGCTGATTTATAATAATTATCCTCTGGATGGGCTTACCTTAAACAGAGCGGATAGTGAAGAAGATCTTGCAGGAATTCCACCGGTGAAAGCATTCCCTGTCTTTACGTCGTATCTGCAGTATCTGGGCAGCGATAAAGGAAACGGATTTCTTAAGCAAACATTCCCTTTCAAATATGATTTGTTTAGTTATTATAAATCAGACTGGTATGAATTGATTTCTAAAGCGGCCTCCAAATACATGAATATTCCGGCTGTGCAGAGACCACAGAAGATCAATGCTTTGTTAGAGTCTGTCTACGGAACGGTTCCTCAGGGAAAATACAACGTAAAAGCACAATATAAACTGCCTGGCAATAAACCGGGAACAGAGAAACAAATGAACTATGAATTTAAGTAAGCGGTAAGCTAAACACATAAAAATGATGAACATGAAAATGTATTTTCAACATACTGAAAACAGGCAGCAGGCATGGGTCTCCTATTTTGGGAAGCTGATTATCCTGTTTTTGCTTACCGTTTACAGCGTACTGCCTGTCGCAAAAGCACAGCAATATCCTGTAAAGCTGGTTCCTGTAGTAATCCCTCCCTACAGTTTAAGGATCGGGGATTATGCCACCAGTACGGATCATAAGCTGCAGCTTCAGGTATTAATGACCGACTTGCTGGAACCTCAGCATCAGACGGGGATCAAGTTTTCCCTTGAAGCAGGTTTAAATGCCGTAGCTGTCGCCAGATCCAATGATTTTGTGGTGGGGCAGAATCCCTTTACCCTGTATCCCGGCAACAGCATTACGCTCACCAATGTAGATCTCCGCTCTCTGTTTGAGCTTCAGAATCTTTCCGGGATCAATGCGGTGCAGTATTCGCGACCGTTGGCGGATGGCGTGTATCAATTCTGCTTTCAGGCCTATGATTATTACACCCAACGTAACCTTTCGGGTAAAACCTGTGCGCCTGTATTTCTGGTGCAGTATGACCCGCCAATGCTTACCCTGCCGCAAAATGCAGAAAAAGTACAGGCGGTGTCTCCGTACAGGGGAGGATCGGGCATTGTATTTCAGTGGATGCCGAGACAGATTGCCCCTAACACGAAATATATTTTTACCTTAAAAGAGCTTTGGGATCCGGGGCAGAGTCCCATCTCAGGGTTTCTTTCTGCACCTGCCCTTTGGACAGAAGAAACCTATGCCCCGACTTTATATTACGGAATCGATAAAACCCAGCTGATCCCCGGGAAAAGATATGCCTGGCAGGTGCAGTCGAAATCCGGCAATCCGGTTCTGGGTGCTAATCCGACAGATGATAACGGGGTCTATAAAAACAACGGATTATCCGAAATCTTCTACTTCGATTATGTAGAAAACTGTGCGGTTCCCACGCTTTTAATGGCTAAAAATGCAGGCAGAGGAAAAGTAGAGCTTCGATGGAGCATGGCGGGTCAGCCCGCAGGTCTATACAATGTGCAGTACCGTAAAAAAGGAAGCACGGCAGAATGGGCCACCCAGCAGAGCTATCAGGCTTCCGCTATCCTGACAGGGCTTGAAGATAAAACCGAATACGAATACCGTATCGGTTCAGTATGCGGAAACACACAGAATTTTAATACACCCAATCCGTTTGAAAACGGCAATTCGGGCGGCAATGCCTATTCTTACAGTGGCGTGCAGTATTTTACTACCGACGGTAATGAGGTAGACCCTAATTACCAATGCGGAATCATGCCTGCCGTTGATATCGCCAATACAACTCCATTACAAACCCAGCTGGGCAATAATGAAGTCTTTATGGCGGGTGACTTTCCCGTTACGGTACTCTCTTCTGAGGGAAGCGGCGTATATAGAGGAACAGGATTTATAGAAGTTCCTTATTTAGCCAATACCCGACTGAAAGTAACCTTCAATAACATCAGGCTGAATACAGATAAAAAACTGATTGAGGGGATTATTGAAACGACGTATGATCCTAATGAATCTGCAGTACACTTTGCTTCGGGAGGTTTAGGAGAAACCTTTGGGGATGCAGGGGTAAAAGATATTGTTGTAGATTATATCATTACCGATATACAATATACTGCTACACCTCCGCCGGGAAAAATTACCATTTATGGAGATTTTGGTACGGGAGGAGAACCAAGTCAGCAGGATCATCCGGGAGGAAAAGATTATCAGATCAAGGATAAAGAAGGTAATATCTGGACGGTTGATGAAGATGGAACTGTTACCAAAGCCGGAAAAGAAGCAGAGGGAGGAGCATCCAATTCCACCAATACAGATGGCGTTACGGGAAGCGGAAGCAATGCCGTTGTAAACCAATACACTGCAAAAGGAGTTAAGATTGAATGGAAAGAAGATGCTAAAGGAAAATTTTCTTATGATACCGCAGAACGATCAAAACTTCCGAAATCCAAGTATCCATCTGTAAAAGATGCCGAAAATAATACGGTGTATGTACCGTATAAAGCAACGGTAAACAAAAAGACTGAACTTTTTGATGCTACAGTAAGCATTACAGATCCAACGCTTAAAGATGCTGAAATTATCTTTAAAACGTTGAGTTTAGGAAAGGCCATTGCCGCGAAAGAACTGAGCAAAACAGACACCGAAAGAAACTACCAGCTGGAGCTTCCCGGAACGTTTGATTATGCTGAAGAAGAAGTGATCGCTGTATTGATGCCAAAGGAAACTACCGGAAAGCAGAAAGTAATCAGCAACTTCCGATTGGTACATTTGAGTCCTAAGACAGTGAATGTAAGCTTGGTTCCATTGGATGGAAGTTCTCAATCTAAACTAAAGGCTCAGGGTGATAAAATCAATCAGGTTTACAGTAAGGTAGGCGTTAGTTTTACGGTAAAAGAAGAGCCTGTCTTAGATATCAGCAGCATTGTAAGCGGTAATACGATCAACAGCGAAGATTCTGATCTGATGAGTACTTACAGTCCTCAACAGCAACAGATCAATAGACTGTTTAAGACCACTTATGACAGATATGTATTATTTGTTACCGGCAAAAACTCTTCTAAAGGTCAGAATGGTTACATGCGCCTCAACGGTCAGTTTGGATATGTGTACAATAATGCACCTCAAAAAACGGGAGCGCACGAATTAGGCCATGGTGTATTCAAATTGGAGCATCCTTGGAAAGCTTACCAAACGACAAAAGGAGCTACAGATCTGTTAATGGATTACAGCACAGGAGAAGAGCTTTCCCATCTGGACTGGAAGCAGATCAATGATCCTGCATTTAAGTTGTACGAGTTCCAGAGTCAGAGTAGTGGGGAATATGAAACAGATGGGCATTATTCTACAGTTTACTTAGTTTCATTAATGTTAGGTATGGATCCTGCGAAGGCAAAAGCATTGGCAATAGCAACAGAAGCTCCTGACACAACGATTCATAGTGAAACAAAATTTGAACTGAATGATACTTGGGGGCATTTGGATGGATCACAACAAAATATTCACTCATTAACAGGAGGTTTCCATGGTATTGAAGAGTTTTTTACTGCAATCAAATTTTTATATGCTCCAAAACAAGATATTAAATTACAAGGTGAAATGTTGCATAGATTTGGTGACACTTATGCCCATACAAGAATAGGTAATTTAAAGCCATCAGATTTGAAAGAAAATATTAATTTAAAAAATGCAGATGATGCTACAGTTCAACAATATATAAATTCTTGGAAACACATCGGTACTGAGAATACATTAGCAAGTGGAGTAAAACCTTGGGTTAAGTTTTTTAACTATTATTTGGAAAAAGAGGGTATAGAGTTTTTGGATAATGAAGCCAAACAAAAACAAATATTTAAAGGAAAGACCCTAAAGCAAGTAATAAAAGATTTATATCTTACCAATACAACAGGTGATTTTGTAATGTATGGGGCTAATGGATTTACATTTGACCACGCAAAAACAGATGATTCCTATCCTGATATGATCTATTTAAGACCAGATTGGTATTATATTTATGTACAGAATTTATCGTGGTTGATAGCAACAAAATATAATCTAGATAATTCAAAATTAGATTTATCGGTATTTGACCGAATGTTAGCATTTCTTAAAAATCATGCCAATGAAAAACCCTCTATGAAGGGAATAATAGACTATGAAATTGCGAAAAAATTGGGTAAAAAAGAATTTTATGTTCCCGTATTTTATTCAGAGTCAGATAGAATACTCGCATCTGGAGATGCCATTTTTAAAACTAATTATTTAGACATAGCAAAAGATGTTGTAAATAAAACCAGACAATATTTAAATGAACAGGGAGTTTCTCAAGATAGAATTAAAGTTGAAGAAATTAATGATTGGTTTGGTCCAAAGATTAATAGACATGGCGTATTTGTAACTGAAGCTTTTAAAATAACTATAAAATAACTATAATGGGTTTAAACTTATTTCAAATTGTATCATTAATAATAATTTTTATGATTATGTTTTATATCTGGTCTATATATAGAGTTCATTTAATTTCAATTTTTTTTATAGGAGGTATTATTTTAATACTTTTATCAAAACTAGATTTTTTAGATTTTAAAGGAAAACTTGATGTTTTATCTGTGGTTTTTATAACGCTCTCTTATATATTTATAAACATATTTTCCTGCATTTTATATTTTTTTGATTCCTTTAAAAGGAAAATATATTATTTTTTATTTCCAATTATAGCATTTTTAATTGTTGCAATTGTACTTGTATGTTTAATTGATTCTTACAAATATTTAGAATATAAATTTGGCATTTTATTACGTTTATTTTTGGCATTTTTTCCATTATATTTTTATATGTATTATTTAAAGTACATAAAAAAAACTAGGAAAGAATGAATTCTACATTCCTGTCTTTTATTCGGAGTTGGATAGACCATTAGCAACTATTGACAATATAAGAACCAACTACGAACAAATAGCAAAAGATGCTTTAAATAAAACAGAAAAATATATGATAGAACAAGTATTTCTCCAAAAAAACATTAAAGTAGAAGAAATAAAAACTACTATATATGCTCACGAAGCTACTGTTAACAATCTAATAGCTTATAAAATAACATTTGTAAAATAAAATTATGTATACATTAATTATTATTGCAATTATATTGATTTTATTAGTTATAAATAATAAAAATTTTTTTGCTATTTATTTGTTGAACTATATATTGAAGTCATTTAAACTTTTAATATAAAAAACGGCTTGTTTATTTTTGTGTTGCTAAACATAAAAAACAAATCAAGCCGATGATGTACCAAGTACTAGACAAAGATATAATAGAAAATGAAATAGT